>Ga0308395_1000001_pt1 | contig 526171 bp, 497 predicted proteins | sample Hotspr20SampleP4_FD_202097 | JGI IMG/M metagenome (GOLD analysis project Ga0308395, IMG submission 202097) | Hot spring phototrophic mat microbial communities from Mushroom Spring, Yellowstone National Park, Wyoming, United States - 20050930_P4 ... | reverse complement strand
AGCGTCTGACATCTGCGTTTTCCCGAAGGAAACAACGCTGAGTTCGATACACGCCCAAGTTTGTGGGTGCCGTGTGTTGATGGAGAACCACAAGGCGAACCAAGAAAGAGCCTTGGATGAGGTGTATTTGTATCAACCCGACAATTTGAACGAGGCTGCAAGTCGACTTCGCAGACTGGTCGAAGAGTACGATTTTTCCAGGAGATTTCCAAATGAGGCTTGGTTGAAAAGATTCGATTACAACTGGCAAATAAAGATAGGCATGGAGCCGGGTGCCTTCTCAAATATAGAGCATGTCTACATCGGCTTTCTGCCATACGATGAAATGATGAAAGAGATATCGAAAGCAGCATTTTCCTTGGCTTCTTTTAAATCGATGGGAAGGGAAGACTACAAGAATGACTTATGGGCTTTGCCAAACAAATTCTACGATTCGATAGCTGCGGGAACACCGGTAGTTGTTATGCAGAGTTCCGTGTCAATGAGTAAGATAGTTGAAGAATTGGGAATAGGTGTGGTGATAGAACCGAAGGATGTTGAAGGTTCCGTGAAAAAGATCTTAGATGCCTATGACAACCATGATAAACTCGTTGATAATGTTGAAAGACATAAGAGTCAGTTTGTTTGGGATGAGACGAAGGAGAAAGAGTTTGTCGAATTTGTCCTTGGGTAAAAAAATAAACGTGATTTGGGAGGTTATAGAATGAAAGTTCTTTCCTTAGTCGGTGCAAGGCCACAGTTTATTAAGGAAGCTGTTTTACACAAGGAGTTTGAAAAGGCGGGTGTTCAAGAAATTTTGGTTCATTCGGGTCAACAGTATGATTTCAACATGAGTGATGTGTTCTTTACGGTGCTTGATATCCGGAAGCCTGATTATTATCTCAGTGTGGGTTCCGGATTTCATGGCGAAATGACTGGGAAGATTATGATTGAATTTGAAAAGATTGTGCTTGAAGAAAAGCCAGATACGATAGTCGTTTATGGTGATACTAATACAACGCTTGCCGGTGCTATTGTCGGTGCAAAGCTTAAAATACCTGTTGCACACGTTGAAGCGGGCTTGAGACAAACGCCAAAGGATATGCCTGAAGAGATTAATGGGGTGCTTACAGATAGGATTTCGAAGTATTTGTTCTGTCCAACACAGCTGTCTGTTGAGAATTTGAAAAAGGAAGGAATCGTTGATGGTGTGTATTTTACTGGTGATGTAATGTACGATTTGTTTTTGATGATGGAGCCTATGTTTAAATACGAAGTATTTGAGCTTTTAGGTCTTGAAGAAGAGAATTATATCGTTATGACACTCCACAGAGATTTCAATGTGGATAACAAAGAGAAGTTTGAAAAGATTTTGAGCGAGGTTTCAAAAGTTGCGGAGAAGATAAAGGTTGTTTTCCCTGTTCATCCAAGACCCCGTAAGAGAATTTCTGAATTTGGTTTGGATGGGTATTTGAAAAATGCTACAGTAATCGACCCAATCGATTATTTGAACCTTATGGGCTTGGTGAAGAAATCTTGGAAGGTTATTACCAACAGTGGTGGGTTACAGAAAGAAGCGTATTTTGCTGGTAAACGGGCTGTTGTTGTAATGCCTGACACAGGTTGGAGAGAGCTAGTTGAAATCGGATGGAACGTCTTAGCAGATGGTGAAGGAATTTACGATGCTGTGTTTTCTTCTCAAGAAAGGCCATATCCAACAGGGCTGTATGGAAATGGCGATGCGGGGAAGACGATGGTTGAGATGTTGTTAAGATTTTAGCTTTATTACTGAAAACAAAACGTAAGAGTTGATTGGTATCCAGTAAGATATCTACATGTTATACTTTTGTTTGGTTAATACCACAGTTATGAAAACACCGGCCGTATAGCTAGAAAAGGGTGGGTAATATGAAACTTTCGGATTTTGGTTGGTTGGAAAGTTTGACCATTCTGCGTGATGCGGAGTTCAAATATGCTGTTAAATTGCATTCACTGTCAGAACAAGGGGACAATTTGATATTTGTTGAACAATCATCATACGCTGAAAGGTTGAATCCTCAGCTTGTCTCAGCGGTTATAACCACTCCTGAGCTTGGTAATTTCTTGTTGTCGAAATATCCTGAAATAGGAGTAGCTGTATGCTCAAATCCAAAAGAGGTTTTCTACAAAATCCACATCAGGTTGGTAGAAACAGAATATTCTAAGAAGGCAGAAAACAGGATTTCAGAAAAAGCTAAAATTCATCCAGGCGCAATCATTGCTTCCTCAAACGTTGTGATAGGACCTAATACGGTTGTTGAAGAAGGAGCTATAATTAAAGAAGGAGTTATAATTGGTGAGAATTGTTTAATTCAAAGTGGAACCGTCATTGGAAATGATTGTTTTGAAACAGCTATTATAGACGGTGTTCAAAGATTGATACCACACGCTGGGAAAGTAATAATAGGTAACAATGTTGTCATCCAATCAATGTGTTCTATTTCTAAGGGGTTATTTCCAACAAGAGATACAGTTATCGAAGATGAAGTGATAATTGCAGACCACGTACACATTGCACATGGTGTTCACATTAAAAAAAGAGCAAGAATAGCCGCCGGTGTGATTGTCGCAGGCTATGTGACCATAGGAAGTGGCGCATGGATTGGACCTAGTGCGACGGTGTCAAATGGCATAAACATTGGTGACAACGCATTTGTAACGATAGGTTCTACCGTCGTATCCAATGTTAATGATTCTGATCGTGTTGCCGGAAATTTTGCAATTGATTATAAAAAATTTCTGAAATTCATGGGACAAATTCGAAAGTGAAATTAGTACTTGGACAAAATGACGGGAGGTATTAATATGGGAGTAGAAGACGTGAAAGAAATAGTGTTAAAAGCCGTAAATAAGGTTCTCGAAAAAAAAGGCAAACAACCACTAATTGAGCTAGATGAAAACCTTTCCCTGAGAAATGATTTAGGATTTGATTCGCTAGATTTAGCAGAATTGACTGTTAGAATTGAAGATGAAACAGGTGTAGACATATTCGAGCATGGCGTAATTGACAAGATCTCCGAAGTCTTAGAAAGGGTGAAAATTAGTGGATAAAATCTTTCTTATAGATCTCGAAAGAAGTCTCGTAAAAACTTACTCAGAGTTTTTTAGAGATTTGGAAAATAAAAAGTGTTTAAACAAGATAATTAAAGCCTCAAACCCTTATGACGTATTCCTGTTGGTTACCCGGTCCCTCCTCGCAGGAGTTACTGTCGATCTAATTGACAGTGATTTGTCAGATTCAGAGATTGTCAGATTAGGAATTACCGACCGAGACTTAAGTGAAAAATTAGAATTAGAAAGAATTCGAATTCCGGACTTTGAAATTTTTAAGGAATCTGTACTGCTTGGTTCGAAAACCTGGAAGATAGGTCTTTACACATCTGGAACCACAGGTAGACCAAAAAAAGTTTACCATACCTTCCATACCCTGGCTAGAAATGTGAAGATAGGTTCAAAATATGCCGACAACATATGGGCTTTTGCATATAACCCAGCACATGTGGCTGGGGTGCAAGTCTTTTTTCAGGCGTTGATGAATCAAAACCCTATAGTCTTCGTTTTTGATCTCGAAAAACAGAAGATACCATTTGCCCTAGAAAAATACAAAGTGACAAACATTTCAGCAACCCCGACATTTTACAGAACGATTCTTCCTCTGTTTGAAAAACCGGTAGAAACAATTTACAGAGTAACTCTTGGCGGTGAAAAATTTGATCCAGGTTTAGAGGGGGAGTTAAGAAAAGTTTTTCCGAACGCTAAGATAGTCAACATTTATGCTTCCACCGAAGCTGGAACCTTGTTAAGCACAGATGGAGAGTTCTTCAGTATTCCTGCAGGAAAGGAGAGATACTTTAAAATAGCCGAGGACGGAGAATTGCTTGTCCACAAGGAATATCTTGGTGAGAGTACTGATGTTATTCTGGATGGGGAATGGTATCACACAGGAGATATAGTCGAATTTACTGAGGACGGACGAATAAAATTCGTTGGCAGAAAAAACGAGATGATAAATGTCGGTGGATACAAGGTAAATCCAAATGAGGTTGAGGAGGAAATAAAAAAGATAAACGGGGTCTTGGATGCATATGTCTACGCCAGAAAAAATCAATTAACCGGTAACATCCTTGTAGCTGAAGTAGTGCTTAAGGATAAAGAGCTTAATCTACAAGAAATGGAAAAAATTATATACGAAAACCTACGTACATCCCTTCAGAATTGGAAGATACCAAGGATTATAAAGTTTGTCGACGAAATTAAACTCACTCGAACAGGAAAGAAGGTGAGACAATGAAAACAGTGGTAGTAACGGGTGATAGTGGTGCGTTGGGGTCAGCGATAGTTGACAGATTGCTTGAAGAAGGATACAAGGTTGTGGGGTTAAGTAGAAGAACTACAGATGAAGTGAAGGAGCGAATTAATAAATACAATCAACAATACGTACACGTTAATTTTGATTTGTCAAAGGCAGAGGAAGTAAAAGAACTCTATCTTAAGGTGTTGAAAAAAGAAGGACCTATATACGGTTTAGTCAACAATGCAGCGTTTGCTTACGACGATATTGTTACCAACGCTGATTATAAAGAGCTCGAGAAGATGTTTAGAATTAATGTATTTTCACCAATAATGCTTACAAAGTATGTTATCCGTGACATGCTGTTAAATGAAGTGAAGGGGAGCCTTGTCCACATTTCTTCCGTGAGTGCACACACTGGTTACAAAGGGCTTAGCATGTATGCTGCAACAAAAGGAGCTCTTGAATCATTTTCTCGAACCGTGGCAAGAGAATGGGGAGCAAAAGGTATTAGATCTAACTGCGTGGCACCAGGATTTATGGAAACGCCTATGAGCGCGTCTCTAAGTGAAGATGAAAAAGACAGAATCTATAGACGAACATCGTTGAAACGTCCCACTGAAGTGAAAGATGTTGCGGAAGTTGTGGTTTGCCTACTGAGTGAAAAATCTGCTTCGATTACAGGAACAACCATTCATGTAGATTGTGGTACTATATAAAAGTTTATCGGAAAACACAGGTTTGATTTAGGCACATTTTGATTTTCAAATATTAGTCTCTAATTACGGCTTTTTTGGTATCGAGGTCAAAAATTACAGTGAGGTTATTTAAGGTACTAAGAAGAATGCATTATAAATGTAATAACATTGGGAATATGGTTGAGCATATAAAGAGTTTTAAGGAAAAGAAGGAAAAGGTTAACTGAAAAGCTGCCCTATGGGTAGGTTTTGTTTTTATCTTTCCAAGAACTCATGCAGTGCTTGTTTGCTTTTTTCTATATCAGTAATGAATATCCACTGTTTTATTCCATCAATTTTGGCATACCCTTCTCTATACGAACCATCGATAGGAATTCTGATTCGCTCGAGTGTGTATTTCGAATAGTTTTTCATCGCAAGAGAAATGAGATCGTTTCTGGTTAGGTTTGTCTCAACGTACGGTAGCACCATGTCAATTATACGCGGTTTTGTTCCAAGTGATGCGCTTTTCACTTTTTCAAAAACTTGTTCGAAGACTCTCTGTTGTCTTTGGACTCTAAAGACATCAGCGGAAGATTGTGAACGACGAATCTTCTCGATAAATCAACTACACCTTTTCTAAGTACTACTGAGCTACTATCACTCAACCAGATCTTTTTATTTGGAAATGAGTCGTGGAGGCTTTTAACGTGCAAGGACCAATCTTTCAGATAGTGCACTTCATCGATGATGAGGCCATCGTAATTGACGAGTATGTACTGAGCCAGCTGTTGAAAGGGAACAGTGTAGATGATAGGATCGTCGGCCGAGATGTAGAAGAGGACCGGCAAGAAGTATACCTTTAGCTGTAAAACGCTTCTCCAGTTCATTGAAGTAAGGACGACGTTTTTCTGGAAGAAAAGAGATCATTCTGTTCATGCGTAGTTCTAAGGATTCAACAACGTTTTCGATGCCCACGCAGGTCGCCCCTCGAATATGATCGTTCAACTACAGGCTATATTTACCACAAAGTCGTTCTATCACGGAACGAATTCATTGAAACTCGTAAATGAGCGTTCTATCGTGGAACGAATCACTCAAAAAATCGTTCTAAATCAGAACGTTGCTGTCTAAGCCGTGGTGGCCAAGAAAAATCGTTCGAATTTATCGATCATGATTTCAGCTGTTCACAAGATGTCATAGAACGACGATGATCAAGTTCAGTTTTCCACTTCCGCGAAAATCAAGGTGGAAGCTTCACTTGCACGTGAAACGTGATTTCAACTCTTTACAGTCCGACGTTTCTCAATGCCAGAATGATGATCCTAAGATGTGAAGAAGAAGCTTTCCTTTGTCAGAACGAGATGCGCGTGGTATCATTGCTGTGGGCAGAGAATATGACGACGGATGTTGGGTTTCTGAAAGACAAGAGCAAGAGATTCTTTTCCAACGCGCTGTATTTATTCGAAAGAGGAGATCATGATCTCTGTGCCTTCAATTTGGAGCAATCCTGTCAACTCTTGGTTAAGTACTTCATCGCCAAACGAGTTGGAGAGTGGCCGAAGACCCACTATCTCGATTCTCTCATGAGGAGTCTGAGTGAGATCTACGAGAAGGCGGAGATATACGAGTATTACTTGGAGAACGAGTTATTCTTCGACGATCTGTCCGACGCCCACTTCACGAGCAGGTATTTCCCGAAGGCCTTCACCAAGAACTTGACCCAGAAGCTGATAGCCGAATACAGAAAATTCTTGAACTTTCTGGAGGTCACCCTGAATGAAAAGCTTGATTCCGATAAGTAAGAAGATTTGGGAAGAGAGGAAAAAATACTTCGAGAACTACCTCGAGTACGGTGAGAAGATAAAACGGATCGCGAGAGATCTTCTCGGTGACGATGTGAAAGTTTTGATCTTCGGTTCTGTCGTTCGAGGGGATTGGAACGCGAACAGCGACATAGACGTTTTGATCGTCTCAAAGGAGTTTTCTTCCAACTGGGAAGAGAACAGATGGGTGAGGACGCACATCAAAAGATCGATCGGCCCGCTTTCTCCGTTCCAGATCCATCTGGCGAGCGTTGAAGAGTACGAATCGTGGTGGAGAAGGTTTTTGGAGAAGAACTGTGTCGAGGTGTGATGAGCACGGGCCGAAGATTCACTAGAATAAAGCGAGTCAGCCCTCGGTAAGCTCTTTCATCACAAGTTCCCAAAGCCGCTGAGCACAAGACCACACCATTCTAACACCGCTTGGCGAGGGTATTTCCAGCTTATGCGTTTCCCAACGGCACTCTACGAGAGTTGTTTCAAGATACATCGTCCTGAAGGAGCGAATCAATCCTTAGCTTGGATCTTTACCAATGGCGCATGTGAGTTGAGAATTCAATGATAAGAGAAATTTCCACCTTTGGAAAAGATGTTTACTGGAGGATGGGCTATAGAAGCTGACGATGCCTCGAATGGGCCTCAACGTTGTGCGTAAGGTACCTGTCGGACAAGACTTGCAATCGTGTCTTCATGTGACAATCAGAACACTTTCACAGCCCACGCAATGGGTGCTCACCACCGCAGCCATGCGGACATCCTGTCTGCTCATACAAAAAGCGCCGGCTCACGCCGGCGCGTTGTGGGAATGCTGTTCACTTTGCGTACTCTTCGAGCGCGTCCATGAAGTCTTCGTCCAAGAACGCTGGCCCTCTGAAGCCAAGTTTAGGCCCTGCGAACATCTCAGGCCTTCTGAGTCTGTAGGTTTGCATCAAGCTCTGAAGCTGTTCTACGTTGATCGTCTTTTCTATCTCTTCTCTCATCTGATGCATGATCTCAGCTCTTTTCTGGTTCAGTTCTCTTACCTTGGTTCTGAACTCGTACACGCTCATGTTCTTGGCGTTCTCGTAGAGCTCTTTGTACTGCTTCTGTAACTCTTCAAGCTTTGCATTTGCATCTTTGATCACAGCGAGTATCCTTTGAGCTTGTTCCTTGGTCAGGTTCATCTCTTTGAACATTTCTTGGTAGGTGAGCTGTTGTCTTGCTTGATACCTTGGAGCCAAAGGCTGTCTGTAAGCTGGCATGTTCCTCATGAGTGGAGCTTGGAATCTTGTCTGTGGAATGTTTGAAAACCTTCCACCTGCGAAACTCAGACTTGCCAAAATCAGCAGTGCCACCGTCAAAACCACGAACCTTTTCACTCTGATCAACTCCTATAGTTTTGTGTTTCCATTTCTATTGTCCCCTCATGAAAGATTTTTGTTGTGGTTTTTAAGAAAACTCTAATGATTCCACTGAACCACGAGAGAATCGTCTCTGTGTGAGCGTTGCTTGCTTGAATGAATCTACAATGAAGACGGTGAGCGATCGTGAACTGAGGAATTTTTGGCGTCTAATCTTGGAGGTCTCGGATGACAGGCTTAATCTCTTGAAGACTATCTACTACGTGGATCGCTCATGTGCCGATGTCTGAAGCATCCCACCTTTCCTGTCAAGACCTACTTACCTGTGGAGGTCAAAGTACGCGACGAACAGTTGAACAAGAAATTCCTGCTGGGATGATGGCTGAAAGATCCGGTTCTGAAAGGAAATGAAAATCTTTCGCCGTTGAGCCTGTCAGTTCCAACCGGATGGGATCAATCTGCGAATGAATCTAATGACCATTGCTCCATGGAAGATGGCCTGACAAGCCATCAAGAACCCCATCCCCTTTAAAAGATTGGGAGTGTCAATCTCTTTACTATGTATTATCGTGTGTCGGTTTTCTGTTTTGTGGCGTGAAACCGGGCAAGAAGGTGCGATAAATATGTCGGCAAAAATGAAGACTTTGGAATCTAAAGAATGAACCGTCCAACGAAACAAGAAAGATTCACGGAAGATGTATGTGAAGAAGAGGTTAACAGCACTGATAGAGTGGCGCAGGCGGATCTTTAAGCCTTTGATCCTGCAGATTCCCAACTTTGAGTGGCTCGAGATGTTGAAAGAGGAAAAAACGAAAAATTCGCGAAAACGATCGACAAGGGCACCGATGCGGTGAGGAAGAAGTTCCCAGAAAAGTTGTAATTCTCGAACATTGCTGCGTTGAGCATGCGAACCCATGTCGTGATCCAAACGCGAGTGAAGTACTGGCGGTCATCGCTTTTGAAGATAGGACCGGATCAAGTCTTCGGTGGGTGGTACAATTAAGTGTGAACCAACTCAGGTTGAAATCCAAGGGAGCTCTTTCATGTTGAGAACCGATTTCAGGAGTTATCAACGCAATGGGTGGGTCAGTTTGATCGTGAACGGATGCGGCGCCCACACGAGGGGGCATGTGTATTACGAAGGTCGTTTGTACTCTGCCATGGACCTGTGCCGACTAATCGCTAGCATGGCACTGTCCGAGATAGAGACCGAGATAAAGAAGTTCAATGGATTGTTCTCGTTCGTCAAGATGAATGACAACGAAATTGTTTTGGCTGTAGATCACATTAGAAGTATGCCTTTGTTTTACGCCTTTGAAGATGGCAACGTATATGTCAGCGACGATGCTTTCTGGATACTCAAACAACTATCTGTTGTGACCTTGGATGAAGATGCAGCAGAAGAATTCTTGGTGACGGGTCATGTGGCGGGCAACGAAACACTGTACAGACAAATAAAGCAAGTCCAAGCGGGTGAGATGGTCAGGATACGTACGCGGGTAGACAAAGGCGGTGAGATCAACGCTTTCAGATACTTTCTGTATCGCAGAGACAAGGAAAAAGAATTGAACACCGACAGAGAAACACTTCTGACAATGCTGGATAATGTGCTGCAGAAAGTATTCGAGCGTGCGATAAAAGTTTTGAACGGTAGGACAGCAGTGATTCCGTTGTCTGGTGGGTACGATTCCAGACTGGTCGCAATGATGCTCAAGAGATCAGGATACGAGAACGTTGTGTGCTTCAGTTACGGTGTTCCAGGAAACATGGATTCAGAGGTTTCACGAATCATTGCTGAGAGTCGTGGAATACAGTGAAAAAGCGTGGAAAAAGTGGTATGAAAGCGACAAGATGAGGAAGTATGAAGTGTTTTCGAGTGGTTTAGCATCGCTTCCGCACTTTCAGGACTGGCCAGCGGTGATGGAACTTCGAAATAAAGGCTGGATCCCACCAGATTCTGTTTTCATGCCTGGGCACAGTGCGGCTTTCGCACTCTACATTCCTGTGAAGCTTGCGGGTGAGAAAAATGTCCTAAAGGCGATATTTTGCGGTTCTATATATTGAACCCGTACAGCTTTGAGCAAAGAAACGTCTTTGAGGAAAGAATACGAAGCTTTCTCAACGCGTTCGCCACATCGTACGACACCTTCGAGAAATTGGCATCTTTCTACCAATGCTGGCTTTGGCAGGAGAGGGAAGCAAAGTTCATTGGTAATTCTGTAAGGGTATACGAGTTTTGGGGTTACGATTGGCTGATGCCTCTCTGGGATTTGGAGTTGACAAACTTTCTGTCGAGACTTCCACTTGAGCACTACCTCAACAGAAGGCTCTACAAAGAGTGCGTCAGAAGGCTGTGCAACATTCTGGGTGTTCCGCTCAAAACTTCGGAATCACCAAAATCGTCTTTGAAAACTTTCCTGAAAAATGCTGAGAAATTTGGCAACAGTTTTCTGCCTCACTTTGCCTTGCAGTGGGTTTGGAAGCTAAAATGCAAGACGATTTGCAAAAGGCGGAACGAGAAAAGTGACCTGGCGTTCTTCGGCATGGTTGATGAAAAGTATCGTAAAGAATACTGCTTCGATATCAATTCCTTTCTTTCCAAACGCTTCATTGAACGGTTGAAAGCCGGAGTGTACGAGAACGTGAAACTTGAAACTGCCGAGAGAGTCTAAAACAACAAATTTAACGAGGACGAGCAGGGTCGATACGCCGATCCCAAAGACAAAATCATATGCACCCTACAGATGCATAAGATACAAAAACTTCGGCCAAGCGCGAGACACTAAAAAATGAGCCGTTCGCTTATTGGTCGAACAACGAGCGATCGTGCAACAAGCAAAACTTCAACTGAAGGTCTTCTGCTGTCACTGTGTGGCTACAACGTACGTTTGTTTCACTTCAGCTTCTCGAGCTCTTCCCGTGCTGTCTTGACTGCGTTGAAGTGCGTTTGGACCAACAATGGATGCGGCTCCATCTCGAGCACTTTCTGGAACATCTCTTTGGCCTTCTGCTTGTTGTTCGTCTTCACATAAAGATAGCCCAGTTCAAGGTAGATGTTCGAATAGTTGGGCGTCAGGCTCGCCGCTTCGAAGAGCAGTTGCTCAGACTTTTTGTAGTCGTACAGTGGCCATGGGACATCTCTGTATCTCATGCCTGAGGCTATCAAAGCAAAGGTCTTGTAGAGTATTTCTTTTTCATCGTTTTCGTTCAACAGCGATATCGCCTTGTTTATGTATTTGTCGAAATCACCGAGCATGAAAAGACTTTGAATGATCCCCTTGTACTGAGCGAGCCTTCCTATCGCTGCACCGGCGATGTAGTTTGCCCTGCCGTTCTCGCTGTTCAACTTCAGAGCAGCTTCGGCGTACTTTCTTGCTTGTTCCAAAGTTTTCTCCTTCTGCTCCTTCGCAACTCCCCAATCGCCGTACTCGAGATAACAATCTGCCAGGATAGTGAGCAACTCGCTGCTTTGGTTGAGATCGCTCCGTGATTCGAGCGTTTGAATGATCTGTAACACCTTCTGTGGGTTTCGTTCCGAACGAGCTTGGAAGAAAAGTGCGTCGATCTCTTCAAAGGCTAAGATCAACGAGCCGAGGCAGACGAACACGAACAAGAAGAGCCGTTTCATCCTCACCCCTCCTCTTCATGGTTGTTTACAGTATTACTATACAACATCTATCGAGTGATTTGTTCACTGCAGGTTGCGAGGGATCGAAGGTCTGAAGGCCACGAATCAATGGTGTAAAATCAGTTTGGCCTGTGACTATCAACGTTAGCGATGGTTGCAAAACGTGGGGGTGAACTGGTGAAAGTCCTTTCTTTGGTCGGCGCGAGGCCACAGATCATAAAGGAAGCCGTGTTGCACGAGGCGTTCAAGGTTCGAGGAGTTCAAGAGGTCTTGGTTCACTCGGGTCAACACTACGATTACAGCATGTCGGATGTGTTCTTCAGAGTTTTGAACATAAGAGAGCCGGATCATAATTTGAACGTTGGTTCAGGTAAGCACGGAGAGATGACGGGAAGGATCATGATGGAGTTTGAAAAGATCGTTGAGAAAGAGAGACCAGACATAATCGTCGTCTACGGAGACACGAACACCACCTTGGCCGGTGCGATAGTCGGAGCGAAGCTCAAAATACCCGTTGCACACGTCGAAGCAGGTGTGAGACAGCATCCCAAAGACATGCCGGAGGAGATAAATAGAGTCTTGACGGACCACGTTTCGAAGCTCTTGTTCTGTCCGAGTCAGTTGGCTGTGGAGAATCTCAAAAAAGAGGGAATAACGGATGGTGTGCACTTCGTTGGAGATGTCATGTTCGATCTGTACAAGAAGATGGAGAAACATTTCAAGTACGATTGTCTGGAGAGTCTAAATCTTGAGGAGAATAACTACTTGGTGCTGACGCTTCATAGGGATTTCAACGTGGATCGAAAAGAAGTCTTGGAGAAGATTCTGAGCGCGTTGGCGAAGGTGGCGGAGAAGTTCAAGGTGGTCTTCCCCATCCATCCCAGAACGAGGAACAGGGTGAAGGAGTTCGGCGTGCAAGATTATTTGAAGAATGTGATCGTGGTGGAGCCGTTGGATTATCTTAATCTGATGGGTCCCGTAAAGAAGTGTTGGAAGGTGATAACGGATAGTGGTGGATTACAAAAGGAAGCGTACTTCGCCGGTAAACGTGCCATCGTCTTGATGCCCGACACTGGTTGGAGAGAACTCGTCGAGGTGGGGTGGAACAAACTCGCGAGTGCGGACGAACTGTTGGAATTGATCTTGGAGGACGAAGAAGTGCCGTACCCGGTGAACCTCTACGGAGATGGCCATTCGGCGGAAAGGATCGTGGAGATAATTGCTTCGTTCAGGAGTTGAAATTCGAGCATGATTTGAGTCTTTCTATTTCCGTTCTGATTCCGGGTTATGCAATTTCTTTTCGCCTTTTTCGCCGCTGGAGAACACGGTGAACACCTTTTGTGGGACTCTGGTGCTTGCTTGTAAGACAGTGGTTCCACTGCCAAGGAACGGGTCCAGAACGATGTCTTCGACGAAGCTGAACATCTTTATGAGCCTGCGTGGTAGTTCTTCCGGGAACATCGCCTCGTGACCAACCTGCTTTTCGCCGTTGAACGTCCAATGTCCTTGAAAATACTCTTTCCGTTCTTCTTTGCTCAATTTCGACATTTCTTTGACTTCGTCAGGGACTTTTTCCTCCTTTCCAGGCTTTTTGAAAATGAGTGTGTATTCGTAGTCTCTCGATCATCCCGTTGGGAGGATATGGATAAGATCCCATGATTGTGGCACCGCCAGAGGAGTTCATCGTGGTTTTCTTCTGCCAGATTATGGCTCCCATGTGGTCAAAGCCTATCAGTTCGCACTGAAAGATCCCCTGGCATGCAGCGGAATGATCTTGTAGCAGATATTCGTGTAAGCTCTGCCCATAGCCTATCTGTCCCTCGATACCGTAGTCCTTCAAGTGCCAGTACGGCGAGGTGACTATCAAGCCTATCGTCTCGTCCGCTATTTCGGGCATCTTTCTGCTGTCGGCGATTATGATCTTCGCCCAACAGGCCATGTGATGTCCCCGTCCTGACCACTGAGTTTAGCGAAGAATTCCCCCAATTTCGAATGTGTAGTCACTGAGCCCGACTCAACGCCCTTATCCTCTCCTCGGGTGCGGGGTGGCTGTAGTACCAAAGTTTGTAGAGTGGGTGTGGATTGGGATTGGAAAGATTTTCCTTCACCAACCTCTTCAGTGCGGAGATCATACCTGCAGGGTTTTTCAAGAGTTCTATGGAGAAACGGTCGGCCTCGTATTCCATCTTCCTCGAAAGGTAGTTCACGAGAGGCTCCAAGAAGTAGGATATGGTCGAAACGAAGAGAAAAGAATACACGAAGATCGTGTGAGGTCTTTGAACGTCGAAGGCGTGAATCTTCAAGATGAGTTGGTAGACAAAGTTCGTCAGATAGAGCAAGAACGTTGCGTAGATCGAGAACAGGATCACGTCCTTTTGAATGTGTTTCTTCACGTGGTGTCCGAGCTCGTGCGCAACCACGGCGAGCAGTTCGTCGGAAGGATAGTTCATGATCGTGTCGTAGAGGACGAGCCTTCGAGATCTTCCGATGCCAGTCACGTAGGCGTTCTGCTTCTTAGTCCTCTTCGAGGCGTTCATCACGTAGATCTTTGGAATTTTCGCAGAAGATCTTTGGATGAGCTCTGTTATTCCTTTTTTCAAACCTTCGTCCTCGAGCTCTGTGAACTTGTAGAACAAAGGTGCGATGAGCGTTGGTTGAATGAACCAGAAGAACAGGATGAAAACAAAAGTCAAGATCGACGCCTGCCACCACCAAATTTGGTGTTTCAGCAACCAAAGTAGGACAGGGATCAAGAGCGCCGAGAAAGCAACGATGAGCGAAACTGCTATAGTTTGGTCCATAAGGAATGTTCTTTTCGTCGCCGTGTTGAAGCCGTATTTGTTTTCGATCACGAAGATCGAATAGAGTCTGAACGGGAAGTTCACGAGGTAGAAGATCAAACCGAGCGCACCAAAGAAGAGAAAGGCTTGAAGAAGTGGAGAATACGCAAGAAACAATCGTTCCAACCGAGGTAAGCCTTGCAAGACGAGATAGATCGTGACGACGAGTCGTGTTGTTTCAGAGAGTATTGTCAGCTTCGTCCTATCTTTGAGATATTGCTTGGATTTTTCGAGCAGTTCTGGTGTGAACTTGTCTTTCAGTACCTCTGGGATGTCAACCTTCGGGCTGGTCGAATGGAGCAAGTTCAGAACTTCTAAAAAGATTCGCCAGGTCGTTCTGGCGATGAGCACGGTCAAGAGGATCGTTTCGATCATGGAGTCACCCTCCTTAAATCTTCAACGTTGACAGAATGATTGTACACCGGTTCAGAGATTTTCTCAGAAAGATGGCTAAAAGCCAACAGAAGTGAGGATCACTCATCAGTCGTGTTGTTTGATCGAATTAACATGGTCGTGCTATAATAAGGCCAAAGGGACATTCATCCGTGGGAGGTGAGGTTGTGAAGAGATTGGCTGGTGTCGTGATCTTGGCGCTTTTGGTTGCGGTAACGTCTTTCGCCAGTGAACTATCCATGGTCATCGCAGTGACGGGACCTTTCCAGAGAAACTTCAACCCTTACTTCGCCGGAGCCACAGGTTACATCGCGGCGGGCTTCATCTACGAGACTCTCATCTACTCTAACACGAAGACTGGGGAATTGATACCCTGGCTCGCCTCCGAATTTGAATGGAGCTCGGACCTGAAGGAAATCACACTCAAACTTAGAAAGAACGTCAAATGGTCCGACGGCACACCGTTCAGTGCAGACGATGTCGTCTTCACGTTTGAAACGTTGCGCAAGTTCCCTGCTCTGGACTCACCCGGCGTTTGGAGGGGTGGAGTCATTGAAGTGGTCAAGCTCGACGATCATACAGTCAAGATAAGACTCGACAGGGTCAACACCTTCATCATCTACAGCATCGCCGGTGTGTACGTCCTTCCGAAACATCTGTGGGAGAAGGTCGAAGATCCGTCGAAGTTCACCAACGAAAATCCGATCGGCACGGGCGCGTACCAGCTCGAATCGTTCTCCGACCAAGTCGTGGTCTTGAAGAAGAACCCAAGCTATTGGAACGCCGAAAAGATCAAGGTCGAAAGGATAAGGATTCCCGCCTTCAGTGGGAACGAGAGTGCGCAGCTGGCGGTGGCCAAAGGAGAACTCGACTGGGCAGGTATCAACTATCCGCAGATCGAGAAGCTAGTCCAGCAGAACAAAGACATAAAGTACTGGTTCGCCGAAGGTAACCCGGTCTTTCTCTTCTTCAACCTGAGCAAAAAGCCGTTCGACGACGTTTTGCTCAGAAAAGCTTTTGCGCACGCGATCGATACCGATCAGCTTGTGAAGATCGGAATGACGGGCTACGCTGCACCGGTGAATCCAGTGGTGATCAAAAGCGGTTACGAGTATCTGATCGACGAGAGCCTCAAGAAGGAATGGTGGAGACACGATCCGAAGACCGACGAGAAGTTGTTCTCGCAGGCTGGCTTCAAGAAGGGCAGGGACGGTGTTTTGACGAAGGAGAACATCAGACTCTCCTACGATCTTCTCGTTCCGGCAGGTTGGACCGACTGGATCGCCGTCTGTGAACTGCTTTCTCAACAACTGAGAGATTACGGGGTCGAACTGAAGGTCACACCCATTGACTTTGGTCAGTATTTGCAGAAGATTCGCAACAAAGACTTCGATGTCGTTCTCAGCTGGGCCAACTACGGCGCCACGGTGTACCACTTCTACGATAACTTCATGAACTCCGCCAACGCCTTCGTTGGTAGCAACAGAGGTGGTTGGATAGACCAAAGAACAGACGAACTGCTGTCGAAGATGAAGCAAACGTCTAATTTGAGCGAACTGAAATCGATCGTCGCAGAACTTCAAAAGATCATGCTTGAGAACGTGCCAGCTGTACCACTTTACTACAACCCCGTTTGGTTCATTTACTCGACGAAGAACTTCACCGGCTGGCCGAGTGAGAAGAACCCGTACGTGGAACCAAGGATAACTGGAATGGACAAGATCTATCTGGTGATGAACTTGCGACCCGTCAAGTGAGTTTTTGAAGTTCTTGGCGGCGCATCCTTCGAGGGTGCGTCGCCTTTTTGAACCTCTCTCGAGGAATGGTGGTGAAGGTTTTGAAGTACGTTGTGAACAGACTGTTTTTCTTCGCGATCACTCTTTTCTTCGCTTTGACTTTGAACTTCGTGATACCGAGGTTCATGCCGGGTGATCCAGCCGAGAGGATCCTCATGAGGTTCGGACCGAACATAGACGAGCAAGCAATAGAGGCGATGAGAATAGCGCTTGGTTTAGACAAAGAAAAGGGCCTCCTGAGACAGTACTTCGAATACCTCAAGAACACTTTCAGCGGGAATTTCGGCATTTCCTATCTGCATTACCCCGTCCCGGTCAAGCAAGTCCTCGCAAGTTCCTTGCCTTGGACGCTCGGATTGGTGGGAACTTCAACGGTGATCAGCTTCATCCTCGGAACGTTGTTGGGAGTCTACGCAGGCTGGCACAGAGACAGGAGAGCAGGATCTGGTATACTGATCTTTTCTCTCTGTCTGAGGTCCATCGCTTACTTTTGGTTGGCAATGCTGTTTCTGTACGTGTTTGGATACAGGCTCGGTTGGTTTCCACTCTCGAACGCGTACTCGACAAAAGAGACGCTCCATGGGTTCAGATTCGTTCTCAGCGTCATCTACCACGCCGTTCTGCCCTCGATGACGTTGATAGTCGCATCACTCGGAAACTGGATCTTGACCATGAGGAACAACATGATCTCCGTTTTGGCCGAAGACTACATCACCTTGGCCGAAGCGAAGGGGTTGGGCGAGGGTTACATAATGTTGCATTATGCCGCCAGGAACGCTATCCTGCCGAGCATAACGGCGTTTGGGATATCTCTTGGATTCGTTGTGAGCGGAGCTCTGTTGACTGAGATAGTCTATTCTTATCCAGGGGTCGGATATCAACTGTACAGGGCCGTGTTGAGCCAAGATTTTCCCCTGATCCAAGCCATATTTTTCTTCGTCTCGCTCTCAGTTCTACTCGCCAACCTTATAATGGACTTTCTGTACGCCTTCTTGGATCCACGCGTGAGGGGTTGAAAACGATGTGGAAGATAGGTTTGGGAATAATTTTGTTCTTCGTTTTCATAGCCGTCTTCGCGCCCTACCTTGCGAAGTATCCGCCGAACCGTACGGTCAGTCTACCCTACCAACCCCCATCGAGACAGCATTGGCTGGGCACGGACAGGTTGGGCAGGGATATAATGTCTCAAGTGATACACGGTTCGAGGCTCTCGTTGATCATAGGTGTTTCGACCGGTCTGCTCATGACCTTGATCGCGGCCACTATGGGCATGACCGCAGGTTACTTCGGGGGTGTTCTGGACCGGATTCTCTCCACGTTGATGGACATCTTTCTCGTCATCCCTGGTATACCCTTGATGATCGTCATCAGCTCTTACGTTCGTGTCAAAGGACCGTTTGTGGTGATACTGGTGATCGCACTGACGAGCTGGGGCTCGGGTGCAAGGGTCATACGTTCGCAAGTGTTGTCGCTCAAGAATCGAGAGTTCGTGATGGCATCGAAGGTGGCCGGAGAGAGTGATCTGCACATAATCTTCTTTGAAATACTACCGAACATGCTCTCTCTCGTTGCATCTATCTTCTTCAGTTCCGTGCTCTTCGCTATCATAGGCGAGGCGTCGCTTTCTTTTCTGGGCTTGAGCGACGTGAGCAGAATCACGTGGGGTACGATGCTCTACTGGGCGCAGAACGCGAACGCCCTCTTGAACGGCATGTGGTACTGGGTGTTTGCACCGGGGCTGTGCATCGTTTTGTTGGGCACTTCTTTCGCCTTGCTGAGTTTCTCCATAGATGAAATAACCAACCCGCGCTTGAGGATGAGGTGATCGTGTGTTCGAAGTGCTGGAGCTCAACGCAGGATACCAGTTCAGAAACAGGTTCGTTCATGCCGTGAGGAACGTCTCGTTCAAAGTCGAGCAGGACGATTTCTTCGGTATTGCTGGAGAATCGGGGTGCGGTAAGACGACGCTCATGCTCGCATCGCTCGGATTGCTCAAGAAACCAGGAAAGGTGATCTCTGGCCGGGTGCTCGTGGAAGGTCTGAACCTGCTGGCCCTATCCAACGATGAGTTGAAGAAGGTGCGTTGGAAGAAGGTATCCCTCGTCACACAGAGTTCGATGAACTCTTTGAACCCAGTGATGAAGGTGAAAGATCAAATGGCCGACGTGCTGATAAGAAACCACGGCTTTTCCAAGAGCGATGCCTACGAGTTGGTGAAAGAGAAACTCAAATTAGTGGGGATCACACCCGATCGAATGGAAAGTTATCCACACCAGCTCTCAGGCGGGATGCGCCAGAGGGTGGTCATCGCGATGGCACTCTTGCTCTCGCCGAGGGTCATCTTCATGGACGAACCCACCACCGCACTCGACGTCGTCGTTCAACGATCGATCTTGCAGCAGATAGAGGAGCTTAAGAAGAAAGAGCATTTCTCGATTGTCTTCATAACCCACGATATATCATTGCTGTTTGAACTTGCGACCAAGATCGCGATCATGTACGCGGGAGAGTTCGTCGAGGTCGGCGAGGCGACGTTGGTCTACTCTAGGCCGCTTCACCCCTACACGAAAGGTTTAATCGAGGCTTTGCCGAGCATCTCGAAGGACCTGGAGAAGTACAAGAGCATCCCAGGAAGACCGCCGGATCTGACTTTGAAGATCGAAGGCTGTCCTTTCAGAGAGAGATGTTCGTTCGCCTTCGAAAGGTGTCGCGTAGAAAAGCCAGAACTCAGGTTTGTTAACGGCAGGTGGGTGGCTTGTCATCTGTACTGAAGGTCATAGGCTTGAAAAAAGAGTTTACCATCCGCAAAGGTTTTAAGACCTTGACGCTCAAAGCCTTACGCGGCGTCGATCTGGAACTGAACGAGAACGAGATCGTATCGGTGGTCGGCGAGAGTGGCTGTGGCAAGACGACACTGTTGAGAGTCTTGGCGAGGCTGTACGAACCGACGGCGGGAAAGATTTCGCTCTTTGGCGAGGAATTGCCAAGACGACTCAATCGGAAAGAAGAACTCAAGTTCAGAAAACTTGTGCAGATGGTGTTCCAAGATCCGTTCGCATCGCTGAACCCGACGAAGAGGGTATCATACGTGCTGAAGAGACCTCTGAAGATTCACAGAATAGAGAACGAGGATCAGATCATGAAGAATGTTCTTGAAGACGTCGAACTCACCCCACCTGAGAGCTTCTTGGAGAAGTTTCCACACGAACTTTCTGGCGGTCAGAGACAGCGCGTCGTCTTCGCGAGAGCGATCATAACGAAACCAAAGATAATTTTGGCGGACGAACCCACATCCATGCTCGATGTTTCGATAAAGTCTGGTATTTTGAATTTGATGCTCAAACTGAAAGAGGAACACGGAATATCCTTCCTGCACGTCACACACGATTTGGCGGCGGCGAAGTACATCTCAAACAGAATTGTCGTCATGTACGCCGGATTGATCGTCGAAGAGGGAGAAGCTAAAGAGATCGTCAACAGACCCGCGCACCCCTACACGATGTTGCTCAGAGAGGCCGCGCCGGATCCAGAGAAAAGCTCGTCCACGACTTTGGTAGACGTTGGTGAACCTCCAAGCTTGATCGATCCCCCTTTGGGTTGTCCATTCGAGCCGAGGTGTAAGTACGCAAAAGCAGAGTGCAAAGAGCCAGTCCAGATGAGAGAAGTGGATGGAAGAAAGGTTAGGTGTGTCTTGTATTGAGTGTGGCGAACTCGCACGTTCTTGACTCACCTACAGTGTCAGAACAACCACGGGAAGAAGAAATGCACAAAGAACCACGCGACGACGAAGAAATCTGTGAACCTGTGAAGGATCAGCCATCTTCGCTTGAGCTGTTTTCTGAGAAGATAATAGATAAACAACAAAAGCACACCGGACCAGAGCAGCGATCCGGTGTGCAGTGCTATCGCTCCGAGTGCGAGATAACCGTGGATGGCACCTGTGATGAGAAGTAGAACGCCAGTGAACCGGTGCAGTTTGGATCCAAAGACAAGAAACTTCTGTGCACCTTTATAACGTCTCAAGATCCTGCGCAACGGAAATAGAGAGAAATTGTAGAACAGTAAAACAACACTTATCCAAGCGAAAACCTTGTACATCATTTCACCAACTCAAAGCCGACTATTTTGAACTGTTTCAAAACATCTGATTCGGGATGATCGTGCGTGCAAGTTTCTCCCAACTCACACTCGAAATGGGAAGTGTAATCCTTGCCAGCGACTGCATCCGGTTCGAGGCGCAACTTTTCCCTCCAGTCTGGAACGCCTGTGACGTCGTAGACAATGTTTCCGACTTTTATGAACGCTTTCGCGAACTGCTGACCATCGAACTTGGCAAGGTTTTCTTCATCGAAGACTAAAAGTCCTATCGCGTAGGACTTCGAGAGTGTGTCAGCATAGTTTGGGATTTTCAGAAGTTCAGAAGTCGCCTCGGTCCCGAATGGATAGTTTGGAACAGGTCTTAGGTGGCTCAGATCGTAAACAACACCTTGGAAGGCGATGTAAGACTTTGCACGATTCTTCCCGTTGAACTTGGCAAGTTGCTCAACTGTGAAGACCAACACGCCGAAGGGCTTGACGTTGGCGATCTTCCCGACACCGTGTGGGGAATTTCTCAACAGTTCATGCGTGAGTTCTTCGCCAGCTGTGTGCCTGTTCTTGTGTTGTCCGCCGGACCAATGTCTGGATGGGGTGACATCGTACACTATCCCGTTCGCTGCAACGAGCGCCTGTTTTCCCTTTCCAGTGAACGTGCCGAGTTCGTCGATGTTTATCGCCAGGATGCCAACCAAGTTCGACTCGTCCAGAAACTTTGCATCAACCTCGGCTCTGGTCAAGAACTTTTTGGGAGCATTTATTCTGTACACGACGCCTTCCACGGACACGAACTCGTCCGTTTGCAAAAGTCTACTCAGGCCGATCAAAGGATACTGACCTTTGAACTCTTTGACGTTGAATTGAGCGAGGTTCATTGGAAAGACTATCGCCACCAGCAGGGACAACGAAAGAAGAACTAAGATGTTTTTCATAGTCAAACCTCCTTTCGGTTTTTATTCTAAATTATGTCTCGTGCCGTTAGAGAAACAAGGTGTAACGCTTGCGTAAAATATGCGACTTGGACCTCACAAGTTTCGATCGGCGTTTTGAGCAAGTTTGGTGGGTTCACTTGCGAGGGAGACAGCTTGTGAAATAAGCTGTTTGATCTCGTTGTTCGCGTTAGTGATCTGTTTCAACGCCCTGTCCACTGAATTGGTTTTCTGATCCACCTGTTCAAGAAGGCTCAAAAGACTCTGGATCAACTGTTTGTATCTTCCGGCCTCATCTTGGTTCATCATCACGTGTCTCGCTTCCAGATAGTGTGCGACGGCGAAGATGTCTCTGTAGGTGCAGAGGAAAACGTTTTGCTTCTTTCCTTCTGCAATCAGCTCTGGCGCTATATCTATCACGGCGGAGGGTACAACCATGATGGAACAGTCGACTGTGTTGGGTTGATTCTGATACTTCCTGACGTTGTCTATTTCTCGTTTTATCTTTTGCACTATCTCTTTCTTTATCTCCTCTTGAACTTTCTGATCTTGCGCGTCCTCGAATTCAACTATCAGGTTCGATAGATCCGGCAACTTAGAATCTATTGGGATGTATTTCCCACCGCCGAGGTTCCAAGCGAACTCGACAACCATCGAACCGACAGAAAGGTTCTTCACAACGGTACCAACCTTGATTGACTCACTTAGAGCCTCACTCAGGAGCATCTCACCGATTTGACCTCTCGTCTTGGTCCCAGAGACGGTTTTCACGAATTCTTCTACGATCCTCCTCATATCCTTGAGTTCTGCGTCTCTTTTCTTTTCGATCTCTTCCCGCGATTGACCCTGTTGCAAAAGAAATCTTTCGATAGTGGCTCGTTGTTCATCCGAAAAACGCTTCATTTGCTCGAGCAGTTCGGTGATTCGCTTCTCTTTCTCCTCGTCGAGTTTTATGGTTCTGTTGGAAACCTCTTCGAACATTCTCTTCATATTCTCTGTGAACTCTTCGAGCCTTTTATCTCTCTCTGCACTCAATCTCTTCTCTGCTTCCTTGGTCTCCTCGTACCTCGCTTTGAGTTCACTCACCAAGCTCGACAGTCCACTCAGAGATCCAAGTGAAGAGGACAAAGCCCCTTGTTGGGAAACGAGATAATTGATCTGTTCCTTCAAATTCTTGATCGATTCCTCAAAGCCCTTCCGCTCACCGCGTAACTTTAAAACCCCCATGTAATAACCAATGAAAACACCGATGAGGGTTCCAAGAAGGAACATGGCTAACACCTAAATCCCCCCTGTCTAAAATTTCAGTTCTTGTAGAAACTCTGGTTCTCCAACAGTTGCTCTGCTGGCACATCTTTCAACTCTTTCGCAGGTATTCCCACGTAGATCTTTCTTGGAGGAACATTTCTCGTGACCACCGCACCTGCACCTATCAACGCGTCTTCACCGATTTCTATGCCTGGTAAGATGGTCGCGTTCGCACCTATCCTGGCGCCTTTTCTGATCGTGGGACCTTTGAAGTACCTCTTCCTTTCCTCGGTCCTACCCAAAAAATTGTCGTTGGTGAAGGTGACCTCCGGTGCGATGAAGCAATAATCTTCTATTGTGGAAAGCGCAGTTATGTAAGCTTCGGTTTCTATCTTTACGTATTTGCCTATGGTCGTTTTGTTCTCCACGGTGACGCCCCTGCCTATAACTGTGTACTCGCCAATTGTCACGTCCTCTCTTATACTCGCCAGATCGCCAACAAAGATGTGATCCTTCAAAACCGCACCGCGGTATATGACACAGTTGGCACCTATCGTCACGTATTTTCCAAGAACAAGAGCTGGTAAATCCTTCTTTTCAGTCGTTGCGGACGTACTCGCTTTGAATGGTTCTTTGCCCAAGACACTGTTGTCAGCTATCACACACCCTTCACCTATGATCGTCTCTTTCCTTATGACCACGTTGTGACCTATCGTCACATTGTCACCTATCACCACGTTGTCTTCAACAACTACGTTGTGACCGAGTGTAACGTTCGAACCGATCTTGGCTTTGTGAGAAATGTACATTCGCTCACCCCCAAGGAGATCTTAACATCTTCGAACTCAAGGTCGGAGTTCGAGGTCGCAGGTTGTCGGTACGATCAACGAAAAGTTACCGAAAAGTGTAACAGCGAAGATCGAGATTCATTCGTGAAGAACTTTCGGAAAGAGTTGCTCTTGGTGTTAGGAGGGGAGTTTCAAAACTTTCTGTTCTTTCCTGTCCGTATATTACCTATTGGACAGCAGCGCCTGGGTGGTCCGTGTGCACACGGGAAGTGTATGTTGGGATAGGTCTAATTCGAGGGCTTGGCGGACAAGATCATGGAGTTGGTTCAGTCGGGTGAATAGCCAACTTACCAGGAACTACGCGAGATCATCTATGTAGCAAGCGAAGATACTTCGAAGCTCGACGTAGAGGGATTGGTTCTCCAAGCAACTGATTTTATCGTCTTCAGTTTGTGTGAACCATCCACACCGACGTCGATCAGCGTGGCTGGGGTGAGTAAGATCGAAACGAAGCTGATAGCTTGGATCATCGATGAAAAACCAACCTTCGTCAAGGATGTCTATTCGGTCACGTACATATGCACAAGAAACGCTTCAACGACGGTGGTCGAACTCCCTATGATGATCGTGCAAGAAAATGCATACTATTTCGCAGTCTGGATCCAAGAGACATATGGAGCAACTGAGCTAAAGTATTATCCCACATTAGTATCATTCCTGTAGTGAGCAAAACGGTTCAGATTGATGTTCAAAGAAAGCGGTCCCGTGTGGGACCGCTTTCTGTTTGCTTGTCTCTCTTTGTTCGACCTCGGTGTGTTGAAGAAAAAACCTCTAAGGATTTTCTAATTAGTTTGTGCGATAATCGTTCATCCCACAAAAGGAGGGGTCTCTGTGACCCGAAGGATCGTATTCGTACTGATCTTGGTTTTTTCCATCATCGTTGGTGCAGTTGAGTACAGAAGGACGATCGAAGAGAGAATCGAGGTTCAGCAGGATGGTTCAGCCTTGATAACACGAAAAAAGTACGTGCCAGCCTCGGAACTTTCGAAGATCTACGTCACACACTATTGTGAGATGAGTGCACCGAGCAGCTTGGCAGCAAGGATTTCACAACTTCAACAAGAATACATCGATGAGATCGCCAAAGGTTATTACTTTCTGTACAACACCGCTCCCACGCTCGTCCAAAACGGTATGAATGTCACCATCGACGGTGCGGGCAACTACACCTGCGTTCTTCAGCTGAAGGCGAACGGCTTAGTGACGTCCAAGGGTGGAAACTTCGCGATCTCGAGGAAGATGTTTGGGGATGAAACGCTGGCGGAAAAACTCATACCGAAGTACTTCGAGTACGAGATAGATGCCAGAATCTTCGAATCGGTCTTTCTGAGATCGGGTCGAGACACGATCGTCACAGAAAAAACGACGTCGTGGTTTTACCCACTGGTTCACAGATACAACAGATAAATCCCGTCTTTGAGAGCGCTTTCACTGGTAGTTGGTCTGTTGTTTTTGGAGGAGGGACTTCTTACAAAGCAACTTTCGAAAAACGTCCAGATGGTTCCGTTGTCAAAGAAACCATCGTGACCAGTGGGGCAGGTCCGTCGAACCTCGTGGACGAAAAACAGAGCGAGATTGTCCTCGAAAAGCTTAGAGATTACACCGCTTTCCAAGTCGTTTTTTCGAGCAACAGGATTACTTCACTAACCAAACCCAACCCACACCCTGTGAAGGACGACTTTTCCAAGAGCTGGAACTACGATGTGTGGAACCAAAGGGAGTTCTCAACCACCTTCACAGAGCAAAATTCGTCCATCACCACGAAGATCGTAGTCACGTTGAGCATGAACACCAAGATCCTCTGGGAACATCACTGGGTCAAGACTGGCAAGTTCAAATGGAGCTACAAGCTCAAGAGTTTCGAAACGACGTTGACTTTCTCTCCATCGTTCACACCTTCGTTGCAAGTGCGCGCCAACGGGAGCGTCGACAAGAGCTGGTCTAAGGAACTCTTCTCGACGGGTCAAACCAAGACCTTCACAGTTTCTGGAATCCCAGTCGTGATAGTCTTCCAAGCCAGGTTGAACGTGCAGACGAACACGAAGATGAACGGAAGGATGAACATAGACGCGTCCACGACTTTCGGTGCGACGGCCTCGGTGACGGTGAAATACCAAAACGGTTGGAGCTTCACACCCAGTTACAGCGTGAATTACTCGAAAATTTGGACGCCAACGCGAAGCTGAACAGCGAGAACAAAGGAAAACTTCCCATCACCTTCAGTGCCTACCTCTACGACGTCGCTGGACCATTTCTGAGATTGACACCGTGGATAAAGTCAGAGACCAACGCTTCGGTCGGTGGGACGAACCAGGTGGGTTACACGATCAGCGGCGGCGTGAAAGCTTCAGGCGGTGTGGAGATGGCGGGTTGGTTGAAAACGCTGTGTAAAAATGTGCCTTCAGTCAACTACACCTTCTGGGAATGGAGCAGAACGCTGGCGAGCGGCACGAAGACGTTTTGAAAAAACAGGGCCGGGGTCTTCCCGGCTCTTTTGTTTACATAGAGAGGCTCTTTACGATCACCAGGTTGAAGATCAAGGTTCAACTTTCATTATTCAAATTCTCTCTTTCACGCATTTCTGCTATTCGGCCGTCCCGCATGAACAGGATTCTATCGGCCCTCTGAGCGATGCGTTCATCGTGCGTCACAACGACCAGGGTAGTGCCGAGTTCTCTATTCATGGACTCCAAGAGTTCTATCACTTTGATTCCTGTTTTCGAATCCAAGTTCCCAGTCGGTTCATCTGCCCAGACCACCTTCGGGTTGTGCACCAGAGCCCTGGCTATGGCGACCCGTTGTTGTTCTCCACCGGAAAGTTGTGAAGGGAACCTGTCAATTTTGTCAGGCAGGCCAACCTTTTCGAGCATGGTCACTGCGCGCCGTTTTGCCTCACCTTGGTTGATTCCCAGAATCTTGAGTGGCAACAGGACGTTCTCCAGTGCGGTGAGCACAGGGATGAGGTTGAAGAACTGAAAGACAAAACCCATGTGACGGGCACGAAAGAGCGTCTTTTGCTCTTCGCTCAGAGTGTGAAACGGTAAATCATCGAAGTAGATCTCTCCATTCGTTGGTGAATCTATTCCAGAGAGACAATTCAAAAACGTTGTTTTTCCGGACCCAGAAGGCCCAAAGATTGCGACGAACTCGCCGTCTTTTATGGTGACGTTTATACCCTTCAACGCTTCCATCTTTCTTTCTCCTTTTCCGTAGCTCTTCCAAAGTTCTTTGACGATTATCATGTCTTGAACCTCCCGTCAGTCTTGGACCCTCAAAGACTCGGCTGGATTTGCCTTATTGAGAAAAACTGGCAAAGTTATCGTCAGTGTCACGACAGCGTACAAACCCGTTATGAAAGCGAGCACGTTCAGACTCGGAAATGAGAATCGTCCAGATCCGATCAGGGAGAACATCTGATCCATCACGTCTTTCGAGAAAAACACTGCGGCGAAGACGCCCACGAGGATCCCGAGTGACGCCATCACGAGATTTTCGACGATGAACGCCAGTCCAACACTTTTGTTCGTCATTCCAATGGCTTTCAGAACTGCGGTCAGTTTCCTTCTCACCACTATGCTCCTCATGGTGTGGAAGACGACACCGCAAAGTCCACTCAACAAACCGAAATAGAGTAGGATCAAGCCTGTGTTTATGAGAAAATCGATGCCCGAGAACAAACGGTTCAGCTCTTCAATGATGTGAACGGAAAAGTCGAACCTTTCGCTGTAGAAATCCTTCACCCTGGATACGTCTTTGTCGTCGATCTTGGCGAGCAGGACGGGAACGAGCCTGACGTTTTTGGGAGCACTGTTGATCGATGCCACGTATCTTGCTGGGATCATCACCTGTCGAACGTCGAAGCTCTCGACCACACGAAAGGTGATCTCCTCCGAAGCACCAAGCCCGAACAGCGGCTTGATCCTACCGCTCAGTTGCTCGGGCACAGCTTGTTTCCCGATAACACCAACGATCAGCGTGCCCGGCTCCAACAGGGCCTTTCTCCAGTTATCGTTCTTCGGGGCTTTGACGACCGCGTTTCGGACGAAGTTATCATCAACAAAGAAAATGGGCTCGTTGTTGAACTGTGCCATGTAGATCCTTGCGTAGAATTTGATCCCTTCGGCAATTTCGAGCTCGCTTCTCGAGAAGAGCAGCTTCAAGGGATTCTGCATCACCATGAAGTTGTAACCGAAGATGCCCGTTTCGAGCTGTTCTTTCGCGAAACGCCGCACGTTGTAGGGAACGACCAAAGTCAGGATCACCACGAAGACGATCAGGCTGAACATCAGCGCGATGATGAAGCTGTTTTTCTTGTTTCTCTGCACATACGAGAGAGCTATGAAGGTCGAGAGAGAGTTCTCGGAGATGGACCTTGAAAAGATCTCCCTAAGGGGCCTTAGGATCGAGAACAACAGAAGCCAACTCGCCGAAAAGAACGCCGCGCCCCTTTGGAGGACGTCCCAACTCGTGAGCTCGTTCGGACGAAAATACAACAGATAGACGAAAAGTCCTATTCCGAGTAAGATCGCAAGATAGGAGGATGGAAAGATCAACATGACACCGACTACGGCGAGCAAGAGCAGTGCGATAGAAAATTTCGGATAAAAGAACATCAAAAGGATCGCGAGCCCAATCATGACCAATCCGATGTATCTGAGTTTCGATCCTTTGAAAGAAAACTCTCCCTCTTCCTCGAAGCGAAGCAATCGAACTGCTGGACTCGAGACGATCTTTCTGGCCTTCAGAACAAATATCATCAAGGGCATCGCTAATCCGCCGAGAACACCAGCCAAGATCGACGAGAATGACACTCGTAGCTCCAGCCTCGACAGCCAGAGCGTACCACTCATCACAACGCTTGAAAAACTCTTCAACCTCTCGAGAAGAAATTGAGCCAACAACATCCCGACGCTCGCGCCGAACAATCCAGAGACAAGCAAATAGGCAACCCCCTCCAAAACCAAGAGCGCAAAGACGTGGACCGACTTGAAGCCTAAGATTCGCAGGGTGACGAGCATCGTGTTGCGTTCTTCCAAAAAGCTCTGCACGAAGAGATAGACCAAGATCAGAGAGGCAAGTATCGAAAAACCACCGAAGGCAATTGTCAAATAACCGAGGGCCTTGTTGACAGGCGAATTCAGAAGCCTGGATTTCATGGCCACAGCGGAGACTCCAACCTGCTGTCTCAAATTGTTGACGAAAGTTTCGTGCTCTTCAATCTTTCCGCCTATGTGAAGGTACAGACGCGTTGGAAAACCCACGACCCCGGTCAGTTCATTCAAGTTCATGAAGATGACCCCGGGCAGCTGAAGATGATCTCCTCTGAAGTTGAGAAAACCTTCCTCACCTATCAGAACTACTTTGAACTCTCTGGCTTGACCCGTCATATTGATCGAAACCGTGTCATTTTGCTCGATGTTCAAAGCTTCAGCGAGGTCCTTTGAAACTATCACGCTCTGTGGAGGAATGTTGATCTCTTTTCCCACGAAATTACCGAGATCCTCAGAACTCACACCTATGGCGAGACAGTCGATCGTTTTTTCGTTGTGTTTCACCCGGACGAGCGATTCTGAAACTGGGAGGATTGCTAAAACATCCCTTCTTTCTTTGATCGAATCTACGACGTCTGGATCGAGCGCCATTCTCACGAAGATGTTATTCCTCGGATTTTCCACGTACACATCTGCAGGTCCGAAATTTTCTTTCAAGCTCCTGTTGATCCAATTCGCGACGGTGTCGTTCAAAGACAGTCCACCCACCAACAACATCGCCGGGATGCTCATACCGACTATCAGCACGAAAGTTGATCTGAAGCGCATCAAGAAATTTCTCAGCGCTATAGTGACGATGGTCTTGAACATTCAAGAATCACCTCGATCCTATCAATACAATTCTACTCCTTTTTCCACAGGAGGGCCTACAGAACGATCCAAAATTACGGAGTGTTCTTGCGAAGGTGTTCCAGAGAGAAAGTGACGTTTCACAGATACGATGTCTGGAGGGTAATTTCATACGAAGAGCTCGTGTTGATCCAACAAATTTTGGGGTTATAACATTTTAAAACTGCGGAGGGGGGATAATGGATGAGGGACATGCTGGTTTTCATCACCGCAGTAATGGTCGTACTCTTTTCCAGCTGTAGCGCAATCTTACCCACTGGTTCCAAACCAGAGGACCTCGCAAAGGGCTTGGCGGACAAGATCATGGAGTTGATCCAATCAGGACCCACAGATGACGTCCTTTTTGAACTCATCTATGTGCCGAGTGAAGACCGTTCAAACCTTGAAGTACAGTATCAGGTCGTATCATTGTTTCTGCTTTCTGGGCTAATGTTCGTTAACCCATCCACACCGACGTCGATCAGCGTGGCTGGGGTGAGTAAGATCGAAACGAAGCTGATACCTTGGATCATCGATGAAAAACCAACCTTCGTCAAGGATGTCTATTCGGTCACGTACATATGCACAAGAAACGCTTCAACGACGGTGGTCAACTTTCTGATGATAACTGTGGAAAACGAGAACAAAGGCTATTTCTTCACAGTTTACGTCAGAGAAACAGGTGGCGGAACTCAGGTGGCTTGGTATCCGGGTCCTTTAATCGTAGGCTTTTGATGAGCGACAGGACAGTAGGGCATTCATCTTGAAAAGGAAACGGTCCCGTGAGGGACCGTTTTACGTTTCATTCTTTCGTTCATGACTGGCAAACTTCTCGTGCAACAACGAGAGCATCGAGATTGACAAGAGAAATTCGATGCTTTTAACCAGACGCTGTTTTCGCCAATCAGTCTCACTTCCCGAACTCGATCACCTCGTAGCTCGTGTAGCCATGTTTTTCCAAGTTTTCGACGATCCTGTCCTTCTGCCCCACCAAGACGACGACGAACTTCTCGGGATAAGAGTATTTCGAGAAGACATCGTTCACCGTTTGTGCATCCAAAGCGTTGTAGGCTTGAATGAATTCGTTGACGTAGTTCGGGCTTCTACCTCTGATCTCCGCGTTCAGCACGACGCTGTCCAAGATAGATATCGTGTCCTTGTACGCGTCAGGGAACTGGGCGTTGTAAAGGTTTATGACTTCGAACAACTCGTCCTCATCGATGGGTTTTTCTCCGCTCTTGATCGCTTTCATTTCTTCGATGATCGAACGTATGGTGTCAGCAACTGCATCGTATCTGACGGAAGTCGTGACATAGTACTCGCCACCAACTTCGTAGAGTTGCATAGAAGAGCTCACACCGTACACGTAGCCTTTCTCTGTTCTGAGCGATTTCATCAACCTGCAGTTGAACATGCCGCTACCGTATACCCTGTTTGCCATCAAGAAAGCAATTCTTTCGGCGAACCTATGATCGAAGAACTCGTATCCCATCATGAGGTACGCCTGTGTGGAGGTGGGTCTGTCGAGGACGAAGATCTTGCCGTGTGGTGGTTCGTGATCTATCTTGGGAGGTTCGAACCCTTCCATCTTGATCGATTCCCAATCACCAAAGTATTTCAAGAGGAGCTCTTTGACTTTTTCAGTTTCGAAATCGCCGACGATCGCCAGAACGATCCTGTCAGGGAGGATGGTTTTGCTGTAGAACTCCTCCACGATGTCTGGTGTCAGCGTCGGCATGACCTTCGAGAGCAACGCGTAGTTCGTGTAGAACGAGTAGGGATGATTCTCTCCGTAAATGGCTGTGTAGAAATATCTCTTCGCCATTGGTTGCTCTTGAGTTTTCGCCTGAGCGAAGCTCTGCATGTATTCTTGTTGTTTTCTTGCGAAGTTGTCCGCTCTGAATTCTGGATTTCTCAGTTCGTCAGCCAGCAGTTCAAACAAGGCTTCCACATCGTCTGACAGGGCAGAGGCACTCAACTGGTAGTAATCAGGCTGAGCGGAGAAAGAGATCGAAACTCCTTTCAGTTCCTTCTCCTCGGCGAGAGCGAACTCGTCGCGGTTCTTTGTGGCGGAGTTCATCAGATCGAGCATAAAGGCTGATAGCCCGGCGATTTCAGGTGTTTCATTCAAAGTGCCGTACTTCACGTAGCCTTTTATCTCTATGATAGGTAGACGCTTATCCTGAGCTATGTAACACACCATCTTGTTCGGTAGAACGAACCTCTCGTACGCGGGAATGGGTATCGTGGGTATCTTGTTCTTCGCGCCCGCCAACTGTTTGAACAGTTCGGATGTGAATTTGGATGCATAAACTAAGACAGACAGAACGACGAGTAGGATAACAAGAACTTTTCTCAGAACATCTCTTTTCATCTCGCTTCACCCCCCTTGTCTCAGTTTTTGGGAACGATGTAACCGACGTATCGATCCTTGCTGAGGAAGTACTGTCTCGCGACGCGCCGGATGTCTTCGCTGGTGAGCTTGGATGTGGTCTCGATCTTTTTCTTGTAGAGATACGGATCGTCGTATCGCAGAGCGCTCAGCACAATCATGTCGGAAAACTCCCTTATGTCTTTCAAGCCGAAGATGATCTCTTTGAGGCGGGCTTTCTTCACCTTTTCGAGTTCTTCTTCAAAGACTCCTTCTTCTGCTATCTTTCGTAGTTCTTCATCCATCGCCTCCTTTATCTGGTCCAGATCGTCTTCCTTGTAGCCAAAGGCGTAGACCAAGGCGTATCCTGGTATCCTCAGTGCGGTGGTGAAGCCCCCACAGCCCAGGATCATACCCCTCTTGTAGTACAGCTCGTTGATCACCCTCGAACTTTCACTGTTCAGCCAGATGTCGAGTAAGGCTTCGATCGCTGGTAGATCTTCGTGGTCACCACGAGGAATTTGGTACAGTTGCAACATCAGAGCGTACCTCGTGATCCTCGGGAGTCTGAGAACCTTCTCTCCCTCGAACTTCGTCTCTGCATAAACTGGTCGTTTGATCTCCACGGGCTCGTAGTCACCGAAGTATTTCTCGACGAGCACTATCGTTTCCTGAGGATCCACATCCCCGGATATGGCAACGATTGCGTTGTTTGGTGCGTAGAACATCTCGTAGAAATCTCTCACGTAATCGTGTGTCATCTTGTTGAGATCTTCCATCCATCCAATGATGAAATGGCCAAGCGGTGTTCCAGCAAACGCATTGCTTTGGAGTTCTTCCCAACCAGATTGGATGTAGTTGTTCTCCACCCTCTGTCTTCGCTCTTGTTTGACGACCTCCAGTTCTCTGTAAAAGTCAATTGGGTCGATCTTCAAGTTCCTCATTCTGTCTGCTTCTATTGCGAGTGCGAGCTCGAGCTTTGCGGATGGCACGATTTCGTAATAGACGGTGTAGTCGTAGTAAGTTCCTGCGTTGAGTTGACCTCCTACCGATGTGATGAGCTCGTCGATCTCGCCTTTTCCAATAGCTTCCGTACCGTTGAACATCTCGTGTTCCAACAAGTGTGCCACCCCGGTTCGACCTTTCTCCTCGTCGATCGATCCGACTTTGTACCAGACCTGCACTTTCACCAGTGGAACTGTGTGATCTTCGAAGACGTAGATCTGCAACCCATTTGGAAGCTGGTGGTAGACGTACTTAACTGTGGGCACTTCGATGGCCAAGAGCGTCAATGTGAGAAGAACAAACACCGTCAAGAACAACTTTCTCAAAGTAACCACCTCCAACGCCAAATTCATACTGTTCTTTGTATTATAATCCGAATAGAACGACACGGGGAGTGAAGCAACTGGAGCTTCTAAAATACTATTCAAAAGTGTTGTTTTTCTCAATTCTGGGTTTTTTGGGGCTCCTTTTGCTTGTCAGGTACTCTCTGAATGCGCATGGTGTTGAGTTACTCTCTTGGCAGGTTTTGAGTGACGAGAATCGAGTTCTTCAAGCTCAGGACATCACAGCACCTTTCTACAAGCTGTTGCGAAAACCTTCCACCGTGGTTCTCGCAACTACGCTCGAGAAAACCTCGAAACCACTCTATCTCTATCTACCGCAGGTGAGTGGATCCTTTTGGGCCGTTTACTCGAACGATCATTTGATCGGATCAGCGGGTTTCAGGTCTGATAGAACTGCGCATTTCTGGTATAAACCTTTTCTTCTGGAAGTGCCTGCAAACACGGACAGAATAACGATCGAACTGAGTGGAGTTTACGAACTGGGCCTCGACATTGTACCACGGTTGATCGAAGAGAAAGAGACGTTCAGATTCCGCGTTTTGAGCTTCCTGTGTGGCGATTTTCTAAGCATCACGATGGGGCTTTGTATCACTCTGTTCTTAGTGCTTTACCTTGTCTCTCACAACATGCCTCAAAACAAGCGAAGATCGAACCGACTGTTTGCTACATCAACGTTGCTTGCAGCCATATGGACACTTGATTTGATGCCCTTCTCCACCATGTACAGTGCCAGTGTGATGCTACTTTTGAGAAAGTTCTTCGTGTCTTCGGCTTATTTTGGTTTCGCCTGTTTTTTCACGGCAATAGGCTTGGGATTCTTCCAAAAATTGACGCGGGGCGATCTCGCTATGGTTTTTCTCAACCTGTCGGCTGCGATTATCCTGTGGATTGCTCCAAATAACTACGCGTTCAAACTCACAACCTCAAGACTCGCGATGATCTTGTTCCTGAACGCTCTCTATATCGCTTACAAGATCTTTCGCAGTTATTCTAAAATTTTGTTCGGATTCTCTTTGTTCTTCGTTTTGACAGTTTTGTTCGATGCATTCATACTTTTGTTCAATTTGAACCTCAAGCTGCTGTCCGCCTTCGGAGTGGTCTCGTTGTTCTTTGGTTTTTCCTACAACTTGGTTCACGAATACAGAGAAATGACGGTACGGGCCACGGTTTCACACATGAAAAGTTTGATAGATCCCCTGACTGGTGCTTACAACAGGGGCGTCTTGGTTGAAACGACGTTCAATGAAAAAGATTGCTTCGTGTATCTCGATTTGAACTCTTTCAAGCAGATAAACGACACCTACGGACACGAAGTTGGTGACAAGATCTTGGTCCTGCTCGTCAACACGATAAGATCGAAAATAAAGCCAAGCGACATCGTGGTGCGCATGGGTGGGGACGAATTCTTGGTGATCGTCAGGGACTGTGACCCTGTGGTTGTTAAAAAATTGTTCGACGAAGTCCTCGCTGAGTTCCAGAATTCGCACGAACTGAGACCCACCTTCTCGTACGGGATCAAGAAATTTGAAGGCTCCTACCTGCAGGCTCTGCGTGCCGTTGACATGGAAATGTACAGGATGAAAGAAAAGCTAAAAAGTACCTGAACGACGTCCCCGACGCTCGTGTTCGGCACAGTGTAGAACAAGTCGCAGAGCTTACACTTTTGTGTTTAAGTTATACATCGTGTGGATTGGCAGAACAATCCTTGCGCATGATTGAACGTCACAGCTAACGAGTGGGAAAGGACTTACAGTCAAGCGGTATTGAACGGATTGTCTGCTTTTAGTTTGCTTGCCTTTTTGATTTCTCCAGGTTCGATATCCCTGAGTTCTTGGTATACCGCGTAGATCTCGTCAATGTTGTCTTTGAAGGCTTTCACCACCGCTGGGTCGAAATGTTTATCACTGTTTTCTTCGATGATCCTGACTGACTCTTCGAAAGGATATGGATTCTTGTAAGGTCTTTTGGTGGTGAGCGCGTCGAAAACGTCGGCTACCGCGACTATTCTTCCCTCGATACTGATGTTTTCACCCTTCTTGCCGGCTGGATACCCCGTTCCGTCCCAACGTTCGTGGTGATCCGCAACGATGTTGATCGCCGTCTGCATGGCTTTCCTATCAACAATACCTCTACTGTTTTCCAAGAAGCGCTCTAACACTCTCACACCGATGACCACGTGAGTTTTCATCGTTTCCCGTTCTTCGTCGTTCAACTTTCCGGGCTTCAGTAATATACGGTCAGGTATCCCGATCTTACCTATGTCGTGCAGGGGTGCGAACTGGTATATTTCTCTGACCAGCCGCGGTTCCAAATTCAAAGCCTGCGCCAAGATCTTGGAGTAAAGCGCGACCCTTTGGATATGGTTACCCGTCTCTTCGTCTCTGTATTCAGCCAGATCGACGAGTGAGATGCCGAAGTTGGCTATCACATTCTGAAGCGTCAGAGCTGCGTACATCTTGGGCGAAAGTATCGTCGATATTATGTAGAACAATTTGCCGTCCCTCTCGGTGTAGTGGTTCACTTCTTCGGAGGAAAGAAAGAGGAACCCGATGATCTGACCACCAACGATTGCCGGTACTGTCAGGTCCGAAAGGAAACCCTCTTCAACTATCAGTTTGGAACTTTCAGTATTGACTGTCCTCAGATCGTTTATAATGCGGTACCTGGTTCTATCCGCGAGCATCTTTCCGAGCGAAGTTTCGTGGAGCTTCTGTTTGAAACCTTTGTCGAGCAACACCTTGTGGCCTGGGGTCGTGAAGTAAGCAACTTCGGCAATCACTTCGTCGTTTGAAATCAGCGCCAAGGAGAACCGGCCAGATTTAAAGAAAGTACACAGTTTAGGTCCCACGAGGTTTATGAAGTCTTCGATCGTGGAGACGCTGGGCAATGTGTCAAAAGAGTTGATCAGATCATGTCTCAGGTTGACCTCCTCGATCAACGAGTTCAAGGCCAGTTCCTCACCGTACTCTACAGGCTGAAATTTGTCTATTTTGTCTATGTACAGTGAGTCGATCAGTTTTTGAGTGAGAGAGAAAAGCTTCTTGAAGAATGAAGTAAGGGAGACTCTAAATTTGTGCAAGAAAAAAGTCTGAAACAGTAGAAGGACGATCAAGCCAGTTAAACCAGTCATCACAAAGCTGTATCTGCGCCTCAGGAGGTCTTCCTCGTAAGCTCGCAGGAACTCGGCGAATTTTCTGAGTTCTTGAGCGATGGATTGAGAATCCATAACTTTCAGTGAAGCCTCGAGTTTCTCCGTGTCGTAGCCGTAACGTTTCATACTGTCGGTGAAATCGAAGGCGAGAGAGTGGTTCAAAACAACTGCGTTGAGCTTTTCGAAAGTCTCTTTTAGCTGACGATATTCGATGTACGTACGGTACGCCACCAAACTTACTAACGAAGTGATCAAGATCACCGAAAGGATTATTGCGGCAAAATTCTTTTCGATCCTCACCATCGTTTCGGTCAAGAGTTTCTTCTTTTCTGCCATTTGCAACAGCAGACCTCCTTCATCAAAATGAAACTCAAAATTCGGGCAGTGATCCTTACGCTCAAATTCTATCATATTTGTTTTAGAGGCAGATGAGTTTTCCAGTGAAACCCCAGACAGTTGAGTGGTATCATCAACGGCAGCTATGAATAGTGATCGTTTGAAAATCCTCTGACAACGCATTTTAGGCTAACGCAATTCGATTTGACAGCCAGCCAAGTTCAGTGAAGATATCGAAATTTCAAGCTTTGGTGTATAGTTGTTTTAACATCGTCGAGGGGGTGATCAATGTGAGGCGAGTGGTGATCTTCTCCTTGGTTCTTCTTGCGACGATCTACTTTGCCGCAAACTATGCTGTCTACTACGACTGCACACCTGATTACAGGACCAGTCTGTTGATATCGAACCTCAGCGATGAGAAGGCGTATTTCAGGGTGACGGTTTTCGATTCGAGTGGTCAGAGACTGTGGAGGGAAACCTACAACAAACCACCCTACAGTTCGGTTTTCATCGATCTTTCGCAGGTTGTCAAACGTTCCGAAAGCAGCTGGGGTCTGGTTCTGGTGCAGTGCGACGAGTTACTGCACATCACTGTAATGTATTGGGAAGAAGAAGGAACTCTGCTCAACAGCAACCACGTCATCGAACCGTTCAACTTCAGCCAGGATGCGAAGTACTACTGGTACGCCGTGGGGTATGTGAACAGTGAGAATTCGCAGCCCGCTTTGATCCTGGCTAATCCGAACGACAAGAGCATCGACGTGGCGGTTTGGATCTACGACGAAGCTGGACAACTTGTCAAGGACCTCGAAGGCGAGCTGGACCCATTCAGTGCAGTTTACGTAAACTTGGTCAAGTACGTACAACAGGGTAGTGGAGTTGTGGACATCCGAAGCACTTTGCCAATCTTGGTGGCTGTCGAGCATTACGACGATGGGATGCTCTGGAACATCAACAACATTGTGGATTGGTACACGACCACGAGTTGGTGAACGAGTCAAGCTCGCAGCTGAAACGACTTTCGCCTTTTTGATGCCTCGAATTTTCCACTGGGCCTTTCTGTGAGGCCCTTTTTGTGCGGCAGGATCGAACCTGCTCAGAGATCCTTTGCGGGGATAGAAAAAAGCTATCCCCGCAAGCTCTTCTCCTTTATGGGATGAGTGAGGGATTTGATTGTGGTTTTTGAAGAAACGTATCTTGGGCAGAGCACAAGTAGTAGTAAGATTAACACCCACCAGAGGCAGTAGCCTCTGTTGCTATGGAGTCAACATTGCTCCATGGAAGACGACCTAACGAGCCATCAAGAATCCTACACCCTTTAGGGGATCGGGAGTGCCAAAGCATAAATTTGTTATAATTGTCTTTGGACATTGGACGCTTGAAAATGGAGGGTTTAGAGATGAAGGATTTGCTGTACAGTCTCGGTTCCTTCAGCGCTGGTTTACTTTCAAATCCCATCTCAACTTTCGCAATCTTTTACTACGTGGATGTTTTGAAGGCACCTGTGGAAAAGATAAGCTTGGTCATGCTCCTTTATGGAATTTGGAATGCGGTGAACGATCCGTTGTTTGGTTATCTATCCGACATCACTAAAACGAGATGGGGAAGACGCAGACCGTACATCTTCTTTTTCTCCTTGCCACTCGCTCTGAGTTTTGCGCTCTTTTGGGCTCCACCTTTTGATAGTTCCAGACCGACGGCTTTGGTTCTGTACTACGGTTTGATGATATTCCTTTTCGATACCTTTTTCACCATCGTCATACTCAACTGGATTGCGCTGTTCCCGGAGATGTACCCAACGTTGGAACAGAGGGCAAGAGTTTCAGCTCTGAGGTAAATTCTTGGGATTCCGAGTTTGCTCATAGGCGTTGCGGCCACTCCTGTGATCGTTGCGAAGCTCGGCTGGCAGAAGATGGGTGTGATCTTCGCTATAGTGGGTGGTTCACTTCTGTATCTCTCACTCTTGGGTGTGAGGGAAAATCCCAAGTTTTACAGGAAAGAGAGCCTGAAACTGAGTGAAGCGATTAAGCACACTTTCCTCAACAAATCCTTCATCACGTACGTTTCTGCTTCTTTCCTGCTTCAATATACCTATACAGCTCTTCTCGCCGCGCTACCTTTCTACGCAAAGTACGTGTTGCGGTTGAACGAGACACAGACGACACTTTTGCTCGCGATGATCTTTATAGTAACGTTCTTGCTCGTACCAGTTTGGCAGAGGTTCACACCGAAAATCGGTGCGAAGAAAACGATGATGGTTTCAATAATCCTCTGGGCGATCCTTCTCAGCGGGTTTGCATTCATCAAAACTTTCATCCAAAAATTGATATTGGCTTGCAGTCTTGCGATCAGCCTTGCAGGATCGTTCATCGTTCTGGACATCATGATCGCCGAAATAGCCGACGAAGACGAGGTCAAAACAGGTAGAAGGCGAGAAGGCATGTACTTCGGTGCGAACGCGTTGATCATAAGACTTGGAATATCGTTGAACTCTTTGATCATGGGGTTGGTTCTGTCCAAGACTGGATACAATGCGAATTTGCCTGTAGATCAACAGCCAATGAGCACGATCCTTGGAATCCGTGCGCTGTGCAGTTTCATACCGATTGCCGCCACCTTGTTGGGCATACTCATACTCAGAAATTACCCACTGGAAGGTGAATATCTGGAGCAGGTCAAAGAGAGGCTGAAACAGATGCACGTCACTGAGACGTGAAAAGAACGACAATTTAAAAGGTGATGTCGTTTCACGCCTGTTTGATAGCGCGTCGAATCAACTTGATATACCAGTGCATCCAGGCAGAACTATGCCTTCAACTTGATTCTTTCGGCACTATTCTCCCCATACTCTGATGGTTCCATCGTAGGAACAGCTCGCGATAAATTCTTCATCTGGGCTGATCGCAACGAAATACACAGAGCCTTCTTGCCCAATCAGAGTGCGTAAAACTTTTCCAGTTTTCAGCTCCCAGATCTTTATGCTCTTGTCACCTGAACCGCTCACCGCGTAGTTTCCGTCCCGACTGATCGCAACACTCGTCACGTGTCCCTTGTGCTCGGTGAACAACAAGAGTGGTTTGTAGGTTTCCAAATCCCACAACCTCACGGTGTTGTCCATCGAGCCGGTGAGGAAGTACTTCCCATCGCGCGTGATAGCTATGGAAAGAACCGCCAAGCCATGCCCAAGAAGCGTCTTTAGACACTTTCCGCTCTCGACGTCCCAGACCCTCACCGATGCGTCCAATGATCCACTGAGCAACCTTTTACCGTCAGGTGTGAAGGTGACGGTGTGAACCCAGCCTTTGTGACCGACCAAGGTTCGCACTAATTCGCCCGTTCCCAGCTCCCAGATCGAGACTGTCGAGTCGTAAGATCCGGTAGCTATGTACTTTCCATCCGGACTGATCGCCACAGAACGAACGGTGAGGTTGTGCGCCGACCAGCTTCGAATCCTCTGTCTCGTCTCGAAATCCCAGACGACGATCGAGCCGTCTCCCAAACCCGTCACGAAGTACTTTCCGCTCGCTTCTATGGCAAGATTGTAGACACTCGCACCACAGCGTATCGTGTTACCCACCTGTTGAATTGTCTGCACATCGAAGATCTTCACGTCTCCATCTTGAGTGCCGGCGAGGATGTACTTAGAATCAGGCGTGATCGCGAGCGACACGACGGGTCCCACCACGATGGAAAGGATAGGCCTTGCGACGCCCCGAACGAGTCTTCATCCCCCCTTGGATGAGCTTCGAACGTAGTCTAACACGATCCATGATCAGGGGTTTGCCTTGCCTTGTACATGTTCGATCTTTATTCTTATTACAGCGACAGCTTTGAAAGAATCTTGAATGATTCTCTCTGCTTCATTTGTGTAGTCTGGACTGTACTTCGTCGCCAACTTTCTGAGAGCCGGTATGACTTGTTCGTCTTGCAGGATCTCTGCCCTGCCAAAGATGATGACACTTTCGTATTTGGTTGAGAACCCATTCTCCATCACTTGAGAACTCCCAACGACGGTGAAACAAACTCTGTCGAAGGATCTTATACTCTCGATCTTGTGACCTTCTTTTGCAGAATGAATGTAGATGAGACCATCTTCGTAGACGTAGTTCACAGGTATGCCGTATGGATAGTTGCCATCAAAGACGCAGAGGACACCGTAGTTAGACTTTGCCAAGATCTCAAGTGCCTCATCTTCTTTCAAAGCCCGGTCCTTTCTGCGCAGGGGTTTGAAATCTTTGTCCACATCGATCACCTCAAGATGATTTTTTCATGAGTATACCAAAAAGAACCGCTGCGGAATCTTCACGCAGCGGTCCTGACAACTCGGCTCAAATGCCATCTTCCCACCTAAGATACGGATAACCATCGTTTTTCGCCGCGTTTATCGCCCAAACACTTGTGAAATCCCAATTTGAATAACTGCTCTGCGTCTTCATGTCGCTGGTGCTCTTGCCCTCGGCCGTTGAGTGATCTTGGTTCGTGCTGGTCAGTTGGTTGTCCCAGTAGCAGTATGGAGTTTGAAGCGAAAAAGATGCGAAGTTGTACAGAAAGGCGTGATCAATGTTCGAAACGGCGACGTAGTTGTTCGATACGTCTGGAACGAGATCGATCGTGTTCATGTTCAAAAAACCAGCAGCTTGCGCCTGAGTACCGATCGTACCTTTCGCGTAGCAGTTCTTGATCAAGATGTTGTTTCCATCCGTAATGTTCAAAAACCCAGCGACACTGGCGTTCGAACCTGCGTTGATTTGAAACCTCGCGTAGCATTCTTGAATGTTCACTTCACCGGTTGCTGGATTGTAAGCAAAACCACCAAAACCACCGATGTCGGAGAATTCTTCAGAATTGGCTGTGATCGAACCTTGAAAACCACACTGGTTGAACGTGTTTAAACCATAGGTCTCTGCGAAGAAACCACCCGCTGTGAACCCGTAGTGTGGAACTTCTATGTTTGCTTGAACAACGCAGTTTTTGAAAGAAAGATTCTTCGTAGCATTGCTGAAGCCGAGAAAGCCAGCAATCTTGAGCATGTCCATCGTCGAAGTATCCCTCTGCGCGGTCAAAGAAGCCGACACGGAACAAGCTTCAAAGGCGTCCGCGCTGAGGTCTTCATCTTGTTCAGCATAGCCGACGAAGCCTGCAACGTAGGTTGCTGTGGCATCTTCTATGGTGCCTTGGAAGTGACAATTCTGAAAGACGCTCGTGTCTGAATTTCCTGCAAAGCCTCCGATTCTTGTGGACTTACCAGTTATCGCGCTCGATTGAACTTGGCAGTTTTGAAAACTCGAATAATTCGAATCACCGACGAACCCTCCCACGTAGAAGGATGGGTTAGCCTGCGGCGAGTTGAGTATGACTTGGATTGAACAGTTCTTGAAGGTGGAAGCGTTCGCAAAACCGACGAGCCCACCCATGTAGGAAGCCTGAGAGACTCTCGAATTGAGCACGATCACACCATCGATCGTGCTGTTGTCGATTCGTCCAGCCAGAACACCCGCGTTCGAGGCATCTTCGTAGTCAACTTGTGCGTTCTCGAAGACCACGTTGGTTATCGTCGCTTCGGAGAGACACCCAAAGAAACCAGAAGATCTATCGCTCGAGTTGTTGCCCGTTAAGACCACCATGTTCTTTATGGAGAATCCCATTCCATTGTAACTTCCGTTAAAGGGCTTGTCTGGACCCATCGAGTCGACGGGCGTCCAGTTCGCCTCGGTCGGAGTGACCCTCGCTCTGAGATCGTTCAGGTCCAAGTCTCTCATTTGCTTGTAGTGTCTCGGTGTGGATGGATCGATGTAGTGTCTCATGTTGTCCAACTGCCACACGTTCACGATGATCCAAGGATCTTCTTGTGTTCCATTTCCACCTCCGAACTCTTCGTTTTCGGAATAGGCAGTGAAGTTGATCGTGCAGGCGTTGGAAACGTTCTTGGTGGTTTGTACAGTGCCTGCGACGACTATGTAATAATCCCTGTTCTGTGCACTCACCGTAACTGGTCCACTCAAATCTGTGATCGTCCAAGTTCCGTTCGTGTCGGTCGTTGTCGTCTTAGTGCCCGCGCTGATCGTGACGCCCTGCAGTGGTGTGTCGTCCCAAAGTTTCACAACACCTTCGATCGTGTAAGTTGAAGGTTCCTCTGGTACAAATGGTGCAGCGCAGCTGAACAGAAAAAACAGAAGCAGCGTTGAAGCCAAGAGAATCTGCCATTTTCTCATGAACTTTCCTCCTCTCAGGGTGTGCAACTTCTCTATGATGAACCAAGATCATTAAAAAACGGTTAGAGATTTAGATCGAACAGAAGTTCACCTGAGAGGAGGAAAGCAAACCTCACTATCAGGAACTGTTCGGTCTGTGAGAGATCGTTCAACCCAGTTCAGCTGTGGATTGACGATCCCCCTCGTTCAGAACAGGCTATGGTTGTTGCTCCCACTCAGCATCGTTCTGCTCAAATAAAACATAATCGTTATATTGTGCAATCAAGGGAACTCTCTGTGTGTATGCTGGCGTTGAGGGACTCAAACTGATTCGGACATAATTGCTTTTCACGTTTAGCTTGATTTCTTCATTAGATCCCTTTCCCTCCGCAATCGGTCCACCTACGTAGTGTGGGCACGTTGGATTGGACGTCGTGGCTGTCAGGTCGCAGTCCTCAAATGAAGAGCTATTCGATCCGCCCACGAAACCACCCAAACCCGTTCTATCGCTACCTGTCACGGTCAGTTGGGTCTCACCGCTGCAGTTTGTGAACGTACAGCTTTGTGTGAATCCAAGAATCTTTCCATTTGTCGTACTTTTCGTAGTAAGAAAAGCCCTTGTGGTGTCTGATCCTCTCGCCGATCTGGTAGTAATCGAAAATGGCGCGGTTGTCTCGTACGCTGTGCGTGAAGATCTTGCCATCGTCCCGCTTGACCTTGAGCACGTACGACCCGTAAGGAACAGTTTTCACCTTGTTTCCATACCGAACGCACTCGATCTTCTGCAGAATTTGCTTGTCGACGACCACACCGTCCCAGGTGGTGAGGGATGGGTACAGTTCGAAATGTTTTTCTGCATGCAAGATTTTTCTGTGAGGTGCGCGAGGGGAAATGATGTGAAGCTAAAGCGAAGCAACCTTCACAACGATCGTTGACAGAGGCGAACCGAGCGAGAATTCTCCAATGTCACTTCGAAAAAGAGGGGCGCAGGGCCCCTCTTTACAAGATTGACAGATCAATCTAAAATCTCAAAATCGACCTCGAAAACGTGCGTGAACGGATTGTCACCGTTGTGGACGGTTATTCTCATGTAGTGAGTCTTCTGCAGATTGGTTGGAAGTCCTCCCAGATACGCCGCATCACCAAAGGCCATGTAAACGTCGTAAACACCTGGTTCAATGCCGACGAACCATAACTGCCCGAGTTCATCAGATTTTCCGTAGTACACTGGGATTGTGCTACTTTGTGGATACATGGTCACGTAGACCTGAGGTGCAAGGTACACATTATTTGAGATATCCCTCACGTAAAACTGGAAGAAAACGTTCGCTCCAACTTCAGATGGAAGATTTTGGGTTAAGGCTCTATGAGCGTTGACCCTGCCCCAACCGCTATCGTGGTCGAAGCCGACTGCCATGATGTCATCGGCGGTGTTGGCTATGTGCTTTCTGATCTGATACGGTGTGTAAGTCACTCCTTGTCGATCCAGTTTTTCCAACAGCAATGCGATCACACCTGAAACGTGCGGTGTAGCCATGCTTGTTCCGCGGTAGAAGGCGTACGGATTTTCACCATCGAAGAACTCAACCCTATCCCACCGAGGCACCGTGGAAAGGATCGGGAAATCTCCGGGAGCTGCGACAGTTATCCACCTTCCGCGCGTCGAGAAATATGCTATACCGTCCACCGCGGTGCTCGCAGCCACGTTTATGACACCAGGATAGCAGGATGGATAGTGGATCTCGTCGGTGTGGCTGTTTCCGGCGGCAGCAACGAAGATGCCGTTGACCCCCCTCATTATGAGAGCGATAGTCCGAGCGAGTGTTATGGAATAACGTTTACCGCCCCAGCTGTTCGAAAAGATCCTCGCTCCATGCTCAGCAGCCCACAAAAAGCCAAGAGCAACAAGGTCATCTCCGATGTATTCAATTCTCGTCCCCACGAACTCGAATATCACTATGGGCATTATCTTGGCGTTCGGCGCAACACCGACGACACCTCTCCCATCACGCTTCGCGGCGATCGTTCCAGCAACGTGCGTCCCGTGGGAGCCACCAAAGGAGCTGTCCATAGATGGACTCAACGTCTCACCCGTCCATGGTCGATACCCTTCCACGAGCTGACCTTGCAGATCTGGATGGGTTCCATCAACACCATCGTCCACTACCGCAACGATGATACCCTCACCGGTGTATCCAAGTTCCCAAGCCTGCGGAGCCTTCACTTTTCTGATGCCCCAGAGCCATTTCCAAAATTCGTCTGCCACCATGACCTGTTTTGTTTCGACAGTTGATTCGAGTAAGTCTTTTGCGTTGTCGTTCTTCACAGGTTCGATCAAGTATCTTTTGTAGCTCGGCTCGACGTAGGATATCTTCTCTCGCAAATGAACGTCTGATTTGAGTCGTTCTAAAATTTGGCGTCTGATCTCAGCAAAACTCAACGTGGTTTTGAAGCTAACCGCATTTATCTGTTCGAGCCTGACCCTCACACTGGCATTTGGATCGATCGATTTCACAAGGTTTATCGCATCGTCTATCGAATCTTTGTAGCCAACAATGACTATGTTTTCCATGATTTCAGCATCTTTTTCGATGGGCGCAACTATCTCTTCAAAGGTCTTTTCACTCGCGTTGTTCTTTGGAATATTACTCATACAACCGGCTAAAAACAAAGCCACCAACGTGATCGCTATTAGAAATCTCTTCATCTTTCCTCACCCCCTTTTCACTCACCGGTTGTGAATCTGTTGAAGTAGTCTGCTTCGTTTATCCACATGTCCCAGCCATGACCGCGATCGATAGTTGCGGAGGTCGAGGTGCCGTCGGGTGTTACATAAAGAGCTGCTGCCAATGTCAAGCCCCATTCGTAGGTCTTGTACTTTTCAAGTGGTTCGGTTTGAATAACTGGAGAGCGATTTGGGTAGATTCTCTTCCACTTACCACTGCTTGGATTGAACGTTACGAAAACTTGCTGTGGCCCTGATGTGGTGGTCAAAACACTATAGAAAATGTGTTGATCGCTCACTGCGGTGTCGTAAATCCACGGACCATAGTAAGCGTAAGTTATGTCTTGGTCGGGTATGAGATTTCCTCCAATCTTTGGTCTTGAAGTCCAATCTCTCCAATCAACTGGTTTCCATACGAAGGTCGGTGTTCTTGAAACGTTCCTTTCATTGTCTGCTGGAGAGATGAGCTTAACCTTGAAAAGATCCAGCGGGATCACTTCGATGATGTTGCTGTTGCCTGATTCAGTGCCGTCTCTGTAGACCGTTCTCACTGTGTAATAGTACTTCTGACCAGGCATCAAATCCACCGATTTGTCGATGGCAGAGTTACCAGTTGTGAAAGCGATCTTTTGCCAAGTTTGACTGTCAGTTGATCTGTAGACGTTGTAACCCGCGCGATGTGTGGCTGGTGCATGATTCCAAGTAAGCTGAACAAGCATGTTGGTGTCCTTTATGTTATGTTCTGGTTTGTAGTTTTCAAGCTCGTTCATCATTTCCTTTGGCATGTCTTTGAACAAGATATCTTTAACGGATCTCGGTAGGCTGGAGTAAGGTGTCTCCGCATCGCTCGTCCAACCGTAGTACCGCAGACCCGTTGGTGGCACTCGCACTGTCACTGTTGGAACCGAGCTTCTGTTGATTGTCAGATAGATTATCTTGTTCACGCGTGTGCCGTTTGGGGTGTGAACGACCACGTGGAGTGGGACGGTGGTGTTGTTGAAGCGCCCCAGATCGAGCGAATCAATTGTGAATTCGTAGCTGTTAGACTTGATCGCATCACGACCTGTCGCACTTGGAACGAGCCCCAAACCAACGTATGCCACGTACATGACTACATCGCTTCTCACGGTCAGTTTGATGCGATCGGCTGTGATCGTTGTTGCCTCTGGATCTGGGAGCACAAGATCTGGATCAGCAGTCACAGTGATCTGTAAATTGGGAATCTCGTCGTTGTCGGTCATTGCCCTTCGAGACAACGTTTCAATCTCCGGTATGATGGCAGGATCGTAGTTGTAAATCACGCTTGTCGCCTTGTTCTCACCGGTGATCTTGATGTCGTATCGACCGCCTGGTAGGTAGAACTTCGCATGACCGTTCCAATCGGTAATGCCAGAAATGATCAGGGTATCTCCTTGATAAACTTCGACGTTCACTCCAACCGCCGCTGGTCCGGTCGTGAACTCGACTACCTTGATCGTTGCGAGGTTCCCCCCAACTGTGAATCTCCAAACCGGGCTTTCAACGGAATTATTGCCGTCCGAAACCACGACCTTCCAGTAATAGGTCTGCCCGGGTGTCAAGTTGGTGAGGATGTACTCTGGTCTGTTGACTGTAGCGATCTTGGAAAGATTCGAAGCGCTTGTACCTAAGTACACTTCGAAGGTCAAGGCTTGTCCCTCTGGATCTGTCGCTGTGGACTTCAAGGTCACAGATCTCGTCGAAGCAAGAACAGCAACCTGTGCGCCATCTTGTGGAGAGATCAAAGACACTCTTGGTGCCTGATTGATAGGTACATTGGTAGGAGCGGAGCACGAGAACAACGTGATCAACAAAGCCGCGAGTAGTAACCACTTGAGACTTGCCCTCATGATTGTGTCACCCCCCGTGAGATACGTTAGCAATTTTACTATATCATAAGTCTTACGACTTTAGTATAGTATCTCGTGTTGTATTGATATGTTCGTTGATCATCATCGAACGCACGTCAAAAGCTCAAACCGAAAAACGAGCGAAACACTCTCGTTCAGGTGAACAACTTTGTTGTCACATCTCGGTGGTATTTGACATCAGTGGTGTTCATGTGTGCGACAGAAATTGGAATTTCTCTCGCGTCAGGTATCGAACATCTATGAAGAACTCGATTCAATACATGATGCGCTCGGCGTCAGTTGCAACGACTGTAGGCAATGTTGCAACACGGCAGCGTACAACATTGAAGCGACGCTGTTGGAATTCCTCCCTTTGGCACTCCATCTGGTTGAATCTGGGCAGTTCGACTCTTGGTTCGCGAAAGCGCAGATGGCGATGCCAAACGACAATTGTGTGCTCTTGGTGGATGAATCGATCAAGATAGAGGGCGGATGTTCCTTCCATCGATACAGGCCACTCGTGTGCCGATTGTTTTCAGCAAGTTACGTGAGAAGAAAAAACAATGTAGAAACTCTATCTTGCCGATTCTTGAAGGCAGAACTTTCAAAGAGGATAGATCGTTTGATAGATGCTCAGACGTTTTTCGAAAGACTGTACGATATCGATCCTTACCTTGCGGTTCGGAGGAGAGATATCAACACAGCTTTCAGAGAGGCTTTAGAGTACGTGGGAATGAGACTCTCGTTGAACACGCCTCCTTCTCTGCCCTTGGCGAGCTGATTATATATATAATAGTCTTCGGACTGCAAGGAGCTTTGCACATGCCGAAAGATTTGACCGAGGGAAAACTCAGCAGGAATCTTTTGTACATGGCCCTGCCCACGATGGGTGGCTTTGCCGTTCAGATACTCTACGATATCGTAGACATGTTTTGGATCGGCAAGATCTCTTCACGCGCGATAGCTGGGGTGGCGGTGTTCTCGGCCATCTTTTGGCTCATCTCCGTTCTGAACGAGATCATCGGTACTGGGTCAGTATCCATGATTTCTCAAGCGTACGGAGCCAAAGACTATGAGCGTGTGAATCGTACGATCGAACAAACGATAGTGTTCAAGATCTTCGTCGCCTTGATCGCGGTTGTTCTGTTGATCATCTTTCTCAAACCTCTGATGGTGTTCTTCAGCAAAGATGAGGAAGTGATCACTGCGGGGCTCGACTACGGTTATTGGCGCATCTTCTTCTTACCCATCTTCTTCGCCACCTATTCCACCTATACAGCCCTTCGAACCACGGGTGAATCGAAACTACCGAACATCATGATGGCGGTTGGCGCTATCATGAACATGGTCTTGGATCCTATCTTCATGTTCGAACGTGTAGCTGGTCTCAACATCAGAGGCTTGGGACTTGGAGTCAAAGGTGCGGCGATCGCAACGGTCGTATCTTCGTCAGCGGTTTTCGTTTGGGGTCTGATCGTTTTGTTCAAAGGTCAGGGCATGATCAGGATAACGCTGAGAGGCTTGTTCAAATTGGACTGGTCCATAGACAAAAAGCTGTTGACGGTGGGTTTACCGAGTGGAGTCGAAATGCTTTTGAGGAATCTCTCGAGCATGATCATGGTGAAACTGTTCGGCATGTACGGTTCGACTATGCTGGCGGCGATAGGTATCGTCGATCGCATGATGGGGCTCGCGTTCGTGCCTTTGATGGGTTTTTCGATCGGAGCGAGCACGATAGTTGGACAATGCCTTGGGGCGAACAAGATCGAAAGGGCGGAAAAGACGGTTTTGCTCGCAGCACTTTACAACGCGCTTTTCCTCTCGGCCTTCGTCGTGCTCGCGAACATATCACCAAGGTTGGTGATCGAGTTCTTCACGAGAGATCCGAACGTGGTCCATGAAGGTGCCTTCGCGATAAGGCTCGGTTCCTGGGTGATGCTCATCGCAGGTTTTTCCTTCTCTCTCATGAGCGCGTTCTTTGGTGCGGGTTACACCAAGGCGGCGATGTTCTCGAGCATCGTGGGCAGATGGTTCATCCAAGTTCCCTATTCCGTGTTGGTGGCGATCGTGCTGAAACTACCGATAAAGTATCTGTGGTTTTCTTTTCTGATCGCTGAGATCGGCGAGATATCTTACGCGTCCATCGTCTTTTTCAAAGGCAAGTGGAAAAGTTACCGTGTGATATGATAAAATCTTGTTGGCGATGGAGTCCGCCATAATCGCCCAGTGGGCTGATGACTCCTACCGTGAGGGTAGGAGTTTTTTGTTTGGGTGAGACGAATGGGTCTTGTTGAAATCAGCTTGAAGGATGCGATCACTCATGCCAAACTGGAATGTCCAATATGTTCGCTCGTAGGTAAGGCTTTAGATTCAACCATCGATAGCCTTCTGTACGAAATGGTGAACGACGTGACTGTTAGGTCCGAGCTCCGATCCAAAGGATTGTGCCGTAGGCACGTCGCGAGAATAGAAGCGTATCTGTCACGACACATGGAACTGGGGTACATGGGCTTGGCAATAATCTATTCGGATCTTCTGGAACATCTTGCTGAACTGTTGGAGAACCATTCCGATTTGGATCGTGGCTCGAGTTGTTTCTTGTGCGAGAAGGAGAGGACCTTCGAGTTGCTGTACGCCAAGGCTTTCTTGAACAGCATCGGCGAACTACTTGACCTGTACAGATCTTCCCAGGCAGTGCTGTGCTTCGATCATTACGCTTTCGTTTTCTCAAGGCTCAAGAACTCTTTCAGAGAGACTTTCAAGGCGATTCAACTCTCGAAGTACAAACATCTGATAGAACTGCTCAACTCTTTCGTCAACAAGCACGATTACAGAAACAAAGAAAGCTTCACTCCTGAAGAGCTTGCGGCGAGAAAATCTGCTGGGAAACTCATTGCGAAAAATCTTCATCATTGGAGGCGTTTGAAATGAAACAGGTCGCAGACTTTGCTGAACGCGTACTGAAGAATGTCTCACGCGTGATCGTGGGCAAGGACGAGGTCATAAAGAAGATGCTGGCGGCTTTTTTGAGTTCAGCGCACGTACTCATCAACGACGTACCCGGAGTGGGAAAGACCATGCTCGCAAGGTCTTTCGCCATCTCACTCGGTTTGAACTTCAACAGGGTGCAGTGCACTCCAGATCTCACACCTTCTGATATCACAGGCTTCAACGTGCTCGATCCAAGAACAGGACAGTTCAGCTTCAAGAAGGGAGTTCTCTTCGCAGACGTTCTGCTGGTGGACGAGATAAACAGGGCTACGCCGAGGACGCAGTCGGCCTTACTTCAGGCAATGGCCGAAAAGCAGGTGAGTATCGATGGGATGACGTACCAGTTGAGCGAGCATTTCTTCGTGATAGCGACTCAGAACCCCGTTGAGTTCGAAGGCACCTTCCCCTTGCCCGAAGCTCAGCTGGATCGATTCGCGATCTGTCTGAGCCTTGGATATCTCGAGAAAGAACAAGAGATTCAACTTTTGAAGAGACTGCAGAAAACTCACCCTATTGAATCGCTCGAACCTGTGTGTGAACCAGACGAACTTTCGAGGATGAAAGAATTCGTAAAAGAAGTCTACGTTGATGATTCTGTTATGGATTACGCCGTCAGGATCGTGGCGAGGACCAGGAGCCATCCGGATGTGGCGCTCGGAGCCAGTCCGAGGGGAACCATCGCGCTCGTGCATCTGTCGAGGGCTTTGGCTGCGATGAGTGAGAGGAATTTCGTCTTGCCAGACGATGTGAAGAGCATAGCACTCGATGTGCTTGCCCACAGATTGATCCTCAAGCCGGAAGCCAGATTGATGAGAAAGAGCAAAAAGGAAATCGTAGAAGAGATACTCAACAGCGAGGAGGCACCGATAAGAGGGTGAAACTAAAGCTCAGATCGATCAGCTGGAACGTTCAACCACTCATCGTTCTGTCAGTGACCGCGATCGTTTGGTTGATCTTGAGCGCTACAGTGTTCAGTGTGCTCTTCTTTTCGCTGTGTGTCTTTCTGTGGTTGCACTTCTTGGAAACGAGACGAGACATATCAAAATTGAGAATCGAAAGAAAAATCTCAACTGAGAGGGCCTTCACGAACCAAGACGTTTCATTCCACCACAGTGTTGTATCGTCGAAGCGTTTGAAGCTCACGCTTTTGGGACAGATCGAGGTGGGATCTTCGCTGACGTACAATCTGTTCGAGAGAGATGTTTTTGTTGGTTCCGAGCCTGTACGAATCGATGTGAAGACCTCTTTTCCAACCAGGGGTCGGAAGGTTTTGAAGGATCTGTGCTGCTATTACGAGCATCCATTGGGTTTGTTCAAGATCTGGGCACGGTTCAACACGCCGCAAGAATTGCTCGTGTTGCCAAGGTTGATGCCTCTGGAATTCTTCCCATCGCGCTTGAGAGAACCGTTGCCGGGTAGAAGATCCGACTTCAAGTTGTTCGAAGATCCTTTGAGAATTAAGGGATTGAGAGAATATTCGAACGATCCAATCAAAAAGGTTCATTGGAAGGCGTCGGCGAAGTTTGGAAAACTGTTGGTGAAGGAATACGATCACACGGCGATGAGCAGAACCTTTTTGTTCATCGATCTGAACATGGCAAGAGAGATCTTCGCGAGAAACGTTTGGGCACAGATTCGCACCAGTTACGAAGAAGAAGCCGTGCGTGCGGCTACGGCCATTCTGTACTGGCTCTCTCAGGGAAACGACACGATATGCATGAGCATCGTTGGAAAGCAAGTTCTCGAAATGGACTGGGCTTCGCAGGATGGCTGGGTGAGGGCGGTGGAGATGTTGGCGCTCGCCGAGGGCGCAGAGGATGGACCACAACTGAGCGAAGTGCTCTTCTCACAGGTTCCCAAGCTCACCTTCACTTCGACCGTGGTCGTGCTCTCGATGTACTTGACGGATTCGATTCTGCCCGTGTTGCTCGAAACGAGGGCAAGATGTGCACGCGTCATGGTGTTCTTGATACCGTATGGCTATCGAGATCCAAAATACAGAGCTGGAAGAACCTACGAGATGTATCCTTTGGACATGGTGAAACTCAACGAGAAGGCGAAGTTATTGGAACAAGAGCAGATCATCGTGAGGATCATCAAGCCCAGTCAGACGCTTCAGGAGGTCTTCTATGAAATCGATGAAGCTCGCTGACTTGCTCGTGAGTCTTGCCGCTTGCTTTTTGTCTTTGCTGCTTCTGGGTCAAGACGCACCATGGTGGTTGTACTTGGTCTTGCCCAGCGCTGCCTTCTGTATGACGTTGTTTTTGAACCGAAGATCGGGCTGTTCGGTGCCGTTTTTTTCTTTGGTGCTCTTCGTTTCAAGCTGGATTTTGCTCTACGCGATTGTGAAGGACGGTTTGCAGTCGTTCCTCACAGCGTTGTGTGTCGTTGCCTTGGTGAACGTGCTCACGTCGAAGGACAACTTTCTGTGGCTTTGGCTCATCGTTCTGGGCGTCGCATTGAATTTTTCTTCGTGGATCGAAAGATGGCAGTCTGTGATCGTGTTCGTGATCGTTCTGCTCGTTGTTGTGTTGTCGAATGTTCGGCTCGAAAAAAGATGGTTTTTCGCGCTCTTGTTTGTTTCGATCCTCTGTATTCTGCTTCTTGTTAACCTCAACTACTCGATTGTGGCGCGAATGCTCAGTTTGATTCCACAAAAAAACGCACAGGAAGAAAAGCAAACGGTTCAAATCACGCCAATGGAGCGCATCGCAGAAGAGAGTTCAAACCAGTCACGGAATCGCTCTCGCATCTTTGACATCGCACTGGAAAGGATATTCTTCCCGATCCTTCTGACCCTCTTTGGCGTGTTTCTGCTAACGCTGAGCTTGAAACTGTTCAAATTGAAAGGAACGCTCCTGCTTCTGCTCCTCGGCACAGTGACCTTTGCCGTGGTGTTGTCCCTGCTTTCTATCGTGTTATCGTTCCTAAAGCCTAAGTTCGAACTGACGCAAGCAGAGTTGCCGCAGAACACATTAGAGGCGGAAACTCCACAAACCAAGATTGAGTTCGTGGAATCGACACCTGTGAGGGTGGCCGAGACGCAGCGTGATACAAGAAGAATCGTGGATTTCCTGAACTGGGCTTCACTGGCTTTGTTGATCTTCGCAGGCGTTTTCATGATTTATCTGACCGTCTACTTTTCGAAGAACGTCGGTGCTCTGATCGAAGAACATAAAACTGCCGGGCCAGTCGCGGAAGAAGACTCACGAAACGAGGAATCTCTGAAATTCTATCTTTCCGAGCATTTCGTCGTTGAGGGATACTGGTGGTTGAGGAAAAGATTCTTTGCAGGCTTTGATCATCTCACTCCATGCGAGATTCTGAACGTGAAAGATCCATACGAGCCTTTCAGGAAGCTCACAGACATCTACGTTAAGCTTCGTTATGGCAACAAGAGACTGACGAACGAGGAAATCGAAGCGTTCCACGAGCACTTGTTGAAGACCGTCGACTGGCTCAAGGAAAATTCGCAAACGCAAGAACCCTCATCCTGACGAGGTTGATGGTGGCGCTTCCACTGGTTCTAAGGTAGAATGTTTCTCAGAAGGGATGGGAGGTGAGCGTTGTGCGTTTCGTCGATTGCAAGACTGCGAATTGCTCGCTGCCAGTTTTTGAAGTCAACGGCGAGGTGGGGGGTCTGTTCGTTCACGGTTTCACAGGTTCGCCGCACGACCTCACTTACATGGCGAAGAGGACCTGCGAAGCTGGCTTCACGGTCTCAGTTCCACGCTTGCCTGGTCATGGTACGTGCGGTGAGGATTTCTTGACCACCACGGCACACGATTGGCTCCGTCGGGCGTTCGATGCCTACTACGATCTGAAAGCGATTTGCAAGGATGTGCACATAGTTGGGCTGTCCATGGGTGGAGTCATAGCGATCATCATGGCGTCTGTTTTGAAGCCAAAGAAACTCGTGACCTTGGCTGCTGCCACGCACCTGAGCAGTAACAGAATAAAACTCGCTAAGTTCGTCGCTCTCTTCAGGGACAAACTCCCAAAGCAAAAATCACAGACGTACGAAGATCCTGCCATGGAGACTCTCAACAAAGAGTATTGGTCCTACGAATGGCCCAAGCAGGGTGCAGAACTCTACAAGTTGATCAAGTTGTCGAGGAAGGCTGTGCGGCAAATAGTTTCTGAAACGCTCGTGGTCGCGGCACGCAACGATGAACTGGTGCCTCTGAAAGCTGCGCAGTTCATCTACGATAACGTGCGCTCTGAGAAGAGAAAACTCTTGATCTTCGAAAAGTCGGGCCACGTACTTTCCAACGACGTGGAGAAAGAAGCGGTCACAGACGCAGTCTTGGATTGGCTGAGATCTTGAAGGAGTGATCGGGTGAGTTGGAAAGTCGTGCTCGCAGGCTTCTGCGTCTCGTTCATTTTCGGTTTTTCCTTCCTTTTCACCAAGAACGCGCTGGATCATTTGAATCCTTTGACATTCCTTTCGTACCGTTTTTTCGTCGCGAGCGTTTTGTTCGTGGCACTCAAGTTTTTCGGTGTGGTCAGGTTCGAGAAAAAGCCATACTGGAAACTCTGGAGATTGATCATTTTTCAGCCCATTCTGTACTTCCTCTTCGAAACGATGGGAGTTGCGAGGATCAACTCTTCTGAAGCCGGCATGATCGTTGCACTGATACCCATCATTGTGAACGTTCTTGCGATCTTCATGCTTAGAGAACGGGCTGATAGTATCCACTACGCTCTGTTGCTCACAGGCTTTCTGGGTAGTGTGTTGATAGTGGGTTTCGATCTGACGGCTCAAAATTTGCTCGGTAAACTGTTGATGTTGCTCGCAGTCTTTTCGGCGGCGTTCTACACGATCAATGCGAGGAAGTTGTCCAAAGAATTCACGCCAGAGGAGATAAGTTTTTTCATGATGATCTCTGGATTCATTTTTTTCACTCTCGCCAGCATGCTTGCTGGTCAGTTCAAACTCCTGCTCAACGTTCACACGGTTTCGGCGGCGATGTATCTTGGAATTCTTTCATCGGCGGTGGCTTTTTATTTGCTCAACTACATGGTGAAACACGCTTCGCCCATTCTGACCAGCTTGTTTTCGAACCTGACCACGGTTGTTGCATGCTTGGCAGGTGTGGTTTTCAGAGGCGAAAGAATAGGCTCCGAACAGATCCTTGGAGTCACGATCGTACTCGCATCACTCTTCGTGATGACGATTAGAAGTCGTCAAACAAAGACGGAATCTTTTGATCATGGCAAAGTTACGCACGATAATGAGAATACGATCCTCCACGTGAATCTGTTGGGGAAGAACCTTCTTCTGACTCCGCACGCGTACCAGAGGATGATCGAAAGGGGCGTGAGCTTGGAGGAGTTGAAGAAGGTGCTCGAGTCTGAGGATTCGCGTGCGCTGGTTCAGAGGAACGGGAGGATCAAGGTGAGTGACGGACACATCGAAGCGATCCTGCAGCCTTCAGCTGGAGTGCTGTACCTCGTGACGGTGATGAAGAAAGGAGAGCGAAGGCGGATTTGATCATCTATTGATTGAAAGATTTCTTTGGTCCTATTGCGTGAACTCACCGCGAAAGAGAACTCGTTGTGACGAAGAAAGTTCTACCTACGAAGAAAAGGTGCGGCGTGAGCCGCACCTTTGTTCATTCGAACCATGCGTACTTGAGGATGACGAACTCTGTGGACAGCAACCAAACGTTCTTTAGCTCTTTCTTGTGCGCTACGATGTTAGTCATGTTGTAGAGGAAGATCCACGGTGCGTCTTGAACGATAATCTTTTGTACTTCCGCGTAGTACTGCAGAAGCTTTTCTTTGTCGAGCTCTTGGGCAATCTTGTCTATGAGTTCGTCAACCTTGGGATTGCTGTAGAAGGTGTTGTTGTCTCCTGTACCGTTCGGATTCACGTTGGCAGAGTGGAAGAGCGGATACAACACCCAGTGACCCTCACCGGTCGAAGGAGCCCAACCGAGCAGGAAAAGCTCGTAGTCCCAGTCTGCCGGGTTGCTCGAAAACAGCCTGTTTATGTAACTCGCCCACTCCATGGGTTTCACATCGACCGTCACACCCACTTCTTTCAACATACCCTGCACGGCCACAGCAACTTCGTAATCGTTGAGGTACCTGCCCTTCGGTGTCAACAGCTCGAGCTTGAGATTCTCGGCACCAGCTTCCTTCAACAACTGCTTCGCCTTCGCTGGATCGTACGGATAACCGCCAGTTGAGTAATAGCCAAAGGTGTATTTCGCAAGCGGTGAGTCGGACGGGATCGCAAGATTTCTCATGATCGTAGCGCAGAGTTTCTGCTTGTCGATCGCATAGTTGAGCGCCTGCCTAACTCTGACATCGTTCAACGGTGGCTTTCTCGTGTTAAAGCCTATGTAGATCACCCTCAAGCTTGGTTCAACCCTCACGACGAGTTTTTCGTCCTTCTGCAGAACGGCCACGAGTGCAGGTGGTGGGTTGAACATCACATCCACATCGCCAGCCCTCAACTGTGTGACCCTCGAAACATCTTCAGGGACAATGGTGAACACGATGCCATTCAAGTAGGGTTGACCCTGTCTCCAGTAGTTCGGATTCTTAACGAGCTCTATTCTTTCTCCAATCTTCCATTCCTTGAGCATGAACGGGCCGGTCCCAACAGGATTTCTACCGAGTTTGGCTGGATCGCTGCCGTATGCATCGATAGCCTTCGGTGAGACTATCAGGGCGGCTTCGTGAGCGAGCCTGTTCAAGAACGGAGAATATGGCTTTTCAAGAATGAACTTCACCGTGTAGTCATCAACGACAACGATCTCTTTGACGATGCCTTTGAACAGACCGGTTCTTCTGAGAGAGCCGTTCAGAACATAGTCATAGTACTTTTTGACCGCCTGGGCATTGAAGTCGGCTCCATCGTGGAACTTCACACCTTTTCTTAGGTAGAAGGTGTACTCGGTACCATCTCGAGAGATCTCCCACTTTTCCGCGAGAGCAGGCGTGATGTTCAACTTTTCGTCAAACTCGACAAGACCGTCGAAGATGTGGCGACACACCGTTCCGCTGATGTTGTCGGTCTGGTTGGCTGGCAGCAAACTGACCGCGTCGGCGCCCATCACGTAGCGAGCAACTCCACCGTACTTAGCTGAGAACGAGAGGACTGCGATCAGAACCAAAGAGATCAAAAGAAACTTCTTCACCAGACACACCTCCCCATCGAAGTTTGGAAATATTTTACCACGAAGTCAACCTTTCTGGACCACAGCGCGAACTCACTAAGAAACGTACATGTCACTCGTCGCTCGACACATTGGTGACTATCTCGGATCTATGAGTCACTTCGCTTGGAAATCGCCTGAATCAGTTTGATGACGTGTAGGTTCTCCTTGACATCGTGCACTCTGACGATGTCGACTCCGTTCAAGACGCAGTAAGCTGTCACTGCGAGGGTACCGTACAACCTCTCCTCTGGAGGTAGGTTACCCAAAACCTGACCGATGAAGGATTTCCTTGAAGCTCCCACGAGCAGAGGCTTCTTCAAACTGTTGAATTCCGAGATACGTCTTATGATCTCAAGGTTGTCGACAAGCCTCTTTCCGAAACCGATGCCGGGATCGATTATAACCTTGTCTTCCAAACCAATTTGTTGGAGTTTCTCGATCCTCTCTTTGAAGAAGTAGAGAATCTCTTTGACGACGTCTTCGTAATAGGGGTTCTCCTGCATCGTTTTCGGTTCGCCCTTCATGTGCATCAGCACCACCGCAGGTTTGTAGGTCTTTAGAACATCCATCATCGCTGGATCGAACCTGAGGGCGCTCACATCGTTCAACATTCCCGCACCATTCTTCAGAGCTTCCTCCGCAACCTTCGCTTTGTAGGTATCAACAGAAATGACGACATCAAAGTTTTTCCTCACGATCTCGACAGCGGGTACGACCCTGTTGAGTTCTTCTTCTTCGCTGATTCTATCAGAGCCGGGTCTGGTCGATTCACCGCCAATGTCGATGATGTCCACACCTTCTTTAACCATTCTCGCGGCAAAATCGATCAGTTTATCTTTCTCAACACGACTCGCCGCGTAAAAAGAGTCCGGTGTGACGTTAACGATGCCCATGATCAAAGGTTTCTCGAACTCCAATTTTCGACCAGATGGAAGCTCTATGGTACGAACTTTGGTCTCGAAGAGACAGTTCTTTATGTCCCGTGCGATCTCATCGAGGTTCCAGTAATGCATCAAGGAAAGTTTTTCAATGAGCTTTTTGTGTTGCGCAAGCGTTCCCATCGTCAAAACGTTTGTGTGTCGCACCTTCAGCGTGATCGAGTGTTTGTGAACGGCTGCGTCTCCACCAGCGGCGAGCATTTCTTGTTTGATCACGTTCGCGCTGATCGCTGGAACGTCGTAGATGAGCAAGCTCACGAACTCACCTTTGTTTCTGAAGATCGGTATCGACGCAGGATCGACGCTGACTCGCGAGAGATGTTCAACGGGGTTGGTTAGCTTGGTGATCAGAAAGTTCATCTCTGAATCCCTCCAGTAATTGTTTTATCTTCACCAGCGAATCTCTGATTATCCGTGCAGTCGCACCCCATATCACGATCCCATCGATGACAAATCTACACGTTCTGCCACCACTTGGAAGCACGATCTCATCGCAAGAAATTCTATCGAACAACGATAAACTGACGAGGTAAAGATCCTGCACCTCAGATTTGTTAAGTCTGAAATGCGGCCGGTCAATTTGAACGAGGAACGCTTGAACGAAGAGGTTTGACTTTCCCGTCACGGTCGAAGACAACGTACCAAGTAAGCGGCAGCGATCTTTTGCCACGCCAATTTCTTCTTCGAGCTCCCGAAACATAGCTTCCACTATTGTTTCACCGTCCTCAACCATGCCTCCCGGAAAGGCAACTTGATTCGCGTGTCTGTTCAAGTGGCGAGCTCTACGTATGAAGATCACATACGGTTCATCGAAGATGAAGACGATCGGAACCGCAACCACGGACAGCAAAGTTTTTTCACCAGGAGTGATTATACCAGATGAACTGTAAGAAATTTATAAGTAACTTCGATTGATATCCTCCACATCTTGGATCAGACCGTAACATGTGTTAAGAGTGAAATAGTTTCGACACGGAGGTGATGTATGTGAAAATATGCGTAATTGGCGCAGGCAATGGTGGGCAAGCTCTTGCGGGTTATTTGGCCTTGAAAGGATACGACGTCTCACTGTACAACAGATCTGAAAAAAGGATCGCACCCATTTTGAAGACGAGAAAGATCAAGCTCGAGGGTGAAGTCAACGCGACGACGCAGATTTCTTTCGCGACGACGGACATTTCAGAAGCGATCAAAGGTAGAAAACTTCTCATGGTGGTCGTTCCGGCCAACGCACACCGCGAAGTGGCCGAAAAGCTCGCTTCACTGCTCGAAGATGGACAGATCATCGTGCTCAATCCCGGAAGAACGGCGGGAGCTTTGGAGTTCGCCAACGTGTTGAAGGAAAAGGGTGTGCAGAAAGACGTTGTCATCGCTGAGGCACAAACGTTCGTCTTCGCATCATGCATGTCGAACCCTGGCGTGGTACGAATCTTCAGAATCAAGAACGCCGTGCCAGTTGCGGCTCTCCCTGCGGCGAGAAACAAAGACCTGGAAGAAACCCTTCTGAAGGTCATGCCGGAGTTTGAACTCGCACCGAACACGCTTTACACGAGTTTCAAAAACATAGGTGCGGTTTTTCATCCCGCCACGATTGTCTTGAACGCTGGCTGGGTGGAAACGACGTTCGGAAAGTTTGAGTTCTACTTCGAGGGTATAAGCCCGTCCGTGGCAAAGGTGCTGGAAGCAATAGACAAAGAGAGGTGTGCAGTCGCGAGGAAGTTCGGAATCGAACCCATGACGGCCGTGCAGTGGTTATCCTACGCGTACGATGTGAAGGGAAAGGATCTGTACGATGCGATACACAACAACGAAGGTTACAGGGGCATACAGGCGCCCACGAGCCTCGAAAACAGATACATCTTGGAAGACGTGCCTACAAGTTTGGTGCCCATATCAGCCTTCGGAAAGTTGGTTAAAGTAAAAACACCCACGATCGATGCCATCGTCAAACTCGCCTCGATCATGATGGGCGTTGACTTCTTCAAAGAGGGTAGGAACTTTGAAAGACTTCATCTCAAAGGGAAAACCCTCGAGGAGGTCAAGCGCATCATGGGGGAGGGATGGCAATGAAGATGATAGGTGCCTCCATAGGAAGCTGTGTTCACAACGTTGGTTTGCTCAATTTTCTCAACTTGGCGAGACAGAACGGTTACGAGACGCTGTACATAGGTTCCGCCGTACCGGTAGAGAAACTCGCGGATGAGATAGAGAGACACAATCCTGATGTGGTTGCGATGAGTTACAGACTCGGTGCGGAAGCACTGAGAAATCTTCTGCAAACCTTGGAACATCTGTTGAAGGAACGTGGTCTTCTGAACAAGACATACATCTTTGGCGGCACGGTGGAGACGGCCAGTGTCGCAAGAACGTTCAATTTTATAAGCAAGGCCTTCGATGGGACCGAAGAGATGGATGAAATCGTCATGTTCTTGAGAGGAGAGGCGAGGAAATTACAAAAAATGGAGATTTACCCGCAGAGGCTGGGTGAAAGAATAAAATTCAAAAGCCCTTTTCCTCTCATACGACATCACATAGGGTTACAAACGCTCGAAGAAACCATAAAAGAGATCGAAAAAATGGCAGATTCTCAATTGCTGGACGTGATATCCATCGCGCCGGATCAGAACTGTCAGCAGTTCTTTTTCGACCCAGAAAAGATGGATCCAAAGCAGGATGGTGCCGGTGGAGCACCGCTAAGAACAAGAGAAGACTTCGTGAGGTTGTACGAGGCCAGCAGAAGAGGAAATTATCCGCTCGTCAGGTGCTACGCGGGCACGAGACATATGGTGGAGTTTTCAAGACTGCTGAAAGAGACACTTAACAACGCGTGGGCGGCGATACCGCTCATGTGGTACAGCGACCTCGACAGGCGCTCCGACAGACCTTTGCTCGAAGCGATTAAGGAGAACATGGAGGCGATACGCTGGAACGGCGAGAACGATGTGCCAGTTGAGGTGACCGACTCTCACCAGTGGGCTTTGAGATTAGCACACGATGCTGTGGAAGTTGCCGCGGCGTACCTCGCCACCTTCGCGGCCAAGAAGCTCGGTGAAGGAGTACGTGCAACAGTTCATGCTGGAAACACCCGTGGGTTTGTCACCGAAAGGTGACATCGCCAAGATGATGGCGAAAAGGGAACTCGTCGAAAGCCTCGCAGATGAAAATTTCAAAGCTTATCGAATGATAAGAACGGGTCTGATGTCTATGCCAGCAGACCTCGATGCGGCAAAGGGACAGATAGGCGTCTCCATGTTCTACGGCATGGCGCTCGAGCCGCACATAGTCCACGTCGTTGCCTATTGTGAATCTGAGAAGAGAGCCACGGCAAGGGAGATCATAGAGAGCGTCAAGATTGCCAGAAGGGCCATAAACGTCGCACTGCGTGGTGTCTCAGATCCTTTGGCGGATCCATGGGTTCGAAGCGAGAAGGAGCGGATCAAAGAAGAAGCTTTGCAGATAATCCATGCCATCAAGTCACTCGGCAACGGCACTGAAGATGATCTCATCAGACCAGAAGTTCTTTTCGAAGCGGTCAGAGTTGGGATCTTGGACGCTCCGGCACTCAAAGGTTTCTCCGTGGCGAAAGGCCAGGTCAGAACCGCGATAATAGACGGACAATGCAGGTGCGTTGATGAAAACGGAAGAGTAATGAGTGAGAAGGAAAGACTTGCAAAAATTCTGGGGAGGTCACATGAATGAAAGTTGCCGTCGTCTACGATCTTGAAAACCTCGACGAATCACGTGTCAAAATGATCGACAGCGTGTGTGAGGCTTTGTCGAAACATCACGACGTTGAAAAGCTTCCATTTGGCAATGACTTCATTGAGCGCGTCAAGACCTTCGATGCGGTCTTCAATCTGTCGGCTGCACACCTTCAAATGCACGTTCCTGCGATACTCGACGTTCTGAGAATACCCTATACGGGTTCTTCTGCACTCGCACACGCTCTTTGCACCGACAAGATCACGACCAAGATCGTTCTTCAGCATTACGGAATACCAACGCCGAATTTTTCCGTCGTACCGGTGGGTGAAGATCCACAAACTCTGGATTTTCGTCCCGCCATAGTGAAACCTTCGAGACAGGGTAGTGCGAAGGGAATCGACGCCGATTCGGTGGTCGAGAGTGTGGAAGCACTCAAAAGAGCTGTGAAGAGGGTGCACGAAGAGTTCAAAGAACCAGCTTTGGTGGAAGAGTTCATAGAGGGAAAAGAACTCAGTGTGGGTATCGTCGCAGAGGAAGTGTTGCCCATACTCGAGATAGATTTCTCCGCCTTGCCCGATGGACTTGAGCGGTTTTACTCCTACAGGGTGAAACAATTACTATGGTGAGCAGACGCGTTACTTTTGTCCTGCTCGCATCGATGAAGATCTGAGAAGAAAGATAGAGCATTACGCACGAATGGCTTTCAAGGCTTTGAACTTGAGAAACTACACTCGCAAGGATCTTCGCGTGAGGGGGAACGAAGTCTATTTCCTCGATGTGAACTTGCTTCCGATGCTCACTCCAAACTATTCCGACATAGTCAAGATGGCTGAAACAGCAAAGCTGAGTTACGAGGAATTGATCCTCAAGATATTCGACGACGCAGTGCGTTGTTCACGAGATTTTTGAAATGGCACCTTTGTTGTACAGATCTTTGAAAATTCGTGCTGGAACCTCGCACAAGATGATTGATGTAGTAATATAGATCCTTGATGAGAAGAGAGCTGTTCCTTTTTGACGAATTTTACAGATCGAGTTTTGGCACCGTCATAGGAGTCGACGAGGCTGGGAGAGGTTGCATAGCGGGACCCGTGGTCGCCGCCGCGGTTGTGTTGCTCGAACCGTTGGATGTGTACGATTCGAAACAACTGAGTGCACACCAGAGAGAGCTTCTCTTCGGGGAGATACAAAAGTGCGCGAAGGTTGGAGTAGGAATAGCATCCGAAGAAGAGATAGACCTCTACAATATCTTGAACGCGACGAAGATCGCCATGAACCGTGCACTCGAGAATCTTCACTATCCCAACGCTTTCGTTTTGGTCGACGGAAAGTCACTGAAACTTTCTCAACAGGGTACGTGCATAGTAAAAGGTGATATGAAGAGTGCTTCCATCGCTGCGGCATCGATAGTTGCGAAAGTGACGCGAGACCACCTCATGGAAGAGTTCCATGAGCGATATCCCAACTACGGTTTCCACAGGCACAAAGGTTATCCAACCAAAGAGCATCTGGAAAACCTCCGTCGTTATGGCCCGACGAGTTTTCACAGGCTCACGTTCAAGCCCGTTCTGGAAATGCTCACTGAAGAACTGCTTGCAAAGATAGTTGAAAGAGATTCACAGCGTTTCTCCGCCGTTCTGAGGAAGATGAACCGAGTTGTTTCTTCCACTTAATTTCCCTTAACTCGCACGCAAAATTCCCCGTCTTAAAATACATCCATATAAAAATTGCGAAGGGGGAGTCGGAATGAAAGCGGAGGATGTTTTGAAGCTCGTGGAGGAAGAAAATGTTCAGTTCGTGAGGTTGCAGTTCTCGGACATCAACGGGAACATCAAGAATGTGGAGATACCCACTCAAGAGCTATCCAGAGCCTTTGAAAGGGGCATCATGTTCGACGGTTCATCCATCGAAGGCTTCGTGAGAATCGAAGAATCGGACATGTACCTCAGGCCGGATCCAGAAACTTTCGCTATCTTGCCGTGGACAATCGATGGTATCAAGAGTGCGAGGATGATCTGCGATGTGTACAAACCTGATGGAACACCATTCGAGGGAGACCCGCGATACAGATTGAAACTCGTCGTCGAAAAGGCAAAGAAGATGGGCTTTGTGCCCTACGCCGGTCCTGAACTTGAATTCTTCGTTGTACCGAGAGATTCGAGAGGTTTTCCAATTGCGGAGACGCTCGATCGAGGAAGCTATTTCGACTTGTTACCGCTGAACCAAGTCGAATCTTTGAGAAGCGAAGCAGCTGTGGCGCTCAGGACGATGGGCATCGATGTCGAAGCGTCACACCATGAAGTAGCGCCCTCGCAGCACGAAGTGGACTTTCGTTACGGTGAATTGGTCAGGACGGCAGACAATACACAGACCGTGAAGTTGGTTTTGAAAACGATCGCCATAAAGCACAACTTGCACGTGACGTTCATGCCGAAACCTTTCTTTGGAATCAACGGATCGGGGATGCACACACACCTGAGTCTCTTCAAGAACGGAGAAAACGCTTTTCATGACCCCAGCGCGTCGGACGGCCTTTCGAAAACGCTGTATTACTTCGTCGGAGGCTTGATCGCACACGCGAAAGAAATCACCGCAATCACGAATCCAACAGTGAACAGTTACAAACGCTTGGTACCAGGTTATGAAGCTCCCGTGAACATCGCATGGTCGAAGGCCAACAGGAGTGCTCTAATAAGAATTCCGGCCGCCAGGGGCAAATCGACGAGGATCGAGTACAGGGCACCGGATCCGAGTTGCAACACGTATCTGGCACTCGCCGTGATAGTGGCGGCAGGACTGGATGGGATCGAAAAATGCATCGAACCACCTTTGCCCATTGAGGAAAACATCTACGCAATGAGCGAAGAGAAGAAAGCTCAGAGCAAGATAGAATCCTTGCCTGGATCATTGAAGGATGCCTTGGAGGAGATGAAGAACTCCGCTCTGGTGAGAGAGGTCCTCGGTGAGCATATCTTCAGAAAGTTCTTGGACCTCAAGAGGAGAGAGTGGAGAGAATTCAGCATCAGTGTGACGGATTGGGAGATCAAGAGGTACTTGAACGTGTGAAGAGTGATAAACTATGAAAATGTGAAAGCATATGGCCAACATCTTGATAGTTGACGATGAGAGGAACGTCAGAAATCTCATCAAGAAGATCCTCGAGGAAAACGATCACAGTGTGACGACGATCGCCACCGGCGAGGAAGCTCTTGTAGAACTACGCAAATCGAAGTTCGATTTGCTCGTACTCGATCTGAAGTTGCCAGGCATGTCCGGCACAGAACTGTTGAAACGCATGAGGCAGGAAGGCATAGAAGTGCCGACGCTCATAGTTTCCGCAGTCACCAACGCCGCACCTATCGTCGAAGCCATGAAGCAAGGCGCTGAAGATTATCTTTCTAAACCTTTTTCGGCGCAGGATCTTCTGAAGAAGGTGGAGGAATTACTCAACAGAGAGCAGTTGGGCTTTGAAAGGCTTGCGCGCCTGGTGGAAGAGAAGCTCGAGCAAGGTAAGCTAACAACGGCTGAGAAGATCGCGCGCGAGCTCTTTTCGATAAGACCAGATGCTGAGGCGCATTTCATTTACGCGATGGTGATGGAAAAGCTCGGCAACAAGACACTTGCGCACAAGTATTTGAAGGCGGCGCTGGCGCTCGATCCAGACCACAAGAAGGCATTAAAGGAGATCGCGAAGTATGAAGAAAACTGAATCGTTGTACGTGGTGATTGCGGGCTGTGGAAGGATTGGATCGATCGTGGCGACGAGCCTCTCCGTTTTCGGAAGCAACGTTGTGGTGATAGATGCCGATGAAACTGCGCTCGAGAATCTGCCTGAGGAGTTCACCGGATTCAAGATCAACGGAGATGTGACTGAGATCTCCATCCTGAGAGAAGCACGACTCGACAAAGCGGACGTCTTGCTCGCCCTGACGGGTGATGACAACACCAATTTCATGGTCTCTACGGTTGCGAAGAGATTCTTCGGCGTCAAGCGGGTGATAGCGCGTGTCAACGATCCATCCAACGAAAGCATCTTCAAAGAATTCGACATCGATATCATATCGCCGACGAGACTCACAGCACTGAGAATTCTGCAGGAGTTAGGGGTGCAAGAAGCTTGAAGTTCGTAATCATAGGTGGGCAGAAGATCGCTTATCATCTGGCACGCATGATGATTTCGAAGGGCTATCACGTGTACATAGTGAACAAGGATCCACGTGCATGTGAGAACCTTGCGAAGAGTCTTTCTGCGGTGGTCATCTTGGGCGATGGAAGCAAGAAGAGCGTACTCGATCAGCTCGACCTCAGTAATGAGGATTTGGTCGTGGTGCTGACGAACACGGATCGGGACAACCTCATAATATCGCAAATGGTTCGGCACTACTACGGGGTCGAGCGCATAGTCACTCTCGTAAATGATCCAGAGGACATAGAAATCTTCCATCGACTCGGTGTGAAGGCGGCGGTGAGTCCAACAAACCTGTTGTTGCAAACGATCCAAGGTCTTTTGCTCGTCGATGAGATAGAGGAGTTCTCACCCGTTGAGGAAGGGAGGCTCGTTTTCCTGCGTCTCGAGATACCCGAAACTTCCCCTTCCGCTGGTAGAAAGCTGAAGGACATACCACTACCGCACAACTGTGTCATCGGTGCGATCATAAGGAACAACTTGGTTGTGATACCCCGAGGCGAGACGGAGCTCTTGGCCGAGGACAGGGTCATGATGCTCTGCGAGCCGAATGTTCAGTCCCAAGTGATAAAGTTGCTCGTCGGTGAGTGATATGGGACCTTCTCTGAAAGAATGTCGTGTTGTGTTCCACACTGTGGGTCGGCTCTTGAGATTCTTTTCTTTGATGTTGCTCGTCCCTCTCGTTTGGGTCTTCAGAGAAACAACAATTGGCCTCTGCTTTGTGTCCTTCGTGTTTCCCTCGCTTCTGTCCCTCGCGATCGGTTTGATTCTGAATCGCCTATCGAGAGACAGTAAAGAAGAAGTCATAACTGTCATGGAAGGAGCTGTCATCGTAACTTTTTCTTGGGCAACGGTGATCGTGGTCTCCGCGTTGCCTTACATGATCTATGGGCTTTTGAACTTCTCCCAAGCGATCTTTGAGGCAACGAGTGGATGGACGACGACCGGTCTAACGATGTTTCGAAACGTTGAGAGTCTACCCAAGCCAATCCTGTTCTGGAGAAGCCTCACCCAGTATCTCGGAGGAGCTGGTTTTGCCGTCATCATGATGAGCACGATCATAGGGCCAACGGGTTTGGGTTTTTACCAAGCTGAAGGTCGTGTGGACAACATCGCACCGAACATAAGACATTCCACCAGACTCATAATGACTTACTACCTTCTCTACGCTCTCTTCGGAACGATCGCCTTGAAACTCACAGGTTTGAGTCTGTTCGATGCGTTGAATCATTCCTTCACTGCGCTCGCTACGGGAGGATTCTCAACCAAGAACAACAGCATCGCATCTTTCAACAAATTATCGGTAGAGTTGATACTGATGTTTCTCATGTTCCTTGGAGCCACGGGGTTTGGAATCCACCACGCCTTCTGGAGCAGAGATTGGCACGCTTTGAAGAAGAACAGTGAGCCCAAACAGATGCTGATACTCATTTTCCTCGGCACGGTGAGTGTAGCTTTCGCTGGCGTTGGTAAGGCTTTTTCAACGATGCCGGATGCCTTCAGACACACGGTCTTCCAGATAGTTTCTGCCCTAACTGGAACCGGTTTTTCAACCGTTGATCTGAGATCATGGCTGGTTTTTCCAACAGGATTTTTCGTACTCATAGTCTTCATGTTGCTTGGAGGTTGCATGGACTCAACGTCCGGTGGCATAAAGCAGTATAGGCTGTCCGTACTCATCAAGACGTTCAAGATCTCACTCAAAAGGTTTTTGTTACCCAAGAGTTCCGTCGTGTACGTCGAGATATGGAAAGGTTCGGCAAAAAAGTACCTCGAACCGCAACTGATCAAAGAAGCATTCGTGACGAGTGCGGCGTACATTCTTTCTTACGTTCTGGGAACAGTCATCCTCACACTATTCGGTTATGCCTTTGAGGAAGCCATGTTCGAGTTCGCTTCCGCGCTTGCCGGTGTCGGGCTGTCGTGCGGGATCACGTCAGCGGATATGCCTCTCGGTGCGATGTGGACGCTCACCGTTGGAATGTTCATGGGAAGGCTTGAGTTCCTCGTGGTCGTGTACGCGCTCGCGAAGATCTTTTCGGACTTGTTCAAATCATTTTCGGAACAGGCTTGAGTTCATAGCATCTCTGAGGTACATCGGCCAACCTGCTGTGGGTGAACTGTTCAGCTTGTAAAGGAGTATTCTGTCTTCTGCCATCAAAGCAAGCAGACCCGACTCGGCCAGCTTCGCCTTGCCGGATATCGAAACCGGCAAAGACTCTTCCAAAAGAATAGAACCATCTCTTGCCGAGAGTAAATACAGCTTCTCGCCGGCGGCGATCAGACCAGCTTGTGTCGACAAAATGGTTCTCGCGGAGAGATTCTCTCTCAACCAGATCGTTTTATTGGAGAAATCCAGCGCACAAACGTTTCCTGAGGTGTCACAGAGATACAGAGTTTTGCCGTCGCTGACTGCCTGAGATAATCCCGTTTTCTCGAAAGATCGTGTCCATCTTGTTCTTCCATCTTTGATCTGGATACACCATACCGATTTCTGAGTGACGACAAAAACCAACTCATCCGTCACCACGATCTCTGCTGAGTTTGTAGACTCCGTGATGGATGACCAAACTTCTTTTCCAGAGAAATCCACAAGGTGCAGTATTCCAAGCCAATCCAGAACGAGTATCCCATAATCTTCATGCACTGCAGGTGGACAAACGAACCAACCTGTTAGGCGCACTTTGATCACACCTTCATTCCCTCTTGAATCAAATATGTACAGAGTTCCATCGTCGTCAACAGCGACAAAACCACGTGGGGTTTTCGAGGCGGCCAAAGAGACGTGTGAATTTGTGCTCATCCTGACTATTTTGTCAGTAACCACACATATGTTCTTATCCCAAGATCCCAACACGATGGATCCATCGTCCATAACGAGTGGGGCAGCGGTGAGTATAAACGCTACCTTCGTCGACTGGATCTTGAGGGTGCTTGGATCTACTCTGAGTAAATTGCCATCGAGCGTGGACATGTAAAGCTCCCTGCCGATTGCCAAAGTCGTGCTCAGTTTCTGTGGCAGTTTCACTTCTCCAAGGAAGGTGAAAAGCTTGTCTTCCCTGGGTTTCTCTTGCGCGCTTCTCGTTTCAGTGGTTGTTTGAACTTCGACGACGGTAGTTGACCGTAGCAGACCTGTCTCGGTCACACCCGCCCACTTCACGTTCGTTGTGACGGTCTGAAAAAGTTTGAGAGAGTTGGGAAGCACACTCGCAATCAGGATTGTGCCTTTGTCGGTGACTATGTATAGATAGTCTCTGTAGTTGCTTACCGAAACTGCCGGAATGTTCAGTTTATCCACAACTGAAAGGTCTGACCGCGAGAGCAACAGGATGGACCGATCCTCCAGCAAAGCGACGAGGTTGCTCCTTGTGGAGAAGATCTGTTGAAAGTTCAGAGCAAATTTGTGCCTCGATTCGAGTACTGGTGCACCTTCAGAGATGTTCATGATGTAGAATTCCTTCTTTGTTGAAAACATGAGACTGCTTCCCACGACCAGTGCACTGATGATGGGATCCGGCGCTGAGATCTCCCAGACTCGCTTGAGAGTTCTGTCGAACGCGATGATCTTTCCATCCGAAAGTGCGATCAAGAGCTTCGAATAAGTACCCACTTTTGCCAACCTCTCGTTCAACGTGTAAGAAGCTTTGAGGTTCAGGTTCTTGTCGAACACGCTGATAGAATAGTCGTGTATGACGTAGAGATCTTCCAAGAGAACGGCGTCGATGACTTTACGATTCAGCTCGATTGCCCTCACGGGACGCAAGTTCCGATCGAACGCCTCGATCCTCATTGTGCCGAGCACATAGACATAACTGTCGCTGGACAGAACCTTCACAGCGTCGGAAACGTCAATTGAGCCTGATCTGACCGGTATGAGTGGAACGGAAACGTCGTAGAGTTCGACGGTCCCTTCCTTCACAACGAAGAGAGTCGCAGCGAGAGTCACGTGCGAAAGGAGCAACAGTGCAATCAGAACATGCTTCACCCAACCACACCTCGGCTCTATGATATCAGTTTTCCAAGCCGTTTCTTGAACCACCACGTCAACAGTGCGTTGAGCGCGTAGAACAGTGTGCTAACCAAAAGGAGCTTTGTGTAATCCCGTGGGCCTTCAACGATCCAACCGTAAAGGTAGGCTGCCAATGCACGGGAAGAATTGTTCAAGAGATTACCAAAACCGTTGGCCGACATGATCATCTGCTCTGGGAGGTTGCTGAACACCAGCACGGTGAAGGAAGGGTTCACCATGTTCATCAGCATGAATCTCACGATGTAGAGGCCCGAGAAAGCCAGCAAGTTCCTTGTGAACGAGAGTGAAAGCATGAGTGGTACAACCGCCGTGTAACAGGTCAAAAGTACCCTGATCGTGCCGAACTTTCTCTGTAGAAAACCGCTGCTCATGCTTCCCAGAGCCGTCATGAGTTGCGCCGAAGCCATGATGAGACCGACACTACCCAGCGGTAGGCCGAAAAGATCGTAGAACATCAGGTTGCTGAAGTTCAAGAACAGTCCTGCCCCAAATCCAACCAGTACGTTCGAGAGGATGTAGTAGGAAAACACACGCTTTTGAACTGTGTCGAGCGAGAAACCCCTCAACAAATGGCGATCTCCCTTGACGTTGCCGATCTTTTGAATCAAAAACGCTGAGCACAGCTGCAAAATCGCTGCGAACAGGAGACTGAAAGAGTAACCTAAGAGGTCTGCCATGGTTCCGCCGAGAATGTTCCCCAAGACGTTCGCCGCCATGGAGATCGAGAACTGAGAACCAAACACCGAATATCTCTTCGTCGACTCTGTCTTGGCCAAAAGAGTGGCAGTCAAGACGATGCCTGATAAACTCGAAATAGCACCAGAAATGAAGGCAAAGAACAATTGCATGGGAAACGTCAGAATCACAACCCTCAGGATCATCAAAGCTCCCATCGAAAGGTTCGAAAAGAAGAGGAGCCTTCGCTTGTCAAACTTGCTCAGAACCACGGCAAGAATCAATCCGAAGATGGCGCTTCCCCAGAGGTTACTGGATACAATGGCGCTTATCTGCGCGTTTGTGAAGTGCTGCCTGCGCATGTGCAGGTTGAAGATTATTCCGTATGCTTGCCCAGCGAAACCCGTCAAGAATGTGAAGCTGTAGAAGATTTTCCTCGATACGCCCACGAATGTTGATTATAAGCGTGTGGTTGTGAACAGTTGTACACGCAGTCGTTAAGGAACTCGTAGTTTTCTCGAGTTTGCTTGACTGAGTGGAGACAACGGCGTAGAATAAGGTCAGAACAAAACGTACGTACATAAGGAGGTATTGTCCCATCGCACCCAAGTACAGACTCATCGAGCAGTTTTTGCTTTCACAAATAAAATCTGGAAAGTACGGGCCTGGCACTAGATTACCTACAGAACAGGAGCTCATGGAAAAATTTGGCGCGAGCAGAGAAACCGTGAGGAAGGCCCTGGACCGTCTCGTTGTGAGAGGCATCATAGTTCGAAAACCTGGCGTTGGATCCTTCGTCAATTCCGACAGGGCTAATCACTTGGTCGGCATAATCGTTCAGCAGATAACCAGTTACATATTTCCCTACGTTGTCCTTGGAGCAGAGGACTATCTGTTCAGAAACGGTTACAAGTTGTTGCTCGGTAACGCATCCGAGGATCCATCTCGAGAGAAACAGATCATAGAAGAATGGGTTGAATCTGGTGTCACAGGTTTGATAGTGGATCCCGTTTACAGTGCTACGAGACGTTCCAACAGGGACTACATGAAATCACTCGTCAAGCAAGGCATCAAAGTGGTTTTGGTGCACAGCGACTGGAACATAGAAGGAGCAGGTTGTGTGGTCTTGGACGACACGTACGGTGGTACAAAAGCCGCCGAGGTCTTTCATCAACACGGGCACAAGAGGGTAGCAGTCCTGTACAAGTCGATACATCTGCCAAGTTTCATGAGAGCAATGAGTTTCATTCAGCGAGCGCGTGAACTTGGTTTTGAAAAGATCTACGAAAAATCTTTCAACGTCTCAGAGTTCACGGGTGCACCCATGCAGGTGGCCTACGAGCTTCTCACGATGCCGAAACAACTTCGACCAACCGCGGTTTTCTGCTACAACGACGCGACAGCCCTGCAACTACAGTTGGTTGCGAAAAGATTGGGTCTGACCATTCCGGACGATCTGTCCGTCATAGGTTTCGACGACGCACCCATAGGTGATTTCAGAGACGTACTCACCACCTTTGCCCATCCAAAGGAAGAGGTGGGTAGAAAGGCCGCTGAGATACTTCTGAAGATGCTTTCTGGTGGAGAAGCAGAAAAGTGTGTTCTTCAACCAGAGTTCATCGAAAAATCATCCGTGGCACCTCCACGGTTTGAGTAATGAAACGTACGTACAAAAAACTGTGCAATTTCCGCTGGTTCAGCAATGCTTGAGTTTAGCTTCGAATGCTTGTTTCTCTAAGTCTTGACATCAACACGACAAGGGTTTATAATGATGACGTATAGAAATTGACCGTACCTAAGAAGATCATGGTCATTGGCGGTTCAACTCTGTTGGAGGAAGTGTATCTCATGGTGCGGGAGTTTCTGACGATCGTTGTAGCCTTGCTTGCCGTGGCAGCTTTCGGCGCAGTCAAAATTTCCGTTCTGTGCTCTCCTGACAACGCGGACGCTCTGAAGTGGCTCGCACGCGAGTTCATGAAGCAGAATCCAGACATTCAAGTCGAGATCGTACCACTGTCTTGGGAACTTCTGTACCCTAAACTGTTGCAAGACCTGAGGTCCCAGGCGGGTTCGTTTGAAGCGTTCACCTACGACGTCATGACGACCGGCGCGGTTTCCTTCGGACTTGAGGACCTTGGAGAGTTCATGAAGAAGTATGCAAGCTTGTTGCCGGCCGACTTCGACATCGACGATTTCATACCGCAAGTTCTCGAGGAATCCGGCAAGTGGCAGGGTAAGTTGATCGGTTTACCGTTCTACAACAACACGATGCTGTTCTACTACCGCAAAGATCTTTTCGAAGATCCGAAACTGAGGCAGGCGTTCAAGGAGAAATATGGCAGGGAACTGACTCTGCCAGTCACGTGGGAAGAGGTCAAAGAAATAGCTGAATTCTTCACGAAGAAGTTCAACAAGAACTCCCCAACCGAGTATGGAATCGCGCTCATGTTCCCAAGAACACACACTCTGTTCTACATGTACCTGCTGTTCTTCGGCCAGTACAGTAATGCCCCACTCGGTATCATGAAACACGGAACGGCAGATCTTGAATACGGTGAATACTTCACGGCGGATCGCAAGCCCGCGTTCAACAGCGAGGAAGGTTTGAAGGCTCTCGAAATGATGAAAAAGCTCATGCCCTATAGTCCAGACCCACTCGGATCGGATTATGGTGAAACGATCGAGTACTTCAACCAAGGCCTCGTTGCGATGGTACCGCAGTGGACGGGTCCTTATCTGATCTTCAAATCGACGGTTGGAGCTGCCAAAGTTGGTATCATACCGATGCCGGGAAGGTCCGTGAGCGGTCAGTGGGCGCTTGCTATCAACAAGTTCATACCTGAGGACAAGAAGGTCGCAGCGTTCAAGTTCATAACCTTCGCAACGAGCAAATGGGCGGACAAGCAGAAGTTCCTCAGGTTCGCTGTTGCGCCTGCGAGGATGTCGACGCTCAAAGATCCAGAAGTCAGAGCAGCTGACCCCAGGGTTCCAGCGCTGGAAGTCACCTACGTATCTCAGACTCACAGACCAAGAATTCCCGAGGAACCAAGACTAGAAGACATAACGGTCGAAACGTTCTCAAAGATACTCGCTGGGACCTTGCCATTCTCGATGGATACCTTGAACGATTTGGCAAAGAAGTGGCAGGAAGTACTCGGGAAGTGAAGGGGGTGAAGAGGGGGCGCTGAGCCCCCTCGTTTGTAATGAAGAACAGGTTGGTCCCTTGGTTGATGGTTCTACCAGTCTTAGTCCTTTTTCTTTCTATGACGATTTATCCTTTCGCCTTCATGATATGGTCCTCTTTCAGACAGTACGATCTTTCCAAGGGCGCAGAGACACGTTTCATAGGTCTTGCCAACTACTTTGAGATATTTTCTGATCGTACGGCAATTGAATCCTTCAAGTTCACAGCCAAGCTTTTGGCCATCGCTGTCCCGATCGAGCTCATGCTCGGAATAGGTGTGGCGTTTCTGATCAGGGGTGTGCGAGGCGAGAAAATCATACGTTCTTCCCTGTTGGTACCCATGATGGTTCCCGCTGCAGTTTCAGGTGTGGCCTGGAAAATGCTCTACAACTACGCGTTTGGCCCTGTGAATTGGTTCCTCTCGTTGTTCGGTGTTTCGAGGATATCTTGGCTGGGTAACATGAACTACGCTCAACTTGGAATCATCCTCATCGATGTGTGGCAGTGGACACCCTTTGTATTTCTCATGATTTACGCGGGTCTTCAGTCCATACCTCAGGATTTGATAGACGCAGCGAGGGTTGACGGCGCCGATTGGGGAAGGGTCTTTCTCCATGTGGAATTTCCGCTGCTTTGGCCTCTGATCCTCGTAGCGCTCGTGCTGAGAATCATCGATTGTCTCAAAACTTTCGACATCGTTTTCATGACGACCTGGGGTGGACCCGGAGCCGCGACGCACACGTACAGCTTCTACATTTACAAAGTTGGCATTTCGTTCGGCTGGAACATCGGATACGCTTCTGCCCTCAGTGTTTTACTCTTGTTGGTGAGCATGTTGTTGGTGAACGTCGTGTTCAGATTGGTGAGAATGAGGCAGCAACTCGGCTTCGGGGGTGAAGAGAGATGAGAACAATCCTGAGGGTGTTTAGATACATCTTGATCTTCGTCTGCCTGATATTCTTTCTTTTCCCCGTCTATTGGCTCGTGATAACTGCGTTCAAACCATCGAACGAATGGTTCACGTGGCCACCGAAGTTCTGGCCCACCCAGCTGACGTTCTCAAACTTCTTCGGTGCGAAAGAAACCGAGGTGTTCGGTGGTACCACCGGCTCGATAGAGAACATCTTTCCATATTTGAGAAACAGCATCATCGTCGGTATATCTGTCTCGCTGATTGCGACGATCATAAGTGCCTCAGCTGCTTACGCGATAGCGAGGTACAAAGTTGGTGGTGCCTTCTTGGCGGAATGGATCATTTCGATCAGAATGCTTCCTCCCATCGTCTCCGCCGTGCCTTTGTACGTCATCTTCTCACGGTTGAGACTCATCAACAACTGGTGGGCATTGATACTATCGCATCTCGTCATCGTGGTTCCGTTGGGAGTTTGGTTGCTCATCAGTTTCTTCAGGGAGATCCCCAGAGAAATAGACGAGGCAGCCTACGTGGATGGCGCGAGCACGTTCGAGACATTTTTCTACGTGATCTTTCCTTTGAGCGCGCCAGGTTTGGCTGCCGTGGCGGTGCTCTCGCTGATCCAGAGCTGGGGTGAATTCCTCCTCGCTCTGGTACTCACGAACGATGCGAGGGCGCAGACGTTGCCGATATTCCTGGGTAGGTACATCACGGGTTGGCGTGTTGCCTGGGGTCCGCTCTCGGCGGCAGGAATAGTCACCATGTTACCTGTTGTGGTGTTCGCAATCTTGGCACAGAGATATCTGATAAGAGGTCTCACGTTCGGAGCGGTCAAAGGTTGATAAGAGTGTGAAGCGAAGGTGGTGTGATTCTTTGTACAGCGTGTTTGTCGATCCTGACAGGTTGACGAAAACAGTGAGTAAATACATATACGGTCACTTCATTGAGCATCTGGGTAGGTGCATCTATGGTGGCATCTACGAGGAAGGCTCTTCGCTTTCGGATGAGCGTGGCTTCAGAAAAGATGTGATGGAGGCAGTGAAGAAACTCAAGGTCCCGATACTCAGATGGCCTGGCGGGAACTTCGCTTCAAACTATCATTGGGAAGATGGAATAGGTCCGAAGGATCAAAGGCCGGCGAGGTTCGATCTTGCTTGGCGGAGAGTGGAAACGAACAGGTTCGGTACGGACGAATACATCGAATATTGCAGGGAGATAGGCGCAGAGCCGTACATCTGCGTGAACTTGGGTACAGGGACGCTGGATGAGGCGTTACGTTGGCTCGAGTACTGCAACGGTGAAGGGAAGACCTACTACGCGAATCTCAGAAGGAAATATGGATGTGTGGAACCGTACGGTGTGAAATTCTGGGGTATCGGGAACGAGATGTACGGTGAATGGCAAGTGAACCACATGAACGCCAATGAGTACGCCAAGACTGCGAAGGAGTACGCGAGGTGGATGAAAGTCCTCGATCCTTCCATAAAGACTGTCGCAGTGGGGTGCGACGATCCAGAATGGAACCTGAAGGTCCTCAACATCGCGGGAGCTCACATCGACTACCTTTCCTACCATTTCTACACGGGTTCCGAACATTACTACGAAACAGTTTCCACCGTTTATCTCCTCAAAGAGAGATTGTTGGGTCTGAAGAAGTTGATCGACATGTCTCGTGTTTCACAGAACAAGCAGATAAAGATTGCCTTGGACGAATGGAACGTTTGGTACAGGGTCACGGAAGACGGACTCGAAGAACCGTACGAACTGAAAGACGGACTCTTCGCGTGTGGCGTGCTGATCACTCTGCAGAAGATGAGCGACATCGTTCCGATAGCAAATCTGGCGCAACTGGTGAATGCGCTCGGCGCTATACACACGGAGAGCAATGGTCTGTACTTGACACCAGTGTACAAAGCGTTTGAACTGTTGGCGAACCATTCAGGGCAGAACTTGGTTGAAACGCACATCGCAACCGAAACCTACGACATAGATGGGAGAATGTTCTTCACGAAAACGCCGTTCAAACTTAGAGATGTACCTTACATGGATGCCTCAGCAACGGTGAGTGCGGACGGTAAGAAGTTGTATTTGGCTGTGGTGAATTACAAGAAAGAAGATGCGGTAAAAGTCTCGATCACGATCAAAGGCATGGGTGAGAAAATCGCATGCGCTCACGTGTTGAGCGGACCAGACGTGCACGCACGCAACTCGATGGATCATCCAAACGTGGTCGACATCGTGTGTGAACAAATCAACGTTGCCTCGCAATTCATTCACGTGTTCAAACCTTTCTCATGCACAGTGATTGAAATCGAGCGAGACTGAGGAGAGATGAGGTGAATCATTGTGTACGAAGAAATAAGGAAAGACCTTCACGAGGCACACCTGACGCTCGAGAAGTACGGCTTGGTGGCGTACACGAGTGGAAACGTGAGTGTGAGGGTGAAGGAGCATGTGATCATCAAACCGTCTGGAGTGCCTTACTCACTTCTGAAGCCGGAAGATTATGTCGTTGTTGATCTGGACGGAAACATCATCGAAGGGAACAAAAAGCCATCCATTGACACCGCTACGCATTTGTACCTTTACAGAAACATCGAATGGGCAAAATCGATCATACACACGCACTCGACTTTTGCCACCGTCTGGGCCGTGGCAGAAAAACCTATCCCAGTTCTGTGCACGGCACACGCAGACGTCTTCGGCGAGGAAATTCCGCTGAGCGAGTACGCGCCTGTGGGTTCCGAAGCGATAGCGAAGGCAGTGCTCAAAGTGCTTGGAAAATCTGGTGTGGTACTACTACGGAAACACGGCGTCATGGTGGTCGGCAACTCTCTGGACGATGCAATCAAGAAGGCTATCTTTTTGGAGGAAGTTGCGAAGATCGCTTATTTTGCTCAAATGATGAGCGTACCTGTGCCACTGGCTAAGGACGAAGTCGAGAGGCTGTATTTGCAGTACCATACGAAGTACGGACAGAATAAAGGTTAGAATGTACATGAAGAAAAAGTTTTTTCGGAGGTGTGAAGAATGGCGGAGAAAATGACGCTGGGTCTCCTCGTGGGTAACAGGGGTTTCTTCCCAGACTGGCTCGTCGAGGAAGGCAGGAAGAGGGTCCTCAAGGCTCTGGAAGATATGAACGTCAACGTTGTGACTTTGTCTACGGAAGATACAAAATACGGAGCCGTTGAGAACCTTCAGGATGCCGAAAAGTGCGCAAGGCTTTTCAAAGAGCATGCGCACGAGATCGACGGTATTCTTGTGACTTTACCAAACTTCGGTGACGAGGGTGCCGCCGCGCTGGCGATACGAATGTCAGGTTTGAACGTTCCTGTCTTGGTCCACGCTTTTCCTGACGAGCTCGGCAAGATGGACATCAGCCACAGGCGTGATTCTTTCTGCGGAAAGATTTCTCTGTGCAACAACCTCGTGCAGTACGGAATTTCTTTCACGGACACAACGTTCCACGTGGAATCGCCCGAGAGTGATGAGTTCAAGGAGGATCTGGAGAAGTTCCTCGCTGTGTGTCGCATAATCAAGGGGTTGAAAGGTCTCAGGATCGGTGCCATAGGTGCGAGACCCGCTGCGTTCAACACGGTGAGGTTCAGCGAGAAAATTCTGGAAAGACACGGTATCAGCGTTGTGACCGTGGACCTTTCAGAGATCATAGCGCGTGCCAGAGCCTTCGAGTCGAAGTCGGACAGAGTCGTACACGAACTTGAGAAACTCAAAAGGACGTTCAACGTTAAGAAAGTTCCAAGCGAAGCTCTCGAAAGAATGGCGCGTCTGGGTGCGGCGATAAACGAATGGATCGAGCAGAACAAGGTTCAAGCGATGGCGTTGCAATGCTGGACAGCGTTGGAAGAGCTCTACGGTGTCGTGCCGTGTGCAGTGATGAGTCTGCTGTCGGAGTCGCTCTTACCCAGCGCTTGTGAGACCGACATCATGGGTGCACTTTCGATGTACATATTGCAGCTCGCGTCCGGTAAACCTTCGGCGTTGCTGGATTGGAACAACAACTACGGAAACGATCCAGAAAAAGCGGTGATGTTCCACTGCAGTAACCTTCCAGTTTCGTTCTTCAAGAGTTGTGAGATGTCTTATCAGGAAATAATCGCAGGCACCGTTGGAGTGGAGAACGCGTACGGAACTTGCGTGGGTAGGATCTCACCGGGTCCTGTAACGTTCTTGCGACTTTCCACCTTCGATGACGAAGGTATCATCGGCGGGTTTGTGGCGGAGGGAGAGTTCACGGACGATCCGATCGAAACTTTCGGCGGTTACGGTGTTGCAAGGATCGAGAATCTCAGATCGCTTTTGAGGTTGATCACCAAATATGGTTTTGAACATCACGTCGCGGCGAACAAGAGCTTGGTCAAGGAAGCCATCGTTGAAGCTCTCGACAATTATCTCGACTGGGAAATCTTCACAGTGGACGGTTGTCAATGTCACAGGGAGGAATGAACCATGTACTTGCTTGGCACGGACATAGGAACGCAAGGAACCAAGACAGTACTCGTGGACGAGAAAGGAACCGTCCTCGCCGAAGCTTCAAGAGAGTACGACGTGATCACACCGAAACCCAACCGGGCCGAACAGTGGCCGGATGTGTGGGCGAAGGCAGTCTTCGAAACGGTGAGGGAGGTCGTTGAGAGAAGTAATGTACCCAAGAATCAAATCGCAGGTATAGCCATAAGTGGTCTCTACGGTGGTTCGGGTGTGCCTGTTGACAAGTACATGAACCCATTGAGACCCTGTTTGATATGGATGGACAGGCGCGCCGTGAAAGAGACTGAATGGGTCAAGAAAAATGTACCAAAGGAGCAGATCTTCTCGATAACTGGCAACTATGTGGATTCTTACTTTGGCTTCACAAAGATCATGTGGATCAGGAACAACGAGCCGGAGATATGGAAGAAAATCTACAAGTTCGTGACACCGAAGGACTACGTCATCTACAAGATGACGAATCAGTTGGTGATAGACTACTCGTCCGCGGGAAACCTCGGTGGTGTTTTTGACATCAGAAAACTCACTTGGTCGAAAGAGATGTGTGACGTTCTGGGTATACCGATCGAATATCTTCCTGAGCGAATCGTGAAGTCCTCTGACGTCGTCGGCAGAATCAGCAAGGAAGCTTCTGAACTGTGTGGTCTTTTGGAAGGCACCCCCGTTGTGGCCGGCGGAATAGACGCGCCCGTGGCACAGCTGTCTGCAGGTGCGTTGCAAGAAGGAGAACACGTTGCAATGGTCGGGACCTCCACGTGCTGGGGAACTGTGCACGATGGGAGCAAACTTGCCTTCGGCCTGGTGAGTTATCCCTACGTGGTTTACGACACAGAAAGGATCTACACCTTTGGTGGATCCGCAACCACTGGTGCCCTCGCGCGCTGGTTCAAAGAACAGTTCGCGGAATCGGAAACGATCGTTGGAGAAAGAACGGGGATATCTCCCTACCAACTGCTCGATCAGGAGGTTAAGGGCATACCAGCGGGAAGCGATGGGATAATCGTTTTACCTTACTTCATGGGTGAAAGATCTCCAATATGGGATCCCAGTGCTCGGGGTGTCATCTTTGGCGCCACACTCTACCACAAAAGAGCTCACATCTACAGAGCCTTCATGGAGGCAGGCGCGTACGCGTTGAGGCACAACATAGAAGCTGGATTGAACGCGGGGTTGAAGCTGAACGATGAATGCTGGATCGTCGGAGGAGTCGCCAGATCTTCCGTCTGGGTTCAGATCTTCGCCGATGTGACGGGATTCAAGATGAGGCAGGTGGCGAGCCTCGTGGAAGCTCCGTTCGGTGATGCGTTCTTGGCGGGTCTTGGCACAAAAGTGATAGACAAACCTGAACGTATCAAGGAATGGGTCAAGTACAAAGAACCTGTGGAACCAAAATCCGAGAACAAGAAGCTTTACGACAAATATTATGAGATCTACCTGCAACTGTACGAAAGAACGAAGGATCTCATTCAGGCTTTATGAGTGAAAGCCCCGCTCGAGCGGGGCTTTTTTCGAGTATTTCAGATCTCATTTCTGGATTGTACTTTTCGAAAATTGGCACAGATCATTCAAAACGCAAAAGCCGCATTTAGGTTCTCTCTTCTTGCAAACTCTCTTCGCGTGCTCGACCAACAGTGCGTGGTATTCCTTCATGGTTTCTATGCCTTTGATAGCACGGTGAAACATCGATTGGATCTGCGAGTAGTTCTCCTTACCGTTGAGAATGCCAACTCGGGTGAAAATACGTCTGGTGTAATTGTCGATGACGAAGACAGGTTGTTCGAAGGCGTACAGAAGGATAGAATCGGCGGTTTCTGGACCGATTCCCGCGACCGAGAGTAGCTCATCCCTTGTGAGCGATTCTCTGAGGCGATAGAAATCGAAATCGTATTCGGAGAGTTTCTTGAGTAGATTCTTCAACCTTCTTGCTTTCAACTTCCAAAAACCCGCGGGTTTGATCAGCATTCCTACGAATTCATCGTTGGTTTCGTAAAGCTTTCTCGGTTCGAGCAACCCGACTAGCTTCAAATTCTCAATGGCCTTTTCGACGTTCTTCCAAGCTGTGTTCTGAGTGAGGACGGCGCCAACGACCACCTCGAACCACGTTTCGGCTGGCCACCAACTCTGTGGCCCGTAAGCTTCGTACAGTCTTCGATAGATTTCCGCGATAAGGTCCAAGCTTGATTCCTCCCAGTCTTTGAATGTTATCATAGCAGGGGGTGAGAAAATGAGAACGAACAAGGACAGATTGGTCATGATTTCTGTTCAAGGAACGATCGTCAAACCAGAGCACAGTGGAAGGCACGGGGTCGCACACGATGGAAAACCTTTCATGCTCCCCGGAACAGGTGGAATCACGTACAACGTCAAGGTGGGAGATCCCGTCTTTGGCTGGGCGGCAGACCACGTTGAACCAGGTGTTTCGACGATCTTGGATCAGGAAAAGCGTGATTCTGGTCCGAACAGGGGTTACAACTTCTATGCCTGCGTCGGAAACGAAGCTCGAGTCGTCAGCGGAGATGCAAAGGGTGCCAAGGGAATCGTCACGGGACATCATGGGGGCGCGGAACACGTCTTGATAGATTTTCCAGATGAAGTGCTCGAGAAGCTCACGATGGACGATAAGATCTTGATAAAGGCTTTCGGTCAAGGGTTGGAACTTTTGGATTATCCGGATGTACACGTGTACAACATCGATCCGAATCTGTTCGAAAAACTTGGTATCGAAGAGAAAGATGGAAAACTCTTCGTTCCTGTGGTCGCAGTTGTACCGCCCTACTTGATGGGTTCAGGCATAGGTTCCACGAGCATGGGTACGGGTGATTACGACATCATGACGGCAGATCAAGACGCTTTGAAGGAGCATGGACTCTTGAACCTTTGCTTTGGCGACATCGTTTACATCAAAGACCATGACAACAGTTACGGTCGATGCTACAGAAAAGGTGCAGCAAGTATCGGAGTTGTGATCCACAGCGACTGCAAATATGCAGGCCATGGGCCCGGTGTGACCATATTTATGACTTCCGCCAAACCCCTGATTGAGCCCGTTTTGAATCCAGATGCGAACATTGCAAAGATCCTGAAGATAGGAAGGTATCGTGAGCACAGTTGAGATCAAAAAGCCCCGTCCTTCGAGGGTGGGGCTGGTCTATATCAGCACGAATCCATCTTCTTTGAAGAAGACTCGTTTCTTGAGGCCTCGCCTTTCGGTCGTTTCGTAGTCGATTCGGTGTCGTTGCCGATGAGATAAGGAAGCTCGCAGAACAGAGCAAGCAATCAACCGAGAAGATAAGCCAGATCCTCGGTGGGATAAAGCAAGAGGCTGAGAAAGCCTCCAACGCAGCCAAGGACATGGTTACATCGGTTCAGCTCATGAGTCAAGAGTCTGGAACAGTCTTGATATCGCTCAACAACATGGCACAACATGTGAACGAGATAGCGTCCATGACGGACAATCTCGCTGCAAGTGCACAAGAGCAGAGTGCCTCGGCTGAAGAAATGAGTGTTGCGGTGAAATCTCTCGAACAATCGATGAACTCTATCTTGGACAAAGTCGAAAAGATGGGTAAATCCGTAACAGATCAATCGAAGATCAGCGATCAAATGAGCGGAGCGAGTAAACTTTTGGTGGAACTTGCGCAGATTCTGCGGGAGCATATGAATCATTTCAAGATGTGAGCTGAGACGGTCGAGGTCGATCTTCACTTTTCAGCGTGGTCTTTTCGGTTTCGACAGACGAAAGGGTATAATTTGGAAAGGGTGTAGGAGATGCCGAGTGAGGCTAAAAGCAAATTAACCATCGTTTGCCAGTGGTTTCTCGCTAAGGGCTGTACGGACATTGAAAAAATAGCTTTACTCACGTACCTGTCGGACAGGGAACATCTACGCAGGTATGGAAGAACTATAAACCGTGAACTCTGCCGCAGAAGCGGACATGAGATTCTGTACTCGTTGAACGTGGGAAATTTCAAACTCGAGAACAGAGTCTTTGGTGAAGACGAGCTGTCTGACACCGAGCGTGAGGTCCTGAACCTCGTCTGGAATCTATTCGGTGCACTGGATGTTGCTCAGCTCGGTGACATAATCTCGAGTTTTCCTGAGTTTCACGGTACCATCTCCTTGGAGTCCGTTCTGATCGGCAGATGGTTGGTTGATTATCCAGAGGAGAGCAAGCGGAAGATGCGCTTACACAACGTCAAATTGGATCTGCTTGAACTGAGCGAAGCCCACTTGAAAGCTGTGAGGCGCTACTTGGTCGATATCTTCGCTTTACCACTGTGAGACTGTCAGCGTACGGAGGTCATCATTCGAGCATGAATCCGGGTAGCGATGTTCGTCTACAGACGAGGCGTGGTTATCCAAAACTCGGTGCGACACCCGACGACAGCGGCGTTAATTTTGCCATTTTCAGCAGAAATGGTAGAAGGGTGATTCTCGAACTGTACCAGAACCACTATGATGAAAAACCTTCTCACAGATGCGTGCTGGATCCCATTAGGAACAGGACGGGGGACATTTGGCACATCTATGTCTACGGTGTTGGCCATGGTCAGTACTACGGTTGGCGCATCGACGGTGAATACGATCCTCTGAATGGAAAAAGGTTCAACGTCAACAAACTGCTCTTCGATCCGTACACCAAGGCGATTTCTTCCTCCATTGACTGGGAAGAGGATTACATCTACGGTTACGACAAGAATTCTACACAGAAGGATCTCTCTTTTTCAACACTCGACTCGGCACAGAGTCCGGCCAAGTCGATCGTCATAGACGATTCGAAATACGATTGGGGAAACGATAGAAGACCCAAAATTCCGTGGAAGGACACCATCATCTACGAAATGCACGTTCGCTTCTTCACGATCAGTCCAACGTCCAAAGTGAAACATCCGGGCACCTATCGTGGACTCATCGAGAAAATCGATCATTTAAAGGAGCTCGGTGTGACAACCATCGAACTGATGCCTGTCTTCGAGTTCTCTGTCGATTCGAACATGAACGTGAATCCTTACACAGGAAGACGACTGAAGGACATGTGGGGATACAACCCCCTCGGATTCTTTGCTGTCACTGGCAACTATTCGACCGGTGTGAAGCTGGGTGAGCAAGTCTTCGAGTTCAAAGATCTGGTGAAAGAACTGCACGAGCGTGGGTTTGAGGTCATACTGGATGTCGTTTACAACCACACCGGTGAAGGGAACGAGCTCGGTCCTACGCTCTGCTTCAGAGGCATAGACAACGAGATTTACTACATGCTCGATCCGAAGAACAAGAGGCGGTATTTGAATTATTCGGGTTGTGGGAACACGCTGAACTGTAACCATCCAGTAGTCAAGGAGATGATCATAGACAGCTTGAGATACTGGGCGACCGAGATGCACGTTGATGGTTTCAGATTCGATTTGGCCGCTATTTTAGGTAGAACCCCGGACGGAAAATGGATCGGTGATTTCTCACTTCTCAAAGACATCTCCGAGGATGCGATACTGCACGATTTGAAGCTCATTGCAGAGGGATGGGACGCTGCGGGTGGATACTTTCTGGGTCAATTCCCGGAGGGATGGGCGGAATGGAACGGAAAGTACAGAGACGTGGTGAGGCGATTCGTCAGGGGTGATGAGGGAACCGTCGTAGAACTGGCAACGCGCATCGCAGGTAGCGCCGATTTGTACGCCGGTAGATCGCCGCATGCGAGCATAAACTTTGTCACCTGCCACGATGGATTCACGCTGAGAGATCTTGTGAGTTATCGTCACAAGCACAACGAGGCGAACGGGGAAGGAAACAGAGACGGTGCCGATGAGAATTTCAGTTGTAACTATGGTGTCGAAGGTGAAACGGACGATCCGGAGATCAACAAAATCAGAAAGCAGCAGGTCAAGAACTTCGTCGTGTTGCTCATGGTTTCGCATGGCACACCCATGATCCTGATGGGTGACGAGATGTACAGGACACAGAAGGGCAACAACAACGCCTACTGCCACGACGATGAAACCACTTGGCTTGACTGGACTTTGAAAGAAAAGCATGCCGACATATTCAGGTTTTTCAAGAAAATGATTCAAGTCAGAAAGTCTCACCCGGCTTTGAGAAGAGAACATTTTTTCACGGGACAAGCTACAGACCGCGGCATTCCCGATCTCACGTGGCATGGAGTGAGACCCTTTGAACCAGACTTTTCCCCGTATTCCCACTCGATTGCCTTCATGATCAGTGGTGATGTGGGAAATGGCGAGCAAGATGACGATATCTACGTTATCTTGAACCAATGGAGAGAGCCTTTGAAGTTCGTGCTTCCGTACATTCATGGAAAAAGTTGGTACAGGGTGGTTGACACTTCAAGGGAGCCTCCAGAGGATTTTCTTGATGAACCAGACCACGTTGGCTACGTTTATGTGGCACAGCCCCACAGTTCGGTCATCTTGGTTGGCAAGTGAAAAGCGTCAGAGGGGTGATAATTCTTGAAGAAGATTGGCATCATCGGCGGTGGGCAACTTGCCAGAATGATGTGTTTTGAAGCAAAGAGAATGGGATTTCACGTCACCGTCTTGGATCCAACACCCAAGAGTCCTGCAGGGCAAGTGGCGGACGAAGAAATCGTAGCGGATTTCTTCAGTCGGTCCAAGATCGAAGAACTGGTGAAAAGTGTGGACGTCACAACATTCGATCTTGAAAACATCGACGTTCAATTGCTGAAGACACTTGACAGGCAAGGATACGAGATTCATCCTTCACCGTACGTGTTAGAGATCATTCAGGATAAACTGACTCAGAAGGAGTTTCTGAGATCCAAAGGGATCCCAGTGGCGGAGTACAGGAGTGTATGTGATCTGAAAGAAGACATAAAACAGTTCGGTTTTCCAGTCGTTCAGAAGATGAGAAGGGGAGGATACGACGGTAGAGGAGTCTTCATTTTGAGGAACGAAAAAGATCTGCAACATGCTCTCAAAGGGGAAACGCATCTGGAAGAATTCATACAGATTGAAAAGGAGATAGCAGTGATGGTGGCGAGAAACAAGAAGGGTGAGACAGCTTGTTATCCTGTGGTCGAGATGTACTTCGACGAGAATGCAAACATATGCCAAACCGTGATCGTTCCGGCACGAATCAGCGAGAGACATGCAAAGCTGGCACAAGAAATCGCCGTGAAAGTGATTGAGGTGTTCGAAGCGGTTGGTGTGTTCGGTATAGAAATGTTCTTGACCAAATCTGGTCAACTGTTGGTGAACGAGATGGCCCCTCGCCCGCACAACTCTGGACACTACAGCATAGAGGCGTGTGTGACGAGCCAGTTTGAACAACACATACGTGCGATCACAGACTTACCCTTGGGATCGACAAGGTTGCTGAGTCCTGCTGTGATGGTGAACCTCCTGGGCGAAGTTGGGTGTGTGGGTAGAGCGAAGATAAAAGGTCTTGAAGAAGCACTTTCAGTAGAAGGACTTTCCTTTCATTTCTACGGCAAGCAACAAACGTGGCCTTACAGGAAGATGGGTCATTACACAGTGTTGGATGAAGACGTGGAAAGGGCTCTTGAGAAAGCACTGAGGGTCAGGGAGTTTCTGAAAGTTGTATCCGAGGAGGAACCAGTATGCCTAAGGTAGGAATAATCATGGGTAGCGACTCGGATCTCGCCGTCATGAAGATGGCAGCTGAGGTACTGGAAGAATTCCAAGTGGAGTATGAACTCACGATAGTTTCGGCACACAGGACACCAGACAGAATGTTCGAATATGCAAGAACTGCAGCTGAGCGCGGTTTGGAAGTCATCATCGCGGGAGCGGGTGGAGCTGCACATCTTCCCGGAATGGTTGCGAGTATCACCCATCTACCAGTGATAGGTGTTCCCATAAAAACCTCTGCTCTCAACGGATTGGATTCCTTACTTTCCATTGTTCAGATGCCTGCTGGTGTCCCTGTCGCAACCGTCGCCATAGATAACGCGAGGAATGCCGCGATACTCGCCGTTTCCATTCTTGGAGTGAAATATCCAGAGATCGCGCAAAAACTCAGAGCGTACAAAGATCGCATGAGAAAGGAAGTAACAGACAAGGCTGAGAGATTGGAGAGAATGAACTACAAGGAATACCTTCAGCAAATGGGTTGATCAAAACAGTTTTTTGAGTAGTATGATCCAACTAAAACACTTTATTGTGATAGCTGGCAGTCTCGGCGGTTCACAATCTTCAATCAAAGGGGGGCTAAGGATGAGATGGCTCATTGTTTCTCCACCGTCGTGGTAAGCATCGCAGTTTTGGCTTTCGTGCCTCTCACAGCAGATTTTGCTTTGCTCATCAACGAGTTTAATCATCTGAAGAAAATTTTACCCGACAACGTACCTGTCAGCGAACTACCCGAAGGTTTCCTGTGTTCATTCGGAAAACTCACGTTGAACCTTGCGGCGGCTTTCGAGGTTTTCGAATCTGAGGACATCGAAAAGCTACAAAACGTCATTGAGATTTCAGTGGTCACGAACGATCCTGAATGGGTTAAGAAGAACTTGCCCGAGGTCGTTAAGAACAGCGAGTTGATCGAAGCTGATGATTTGTATTACTTTGCAGGCCCTTCTATGGTCGAAGATGTGAGGGCGTTGATCGAAGGAAAGCTACCATCTCTCGAACTCGACAGGACCACGATGATCCACGGAAGACTCCGTACCGTACCTTTGCTCGGGATCTTTCTGCACCTGTTCGGTTTCAACGAAGGTGTTCCCATCGAGGACGAATTCGTGATGAAAATCGAGGACGAGGTTGTGAACTTGCTCATCACATCAAAGAAAGTGTGCAAATCGGACTGGGAATTGAAGCAGTTGGAGAAAAAGGTTGCACCGAAAGGTTTGAAGACACTCACGCAGGCGGATGTGAACATATTGTTGCCGACCTCCTTTCTCAGACAACTGACTTGGGAGCTCGTCGAAGAGTTCGCATTCGACATGAGAGGTCTCGATGAGATCTTATCCAAGACCACTTACGTCTCGATCAGCATGGCGCAAGAAGGAGAGAGAATGCTGGTTTCCTTCCACTTACAAGAAAAAGATGTGCAAGACGTGGTCACAGCACTCGAAGCCAAAGATTTGGTATCGAAGCAGGAAGGTGAATTCATCTTGTTCGAGTCTGACAACTTCACGCTGAAGATACCCACCAAAGGTGGGATCGGTTTAATCTTTTCAAACGTGCGTGATGAAGATATGAAAGACGTCGATCCCAGTGCGATCTCGACGTTCGCGCTTTCCATGGAAGGTTCCATCGTCGATGTTTCTCTTTTCAGGGATGCGTGTTCTGTGATAGTGAAAGCAAAGGTCTCGAGCGCCCTGTTGAAAGAATTGCTTTCCGAGCTCCTCTACAATTTCATGCCAAAACCGAGCGAATTCAAAACACTCGAGAGAATAGTTCAAGCCATAGATGATGCCCACGATTACGAGAGCAGAAACCCTCCCGAAGACCTTGAGGAGCTGGAAGCTCTCCTCGGTGAAAGCTTGCCTGAGAACGTTCTCTATTCGCGTAAGGAGGAGGACGGCAGTTTCCTCGTGGAAATCGGCATTGTGAGCCCTCTTGCGCTCAGCCCCAGTGAGGAAGATGTCGCGAGATTCATGAATTACAGCGTGAACTGGGCAAAGATCGACAAGGAAAAGCAGATCATCTTTGTTTACAAGAGCTATGAGAAGTACGAAATGCCATCAGCCTCTGAGATCATACAGAGCTTGGTTAAGGCGTTCAGAAGTTACGTTGCCGACTACGAACAATTCCCAGATGATTTGGGTATTGTCGTACCGTGGTACACCGGGCTTCCCTACTCGGTGGTCGAACTGATAGATTACGAAGTGGACGAGGATGCAAGAACCATAACGCTGAAGCTGAAGAGCGATGAAGAAATCGATGAGGCGTTGATCGAGGAGCTGTCCTTGGAGAAGCTCTTTCATGAAGATGGATGGATCGTTGTGATATTCAAAGTAGAGTAACTCAACGAACTCGTGTCGAGGGGGCAGCGCGCTGCCCCTTTCTTTTTTCGCAACTGTGCTAATCTAAACACATGGAGTGGCTTCGTGTTCTTGCCAACGACAAAGGAAGAGGCGGAAAAATTCGGTTGGAGGGAGCTGGACATCGTACTCGTGACGGGGGATGCCTACGTGGATCATCCCTCCTTTGGTGTTGCTTTGATTGGGCATTATCTTGTTTCGAAAGGTTACAAGGTTGGTGTCATTGGCCAACCTGATTGGCGATCGGACAAAGACATAACGCGCCTTGGAAGACCACGTTTGTTCTTCGGAATAACTGCGGGAAACGTCGATTCGATGGTTGCCAACTACACGGCCTCGATGAAGAAGAGAAAAAACGACGATTACAGTCCGAAGGGTGAAGCGGGAAAAAGACCTGACCGCGCCACGATCGTGTACGCGAACTTGGCAAGAAGGTATTTTCCGGATGTTCCCATCGTTCTTGGTGGTCTCGAAGCCAGTCTCAGGAGATTCGCACACTACGATTGGTGGCAGGACAAAATCAGAAAGTCCGTTTTGGTGGATAGCAAGGCTGACCTGCTCGTGTACGGGATGGGTGAGAGGACAGTGCTCAACATTGCGAGGATCTTGGAAAGCACTGGAGACGTTGAAGCGTGTAAGGGACTCAGAGGTGTGATGTACTGGAGCTCACACAAACCAAACGACGCCATAGAACTTCCAAGCTACGAAGAAATCTCTATGGATAAGAAAAAATACGCTGAGGCAGTCAAGATGCAGCTTTTGCTTACGGATCCTTTCAGATCTGTCAAACTGTGTCAGAAACAAGACACCAGGTACGTTGTTCAGAATCCACCAGAACTACCTCTCGAACAAGCAGAACTCGACGAGCTTTACCTTTTACCCTTCGAGCGGAGGGTACATCCTTTCTATGAGTCTATGGGACACGTGAAGGCCATAGATACCGTCCAGTTCTCGATCATTGCGGTGAGGGGATGTTATGGTAACTGTTCTTTCTGCGCTTTGACGCATCATCAAACCACGCATGTCGTCTACAGAAGTGAAGAATCGATACTGGAAGAAGTGAAGCAGTTGACGAAACATCCAGACTTTAGAGGAACCATATCTGATGTAGGAGGACCAACCGCGAATCTGTACGGTGCACACTGCGAAAAGAGAGAAACACAGGGTCAATGCGCGCGTTACTGTGCCTTTCCAAGTCCTTGTGAACGAGCCGTGCCGAATCATTCATCCTTTTTGAATTTACTACGCAAAATCAAGTCGATACCGAAGGTGAAGCACGTGTTCGTTTCTTCCGGCATCAGACATGATTTGGTTCTGTCGGATCCATCGGCTGAAGAATTCATCAAAGGGCTGGTTCACTTCACGCCGGGCCAGTTGAAACTCGCCCCAGAACACGCGCACCCCAGGGTCTTGAAGCTCATGAGGAAGCCACCAGTCGAACTGTTCCTCGCCTTCAAAGAAAAATTCGAGAAGTTCGCCAAAATCCAAGGCAAGGAGAGGTACGTGATAGGATACTTCATCGTGGCGCATCCTGGAGAATCTGAAGAGGAGAACGATTATTTGAAGAAGTTCATACAAAGCAAGCTCGGTTACAGACCACAGCAGGTTCAAATATTCACGCCATCGCCTGCACCTTGAGCACTGCAATGTACTACAGTGGGATCGATCCGATTACGAATGAAGATGTCTTCGTGGAGAGATCTTTGAAGAAAAGAAACTGGATGAAAGAGAACATCGTTGGCTCCAAGGATACCCGAAGCGAGGACTCCACCTAACGTGCCACGTATCTGAGATCGCATATTTTGAACAAAACACGAGACAAGTCCTTGCTGAAAAGCACTCTCGGTCGGTGAAGAATTCAGAACAAAGTGAGTTCGATTCGTCTAAATGATCTCTCTAAACTTGTTCGTCGTGGGCATGCGCCAATCTTTGCCGAAAGCTCTGACGGATATCTTCGTTCCTATCGGGGCTTGCTTTCTTTTGTACTCGCTTGTGTGAAGCATCTGCAACACTTTTCCAACGGTGGATGGATCATAGCCTTTCTGAACTATCTCCTCAGCATCAAGACCTTCTTCAATGCAAAGACGCAGTATACCATCGAGCACATCGTAAGGTGGTAGTTTCTCCTGATCCGTTTGATTGGGTCTCAGCTCGGCCGTCGGTGGTTTGACGAAAACCCGTTGCGGTATTATCTCTCTGCCTTTCCAGTCGTTGTACCAACGCGCTATTCTGTAGACATCGGTCTTGTAGACATCTTTTATGACGGCGAAACCTCCCGCCGTGTCACCATACAGGGTACAGTAGCCCGTGGCGATCTCACTCTTGTTTCCAGTGGTCAAAACCAACCAACCGAACTTGTTCGAAAGCGCCATCAAATAGTTTCCCCTGATGCGCGCTTGAATGTTTTCTTCTGTCGCGTCCCTCGGCATGTTCGAAAACATTGGTTCGAGCGTCTTCAAATAACTTTCGTACACCTCAGTGATGGGTATCGTGAAAGTCTCGATCCCAAGATTTTCGGCCAGAAGAGAGGCATCCTCGATGTTTTCTTTCGATGTGTACATCGAAGGCATGAGAACACCCTTCACGTTCTCCGCACCGAGTGCTTCGACCGCTATCGCCGCAACCAAAGAAGAATCCATTCCTCCACTCAGTCCCAGAACCACTCTCTTGAAACCATTCTTTCGCACGTAATCTCTGAGGCCGGTGACGAGAGCCATGAACATCTCTCGTTCTCTTACGAGCGGCTGCGCAATAGAAGGGCTCAACTGTTGTTTCTTTCGTTTTGGTTCATCGAACTGTGGAACTTCCACAGGTAAGTTTTCCATGTATGTGTAACGACGCCGAGGTTCGGTCAAGTTGACTCTTAGATTCTCATCGAGATCGACGTCCACCACGAGTAGATCTTCCTCGAAGGATTTCGAACGCGCAAGCAATTGACCGTTCGCATCACAAACAAAGCTTGATCCATCGAAAACGAGTTCATCCTGGCCACCGACCATGTTGCAATAAGCTATCGCTACATGGTATTCGTACGCCTTCATCGATACGTACGACTCTCTGAATCTCGGCTTTCCGACACAATAGGGAGAAGCAGAGATGTTCACGACAAGCTGTGATCCAAATCCGTTGACCAACGAAGCGAGGGGCTCGGCAGGGCTCCAGATATCTTCACATATGGTCAGTCCCACCTTGGCAGAACCGAATTTCAGCACAAGCAGTTTGTCACCGGCTCGAAAGTATCTTTTTTCATCAAACACGCTGTAGTTGGGAAGGAAGATCTTTCTGTAGATACCCTTCACCTTTCCATCGTACACCACTGCGGCGGCGTTGTACAAGTCTTCGTCGAAGTCCATGAAACCTACGACGGATACAACCTTCTTGTTGGATGTGCTCTCGGCGAACTCCTCCAGTGCTTTGCGATTGGCCTTCAAGAAAGAGAGTCTGAAAGAAAGATCCTCGGGAGGATAACCTGGGATGAACAACTCGGGTATGAGCAGCAAATCACTCTGCAGGGCGTGAGCTTGTTCGAGTGCAAGCTTTGCCTTACGAACGTTGCCGTCGAAGTCTCCAAGAGTGGGGTTGAATTGTGCCAGCGCGACTCTGATTCTCTTCATGTTCGATCACCAAAATGAATAATATCACCACATTTGAGATGAGCAACGTGCTAAAATTGATGCAGGAGGTGGTTCTAGTGAAAGTGAGATATTTGGGTCACGCAGCTGTGTTGATCTTCCATAAAGATAAGAGAATCATCATCGATCCTTTCATCACGAACAATCCGCAGGCACCGATCAAGCTTCAAGACATTCCGAAGATCGATTACATACTCGTGACGCACGGACATGCAGATCATTTGGGAGACACCGTGGCTCTGGCAAAGCGCGACGGTTCGACGGTGATAGCAAATTTTGAGCTCTGCAGTTACATTTCGAGGCATGGTATCAGCACCCATCCGATGCACATAGGTGGCAAATACGTTTTTGATTTTGGTAGTGTGAAGTTGACGCCGGCGCTCCATGGTTCGAGTATCGTGGAGGAAGATCTGCCAGTGTATGCAGGAAATCCATGTGGCTTCTTGATCGAGATCGATGGTAAAAAGATTTACCATGCCGGAGACACCGGATTGACCAAGGATATGGAGCTTTTGAGAAGAGAGAACATCGATTTGGCGTTTTTACCAATAGGGGGAAACTTCGTTATGGACCTCTGGGATGCGGTTGAAGCGGTGAAGATGATACAACCTCGCTTGGTCGTACCGATGCACTACGACACTTGGCCTGTGATCAAATCCGATCCCGGAAAGTTCAAAGAAGAAGTCGAGAAACTGAACGTGAAATGCGCCATCATGAAACCCGGGGACGAGCTTGAACTGTGAGGCGATGTACATGCGTCTCACGATCGTCTTCCTATTGTGTGTGTCGAGTGTGGTTTTGGGGATGATCTACTACACGCCCGTTGGAAAAGTACTGCCCAACGAGTTGTACGAATGGGTGGGCACTAAGTCGGCCAACTTCCAGTACATGGTCCTGAGCTACGAGCCGGACCTCGTCTTGCTTATGAAAGGCTGGATCTTCTCACCCGTCTCGGTACCTGGGCAAAAGGAGTATGTCTTCAAGATCGTCATAGAATCGGACGACTTCACACACGAAATCCACCTGAGCGGAGAGAGGAGCGGTATATACGTCTACATGCCCCAGCATCTCTTTGTATTACCATCGAACACAAGATCTTTGAATCTGAACGGCTTCGTCGTAGAGATCCCAAAAAGGTGCACTTTCTCAACCAAGCAACTACCGCGCGGAGGCATGGAACCTGGTGTTCGTGTACTGGATGAGTCGATGAGAGAGACACATGTTTTTGAAAGGGATCAGAAGGTCTTTCTGAGGGTTGATGCGGGTCAAAAGAACACCGGTGGATATTCTGTAAAAATTGACGAAGTGAGATTTGCTGGTAGAACAATCTTTGTAAGGGCACATGTTGAATCGCCAGAGCCAGGTGCGATGGTTACACAAGCGATAACGTACCCCGCGGCTCTGATCGAGATTCAAAAACAACTGGAGCCTGGTTCTTACGTGGTCAAATGTGTCCTGATCGATAGAAACGTGGAGCAAACGTTCGAAGTTGAATTCGAGGTGCGTTGAGACGTGAGAGTGCTGGACAACGAAGTATCGAAATTTTTCGAAAATCCATTACAGGATGCCGGTTTTTCGCTCAAGAAGATCGATTCAAAAAACGCTGTCGTGGTGAAACTCAGAAGAAGCGATGAAAAACCATTCGAGATCTTGAGATGCAACAGAATATCGTGCTGGTCCTTCTCTGAAAGATCTCTCAAACACGTCTTCATGGAGAACGACACATTAGTTGGTTTCGCAGGCTTTGAAGAAGTTCGGATCGAAGAAGACGCTGAGCAGGTGGCTGTTTTTGCGAAGCCACTCGTTGAGGCCTTCATAGTTATCGTTCGAGGCCCCGACAAGCTGAACATGCTCAAGGCTTTCTACGAAGTCCTGTGGAGCGAGTGCAATTTCCCCACAAAGATACCAAAGTCTTTGCTGATGGAGGATTCCTTCGACGAAACGCTCGACCGTCGGGGTGCTTTTTTACTGCTTTCTTCAAACGAAGAGGACGAGGTGAAAAGGTACCTAAAGAAGGGCGTCAGAGTTGCTGTAAAGCTGGAGAGTTGGGGAGAACTTCAAAGGTTCTACAACGTAGGGGTTCGGTGTTTTCTTCTGAACGACTTCAAAGATGAGTATCGCGAGAGATACGCCGACTGTTTCTTCATTTTGCAAAAAGCCAATGTTGCTTCTGCTCTCGCAAGGGTCGACGGATTGATCGTCAATGTCAAAGAATTTTCTCTGGAGGAGATCGTCCTTGCAAGTTTGGTGAACCGCTTGTTGCCTCTGTACGTGTCCGTAGAAAGGTTCGATTCGAAGCTGTTGGACGTACTGGGTTTCGGCTCGTTTGGCTGGCGAAGATGTACGAATTCCATCTTCACCAGAATCGAACGGGAACGAGAAAGGATATATGAAATCTCTTACGTGAGTGAATCCAACGTTCCTGGACGTGTGTGGATCGACGTTTCGAAAGATTCTCCGGAATGGTTCTTTGAGCAGAGCGAGACAAGCTTGAGAAAACAAACAGTAGAGAGAGAAGATGGTAGATACTTTCATTTTTACCGGGAAGGAGTATCGTGATGCTTGAGCTCAGGTACAATCCCCTCACGGACGAGTGGATCATCGTTTCTGCTGAAACACAGAAAAGGCCCGTTCAACCCTCGCAGCAAAGCTGTCCCATATGCGTCGGTGGTGTCGAGCTACCTGAAGAATACGACCTGGTCAGTTTCGAAAACAGATTTCCAGCGTTGAAGCGGAATCCCCCACAAGTTTCATCTGAATCGGACATCTTTATGAAAGAACGTTCCTTCGGTATCTGCGAGGTTGTGGTTTACACTTCCAAACATGACGTTGCCTTGCCAGGCATGCCTTTGAGACAGATAGAAAAGCTCGTGGAAATGTGGGTCGACAGAACCGTGGAACTCTTCTCTCACGAGTTCGTTGAGTACGTGTTCATCTTCGAGAACAGAGGTAAAGAAGTGGGAGCGAGTCTATCTCATCCACACGGTCAGATCTACGCCTTTCCTTTCTTATCCAAGCGAATCCTCGCCAAAGTTGAAGCCTTCTCGAAATGGCATGCGCAAAGAGGATCCTGCCCCGTGTGCGATGTTGTCGCCGAGGAAGTCAAAATCAAGAAGCGGGTTGTCTTCGAGACCGACTCGTTCGTTTCACTGGTACCTTTCTATGCTCGCTTTCCCTTCGAGGTTCACGTTTATCCAAAAAGACATGTGACGAGTCTGCCAGAACTCACGAGCCAAGAGAGAGCTGAGTTGGCGAAACATCTCAAGATCATCACCTTGAAATATGACGGACTTTATGGTCAAGAGTTTCCCTACATGATGATGTTTTTCCAAGCGCCGATGAAGAGGTTGGACGCAGAACTGTTTCATCTTCACGTCGAGTTCAACCCACCCAAGAGGGACAAGGACAAGATCAAGTGGATGGCGAGTGTGGAAACGGGCACCTGGGCGTTCATAAACCCAATGGTTCCCGAACAGGCTGCGGAGGTGCTTAGGAAGGTCGAGGTGAACGAGCTGTGACGATCAGGATCAAAGCTCCAGGACGTGTGAACATCATAGGTGAGCACACGGACTACAACGATGGCTTCGTGCTGCCTTTTGCCATCGACAGGTATGTCGAAGTTGAAGTGAGTCCGTTCAAGAAATTCGTTCTCACATCGAAGCTGTACAACCAAACTGTGGAGGTTGAGAAGAACGAAAGACGCAGGAGTTGGACCGACTATGTCATGGGTGTTGTCTGGGCGTTCGAGCAGGCAGGCTACCGTGTGGAACCTTTCGAGATGCAAATAGATTCAACGCTGCCGACGGGCGCAGGGCTTTCGAGTTCTGCAGCTTTGGAAGTCGCGACGGCCGTTGCGATCGTCAAGTTGATGGGTCACAGGATTGAGCCGAAGGATTTGGTTCAAATCTGTGTAAAAGCGGAGAGAGAGTTCGTTGGCGTACGCTGCGGGGTGATGGATCAGTTCACCGCCGTGTTCGCTAAGAAGGATCATGCGATTCTGCTTGATACGATGACTATGGACTATGAATACGTTCCGCTGAACTTGAACAACCATGAGTTTGTGCTCATAGATTCCAACGTGAAGCACGAGTTGGCGTCTTCGGAATACAACAAGAGAAGGATGGAGTGTGAGATGATCCTCAAAACACTCAAGAAGCGATCCTTCAGAGATTTGACGGAGAAAGACATCGCCTCACTCGACTCGACTTTGCGAAAACGTGCCAAGCATGTTTTGAGCGAGAATGAACGCGTTCTGAAGATGGTGAGCGCTCTCAAAGATAATCGCCCGATGCTTGCTGGATGCTACCTTTATGAATCGCACGCGAGCTTGAGAGACCTCTACGAGGTTTCGTGCGACGAGGTTGATTTCATCGTGGGTTATCTGAAAGGCAGAGCCGGCATCCTGGGAGCCAGGATAGTCGGTGGAGGTTTTGGAGGCAGTGTTCTTGCCCTGGTTAGGAAAGGTTTCATTGATTTCAGTTTTGAAGATCTCAACAGAGAGTACAGAAAGCTCTTCGGCAGGAGCATCAAGGTCCTACGCGTGAGCAGCAGCGATGGGGTTCTGTTTTCTCACCTCATATCTCCTGGATCCGAGAGTGCGACCTGACGCGTGTTCTTGCGTAGACTATCAGTACTATCAACGTGAGAATAAACGGTATCATGTTGGTTATTTCGGACGGTATTCTCAAAGATTGCAGGGTGAAACCTGTCGCTTCTGCGATTCCAAAGAGCAAAGCACCAAGCGCTCCCAGAATGGCAGAGTTTCCACCCAATGCTTGTGCTGCGAGGGCAATGAAGCCCCTTCCACTGGTCATGTCGCGTGCAAACCAGGAAACATAACCCATCGAGAGGAATGAGCCAGCAAAGCCCGCGAAGACTCCACTGAGCAACAACGAGAGATACTTCACACGCAACATTGAAACACCCACGGATGTGGCGGCGTCGGGATTTTCGCCAACTGCCCTCATGCGCATACCGAGAGGTGTCTTTCTGATGAGATAGTCTACAAGAAAAATCGAAATCAAAGCCAGATACGTCAGAGCGTTGTGGTTGTTCAAGACCTTCCCCAAGAAGGGTATGTCCCTCAAAAACGGTATATCGAGCCTTGGAATGGGCTGACTACCCAGAGATGCGGACGTTCCTTTTTCTCCAGTGAGTGCGAAGAGCATGAACACGGTGAAGCCTGATGCGAACAAATTCAAAGCCACACCGGCGATCACCAAGTTCACCCTGATTTTCAAGTGCGAAAATGCCAAAAGCAGTGACATCGCTATGGCGCTCGCAACACCAGCGAGAAGTCCGATCCAAGGATTCTTCATGAACGCACCGATCACATTGCCCCAGAACGCAGCCATGAGCATCATGCCCTCGATGCCTATGTTTATCGAACCCGAGATGGAGCTGACCAACGCCGCCATGACGGCGAACAAGAGAGGAGTTGAGACTCTGAGTACGCTGTACCAGAAAGCGGGATCTATGAAATTCTGAAAGAAATTACTCACCCTTCATCGCCTCTCTCTCGACGATTCTCTTCTTGAATCTTTCCAGCAAGGCCTCCGCCGTCACAAGCAGGATCATAACACTCTGTATGACAATCACGACTTCCGGCGCCAGACCTGTCATTCTGCTCATGATGTTGGCTCCAACTCTCAAGTACGCTATGAAGAGCGCGCTCGGTATCACCAAGAAGGGATTGTTCCTTGCCAAAATAGCCACGATGATTCCGTCAAATCCATAGCCTGGCAGCGATTGCCAAACGAACCTACGATACATCGCAGTCAGTTCGATTCCACCAGCCAAACCGGCGAGTGCTCCAGCGAGCAGTTGCACCCAGAACGTTGTCAGAACGACGTTGATGCCCGTGTAGAAACCAAACTTCTTGTTGGCACCGACCACGCGTATTTGATATCCATACTTCGTGAAGTAGAGAATAAAACCGATCAAGACAGCCACGGAAAGAGCGATGAAGAATCCGCTGTTCAGTCTGTAGCGAGTGAGTGTGGCAAGCCAGGCTGTCTGAGGAAAGCGATAGGAAACGAGTGCACCGGCAGCCTTGTCCCTGAAGTAGTTGTTAACCAAGAACAAGACCAAGAGATAGGCAATGTAATTCATCATGAGTGATGACACCAGTTCACTTGCTTTCCACTTCGCCTTCAAGACGGCTGGTACGAATGCCCAAGCAGCTCCAAACAAAGCTGCAGAAAATAGCGTGACTACGAGATGCAGGAACGAAACCTGAGGAAATTTGAGCGCCACCAGCATCGCGCCGAAGCCGCCGAAAAACAGGCATCCCTCAGCTCCGATGTTGAACACCTTAGCTTGGAAAACCAGCGAAAGTGCCAAGCCTGTCATTATGAGAGGAACTGAGTTGTTAAGGAACTCTACAAACCTTCTTTGGTTTGACAAAGGGCCGTAGAGAAACCACTTGAATGCCTCACCAACGTCCTTCGTGCTGAAGAGCAGGAAGATGTATCCTATCAACAGGGCAATGAGAATCGTCAATGTCATCCTCACTATTTCGAGCAATGCGAGCGATCTTTTCATAAGACCAACAACTCCTTGAGTTCCTCCTGACTTTGACGTTTTGCACCAAGCATGTAGAAACCGAGGTCTGTCTCGGTGAGGTTTTCATTTTGAAGATGAGCCACGATCTCACCTTTGTACAGAACCAAGATCCTGTCTGCTATTTGCAAAACTTCTTGCAGGTCTGTCGAAATTAGAAGCACACCCTTGCCTTCGTCCCTCATCTGCAACAACTTTTTACGAATGAACTCGCTCGACGCAACGTCAATACCGTGCGTTGGTTGGTTCGCGATCACGATCTTCGGCTCGTTCGTCAGTTCTCTCGCAACGACGACCTTCTGCATGTTGCCACCGGAGAGCATTCTCACCAGAGTTGTGGGAGATTTCACCCTGACGGAGAATTCCTTGATCAATTTCTTGGCGAACTCAACGACGGATCTCTTTCTGTAGATGACCCGTCCACTGAACGGAGGATGATCGTATCTATCGGATATCATATTCTCGGCCACGCTCATATCTAAGGCGCTTCCTACTTCGATCCTGTCATCTGGGATGTGTGAAATTCCAAGCTGTCTCAGCTCCCAAGGTTTGGCACCCAAAACGTTTTTGCCGTCAACCAGCATTTCGCCGGACGCCTTCTCACGAAGCCCTGTGAGAATCTCAACCAGTTCTTTTTGTCCATTTCCCTCCAGCCCAGCGATAGCCAGGATCTCACCGGATCTCAGGGAGAAAGATAAGTTTTTCAAGATGTGCGCCCCATCTTCTCTGAAGTAGTTCAGTTTTTTCACGACGAGCAACGGTTCGCCCGGTACAGCCTTTACTCTGCTTATGTCGTACTCGAATTTCCTTCCGATCATCAGTTCCACGATCTGTGACTCACTGAGCTCTTCGTTCCTGTAAGTACCAACAACACGTCCCTCTCGCATGATCGTTATTCTGTCGGCGATCTGTTTGACTTCGCTCAGCTTGTGCGTGATGAAGATGATGGTAATGCCCTGCTGTGATAGATTCTTCAACACCACGAACAACTCGTTCACTTCCTGAGGTGTGAGCACCGAGGAGGGTTCGTCGAGTATGAGTATCTTCGCACCGCGTATCAAAGCCTTCATGATCTCGACTCTTTGTTTGACACCGACCGGCAGATCCATGACCTTCTCCCAAATGGGAAGTTCAAAGTTCATCTTCCTGGCGTACTCATTTATGATCTGCTCCATGCGCTTGAAGTCGAGTGAGAAGAGGTTCTTCCTTGGTTCGATACCAAGCATGATGTTCTCTGCCACAGTAAAAGAAGGAACGAGCATGAAATGCTGGTGAACCATGCCAACGCCCAGTGCAATCGCATCGTGAGGCGAATTCAGTTGCACAGGCTTCTCGAAGATTCTTATTTCACCGCTCGTTGGTTTTTCCATTCCGAAGAGGATCTTCATCAATGTCGTTTTGCCGGCGCCGTTTTCACCGACAACTGCATGGATCTCACCGACTGTCGCAGAAAAATTCACATTCCTGTTCGCAACAACACCGTTTGGATAAACCTTTGTCACGTTGATCGCTTCTATCGCCTTCATATCGACGCCTCCAAAAGAGCGGGAGCCAAAGTGGCTCCCACCCCAATCACGGACGGACGCTCGCTCTGAGTTTGTTGAGCTCGTCGGTTGACATTCCGTAAGCAGTGCTGACTTTGATTTCTCCTTTGAGAATCTTTTGTTCGAGCTCCTTTATCTTAGCGCGTATCTGCTCGGGCACAAGTTCTCTGTAGTATTTGTTGTCCGCAACACCGACGCCGCCTTCGGCGATACCCAACGCTTCAGCCTGACCGTACTTCAGCTTTCCTTCAAGGTGCAGTTTCAGTCCACGGAAGATGGACACGTCGACGTTCTTCATCATGGAAGTGACGATCCTCTTCGCGATCTCTTTGTCTATGTCCTCGTAGATCAGCGCTTGGTCGGAATCGACACCGATCGCCCATTTATCGGCTTCCTTCGCGGCTTCGAGCAGACCGACGCCCGTGTTGCCCGCAACGTTGAAGATGATGTCTGCACCTTGTCTGTACATCGCAAGGCTCAACTCTTTACCCTTCGCAGGATCGTTGAAGCTTCCAACGTAAGAGATCAAGACCTTGATGTTCGGATTGATGTACTTCGCGCCTTCGATGTAACCAACCAAGAAGTCGTTGATCACGGGTATGTCCATTCCACCCAGGAAGCCTATGATCGGTTCTGGGTTGGTCTTGGGCATGCCGGAGGTCGTTATCAACGCGGCCAACGCACCGACCAAGAATGATCCTTCGTTCTGTTTGTAGAGTATCGAGTAAACGTTTTTCAAACCGGGCTTCTTGTAGTCGACAGTGGTGTCAAAAATGAAGTACTTCTTCTCTGGGTGCATCGGTGCAATCTCCTCGAGGATCTCCTGCATCTGCCAAGTTCCAACGATGATGATGTCGTAGTCTTGATCTGAGAGGTCTTCCAAGTACGGTCTCCACCTTTCCTGCTGGTAAGCCGCTTCGATGATTTTGGCCTGGATTCCGAGCTCTTTGATTGCCATCTGGATACCTCTACCCGCAGAGTCGAAGAAAGACTTGTCACCGAGTGTACCGTTCAGCAAGAGTGCGACCTTGAGCGTTTTTGCAAAGCTGAGCACAAAAAGCGTTGCCAAGAGTATCACCAAGAACTTCCTCATGAACCAACACCTCCCTCTATGAGAATTTCAATGGCTTTCACAGCAATCTGGATCGACTTTTCCAAGCCTTCCTCGAACCTTGGACCGGCTTGGATGTATCCATCCTCTGAGAGTTCTTCCCTCACAGTGAGTACTGCTCCCGTCTTCAAACCTTTTATTCCCCCGACCACGTAGAGCGCACCGATTTCCATCTCCACGGCCAAAACATTCGCTTTAACGAGTAGCTTCTCCATATGCGAATGTCTCTCGGGATCAAAATTTCTGCCATAGTAAGAGTCTGTGGAGGCGACGATGCCAACGTGGTAACGGTTCTTCACAAGCTCAGCAGCACGTACCAAGGCACTGACAACACGAAAGTCGGCGATCGCGGGATACTCCGGCATAATGTACTGCGATGTTGTTCCATCCAGGCGAACAGCTCCCGTCACGATGATGCTGTCACCGAGTTTGAGTTCCTTCTGGAACGCACCCGTTGTACCCACTCTGATGACCACCTTGGCGTTGGTCGTTGCGAGTTCCTCGATCCCTATCGCCATAGCGGGTGCGCCCATACCCGTGGACATCACGCTGACCTTCTTGCCCTTGACGTAACCTGTGTAGGTCAGATACTCTCTGTTGTCGCCAACTTTTTTCGCGTTCGAGAAGTACTTCGCGACACGTTCAACTCTTCCCCTGTCACCCACCACGATAACGAATTCACCCACATCTTCTGGCTTCACCCTTATGTGATACCTTGGATCCACCAAAGCCATCTACCCCCCTGCAAGTGAACCGAATTTCTCGAACAATACATCGAAGAACTTCTCCCTACTGACCTTCAAAAGCACTTTCGCGTTCGGTTTGTTACCCGTGGTTTGCCAGACATCGACCACCGTTTGACCGTACGTGAGTTCACCCTTCGTTTCCACATCCACGAAATAGTCTTTCGCTTCGAAGATCTCAGGATGTAGCAGATACATCACGGTGCAGGGATCGTGTAGGATCGCACCATCGATGTTGAAAACTCTCTTGTAAGTGGATTTGAAGAACATCAAAAGATCCGCCATGATCTGGAACTTTTCACCCATGCCTCTGAGTTTCTCAGCTTCTGTCTCAGTCGCCACAACTTGGTGTGTGAGATCGAGCGGTGCCATGACTATGGGTATACCCGATTTGAAAACGATCTTTGCGGCCTCAGCATCGGCGAATATGTTGAATTCTGCAACAGGTGTCACGTTTCCAAACGCGATGCCACCACCCATCAAAACAATCTTGGAAATTCTTTTCACGAGTTCAGGGTACTTGAGTATGAACAGAGCGATGTTCGTGAGAGGACCTGTGGGGACTAAGACGAGATCGTCGTACTTCTGCGCCATCTGGGCAATGAAATCAACAGCGTGAATTTTTTCTATACTTCGCTTTGGTGGAGGCACCGTTGCACCATCAAGGCCAGACTGACCGTGTATCTGAGGCGCCACGACGATGTTTCTCAGCAACGGTTTGGCACAACCGGCAAACACGGGTACGTCCAGGTCGAAGAGATCGAGCACCTTCCTTGCATTGATAGTGGTGTTCTCGAGATAGGAATTTCCGACGACCGTGGTCACGCCGAGCAGTTCTATTTCTTTCGAAGCTGCGGCGAGCAGTATCGCAAAAGCATCATCGTGACCAGGATCACAGTCGAGTACTATTCGCAAGGTTTCCACCCCCGCTTTCCCAGAAAATACTATCATATAATGTGTACAAGAAGACAATAGCGGAGGGGTGAGCATGAAGTTCTGTAAGATGCCTTACGAGAGGCCAAACATAGACAAGATGAAGGTCGAATTCGAAAAGGCTCTAACGAATCTAAGAGACGCGCAGAAGCCCTCACAAGCTGTTGAAGCTGTGAAAGCTGTCAACAGATTGAGAAACAATTTCCATTCGGCGCTCAGCCTGGCGTTCATTCGCTACTGCATGAATACGAAGGACGACTTCTACGCAAAAGAGAGAAACTTCTACGATGAGACTCTGCCGCACATGGAGGCGTTGCTGTTCAGTTTCTACGAGACGTTGCTGCAATCCAGGTTCAAAGAAGAGCTCGAGAAGACCTTCGGACCTCAACTCTTCAACATCGCCGAAATGACCATCAGAACCTTCAAACCGACGATCCTCGAAGATTTGGAAAGAGAGAACAAACTGTCCACGAGTTACGCCAACCTCGTTTCATCTGCGCAGGTCGAATTCGACGGTCGAAAACTCACCCTCTCACAACTGAGGGCTTACGAGCTCTCGCCAGACAGAGACACGAGAAGGCGTGCTTGCGAGGCGAGATACGAATTCTTCGCGAGGAACGAAAATCAGTTGGATGAAATCTACGATCACTTGGTCAAGGTCAGGCACGAAATGGCGAGAAAACTTGACTTTCACTCCTTCGTACCGCTCGCCTACTTGAGGTTGAAGAGGTCAGACTACACGATCGAAGATGTGGCGAAACTCAGAAGGGCGGTTCAGACAAAGGTCGTGCCACTCATTCAAAAACTCAGGGAAAAGCAAAGGAAAATGTTGCAGCTAGACAAACTCAAGTACTACGACAGGCCCATACTGTTGAAGGAGGGTAATCCCAGACCGGTGGGATCACGTGTGGAACTGGTTGAGGCAGCGAGAGTGATGTACGAACAGATGTCGGACGCGACGCGAGAGTTCTTCAACTTCATGCTGACGAACGAACTGATGGATTTGGACAGCAGTGAAGGCAAATACCCTGGGGGTTTCTGCGACTTCATACCTGATCACAAATCTCCGTTTATATTTGCAAACTTCAACGGAACTTCCCACGATGTGGAGGTGTTGACCCACGAGGCGGGTCATGCCTTCCAAGTTTACAGGAGTCGGAACTTCGAGGTCGCCGAGTACTATTGGCCTACCACTGAGGCCTGCGAGATCCATTCCATGGGTATGGAGTTCCTCGCATGGCCTTGGATGGAGCTCTTCTACAAAGATCGTGCAGAGCAAGCGAGGCTCGTGCATGCATGGAGTGCTCTGAACTTCGTTGCGTACGGTGTCTGTGTCGACGAGTTTCAGCACGTGGTTTACCAGAATCCAGACCTAACACCTCAGGAAAGGAGAAAACTCTGGAGACAGATCGAGGCCAAATACATGCCGGAGATCGACTACGATGGAAACCGCTACTTAGAAGATGGAGGCTTGTGGCAACAGCAAATGCACATCTATGAAAGCCCCTTCTACTACATCGACTATGTGATCGCTCAGTTCTGTGCCTTTCAGTTGCTCAAACGCAGCTTTGAAGACAGAGTTTCCACGCTCTATGACTACACAAAACTCTGCGATCATGGAGGTAGCTTGTCTTTTCAAGGGCTCCTGAAGGTAGCGAACATCCACTCGCCTTTCAGCGAAGGAATGGTCGAATCTGTTGGCAAATGGCTTTATGAACTGATCGATTCACAGATCAACAGATTGAAGAGTTCCTCGTAGGAACTCACCCTTCGCCCGTCGAAGTTGAAATGAACCGAGTCAAGATCCAGAAGAACAAAGTCCGTTCCGGCGTTCTTGGCTGCAAGATAGTCGACCACGGTATCATCACCGACGTACACCGAGCGTCTCAAAGGTACACCGCTAACGCGTGAGGCTAGTAAGAACATCGCCGGGTCTGGTTTTGGTTTTCCGGCAAGCTCTGAAGTTATCATGAACTCGAAAAAACGTTCGAGCCTCAACAGTTTCGCCCTTCTTTCCTGCACTGACTGAACACCATTCGTGAGTGCGGCCATTTTGACGTTCAGAGTTTTCATCTTCGTCAAGAACTCCTCAGCACCGGGCAAAAAGTAGGCGCAGTTGGACAACTTTTCCAAGTATCTCTGTGAGACGTCGAGTGGAGAAATTTCAGGATGTCCCAGCCAAGACAAGAACTCCTCGAACCTTGCAACTATGATTCTGTCTTTCGAAGCTTTCCCCTCAGAAAACAATCGCCACCATTTCTTGTTGATTTCAACGTAGGTCTGTATCTGATCATCGCTCAAAGGGATGCCGAACTCTTCGAGAACAGCTCCTATGGATTCTCTCTCCGCCTTGGCGAAATCCAACAATGTGCCGTCGAGATCGAAATAAACCATTTCGTACTTCATATATCGAATCCCTCAAGTTCTCTTTCATTCAAAAACTTCACAACCTCTTCAAAAGCTGGTATTGAACTCTGTGCTCCGAGTCTCGTTACACTTATTGCGGCCGCAGCTGTTGCGAAAACCAAAGATCTCTGAACATCTCTACTCTTTTCAAACCAAACTGCAAATGCTGCGTTGAACACATCACCCGCTGCGGTGCTGTCGACAGCGTCGACCTTGAAAGCATCCACCCTGAACGTTCCAAGCTTTCCTGTGAAATAACAACCCTTGTCACCCATCTTGAGCAGAACGTTTCCACATCCTTTTTTCAGAAGTTCTCGTGCTGCAGATTCTCCAAACTTCCCCGTGAGCTGGTGCGCCTCGCACTCGTTCGGTGTGATTATATCGACGTACTCGTAGATCTCATCCGTGACGCCTATGGCTGGAGCTGGATCGAAGATCACAAGCTTTCCCTTCTCCTTGAACTTCCTCGCAGTCTCGAGGTTCACTTCGAACGGTATTTCGTTTTGAAGCAGGAGGATATCGGCTTTCAGAAGCTCGTCCAGATGGTCCTGAACGAGTTTCACATTCATTGCTGCATTCGCACCGGGAAAGATGATGATTCTGTTTTGACCATCGCGTGTAACCTCGATCATTGCGAAGCCGTTCGGAAGTTCCACACGCACCAAACCGTCCCTGAGCCCTGCTCGCGTCAGCGTTTCAAACGAGAATTCACCGTTTTCATCGTTGCCAACACACGTGAGAAAATAAACCTCGGCGGTGAGCTTCTTACAGGCCACGGCCTGGTTTGCCCCTTTACCACCCGGAAAACGTTCGTACGACAAACATTTCTGAGTTTCCCCAGGTTGTGTGAAATGATCCACCGTGAGAACGAGATCGACGTTGTTGCTACCAACGACTGCGATCATCGAATTCCCCCTTCAAGAATCTCTTTCCAGTCCTTCTGTAGTTTAATTGTAGCTGATATGGTACACGAGGTGCTGGTACAAAAATTGGTAACGAAAACGAAAATTCCCATAGCCAGATACGTTGTCAACCCGTACATCGGTTGTGGTCACGGGTGCAAGTATTGTTATGCTCAGTTCATAGGTGCATTCAAAAACAAAGCTGGCGTATGGGGAAAGGATGTCTTCGTCAAAACGAATGCGCCTGAAATATTCGAGCGCGAATTGTACAAACTGAAGGGGAGCATACTGTTTTCGAGCGTCTGTGATCCGTACCAACCGATCGAGGAAAAGTACCAACTGACGAGGACGTTGTTGAAGATCGCCTCGGAACATTTCAGAACCGTGCGCATCCTGACGAAGTCGAATTTGATTCTGAGAGATCTCGACATACTCAAAAGCACAAACGTGAGCGTCACCATCACAATAACGACGGATGATGATAGAGTGAGGAAGATACTGGAACCGAACGCTGCACCGATAGAACAAAGGATCGAAGCGGTGAAGAGGCTTCGAGAATCGAACGTTGATGTATCAATCTTCGTTGGTCCCGTGCTGCCCATGAACCCAGAAAGACTGGCAAGTCTGTTATCGAAGCACGTCGGAAGGATCTTTGTGGACAAGCTAAACTATCCGTGGCTCGTCGAAGGCATCTATCGCAAAAATGGTTGGACTGCGTGGTTGAGGGAGGAAAAGTTCCACGAGGTCGTGGCTGTCTTCAAGAAGTTTCTCGACGTCGATTGATCACAGGTTTGTGAGCACATTTTCCATGAGATATTCCATGGCACCAATCAACATCGCGTCGGGATGCTTCTTGGATTTTCTAACCTCGACATTGAAGCCATAGAAGTGCTGTTCAACTTCTGTTTCTACCTTCGAAAGAGTTTTCTCGCTGATGTCGAACATCGTTCCACCCACAACGAAGTTGACAATATCCAAAACTGAGACCACGTTGAGAACTATCGTGGACAACAACCTGACGATCTCGTCCTCCGAATGAGAGCTCGATCTGACGAGATGTGAGTAAACATCTCCGACGGTTCGAAACGTTTGCGGATCGTACAGAATCTTGCCAATTTCACCTGCGTAACCCCTATCTCCGCGGAATATGCTTCTGTCGATGATGAGTCCGCCACCCAACCCCTCACCCATGTGTATGTAGAATATGTTGTTCACCTCTTTCTCCATCTTCATGAACTCGCCGAGAGCTGAAAGATTCGCGTCGTTCTCCACAACGATCGGCAAACTCAACTTTTCCCTTAAATAGTCCACCAATCTCACGTTCCCCAGCCCCTCTATGAGGCTGCTACTGATCTTGCCAGTCGCTGGATCCATAACGCCAGAGATGGCGACACACAGACCGAGGATCCTCACATCGTTCGCTTGTTCTTTCAAGTGGTTGCACACGTTGACGATCGATTCCAGAGTTGAATAAATGTCGCTGTCAGCATCCAAATTACTCACAGTGACAATGCTGAGGACACAGTTCATCAGAGCGACCCTTATCTTGTGGCCCGAGAGATCGACGACGATCCCGTAAGCGGCGTCGGGGTTCATGCTCAAAAGCTTTGGTGGCCGTCCACCGGTGGAATCGCCAAGCATGGACTCTACCACTATCTTTCTGTCGATCAAGGGTTTCAGCAACTGTACGACCGTCGAATGACCAACGTGCAATCTCTTTGCCAAAGCTGCCTTCGAGATCGGCTGATGTTTCAGGATCTCCCTCAACAAAAGCCTCAAGTTGCTGGACTTGAGAAAAGCTACATTCCTGATGCGAGTCACAGTTTTCCATCACCACGAGCTAATTATAGCAGATAGAGGACCAACGGCCCCAAGCTTATGTCACGGCTTGACATAAGTGTGCCAATATGGTAGATTAAGAGCAGATAACAACCTTTAAGGGGGTGTTAGCATGAGGAAACTGCTAGTCGTGCTGTTCTGTGTTGTTGCTCTTTCGATGTTCTCTGCGACCAAGATACGTTTTTCGTTCTGGGGTTCGCCGGCAGAACTACCACCGTACCAAGAGATCGTGAAACAATTTGAGGCAGAAAACCCGGACATCAAAGTCGAGATCATCAACTACCCGTGGTCGACGTATTTCGACAAGATTCAGGCTATGATGGCAGCAGAGGACGCTCCCGACGTGATGTTCCTCCACACGATTCCGAGCTGGGCCGCAAAGGGTGTGCTCGAAGATCTGACACCGTACATCGAGAAATCCAACTTCCCAGTCAGCGCTTACAATCAGGAACTCCTGAGCACTTTCATGTACAAAGGCCGCATCTACGGATTCCCGAGGGACAACGACACAACGGTTCTCTTCTACAACAAAGGCCTCTTCGATGAAGCTGGTGTTCCTTATCCCGACTACTCATGGGATTGGCAGAAGTTCCTCGATGCGGCGAGAAAGCTCACCAAGAGAGATGCACGCGGTAGAGTCATCCAATGGGGTGTTGTGCTCGAGAGGAACAAGTGGCATCTGTGGATACATATGAACGGTGGAAGGATAGTGGACAACTACGACAGCCCAACCAAATGCACGCTCAACGAGAGGGCGGCTGTGGAGGCAATACAGTTCATTGCCGACCTGATACTGAACTACAAAGTGGCTCCATCGATCGCAGAACTCGCTCAACTTGGTTCCTCTGCGGAACTGTTCACAACGGGTCGTGTGGCGATGGTTTTGACCAACGCGGCACAGATCAACATGTTCCTCACGAACAAGAGCCTCAGGTTTGGTGTCGCCCCACTTCCGTACAAACTAACACGATCGAACACACTCGGTGGAGCTGGATTCGTGATGTATTCCAAATCAAAGAACAAGGATGCCGCTTGGAAATTCATGCAGTTCCTGTGTGGGCCCAAGGGGCAAGCCATATTCGCCAAGAGTGGAGACGCCGTTCCTGCGATGAGGACACCTGAAACCGTCAAGGCCTTCGTCAGTAATCCACCGAGTGAACAAGAGAGGTTGATTTTCTTCACAGAAACGAGCTTTGGTGTTAAGTTCCCGCAGATTCCCGGTTGGTGGGAGATCTTCGAGTACGTGACGCGTGAGCTCGACTACGTCTGGACGGGACAAAAGTCTGCCGTAGAAGTGTTGGAGTACGTGACCGAGGAAGTCAACAAGATGATAAAGAAGTTTGGAACTTGGTGAGTTTGGCGCGGCGCTCAGCGCCGCGCTTTTAAAGGAGATGATGCTGTGATCCCGCGCGTTTTCGATGTGCACGTGCACTTCGTCGAGGATGAAAGGCTTTACTTTGACAGAGTGGAACAGTTGTTACGCTACGCTGAGGAGTTCAACGTACGAAAGATCGCACTCATTGGAAATCTCGGAGCTAACCACTTGGTTGAAAAGGCGTTCAGAGAATATCCCGACGTGTTTGTGGGCTTGGCCAGGGTCGATCTAGATAACGATGAGCCAGAAGTGATCGACGAGTACAAGAAGAGAGGCTTCGCTGGTCTGAAAGTGATATTGACACGGAAAGACTACGACGATCCTTCGTACTTTCCCTTCTACGAAAGAGCCGAACAGAACAACATGGTGGTTCTGTTTCACACGGGTGTGATAGGTGGGCCCGTGGATTATCTGCTGCAAGAGCCAAGCGCTTTCTCAAAGAGTGAAGAGGTTGTAACGCAGATGCTCAAGGGAAAATCTTCCGCTCGAATGAGGCCACTGTTCCTCGACACCATCGCCAACACCTTCCCGAAGTTGAAAATCATAGGAGCTCATCTCGGTTGGCCGGAGTACCTTGTGTCTTGCGCAGTTGCTCGATGGCGCCGAAATGTGTACTTCGACATCTCCGGTGGCGAGGTGGTCAGAAGGCACATCATTGAAGGAAAGTACATAAAGAGGGAAATTTCAGTGAAGAAAGTACTCTTTGGGACTGACAGCAACGTTGAAAAAATGCCGAGAGAGATCGTCTGTTGGTACGATGCGCTGAGGGGAATGGGATTGACGCACGAGGAAATAGACTCGATCATGTACGGCAACGCTGCAAACGTCTTTGGTGTGGAGGAATGAAAAACAATGACTTTGAGAAGAAAGGAAACCTTGGCCGCGTGGTTGTTCTTACTTCCTGGATTCGTAGGTTTCGCGATATTCGTCTTTGGTGCAGTCGTGTTCTCTTCCGTTCTGAGTTTCTTCGAATGGGACATGCTTACGAAACCAACGTTCGTTGGCCTGAGGAATTTCACCAAATTGTTCCTCGCGGACAAAACCTTCCATCTGGTCTTCAGGAATACTCTTTGGTTCGTGCTTGGCACTGTCCCCACGCGAGTCTTGTTCGGTTTGATCTTCGCACTGATCTTGGTTCGTAACGTCCCAGGTCGTACGTTCTTCAGAGCCGCGATCTTCCTTCCAGTGATAATTCCAACGGTAGCGGCAGCCATGGTCTGGAGATGGATTTTCAACGCTGACTTTGGTTTGCTGAACGATTTTCTTTACCAAATCGGTGTTTCAAACTTGCCCAGGTGGCTTTCGGATCCCAAGTGGGCACTCGTTGCGATCGTGATCCTCAGTGTTTGGAAGGACGTGGGATTCTCAACTGTCATGTTCATGGCGGGCCTACAAAGTATACCCACGACCGTGTATGAAGCTGCAAAACTCGACGGCGCAAACGCTTGGAAAACCTTCGTTCACATAACACTGCCGCTCCTTTCGCCAACGACTTTCTTTGTCATCGTCATAAACGTGATCTCTTCGTTCCAAGTGTTCGATCAAGCCTACGTCTTGACTGGTGGTGGACCTGGAAACGCCACTAACACCATAGTGTACTACATTTACAACAATGCCTTTCAGTGGTTCAGGATGGGCTATGCAGCTGCGATAGCTTGGGTGCTGTTCGGCATAATATTCATCGCGACGTTCGTTCAATTCAAGTACCAAAGAAAGTGGGTGTACTACGAATGAGGATCAAGGAAAAAGTCCTGAATTGGTCTTTGTTCTGTCTGATGGTAATCGTAGCCTTCATCATGCTGGTGCCTTTCTTCTGGATGTTCTCAACATCGCTGAAAAGCCTGGGAGAGGTATTTGAATACCCACCAAAGTGGATCCCGAGTCAACCTCGCTGGGAGAACTATGCACGCGTCTGGTCCGTGGTGCCTTTCGGCAGGTATCTACTGAACAGTGTCATTGTGTCTGGGTCCATAACCTTGCTACATTTGCTCGTCGCTTCTCTGAGCGCATTTGCATTTGCAAGATTGAATTTCCCTGGGAGGGACAAACTGTTCTTGCTGTACTTGGCGACACTCATGGTCCCGGGTCAAGTCACGATGATTCCAAATTTCATCTTGATCAAGCTACTTCGTCTCACTGATACCTACACGGGTCTAATCCTTCCCAACGTGTTTACAGCCTTTGGAGTCTTTCTGCTCAGACAGTTCTTCATGACGATACCCAAAGATTATGAAGACGCAGCACGCATAGACGGAGCTTCGAGGTTCTACATCTACTCGAGGATAATTCTGCCTTTGTCTGTTCCGGCCCTCTCCACACTGGCGGTTTTCACATTTGTCTTTCAGTGGAACAACTTGCTCTGGCCGTTGGTCGTTGTGAGCAAAGACTCAATGAAGACCATAACCATAGGGCTTGCGAGTTTTCAAGGCATGTACGGGACAACGTGGAACTTGCTCATGGCGGCGGCTGTGATGGGTATTTTACCATCGATAGTAGCCTTCCTGATAGGACAGAGATTCCTCATAAAGGGTATCACACTGACTGGACTAAAGGCTTAGACCAAGCCTATGTCCTTACGAAAGTACATGCCTTCAAAGTGAATCTTGCCAATTTCAGAGTAGACCTTCTTGCGAGCCTCCTCGTAGGTGCGGCCCGTCGCACAGACGTTCAGAACCCTACCTCCGTTGGTGAGGAACCTACCATCCTGCCACTTGGTTCCAGCGTGAAAGACCATAACACCTTCGACCGATTCCAGACCACTTATGGTGAACCCTACTTTATAATCGTTGGGGTAACCGCCGCTCGCGATGACGACGCATACACCTTTTTCCTCTCGCCAAACGATGGATAGCCTTTCTAAGCTCCCTTCGATGACGGCAAAGCACACTTCGCTAAGCTTCGTATCGAGAAGGGGTAGTAAAACTTGAATCTCCGGATCACCGAACCTGCAGTTGAATTCGAGCACTTTGGGACCATCTTGAGTGACCATCAGACCCAGATAAAGGACACCTTTGTAAATCACGTTTTTCTTCTCGAGCGCTGGAAAAAGTTTATCCAAGATTTCCTCTTTCACACTTCGCCACAGGTTCTCGCTGTAGTGTGGTGCCGGCGCGATCGCACCCATGCCACCTGTGTTGGGTCCTTTGTCTCCATCGTAGATTTTCTTGTAATCCATGGCACTCATCATGGGAACGTAAGTCTTGCCATCAGTGAAGATCATCAAACTCATCTCTCTTCCCTGCAGAAACTCCTCGACAACGATCCTCTCACCCGACTCTCCAAAGATCTTTTTCCTCATCAGTGAGTCGACAACGTTGAACGCCTCTTCACGACTCGTCACGACGTAGCTTCCCTTACCTTGCGCCAAACCATCTGCCTTTATCACGACTGGAAGATCACAGCGCTCAACGTACCTTTCCGCTTGATCAGGATCGTCGAACAACTTGAACCGTGCCGTTGGTATCTTGGACTCGTCCATGAGTAGTTTTGCGTAAGCTTTGCTGCATTCAAGCTGAGACGCTCTTTTGTTCGGTCCGAAGATTTTGAGACCGTGCGATTCGAAAACGTCGACTACACCTTGTGCCAGGTACGCCTCGGGACCCACGACCGTTAGATCCATCCTCTCCCTCAACGCGAGCTGTAACAGTTCATCCACGCCTTTTGCTTCGTGGCACGTTGCATCCCGGCAAATACCCCCATTACCCGGGGCACAGAAAACTTCGAATCCTTCCTGACGAAGTTTCCACACCAACGCATGTTCACGACCGCCAGAACCTATGACGAGCGCCTTCATGGTACCACCTCAGTGTTTGAAGTGTCGTGTAGACGTGAAGATCATCGCTACGTTGTATCTGTTCGCCATCTCGATGACCTCTCGGTCCCTCACCGACCCACCTGGTTGTATGATCGCCGAAACACCTGCCTTTGCGGCGATCTCGACGGCGTCTGGGAACGGGAAGAACGCATCGGATGCCAGTACGGAACCTTTTGCCTTTTCTCCAGCCTGTCTGATGCAATGTTCAGTTGGCCAGACTCTGTTGGGCTGTCCTGTACCCACGGCGAGCGTAGCACGATCCTTCGCCAAGACGATCGCGTTGGATTTCACGTGCTTGACAACCTTCCAGGCGAAGAGCAAATCTATCAGCTCTTCCTCGCTCGGTGCACGCTCGCTCACCACCTTCAACTCTTCGTATTCGAGCGAGTCCGGAGTTTGGACGAGCACTCCTCCTGAGATTTTCCGCACATCGTAGAGTTCATCGTTTCGGTTCAAATCGATTTGAAGGAGCCTCAGGTTCTTTTTCCTCTTCAAAATCTCGAGTGCTTCAGCATCGAAGTCTGGTGCGAGTACCACTTCGAGAAAGATCTCAGAAAGCTTCTCAGCAGTCTCAGCATCGACACGTCGATTGAACGCTACGATGCCTCCGAAGATGGAAATTGGATCAGCTGCCCTCGCCTTCTCGAAAGCTTCAAGAGTTGAATTTGCACAAGCAACGGCACAGGGATTGGTGTGCTTCACCACAACACAAGTGGTATCTTCAAAATCTTTCACAACCGAGAAGGCAGCGTCGGCATCGAGATAGTTGTTGAAAGAAAGTTCTTTGCCATGGAGCTGTCTTGCGTTGACGATACCAAAGGGGGCGAGCATATCTTTGTACAGGGCCGCTCGCTGGTGTGGGTTCTCACCATAACGAAGTTCGCATACCTTTTCGTAAGCTAACGTGAGATGCCCTGGGAAGAGTTCTTTGAGGAGACTGGAGAAGTACTGAGCAATCATCGCATCGTACCAGGCGCTGTACCGAAAAGCCTTCGAGGCGAGCCTCAATCTATCCTCCATGGTCAGAGATCCGACCTTCATCTTTTCGACAAACCAGTCATAGTCAGATGCATCACACAGCACGGCAACGTGTTTGAAGTTCTTTGCTGCGGCCCGAAGCATCGCGGGTCCCCCGATGTCTATGTACTCAACAAGCTCGTTGAGCTCTTTCTCTTCGCGCATCGCGTGCGAGAATGGATAGAAGTTCACTATCACGACGTCGATGGGTTCTATTCCGAGTTGCTCGAGTTCTTTCATCTGAGAAGGATCATCACGGTTCGCAAGGATCGCTGCGTGGATGTAGGGATGCAAACTCTTCACCCTGCCCCTCAGTAGTTGGTTGAAGGATGTAACGTTGGACGTGGGAACGACGTTCACGCCGTTCTTGGACAGAAAATCAGCCGTCCCACCCGTGCTGATGATTGTGAATCCAAGTGCTGCGAGTTCACGCGCGATGTCCGCCGCTTTCGTTTTGTCCCACACCGAGATCAAGGCTCTGGCCATGGTTCTCCCTCCTGATCAGGACTTTCCTACCGATTATGCGCAACCTGTCTTCCGCGATCAATCTGATTGCCTCAGGCAACGCTTCGTGCTCAACTTGTTTCACTTTTTCGGCGAGAGTCTCAGGGGTATCGTCATCGTCGACCTCGACGGGTCTCTGCAGTATGATCGGACCTCCATCGACGCTTTCGTCAACGAAATGAACCGTCACGCCTGTGATCTTCACCCCGTACTGGATCACAGCTTCGTGCACCTTCATTCCGTAATAGCCTGGACCGCAAAAGGCAGGAATCAAAGATGGATGCACGTTGATGATCCTCCATCTGAAGGCATCTATGAAGTGCGGAGAAAGTATGTTCAGAAAACCAGCGAGGACGACCAGATCAACGTTGTGCGCCCTGAGAATGGTTATCATTTTGTCCTCGTATTCGGTTTGACTCTGAAAGTCTTTCCTCCTGACCACGTACGTAGGTATGCCCAAAGATCTTGCTTTTTCCAAAGCTGCAGCGTTCTCTCTGCTACTCATGACGACCGAGACTATCGCGGGTAATTCGCCAGTAGCACACTTTTTCGCGATCGAGAGCATGTTCGTACCAGTACCAGACACGAGAATGCCTAAGGAAGCTTTCCTCAAAGAACGATCCTCCTTTCACCCCTTTTGATCTCACCGACGATCCACACGTGTTCGCCGGTGTCCTTCAACGCTGCAGCGATTCTGTCCGCGGAGTTCCTTTCTACGATCAACATGAAACCTATTCCCATGTTGAAGGTTCTGAACATCTCCGACTCGTCTATTTTCCCCAGCCGCTGGATCAGGCTGAATATGCTCGGCACCGGCCAGGAACTTTTATCGATTCGGGCCTCCAGGCCGGCAGGTATCATTCTTGGAAGGTTCTCGAGGATACCCCCGCCCGTGATGTGTGCCATCGCGTGGACAGAACGATCCAAAACTTTCAACACACTCTTCACGTAGATCCTGGTCGGCGTGAGCATTTCCTCGCCGAGTGTTCTGCCGAGTTCCTTGACGTAAGAATCAATTCTGTAGTGAGTCAGTAGGATTTTCCTCGCAAGAGAAAAACCGTTGCTGTGAAGACCACTCGATGCCAGACCGAGTACGAGATCGCCTTCGCTGACTTTTGAGCCGTCCAACAGTTGATCTTTCTCGACGATACCAACCGCAAAGCCAGCCAAGTCGTACTCGTCCTCTCCGTAAAAGTCTGGCATCTGTGCCGTTTCTCCTCCTATGAGCGCACAGCCTGCCTCCGTGCAACCCTTCACGATCCCCGTGACGATCTGTTCCACACGCTCGACATTCAGCTTCCCCAGCGCGAGATAGTCAAGAAAGAAGAGAGGCTTTGCGCCGTGCACCAAAACGTCGTTGACGCACATCGCCACGCAATCTATGCCCACAGTGTCGTGTTTGTCCATCATGAAAGCGATCTTCAGTTTCGTCCCTACACCGTCTGTGCCGGACACGAGCACCGGCTGGCGATAATTCGACGGCAGTTCGAAAAAACCGCCGAAGGAGCCTATTTCACCGAGCACTTGTGGCGTGTAAGTGAGCCGCGCCAAACGCTTGATCCTCTCGACACTTTTGTCGGCTGCGTCCAGATCCACGCCTGCCTCTTTATAAGACCTGGCCAAGGTTCTCACTCCTTTTCGAAGAGATACTTCGTGCAGACACTTGGAAATTCCAGCGGATAAGCACCATTGAAGCAAGCCAGGCAAAGTCGATCGGAAGGTAGACCAACCGCGTTCACCAATCCTTCAAGGCTCAGATAACCGAGCGAGTCGGCTCCAATGAGTTGCTCGATCTCCTTTTCTTCGAGGATCGCCGCAATGAGTTCCCTTCTGTCGGATGTATCGACACCGAAGTAGCACCCGTATCGGATGGGAGGTGAAGCGATGCGAACGTGTATCGACCTTGCACCTGCGGATCTCAACATCTTCACAATTTGACCCATCGTTGTGCCCCTCACGATGGAATCGTCCACCAAGACTATGTTCTTTCCCTTCACGAGCTCTCCCAAGGCATTCAACTTGAGTCTGACTCCCAGACTTCTCAGCTTCTGCGACGGTTGTATGAAGGTCCTACCAATGTACTTGTTCTTGATGAGACCCATCCCGTAGGGAATACCAGACTGATTCGAGTAACCTATGGCAGCGACGGTGCCGGAGTCCGGTACACCCACGACGAGATCTGCATCGGCAGGTTGTTCGATCGCCAGTATCCTGCCAGCGCGTTCTCGTGTCGAGTAAACGCTGATGTTCTCCAGCAGGCTGTCCGGCCTGGCGAAGTACACAAATTCGAAAACACAGAAGGCACTCTTTGAATGGGACACCCTGTAAGATTCCACACCGCTGCCACTGACCATCACTATCTCTCCAGGTTCGATGTTCCTGACGAACTTGGCTCCCACGGCGTCCAACGCGACCGTTTCTGAGGCGAACACCACGCAGTCATCCAATCTTCCCATGCAGAGTGGCCGAAAACCGAGTGGATCTCTGATGGCGATCAATCTCTCTTGGTCCATGACGAGCAAGCAGTACGCACCCCGAAGCAGGTGCATTGCATCGAGGCAAGCACGTAACATGTCAGGTCCACGTTCGATCAGGAGCAACGCAACGATTTCACTGTCCGTTGTTGAACGAAACGAGGATCCCTTACTCTCGAGCTGGTTCCTGAGTTCACGCGTGTTGATGATGTTTCCGTTGTGTGCTACCGCAAAGGTGCCGCGTTGAGTTGCAACGACTATGGGTTGGGCGTTCTCGAACACGTTCGAGCCAGTTGTCGAATACCTCACATGGCCAATCGCAACGCGTCCGGAAAGCTCACCGAGGACTTCCTCTTCGAAGACGTCGTTCACCAGTCCCAAACCCTTATGATACTTGATCTTCTCTCCGTCAGTCACTGCTATACCCGCACTTTCTTGGCCTCTGTGTTGGAGGGCGATGAGACCGTAATAGACGGTTCTGGCAATGTTCGGGTCGGGTTTTGGAGAAAAGATTCCGAACAGTCCACACGATTCCCTCATTGGTTCACCAGCCTTTGCAAGGAAGACTCATAGACCTCTTTGATCTTCCTCACCGGTTGATCGATGAGCTTTCTTCCGTTCAGTTTTACGACGAGTCTGTCACCCGTGACCCTTCCGAGGACCGCTATGGGGACGTTTTCGTTTTTGGCGAGCTGGATCAATCGCTCGAGGTTCTCTTCGACCAAGCTGACGAGTATCCGCGATTGTCCCTCACCGAACAACAGAAAATCAGCTCGAGAATCGTTCCACAGTTCGCACACCGCTCCAATGCCTCCAAAGATGCAACATTCGGCGAGACCGACTGCGAGGCCGCCTTCGGAAAGATCGTGCGCAGAATTCAACAACCCATCTTTGATCGCGTTCAAGCAACATCGTTGAACTCTCTTTTCGAGCTCGAGATCGATCTTTGGAGGGAGCACGTGCTCGATCTTGTGTATCAGCCTCGTGTACTCACACAAACGCTGATCGTCAGACATAGGTCCGAGAAGGACTATGACGTCGCCCGGATTTTTGAAACTTGCAGAGCAGATTCTCGATGCATCCTCTATGAGTCCTACCATGCCGACGATCGGTGTGGGATGAACTCTGCTCGCTTCCGTTTCGTTGTAGAAGCTCACATTGCCACTCACCACGGGAATATTGAGTGCTGTGGCTGCATCTCTCATTCCATCGATCGTCATCTCGAACTGGTAAGCAACCTGTGGTTTGTCAGGATCACCGAAATTCAAGCAGTCCGTCAAAGCCAACGGTTCGGCGCCCACAACGATCAGATTCCTCGCAGCTTCGCACACGGCTATCTGTGCGCCGACGTAGGGATCCACAGAACAGTAGAACGGGTTGCACTCTGCCGTCATCGCCAAGGCTTTGCTGGTCCCCTTTATTCTCAACACCGCTGCGTCGTGTCCAGGTCTGACGACGGTGTCGATTCCAACCATGTGATCGTACTGTTCGAAGACGTATCTCTTACTGCATATGTTTGGACTTGCGAGAAGCTCGAGAAAGACTTCTTCAAGGTTTCTCGGCATCGGTAGTTCAACGCATGAAGGACTGAGAAGCACCGGGGTGGGATCGAGTTCGACCAAAGGAGCCTGCGTGAGAAGCGCCGCAGGAATTTGCGCAACGATCTTTCCATCGTACAGGGCTGTGAAGAAACCATCATCTGTCACTTCGCCTATCCTTGCGGCCCTCAGACCCCATTTTTTGAAGATGGATTCGACCCTTTCCTCTTCCCCTCTTTCAACCACCAAAAGCATCCTCTCCTGCGACTCGGATAGGAGTATCTCAACTGGTGACATGCCCTTCTCCCGAACCGAGACACGTGAGAGATCTATCCGGACCCCTTTGTTGACCTTTGCTGCGATCTCCGAGCAAGCGGAGGTCAAACCGGCCGCACCCAGATCTTGTATCGTAAGAACTGTATCGAGCTTGGCTGCTTCAACGCAGGCTTCTATGAGGAGTTTTTCCATGAAAGGATCAGCTATTTGAACGCAAGGCCTTTTACTCTCGCTCTCCTCCGACAAAGTTTCGGAAGCGAAACTGGCACCGCCTATTCCGTCCCGACCGGTGAGCGATCCAACGAGCAACAAAGAGGCGCCGGATTTGACAGCTTTGGAGAACTTCAGATGTCTCTGCTCAGCCAGACCCACACACATAACGTTTACGAGTGGATTTTGTGTGTAACATGGATGAAAGTAGATCTCGCCGGCGATTGTTGGGACACCTATGCAGTTGCCGTAGAACGAGATACCCGAGACGACTCCACTGAACAAATACTTGACCCGCGGTTCAGACAGATCGCCGAACCTCAGCGAATCGAGCAAAGCTATGGGACGTGCGCCCATCGCAAGCACGTCTCTCACGATACCACCAACGCCAGTCGCCGCACCGTGGAAAGGTTCAACAGCCGAAGGGTGGTTGTGACTCTCCATTTTGAACACGACCGCCAAGCCATCACCTATGTCCACGACGCCGGCGTTTTCTCCGGGTCCTTGAATCACTCTTGGTCCTTTCGTTGGCAACCTGCGCAGGGAAGACTTCGAGTGCTTGTAACTGCAGTGTTCAGACCACATCACGGAGATCATCGCTATCTCGACGTCGTTCGGTTCTCTCGCAAGTGTTTCCAGGATGTGCTGATACTCTTTCTGACTGAGACCGTAATCTTCAATTCGCCTCATGTTCTTGCCTCCGAACAAAGTGAGTGATTAGGGATTCGAAGATTTTCCTACCGTCCGTGTTCACAAGGATTTCCTCACAGCACCTTTCGGGATGTGGCATCAAACCGAGAACGTTACCTCTCTCGTTTGTCATTCCCGCTATGTTCAAGAAAGAACCGTTGGGATTGGAGTCCTCGGTCACATTCCCGCGCTCATCGCAGTACTGAAAAACTATTTGATCCTCCTTCAATTCGTCCTTGGAAACGAAGTATCGACCTTCGCCGTGCGCTATGGGCATGCGCAGGACCTGCCCTCGTTCAAGCAAACAGGTGAATGGTGTTGCGTTGTTGACAACCTTGATATGAACGTCCTTACATACGAACTTCAGATTCTTGTTTCTCAAAAGAGCACCGGGTAAGAGTTTGCTCTCGGTCAGTATTTGAAAGCCGTTGCATATACCCAGGACGAACTTTCCACGGTTCGCTGCCTCTCGAACGCTCTCCATAACTGGAGAGAAGCGTGCGATGGCACCAGCGCGAAGGTAATCTCCGAAGGAAAAGCCACCTGGAAGGACTATCAGATCGAACTCGTTTGGGGGGAACGTATCTTCATGAAACACGTAGTGACAATCGAGGCCAAAAACATTCTTCAGAACGTGAAATGCATCTCGGTCGCAGTTGGAGCCGGGAAAAACCACAACGGCGCACCTCATGAGACTTCCTCCACATCCAACAGTTGGTAGGTCTCGATGATCGGATTCGCCAACAGTTTCTCGCACATTGCCTTTGTTCTTTCCTTCACCTGCGATTCGTCCTCAGCATCGAGAACGATCTCGATCAACTTTCCCAATCGGACCTCTTTCACTTTCTCGAAGCCAAGCTTTTCGAGAGCACCTTTCACCGTTTGACCCTGTGGATCGAACACGCCTTCTTTTGGGAGTATCTGTACTCTCACTCTGTACATCTTCCTCACCCGCAAACGCGCTTGTAAATTTCCCAGTAAGCCTCTTCGACGTTTCCAAGATCCCTTCGGAATCTGTCTTTGTCGAGTTTTTCTTTGGTGGAAGCATCCCAGAAACGACACGTGTCAGGAGAAATCTCGTCGGCCAAAAGGATTCGATCGTGGTGCCTACCGAATTCCAGTTTGAAATCGACCAAAACGATGTTCTTTTCCGCGAGGAACCTTTTGAGAACTTCGTTGACCTTCAAAGCGATCTCTTCGATCTGCTTGAGTTCATCTTCGCTCGCCAGCTCCATGGCCAACGCGTGGTGATGGTTGATCATCGGATCGCCGAGCGCATCGTTCTTGTAGCTGAATTCCAGAACCGTTCTTTTCAAGACAGTACCTTCCTGCAGCCCCAACCTCTTCGACAAGCTACCAGCAGCTATGTTTCGAACGATGACTTCGATCGGTATTATCTTCACAGCTTTGACGAGCATCTCTCTGTCACTCAAGAGTTCAACGAAATGCGTTCTCACACCGTTTTCCTCCAACAGCTGGAAGAACGTGGCCGAGATCTTGTTGTTCAACATGCCCTTGTTCTGTATCACGCCACGCTTTTTGCCATCGAAAGCGGTTGCATCGTCTTTGTACTCGATCACCAAGTAGTCCTCGCTGTCGGTTCTGTAAACCCTTTTGGCCTTCCCTTCATAAATCATTTCGAGTTTTTCCATGCGCTTATCCTCCCCTCAAAGATCTCTCTTGCTTGCCCCTTTCTTGAGCGATTCACGGTGCGAGAGAAGTCTCTGCTTGAGATCGGCATTCTTCAATGGCAAAATCGACACCGCAAACAACGCGGCGTTCTTGGCACCATCTATCGCCGTGCACGCGGCCAGGAACATTGGTCGGCATCTGAACGATGGAGAGTAAGGCATCCAACCCGTTCAGAGAGGCGTTAAGGGGCAGCCCTATAACCGCTAAAGTGGTGTTCGCAGGGATCACTCCAGGAAGGTGCGCGGCTTTAGTTGCCATGGCTATTATCACGGAAAAATCGTTCTTTTCTGCGTCTTTCGCGAACTGAATCGTTTCGAATGGGTTCCTGTGGGCGGAAAGAACGTGAACCTCGTAGGGCACTCCAAACTGGGCCAGAACTTCTGCCGCGGCTTTGGCATGAGTCAGATCCGTTTCACTGCCTACCAGTATCGCCTCTTTCAAACAATTCACCTCCATAAAAACAAAAATACGGTAGGCCTTGGTCTCTACCGGTAAAGAAATGAGCCCTTGTAGCCAGGACAGTTTACGGCTGTCCGGTAGAGACCCCCGAGCCATATTCCCGGGGTTATACAAGGGCCTTCCCCTGTGGGAGGGAATATTCACTTTACATTAGCATTTTACCACGGCTCGCGGGGATGTGAACGCGGGATGTGTTGAGACACTGTTACAACGAGTTGGATCGCAGGATCACTCAGCTGTGGTGTGTTCTGTAACAAAGCAAAAAAGCCCCATTGCTGGGGCTGGAATTGCGCATTCAGCTTTCTTTCGTTTACCTCAGTGTTCAAATCTTCCACCTCTCTTTCCCTTCGTGAGGTCTTCCTCAAACCTTGCGATATCGAAACCTCTGTACGCTTCACACAATGCATGCGGGGGAGCACAAAAAGTATATTCTGTTTTGTTCAGACGAATGATCCAACGGATTAGACCTATGCCAATTGAAATGCTCAACTGTGACACGATGACATCTCTCGAGGAGCGCTCCCCATATACCTATATACGAACTTGACCATTGATGAAACTTCACCAAATTGTTTCCAGAAGATCAACGCGGAAGTTCTGTAACTCTCGCTTCAATTTGCCGTGCACAGTCTCGTTCTAAGATCCGGTTTGGAGGTGTGCGAATGCTCGAAAAGTCGTTGGAAGGAAAGAGTTCGGTCGTAAAGGTCTTGATTGCACTGGGGTTCTCAGTCTTGACAGGCGTGGCAGCACAGATCAGGGTACCACTTTTCTTCACACCTGTTCCGATCACCGGGCAAACCTTCGTAGTTCTCCTCACACCGTTTCTCATAGGACCTTGGTCGGTGCTGAGTCAAACACTGTATGTGGCGTTAGGTGTTGCAGGTCTTCCGTGGTTCAGCGGTTGGAAGGCCGGCATGAGCGTCCTGTTGGGACCCACGGGTGGTTATCTGGTTGGCTTCGTACTCGCTTCAGCATTTCTCTCAAAATTCAGGGCCAAATCTTTCATGGGAAAAATAGCTTCTCTGATCCTCGCCAACTTTTTGATCATACACGGTCTGGGCCTGATCCAATTGACACTTTGGTTCTACGCGAGAGGCTCTAACCCAGACCTGTGGAAGCTGCTTTCCATGTCTTTCCTTCCGTTCGTACCAGGCGATTTGGTGAAGATTTTCTTGCTATCCTCAATCGTTACAAGATCCCGCTCTACGAAAGAGTGAACCACTACGTGGGGTTCACTCTTCGATGGGTTCAAAGTCTTCCTTAGGTGCACCACACACTGGACAGACCCAATCTTCGGGAACATCGTCGAAGGGCGTACCGGGCGCGATGTCGTTGTCTGGATCACCTTCAGCAGGGTCGTAAACGTAACCACAGATGATGCATCTGTACTTCTGCATGGGAAAACCTCCTCGAACTGTTTTCTGTCATCTCAGGTTTTGACTTCTCTCATGTCTCTGTTTGTCTTGAGATATTCTATCATGCGGAAGATGAATTATACTCATTTTGGTGAGAAAGAATGCTGCTCGAAAAGATTGATCAGGGTTTGTTCAAACCAAACTACGAGAACTTTTCACTGGTGAACTTGTCCAACTTCGTCCTCAAGCATTTCAACGCTCAAATCAGCCATGCACCGTATCCTTTCGAGCGCTTCATATCTGGTGTGTCCAACGGTGTCGAAAAAATTGTGTTCTTCCTCATAGATGCTCTGGGCATGTCAAGTTTGGAAAAGATCTTGAACAAAGATCGTGTCTTTCAAGAGTACGTTGTGTTAGAAGCCACTTCGGTCTTTCCTACCACGACGTCTGCTGCGATAACTTCTCTTTTGACAGCCTCCACACCCATCGAACACGGCGTTCTGGGTTACATCCTCTACATACGACAGCTCGGAACACTGTTGAACATGATAGAGCTCTCTTCACCAATCATGGGAAGGGTCACTTCGACGCTGAGTAACAAGGAGCTCATGTTTGAAAAGACCCTGTTCGAAAAACTGTTGGAAGTAGGTGTGAGAAGCTTCGTTCTAACCTCGAAAACGATCAGAGGTTCTGGCCTTTCCACTCTCATCAACGTTGGGGCGTCGATCAGGTCTTACCAGAGCTTCGGTGACATGTTCGCGAAGTTCCGTGAGATCTTGCAGGAGGATGGACCATCCTTCAGCTTCGTGTACTGGGGACTCCTCGATTCGATTGGCCACAAGCTCGGCGTCAATTCCGATGCGTTCGAGAGCGAACTCTATTGGTTGCTGAGGATGTTGTCGAGAGAAATACTGCCTGTATTGCCACGTAACGTGCTGTTGATAGTCCTTGGGGATCACGGGCAAATCTTCACTCCTTGGGAGAGAGAAACTTGGTGGTCGTGGAAGGACGAGGTTTCGACGTACTTTTCTGTGCCACCCGGTGGAGAGATGAGGATGATGCACATCTATACCAACCAGCCACAAGCTATGATAGAATATCTAAATGAGAAATACAGAGACAGGGCCTTGGTGTTGACGAAGGAACAATCGCTGAACGAGAGACTCTTCGGTGATTTTGCTTCGATCCCCGCAGCGAGCATCGAGCGAATCGGAGACGTTGTGCTCATCGCAAAAGAAAACTACTCCTTCTACTTCAAGTACACGGGGAAAGAAGAGAGCTTGAAATCCAAACACGGGAGCCTCACTTTGGAAGAACTGTTGGTACCCTTGATGATATTCAGGAGGTGATAAGTTCTTACTGAAAAGTCCAACTCATGGAGAATTGGACATCGACGAGGTGAAATCGTACGTTGACAGATTTCTGAACAATGGCTCTTTCAAGCTGTTCATAGGTTCCGACAGTGATGAGAGAGACGGTGTTGTAACGTTCGCTACAGTCTTCGTGGTTTACAAACCTGGTGTAGGGGCCATATATTTCTACACCATCAAGCGTGAGCGCCGTTACTATGACATCTATTCGAGGATCTTCGAAGAAGCCCACCTGAGTTTGGAGATGGCCAACTTCGTGAAGCAGAATTTACACCTTGACAGTGCCGAAATCCACATCGATGCAGGTTACGATGGCACCAGCAAGCAGATCATACCTTCGATAGTGGGTTATGTGAAAGGCATGGGATACAGTTACAGACTGAAACCTTGGGCCTTTGCGGCAACAAAGGTTGCCCACAGACACACCAAGTGAGTCACGCTCAACTCATTGCGAAGATCTCGGTCAGTCTTTGTTTATCTATATTCCCTCCAGAAAGCACCGCCACTACTTTCTTGTTTTTTGATGCTACCTTTCCAAACATGGCCGCGGCGACGGTCACAGCGCCGGATGGTTCAACCAAGATCTTGCAACGTTCGAGCAAAAAGACCACAGCTTGAGCGATCTCTCTTTCCGAAACGAGGAGAACATCTTCAACGTACCTCTGCACGATCGGAAAGGTCAGCTCACCTGGACTCGCAGTCCTCAAACCGTCAGCGATCGTTTGAATGTTGTGAAGCTCTACTCTCCGTCCAGCCTTGAAAGACAGATAAGTGCTGTTGCTCTGGTCAGGTTCCACTCCGTAGATCCTCACGGAGGGACGTTTTTCTTTCACGTACGTTGAGATACCGGCTATCAAGCCGCACCCACCGCAGGGGACCAAAATGGCATCGACTTCATCGAGTTCCTCGAGTATCTCCAGTCCGACGGTCCCCTGACCGGCCATGATCCAATAGTGGTCGAACGGGGGTACGAAGACTCTCTGCTCCTGTTCTGAAATCTCTCGAGCTCGACGCAATCTCTCCGTAGACGATGTGCCGAAACGCTCGAGTTTCGCGCCGTAACCCTGTATCGCTGCGACTTTTGCCGGCGAGGCATCCTGTGGTACCACAACTTTTACGTCGATTTTGAGCATCTTTCCAGCAAGCGCCAGGGCTTGACCGTGGTTGCCGGAAGAACCTGTCACGACGCCCCGCTCACGCTCTCGCTCGTCCATCGACAGAAGAAAGTTCAGCGCACCACGAATTTTGAAAGATCCGCTCTTCTGAAAGTTCTCAGCCTTCATGAAGATCTCCAAACCACTAACTTCGTTGAGCGTTTTCGACGTGAGAATGGTTGTTTTGTGGACGTAACTATGAATTCTTTCGTATGCTTGTTCCACGTGTTTCGCAGTCAGCATGTTCATCGCCCCACTTTTCTCATTTTCCTGGCCATCTCAAGCAATATAATGCCCGCGCTCACCGAAACGTTCAGCGAATCTATGTCGGCGTACATGGGTACCGCGATCAACTGATCACACTTCTGCTTAACGAGCCTGCTCAAACCTTCGCCTTCGCTCCCTAAGACCAACGCCACGGGTGGTCGAAAATCCTCCTCGTAGATGCTGGTTCCCTCCATGTCGGCACCATAGACCCAGTAACCTTTCTCTTTCAGATCATCTATGGTTCTGGGAAGGTTCGTCACCTTAACGACGGGGATCCTCAGCAAGGTGCCTGCCGATACCTTCACAGCTGAGGGCGTGACGCCCACGGAACGATCCTTGGGTATCACGATCGCTCCGGCGCCCGCTGCCAAAGCGGTGCGGGCAATCGCACCAAGGTTGTGAGGATCGTTTATGTGGTCGAGTAGCACCACGAGGTCACCTTTGATTTTGGATTCATCCGCGTACCTGAACTCCAGATCGACCACGACACCTTGATTCTTCGCTTCACCGCAGAGTTCGGCAAGTTTCTTGTCTGGGACGAAGGTGAACGGACAATTCAGTTTCTTGAGTTTCTCAATGAGCTGAGAAGGTCTATCTTTTTCATCCTTCCTCAGATAGACCATCTTCACCGGATGATGCGATTTTAGAACCTCTTCGAGGACGTTCCTACCGTACACGATCATCGCCGTTCTCTGTCAAACTGAAGCTCAAAACTTCGAGCAATCGGTCCCGATCGCCTGTGAGATAGAGATAACCTATGAGCGCTTCCAACGCTGTGCTTTTACGATAATTTTCATCGTTGCCATACTTCTTCGCACATTTACTGTTCATGGCGCGTTTCACTACACTAAGCTCACGCTCGCTGAGTCGAGGAAAGAGTTGTTCGAGACATTTGGCTTGGAACTCCCTCGAAACCAAACTGGCGACTTTCTTGTGTATCCGTCCGACGCTCAGGCTGTTCAACGATCTGACCTTGGCGAAGAAAGAATGTACGGCGTCTCCCAAATAGGCAAGCGTTGCGACGGGCAGAGAGGTCAAGTCAATCCCGCTTTGAAGAAGCGAACTTTCTAATAGCCAGTTCGTCAAGGTAGAGTCTGTGCGTTCGATCCTGCTCGAAGACATACGTTCTGAACCTTCTTTCCCTCAGATTCTGCAGTATTTTTCTTTCCTTCCTCGCTTCGAGATACTGGTCCCTCAGAACGTTTTCCTGTTGTCTGAGTTGAGCCAACCTCGAGTTCAAAAAGCTGAGTTCGGCTTGAAGCGATTCTCTGTAGGTTAGAAGCTGCGAAAGCTCGAAACCGTTTATTCCTCGCGATGACGAGGACAGGGTTTTCAAGAAGATGTTTTTCAGTTGTTCCTCACATTTTCTCGCACTATCTTCGATGCGTCTCATCTCAGCCCTGAGCGCGCTCAGCTGTATTTTGAGCTGTTCCTCTTGCGACATTTTCAGCGAGAGAAGTCTTGACAGTCTGAATCTGAACATTTCCACACCCAGGAATATTATAAGTGATACAATGATTCTCAGAACAATTGTGGAGGTGCGACGATGGATCTGGTGGACTTCAAGATGACGAAGGATGGGCTCGTGCTCGTGATAAAGCACTATGAGAGCATCCAAGTGATACTCGATCAGATCGTGTCGAAACTCTCTCAGATGAAGGGATTCTTTGCCGCAGGAGACAAGATCATGCTAATGGTGGAAAGGCACGAAATGCACTCGCACGACATACCCAGGATCGTTTCACTGTTGAGGGAATACGGGATAGACGTTGCTCAGATTCTGATAGGCGATTCTTTTCAGAACGATTTGAGTTCCATGAGCAGGATGAAGCTGCTCGAGGAGCGAGAAACGAAATCCGGCACCAAGGTTGTGAAAAAGCACGTGAGATCGGGTCAGGCTGTGGTACATTCGGGAGACATCGTGGTTCTGGGCAACGTTCATGCAGGCGCAGAGTTGCTCGCGGGTGGATCCATCGTCGTTTTCGGCAACGTCAAGGGTACACTCAGAGCCGGTTTGAACGAGGGAGACAGCGCGATCATCGCCGCTCTGAGCATGCAACCGACATTGATACAGATTTCTGGATATACGCTCAGAGAAGTGTCGAACTACGAAGAACCAGTCATAGTTCAAGTGAAAAATGGTAAGATCGTTGTGGAAAAAGCCAAAGCTTGATAGGTGTACTGGTCTCCTCATCACAAGCCATCGTTGGAGGAGTCTTAGGAGCGGCAGAGGTGAACGTTTATCATAGCCAAGGATGGTCATAGAATACTGGTGGCATGGGTCGAAACCCCTGTCGTGTTTGGTTGGTATGACTTCTTTTTTGCTCAAAACGTTGTTTGTTGGTAACCAACTTGAATCAACTGGTTTTTGGAGGTAACATGATAGAGATCGAAGTAGTCGAGCTTTGTCTTGAGTCATTGAGGTCAGGTTGTTTTCCGGTCGGTTCGGTAATTACAAATGCTGAAGGACAGATAATCTCGAAGGGTAGAAACACTATTCACGAATCAGAGCCTAAAGGTTATCCAGTCTTTGGTAACAGCATTGCTCATGCTGAATTGAATGCACTGGTTTCTATGAAAAGAATCCCAGACGATTTAGACGTCTCTGATTACGTTATTTATACTTCTATGGAACCGTGTGTCATGTGTTTTGGAGCGATCTACATGTCGGGAATAAAAAACGTGGTCTATGGAATGAAAGACGGTGTGGGTGGTGGACTGAATCTGTACGGTTTGACCCAGTACTACAGCAGAAAGAAGATAAACATTTCTCAAAACAAGAGACTCGAAAAGATCCAGGCGGTTCTGGTAGGTTTTCTGTGCGATAAAAGCTATGTGCAACGCGCGGGATTTTGGCAGACTTATATTTCGATGTATCCAGCTGAATATTCCATAGCCGAACAATTAAGAGAAAGGGGTGTCTACGATAAAATCATGGCTAACGAACTCGGCGCAGCTCAATTCATTGATATCGTTGAAAGATCTACTCGTGGATGAATCGATCTTTACTCAAAAGGATTTGCGTTCTTCATAACACGAGCATGTTCTGATTTTCCACAAAAGATTAGATCCAACAAAAAGCAAGATGTCAAGAACACCTTGAGTATCAAGTTCGGAGACGAAGGAGTGATGTGCGTTGAACACAAAAGAGTTGCTCACACAGCTTTCGAATCTGGACGGACCGTCTGGCTTTGAAACGTTGGTCCTCGATGTGATAGAGCCCATTTTGGCGAAGGTGTGCGACAGAACTTGGCGCAACAGAGTTGGTACCCTTGTGGGCGAAAAGAAAGGCTCTGGAAAAAAGAAAGTCGGGATCTTTGCCCACGTCGACGAGATTGGTTTCATCGTGGCAAAGGTGGAAGGAGGAAACTTTCTGAGGTTGGAAACCGTCGGGGGGGTCGATCCGAAGGTCTTGCTCGCGCAGAGGGTCAAGGTGTATACGAAAAAGGGTACCATCAGTGGTATCGTGGGAACGCTTCCGCCTCACCTTCAAAAAGAAGAACACAGGGCACGTTTCCCAGATTACGACAAGATCTTCGTTGATGTTTCGTGTGACAGTTCTGCGGACAAGGTGCGTGTCGGTGACGTTTGCGTTTTCGACGTCAAGGCGATGGAGATCAACGGTAAAGTCTGTGGGAAGGCCTTGGACAACAGGGCTAGTTGTGTTTCACTCTTGCTTGCGGCAGAGTCACTTCAAAAATTGAAGCACGAATCGGACGTGTATTTCATCTTTTCGAGTCAAGAAGAGATCAATGGTCCGGGAGCCGGTTCGATCGCTTACGAGCTCGAACTGGACGAAGCGATCGTCGTAGACGTGACACACGCGAACGTGAAGCAAGGTGCTTTTCCGACGATCAAGCTTGGTGAAGGACCCGCTCTCGCAGTGGGACCTGCGATCGATCCAGAATTCTATAAACGCGCGGTTGAAGTTGCGCAGAGAAATGGAGTGAAAACACAGATTGAACCAATACCAGCTCGTTCCGGCACGGACACGGACCAAGTACAGATCACACGGATCGGTGTCAGAACCTTACTCGTGTCGATACCGCTCATGTATATGCACACGCCCGTCGAGGTAGTCGATCCGAAGGATATCGAGGAAACATCAAGACTCTTGGCATTGATCGTGGCCGAGTGAGGAGGTGTTGGTTTTGTATCTTAAAGAGCTATCGTTGATCAACGGAACTTCAGGTGACGAGAGCAGAGTGCGCAGTTTCATAAAGCAGAAGATTCAAGATAAAGTCGATGAGATTTGGGAAGACAGGCTCGGGAATCTGATCGCTTTCAAAAAGGGTACAAAAGCTAATCGAAAGATTCTCTTCGCTGCACACATGGACGAAGTGGGGTTCATGGTGACGAACATCGATGAGGACGGTACGCTCTGCTTCGCTCCAGTCGGGTCTGTGGAAACTCAGGTGGTGTTAGGCAAGCAGGTGAAGATCAACGATTCGATTCCCGGCGTGATTGGGTTCAAGCCGATCCATCTTCAGGAGAAGGATCAACTGCTCAGGCCACCGAAGTTCGAAGAACTGAGGATCTACATAGGGGCCAAGAACAAAGATGAAGCGCTGAAGATGGTCAAGATAGGTGATTACGTGAACTTCGTCACCGAATACAGGGAAGACGGTCGCAGGGCGAGTGGGAAGGCTTTCGACGACCGTGTGGGTTGCTCGGTGTTGATGGATGTCATAGACATCCAGAAGCGCTATGAGAACGACGTATACTTCGCTTTCGTCGTTCAAGAAGAAGTAGGGCTGCGTGGCAGCGCCGTGGTGGTGGAGCAAGTGAAGCCAGACGTTGCCATCGTCATAGAAGGTACTATCGCTGGCGATGATCCAGGACTAGAGAAGGACCGTTGGTCAACGCACTTGGGTGAAGGTCCAGCAGTGACCTTCATGCACAGTGGCTACGTGGTTAACCAGAAAGTTTTCCAAGCAATATTGTCGGTCGCCGAGAAACACGGAATACCTTATCAGTTCAGGAGAAGAACGCAGGGTTCAACGGATGCCGGCAGGCTTGCCAGAACGGGCCCCGGAACAGCGTCGGGTGTGATTTCTGTTCCGACTCGTTACATTCACAGTCCTGTTTGCATGATTGACTTCGATGACTACGCGAACACGGTTCGTTTGATAGAGAAGATCCTCGAAGAAGGGGAGGTATTCGCAAAATGACAGAACTCATCAGGAAACTGACAGAAGCTTATGGTCCGAGTGGTAGAGAATCAGAAGTGCACGGGTTGATCCTCGAAGAGCTGTCAAACTACATAGACGGTTACAAGTTCGACGCGGTTGGAAACTTGCTCGTGTGGAAATATGGAAGCAGTGGAAAGAAGATCCTGTTCGATGCGCACAGCGACGAGATAGGATTGGTGGTGACGAACATCACCGAGAAAGGTTTCTTGAGGGTTGATGCCGTTGGGGGAGTGTTGCCTCAGACTTTCGTTGGGCACCGTGTAAGATTTGCAAACACGGTGGGGGTGGTGTACGTTGAGGGTGAAACAGAGGAAGAGAGAAAAAAGAACTGGACGAATCTCACTTTGGACAACATGTTCGTCGACATAGGCGCGAAGAGTTATGAAGAAGCCAAGAGCAAAGTGCCCATAGGTTCCTTTGGTGTCTACGACAGCTACTTTTGTGAGATGGGAGATTATCTGGTGAGTAAAGCTATGGACGATAGAATAGGTTGTGCAGTGATCGTTGAACTGTTCAAGAGGTTGAAGTCTTGCCCGAACACGATCATAGGTTCTTTCTCGGTTCAGGAGGAAGTTGGCTTGGTTGGAGCGTCCGTCGCTGCTTACACACTCGTGCCAGACGTGTGCATAGCGATCGATGTCACCGATTCAGCGGATTATCCTAAGGCGTTCAAGAGACATGCCATGGTGCTGGGAAAAGGTCCTGCAATAAAGGTCAAGGACAAAGCTTCGATCAGCAACAGGATGATCGTTGAAAAACTCGTTGAACTCGCTGAAGCCAGTGGAATTCCTTACCAGATGGAGGTTCTCGCCTTCGGAGGTACCAACGCCGCAGCGTTGCAGCGGACCAGGGCTGGTATTGCCTCCGCAACAGTTTCGATACCAACGCGGTACGTGCACAGTCCCAGCGAAATGGTTTGCAAAGACGACGTGGAGAACACCGTGCGGTTGTTGATCGAGTACGCCATGAAAGGAGTGTGATAATGCCGCGCAGAGAAATCAAATTGACCGATACGCAGGCGCGCATACTGGCCTTGTTGATAGTGGTCTTCAGCTTGGGATTCGTGGGATTCAGCCTTGCGACGTTCCTCTTGGTCAAAAGTCGTGAAAGCGTGAGAATCGAAATCGTGGAACTTCCCCCGGCGAAGGTTGAGGTGCCGAAGGTTGAACAGAAAACTGAACAACCAACTGTTCCGCAGCAGCTCACTGAGGTGTACCGGCTGGAGACTTACGACTACAAGAAGCTCTTGCTCGAAGCCACGGAAATGGTTGAGAGGGGTGTGACGGTCTCAACGTACGTGTTGGAACCAAATGAGGCACTCGGGGTGATCAGAGCGGCGAAGAAACCTTTCCTGATCACTCAGCTATCACGTGAGATGTGTAGCATCAGCGTGGTTGGGGGTCACAAATTGCAAGACAGGCGTGAATACACAACACTGTACGGTGTGTTCGTCCTGTCCAGTACGAACAAAGATTCGGCGTTGGAAAGGATGCTCGCGCTGAGGAGTGCGGGTTATCCGTCGTACCTGATGAAATTCACCAGAGACGGCAGGGACTGGTTTACGGTCGTGGTTGGCGCCTTCCCGACGATCGAATCTGCAGAAGAATTCAACAAAAATCTGAATTGGAACGAGGTGATGAGAATATCCAATGTTAGTAAACCTGGCTATGCCGGGAGGGTCAGTCCTTGAAGTTTTCCACGTCGGAGAAAAGGGTACTGTTGTTGCTGTTCGTTGGAGTGCTCCTACTGAGTGGGGCGATAGTGGAGTTGAAGGCAAGAAAGAGCGAACAAACAAGTGTAGAGACTCGCAAAACCGTTGAGTTCCCAATAGACATCAACACGGCAAGCGAGAAAGATTTGTTGGTCCTGCCTGGCATAGGTGAGGTGAAGGCAAGGTCGATCGTGGATTACAGACAGAAGAACGGTCCGTTCAGGAGTTTGGCTGATCTTGAACGTGTACCGGGGATCGGAAAGAAGACGGTGGAGAGGTTGGCACCGTACATTAACCTCACCGAAGATCGGGTCGATGGAACTCAAGGAAAGATCAACGTGAACACAGCGAGCTTGGAGGAACTGATGAGTCTACCTGGCATTGGTGAGGTTAAAGCGAGCGAGATCATCAAGATGAGACAGCAAACACGTTTCTCAAAACCAGAGGATCTCTTGAAGGTACCGGGCATAGGTCCGAAGACGTTGGAGAAGATCAGAGATTCCATAACATTTTAGGAGGTGCGATGAGAGTGAAGCGTGTCGTGATTGTCGGAGCAATTCTTGCATTTGTGCTTGTTTTTCTCTACGGATCGAGTGCTGGCAACCCGCGCATCGTTTTTGCGGACGTGAACCGAGTGGTGCAGGAGTATCCGAAATGGATAGAGCTGAACCAAAAATACTCGCAGGATGCCCAGTTCTACCAGCAGAAGTTGAACGAGCTTGTGGCAGAACTCGAGAAACTTCAGAAAGCCGGAGCCCCACAAAGTGAGATTGAAAAGAAGCAGGCAGAGATAGTTTCGAGGAAACAACAGTACGAACAACTCTTGCAGAGTGAGTATCAACCGAAGATGCAGGCAGTGCTGGAGGAACTCGCCAAGAAGATAGACACCTTCGCAAAAGCGATGGGCTACGACTTCGTTCTTAAGAAAGAAGCGTTGCTTTACGCGGACGACGCGTACGATGTGACAGAACAGTTGGTCAAGTATTTGAAGAGTCAATGACAGAAATGGTCTGCGAAGGATTGGTCAAAAAGTTTGGAAGAAAGACCGTTGTGAACGGCGTTGATTTGCGCGTACGTCAGGGTGAAGTAGTTGGACTGCTCGGACCGAACGGTGCAGGGAAGACGACTTTGTTCAACATGATCCTCGGTTTGGTCACACCCACGAAGGGTGAGGTGTATCTGGGAGACAAGAAGATCACCAACATGCCTGTTAGCCGTCGTGCGAGACTCGGTGTGACGTACCTGCAGCAGGAAACGTCGGTCTTCACAGGGATGAAGGTGTGGGAGAACATCGATTTCGTGCTCCGATTCAGAGTGAAGGACAAGCTCGAGCGTCGAAAGCTGGTCGAAGAGCTCTTGCGGGAGTTCGGCATCTGGGAGTTGAGGGACCAGTACGCCTCGGATCTATCCGGTGGAGAAAAGAGAAGACTGGAACTCGCACGGATGATGGCTTTGAAACCCCTCTTCTTGCTCTTGGACGAACCTTTCGTTGGGATCGACCCAAAGACGGTCAAAGACATACAGCAGATGATTCGATCGCTGAGCGGTAGGAACATAGGTATAATCGTGACTGACCACAGCGTGGACGCTCTGGTGCCCGTCGTGGACAGATTATACATCATACACAAGGGAAAGATCATCGCGCACGGCGAGCCCCAGCTGGTTCTGAACGATCCTGTGGTGAAGGAGGTCTATCTGGGTACATGAACGTTGCAGTCGTGGGTTATTCTGGTCCGATCGATTTTCCACCAGTCCGTGACGTAGCGGATGTCTGTTTGGAACTCGGTGAAGCTTTGGCAAAGAGAGGCCACACGATCGTGTGTGGTGGGCGAGACGGTGTGATGGAACTGATCTCTCAAGGTGCGAGACGAGCCAACGGCACTGTCATAGGTGTACTGCCACAGGGAGAAGAGGGCAACGCACACTTGACGATCAGGGTCAAGACTCCGTTCGACAACGTCACGAGGTCGCTGGTTTTGATCCAGACGAGCGACGTGGTGATCTCTATCGGTGGGGAAATAGGAACAGCGATAGAAGTTCTGATAGCGTACGCGAGAGCCAAACCCGTGATACTCTTTGAAGGCACGGGTGGTTGGACAGACAGGTTCGTTCAAGTACTCATAGAAGGCAGGTACCTCGACAGTCGTAAGATCGTCGAGATCTACAGAGCGAAGAACTCAGTACAAGTACTCGAGTTGTTGGAAAAGATGGGGAGGTAAGATCGTGAGTGAAGTGAGGTTGAGATTTGCACCGAGTCCCACAGGTTATCTGCACGTTGGTGGAGCCCGAACAGCCCTCTTCAACTGGTTGTACGCACGGAAGATGGATGGAAAGTTCGTGTTGAGAATAGAGGACACCGACCTGCAACGCTCGACCAGAGAGTACGAACAAGCCATCCTGGACGCACTGAAATGGTGTGGGTTGGACTGGGATGAGGGCCCCGACGTGGGTGGTCCCTATGGTCCTTACAGACAGAGCGAAAGGACCAAGGCCGGAATTTACTCAGAGTACGCGAAAAAACTCGTCGAAATGGGTCGCGCGTACTACACTGTCTACGACAAGATCGACAGGAAGAAGGAGTTGCTGAGAACCTTCGATTTTCCGAAGGACTACGTCGATCAAGGCCATGACGTGACGATCAGTTTCAAAGTACCAGAGGGTAAGACGAAGTTCTACGATCTACTGAAAGGCGAGTTGGAATTCGACAATTCCACGATAGAAGATTTCGTCATGATCAAATCTGATGGTTTTCCAACCTACAACTACGCGGTCGTCATAGATGATCACCTTATGCGCATAAGCCATGTCTTTCGTGGTGAGGACCATGTTTCCAACACACCGAAACAAATCATGATTTATGAAGCTCTTGGCTGGGATATACCTCAGTTCATGCATATTCCTTTGATCCTCGGTTTCGATAGAACTCCCCTGAGCAAGCGGCACGGAGCCACGAGTGTTGAGCACTTCAGGAGCATTGGCATACTGAGCAGGGGCTTGATGAACTACCTCGCACTCTTGGGTTGGAGCGTTGGGGAAGAAGAGATCTTCGATGTCAAAGCGAGGGTTAAACAGTTCGACCCAAGCACGATATCGAACAAGGGCGTCATCTTCGACCCATCCAAACTGGAATGGGTGAACGGAAAGCACATGAGGATGTTGGACGCCGAAGAACTATTCAAAGAATTCAGCGACTGGATAAACTTCACGGGCAGGAAGATGCCACAGATTGAAAAATCCTATGCTCTGAGAGTCGTTCAGGTGTGCCGCGAAAAAGTCAACACACTCGCACAGCTTTACGAGTTCGCCTATCCGTTCTTTTTCGACGATTACAACTTTGAAGAGCAGTTCATCTCGGAATATTTGCTCAGTCCGTATGCTGAAGAGCTATTGAAGAAAGCGATCGAGAAGTTCAGCAATCTCGAAGATTGGAGTGTTGCGGGCACTGAAAAGGTATGTCGTGAGTTGGCAGAACTTGGCATCGCATCGAAGAACAAAGTATTTCAGACGCTTCGTGGAGCGGTGACGGGACGATTGGTCACACCTGGTCTTTTCGAGACTCTTTCGATCCTCGGAAAGCAGAAAACAATTGAACGATTAACAAGGGCGTTGGAACACCGCCAAACCAAAGCTCAGGAAAGAGCAACTCAAGCTTAGTCTGGAACGCGAACCAATTCCTATCGGACAGCAAACTTTGTTGAATGAGGCGCACCTATGGTGCGCTTTTTGCGATTGAACAAACACTCGAATCGGGATCAACTTTTCGGCGAAAGTATTATGACTGCCAGAAGTACAAGATCTTCATTTGAGTTGTTCTCTACAGAATGTGTCTCGCCCGACATAGTGAGACAGACGTCGCCTGCTTCTATGTGCGTAGGTTTGTCGTTGTCGTAGAAAGTTCCCTTGCCGGAAAGGACGAAGAATATTTCGAATTCGTTCTCGTGCCTGTGCGGACCTATGGATGTTCCAGGTTTCAACGTGAGTCTTGCGAACAACCTTGCCTCGTTGGCGAGCTGGTTTCGTTCGACCAGGTGAACTATCTCCACTTGCCCCTTTCCGCCTCGCATGTTCTGAACAATTTCTTTTCTCATACCCTCAGGTTTGAAGACCATCGCGGCACCTCCAATTTTTTTGTACCACATGTTCCCTTCTCAAAGACAACGGCTCACCTTTCTCATGAAGAGCTTTGAAGATATCTCAACACCGCTCAGTCGAAAGGCCTTCATGATTTTCTCACTATCTCTGAAAAGATGAAGCTGAAGTGTGTCCATTGGCTTAACATCGCTGAGTGAGACTCCGAGCATTCTCACCGGTGCTTCGCCAACGGTCCTCGAGAAGATCGAATCCAAAAGTTCGGTGAACTTCAAAAAATCGTTCGACCAATCACTCAAACTCCTCGAACAGGAAACTGTACCAAATTTTGCGCTTTTGACGATCAGAGAAACGGTCCTCGCGCCGTAACCTTCTCTGACCATTCTCAGATAAGCCCTATAGAGAAGGTATATCGCCACTTGCTTCAGGGTGTAATTTTCCGACACGTCGAGATCGAAGGTTTTCATATGTGAGAAACTCTTTGGAGGTTTCCTCCTGAAGAATTCCTTTCTGTCAAAGCCTTCACTCAGAAGAGAGGAAACAAGATCCTTTATGCTCTCTGGCGCAGAAGGTGTTTTGGAGAATTCTATCAAGTTGCCCACAGTTTCAACATTCATGCGCTTCAAGTACTCTTCCGTCTTCTGACCAACACCAGGAATAACGGAAATTGGTAGATGTTGTACAAAAGGAAGGATCTGTTCTTTGTCCACCATTTTAAAGCCATTCGGCTTGCACGTTTCAGAGGCGATCTTGCTCAAGATAGGGTTCGGTGCGACTCCAATGGAGCAAGTAAGACGATGCTTTTGAAAAATTTCCTGTTTCAATCTCTTCAGCCTCTCGATCGGGTTGGCAATGTTGAGGTCTATGTAAAATTCGTCTATGCTACTTCTGATGTAGATGGGGAAGAACTTGCACACGAGTGATTCTATGTCCAGCGAAATGGACTCATACTCGGCGAAGTCAGCCTTCACCAAGACCAAGTTTGGACACAATTTCTTGGCGATCTGCGGCGCCATACCAGTCTTTACACCGAACTTCTTCGCAACGTAGTTCGCGGAGGATATCGCCGTCCTTTTCCCCCAACCTATCACCGCAACGGGTTTACCATTCAAAAAAGGATTCCTCGCACATTCCACGGAGGCAAAGAAAGCATCCATGTCCAACAATGCCACCATCGGATACACCCCACACAATTATAGTATACTTATGATTAAATGTCAACTTATGAATACTTATAAACCGGGGCACGCATCGTACCAACTTCACGATCTTTCGCTCTTGTTCGCACTTCGTATGAGATCCAGATATGATGGATCGCTCAGTCCAATATCAAAATTCGTCACGGTCGGGATGAGCACTGAGAGGATGGCAGTGATATAATCATATTAGACCTTGTGAATTTCTTAACAGGAGGTGAAGCAATTGCAGGACGTCTGCGTGACGGGAGAAAGACTCTTCAAAGAACTCGACGATTACATGAAGTCCATCAACGCAACACCTGACAAGCTCATCTCTGTACTTCAGAAGGCTCAAGAGATCTTCGGTTATCTTTCACCACAAATTCAGCAGTACATAGCCGATGCACTCAACATCCCAGTGTCACAGGTCTACGGCGTTGTCACGTTTTACAACTTTTTCTCGATGACGCCGAAGGGCAAGGTACAGATAAAGGTATGCCTGGGAACGGCGTGTTACGTCAAGGGAGCTGATAGAGTCTTCGAACGTTTCTTGGAAGAACTCGGTGTGGAACCAGAAAAACCGACCAAAGACGGACAGTTTTCCGTACACGCGGTCAGATGTTTGGGTGCGTGCAGTATGGCACCCGTCGTCTTGATCGGTGAGAAGGATTTCTACGGCAGGCTGAAACCCGACATGGTACCGAGGATCATAGCCAAGTACAGGGAGGTGAAGTCATGAGTAAAGTTAAATCCATTGAGGATCTCATGAAGATCAAGGAGAAAGCCCTGAAGGATTTGCAGCTCAGAGACGCGGGTAAGAGGGGTAAGATCACCGTGGCGATGGGTACGTGTGGTATTGCGGCCGGTGCAAAAGAAACGCTGCGAGCGATCGTTGAGGCCCTTGCAGAAAACAACATCAACGACATCTCCGTGGTGCAATCTGGTTGCATGGGGCTCTGCGAGGTGGAACCCACGATCGAAGTTCGCTTGGAAGGTCAGGAGCCCGTGGTGTATGGGCACGTGACCCCGGAAAATGCAAAGCGAATCGTGAAACTTCACATACTTGGGAATCAGATCGTTTCCGACCTGTTAGTACGAAAGGGAGAGATGTGATGTGCCACTCACCACGAGTACCATTCTGATATGCGCTGGAGGTGCATGTATCTCGTCCGGAGAAACCAGCGTGAAGGAGGCTCTTCAGAGGGAAATAAGGAAGTACGGCCTCGAGGAAGTCGTAAGGATAGTTGAAACGGGTTGTATGGGCGCATGTAGTCTTGGTCCTATAATGGTGGTATATCCCGAGGGCGTTTTCTACCAAAAGCTCACACCTCAGGCTGCCGAGAAGATCGTTCAGGAACATCTGCTGAAGGGAAGGATCGTGCAAGAGTATTTGTACAAGATGCCCACAGGTGAAGCTGTGCCTGAGGCAATGGACAAGCTTCCGTTCTTCGCCAAGCAGGTAAAGATCGCGACGCGCAACGTTGGATACATAGACCCAGGGAACATAGAAGAATACATCGCCAGAGATGGTTATTTCGCTCTGACAAAGGTACTCAACGAAATGGCTCCAGATCAAGTCATCGAAGAGGTGAAACGCAGCGGTTTGAGAGGCAGGGGTGGAGCTGGTTTTCCAACGGGTCTGAAGTGGGAACTCACGAGAAAGGCCAAAGGTGACAGAAAATATGTGGTATGCAACGCCGATGAAGGGGACCCGGGAGCCTTCATGGACAGGTCTGTGCTCGAAGGCGATCCTCACACGGTACTCGAAGCGATGGCGATAGCAGGTTATGCGATCGGTGCTCAGCAAGGTTACATATACGTGCGTGCCGAATATCCACTCGCCATAGAGAGACTTCAGATCGCGATAGCTCAGGCAAAGGAGTATGGCTTTCTCGGCCAAAACATTCTTGGCAGCGACTTCAGCTTCGACATCGAGATCCGCATAGGGGCCGGTGCGTTCGTGTGTGGCGAGGAAACAGCACTCATCGCATCCATAGAGGGTAGACGGGGTCAACCGAGGGTGAAACCACCGTATCCTGCGCAGAGCGGTGTGTGGGGTTGTCCCACGGTGATAAACAACGTTGAAACGCTCGCCTGCGTGCCACCCATCATCATCAAAGGTGCGGACTGGTTCAGGAGTATTGGAACTCCAACATCACCTGGTACCAAGGTGTTCGCACTCGCCGGTAAGATCACGAACACGGGCCTCGTTGAAGTCCCAATGGGTATCACGCTGAGAGAACTGTTGTACGAGATCGGTGGCGGCTCTTCCACGGGGAAAAAGATCAAAGCCGTGCAAACTGGTGGACCCAGTGGTGGGTGCATTCCTTCCGAGTACTTCGACACACCCGTGGACTACGAATCACTGCAGAAGCTCGGCGCCATCATGGGTTCTGGTGGCATGATCGTGATGGATGAAGACGACTGTATGGTGGACGTTGCCAAGTTCTTCTTGGAGTTCACAGTAGACGAATCTTGTGGTAAGTGTACTCCTTGCAGGGAAGGAACGCGCCAGATGTTGAAAATTCTCGAGAATATAACCTCGGGTGAGGGAACAGAGGAAGATCTGGATGAACTTGAAAGGCTCGGCACGATAATAAAGGATACCTCGCTGTGTGGGCTGGGTCAGACAGCGCCGAACCCAGTTTTGAGCACGCTGAGGTACTACCGTCACGAGTACGAAGCACACGTGAAGGAGAAGAAATGTCCCGCGCTTCGTTGCAAAGCTCTCGTAAGGTACGTCATAGATCCTTCAAAATGTGTCGGATGCACTGCTTGCGCACGCGTGTGCCCCGTGAACGCAATCAGTGGCGAGCTAAGAAAAGTTCATTCCATCGACAACGACGTGTGCATCAGGTGTGGAAGCTGTATCGAAGTGTGCAGGTTCGGAGCCATAAGCAAAGTCTCACCGTGAGAGGGGGAATCGCTGGTGGTCGACCGTGAAGCTGTTGCAGAAATGGTGAGAAACATTAAGAAGCAAGCACTCGAGGAGAGAGACATGCTTATCAACGCTCTGCACCAAATTCAGAATCGTTTTGGCAACTACATACCTGTTGAAGCGGCGAAGGTTGTCGCTGAAGAACTGAATGTAGCCGAGTCCAAGGTCTACGAAGTTCTCACTTTCTACACAATGTTCTCCACCAAACCGAGGGGAAAGTACGTCATAAGGGTCTGTGTGAACCTGCCGTGCCATGTCACGGGAGGCAGGCAAATTGTCGAGACGCTGAAAGAAACGCTTGGTGTCGATTTCGATCAAACCACAAAGGATGGTTTGTTCACGCTCGAGCGGACGAGCTGTCTGGGCCTCTGCGGCGTCGCCCCCGTCGTAATGGTGAACGACGAATACTATGGTGACTTGACACCGAAGAAGGTGAAGGAAATCATCGAAAGCCTGAGAGCGAGGGGTGATGCGAAATGAAGCCGATACTCGTTCTTGTCTCCGTTGACTCAAACAGCGTTCTTCTGGGAGCAAAGCAGTTCGTCAACTATCTCAGAGAGGCACTGGAAAAGTACAATTTGAAAGACTCGGTCGATGTGCTCGAGACAGGCAGCATGGGTGTTTACACTCAAGGTGTCGTGATGGCGGTCTTTCCAGACGATGTGTATTACTCGGTGCGCTCAGTGGCAGATGTGGAAAAGATCGTTTCGGAGCACCTGTTGAAAGGAAGGCCTGTGCTGTCCCTCGAAATACCCAGAGAACGCCTGAAACTCGTTGTCGAGAAAGAGAAGGTCACTGAAGAAGTCAGGATCGTGCTGAGGAACGTCGGAGTGATAGATCCAAGAAGTATAGATCAGTACATCGCAAGGGATGGTTACTTTGCGCTTCACAAAGCACTGTTCGAGATGAAACCGGAACAGGTCATACAAACCATCAAAGAATCTGGTTTGAGAGGTAGAGGTGGCGCAGGTTTCCCGACTGGTCTGAAGTGGGAATTCACGGCGAAAGCTCAGGCTGACCAGAAGTACGTGGTGTGCAATGCGGACGAGGGTGAACCTGGGACCTTCAAAGACAGGTTGATCATGGAAGGAGATCCCCACTCGGTCATAGAAGCGATGATCATCTGCGGCTATGCCGTTGGGGCGACGAAAGGCTACATATACATCAGGGGCGAGTACTACGGCTCGGTGGAAAACATACAGAAGGCTATCAAGGATGCGTACGAGTATGGCTTTCTCGGTAAGAACATCCTCGGTAGTGGTTTTTCGTTCGATCTCACAGTCAGACTTGGGGCCGGTGCATACGTTTGTGGTGAAGAAACCGCACTGCTGGAATCGATCGAAGGAAAGTCTGGCAGGCCCAGGCTCAAGCCACCATATCCACCCACGAACGGTCTATTCGGCAAACCCACGGTGATAAACAACGTCGAAACGTTCGCCAACGTTCCACAGATAATACTCAACGATGCGAACTGGTTCAAACAGTTTGGTACGAAGGGTTCGCCTGGAACAAAGGTTTTCTCGCTGGTCGGGAACGTCGTCAGGAGAGGTATCGTCGAGGTACCCATGGGTGTGACCGTCAGAGAACTGATCTACAAGTTCGGCGGAGGATTGGTGGGTGGAAAACAGCTGTACATGGTTCAGACAGGTGGAACCGCAGGAACCTTCATAGGTCTCGACAAGATTGACGTACCACTCCACTACGAATCCTTCAGGGACCATGGTGTATCGATCGGCTCGGGCGTGATACTCGCCATGGACGAGGACGTGTGTCCTGTGGACGTCGCTCTGAACACCATGGAGTTTTTCGAACACGAGTCGTGCGGAAAGTGTACACCATGTCGTGAGGGTACAAGGCTCGCGGTGGAGATTCTGCGCAGGATGAGCAAGGGTCAAGGGAAAAAAGAGGATATCGACACATTGAAACAGATCGCCATCATCACGCAGGAAGCCTCGTTGTGTGGTCTTGGTCAGAGTATAAACGTTCCTCTGATCTCGATACTGGACAATTTCAGAGACGAATTCCTCGCTCACATCGGTGCCACGGGCTGTCCGAGGGGAGTTTGCAAGTTCGAAAAGCCAGCGAAAGTCAAGGCGAAGGTGTGACGGTGTGCTCGGCCTCCTGGCCGAGCACACTTTCTATTGCAATCATGTCTCTGAAAGATTCGCTCAGATCGTACAGGTATTTTCCTGCTTTCTTCCTTCGCGTGAGAACTCCGGCTTTGTGTAAAGATCTCACCAAGTGAGAAGATTCCTTCCCCCTGATCTCGTTGATCGCCGCGATAGTCAGAGGTCCGTTCAAAATTATCGCGGCCACTATCTCCAACTGATTGGTAGTGAGTTTCACGGCGCGTAGACTCGTCGCGTTCATGACGAACTGTGCGTACTCGGGTTTGGTGTAGAACTTGTACACGTCACCCAGCTTTCGGAGCTCCACGCCGTGTTCCTCCCCGAGGTAATCTTTCTCGATCTGCTCGATGACCTGCGAGAGTTCCTCCTCCTTGACCTTCAACAAGTGCGAAAGTCTTTTCAAAGTCATCCCACGGCTCGCAAAGATCAGTGCCTCAACCACTGCCCTGAGGTTCAAACGTTTCGTACCCCCTCACGAAGAGTGTACCGTCCCGACTCACCAGTTCAATTTTCTTGAAGTGTATCAATTCCAGTATCGCAAGAAAACGAACAATCAGCTCGTATTTGCTGTTAGATTTTCTCAGTGTTTCGTAAACATCGAGCTCGTTACCGTCGCTCAGCTCGTTCAAGATTTCGCTCATCACCTGATCCACGGTTATGGGAAGTCTCTTGAGCCTGAGTGCGGAGTTCCTTATGTTCATCTCTTCCAAGAGAGCTTTGAGAATCTTCGTCAACTTCTCTTGCTGAACATAGGGCATTGGTGTGACCCGCACCTTCCTCCTGGACAAGAAGCTGGCAATGTTCTTTTCGAGTCGATCCGCAAGCTGCTTCACCTGTTCGTAAAGCTCGATGCGTCTGTAGATATCTTCTTCCAATTTCTTGAGTTGCTGCCTCTCCCTTTCGGAGAGGGAAGGTAGCAAGTACTTCGACTTGAGTTCCATCAACTGTGAAGCCATAACGAAAAAGTCAGAAGCTATCTGTAAGTCGAGTTTCTTCATTCTTTCCACGTACTCGATGAACTCGTCGGCGAGCTGAGATATGGGTATCTGACGCACGTTTATCTTGCGCTTCTTGGCGAGATGTAAAAGTAAATCCAGTGGTCCCTCAAACTGTGGTAGCCTGAAAACCAGCTCCAAGACATCACCTCAAAAGAGCAGATTCATCCTGCTCCTGACCAGCGCCATCGTTTGCTCGGCCGTGCGCTTCGCTTTGCGGTTCCCCTCAACTATGACATCCAAAGCGAACTTTGCGTCTATTCTTGAGTATCTCTGCCAGATCGGTTCAAGTTCCCTTAACATGTTCTTCAGCAAAAGTTTCTTACAGTCGATGCAGCCAATCTTCGCAGTCGTGCAGCCATCGAAAACCCATTGTTTTTCCTCTTCATTTATGCCGAAGGCCCTATGGTAATCCCACACGGGACACTTGTTCGGATCACCTGGATCGCTCCTGCGCTTTCGTGCGGGATCCGTCATCATTGGAAGTATGCTCTTTTCCAGTTCCTGAGCGCTGCACTCGAGAGGAATTATGTTTCCATAGCTCTTACTCATCTTTCGTCCATCGGTTCCAGGAAGCTTTGGCACAACGGACAGTACCGCCTGTGGCTCGGGGAAGGTTGGTCCATAAAGGTAATTGAACCTTCGTGCGATCTCTCTCGTCAGCTCAATGTGATACACCTGATCCTCTCCAACGGGAACGCCCTCTGCCAGATACATCAGTATGTCCGCTGCTTGAAGCACCGGATAGAGGAGAAAACCCGCGTTGGACAGGTCTTTTTCAGAGAGCTGTTGTTTCATTTCCTTGTATGTCGGCACCCTCTCCAACCAAGGCAGTGGTACTACCATCGAAAACAACAACGCCAGCTCGGCGTGCTCCTTAACGCCAGATTGAACGAACAGAACAGATTTCTCAGGGTCCAAACCGCAGGCGAGAAAGGCGCGCATCACTTCCACCGTGTGATCCTGAAGCTGCTTGGTGTCATCATAAGCAGTGGTCAAGGCGTGCCAATCGGCAACGAAGAAAAAGCATTCGTGACCTTCTTCCTGAAGCAATTTCCACGTTCTGAGCGCCCCAACGTAGTTTCCGATGTGCGGTTTACCCGTAGGTCTCACACCGCTGAGAAGTCTCAAACGTTACCACCCCTCGATGCGATTCGCGCGACACGGTTCATCAGTATGGCTGTGGTCACGACGCCCACCCCACCGGGCACAGGCGTGACCAAGCATTTCTTTTCAACTTCAGGATCCACGTCCCCAACGACTTTGTCATCTACGACGTTTATGCCCACATCTATGACCAAAGCATTCTCCCTCACCATATCGGGTTTCAAAAAGCCCGCACGGCCCACCGCCACGATGACTATGTCTGCCTGGGCTGTCTTCTCTTCAAGCTTTTGAGTCTTCGTGTGACACACCGTCACGGTTGCGCTCCTATCACGTCTCAGAAGCATCACGCTCAAAGGTAACCCAACCGTGTTGCTTCGGCCGATTATCACAACGTTCTTTCCGACCACATCAATGGTACGGGTGAGAATTTCGACGACTGCCGCAGCGGTACATGGCGCGAAACTCTCTTCAGCGTACATGAGTCGTCCAAGGTTGACTGGGTTTCTCCCTTCAACGTCTTTCGCTGGATCGATGAGCGAAGCAACCTGTAGCTCGTCAACACCCTTCGGTAAAGGATGTGCCACGAAGATTCCATGCACCGTCTCATCCTTGGAGAACTCCAAAAGCTTTTCTGAAAGAGTTTCAACGCTGTCCAACACAAAAATTTCATGCTCGACGTTCAAACTCTTGGCCTTCTTCTGCTGGCTCTTCAGATACGAGATCGTTCCTTCATCTGGATTCACCGCCAAACTGACCAACTTCGGTTTGGTTACTTTCGTGAGGGCCATCGTTTCTTCGTCTATGGACTTGGCGATGCTCTTACAGTCAATGAACAAATGACATCACCTCAGAAAAGTCCAACGATGTTGCCATCGTCGTCGATATCGATGTTCACCGCATTCGGCCTCTTTCCGAGCCCAGGCATCAACATAATGTCTCCCGACACAGCGACCACAAAGCCCGCTCCGGCGGACAAAAGAAAATCTCTCACAGTGAAGGTGTAATCTTTGGGTGCACCGAGTTTGTCAGGATCGTCCGAGATGGAATACTGCGTCTTTGCGACTATCACAGGTAAGTTGCCGTAGCCGTTCCTCTCCAGCCTTTCGAGAGATGTTTCAGCTTCCTTGGTGAAGGCGACGTCTTTGGCTCTGTAGATCTCTCGAGCGAGAATTTGAAGCTTTTCACGGACAGATTCTGATCCTTTCAAAAGGGGGTTATACCTGGAATCGTCCGCCACACGGACAACTATTTCCGCCAATTCGATCGCACCCTCAGAACCTTTCGCAAAAGCTTCGTTCACCGCAACGGGAACGTCCATGCGCTCAACGTACGTCCTTAGGAACTGAAGTTCGTCATCGGCGTCGGTCTCGAATTTGTTGATCGCAACGACGACGGGAACTTGGTACTTTTTCATGTTCTCGATGTGAACTCTTAGATTCTCAACTCCCTTTTCGAGGGCTTCAAGATTGGGTTTGGCCAATTCCTTCAAATTCATTCCCCCGTGGTACTTCAGCGCTCTCACCGTCGCAACGATGACGATGGCGGAAGGTCTGATGTTGGCTGTCGGTGCGACGAAATCCAAGAATTTTTCAGCACCGAGATCCGAGCCAAAGCCCGTCTCTGTTACCACGAAGTCGCTCAAACCAAGTGCCATCTTCGTGGCGATGATGGAATTGGTTCCGTGCGCAATGTTTGCAAACGGTCCACCGTGAATGAAAGCAGGAGTGTTCTCGCTCGTCTGAACGAGGTTCGGGTTGATTGCATCCTTCAAGAGAACCACGACCGAACCTTGAACCTCGAGGTCCGAAACTTTGACGGGCTTGTTCGTTCTTGTCCAGGCAACGACCACATCACCGACGCGCTTCTTCAGATCCTGAAGGTCTTTGGCCAAACACAGTATGGCCATCATTTCGGACGCCGCGGTGATCACGAATCTATCCTGCCGGGGATAACCGTTCGCGTGCCCGCCCAAAGCCACAACGATGTCTCTCAATGCACGATCGTTCATGTCCATCGTTCTGGGCCAGTTGATCTTCGTCACGTCTATGTCGAGCTCGTTGCCAAACCTCACGTGTGCATCGATCATAGCGGAGATCAAATTGTGCGCACTCGTCACGGCGTGTATATCACCGGTAAAGTGAAGGTTGATGTCTTCCATGGGTAGTACCTGAGACTTGCCGCCACCGGTCGCACCACCCTTTATACCAAAGACTGGACCCAAGGATGGTTCTCTCAGTGTCACAATTGAACTGTAACCGAGTCTGTTGAGTGCCATCGACAGGCCTATGCTCGTGGTCGTTTTACCCTCACCGGCCGGTGTCGGAGTCATCGCAGTGACGACGATCAACTTGCCTTTCGGCTTTAACTCTGAGAGCAGTTTGTACGAAACCTTGGCCGTGTAGTCCCCGTAGAGCTTGAGGTACTCCCTCGGGATAGAGAGCCTCTTCGCAACCTCCTCGATGGGTAGCAGGCGAACCTGGTTAGAGCCTGCCATCAATGATTCCTCCCTTCACAGGCGCCATTTTTCCTCGGGAACATACTGTTTGGCCAACCTATCGAGCACCCCGTTGACGAACTTACCACTGTTGTCTGTCCCGTACCTCTTGGCCAGTTCTATCGCTTCGTCGAGCGTCACCTGTATGGGCACATCTGGCTCGTACAGCAACTCGTAAGTTCCCAATCGCAAAACACACCTGTCCACGGACGACAATCTCTCCAGAGTCCAGTTCTCTAAGCACGAAGATATCTTTTCATCTATACAGTCGATGTGATCGTATATGCCCCGCACGTACCTCTCAACATCTTTACGAACTGAGTCTGACTTTTCTTTACTGAGAACTTCCTGAAGAACCGTATCGACAAGATCTTTTCGGAACTCGTTTTGGAATATGACTTTGAAGACTAAGTCCCTCATCCTGCTGCGACGCGCCATCTTGGTTTCACTCCTTCGTCTCTTCCTCCCCTTGTTCTGTTACGCCCGATTCCTCAACGTCCTCGATCATTACGTTCACAGAAACCACCTGCTGATCCGTCATCCTTTCGATGTCGAGCTTCACCTGCTCCATTAGCTTTCGTCCTATTTCAATCAGAGGCTTCCCAAAGGGTACAGTGATCTTCATAGAAACTATGATGTTGTCTTCAGGCGTTCGGTCTACGTCGATGGACTTCTTGAGCCTTTTCTGCTTCTTTTCATCATCGATCTCCAGCACGGAACAGGCACTCCTGAAAGCGATCTCTCTTATAGCGTTGTCGGATATGTCGATCGTTCCAAAACCTTTCTCCATGTTGCTCACCCCTTCAAGCTCTCTCTATGTACTCGCCGGTCCTCGTGTCGACCTTGATCAACTCGTCTTTCTCGACGAAGAACGGTACGGTGATACGCAGACCGGTCTCGAGAAGCGCTGGTTTTCCTCCGCCAGCGACAGTGTCACCCTTGAAACTTGGTTCTGTCTCAACGACCTTGAGCACTACAACGTTGGGAAGCTGGATCCCTATCGGACTCTCATCGAGCATCAGAATGTCCACCTCAAGGTTTTCCGTCAGATACCACTTCGCATCTCCGATCTCTTCCTCACTGAACGCAACTTGCTCGTAATCGTCCAGAGACATGAAGTAGTAATGATCTCCGTCGTTGTACAGGTACTGAGCCTTCTTGAACGACAGTTCCGCTTCAGCCACCCTGTCGCCACTGCTGAACGTGACATCTCTCACGAGGCCAGTCCGAACGTTTTTCAGCTTCGTCCTGACAAGCCCTCGCCCCATCGCCATGTGGTGCTTGTTCACGTCGACCACCCTGTAGGGCTCTCCTTCGTACATGATCACGATACCTTTTCTCAGGTCAGTGACTTCTATCAATGCTTCCACCTCCGTTCACAGAACTTGAAGCTTTCTTTCCAGATGGGTGAGTCTTTCCAAGTGGTCTTCGCGGATCACGACATCCTCTTCTATTCTAACACCGAATTTACCTTCGATGTAGATCCCCGGCTCGATTGTCACCACGGCACCGACAGGTAGCATCGATTCGTTGCTCTGGTTCACCCTCGGTGCCTCGTGAACCTCCAACCCCAGACCGTGACCAAGGCCGTGACCGAAGTACTCACCGAAACCGCTGTTTGCTATGTGTGCGCGCGCTATAAAATCCAGTTCCTTTCCACTCATACGAGCTGAACCCTTCTCGAGCGCTAAGGATTGTGCTTCAAAGACCGTGTTGTATATCCTCACGAACTCTTCATCAGGTTTCCCAAGATAGAACGTCCTGGTTATGTCCGCACAGTAACCGTTGAACTTCGCCCCGAAGTCGAAGAGCACCGGCTCGTTCATCCTCAGTTTCCGTTCCGAGGCTCTGCCATGCGGCAAAGCCGTTCTCGGTCCTGATATGACGATCGTTTCAAACGCGATCCCATCGGCTCCGAGAGTCTTCATTCGATACTCCAATTCGGCGGCGATGTCCTTCTCCGCCACGCCATCTTTGACGAAGGGCAGAACTTTGAGCAGCGCTTCTTCGCTTATGTGAATCGCCTTCTTGATGAACTCTATCTCCTGAGGCTCTTTGATCATACGCATCTGTTCAACGATGTGATCGATGGGTTTGTAGAGGGCTTGGTACTTTTCAGATAGCTTCAGGTACATCTCGTGGCTTATTCGAGAAAACTCCAGTCCAACTACCTTAGGTTTGATCGTTTCAAGTACACCAACGATGGTGTCATAAATGTTCGTTCCGCGATGTTCGACCAGTGCGAACTTGGTCTGTTGCTTGGCCTGTTCGAAATACCTCGAATCTGTGATTATGAACCGAGAGTCCTTCGTGATAACGAGAAAACTGAGTGAACCAGTGAACCCCGAAAGATACATCGTAGTTGGCCGAGATGAGTACTCCACGTTGCATATGAGCGCAGCTTCAATGTTTTCCTTCTCCAAGGCGGCGACGAACTTCTTGATTCTCTCCATCCTTCGATCACCTCCATCGCTTCGATTGTACAATATTTCATGAGGTGGACGATTCAATGAACGAGCCTGCCAAGATTGTCGAGAAGATAGTCAAGCTGTTCCCCCGAGGAAGGTTTTCTTCCGATCCTTTCAGGATTCTCATCTGCACCATACTGAGCCAACGAACTCGGGACGAAAACACAGAGAGAGCTTGCGAAAAGCTCTTCGCTCGCTACAGAGATGTCTTTGAGCTCGCCAAAGCATCAGCGCCCGATCTTTACGAGCTGATAAGAGAAAGTGGGATGTACAAACAGAAGGCTCAGAGGATCGTTGAGGTGGCGAAAATTCTTGTCGAAAAGTACAGCGGAAAGATCCCGAACAAACTGGAAGAACTTCTGAAACTACCCGGTGTAGGTAGAAAGACAGCGAATATAGTGTTGTACCAGGGCTTTGGTCAGCCGGCGATCGCCGTGGACACACACGTACACAGGATCTCGAACAGGCTTGGCCTCGTAAAAACAAAGCGACCTGATGAAACTGAAGAGCAACTCAAGAAATTGATTCCGAAGCACCTGTGGGGACCTATGAACGGTTCCATGGTGGAGTTCGGGAGGCGCATCTGTCAGCCAATCAAACCAAAGTGCGAGGCTTGTCCTTTGAACAGCGAATGCGAGTACTTTTTGCAGAAAGGATGTTGAAAAGTAAAACAAGACACCAGTATAATTAGATTAAACTTGGTTTGGGGGCGATCAGATGAGAAGGTTTCTGGCGGCTTCTCTGGTTGTGCTGGCATTCGTGGCGGCATTCGGCCAGAAACAGACCATGGTTGTCTACGCCTACGGTTCTGAATGATAACGCTCGATCCAAGCACCGAATTCTCCAACTCCATCATCGTGCTGAACAACGTCTACGAAACCCTGACACGCTATGTGGATGGGAAACTCGAACCGCTTCTCGCTACAGAATGGTCAGCGAACGAAGACGGCACAATGTGGACCTTCAAGCTCAGGAAGAACGTCAAGTTTCATGACGGCGCTGAGCTCACATCCGAAGCTGTGAAGTTCTCCATCGAGAGGACCATCAGGCTTGCAGGTGGACCAGCCTACATTTGGGACAGCGTTCACGAAATCGAAACGCCAGATCCTTACACGGTCGTTTTAAGCTCAAGTATCCTGCGAATATTCCGCTCATTGCTTCAGCTGGCTATGGGGCCTTCATATTCAGCCCGAAGGTGGCTCAGATCGGAGATGACGAGGCAGTCGCGAAATGGTTCAACGCCGGCAACGATGCAGGTACAGGTCCCTACACCATCAGCAAGTACGATCCCAAGACTCAGGTGGTCTTGAGGAAGTTCGATGGTTACTGGCGAGGTTGGACCGAAAGGAAGTTCGACATTGCCGTCATTCAAATCGTGCCGGATCCTTCTTTGAGGATGCAGATGGTTACTTCGGGCAAGATTCACATCACACGGGAATTGATCTACGATGATCTGAAAAAGTTGGAAAGCAACCCGAACGTTTACATAAATCAAAAACCGAGCTTTCAGGTACTGTATCTGTTCTTCAACACGAAGAAGTTTCCATTCAACAATCCAGATTTCAGAGCCGCTGTCGCTTATGCGATACCGTACAAGGAGATCATCGATCACGTTCTGCTCGGTTACGGTCTGCAACCTTCAGGAATCATACCCAAGGGCATGTTCGGTTATGCGGATCATTTACCATTGCTCTCACAAGATTTGGAGAAAGCCAAACAGCTTCTGGCCAAATCAAACGTCGATCCAAAGAACGTGAAATTGGTGTTGACATATTTGCAGTCCAACGAGAGCGAGAAGAAAGCGTCTGAGCTCATCCGGGCCAGTTTGAAGAAACTCGGCATTGAGGTGGAATTGAGACCCATGAACTGGGAACAACAGTGGGCGTGGGCGAGAAGCGATCCATCGAAGGCGCAAGACATGTTCATCATGTACTGGTGGCCCACAGTGATGACGCCGTACGACTTTCTGTTCAGCATGTTCCACACGGAACAGGAAGTGCTGTTCAACCTTTCCTACTACTACAACGAAGAAGTGGACAAACTTATGGACGAGGCCGTGCAACTTGAAGGCACGAATCCGAAGCGTGCTGAGCAACTCTACAAAATGGTAGAAACGATACTGCGCAGAGATCTACCCGCGGTTCCCTTGTACCAGATCAACGATATTTATGTTGTTCACAGATCGATCAAAGGATTCACATCGAATCCCGCTTATCCGAATGTGGTTTTCTTCTACGAACTTGAAAGTGGATCCTGAGGTTGATCGCGCGTGAATTTTCTGAGGTACACTGTTTCGAGATTGTTTTGGTCGATCTTCGTCGTGCTCGGAGTTGTGTTCGTGGTCTTTTTGGTTTCGAACGTTGTACCCTCTGATCCAGCCGCACTGTGGGTGGGTCCGAAAGCCACCCACAGTGCGATCCAAGCGGCGAGAGAAAAATTGAAGCTTGACAGACCGATACTTCTGAGGTTTGGTTATTTTTTGAAGGACCTGCTTCGATTCGATCTGGGCACATCGATAAGAACGCACAACCCCGTGATCGAAGACATACGAAAGGCTTTGACGGCGACCTTCGAACTCCTGTTGCTTGCGGAATTCCTCGCAGTGGGCTTGGGTATTCCACTTGGAGTTCTCGCGGCGGTAAAGAGAAACAAATGGTTTGACGACCTAAGCAGGGCCTTTGCTGTCGCCGGTGTATCACTGCCGAGCTTTTGGTACGGTATGATCCTGCAACTTCTCTTCTTCAAATGGCTCGGTATATTGCCTCTGTCGGACAGGATCGATACGTTTGTTTCGCTCATCCATCCGTTCGAAGAGAAGACAGGTTTCTATCTGATCGACACTTTGCTGGCGCGAAACTACGTCGCTTTCTTCGACGTGGTGAAACATCTCATACTCCCGGCCATAACACTGGCTGCGTATCCAATAGGTTTGATCATGCGGCAAGTGCGTTCCATGATGGTCGAGGTACTACAAGAGAACTACATAAGAACAGCCTTCGCGTACGCAATTCCTGAGCGAAAGATATATTTTGGTTACGCGCTCAAAAACGCTATAGCGCCCGCGATGGTAACGGTTGCTCTTTCTTTCGCCTACACACTCGTGGGGGCATTCCTTGTCGAACTGATCTTCAACTGGCCGGGACTGGGTAGATACGCCGCGAACGCGATACTGAGCATGGACTATCCAGCCATCGTGGGGGTAACGATAGTGGCGTCGGTGTGCTACGTGCTCATCAATTTCGTTGTTGATCTGATCCAAGCGAAAATAGATCCGAGGATAAGGTTTTGAGGGGGAATCTCTCTGACTTTGAAACTGGTTAGACTCGCTCTCAAGAACCGACTCGCCAAATTCAGTCTCACGATAGTCTCGATCTTTGCCTTGCTCGCGCTGATCGCTCCGTGGATAGTACCCTACAAGGAGCAGGCCTTGGGTGAACCGAACATGGCGGAGCGCTTGTTGTCACCGAGTTTGAGACATCCCTTTGGCACCGATCACATGGGTCGCGACATCCTCAGTCGCATGATTTACGGTGCGAGAACTTCGCTCTTTACAGCGGTCTCAGTCGTCTTCCTCTCAGCTCTGATAGGTGTTCCGATCGGTATCGCAGCAGGTTACTTTGGAGGACTTGTAGACAACGTTCTCATGCGTTTCACAGATGTTTTTTTGTCGTTCCCTCCGCTCTTGCTCGCACTTTTGATCGCTTCGACGCTTGGCAAAGGTTTGTTCAACGCCATCTTGGCGCTCGTGATAACTTGGTGGCCATGGTACGCACGCTTGGTACGATCCCAGGCTTTGTCCACAAAGTCACTCGCGTACGTTGAGGCAGCGAGAGCAGCAGGTGTTTCCAACTTCATGATCATGTTCAGGCACATCCTTCCGAGCTGCATCGCACCACTCGCGGTTCAATGTACTATGGATATGGGTAGCGCCATCCTGGAAGCTGCAGCACTCTCTTTTCTTGGCCTTGGAGTTCAGCCTCCCATGCCTGACTGGGGTTTGATGATCAGCGAAGGTAAGGCTTACTTCTTGAACTATTGGTGGGTGCCAACGTTCCCAGGTTTGTTCATGCTGGTTTTGGTCATGTCTTTCAATTTGCTTGGCGACGTTTTCAGAGAGCTCGTAGATCCAAGGTTGAGGAGGAGAATGTTGATTTGAATGAACTTGTGAAATTCGAGAACTATTCCTTGACTTTCAAGACTCTGTACGGTGATGTGAGAGCGCTGAGAAATCTGTCCTTCACGATCAACAGTGGCGAAATCGTGGCGTTGGTTGGAGAGACAGGTTGTCGCAAGACTGTGACTGCACTTTCGATCATAGGCCTTCTTCCAGAGAACGCCTCGCAGACCGGTAAGATCTTTTTCAAAGGGGTTGAGGTGAACCACGAAAACGTCAAGAGAATACGTGGCAAAGAAGTTGCGATCGTTTTCCAAGACCCCACTTCTTCGTTGAACCCACTCTACAGCATCGAACAACAGCTTGTAGACGTACTCGTGAGTAGATGGGACATACCTAAGAGCGAAGCGAAAGAAAAGATCGATGGACTTCTCAGGCAGGTTCAGTTGTTCGACGTTGACAGAATCCGACGAGCCTACCCGCATGAACTTTCTGGAGGTATGAGACAGCGGGTTATGATCGCCATGGCTCTCGCATGTGAACCAAGTCTCCTCATTGCCGATGAACCGACGACGGCCTTGGATGTGACTGTGCAGAGGCAGATACTCTATTTAATCTGGGAGTTGCAAAGAGCAAGGAAGTTCTCGGTACTCTTCATCACACATGATCTTGGCATCGTCGCACAGCTCGCCGACAGGGTTGTGGTCATGTACGCAGGCAACATCGTTGAGATGGCTCCTAAGAAAGAATTGTTTTCAAACCCGCTACATCCTTACACATCCGGACTTCTGAACTGCGCGCTGGATCCACGTAAGAAGAAATTGCCAGAACCGATCCCTGGTTCTCTACCGTCTCTCACCGGGCTTCTGGATGGTTGTATCTTCAGAGAAAGATGTGGGCGAGTCCAGAACGAGTGTGGCATCTTGACGCCTGAACTGGCAGAGGTACGGCCAAGCCATTTCGTTGCTTGCCATCTTTGGAGGGAACAGCGTGGTTGAGGTCAAGAAGCTCAAAAAGTATTTCGTCCTCAGGGGTAAGGGACTGTGGGGAAAGAAATATTTCGTCAAAGCGGTCGACGATGTGAGTTTCTTCGTCAAAGAAGGTCAAAGTGTTGCAATCGTTGGAGAATCAGGTAGCGGGAAGAGCACACTGATCCGCTGCATCAACGGCTTGGTCAAACCCACGAGTGGACAAGTGTTCTTGGATGGCGAATCCGTCGTAGGGCTCAAGGGAAATGAATACAAAGAAAAGGTCGCAAAGAAGGTCCAGATGGTCTTTCAAGATCCCACAACTTCTTTGAATCCGAGACTCAGAGTTTTCGACATCATCGTCGAACCCGTTCTCGCACAGCAAAGGGTTCCTAAGGCCCAACTCGTCGATCTCGTGAATGACTTACTACGAAAGGTGGGACTCGATCCTAAGCTTTCAGATAGATATCCTGGCGAGCTAAGCGGTGGCCAATGCCAAAGAGTGGCGATAGCAAGAGCGCTCTCAGTGAGACCCAAGGTCCTGCTCTTAGACGAACCCACCTCTTCGCTGGATGTATCAGTTCAGGCACAAGTTTTGAAACTGCTCAACGAGTTGCGCCAAACTTTCCATTTGACTTACATCTTCGTGAGCCACGATCTGGGCGTGGTGAGAAACGTCGCAGAAAGGGTCTTCGTGATGTATCTTGGAAGGATTGTAGAAATCGGTCCCACAGAGGAGGTCATAGATCAACCTTTGCATCCTTACACGAAACTTCTTATCGAGTCCATTTTTTATCCAGATCCAAATGTTGAAATGAAGAAACCAGCGATCGTTGAAGAGGTGGAAACGACAATGAACGCCGGATGTAGATTCAGAAATAGGTGCCCGTTTTCTACAAAAGAGTGTGAGATTTACGACATGAAGCCACTCGAAGCATCAAGAGATAGGTACGTGTCGTGTATCAAATGGGAGGTGGTGGGAAGATGGTCGAGCTGAGTTTGAGGGATATCGAGCAGATCCTTTTTGGCTGTGCAGTTCTCGGAACAGGTGGGGGAGGAGATTTGCAAAGGGGTTTGGAAACGGTCAGAAGAACCGTGAAGGGAAAGGCCGTGCTCATGGATGTTGATGAGTTCGGTGACGATGATTTGGCGGCGTGCCCGTACTTTGTTGGGTCTGTTTCACCAACGACGAGAACGAAAAATCTTGAAAGAAGGATCGAATCACCTGTTTACGAATCCTTCAAACTCCTCGAGCGTTACATGGGAAGGAAGTTCAGCGCAGTCTTCCCAACGGAACTCGGCGGTGGAAATACAGCCGTCGCGTTCGAAGTTGCTGCACAAACAGGTGTAGTCGTTCTGGATGGAGATCCTGTTGGAAGAGCTGTTCCGGAAGTTCAGCATACAAGCTTCTACTTGCTGAATGTCCCTATGACCCCATTCACAGTCTGCAACCATTTCGGTGACAAAATGATAGTCGAAGAGGTAAGTAGCGACGAGCAAGCCGAGCAAATCACGCGTGCTGTGGCGGTCGTGAGTGAAGGCAAGGTCGGTGTCACCTCGCACCCACTGAAAGGCTCCGTGCTGAAAAAGAGCCTTGTGAAGGGTACGGTGAGCCTCGCGTGGAAGGTTGGAAAGGCGAGAGAAGATGCTCTCGTCGAAGGAAAAAATCCCGTGGAAGCGATCGTGGATGTTCTGAGCGCGACGATCTTGTTCGAAGGAATGGCTGAGTCCGATGCCAACTGGGAGGACAAAGATGGCTTCACCTACGGTGAGATGCACTTTGCTGGGGTTGGACCGTTCAAAGGCAGGAAATTCAGAATCTGGTTCAAGAACGAAAACCTCGTAGCTTGGATCGACGAAGAGGTGTGTCTGACCTGCCCAGACCTGATCATCGTTCTCAGGGCCAAGGATGGAACGCCCGTGCTGAACCCACATCTGAAAGAAAATGAACACGTTGTGGTCCTCGGTGTTGCTACGAACGAACTCTGGAGGAGCCCAAAGGCGATCGAAATCTTTGGACCGAGACACTTTGGGTTCGATTTCGACGAGGTACTTTTGAATGGGAGGAACAAAAAATGAGGTTCGATCTCTCCAAAGTTGCGATGAAATTAGTCTGCGACATGTTCAAGGTCAAACTCAACGAAGAAGTCGCGATCACGTACGACACACTTTCACATCCTGCAGTCGTAGAAGCTGTGGCCAGCGAGATTGTTCGCGTTGGTGCGAAGCCACTCCTACTGTGCGTTCCAGCTCCGAGAGGAGTCGGCAAGGCTGCGGATCCTGATCTTCCTCTGAAGTCCCTGAGCGCTGCGCTCCAAAACGTCGATGTATGGATCGAATTCAACCAGCAATGGTTGCTGTATTCCTCGGCATTTGAGGCGGCGATAAAGAACAAAAGCCTCAGATACATGTGCTTGGTCGGCATGGATGAAGATATGTTCGTTCGCACGTTGGACATAGATCTCGAGAAATTGGCGAGCTTCATGAAAGCGCTGGCGGAAATCTTGACGACTGCCAAGCAAGTCAGGATAACGAACCCTTCTGGTACCGACGTGAGATTCAGTAACCATCCACAACGTGCCATAGTGTGCGATTACGGTCATGCAAGCAAACCTGGAATTCACATGTTGCCCGGCCAGATGAGCTGGACTCCCATTGAAGAATCGATCAACGGTAAGATCGTGTTCGACGGTTCCATCGTTCCCCCACTTGGAGTGTTGAAAGAACCCGTCACGCTCGTTGTTAAAGAAGGAAGAATCGTTGAGATAGCAGGAGGGAGTCAGGCGCGACAGTTCGAATCGTGGTTGAAGTCTTTCAAGCATGAAGGTATGTTCAGACTCGCACACATCTCACTCGGACTCAATCCGGGAGCCAGGTTGAGTGGAAACGTGCTCGAGGATGAACGCGTCTGGGGCTGCAGCGAATGGGGTATAGGTTACATCAGTGAAGATCTCACCCCCGGCGAAGTTTACCCGGATCAAGCACCATCTCACTGTGATGGGGTATGTTTGAACTCAACGATCGTGGTGGACGATAGAGAAATCTTCGTCGACGGCAACTTGGTGGACGAGGAGCTGTGCAGGCTGCTGGAAGACTGATTACATGTATGTACAAGTAATGTTCATGCCAAAGATGCGGTAAAATCTTTTCCAGAAGGGGGGTTTCAGCGATGAAAAGGTTTCTAACGGTACTTCTGCTCATCGCCACGATGATATTGTTCGCAGCGAGGCTTACGATCCTGCACATCAACGACACGCACGGTCATGCGTGGCCCTGGAGTGAGACGAACAATCCAAACATCGGTGGATTCGCTGCGATAGCAACGATCGTTGAAGAGGTGAGAAAAGAGGTTGAAGCTTCGCAAGGTCACATGCTGTTCTTGCACTCGGGTGACATGAACACCGGAGTTCCAGAATCGGACATGCTCGATGCCGCACCGGACATCGTTGCCTTCAACATGATGAAGCTCGATGCCATGGTCTTGGGTAACCACGAATTCGACAAACCAAAAGAAGTGCTCGCAAAGCAGATGAAGCTTGCCAAATTTCCTATGCTCAGTGCTAACTTCCGCGATCCGGAAGGGATCGTCAAACCACAGCCTTACGTCATTAAAGACTTCGGCGATCTCAAGGTCGCGATCGTCGGACTCACGACGGAAGAAACCGCGATCTTAGAACCACTTCATCTGAGAGGTGCCGCCTTTGCAAATTGCGTGGAGACGACCAAGAAGCTCGTCGAAGAGCTCAGAGACAAGGTGGACATCGTGGTCGTTTTGGCACACCTGGGATGGGAACCGGAAGGCGAAGGAAAAACCACGAGCAAGCAACTCGCTCAACTGGTTGATGGCATACACGTCATAGTCGATGGTCACAGCCACACGAAGTTCGATAAAGCGCAAGTCGTGAACGGGGTCATAGTGGTCCAAGCCTGGGAATGGGGTAAGTACGTTGGAAGGCTCGATCTGGAGATAGAGAAGGGGAAGATTGTCTCCTACAGCTGGAAACCCATCCCAGTCAACTTGAAAGTTCATAAAGGTAAGGATGCACAAGGTAAAGACATCTACGAGTTCGTCGACAAACCTTACGAGGAACATTTCTACGTCAAGACTGTGCTCGACTATTTCAAACAACTCGGTGAGGAGAAACTCGGCACGGTGATTGGCAAGACGCACATCCTGCTCGACGGTGAGAGGGCGAACGTGCGTTCAAGGAGCACGAACTTGGCAAACATGATCTGTGACGCGATGATGTGGAAGGTCAACGCCGATGTTGCACTCATGAACGGTGGAGGCATAAGGGCTTCCCTAAAACCCGGTGACATCACCGTGAGGGACGTTCTGACCGTTCTACCGTTCGGAAACACGCTGTACGTTCTGAAGATGACGGGCGAACAACTGATGAAAGTTTTGGAATACGCCGCGACCGTCAAGGAGGGCCAAGGAGCGTTCCTGCAAGTTGGCGGTCTGACTTGGAAGAGTGTTGGGGGTAAGGTCGTCGAAGCGAAGGTGAAGGGAGAACCGATAGATGCCAACAGAGTGTACGTGGTCGTGACGAACAACTATCTCGCAGGTGGCGGGGATGGTTACACGATGCTCACAGGTCTTGCCGGTTACGACACCGGCTTCAGAATCGACAGCGTCCTAGTTGAATTCATACAAACTGTGCTGAAGGGAGAAATAAAAGAGTACGATGCATCGCTGAGGTACGTGAGGGAATGAAAGAAAAAGGGGCCTTCGGGCCCCTTCTTTTTAACAGAGACGGTCAATCGAGCGGTTGCCATTCAACGTGGAACGTTCCAGGTTTATCGATTCTTTCAAAGGTGTGAGCACCGAAGAAATCTCTCTGAGCCTGTATGAGGTTCGCAGGTAAATTATCACTCGTGAGACTGAAAAGGTAGTCCAGACAACCGTTGAGTGCGGGTGAAGGTATCCTGAGCAATCGTGCGAAATGACTCACTCTGACGGCAGAATCGAGTCTTCCCTCAACGAACCTTTGGGCCCTCTCATCGTTCAAGAAAGTCACGTTGTTTGGTGAATTTTTCAACAGCTGTCTCAAAAAGTCGAGCATCTTCGACCTGATGATGCATCCACCTTTCCAGATGCGCAAGACCTCAAGTAGATCGATGCCGTAATTGAACGTCTTGGACGCTTCCTGAATCAACCAGATGCCTTGTGAGTAAGAAAGAAAATATGCCAGCGAGAGCACTTTTTTCAATTCTTCTGTAGTGACACTCTCGGACGGAGTCGAACTTTTGTGGTACAACTTCGACAATCTTTGTCTTTCCTCTTTGTAATACGACACGACACGCGCGAAGACTGAGGCGGCCATAGAGAACGTGGGAACTCCAAGATCGAGCGCAGCCTGAGTGGACCACTTACCGGTGCCTTTCTGCTCAGCTTTGTCGAGTATGAGTTCAACGAGTGGCTTTCCTGTTTCCTCATCCTTCCATCGCATGATCTTGTAAGATATCTCCATCAAGAACGATGACAATTCACCGTTGTTCCAATCCTCAAAGATGGATCCGATCTGTTCAGCAGAAAGACTCAATCCTTTCCTCATGAGATCGTAGATTTCTGCGATGCTCTGCATGATGCTGTACTCAATACCGTTGTGCACCATCTTTACGAAGTGTCCTGCAGAACCATCACCAACGTACGTGCAACAAGGTCCATCCTCTGTCTTGGCTGCTATGTCGAGCAGAATCTTTTCGACCAAGACGTAAGCGTCCCTCGTTCCTCCCGGCATCAAAGATGGACCATGCAGAGCACCGTACTCTCCACCTGAGACGCCCATACCCAAGTAGAGGATACCTTCTTTAGCGAGTTCCTTCAGTCTTCTGTCTGTGTCTGCATAATGTGAATTTCCTCCGTCTATTATGAGATCTCCCTTCTCCAGATGTGGCAAAAGCTCGTTGATCATATCGTCGACAGCTTGTCCCGCTTTGACCATGATTATTATCTTTCTTGGCCTCTGAAGACTGCTCACGAAGTCCTCGATGCTGTAGGCAGGTACTATCTTTTCAGACTTCACCCTCTCCTCGATGAACCTCTTCGTCCTCTCAGCGGTTCGATTGTAGACAGCGACAGCGTAACCTTTCCGCGCGATGTTCAGAACCAAGTTCTGCCCCATGACCGCAAGACCAATAAGCCCAATGTCTGCCTTCACCATGTCCGACCTCCCCTAACAATAATACAATACGCGCTCAAGTGTACACGAAGTAGCTACCTTCTCTCACTAAGATTTGCACTGGTTCGTCCAGCTGGAACTCCTCTTCGCTGTTTATGAAAATGGTGTCTTCGAGCTCCTGCAATTTCACTTCGTAACGCGTCTTCGAACCGAGGTAGAGCTTGCCGACGATCACACCCTTCAACAACAAGTCGTTCGAAGTTTTCTTTATCGAAGTGTTGGAGCGACTCAGGATGGCTTCCTCCGCTCTTATGACCAAGCTCAGTTCTTCACCTTTTTCAGCAGTAACAATACCCAGTTTCCTGATCGATTCAGGCTTCGTTCGAACAACGCAGTTCACCCCGACGAAGTCGGCAACAAAAAGGTTCACTGGTTTTCGATATATCTCACGAGGCTCGCCCACCTGGAGTATCTTACCGTTGCTCATCACGGCTATTCTGTCGGCTATGCTCAGTGCCTCTTCTTGATCGTGTGTCACATAAAGCGTGGCGATCTTGAGTTTTTTCAACATGGCTCTCAACTCGAAACGGATCCGCATCCTTATCTTCGCGTCAAGGTTCGACAGAGGCTCGTCCAACAGGAGTAAGTCAGGTTCAACAACGATCGCCCTTGCGAGTGCCACTCTCTGTTGTTGTCCGCCGGACAGTTGACTTGGCTTTCTGTTCGCCAAGTGTCCTATGTCGAGGAAGTTCAAGACCCATTCAACTTTTTCTTTGATCTTTTCTTTGCTGAGCTTCCTCACCTTCAGGCCGTAGGCGATTTTTTCGAAAACGGTCATGTGTGGCCACAAAGCGTAGTTCTGGAAAAACATGGCAACGTTTCGCCTTTCCGGGGGTAAATCCGTCACATCCCGTCCCTTTATGTAAATCTTTCCACCGTCCAACTGTACAAAACCTGCCACAGATCTGAGCAACGTTGTCTTTCCCGAACCGCTCGGACCGATCACCGCGAGCAATTCTCCTTCTTTGATCTCGACCGAAACGTCGTCCAAGGCTTTCACATCACCGTAGTATTTCTTCAAACCCTCAGTCTTAAGCACTACCATGATTTCATCCCCCAATTCCAGCTATGTATTCTGCTTTCAAGAACTTCTCGATAACCAACATGAACAAGAGGGACGGTATCATGAGAACGATTGCGATTACACTTGCGATCTGCATGTTGTAACCGGCACTCGCTGTGTACATGAGCACGGGGGCCGTCTGTATGAAAGGAGCTCCAATGAAGAACGCCGCGTTGAATTCACCCATCGACCAAAGAAAGACGTGTATCGCACCAGCTATGACACCCGGAATTCCCAAGGGAAACGTGATCGTCCAGAACACTCGCCATCTGCTCGCGCCAAGGTTCTGTGCGGCCTGTTCCAGATCGAGTGGTATCGATTTGAACGTCGCAGTTATGATCCACAAAGAGAAAACCAGCGAAGCCATCGTGTGAGCCATAACGATACCCCACATGTTGCCCCTCAGTCCCATCCTTCCGAAGACTCGAGCAAGATTGATGAAAATTGGGAGCTGTGGAAATGCTTGAGGCATAAGAAAAAGAAACAACAAGATGCGTTCTGCGGGCAATCTGTACCTCGCAAACGCGTAAGCAGCGGGAATAGCGATCGCTATCGAGAATCCCACAGTGAGCAACGCGATCTTCAAGCTGAGCAAAAGCGAGTCGAGCACTCTGCCTTGCTTGAACACCTCGGCCCAGTAGCGCAACGTGAATTCTTGAGGAATTGGGTTTGGCCAATACCAGACCCTTGCAAAACTCCAGATCGCAATTCCAACGAATGGCCCAACGACGAGCAAGAGTATGATGAACACCAGGACGACTTTGAGTGTGAGCTTCAAAATTGAAAACCTTCTCACGCCTTGATACCCCCTCGCTCGGCAGCCATGAACCTGAGATAGTAAATAGCAAACACCATGACGATCAAATAGGAGATCACACCCAAAGCGTTCGCGGTTCCCCAGTCGTTGAAGTAATTCACCCTGAACATCATGTTCACCGTGATCATGTTCGGGCTTGCCGGTCCAACCATGATGGGTATGGTCAAACTGCTTATGGTTCTGACGAAAGTGAGGATGAAGGCCACCATGATCGAAGGTCGGCACATGGGAATCAAGATATCGATCACGATCTTCCACTTCGAAGCACCAACGTTCTGTGCCGCTTCGATGTACGCACTGTCCAAGCTTCTGAAAGCACCAAGAACGATGAGCGTGGCGTAGGGGGTCATGATCCAGACGAAGGCCCAAACCAATCCGATCCAGCTTCTGGAGAGCCCTGGTAGTTCCTCAATCCTCAGGATCCTCGTCAACAAATTGTTCAACGTGCCGTGGGGTGCGAGGAAGACTCTCATCGCATGCCCCACGATCAGAAAAGGTATGAAGAGGGGTAGCTTGTACATCAATTCAAGAAATTTCCAGCTCTTGAAGCGAAGATAGCCAGACACAACAACGCTCACGATCAGTGTGGCCACGGTTGTAGCGAAGCTTATCGCCACACTGTAGATGATGTCGCGCCAATATATATCGAACGCCTTCACATAGTTCGTCAAACCGTACCTCCCTTGAACTGTGAAGCTCGTGTAGACGGACAAGATCAGAGGATAAACGTAGAGTGCTCCCAGGACGATCAGTGCGGGCAGAATGAGCAGAAGACCGACGAAAAGATCCCTTCTGCGCTTCATTGGTTCAACCTCCATGAAAAAGGCGAGGCATAAAGCCTCGCCTTTGGTTATTTCTCAACCCATCGCTCGTAAGCTTCGAGCATTCTGGTTCTGTAATCGGCTATCGGCATTCGTTTTCCGAATTTGAGTAGGTCTGCTTCCTTGATGTCTCTGTACAACCTTTCGAAGACCTCTTTGCCCAGATGCGGTGCCACATACTCTACACCGATCGCTGGGTACCAGTTGAACTTGTCGACGATGTACTTTGCGTGGACAGCTGGAGACGTAACGAACTCTATCAACTTCAGTGCGTAATCAGCGTTGGCTGCCTTTGTAGGTATCGCGAAATACATCGGTTGGCCAGGCATACCCGGTTCTGGCAGGATCAACCTTATGTTTGGATCCATCCTTCCTTCCCTTATCCAGGTGTAGAACATATCGACCCACACTGGACCCATCCAAATTTCGCCTCTGTTCAACGCGTCGAGCGTTCCAGCGTTTCCAGCGGTCAGCGTGACGTACTTGTTGAATTCTTTGAGCTCGGCGTAGATCTGCGGCCAGTCTTCCATGTACTTCTCATCGAACGGTCCGTTCATGAGCACGTCTGGATTCTTAGACTTCCAGTATACCCATCCAAAGACGAAGGAAACACCAGACATGCCACCCTTGATACCGTTGTAACCGAACTTCTTCGGGTTCTTCTTCACCCACTCGACGAGCTCCGCGTAACTTTTCGGAGGATCCTTAACGAATCTCGGGTTGTACGCTATGGCTGTCTGACTGTGGAACATCGGCATGACGTAACCGTTCACGCCCAGCGCGACCTCGGCTGTCTTCATTGTGGCCAGTCTTTTGGTCGTCAGAAAATCCGTGTACGGCCTTATGAGACCGCGTTCGATTGCCCAAATCGTTCCAGCTTCGTGGATCACGACCAGGTCGATGGCCCATTTGTCCTTCCGGGAATCTTTCTCGAGCTGAAGTTGCTGAATGATCTGCTGAGAACCAGCATCACCTGGTCCGGTACCCACGACCTTGACCTTGACGTTTGGGTACAACTTTTCAAACTCCGGCGCGATCTCGTACTGGAAGAAATCGACCATGTTTTGATCTCCCGCAACCATCATCGTGAGTGTGACTCTGATCGGTATGTTCGCCTGGGCAAGCAACACCGCGGCGACGATCAACAACATTACGCCGCACAGCTTCCTCATAACCTCACCCCCCCCTTGGAATTCAACCAGCAAAACTTCAAAGCTTTTTCAACGTACTTTGCAAAGTCTTAAAGGCCAACTTCGCCGATTCTTCTGATCCACCTGGTAGTGGTAAACATTCCACCGAAACAAAGCCATCGTAACCAGTATCGTGCAACTCTTTCAGGATCGAGACGAAGTTCAAGTGCCCCGCGCCTGGTGACCACCTGTTGCTGTCCGCAACGTGAAAATGTTTGATCCATTTTCCGAACTTTGTTATGCTCTCTTCAATGTTGGCTTCCTCTATGTTCATGTGAAACGTGTCCGCGAGGATCCCAACGTTGTCTCTCTTTAACAACTCGAGCACGGACTTCACTTCCTCGAGTGTGTTGAGAAAATCTGTCTCATACCTGTTCAACGGTTCGATCACCAGCTCAACATCCTTCTTTTCAGCATAATCGGCGAGTTTCTTCAGACTTTCGACGAACAGTTCGACCACCTCATCCAAAGCTCGCTTGTTCCTCTTTCCACGTACGAGCCCAATGATCACCTTGGCTTTGAAGATCGAAGCGAACTCGACGTGGCTCTTCAGTCTCTCCATCGCACGGTTTCGAACCGAAACATCTTGTGCCGTGATGCTCAGGCCGTCTGCGAGGTACGCTTGACCGGTAGCAACAGCGGCGACAGGCATGTGAAGCTCGTCCAGCAGTTCCTTCAATTCTTTCACATCCACGGTGCTCGGATCCCTTATGGCGATCTCGACGGCATCGTAACCAATCTGTTTTGCCATCTTTACACCCTTCGTCAGATCCCCCTTGAAAGCAAGTGCATCAAAAGCCGCATCCGAAGTGCTCACCACGAGCGCAAGTTTCATGAGAACACCACCTTCTCAACGAATCTCTCCACGAATTCCCTCAAGCCAAGATATCCACTGTTATGTAAGAGTATTTTCGCGTTTTTCTTCACAGATTCTGGTGCAGACACGAAACTCACACCAAGTCCCGCTATCCGTAGCATCTCTGCATCGTTCTCACCGTTGCCAAACGCGGCGACCTCCTTCAAGTCGATCTGCAAAAACGTGCAAAGCCATTTCACTGCCTCCGCCTTGCTCACACCAGCAGGCAAAACTTCGAGAAGATCCTCTTCCGATCTCGTTACGTTCGCTTCGTGACCGTGGTGAGATCTGATGAACAACTCCAGCCTGCTCAATTCGGAAGCGGGACCGGTGAAGACCAGTTTCGTCACCTTCGCGGTGTGTAGCTGTGTGCGGTTCTCGATCGGATGATAGCTGAGTCCATCTCGAAAGATATAGTTGGTCGCGTGCAGAGACACGTTCACGGCGTAAACGTCTTCGTCGATGAAAAAGAAGACAGAAACGTTGTGATCTTTGAAATCCGAAACGATCTTCTCGATCAAGTGGCTCGGCAAGAACTTCGAATACAGATAACTCTTACTCACTGGGTCTAAGATGCGCGCACCGTTGAACAGTATCAATGGCATCGTGATGGCGAGAGACTCGACGAAACCCATTGCACTCTTCAACGAACGTCCCGTGGCGATGGTACTTCGAATGCCGATGCTGCCGAGTTGTTTGAGCAGTTCGACCGTTCTGGGATCGAGTGATGCGTCATTCTCCAGAAGTGTCCCATCCAGATCGAAAACGAGCAGTTTCATTCCTTCTTCACCACCGCGACAGAAGATCTCTCAAAATCCACACCCACGATCTCACCAACTTGAGGAATTGCCCGCATGTCATGACTGTGCATCTCAACGCTCACCTGTCCGAGATCCGTCTTGATCTCGAAATAGAATGTAGAACCTGTATAGACCCGTGTGATCACTTCTCCACTCAGCAACCCTTCTTTGCTCGGAACGAACTTGCCACCTTCTGGTCTGAGAACAAGCAAGACCTCTTGCTCCGGTGAGAAAGTAACGCCTGGCCTGATTTCGACGTTGATCTCCTTGCCGTTTCTCAGTTCAACGAGACATTCATTTTCCCTCTGTTCGATCAGCCTTCCCTCAACGAAGCTCGCCCGACCGATGAAACTGGCTACGAACACGTTCGCAGGGAACCTGTAGAGCATCTCAGGGGTATCGGTCTGAACGATCTTGCCATCCTTCATCACAATGACATAATCAGAAAGCGTCATTGCCTCGAGCTGGTCGTGTGTGACGTAGATGCTCGTGATCCCAAGGTTCATCTGGATCTTTCTGAGTTCCACCCTCATCTGTTCACGGAGCTTCGCGTCCAGGTTCGACAAGGGCTCATCCAAGAGGAGCACCTTTGGCTCGACGACCAGCGCACGCGCCAATGCTACTCTCTGCTGTTGGCCTCCGGAAAGTTGGTTGGGATATCTCTTCTCCAGACCCACGAGCCCTACTATGGCGAGCACGTTCATCACCTTTTCGCGTATGATTTCCCTTGACATCTTTCGCGCCTTCAACCCATAAGCCACGTTCTCGAACACGTTCAGGTGCGGAAACAACGCATAACTCTGGAAAACCATCGCTGTAGGACGACGATTCGGCGGAAGATCGTTGACAACAGCGTTATCGATGAGTATCTCGCCAGCGGTAGGTATCTCAAACCCACCTATCAGTCTCAAAGTCGTGGTTTTTCCACACCCTGAAGGCCCCAAAAGGGTGACCAATTTTCCTTTTTCGACACCAAAGCTGACCCCATCCACAGCCCTCACGGTGGAGCGGGTGGCCGGATCTTTGAACAGTTTTACCAGATTCCTTACCTCGACATAGTACTCGCTCACTTTTCAACCCTCCTGAGCCTCATCTGGTAAGAGATGTTGACAGTAACAAACCTCATGAGGAACATGATGACGACGATGATACCGATCAGCGTACAACTCAGCGCCGCAGCTTGTGCCAAATCTCCGTTGCTCACGGCCCCCAGGATGCGCACCGTGATCAAATTCCACTTCGCCGACACAACGAAAATCACTGCGCTGATGGCCGTCATGCTTCGGACGAAAGCGTTGAAAAGAGCTGTGAAAAATGCCGGCATCAAGAGAGGGAGTGTGACTTTCCAGAAGGTCCGATAACTGTTGCACCCAAGGTCCATGGATGCTTCCTCTATGGACTTGTCGATCTGATACAGCGCCGCAACACCGTTCTGAACCCCCACGGGGAGTTCCCTGAAGACGAAAACCAAGATTATGATCAGGGCGGTTCCTGTCAGAATCAGAGGTTCTTGGTTGAAAGCCAGAAGATAACCAATGCCCACCACCGTACCCGGGACAGCGAAAGGAAGCAGGGAGAAGGCCTCCATGAGTCTTCTTCCAAAAAACTCTTTTCTCCCGACCAAATACGCGATCATTATTCCCAGCACGCCACAGATCGGAGTGGCTATCGAGGCAAGAACCAGCGAGTCTTTAAGATACTCCCAGCTGAAGTTAAAAACGTACTTGTAATTGTCGAATGTCAACGAATGGTTCACGCCCCAAAGCTTGGTAAACGAGCCAAACAGCACCGTTCCGTAGAAAAGCATTATCGAAGCTGTGAGTATCAAGCACACAATCGTCAGTATCACCTTGGCCAATTTGGGCAATTCCATCGCCTTGGAGAGGAAGGATTTACCCGTTACGGTCACAAAGGACTTTCTCGAGAGCCAGTAGCGCTGTACGAAGAACGCGATCAACGTTGGGATCAGCAGTATGATGGCGAGCGCCGAACCGTGGGGAAGTCTATAGCTACCTGTGATCTCCAAGTACGCAGAAACGCTCAGCACATGGAACCTACCACCTAGAACGAGCGGATTTCCAAAGTCGGCCATCGACTGCGAAAAAACCAGCAACCACGCCGATAGAACACCTGGTAAGCTCAGTGGAAAGGTCACACGCCAAAATGTTTTCCACTTGCTACACCCAAGACTCTGCGAGGCTTCTTCCAGATCTGAGCCTATGGAAAGCAGTGTACCCTCCAGGGTCAAGAAAGCCGTAGGAAAATACGCCAGAGTTTCGACTATAACCAAACCCCAAAAGCCATATATTTCGAACGGCATAGTTCCACCGAAGAGTTTTCTCGTGAACAATCCATTCCGACCGAACAAGAGTATAGCTGCTAAGGCAACAACGAAAGGTGGTGAGACTATCGGGAAGGTAGCGATAGTTCTGAAGAAATCCTTTGCAGGTACGTTCGCCTTTGCCACAGAGTACGCGAAAACGTAGCCAATCAAGACACCAAAGCAAGCCACGGTCACGCCGAGTTTCAAGGTGTTGAAGATAGGAACCAAGAAATATCTCTTCGAGAATATCGTTCTGTAAACAGATAAACCAAACACGCCGGGCTTCGGTTCGAAGCTCTTCAGTCCAACCATGAATAACGGATAGACGACGAACAAAGCCAACAGTACCCACACCAAAACAATCATTGCGAGAAGAACAGGTTCGTTCAAAAGCCTTCTCATCTGCTTTGTGAACATTCTCCCTACACTCCTCAGAAAGCCGGTGCGGCAAAGCCGCACCAGCGTGAGAATTCACCTTCCGTACTCGATTTCTTCCTTCCAACGTTCGATGAGCCTGTCCTTTTCCTTACCGAAGTAGTCGAAGTCCATGGGCACGAGCTTGACTTCTTCAAGCCTGATTGCACCCGCCGCAACTTCAGCTTGTGGGTTTGCTGGCAACCTGTACCATTCTTTCATGAGGTTCTGCGCTTCGACACTGAGCATCCAATCAATGAACTTGGCGGCAAGGTCCGGTTCCGGTCCAACTTTGATGAGCGACATCGCGCCGATCTCGTAGCCTGTTCCCTCTTTGGGGAACGTGAGCACCAACGGATAACCTTTGGCGATACCTCTTGCTATGATGTCGTGCGCAAAGGCGATACCAACCGCAGCTTCGCCCAGACCTGCCTGTACCACTGGAGCGGAACCAGACTTGGTGTACTGCTGGATCTGTTTGTCGAGCTTTTTCCAATAATCGAAGGCGGCATCTTCGCCCATGAGCGCGACCAAAGACGCCAAGATGGTGTAGGCAGTACCGGAGGTGTACGGCAACGCGACCGTGATCTTACCTTTGAACTCGGGTTTCAGCAGATCGTACCAGGAGGTTGGTGGATCAACATTCAGCTTTTTCAAGATTTCAGTATTGCTTGCAAAACCAATGGCGCCGAAGTAGATGCCAACCCAGTAGCCCTCAGGATCCTTCAAAGCTTCTGGAACTTGCTCCGTCATAGCTGATTTGTAGGGGGCAAGCAGTCCTTTCTTTTTGGCAGCGATTTGATCCACAGCGGGACCTCCGAACCATATGCTCGCCCTTGGATTCTTTGACTCGGCCTCGACGCGTGCGAGCAACTCGCCTGACGAAAGTCGGACGACCGCGACCTTGATACCCGTCGCTTTCTCGAACGCCTTCACGTAGATGGGCCACTCGTTCTCATCCAGAGCCGTGTACATGTGCAGGACTCTTTCCGCGGACAGTCCTAAAACCACCAGCAACGCTATCAACCCGAAAGAGACAAACCTTCTCACGAAACCTCACCTCCTCTGTAAGGTCCTGCATACTGCATTTTTGACGATGTTACCTTGGCGGCAAGCTCGACAGCTTGTTTCAGATTCTTCCCGCTGAGTAGAGCAGCGAGAAAGGCTGCCAAACAGGTATCCCCACGGCCTGTACGACCGATCAATTTGTACTCTGAGAAACTTGCTTCATAGAAATTTTCCCCATCGTATGCGACCACACCGCCTTTGTGAGTTGCCAGAACGACTTTTGGCCCATAGTTCGATATTCTCTTGCAAGCTTTTTCCAAAAGACGTTCTCCGGTCATAACAAAAGCTTCGTTGCTGTCCACTTTGAAGATGTCTATGATCGGAAGGTACACGTGCTTGAACTCCCAATCGGAATAACTCATGGTCCCATCTTCGAGCACGTTCCTCAGAAATCCCTGAGCATCCACCGCCATAGTTTCCACCCGCGTTCTCAAATGTTCTAAGAGTTTTTCCGGAAATTCGCCGTGCCAAAGTGCACTTACGATTACTATCTTCGTTTGTACCCGTTGCAGGTCATCCAAATCGAAGGGATCTGCCCTGTGCAGTATCCTGCTCTTTCTCTCGTCTGGATTGCTCGAGGGATAGACATTCTCTATCGTGGTGGTCTCAGCACTCAATGAGACGATCAAGCGAGCGCCTGCATCTTCGATTGGCTTGAAAAGAGAGAGATCCTTCGACGAAATCTTTGTCACCACCACACTGGGTACGCTCAATTTTTGCGCAGCGATCGAACCGTAGAAAACCCCTCCGCCCGGTACGACGACCGTCTCGGTCGAAGTCTTGTTGATGTCCTTCGAAACGTGTCCGATGAAAGTCAGCTTAAACAATGAAACCACCTCATTTGACACCTGCAGCAGCGGCGATCAGGTCCATCACATGCTGCGGTGTGACTTCTTCGCGCTTGTAATCTCCGATCTTTTCGCCGCGCTCCAGTATGACGAGTCTGTCCACAACTTCGTAAACGTGGTAGATGTTGTGACTGATGAACACGACAGAGATCCCTCTCTTCTTAGCTTCGAGTATGTGTTCGAGCACTCTTCTCGTCTCACCAACCGACAGTGCGGCAGTTGGCTCATCGAGTATCAAAAGTTTCGCACCGAAGTGTATGGCCCTCGCTATGGCAACGGCCTGTCTCTCACCACCGGAAAGGAAAGCCACCGTATCATCCACACTGCGAACACTTATACCGATCTCAGCCAGTGCCTCGCGTGCAATCCTTCTCATTGTTTTTCGGTCAAGGTATCGAACTGGACCGAATCGGCGAACGATCTCTCGTCCCAGGAAAAAATTCCGCCACAAAGGCATGAGATTGACCAACGCCAGGTCCTGATACACTGTCTCTATGCCGTGCTCCCGAGCCTCTCGTGGTGAACCAAACTTCACGCGCTTGCCTTCGAAGTAAATCTCCCCATCGTCGGGCTGATGGTACCCCACCAAAACTTTGATGAGCGTTGACTTTCCGGCGCCGTTGTCACCCAGCAGACCGACCACCTCTGCGTGTCCGATGCTGAAATTGACTCCCTTCAGCGCCATCACTCTACCAAAGCTCTTTTTGATGTTTTTCATCTCGACCAGTGGTTGATTCATCCTGCCACCCTCTTCCTGATGCGAGCGTTGATCACGGCCGCGATTATGAGTATGACTCCGATGAAGGCTCTGTACCAATAAGCTGGGGCTCCGGCGAGCACGAGTCCGTTGCGCACCATGCTGATCATGAACGCCCCTACGCTTGCACCTACTACGCTGCCGTAACCTCCTGTGAGCAACGTTCCTCCCATGACCGCACTCGCTATAGCCTCAAGCTCCAATTCCTGGCCAAAGGTGGGATCAACGAGCTTGAACCTGGCAAAGGTCGTGAGACCCGCAAAACCCGCGAGAACGGAAGAAAAGATGAAGTTGACGAGTTTCACACGCGTGGTTGCTATTCCCAACGCACGTGCTGCACCGAGGTTTCCACCGGTAGCGAACACCCAGTTTCCAAAGCGTGTCTTTTCAAGAACGACCCAGAAGACGAAGGCGAGTACGACGAACCAAATCGCCGAGTACCTCAAGCCACCGTGAACTCTTCCACCGAGGTACTGCAGCATGTCCACTCTCCGCGAAAGTATGATTGGAAAACCCCCGGTGATCGCCAACAGTATGCCCCGCCAGAACATCATCATACCGAGAGTGGTTATGAAGGACGGAATACCCGTTTTCAGTGTAACGGTTCCGTTCACCAGGCCTATTCCTGCGCAGACCATCAAGGATACGATCAGAGAAAGATAGGGATTGTATTTCGCGTTGACCATCGTTGCGAAGGTCATTGGAGCAACGGCAAAGACAGAGCCAACCGACAAATCAAACTCCCCACTGATGATGAGCATAGCCACACCTATCGAGATGATGCCGAGTTCAGCAGCCATAGTGAGGGTGTTGAAAACGTTCTCGGCCGTCAAGAACCTGTTCGACAAAAACGAGAAGAGAACCAAGAAAACGATTACACCCACTATGGCACCGAATTCTTTTATTCTCAGCAAGTCGGGCAGCGTGGCCTTGTCTCTTTTCAAAGGTCTCCCTCCTATAAGAAGGGGTGGTCGCGAGGCCACCCCTTGGATCTTGAGGATTGTTCTGATCAGCGATAACCGAGTTGAACGGTTTTCTCAACTACGTCCACGTTGCTCTTGTCCACGATGGACGGCCCTGTAAGAACGTTCTCGTGAGGTATCAGACCAAATTCCTTGTAGAGATAGAGGAAAACGATGGGTAGATACCCTTGCAGGTACTGCTGCTGATCGATCGTGAACACAACCACGCCTTTCTTGATCGCGTCCGTTATTCTCGTTGTGAGGTCGATCGCACCGATCTTGACTTTGCCCACCAACTTCTCTTCCTCGACCAGCTGGATGGCAGGGTGCGCACCCAACGGTCCGAGCGTGAAGATGGCATCGGTGTCTGGATACTTGGCAAGATAGCTCTTGAGCAACGTCAGAGCCTTCGTTGGATCGGTGGTTATGTCCATTTTCTCAGCTGGGATCTTCTTCTCCTTCAGCACATCGATGATACCCTTCGCCCTCGCTTCCAGTCCCACGTGTCCCGGCTCATGGATGGCTATGACGGCGCGTTTGGGGGTGAACTCTTGTAACATCCTGCGTGCCGCGTACACACCAGCGAGATACTCGTCCATTCCGACGTAGCACAAATACGGTATCTTCTCTTCAACAGGTCTGTCGTCCGGAACGTTGATGGCTACCACAGGTATGCCCATTCGGATTGCCCTTCTCAGTGGTTCATCGAGGGCAACAGGGTTGGTCATCGTTACGACAAGTCCGTCAGGCTTCTTGGCTATCGCGGCGTTGACCAGATCGATGAACTCCTTCAGGGAGAACTTCTCTGGACCCAAGTAGACCGCTTCGACCCCGAACTTGCTTGCTGCGTCCTTGACACCCTTCATCACGACACCCCAGAAGGGATCCGCAGGACCTCCGTGCGATACCAGTAGAATGTGTAACTGAAGCCAGCAAACACGAGTAGGACAGCCAGAGCTGCCACAAGCAACCTTCTCACACACATCCCCCCTCAAAAACGGGCACACGAGGCGCCCGCAGTGTCACCACATGTTACCAATGCTGTAGATGCTTCTCCAACCCTCTGAAAGAGGCTGTTTCAGCGCAGCGTCGAGCTCTTCTTTTGGTCTCTGTGAAAGCTCGTGCGCGGGTGGCAGTTTGCCCACCGGGAACCTCTCCATGATGTCGTTCACCAGCTTTTCAAGATAGTCCAACAAAGCTTCCACACCCTCTTTAGCTTTCTCAGCACTCGCTGCAGTCGCCTTTCCAACGACACCTTCTGGGTACGCGACCACTTCTATCGGTCCTCCACCCACATGACCGTACCAGGCGATGGGTCTGTGCAAAAGGTTCCCCGCTTTGTCAATGTGTCCTTCCGGTAAATAACCACGCGGTTTGGTGTCGACTGCCGATTCTTGATGGCAAAATTCTGGAAAGAGCGCCAAACTCCACGACGTTTCAACTTCGTCTGCATGAATGAACCTTGTCTCGTAGGGTCCTCCTTCTTCTTTGGTCTTGAACTTGTCCTGAATCGCGTGGTACCAGTTCACGTTGACGATCAGCGCGGGAACTTGGAATATCTTCGCAAACTTGTGTATTGCCACGGGTATCACGAACTCTTGCCCATGACCGTTCAGTAAGATCTGCTTTCTGAAACCGGTGTTCCAGAAACCTGCGATCACGCTGACGAGAAAATCGATGAAAGCCTCATCCTTCACGGGCACCGTTCCTGGCATACCGATGTGATGGTACGGGTGAAAGCCGTACCAGATTGGCTCTGCGACCGTGCAACCGGTCTTGAGCGCAACTTGCTCTGCCATTCGCGTCACGAGGAAGGTGTCTTCACCCGTCGGTGCGTTGGGACCGTGGTTCTCGGTGCTACCAACCGGTATGATGATGAGATCGCATTTTTTCAGCCGCTCTTGTATTTCTTTCATTGTCATCGTTTGGAAATAGACCCCTGTGGGCCTTTCCATGTGACCTCCATCGGGAGGTATGTTCCATTTAGACATCTTCACCCCTCCATTCTCACGTGCGCGTTCCCACGTTCAACAGCCTTATAACAAGCGTCTATGATGCGGATCACAGCAACCCCGTCCGAGACCGTGACTGGCGGTGTCTTCTTCTCCTTGACGCAGTCGATGAAGATCCTGTTCTCCTCGACGTAGCCCCATTTCTCTTTGAAATCGACCTTCATGAAATCGTGGCTCTCAACCTCTTTGCCCAGTCCTTTGCAGAAGTGAACCTTCTCCATTTCTTCGTTCATGAGCATGTTGTGTTCACCGTACACTTCGACTCGCTCGAATGGGATCATCCAGCTCGCATGAGCGCACGATGTGAATGTTCCTATTAGGCCATTCTTGAGCTTCATGACGATCGCCCAGTCGTCCACATCAAGATAGACGCTCTTTTTGCCAAGCACGTACATCTCCTCGACGTCTCCAAGGAGCCATCTGACCATGTCGAACAGATGAATGGTGCTCTCGAAAAGAAATCCGCCGGTGTAGTTCCTATCACTCGTCCAAGGTGGGTTCAACAGCTCGCCACGGTTCATCTTTATCTGGAACGAGAGTGGCCTGACTGAACCGTTCAGTATCTTCTCCTTCATGAATTTGTACACGTATGCGAATCTTCGATTGTGCCCAACCTGGAACACCAGGTTCTTCTCTTTGACCTTCTTCTCGAGTTCAATCGCGTCTCTCAAAGAAATGGTCATCGGCTTCTCGCAGAACACGTTCAGACCCAGATCGAGTGCGCTCATGGCGTAGTCGAAATGAGTTCTGTTCGGAGACGTTATGTACACCGCATCGATACCCGCGTCGCGCATTTGCTTAAGGTCGTCGAACACCTTAGCGTTGAACTTCTCTGCCACGGCCTTTGCTCTGCCCTTGTCCACATCCATGACACCTATGATCTGCACGTCTTCAAAACCTGACAGTATCTCCAGATGCACTTGTCCTATGAAGCCACTGCCAACGACACCGACCTTAACTTTGTCCATGTCCCTTCACCTCTCAGGGGTTGAGCATGGTTACTTTCACCAGCTCCTTATCGGTCTGAAGTCTCTTGATGTACTCCGGAATCTCGTCGATGCTCACCGTTTTGGAGATGATCTTGGTCATGTCCATTCCCGTAGCCATGAGGCTGATCACCCTCGGGAAGTTTCCATGTCCTGAGTGGCCCTGCGATCCAACGACCTGCGCGCGTCTCACTTGGAACACTTCACCGGTGAGTGGTATCTTCACGTCGGCTCGTGCGACGATGACAACAGTTGCGTTGATGCCCCTTGCTCTCCAAATGACTTCTTCTATGTCTTTCCAAACGATCTGTGGTAATCCCGTCGCCTCGAGGTACAATTTGGCACCCATTCCGTTGGTGCTGTCAAGGACAGCCTCAACGAAGTTTTCCTTCGTTGGATCGATCACGACGTCTGCCCCAAGTTGTTTTGCGATGTTTCTTCGCGTGACTGATGGTTCTGAGAGTATCACCTTGGCTGCGCCTGCCCTCTTCAAAATCGCTACCGCCGCAAGACCAATCGGTCCACCACCGAGTATGACGACGTTGTCGCCCGGTCTTATGCCTTCACCCCTTTCTATCACGGCGTTGTATGCGACGGACGTAGGTTCCACCAAGCTGCCTGCCATGAACAGTTTGTCTCCTTGGTAAACGCCTTCTAGCTCCTTAAGACTCCAGAGGTACTTCGATTCAAGAACGATGTACTCGGCGAAAGCTCCATCCACGTCGAAACCCATTTCGTGTAAGTTCTCGCAGTGGTTCGGATAACCATCCGCACATGGTCTGCAGTGTCCACACCAGAACATCTCTTCGGACGTCACAGGTTCGCCTGGCTCAAAACGCTTGTTGGTCCTCCTGTTGATCGCCTCAGGACCAGCGTCAACCACGATACCTGAAAATTCATGACCGAGCGTGGTTGGGAAACCTGTGAGACCCGGATACAGCATGTAACCTTGTTCATCGGTCTGGGCCATGTGAACGTCGCTGCCACAAATGCCGCAAGCCTTGACCTTGATGAGCACCTGGGTGGGTTTCGTGATCTTCGGTTCCGGAACTTGTTCGACACGAACTTCAGGATACCTCCACACTTTGCTACCGAGCCAGCAGACTTTTCCTTCAACATCTTTCGGACCAAGCTTGAATCCTGGTCTTGAATGCCACTTGGCGTGCAATCTGACCGCTTTCATCTTCGTCCCTCCCGTTCTGCGACACCCTCCATTACCAAAGTTTATAACGAGGTGAACTCGATTACAAACCTCAAGATTCGCGGCTAACACCCTCTGAATTGGCTTTCACTTTTATTTTCTTTTTCTTTCTTACTCTTGCGCAGTTTTTCCAAAACTTTCTCTTGATTTCGAAACACTCTTTCGCAACCGCAGGTGCTATAATCACACGGGGGATCGATGTCATGTTTACAGAAGAAAGAAGGAACATAATCCTCGACATCCTGAAGCGAAAGGGAAAGGTGACCGTACAGGAACTGGTCGAAAGGTTCAACGTGAGCAGCGTAACAATAAGAAAGGATTTGGAATTCTTGGAGTCGAACGGTTCGATCGTGAGAACCCATGGTGGCGCGATGCTCGCTGACCATTCGAAATCCGAGTGGAACTTTTTGAAAAAGATCCACCAGAAAGAAGCTGAAAAAAAGCGTATCGCAAAGAAGATTGTCTCACTCATCGAGGATGGAGACACTGTGATTTTGGACAGCAGCAGTACGAATTACTATGTCACGTACGAGCTGAGACACGCAGATTTTTCTTCGATCACCGTCGTCACCAACAACGTCTTCATCGCGGGAAAGCTCATCGAACAGGGTGTCGAAGTGATCGTTCTGGGTGGCGTAGTACGAGAAAACAGCCTTTCGCTCGTTGGACCGTGGGCGTTGAGGTTTCTGGAAGAGATAAACGTGGACAAGGCCTTTCTCGGCACAACGGGTTTTTCAATCGAAAAAGGTTTCATGACACCGAGCATAGTCGAAGCGGACGTAAAAAGGGCGATGATCAAAAGTGCATCGAAAGTTTACGTGGTCACCGATTCAACGAAGTTCCACAGAAGCGCCTTTGCATCTTTCGCTATGCCCGAGGAAATCGACGGTGTCATAACGGATATTGGTATTCCTGATGAACTCGAGAAGTTCCTGATCGAAAAGGGTGTTGAAGTGTACAAGGTGTGAAAGGAGTTGGTCCCATGTTTGATCTCTTTGCACAATTTCAGCGGATCACGAAGGGCAGATTCGTTCCCTATACGGCTTCGTTGAGGAAGACTGCCGATGCCACGTTCTTTCTCGTACGCGACCAGATCCAGAAGTATTTGATCGTGATTGGGAAGAAGGGAATCTGTGAGCTGTTCGAAGGTCAAAAGATTGGCGAGATCGATCGACAAGACGTTGTTTTGTGTGCTAAGAACGATCGAAACTGTGAAAGCCTCATGAGCCTCTTTCCTTCGCTCAAACCAAGGACCTGTAACTTGAAACTTTCCTTTGGTTTTGGAGATAGGCTCGGTGTTGCTACAGCTGCGCACGCTCAGTGTGTTCAAAAAGAAGAACTGTTTCCGATCTTCGCCCAGCAGTCGGTCCGGGAGATATCACGAACGGACAGAAACTGGATCGATGTGCTCCACAGCGCTGTATGGGGTGTGGTGGAGAGTGGCTACGATGGTCCATTCGGGGCGGACGCGGACCACGTGAAAAAGATCGAAGATTTGGAGAGCGCGGCACACGCGGGCTATACCATGTTCACGATCGATCCTTCGGACCATGTCAAGGATCCTGCAAAATTTGACAAGAGAGAACTCGTCAGGTTCTACGAAGAGCATCCGATGCGGCGCACACTCGAAACGAAATACATCGGAAAGAATTTCACAATCCTTGGAGAAAGACTCACGTTTGACGAAGAAAACTTCGCGGAGGTGTTCGTGACCTACATCGACGCGATCGAACACGTGGAGAAATGCTACAGAGCACTGCAAGCAACGTGCAAGACGAGCTTCGATCTGGAGGTCTCCATAGACGAGACATCTTTACCAACAACGACTCTGGCACACATTTTCTTCGTTCAGGAACTCGTGAGGCGTGGTGTGGAATTCCAAACCTTAGCGCTGAGGTTCCCGGGAGAGTGGCAAAAAGGGATCGACTACGTAGGCGACATCGAACTGTTCACCCAGGAGCTTGAAAAGCACGTCGCAATCGCCAAGATGCTCACAGGTTACAGGCTGTCCCTACACTCCGGTAGTGACAAGTTCAGCGTCTATCCAATCCTGGCTGAGAAAACGGATAGAACCATCCACGTCAAGACGGCTGGAACGAGCTATCTGGAAGCCATCAGGGTCGTCGCGAGGTTCGCTCCGGATCTGTACAGGGAAATCCACAAGTACGCCCTTTCGAGATTCAATCAAGACAAAGCTTCCTACCACGTCACGACGGACCTTTCGAAGATCCCAAACGTCGATGAGCTCTCAGACTCAGAGATCGTCTCTCTACTGGATCAACCCGACAGCAGACAGCTGATACACATAACTTACGGTTCCGTTTTGACTGCGAAAAAGGACGGTGGAACTCTCTTCAAAGATCGTATAATGAAAGTATTGTTCGAGCACGAAGCTGAGCACTATGATTTTCTCAAAAAGCACCTCGGTAAACACATCCAGCTTTTGGGTGTTTGAAAGGAGTGTGAGGATCATGAACGAAGCGTACAAACTTTTCAGTCTCGAGGGTAAAGTTGTTGTCATCACTGGAGGGGCTGGAATCTTGGGATCCGCGATAGGAGAAGGCATGGCAAAGTTTGGTGCGAGCATTGTGATATGCGACATCAGAAACTACGAGGAGAGAGCTAACGAACTCAGATCCAAAGGACTCAGCGCCAAGGGTTATCACATGGACGTGATGAACATCGAGAGCATCAAAAAAACTCACGATGAGATACTCAAAGACTTCGGCAAAGTGGACGTGCTCATAAACGCAGCGGGTGGGAACATGCCAGAAGCGACCACCTCACCGCAGCTCAGTTTCTTCGACATACCCTTGGAGGCACTCCAGAAGGTAGTCGGTTTGAACTTGTTCGGCGGCGCGATACTACCATCTCAAGTGTTTGGAAAGACGATGGTGAAGAATCCCGAGGGTGGTTCGATCATCAACATCTCCTCAATGTCCGCCTTCAGGCCTTTGACGAGGGTACTGGGCTATTCTGCAGCGAAGGCGGCCGTGAGCAACTTCACTCAGTGGCTCGCGGTGCATTTGGCACTCGAGTACAGCAAGAAGATCAGAGTGAACGCAATCGCTCCAGGTTTCTTCCTCACCAACCAGAACCGATACCTCTTGCTCGATGAGCAGGGCAACCTCACCGCAAGGGGTAAAGCGATCATCGATCACACGCCGATGGGCAGGTTCGGCGATCCCGAAGATCTCATCGGTGCTTGCGTTTGGCTTGCATCCGATGCCTCCAGGTTCGTCACCGGCACGGTCATTCCGATCGACGGAGGTTTCAACGCCTACTCCGGTGTGTGAACAGAGGTGTTCGAAATGAGTTACGTTGAACGGTTGCAGGATGGTCTCGACAAAAGCAACTTACAGCAATTGATCCAGGAAACCCTTCCAGACAGAGGGCTTGAAAAGGTCCTGCTGGTCCATCCAGATTACACGCGTGTCGATTTCTCACACGTGCTCGTTCCTATCATCCACAGGGAGTTGAAGAAGAGAGGTTTGAGAATTCTTCACACGCTCAACGCGAGTGGAACCCACAGAGCGATGAGTGAACAGGAAATAAGAAAAAAACTTGGACTTTTCGAAGAAGAGTTCCTGATGTTCAACCACGAGTATGCAAATCCAAATGCCCTGATGAACGTCGGTGAACTGAGCGCAGAATTCGTGAGCCAGAAGACCATGGGAGATTTGCAACAGACTCTACCAGTGACACTGAACAAGCTTTTCTTTGAAAAGTACGATCTCATCATAGTGCTCAGTGGAACCTCTCCACACGAATCGACTGGTTTTTCTGGCGGGCTGAAATCGATCGTACCCGGTATCGCGGGACCCGATGTCGTTGGGCTCTTCCACTGGGCGGCGGTGCTCATAGGCATTCCGAGGTTGATAGGCCTGGTGGATAATCCCGCGAGGGACGTGATCAACGAGGCCTGCAAGATGGCGTTCGAAAAGGTCCGTTCCCCTGTGATCTTTTACAACATGGTCTACGAAGAATCTTCGTCCGGCGTTGTGGCGAAGGGCCTTTACTTCGGCGAAGGGTACGATGGGGCGCTCGAAGCTTACAGAAGAGCGGCGGAAGCGAGCAAGAAGGTTCACATCGTGTACATCGACAAGCCCGTGAAACGCGCCGTGCAGGTCATCGATGAAAACTACGACGAGATCTGGACAGCGGGCAAAGGTTCGTATAAGTTGCAGCGGCCTGGCGTTATAGAACCCGGTGGGGAGATCATAATCTATGCACCGCACATAAAAGTCTTCCACTCGAACAAAGAGATGGACCGAGCCATAAGACAGATCGGTTATCACTGCAAGGATTATGTGAAAGAGTTTTTGAAGAGGCATCCCAATTTCGACAGGAACGTTGCTGCGCACGTGATAAACGTTCGAGGCGATGGAAGGTACGACCCCACGACAGGCGAAGAGGAATGCCTGTTCAACGTCACGCTCGCCACGGGCATAAGCAAGGAAGAGTGCGAAGCCGTCTCGCTCGGTTACAGAGCCTATCAATCAATACACCGCGAAGATTTCATGAATGAGGATTCTTTGTGGATCGAGCACGGGGGCAAGTTTCTCTACGAACTTCGCCGAAGCAATTGAACGTCATTCGATGAAAACCAACATTTAACAATCGTGCGCAATAATACTTTAGCCAAAAAGCACGCCTTCTGATCCCGAGCCTCGGTGCCCTTGACGGGGTCGGCAAGGGAGATGACGAAGGCGGAAGGTTCAACCAAATCGGGAGGTGTTGTGATGCCAGTTATAACGATGAAACAGTTGCTCGAAGCGGGTGCACACTTCGGTCATCGCACGAGACGTTGGAACCCCAAGATGGCACCGTACATCTACGGCAGCCGCAAGGGAATCTACATCATTGACTTGCAGAAGACGCTCAAACTCATTGAAGAAGCGTGTGAGTTCATCCGAGCCAAGGCCAGTGAAGGTGGAACCATGATCATGGTAGGTACGAAGAAGCAAGCACAACGAGTCATCGAAGAAGAAGCCAAACGTTGTGGTGCCTTCTATGTCAACAATAGGTGGCTCGGTGGATTGCTGACGAACTTCAAAACGATCAAATCCAGGATTGACAGACTCATCGAACTTGAACAAATGGAACAGAGCGGAGAACTCGCGAAGTTACCAAAGAAAGAACAGAGCAGGTTGAGAAAGGTGCTTGAAAAGCTTCGCAAGAACCTTGGTGGTCTTAAGGGTATGGATAAACTGCCTGAGATCGTGTTCGTCGTGGACCCGAGGAAGGAGAAGAATGCAGTCGCTGAAGCGAACATTCTCGGCATACCCGTCGTGGGGATCGTAGACACGAACTGCGACCCGGATCCAATCGATTACGTAATCCCAGCAAACGACGACGCGATAAGATCTATCAAGCTGATCGTTTCCAAGATAGCCGACGCTTATCTGGAAGGTAGAGAGGGTGTCTCCTTCGCTGAGCCGGAACCTCAGGAGGCACCGAAAGCTGAGGTTCCCGAGGAGAAGGAGAGCGAGATAGACATCTCGGATCTGTTTGAAGATACGGACCTCGAAGAGGAGGAAGAATGAGGGGGAGTCGATCTCCCTCTTTTCATTCATGAGGGTGCATTTCAAGACCTACGGCTGTCAGATGAACGAGAACGATACACAGATCATGGCAGGAATTTTGCTTCGCGAAGGCTTTGAGATCGTTGATGAAGTCGAACTCGCCGATGTGGTCATACTGAACACGTGTGTGGTGAGGCAGAAATCACAGGACAAATATCACTCGGCGCTCGGCCAACTCGTGAAGTTGAAGAGACAAGGTAAGATAAAGCTCATCGGAGTAGCCGGCTGTGGTTCCAACCTGGAGGGTGAAAAGCTTTTGACACTCGGAGCCGATTTTGTTATTGGCTCACGTTCGATTGTGGATGTCGCTGAAGTGCTGAGAAGATCCGCAACCGGAGAGAAAGTGGTTCACCTTGAAGACAGAACGCACCTTCTTGAAGCGGATCTTCCAAGGTTTCGCAAGGTGAGACATCACGCTTGGATAACCATCATACACGGTTGCAACAGGTTCTGCACTTACTGCATCGTGCCTTACACCCGTGGTCGAGAGCGTAGCAGACCCATGGAAGATGTGCTGAGAGAGGTGGGGAAACTCGTCGCAGAAGGCACGATCGAAGTCACCTTCTTAGGCCAGAACGTAGATGCCTACGGGAAAGATCTGAAAGATGGCACAAATCTCGCGAAGCTGATCGAGGCGACAAGCAAGTTCGAACAAATAAAGAGAATATGGTTCTTGACATCTTATCCAACCGACATCACCGATGAACTCATAGAAGTGGTCGCGGAAAATCCCAAAGCGGCAAAATCTTTCCACATCCCAGTGCAATCGGGCAGCGATCGTATTTTGAAAGTGATGAATCGTCGTTACACTTCGGTACAGTTTCTGAATCTGGTGGAAAAGATACGGGCCAAAGTCCCTGACGCATCTGTAAGTAGCGATGTCATCGTAGGATTTCCGACGGAAGCTGAACAAGATTACAGAGCCACGGTCGACTTGGTGCGTCAAGCAAGGTTCGAAAGACTCAATCTGGCCGTTTACTCACCTCGACCTGGCACGGTGGCGGCAAGGTTCTTCAGCGACGATGTACCGAGGGAAGTCAAAGTCGAACGGCTGAACCAGCTGCTGGAAATCCAGAAGCAGATAAACGCCGAGCTGAACGGTGCGTACCTTGGCAGAGTGGTGGAAATCATCGTCGAAGGTAAGACGAAGGATGGTTCTTACTACGGGCGTGACATCAGGAACAAGATCGTCATCTTCACGAGCGATGGGCAACTGAATCTTGGTGAAACGGTGCGCGTGAGAGTGGAAAGAACGACGGCAGGGCCACTGTACGGGAGAAAGGAATAGAAAATGCGGGCCCTGGTGGGCCCGCCAAAGCCGTGGGGGGTGTATCTCAAGGGGGATAGGGGGGTTCCTGTGTTCACTTTCCAACTACATTGTAAAGGTTCCAAGTTACATTATCTATCAGTTTAAGTTCCTGTGTGACAACGTTTGTGTTAACAAAACTCTGACTAAACTGGTCCAAGATTCTGCCTCATTATTCTTGACCTGTCCGCCTGATCTCTGGTTCAAACACCTTTGCGAACCTTTTGAACGATGAACTGGCTCAACACGTCTTCCAAGTTGGGCTTTCCTATCTCCTGCAACTCGTACCTGACCCTAACTGCAGGTTTGTTGAGCTTCATGAGTCTTCGCAGATCGATCGGAGTGCCGATGATCACAACGTCCGCATCTGCGTTGTTTATGGTCTGCTCGAGCTCTTTCATTTGTTTTTCTCCGTAGCCCATCGCGGGAAGTATCAGGTCCAGATGCGTGTACTTTCTGTAAGTGTCCAGTATCGAACCTACGGCGTACGGTCTAGGATCAACGATCTGCGATGCACCGAACTTCTTCGCTGCTACGAAACCTGCACCGTAACGCATTTCCCCGTGAGTTAGAGTTGGGCCATCTTCCACAACGAGTGCCCTCTTGCCTTTGATGATGCTTGGATCCTCGACGAATATGGGTGAGGCAGCATCCACGACGATGGCCCTCGGATTCCATCTTTCGATGTTCTTCCTGACGATCTCTATGGCCTCTGGTGAAGCCGTCTCTTCCTTGTTTATGACCACAACATCCGCCATGAGCAGATTGGTCATGCCTGGGTGGTATGTTACCTCGTGACCTGCCCTATGCGGGTCGGTCACCACGATCAAAAGATCGGGTTTGTAGAACGGAAAGTCGTTGTTGCCACCGTCCCAAAGGATGACGTCTGGATTCTCCGCCTCGGCGCTGTCGAGTATCGCTTTGTAGTCAACTCCAGCGTAGATCACCGACTTTCTGTCTATGTGAGGCTCGTACTCCTCGCGTTCTTCGATCGTACACTTGTACTTGTCCAAATCTTCGTACGTCGCAAACCTCTGTACCTTCTGCACCACCAGATCTCCGTAGGGCATCGGGTGTCTTATCGAGACTACCTTAAGACCCTTCGATCTGAGTATGTCCAAAACACGGCGTGTCGTTTGACTCTTGCCACATCCAGTCCTGACCGCACAAACGGCCACGACGGGTTTGTTGGAAGGGATCATCGTGTGCATCGGTCCCATGAGCTTGAAGTCTGCACCTGCGGACATGACAATCGCGGCTCTTTCCATGACGCATTGGTGTGATAGGTCACTGTAAGCCAAGATCACTTCATCGACGTTGTACTTCTTGATCAACTCGACGAGCTTGGACTCATGTTCGATCGGTATCCCGTTCGGATAGAGTTTGCCTGCGAGCTCTGGTGGGTAAACTCTGCCTTCTATGTCCGGTATCTGGGTCGCTGTGAACGCTACCACCTCGTATTCTTCGTTGTCTCTGAAGTAGACGTTGAAGTTGTGAAAGTCCCTGCCAGCCGCACCCATGATGATGACTCGTCTACGCACCTTGAACACCTCCCGTTCAGTGTTTGTCGCCTCGATTAATATAGCAAGAAAGATCTCTCCTGTCACGTCTCGAAGCCACCATGTTTCACGTTTTCGGAACCGATTTCACCTAAGTCAATGGCCACTATCTCGAGTATGCTCACGTATGCACAGGTATGCTCGAGTATGCGTCTTCTGATATACTTTGCTCAGCGAACGATCGGCGAGGTGATGAGCGATGCACTACTTCTACTTGATCGTAACACTGCTCTTCTTTTCCTCCATCGAGGTTGTCACGAAACCTATTTCTGGAAAGATCGATCCTTTCTTTCTGACCTTTTCTCGGTTCATCGTTGGAGGAACCTTTTTGATTCTCTTCTCGCTCTTCTCCAAGAAAAAAGTGGAATCACATGATCTGCCGAAGCTCGTACTCGTTGGGTGTCTGAACGGGGTCATTTCGATGAGTTTGCTGCAGCTCTCCGTGAAGTATTCAAACGCTTCGACGGCAGCGACTCTGGTGGCGATGAACCCGCTTTTTGTCAGTGTGTTTGCCCAAATCTTCGGTAAGGATAAACTGAGCAGGAAAAAGTGGTTTGCTATCGCACTCGGTGCCATCGGAGTGTTGGCCCTTTCATCAGCAAACGTTTCCGGGGACAGTCCATTGGGTATCGTTTGCGGTATCTTGGCCTCCATAAGTTTTGCACTTTACACCGTGCTCATGAAAGATTTCTCGAACAAGTATGGTCCACTTCTGGCAACCTCCGTGTCCACGTTTGCGGCCGGAGTCGTGTACGGCATCCTGCTCGCTATCTTTGGAAAACTCTCGCTGCCGCATCTGAGTTGGTACGAGGGCTTGATTCTCCTCTACGTAGGTGTCGGTGTCACTGGGATTGCGTACGTCACTTTCTTCAAAGCGATTCAGCACTTTGGGCCTGTGAAAACGAGTGTCATATTTTATTTGAAACCAGCTGTAGCGAGTTTCCTGGCATTCTTGTTGTTATCGGAAGCCGTCAACGCTCAAAAGATCATCGGAACGATCATCGTGGTGGTGTCTTTGTTTTTGAAATGATGATGTGCTATCATCGTAAATGAGGCAAAAACTGTGAAACACGCAGTGTTGATTCTTTTACTTGTTTGTTCTCTTTATTTCGCCATGTCTTTGAGAGTGGGGATCTACGACAACCCTCCACAGGTCTTTCTGTCTGGGGGTCGGCCCACTGGTCTCTACATAGAGGTGCTCGAAAAGATCGCGAAGGACAACGGTTGGAAACTCGAGTACGTCTATGCCACTTTTCCAGAGCAACTTGAGAATCTGAAAACTGGTAAGATCGACATGCTTGTGTCCATAGCGTACACGGAAGAACGCGCGAAGGTGTACGACTACAACAGTGAACCTTTGCTACTGAATTGGGGCGTGGTTTGTGTTCAGAAAGATTTCCAGTACAGAGATATCACAGATCTTGCGGGGAAGACCGTGGCAATCAGCAAAGGAGACGTTTACGCTCAAGCGTTTCTGAGAGAACTGCAGCGCTACTCGGTGCCTGTGGACTTGCTTGAGGTGCCCGATTATCCAGACGTTTTGAGGACCGTTCGGGAAAGACGTGCCGTTGCTGGCATTGTGAGCAGGATATATGCCGTACAGAATCATGAGAAATTTGGTGTGAAGATCACGGGCACCATCTTTTCTCCAGTTGAGTTGAGGTTCGCGTTCCCGAAAGGTTCCGCAATCAACGCAACGTTGATAGAAAAAATCGATGAGTATCTCAGAAAACTCAAGAGCGATCACGAAGCTTACAACAGTTTGATCATTCGCTATCTGGGAATGGAGAAGCGTGTGGTTCCACGTTGGTTGGCAACACTCCTTTTGGTGGCTGGTGTTGGGCTCGTCGTTTTTGCGTCTTGGACTTTGAGCCTGCGTGTCTTGGTGAAGCTTAAGACGAAAGAGCTGTTGAAAGCGAACGAAGACCTCAAACAGTTGAACGAAGAAATCATGGCACAGCAGCAAGAGCTTTCGGCGCTAAACGAGCAATTGGAGGACACTTACGCGCGATTGGAAAGTTCTTTGAAGCGTTTCAATGACATGCTGAGTTTTCTCTCCAGCATCTCGCCAGATGTTTCGCGTGAACGTTTTTACGCGATGTTCTTGTCCGCTGTGCAAAGGTTCGACACCAACGCACTCGTAGCTTTGGTGAACGGAAGAGATCGCTACTTCCTAAATGAAGGTTCTATGAACAAGGTCGAAACGGCACGATCTGCACCCTTCGACAGCAAAGACGAATTGGTCGGGCTCTTGAAGAAAGCTTTGGGCACGAACTTCGAAAGGGTTGTGTACGAAGTATCAGGGAACGGTGAGACGGCGCTGTGTTCCTCTACAGAGACGTGGCCGTCTGTTGTGTTGAAGACGAGTTGGTGAAGGCACTGTGCTCGGTCCTGACAATCTACACGAAACTGAAGGAGCACGAAGAAACCCTCACTACTCTGAGCGAAGGTGTTTCCCATGCGTTTCTCAAGGCGCTCGAGTTTCATGAGCATCACACAGTGAAACATTCAGAGACGGTGAAAGAGTACGCAGTGAAGATAGCGAGAAAACTCGGTCTGGACGAGCGCCAGGTGCGACTCATCAGTTGCGCTGCTTTGCTTCACGATCTTGGAAAACTCGCAGTTCCAAGCGCGGTTTTGAACAAACCTGCAAGATTGTCACCAGAGGAGTTACAGCTCGTGAAACAACATCCAACGATCGCGGCGGAAATCATCCAGCACATCAAGGGACTCGAAGAGGTCGCAAAGATCGTACGACACCACCATGAAAGATGGGATGGTAAAGGTTATCCAGACGGTCTTTCAGGCGAGGAGATTGCACTCGGTGCGAGGATCTTGTGCATTGCGGACGCCTTCGAAGCGATGACTTCGAACAGACCCTACAGGAAAGCGATGAGCATCAGCGAAGCGGTATCGGAACTCATCAACAACGCAGGCGAGCAGTTCGATCCCAACTTGGTTCAGATCTTCCTTGAAATACTCAAAGAGGAAGGGGTGAGTGTGGTTGAAGGCTGAAAGGTCTCGTGTGGCTTTGTCAATGTTCTTCATCGTCATTCTCATCGTTCTTTTGAACGCCGATCAAATGGTCATGTCACCGAACATTGGCAAGATCGAGGAAGAATTCAAGGTGAGTGACGCACAGATAGGCTTCGTTGGTGCGGTCTTCACAGTGATCGGTGCCGTCATCAGCTTGGCGTGGGGTTACCTGGCAGACAAGTACAACCGAAAACGTCTTTTGATCTATTCGATACTCGTTGGAGAGATACCGTGTTTGATGACGGCTTTCTCAGCGAACTTCGGTCAATTCTTCTTCTGGAGAATGCTGACAGGCATCGGCGTTGGTGCATCTTTCCCGATCGTCTTTTCACTGATTGGGGACATGTTCGATGAAGTGAACAGAGCCAAAGTGGCAGCGCTGATGGGTGCAGCGATAAGCGTTGGAAACATCCTTGGTATGATCGTGGGAGGCTTCGTTGGTCCCACGTTCGGTTGGCGCCTTCCCTTCGTGCTGGTTTCTCTGCCCAACGTGGTCTTAGCCATGGTTGCCCTGTTCGTCCTTCAGGAGCCAGCAAGGGGAGCTTTTGAGAAAGGCATAGGAGAACTCGTTAGGGCAGGCTACGCCTATCCGAAGGTGCCAAAACTTGAAGACTATGCGAAACTGGTGAGCATCAAAACGAACTTTCTCTTGTTCCTCCAAGGCATAGCTGGAACAATACCTTGGGGTGCTATACCGTACTTTCTCGTCGAGTTCTTCAGAAGGGAAAGGGGCCTGTCTGTTGAGCTTGCGACGTTCGTGTTCGTGATTTTTGGTGTTGGGAACATCCTTGGAACGATCATCGGTGGTTGGCTCGGGGCTATTCTGTACAAGAGAACGAAATTGCTTGTTCCTCTGTTCTGCAGTTTTACAACCGCCGCAGGCGTTTGGTTGACGGTGCTGACGTTCGATTATTCCAACGTGACTGGTTCTGGCCTGTACGTCCTGATGCTTCTCGGTTTGCTCGCGGCACTCACCGACAGCTTGACGGGACCCAACGTGAAGATGATGCTCTTGAACGTGAACGAACCGCAGGACCGTGGCAGGATCTTTTCGATCTTCAATTTGACTGATTCTTTGGGCACGGGCATCGGGAGGTGGATAGGGGGGTTGCTCTCGGTGGGCTTGGGTTCACTCGGTGCAGCGATGAAGGTTTCTGCGTACTTCTGGTTGATCTGTTCGTTCTTCCTCTTTCTTCTCGTCTTCAGATTTGCGAAGGATGTCGAGACTTTGGAATCACGGATGGAGGCTCTCGCCCAACAAATGGAGAGGTGAGGAGGTGTGGAGATGTTCCCGAAAGATTTTCTCTTCGGCGCATCCATGTCTGGTTTTCAGGTCGAGATGGGTTATGCGAAGGGCGATCTTGATCCGAACACGGATTGGTTTGTATGGGTGAGGGAACCTGAAAATCTGATCAACGGCGTTGTCAGTGGGCACCTTCCCGAGTACGGTGTGGGCTATTGGTACAACTTCCCGACGATCCACAAACTCGCATCCGATTTTGGAATGAACGTGCTTCGAACGAACATCGAATGGTCCCGCATCTTCCCACGCCCGACTTTCGATGTCAAAGTGAGAGTGGAACAGACCGAGTCGACCATCACGTCAGTCCAGATCGATGAGCGTGCGCTCAGAGAACTCGACGAACTCGCAGACAAGGAGGCGGTGGAGCATTACCGCGAGATCTTCTCGGACATGAGGAAGAAGGGTTTGAAAGTTTTCGTCAACCTCGTACACTTCACACTGCCGATCTGGTTGCACGATCCGATCGCCGTGCACAAAAGACAAGCAACCGATAAACTCGGTTGGGCGAACGAGAGAAGCGTTGTGGAGTTCGCCAAGTTCGCTGCTTATGTGGTGTGGAAGTTCGACGATCTGATCGACATGTACAGCACCTTCAACGAGCCCAACATCGTGAGCCAGTTGGGCTACGTTATGAGTGTCTCTGGTTTTCCCCCAGGAGTATTCGATACGGAGAAATTCTTTGCCAGCTTCGTGAACCAGATCGTTGCGCATGCAAGGGCGTACGATGTCATGAAAGCGTTGACGAGAAAACCTGTTGGATTGATCTATGCTGCATCGGTTTACGAATCGACCAACAACGATGCGGAACTTGAAGAAAACGTTGGGCAATTCATGAACTTCGCGTTCCTCGATGCACTCAACAGTGGAATTCTCTTGTTCCAGACGAGGGAGGACCTCGCAGGAAGACTCGACTTTCTCGGCTTGAACTACTACACCCGTACTGTGATTCAACGATCAGCTCAGGAATTGAGCTTTGGAATGGTGAACATGAACTGGTCCATCGTTCCAGGTTACGGTTACAGTTGCCAGCCCGGCGGTTTCTCGCGAGACGGAAGACCGGTGAGCGATTTCGGCTGGGAGACTTACCCAGAAGGCTTGCTGAAGTTGCTGCGTATGATGAACGAAAGGTACGAGTTGCCGATTTACGTGACCGAAAATGGTGTGGCGGACGCTCGCGACTGGCTCAGGCCATACCATCTTGTGGCACACATGTACGCTGTGGAAAAGGCCGTTGAAGAGGGCCTGAACGTGAAAGGCTACTTGCATTGGTCCATAGTGGACAACTACGAATGGGCGAAGGGATACCACATGAGGTTCGGCCTGGCAGAGACGAACTACCAAACCAAGTCATACAGTCCCAGACCCTCGATGTACATCTTCAGAGAGATCGTGAAAGAAATGTCGACGGAGAAGTTCAGAAGCTATCTCTTTTCTCCGTACCAGATTTGGAGGCAGTAGAACTAAAACGATCGAGAAACAGTCTGAAGGAATTCAAAGTGCACAGAACCATCACGCCTGTGTCGGCGAAGACACCCTGCCACATGGTTGCCTTACCCATTGCAGCCAAAATCATGAATGCCACTTTTGTACCGATGGCAAGGACGATGTTTTGAAGAACGATCCACCTGGTCTTTCTGGAGATCGTGAAGAGGTGCCATACTTGTATCGGTTCTGCATTCATCAGCACGGCATCGGCAATTTCAACCGCAATGTCGTTTCCGAGCGCGCTCATGGCGACACCAACGTCGCTCCGTGACAACGCTGGCGCATCGTTGACTCCATCGCCCACGAACATCGTTGTGCCTTCCCTCATTATCCTTTGTTCCAACAGTGCCATTTTGTCCTCAGGTCGAAGGTTGGAGAAGTACTGAACTTGCCCTAAATTCTTAGTGATTTCTTTGACCGCACCCTCAGAATCTCCACTCATCACGCACACCTTCAAGCCTGCCTGTCTCAAATTTTTCACAGTCTCCTGCGCTGTGTTCTTCAGTTTCTCCTTGAAAACGAAAGTTCCTGCGTACCGTCCATCGACACCGAGGTGCACCGCCTTTGCCTTAGTTTCGCACACACTCTTCGGATGTTCCACGTGTTCTTCGTGCAGAAACCTGTCGTTGCCGAGATGAACAAGCCTATCCGCGACGACGGCCCTCGCGCCGAGCCCAGGGATTTCTTTCGAATCCTTCAGCAAGCTCGCATTCACCTTGAAGGATTTAGAGAGCGTCCTCGACAGGGGATGGTTCGAGCCTAAAGCCGCATGCGCTGCCAAAAACAAGACTTCATCTTTGGAGAATCCTTCTTGGGGCTCAACGGAGGCAAGTTCGAGCGTCGTCTCGGTCAACGTGCCAGTTTTGTCGAAGACGACGTTCTCGACCTCCGCGATCGCGTCCAAGTACTGTGCACCTTTCAAGAATATTCCCTTTCTCGACGCCTTACCGAGTGCAGCGACGTAGGTTAGTGGTACACTGAGCACCAGCGCACAGGGACAAGAGATTACCAGGAGGATGAGGGATCTGTAGAGAGATTCAGAGAAGCTCAGAGCAAAAACAAAATGGAGCACGAAGATCAGCACCATCGCACTGATGACAACCGCTGGAGTGTAGTACTTCGCGAACTTCGTGATGAACCTTTCCGCCTTTGTCTTCCTCTCCTGGGCTTTCTGCACGAGCTTGACCACTCTCGCCATCGATGAATCTCTGTATCTTTTGGATATTTTCACCTTCAATGTCCCGTTTTCGACTATGGAACCCGCGTAGACATTTTCTCCTACAGTTACGGCTTGTGGCAAAGGTTCACCGGTGAGATGTGCCACGTTGATCTGTGCCGATCCTTCAACTACGATTCCATCGCTTGGAACCTTCTCACCGGGCCTCACCAAGACTACATCTCCCACCATCAGTTCGTCCACGTGAACCTGCTCGATCGAGCCCTGTTTCAACCTCCAGGCGTACCTCGGCGATTCACTCAAGAGTCTCTTCATCTCTCTTTCAGATGCATCGCTGGTGTAATGTTCGATGAACTCTCCGAACCTGTAAAGGACCATCACGGTTGCTGCCTCTGGAAATTCTCCAAGAAACAAAGCGCCAAGCGTGGCGATGCTCATCAGACTGTTTTCATCGAAGAACTTGAACTGAGCAAAATTCTTGATGGTCCTCTTGAAAACTTCGAAGCCTGACAAAAGATATGCGAACAACGAAATCTGCGGTTTTCCCGTGAGCAAAGATACAAGAAGCGAAGAACCCGAGAGGATCAACAAAAAGAGGGTCGAAGAGCGTCTTTCTTTGTGATCGACATGGCACACTTCGCAATTTTCCAACTTCACTCACTCCTTTGCGTGTTCCAAGGCTGAAGAGATGAGTTCAAGCACGTGTCTGTCCTTGAGTCTGTAAATTACCTGCTTGCCAATCCTGATGGAGTCTACGAGATTCGAAAGTTTCAACACTCTGAGCTGGTGAGATATAGCGGAGGATGAAAGCGATAGGATTTCAGAAAGGTCGCACGTGCACAAGCTGGCTTTCGAAAGGGCTATGAGAATCTTCAGCCGAGTTTCGTCCGCGCACGCCCTAAGGAGTTTCACCATCTTCTCTACGATCTCTCTCGTTTCAAGTTCAGCTTTGATCTTTGAGACCCGTTCTTTGTGTTCGTGCCTCTCGTCGCAAACGTTTCTCACCCAATCACCTCAACAATTGAGCAATTGTTCAATTGTAAGTATAACACAAAAACCCTTTACAGTCAAATGCATTGATGTTCTTCAGACACAAGGCGGCGTTCCGAACGAGCGTTTAAGGCTTACGAATTGACCGTCCTTTCAAGAGTCGTTCTCCTTGACCAACGCATTCAGCGGATCAACCAAGTCTTCACATGTTTGATCTTTGTTTTCTCGCTCAACGGTTCTTCTGCTAGGTCCACCTCGACGAATTGACGCGTTGTCCTCATCGATGGTGAAGATCCATCCGGACAAAACAGCCTCAAGATCACGCCTTCTTCGGATGGTTTGAAGGCAGACAAAAAGCCTTTTTCGACTCCAATGTCGATCTTCGGTAACTTTTCGAACCTCGCTTGAACCGCAAGTGGTGCTATTGCGCATTCTCTGACGGCCTTGTAGACGTTTTCAATGTCGTACTCGTCGTGCAAAAGGATAGAAAAACTCACCTTGTGTTCTCCCAATCCCTGTGCTTGAGGTGTTTCGAAACCCGGCCCAGCGTGCCCGGGACGAGTGATCAGATCGTCTCTCGAAAGCCATCCAACGCTTCGAAGTATCGTCAAATGAAGGCCGTTTTCGTCCACGAAGATTTCTCTCAATCCCTTGGGGACTATCGTCATTTTGTACTGTGGAACGCTGACGAACCAGTATGTTGGGAACTGGTTTTCGGGTAACTCTGACCAGGAAGAATAATCGCCTTCGAGCTTTTGGATCGATCTCTTCACGGGTCCAAAATAACCATCGCTGATCAGTTCACTCAAACCTTCCAACGGAAAAACAACGCTCAATCTGTGATCTTTCGCGGTGTTGTTGAAGAAGACGTCCACGTCCACTCTCTTCATGTCTCGATGAAAGGTGTATACAAATCTGAAAGGTATTGAAACGGTTCGCTCGGATCTGTTCTTTCTGTCTGCCGCGATCTGGGCAGGTACTTGGAGCGAAAAACGCGCCTCGAAGCGCTTCAAGAAGCTCGAATCTATCAGTGTCTCGATCCTAGCGGTGCAGTTCTTCGAATCGTACTTCTCTTTGCACGCGTAACTGTAGTTGTACTCGTCACCGACATCCTCGACATCTTCAACGTAACACAAATTTTTGAGCAACTTCCCACGGTGCTCCACACTCAAAGTACCATTATGCTGGACAGCGAAAATCGATTCAAAGGTATCAACTTTTCTTCTTTCTCCAGGAGCGAAACTGAGTCGTTTGAACGACAGACCTTCGACAGGTGTTCTCAAAAAACATTTGTACCAGCGGCCCTGATTTTTGAACACGTCGTTCGTCGAAGAGTAAGAGTAGAAATCAATCAACGTGTTCAAATCTTGCTGAACATCTTCATTGGGGATCAAAATGTGATCAATGACTTCACCCTCTTCACTGACGAGCTTCCAAGCACCCTCGGGCAATCGAACGTTCAGCTCGACCACACAGTTGTAGACACTTTCAATTGGGTTGAAGAGGGTGATGCCCATTTTGTCGACGGGCTTGCCGCACACCTCGAGCAAGCTCCTCACCAGGATCGCCTTTCCATGGTTGATTGCCCTTGCCAATCTATCCTGAACGTTCTTGTGAACTTCGTCCACGCTACAACCACACAAACTGTCATGTGGATGACATTGCAGAATCAGTTTCCAACCGTACCATAGACTCTCCATGGGCAGATCGATACCGTTGAGCTTTGCGACGGCGAAGAGTGGTTCCACATAGTACAGATAGAGTTTTTCTGCCTCGTATTGCATGAGCTTTTCCCAGATTCTTGCAGACAACACATCTTTGAGTATGGGTGCACGCTTTGGATTTCTCAGTTCTCCAATCAAGCTCTCTTTCGGTTTCTTCAACTTCGAAACGTACTCTTCGAGCGAGGCGTGCACGAACTCTATTTCTTCGTCGCTGATTTCTTTCAAGATCTTTCCCACATCTGGTCTGGGGATCTCATGGTCTGTACCGTTCATCAACAGTGGTTCGTTCTCGCTATCAATATCGATCAACGCCTTCGCCTCAGAACACAGCTGCATCTTGAAGCGTTCCTCGTCCCAACCCCAGTGCGCCGCATTCGAATAGCTGTGCACCAGATAAACCGTATCTATGGACTCGCCCGTTGGAGAACTCCAAACGAAGCTCGTACCCTTAACATCGTCGACACCACGCCAAACCACGGCCCATTCCATTCCAAGACCTTTCAGGATTGTCGGTGTGTAAGCGTTGTGACCGAACATGTCTGGCAGGTAGGCAACTTCTGACAAGGGCACACCGAATCTCTTGGCAACCACCTGACTGTACAGATAATTTCTGATGAAGGATTCGCCACTCATCAAGAACTCATCGGGGAGCACGTACCAAGGCCCCACGGCGATCTTGCCCTGTCTCACGAGCTCAAAGAACTCTTCTTTCATTCCATCGTTTTCAACGAAATCTTCGAGCACCACGGTTTGACCGTCCAAATGAAAGTGCTTGAAGGTATCTTCCGTTTTGAAGATCGACACAAGCTGATTCAAAAGGATTGAGAGCCTCTGTCTGTAGACCTCAAACGTGGTGTACCATTCCCTGTCCCAGTGCGTGTGTGTCACGACGAACACCTTTTTCATCTTTGCTCACCTCTAATCAAACGAACGGGATTGCTGATCAAGGTTGGTCTTCCCTTATCATCGAACGCAATTAAGACCAAGAGATCTTCTCTCTCCTCGATCTCGATCTTTTCTTCAAGAATCCCGCCAACGTTGAAACTCCGTACATTCTTTTTCATCACAACAAGCAAGTTAAGCCTCGGTAAGTTTTCTATTCGCAGGATCACGCTTCCGTCGTGTTTCACAGTTTCGCCAACACTCTTTCCAGAAACATCGATGTGAACTTTCCCAATTGCGGAGAGATAAGTTCTACCGAACTTGATCGACCACAGCACTTCAGCAAGCTCCAAGTGTCTCGCCAAGACGTAGTTCGCGATCCACTCTCCCTCGTCTCTCCTGTGCAGGTCTCTACCAGCCGCGGCGACCACGCTTTTTCCGTTCCTGACCGCTTTCAGCCAACCCCCTATGGCTTCGTAGTTCAGTTCCAACCTGGACAGATCGGCGTTCCAAACTTCGACAAAATCCGCGTCGAACGGATCGAATTCGTACGTCCATTTGCATCCCACGCATGCTGGTTCTCCCATTACGAATGGATGTGCAACACCGATCAGGGCGTTCTGTGCGTGAGCCTCACGGACGATGTCACCGAAATCTTTCTGTCTTCCCTCTTGATCCTTCCAGTCGATGAACGTCTTACCGCCAAGTACAAGCGCATGGCCTTTGAAGGTGTTCATCTCTTGGCCAGGAAAGCCCACAACACCGGGAAGCTCTTCGAGTTCCCTCCAACCAGAAACGTTGCTATGGTCGGTTAGAAAGAAGAAGTCAAAACCTTTTTCTTTGAGGAACAGCGAAAGCTCACTCACACTCATGGCTCCGTCGCTGTGAAGAGAGTGTGTGTGGAATTCTCCCTTGAAGGTTTTGAACTCTTCTTCACCTTCACACAGAATCTCGAGTCTGTAGCAAACATCGCTGAAGAGATAGTGGTTCTCGAAAAATACTGTCCATCTCCCAGGTAACGGACGGGTTTGAACGGCAGCTTCGCTCGCTTGTGGAGCGACAACGAAGTTCTTCGTAGCTCTGTCGTACCTGCCCATGAACCTCCCAAGAGAATCGTAGAAAAGAAGGTTCACATGGTTCTGCACGGGGCCAAGCGATGTGGGAGAGTAATCGAAACGTACGGTGATTTTGTTGGTGTTGGGAGGAACGCAGAACTCTATCTTCTTCACAGTTTTGCTCTCACTGAGTTCTATTTTACCTTCGAAGATCACGCTTCATCTCTCCTACGTATGCGAGCTCCACTTTCGTCAAAAACGTGCAGTTTGTCTTTCCTGAGTTTTAGAAATATTTTATCACCGCTTTTGTAGGGTACATCCTCGAAGACCAAAACTCTCAAAGAGCTTGTGTTCACTTTGACCGTCACCACCGTTTCAAACCCCAGTGGTTCCACCACGTACACTTCGCCGATGAGATCTCCCTCTTTCGTGTGAAAAGCGATGTTTTCCGGTCTTATTCCTATGAAGCCTCTCTCTTTCGGAAACTCGCTCAAAGGTAAATCTGAAAGATCGATCCTTTGGCCGTCGAGAACGCACGTCGAACCATCGAAACGACATTCGACGATGTTCATCGGGGGATTGCCTATGAATGACGCTACAAAGGTGTTCGCGGGCGTATCGTATATCTGTCTCGGTGTTCCCACTTGGAGCACATGGCCCTGGTTCATCACAGCGATCTTTGTCGAAAGCGCCATTGCTTCGGATTGATCGTGCGTCACATAGACCACACTTGTGCCAAGTTCCATGCTGAGCCTCTTCAAGAAACTCCTCGCCTCTATCCTCAGCTTCGCATCCAAGTTACTCAACGGTTCATCCAACAAGAACACGTTTGGTGTCTGTATCACTGCTCTCGCCAGTGCGACTCTCTGCTGTTGTCCTCCGCTGATCTGTTGAGGGTATCTTTCGAGCAAATCGGATATCTGAAGGCTTTCCGCAACGAACGCAACCTTCCTTTCGATCTCCTTCTTTGGAACCTTCCTCACGAACAATGGATAGGCGATGTTCTCCCTAACGGTCATGTGGGGATACAGTGCATAATTCTGAAAAACCATCGCCACGTTTCTGTTCTTCGGAAGTTCCATCGTGACGTCCCTTCCAGCGATGTAGATCTTTCCTTCATCTGGAAACTCCAGTCCCGCGATGAGTCTCAGCGTGGTCGTTTTTCCACAGCCGGAAGGTCCGAGCAACGTGAAGAAATCTTGCCTTTCGATCTGCAAATTCACCTCGTTGACCGCTACAACGTTTGAGAATCTCTTCGTCACATTCTCCAGAACGATCCACGACAAAGTTCTTACCCCCTCAACCTTTGATACCACCGTAGAAGGAGAAGCCGAACTTGCGTTCAATGAGTACATAGGCAAAGATAACGGGCAGGGTGTACAGAAAGGCGTACGCCGATATCATGCCTATGTCCGGAACGCCCACTTCACTGAAAAAAGTGTAGATAGCGACAGAAACAGGGTACTTGCTCGTCGATCTGAGAAGCACGAACGGCACGAGGAAGTTACTCCAAGACTGTGTGAAAACGAGCATCGCTATGACGATGACCCCCTTGCTCGAGAGTGGTAAGAAGATGCGGAACATGACCTGCAAAGGGGAACTTCCATCCACGAGTGCAGCCTCTTCGTAAGTTCTGGGTATCGAATCGAAGAAGTCTTTCAGAATGAAGAGTGCTGTGGGCATGATCCCACCAGATAGCGTCAAGATCACGCCGAGTTCGGTGTTGATGAGCCCAAGTCTCAAATTCAAGATGAATATCGGCACCATCGCGGCAGCACCGCTGACCACACTCGAAAAGAGCACGAGCATGTACAGAAGAACGTTTCTCCCCTTAAAATCTTGCCTGGAAAGAACGTAGGCTGCCAGCAGCGCACAAGTCGTCACCAAGACGACCACCGAAACGGAGATCACGAGGCTGTTGCGAAAAGCGTTTACTGCGGTCCTGTTCTGAAAGACTCGCGCGAAATTGTTCAACGTGAATCCGTTCAAAGAGATGAACAGAGAGGGCCTGATGGAGAACGGTGTGACGATGAGCCGCAGTATCGGAGAGACAAAAAAGCAACGATGGGGGCAAGGAGTATGTACGAAACGATCCTGCTCGCTCTTCTTGGATCTCTCATGTTCTTTTCCTCCTTGACAAACTCAAATAGAACATCGCGAGCGCGAAGTTGACCAACAGGGCGACCGTGGCGATGGATGCACCGTAGCCGAGTTTGAAGTATCGAAATGCCGTTCGATAGATGTATATCGATAGAAGTTCTGTCCTGAACGATGGACCTCCCCCGGTGAGCAAGTAAGGTGTGAACACGTTGAAAGTCCAGAGTGTTATGAGAATCAGATCGGTCAAAATGTACGATCTTATGTTCGGCAGAATGACGTCTTTGAACTTTCTCCAACTCGATGCGCCGATCACTTCCGCAGTCTCGAGATAAGAAGGTGGAATCGTTTCCAAGGCAGCGGAGAACAAGAGCATGGAGTACGCGGTTCCCCGCCAGACGTTGAAGACGATGATCGTCAACAACGGATGCTCGTAGAACCAGTTGATCTTCCTCAAACCGATCGCGGAAAGAAGCATGTTCAGTGTTCCATAGTCTTTATCGAGGAACGCGATCCACAGATAGGCAACCACGACTTCTGGTATGATCCACGCCAAGATCACCACACTCTGAATGAAACTCTTCAGCCTCCTCCTTCTGTAGGTGAGCAAGGCGAGCGAAAGCCCGAGACCCGCTTGACCGATGATCGCAGACCCAAGGACAAAAAGAAGTGTTATTCTCAATGCGTTGTAGAAAAATCTATCGCTCAGAACCTTGGCATAGTTTTCAAACCCCACAAAATCAGGATTTCTCGCTTTGGCACCAGTGAGCGTCTCGTTCGTCATACCGATTTTCAGAACCCAAACACCAGGCAAGATGAGGAACACAAAGATCAGGCTCAACGCGGGTATCAGAAAGAATACGATGACCTTTCTACCCATCAACGATCGCTTCAATCTCTTCACCACCAAAAAGGGCGGGCAGAGCCCGCCCTCATCTCACGGCTTCTCTATGACGTTTTCTTTGCCCACGATCTTTGTCACTTCTTTGGCGAACTCTTCGATGGCTTTGTCGACGCTCATTTGTCCGGTTATGACCCTCTCTGTGAGCAACTGGGCTTGGAACGAGATCTCAGGATACACCGGGAAAGCAGGTCTGAAGGTTGTGTACTTAACCAAAGCACGGCTCGTTTCCGCGATGAACTTGTCTTTGTTGACAGTCCAGCAGGAATCAGCAAGATCTGACCTCGGCGATACGAACGGTTTCATCTGGAAGTAGGACAGCTGGGGTTCAACGTAGAGCAATCTCTTCAAAACCTCCGCGACGAGCTTCGGGTTCTTACAGTTCACATTGACTGCGAAACCTGTACCGCCAGAGATCGAAACGAACTCAGGATCTTGTGGTTTGCCACGACCAGGCATTGCAGCCCAACCGATGCGCTCGTCCCTGTCCGGCAAACCCCAGGATGGGTTGTTTGGGTTCAGCACGGAGGTGTAGAACCAAGTTCCTTCGACGTACATCTCGATCTTCTCCTGTCTGAACAGTTCGAACGTCTTTTCTCTCGCACCTGGAGACATCTGCAGAGCCGCATCTCCAAGTTTTTCGTCCACATAGATCTGTTTGTAGAAATTCAGCGTGTCTCTCAAGGCACTGCTCTTGATGATCCATTTACCCAGCTGCCAATCGTACAGGTTGCCGCCAGCGCCGAGCAAGACCATGAAGAAACCTTGCATCGTGGTCGCCTCACCCATCTCGGTGCCCGCGTTGAGCTGGATGGGTATCACGCCCGGTAGCTTCTCCTTGATGATCCTCGCCGTCTTGATGATATCCTCCCAGCTCTTCGGCTGCCACGGTACAGGGATGCCTGCCTTCTTGAACAGCTCTTTGTTGTAGTAGATCATTCTGACATCGGTGCTCGCCGGTACCAAGTAAGTCTTGCCCTTGTAGCTTCCCATCGCTTTCATCGAGTCGTAGTAATACTTCCATGCGGGTATCTCGGCAAGTATGTCGTCGATGGGCCTCAGATACCCAGCTTCGACGAACTCGGGCACCCAGAAGCCATCGATCCACAGTATGTCCGCTCCGCCGCCACCTTTGATGTCCAGAACGATCCTTGCCTTGAAGTCCTCGTCCTTGATGCCCGTCTGGATCAACTCGACTTTGATGCCCAAGTCTTTCTCGATTTCGGGAATGTACTTTTCGAACCAGTCAACCACCTGCGTGTTCTTACCACCCTTGATGGCGTTGGCGATGATCGTTACTTTCTGTCCGAGCGCGAAGACTACCACGATCGACACCAGCACGGCCACCAGCCACTTCCTCACAGTAACACCCCCTCAGAAGTGATGGTGCTCCCCACATCCGCACGAAGTTCTCACGATCAACTTCGTTGGAACGTAATGCTTTTTGATGGGAATTTCGCCCCAACTCAAGAGTGAAAGCAGAATTGCTGCAGCCTTTTCTCCCATTCGTTCGGGATACTGCCTTACGGTCGTCAAGCTCGGCTGAATGAAAACACTGAAAGGTAGATCGTCGAACCCCACCACTGCTATGTCCCTTGGAACCTGAACACCATGCATCTGTAGACCTGACATGATTTCAACCGCAAGCAGGTCGGTGCACGCGAAAATCGCATCGAAGTCTTTCAATTTCTGGCAAAGTTCTTTGACCTTGCCTCTTTCGGCTTCGACCAGCGCCAAACTGGCGTTCGCTTCGCTGCAGGCCAAGGTTGCGCCTTGAAATCTGTCCCTCACACTGCTCACCTTCGGCTTCTCCCACGTGACGAATGCGATGCGCTTGTATCCGTGTACTTCGATCAGATGCTTGGTCACGTCGTAGGCACCTTTTCGGTTGTCCGATTCGACGGAATAGCCATCCAATCCTTCCACGGTCCTGTCAACGAACACGATTGGACGTTTCTCGACGACGAGCCTTTTCACCAACTCGTTCTGTGGAGTGCTGATGTGTGGAAAGACTATGAAGCCCGCCACGTTGAGCTCCAACAGCCTCTCGAACTTTTCTTTCTCGGAAGAACCGTTCTCATCTGCAAACTGAACCACGGCGTGGAACCCCAACCCAGAAATGTGCTGTTCTATGCCTCTGAGTATCCCGACGCTGAGAAAATCCGATGCTGAGCTCAGGAAGATCCCGATCAAGTTTGATGCTCTTTCGTGCTCTTCCCTCTTTCGCACGAAACTTCCTATACCCTGGAGCCTGTACAGATAACCATCGATCACGAGTTCGTCTATCGCCTTCCTCACGGTGATCCTGCTGACTTGAAACATCTCCATGAGCTCTTTTTCGGACGGAACTCGATCGTCCGGCAAAAGCTCACCAGTTTTTATCTTGCCCAGCAGGTACTCCTTGACAACCTTGTACATGGGTTTCTGCCTGCTCGCACTCATCATAACATGTTATATCATGTCGTTGCGAAAATGTCAAGATATTGGACAAAATTGTTCCACTGAGGCTACGCATCACTGTCTTCGAGGTTGATTATCCACACTTCTTCACTCAAACAGGCTTCAGTCATGAGAAACGATCAGGCTCCATGTTCGTGGCTGGACAGTGTTCAGTGTAGGGGGAAAATTGAAAAACACCTAAAGCAAGCGAGTTATTAGATTAAGTTCACTCGTTAAAGGGCTGAGGTGCAGAAAAACTTGCGCACTTCGAAGAGCATCTGGAACGACAACAGCACGTTGATCGATAAGAAGGCGTAGGCCAGAGCATCTTCAGGCCTTTCCCTCTCTGAACATGTCTCTCAAAACATGGTACAGTTGCTTGAATCTCGCGTAAACCTTCCCATATCTTTCTGTGTTCTCAAGGGTCGGTTTGCTTGTCTCCTTCAATCTGAACCAAGCTTTAGATACCTTTCTCACATCGAGGTTAGAATATCCTGAGTACGCTAAGATCGCCGCACCGTAAGATGCCCCTTCGTCCACTAAGGGCTTCTGTATCTCGACGCCGAGTGCATCCGCCAACATTTGGTTCCAAACCTTACTCTTAGAACCTCCTCCAGCGATGCGCACATTCTTAGTGTTCATGCCCAGTTCTTTCAGGATTTCGAAGGAATCTTTTATCCCGAAGGTTACCCCCTCAAAGATCGCGCGCACCACATCCCACTTCGAATGGAAGGAAGACAGTCCGAAGATTACACCCCTCGCATGTGGGTCCCTGTGAGGTGTTCTTTCGCCGTTCAGATAGGGCAAGAAAATGATCCCGTTCGAACCGATCGGCACCTCAGCCACGCACTCGTTTATTTTGTCGTATCCCTCTTCCAAGAATCTCTCCTTGAACCATTCCAAAGAGTACGTTGCAGTGAGCATCACGCCCATGTGATACCTCATGTTTGGGACCGTGTGTGCGAAGAAGTGGACTCTACCTTTCGGATCGTACGAACCAACGTCCGTTGGTGCCACCACAGTCCCAGAGGTACCGAGGCTCACCATCACGTCTCCCGGTTCGGTCACGCCCACACCGAGCGCCGCACAGGCGTTGTCCGCACCCCCTGCAACCACGATCACATCCTGAAGATGGAGCTCTTCCGCGAGCTCTTGCTTCACCTTTCCGACGAGCCCGTCCGATGGCAGAATATCAGGGAGGATCTCAGTCGGTATCTTCAAAGTTCTGAGAAGTTCTTCGTTCCAACGCATCTTCAAAACATCGTACATGGTGGTTCCGGAAGCATCCGAATGGTCCGTTCTTATGTTACCGGTGAGCATGTAATTGATGAAGTCCTTTGGAAGCATGATCTTGTGAATTCTCTTGTACAGCTCAGGTTCATTTTTCCTCAGCCAGAGCAACTTTGGCAGCGTGAAACCGGGCAGGATCGGATTACCAACGCTCCTCAATACCTGTTTTTCCCCTCCGAGCAGATCCGTGGCCTCCTCACACTCAAGGTAAGTCCTCTGATCACACCACAGTATTGCGTCTCGCAGAACACGACCTTCCCCATCGACGACCACAAGGCTGTGCATCTGTCCACTCGTGGCGAGTGCCCGTATCCTTCCGCCAATCTCACGCGAACGGTTTGAGAGTGCTTTCAACACTTTCAACGTTGCGGACCACCATTCGTTGGGATTTTGCTCTGCCCACGCGGGTTTTGGGGTCGAGAGCGAAAGTCTTTCACCGTGCACGGCAACGAGGCTTCCCCTCGCATCGACTAGGATCCCTTTCACTCCGGTCGTTCCAAGGTCTAAGCCCACGAACAATTCCAAGAGTACCACCTCACTTCACGTTCTCAATGATGTTCTCGACGGCGAGGACCGCAGCACCCACCAGGTTCGAACTTATGGTTCCGAAGATCGAAGGCCTTATCTTCAACTGCTTCGCCGCGTCCTTCAATGCCCTTTGCTTGACCTCTTCCTGTATGATCCGGTAGAAGTACTCTCCAAGGTCTTGAACTTCTCCACCCAGTATCACAATCTCTGGATTCAGGATGTTCACGATGTTCACGATACCGATAGCGATGTTCTGCGCCAACTTTTCTAAGACTTTTCTGCTGTCTTCTCTCTTTTTCAACGCCGCGAACTTCTCTATCGCGTTCTTCCCGTCCAACTTGCCTTCGTAGTGTTCTATCGCCCAATTGATCGACGCGTAGAATTCCCAACAACCTTTGTTCGAGCAGTGACAGCGTCTGTTGGAGTGCATGTCCACCGTCATGTGCCCAGCCTCGCCCGCGGTGTACGTCGGACCACGGTACAGCTTCCCGTCGATCAGAACGCCCGTGCCAACGCCCTCTCTAACCACTATGAAGACCGCCTCTTTCACGTCCTTCATGTCCGCCGAGTGGTATTTCTCCGCAAGCACGGAGAGGTTAGCCTCGTTGTCTGCGAGTATCGGAACGTCCAGTTGCAGCAACTCATTTATCGAGACGTCGTGCCAACCGAGGTTCGGTGCCATAAGTATTCGGTTCTCCTCCATGTTCACCATGCCAGGCACGGATAACGAGACACGGCTGATCTTATTGTCGAGCGAGTATTTCTCGAAAATTTCTCTCACTTTCATGAAGAACTTTTCCGGTGATCTGGGCGTCTCGAAAGAACCACCGAGCGACACTGTACCATCGAAATAGCCGAGGCCATAGGTGGTGACGTTCACGCCGACATCGAACACGAGACTGAGGAACGCCTCGTTCTTTATATCGAGCAGGATTCGACGTCGACCAGGGGAATTCTTCCCTTCGGAGCCTATTTCTTGGACGAAGCCCTCTTCGATCAGCTCTTTTGTGATACGTGTGACACTGCTCGGTGTCAAGCCAGTGATTTCGGAGATCTCCGAACGCGACACGGGTCGATTCTCATGCACGATCTTCAAAATGTTCCTCTTGTTGAGCACTTTGATCCACGGAGAGTTGTATTTCAAGGCTCATACCTCCCGCGACGAAAACACCTCTTGCAAGAATTGTAACTTATGTCTCACGTGGTACGACCCCCCTCCCTCATGGCCGGCGAAAGGGTAGACTTCGATTCTCTTAGGTCCAGCGTAGTGATTGTAGGCAGCGAAGATTGTGGAAGGTGGACATATGTCGTCCATGAGCGCCACAGAAAACAAAGCGGGACAGCTCGCCCTCACCGCAAAGTTCACTCCATCGAAGTAAGACAGTGTCCTGAAAACCGTCTCGGTTTGTTCTGGATGAACCTTGCAGTACCTACTGATCTCGGCGTAAGGCATGCTGTCCACCAGTTTCACTGCCCGCTCGAAGTGACACAAGAACAATACATCACAGATCAGCCCCTTCACCCCTTGAGTAAGAGCTGCGGTGGCGAGCGCTATGCCGCCACCTTGGCTCGTCCCCGCCACGGCTATCCTCTTAGAATCAACGCCTGGAAGGTGCTTCGCGGATTCAACGGCCATCACCGCATCGGTGAAAACCCTTCTGTAGTAGTAAGTCCTCGGATCGAGTATGCCCCTCGTCATGAAACCAGGATATTGGGGTCCAGCAGAAGGCTCGTAGTCCGGCGTGTCGCCTTTGAGCCAACTACTTCCTTGACCGCGTGTATCCATAACGAGGTGCGCAAAATTTGCACACGCGTAGAGTAGCCAGTCGTGTGGGAAACCTCTTCCACCGCCATAACCAACGAACTCGACCACACATGGAAGTTCATCCTTTAAATCCTTTGGGACGATGAACCACGCCTTGATCTTCTGACCCATGTATCCGCTGAACGTCACATCGTAAGTCCTCAGCAGTTTCAGATTGAAATCCACTTCTTCAAGAACTGGTGGTTCGAAGTGTTCCAGGCTCTCACTTATTGTCTCGCGCCAGAAAGCATCAAAGTCCAATTCCTCTTTCCTCTCGGGTAGGTATCGCCTCAACTGTTCCAGTGGCAAATCGTACTGCGCCACTCAGAATACCTCCGTTTCGCTGAAAAATCTCCTCAAAGTTGGGACCTTTCTCTCCTCGCCCACCAACTCCACCTCATCCGAGAACCTGATGTCGGCAGATGAAGCGCCCACCACGAACTTGTACACACCAGGCTCGACAACGAGCTCCATCCTTCTGTTGTAATAGGAAAGGACATCGGTATGTATCTTGAACTGCACCGTCTTCTTCTGACCGGGCTCGAGATGCACTCTCGCGAAACCTTTCAGTTCCTTCACGGGCCTTGTCACCGAACCGTATTCTCGACCAACGTACAGTTGAACGACTTCTTCTCCCTCTCTGTCTCCAACGTTCTTCACATCAACCTTCAGGACGATCTCGCCGGCTGTGGGGACTCGCTTGGATTCGATGTGAAAGTTCGAGTACTCGAACTTCGTGTAGGACAAACCGTGTCCAAACGGATAAAGCGGCTCGATTGGTTCATCCACGTAGTCTTTGTGCCAGTGTGATCTGCCTCCGGAAGGTTTCACGTAGTGGAACACGGGAATCTGACCAGCGCTTCTTGGAAAACTGATCGGAAGCCTTCCAGAAGGGTTCACCCTGCCGAGCAAGACGTCCACGATCGCTTGTCCACCGGCTTCAGCCGGCAACCACGCTTCCAGTATTGCGTTCACCTTGTCCTCGACGCTTCCCAGCGCGTACGGTCTGCCGGTCAAAAGCACCAGCACGATGGGTTTGTGCGTCTTCGCAAGCTCCAGCAGCAATCTTTCCTGTAGACCGGGGAGCCTCAGATTCGCGCTGTCCCTCGACTCACCCGATGTACAGTCCTTCGTCAAACCAGACCTGTCACCCATCACGGCCACGATCACGTCACATTTCTCCGCCAGATTCACTGCTTCACGAATGGTGCTTTCGTCTCCTTCAAGCACACCGCAACCTTCCGCCCACTCAACATCGACACCTTCACTCTTCAACGCATCGTACACACTCATGACGCGCTGCAGTTCCTTGTTGACGATCTCCTCTAATCTCTTCAGATTGAAACTCGGTGCGTTGATCGATCCCAGATTGGCGGTGTCGAGCAACGCCCTTATGTGTGTGTAGTAAGAATAGTCGCCGAACATGTTCCGTACACTCTTCGCGTTCGGCCCCACCAATGCGACCTTGGTGTTCTTCTTCAAAGGAAGTATTCCATCGTTTTTCAGAAGAACGATCGATTTTCTCGCCACCTCCAATGCAAGATCATCGTGTTTTGGCAACGATGCACACGCTTCGACGTACGGTTGCTCGAACAGTCCGAGCTGGAACTTCATCAGTAATACCCTGTAGACCGCTTCATCCAGAGCACTTTCAGAAAGCTCACCCGCTTCAACGAGTTTCTTCAGTTCATAGTAACAATCTATCCTAGGAAGTTCTATATCGATACCTGCCTGGAGTGCCAATTTCGCTGCCTGGCCTTTGTCTTTCGCAATCCTGTGATAACTTCTCAAAACATCGACGGCAAAATAGTCGGAAACGACGATTCCCTTGAACCCCCACTCTTTCCTGAGCACATCGCTCAAGAGTTCCTCCGAGCAAGCACACGGAACGCCGTCGATCTCACTGTAGGCGTTCATCACCGACAGGACGTTGGCGCACTTCACGGCGGCTTCGAATGGAAGCATGAAAACTTCGCGCAGTTCCCTGAAAGCGACGATGCTCGGTGCCCAGTTCTTGCCACCCTCGGAGGCTCCATAAGCAACAAAGTGTTTCGTGGTCGCCACGACGCCGTTTTCCTGAATTCCCTCGATGTAAGCGACTCCCATGCGTGCCACGAGGTATGGTGACTCACCGAAGCTTTCTTCAGTCCTTCCCCACCTTGGGTCTCTCACCACGTCCACCACGGGCGCAAGCCCCTGATGTGCACCAACTTTCTTCATGTCGCTCCCGATGGCGCACGCCACGCGACGGACCAGATCTGGATCCCATGTACTCGCCATCGCTATGGGCTGGGGGAAATTCGTCGCTCCCAAGCCCATGTACCCTGCGAGACATTCTTCGTGAATCATCGCTGGAACGCCGAGTCTGGTCCTTTCAACCAGGTACCTTTGAATTTGGTTCACAAACTTGACGACCTCTGCTGGCTCCAGGTTCGTTGCCCCACCAGGCCTTGTTATCTGTCCTATGCCGTGCCTCAACAGTTCGTTCGCCCTCTCTTCAGAGAAGCGTCCTTCTTGGTCGAGCAACTCGTACCCCCAGACAGAGCCCAGCTGCATCATTTTTTCTTCCAAGGTCATTTTCGACAGCAAATCCCTCGCTCTGATCTCTGCCGGTAAATCCGATCTCTTGTAAAGTTCCACGTTACCACCCTCCTTCAACGGTACAGGAAACACTTCACCCTTACTCCGTCAACATCGTAGTGGATTGGCGATTCTCTCTTACAGATTTCCATTGCACTCGGGCACCTTCCGGCAAATTTGCAGCCTGTCCTCAGGTATTCCTCGTGCTCCTGTTCTGCGAGTAACACCTTCGAAGTCCAACGTTTTGAAGGATCCGGCTCCGGCACAGAATCTCTCAGCAGTCGCGTGTAAGGATGCTTAGGCTCCTGCAAGACTTTCTCCGCAGGACCGAGCTCGACGATCTCACCGCGGAAGATTATCGCCATTCGATCGCTCACGTAGTACGCCGTGGCAAGATCGTGCGTTATGTAGAGAACGCTCAGGTCGAACTTCTCGCGCAGGTCCTTGAACAAGTTCACTATAGACATTCTGAGTGAAGCATCGACCATGGAAACGGGTTCGTCTGCGATGAGTAGACTTGGATTGGTCAGGAGCGCCCGGGCAATGGAGATTCTCTGAAGCTGACCTCCGGAGAACTCGCTTGGGTATTTCTCACAGAACTCCTCGTACGCCACGCCGACGGCCTCAAGTTTTTCCTTAACTATCCTCACGGCTTCTCTTTCTTCTTCCAAGATTCCGAAGTTTCGAAGCGCCTCAAAGAAGTACCTATCTACCTTTCTCAGCGGATTGAAAGTGGAAAAAGGATTTTGAAAGATCGCCTGTATCTCTTTTCTCAGGCTGAATCTCTCGCTGGCCTTGATGTTGTCTATCCTGCGTCCCTTGTATTCAACGAGTCCTGCCGTGGGATGTTCGAAACCCAACAGGATCTTTGCGATCGTCGTTTTGCCGCAACCACTCTCACCCGCAAGCGTGAAGATCTCCGCCTTCTTTATCTCGAAAGACACATCGTTCACCGCGATTATCTTCGCCCGGGAAAAGATACCACCGATGGTGAACACCTTCGTCAGGTTCAGAACTCTCAGCAGTTCTGTCAAGCCTCATCCCTCCGCGAGCCAGCATGCAACCTTGTGCGATTCGCCCACGTTGAAGATCACAGGTTCTTCCTTCTCACACCTGGTCATCTTGAACGGGCAACGTGGATGAAACGCACATCCCTCAGGCAGGTTGAAGAGCGACGGAGGACTGCCTGGAGGACTCTCCCTCTTCGATCTGTCACCGAATCTCGGCAACGACTTGATGAGGTACTGCGTGTAAGGATGCCTCGGGTCCTCGAACAGTTCCTCAGTCCTTCCCTCCTCTATGATTTTTCCTGCATACATCACACTCAACATGTCCGATATGTTCGCGTGCACCCCCATATCATGCGTGACCAAAACGAGCGCACTGCCCTGTCGTGACTGTATGTCCTTCAAAAGCTGAATGACGCCACGTTGAGTTACCACGTCCAGCGCAGTCGTGGGCTCATCGGCGATGATGACCTTGGGTTTCAAGACGGTGGCGAGCGCGATGGTGACTCTCTGCCTCATGCCACCGGAAAGTTGGTGTGGATAGGCATCCAAGATCTTGAAAGGCAGGCCCAACTCTTTGAGGTGCTCCTTGGCCATCTCGTACGCTTCAATCTTGCTTCTCCCCTTCAAATGGCTCGAAATGAAGTCCCTGAAGGTGTCTTTTATCTTGAGCACGGGATTGAGCACGCTCATGGAGCCTTGGGGAACATAGGAAGCAAAGGACCATCTCAGTTTCTTTCTTTCTGACTCATCGATCGCGTAAAGATCGATGGTCCCCGTGCCGTTCAAATAGTACACCTTCCCATCGACCATTCTCAACGGTGGCTCGACCGCCGCGAAGAGGACCTTGAGGAGCGTGGTTTTGCCGCAACCACTCTCGCCAGCGATTCCATGCACCGAGCCTTCCAAAACGTCCAAACTCACCCCGTCCACAGCCCTGACGGTCCTCTGTTTTCCGAAGATCTCAAGAACGTAATACGCCTTGATTTTCTTCACTTCGATCAACGCCTTCATTCGCAACACCTCAGGCTCGACCTACTCTTTGAATTCTCATTCGCGGATCGAGGTATTCGCTGATGCTCACAGACATCAAATAGAGCGCGATGAACAAGAAGACACTCGTGGTCACAGGCGTGAGGATCCACCACCAGTAACCCAACAGAATCGATTGGTAGTTGATGGCCCAGTACAACATCGTTCCGATCATGGGTGTTTCCAGATTCAAAACGCCGAGGATCGCCAAGACGATCTCCATGCCGATTGCCCAAGACATGTTACCGATGAGCGTGGCGAAGACCAGCGGAACCAGGAACGGCATATATTCCTTAAAAACTATGGCTAACGTTGAAGAACCCGAAAGGATGGCAGTGTAAGTGAAGTCCCTCTCACGCAAGCTCAACACCTGCGATCTTATCACTCTCGCATCCCATGCCCAACCGAACATTCCGAGCAACAGTCCCAGTCCCATCAGGTTCATCCTTCCCTTGACCATCACCGCGAACATGAGGATGATCAAAAGCAGAGGAATGATCAAGAAGGAATCGCTGAGGAACATGAGAATCTTGTCAATCTTTCCACCCTTGTGCCCCGCCGTTAGACCAATGATGATGGCTATCACACGCGATACCATGCTGGCAATCAAAGACATCGTGAGAGAGTTACGCACAGCGAAAGTGAGCAACCAGAAGAGGTCTTGACCGGTAGAGGTCGTGCCGAGCACGTGTGGCCACTGAGGTGGAAGATCGCGTGGCACAACGTTCCACCTGTAGGGATCGTAAGGTGAAAAGAAGGACATCACAGATAGAACCAGAAGAATCAAACACACCGTGAACGCGAACCTGAATCTACCATCCTTTAGAAGATCTTTGAGTGTCCTCATCGTATCCACCTCATCTGTACCTGACCCTCGGATCGAAGATTGGATAGAGCAAATCTATCACGAGGATGCTCGTTGTGATCACGAAGATCGACATGGTCATTATGCCCATCAGTAGGTTGTAATCACCCGTGAAGATCGCATTGTAAAGCAACGTGCCCAAACCCGGGTAAGAGAAAACGATCTCCGTGATCAGCGCCCCGCTGAAGATCTGGCCCAACGAAAGTGCCAAACCAGTGATCTGTGGGAGCATCGCGTTCCTCATGACGTATCTACTCACGATTTTCGATTGGCTCAAGCCTCCGAGCCGCGCATAAGAGACGAAATCTTCGTTCTTCACGCTTTGAACAACGAGCTTCATGGCCTGAAACCAGAGAAAAACACCTATCAGTATCAAAGACATCGCCGGTAGAAAAGCATGCTTGAGCAGTATGAGAATGCTTCTAAGATCGAAACTTATCTTTCCTCCTATGAGAAACCCCCCACCCAGAGGAAAGATTGGAATCAAGTATGCGAAGAGTAAGAGCAACGACAAAGCCAGAACATAGTAAGGCATGGGTCTTATTGCCATGGAGATCACGTCGAGGATTTTCGCCCAGCTTTTCTGAGAAAAATAACCCCCCAGGGCTCCCAAGACGTTACCCAAGATCCAGGAGACCACCGTGGTAGTCAACAACAACCCAAGCGTCCACGGTAAAGACTGTCTTATCAGCGATATGACGGGTACAGGAAATTGATAATAAGACGGTCCGAAATCTCCCCTCAACAACCTTCTCCAAAAACCCCAGTACTGTTCCCAAAGAGTACCCTTCAAGCCGTACAATTCTTTGAGTGTTTCTATCATGTAATTCAGCGTTTTCGGGTCCAAATAGGCTCCGGTCGAGGTGATCTGTCCGATCATCTGTTGGATGGGGTCTATGGGGAGCAACCTGGGAATGATGAAAACAATCGTGACTCCAACAACGATCACAAGAAAATAGATGATGATCCTCGGAAGGAAATAAGTTTTGAAGAATCTCAAAGCTCCGACCTCCTTTGAAAATGCTGGGGCGCGTGCACGCCCCAGCGTGGAGTTATTTCCTACCCGTTGGCTTCAAGAACGGGAGCATGTACTTGAAGTTTGGCCAGTGATGGTATGGCTGACAGTACATGTTCTCGGCACCGGGATAGTTCGTCCAGTAATATTCACCCACGCCACGACACCAGGATAGTTGAAGGTTGGTATAGTTGGCATTTCCTTCACCAACAGCTTGAGACCTTCCAAGCCAACATTGATGATGCTCTCGGTGTCGTTCCAATCGGTGTCCTTGAGCTTAGCGATGACAGAGTCCATCTGTGGGTTGCTCCAACGTCCGTAGTTACCCCACGGTGCGTTCTCTCCTATGGGCACGAGGTACTGAGAGCTGAACGGGTCCAGCACTCTGAACAGGTCAGGGTGACCTCCCCACGGCTCCGCAGCGGGCCAGTTGCTCGTCACTTCGAACTCTCCACGTTGGCCCAACGTGGCCAGAGCGTCGCTCGTCATGACAGTGACATCGATACCGAACTTCTTCAAAGCCTGCGAAGCAGCGAAGCCATTTCTGTAACTTGGATGCGCGGGGTTCGTGGTCGTCAAGATCGTGATGGCCCAGGGCTTGCCGTTCGGTAACAGCCATTTGCCCGTCTTAGGATCTCTCTTGAAACCGTTCTTGATCAACAGTTTTTCCGCCACGTCCGGTGCATACTTGTACCAACCCGGTCCGAAGATCTTCTTGATCTCCTGTGGGTCCGTTGGAACGTTGTAACCCCTCTTTTTGGCATACTCGGCGAGCCTCTGTCCCGCGGTTGGATCGTACGGTTTGAACTTTTGCCCATCGCCAAGATCAAGTTCGAAGGATTTGAGCCATTCTTCGATGCGTGTGAAGTACCAATCGTAGTAAGCGCTCGTCAACGGTATGTGGATCGGACTCAGTGTCACGGCACCGTCGAACGCGTTCGCAGCGTACTCAACGATATCGATGGCCAGCGTCAAAGCCCATCTGACTTCGGGGTTGTTGAACGGTTCGATCGCGTTGTTGAGATGTAGTCCTGTCACACACGGGTCTATGTTCACAGACCACGGATAGTCTCTTCTCCAAGCCCTGGCGGTGTTGACTCTCTGTAGTACCGCCCTGAGCCCTTCCATGGTCAGGTCCGCCGCATCGAGCTCATGTCTGGCCATCGCAAGCACTTGCTGTTCCGCAGTACCGAACGTTTGGGTCAAGACGTACTTCGGTGCAGGTTTACCGTAAAGCATTCCCGTGGGTGTCCTCTGCCAGTCCTCTCTGAGCTCCCACAGAGTCCAGTATCCACCTGGATCGTACGCCTTCAACACGTACGGCCCCGTGCCGACCGGTGGGTTGAACTCGAACGTCATCGGATCTTGCACCTTCTCGAACACGTGTTTTGGTAGCATCCTGAGTGCGCCCCACCTGTCCAGCAAGTAAGTGTGGAACCTCGAGTTCGGCTCGGTGAGTTTCAGCACGACGGTGTAATCATCAATCTTTTTCACTTCTGCGACGGACTGCATCTGCGCGTTGTAGCTCATACCTGGCACTCTCTTGACGAGTTCGATCGTGTACACCACATCGTCCGCCGTGAACGGCACACCATCGCTCCAGTAAACGCCCTTCCTCAACTTGATAGTGAGCTCCGTGAAATCGGAGTTGTAGATCGGTGGTTTTGCCGCCAAGGCGTTGATGATCTCACCGGTCGCATACTCCACACACCAGAGCGGTTCAAGCAGCAGGTTCTGAATACCTCTGTCTTGCCAGCGCCAGCCTGCCCAGAGGTTGAAGTTTCCTGGTGTTCCAACACGTCCTGTCAGCTGGTTCGCAATGAACGTTTCGTGCCTCGGCACGTTGGCTGCAAGCTGTGCCAGAGTCAGGCAAGCTAAGAGCAGTGCTACTAGCAACAGTACCTTCCTGATGCGTACACCCCCGGTTTTGATTTCTTCCTGCAAAAATTATAATTGAAACGTATTATCCGTTACAAAGTCCATTCCAGCCTATCTGCGTCCACGAATGCTCGCTATTTTCAATTCTTAGCCTGGATCTTTCCTTTTCGTTCAATATCTCACTCTTTCTCCCTTTGTCTCCCTCGCACACACAATGTTACAATCTGCTGGTTGGAATTCAAACTCCTTTATGGGGGTGACACCATGAAGGCACTTCTTGTCGCGGTTGTCTTGTTGCTCGTAGCAACTCTGTTCGCGTCGGACGGATTGGAGGGAGAACCTTTGAGATCGTTAGCCGAGAAACTTGGCATCTACATCGGTTACGCTTCGATCAACCATTTCTGGACTCTTCCGGATTCAAACAAGTACACAGAAGTGGCAAAGAGGGAGTTCAACATACTCACGCCAGAGAACCAAATGAAGTGGGACAGCCTTCACCCAGAGCCTGACAGGTACAACTTCAGCTACGCGGAGCGTCATGTCGAGTTCGCTTTGGAAAACAACATGCTCGTTCACGGCCACACACTCGTTTGGCACAACCAACTTCCGTTCTGGTTGAACAGACAGTGGACCAAAGAAGAACTCCTGAAAGTCCTTGAGGACCACATCAAAACAGTCGTCGGTCACTTCAAAGGAAGGGTGAAGATTTGGGACGTGGTGAACGAAGCGGTCAGCGACATGGGCAGTTACAGAGAGACCATTTGGTACAAGACCATCGGACCCGAGTACATCGAAAAGGCGTTCGTGTGGGCAAGACAAGCCGATCCGGAAGCGATCCTCATATACAACGACTACAATATAGAAACGATCAATCCCAAATCGAATTTCACCTACCAGCTCATCAAGGAGCTGAAAGAAAAAGGTGTGCCGATAGACGGCATCGGTTTTCAAATGCACATAGACATCAACGGAATAAACTATGACAGTTTCAGAAACAACCTGAAGAGGTTCGCTGATCTCGGTCTGAAGCTCTACATCACGGAAATGGATGTGAGGATACCCAAGAACGCAACTGAAAAAGACTTGGACAGACAGGCAGAAATCTACGCGAAGATCTTCGAAATCTGCTTAGAGAATCCTGCGGTCCAAGCCATACAGTTCTGGGGTTTCACGGACAAGTATTCCTGGGTGCCTGGCTTTTTCAGCGGGTACGATCATGCGCTGATCTTTGACCAGCAATACAAACCCAAGCCCGCGTATTTTGCGATAAAGAAGGTGATCGAAGCCAAGGTGAGCAAAGGGCGCTGAAACTCTTCTGTTTTCGACACTCTGCCCCGCTCGCGGGGCTTTTTCTGTTAGAATCTAAGCTTGAACTGGGGATGGCCAGGTGCGGTTTGCCATTTTCGATTCGCTTTGCCCGAACTGTGGTGGCCGAATCGATGCCGAACGACTCGAGAAAGGTTTGGCGTGTGAACGTTGCCTTCCAGAGCCAAGGGAAGGGGATCTGTGCGAACTACTGGAGAAAAAGCAGCTCTATGCAAATGTTTGTGAGCTTTTGGAAAAAGAGCAACGCTTCGTCGAATTCTTCTGCGGTGGTGTCGCTAATCCTCCGTGGTCGCTTCAGAGGCTTTGGGCAAGACGCGTCTTCCAGGGTCAAAGTTTTGCCATTGTCGCGCCTACCGGTGTGGGTAAAACTACTTTCGGTGCGGCCATAGCGAGTTTCTTGGGGGGCAAGACTTACATCCTCGTTCCAACGCGTGCACTCGTGAAGCAAGTCAAGCAACGTTGTGAATCTCTTTCGAAAAAGAGTGTGGTCGCTTACACGGGCAGAAAGAGCGAGAAAGAGAGAATTCAAAAGGGCGATTTCGATATTCTTATCACGACGAACATGTTTCTTTCAAGAAATTTCGATGCACTCGAAGATAAAAAATTCGATTTCATCTTCGTCGATGACACAGACTCTCTTTTGAAATCTGGCAAGAATGTGGACAAGGTGCTCAGATTGCTTGGCTTCACCCAGCAGCAGATCGATCTGGCTATGAAGAACCAACCTCAGGAAAAGCCTGAGCCAAAAGGCATACTGGTTGTGTCTTCAGCAACGCTCAAGCCAAAGACGAACCGTGCGATACTTTTCAAAAAGCTTCTCGGCTTTGATGTCTCACCCGTTCGCGTTTCACTCAGGAATGTTCTGGACACTTATCTGCATGTTGGAAACGAAGAAGAAGCGCTTGAACGATTGCTGGAATGGATCAGAAGGCTCGGAGATGGTGGGTTCATCTACGTCAGTTCAAAGTTTGGCAAAGAGGGTGTCTACAGGATCGTATCTTGGTTGAAAGAGCACAAAATCGAGGCAGTCAGTTACGAAGAGTTCGACCCGGGGGAGTTCAGAAAAAAGAAGTTCAAAGCGTGGGAATCTCTGTGCCCAACAACGTTTTGGTCCGTGGGCTCGATTTACCAGACGCTGTACGATATGCCATCTTCTTCGATATTCCACACGTGTCTTTTCCCATGAGATTCGAGAACGAGAACGTTCAACGTGCTTTACTCGTGGCTCTGAGAAATCTCGTTCAAGACGAGAGGATAGAGAAATACCTGTCTTGGATAGTTTCGAAGCGTAGAAGAACCATCGATCAGTCACAGGAAATCGCGAAATTTCTCAGCGAACAGCTGAACAAAGAAGAGATCTTGGAGAAACTCACAGGCTCCAACGATGTGCTGATCGAAGAGAGAGATAATGATTTGTTCATCAGCCTTGCGGATGCGGCAACGTACGTTCAAGCTTCAGGCAGAACTTCGCGCATGTTCGCTGGTGGTGTGAGTCGAGGAATTAGTCTTGTGATTTTTTGGAACGAAAAGTTGTTCAGCAATCTCAAAAAGAGGCTCAGACTGTTCTTCGATGAGATCGATTTCGTCGACGCAGAAGACGTTGATTGGCGGCAAGAGCTCGAGAGAGTTGACGAAGACCGCAACAAGATCGTGAAGCTTTCTTCCGCAAAGATGCCTGCGCAGATCTCCGTGAGATCGAGCTTGGTGATCGTTGAATCTCCGAACAAGGCTCGAACCATTGCACGCTTCTTCGGTACTCCCCAGATGAGGTTCGTCGACGATGTGCTGGTGTAGGAAACGACAACGGGGGATCGTGTGATCGCCATAACGGCCTCGCTCGGTCATGTGTTTGACCTGATCGAGAACGAAGGTTTGTACGGCGTTTTAGAACAAGGTGACCATTATGTGCCGATCTACGCATCGATCAAGGTCTGCGAGGAGTGTGGGGAGCAGACAACGAACAAAACTTGTTCCAAGAAACATGCCAAGATCCAGGACAAACTGAAACTGATCAGCGCGTTCAGAAGGCTTGCGCTACAGTTCGATGAAATCTTGATCGCCACAGACCCTGACGCCGAAGGGGAAAAGATCGCTTACGACCTGACCCTGGCTTTGAGGCCCTTCAACGGTAACATCCGGCGTGCCGAATTTCACGAAGTCACCAAGAGCGCGTTCACACGTGCCATCGATGTTCCAAGAGCCATCGACAAGAATATGGTGAAAGCCCAAGTTGCCCGACGTATTCTGGACCGATGGGTTGGATTCGAACTTTCGAGCAAACTGTGGCGTGCTTTCAAGAGGTACGACCTCTCTGCTGGCAGGGTGCAAACACCTGTCTTGGGGTGGGTCATCGAACGGACCAAGCTCGTGAAGCAAAGAAAAGCACTTGTGAAACTGCTCGTTCGAGACGAGATTCAAAACAGTGTGTCGCTCAGTTTCGAAATGGATGATCCAGTTGCTGCCAAGAAGCTCGTAAGCGAGCTGGTCGGAAAGAAGCTGAGCACTTTGGACAGTTTGAACAAGACCTCCAACCACCCAAACCTTACAACACCGCAACGATCTTGAGCGAGCTCGCAGGAAGAGTCTCCTCTTCGATGCTCATGGACATCCTTCAAGAACTGTTTGAACAAGGGCTCATCACTTACCACAGGACCGACAGTTTCACAGTCTCAGAGGCAGGGATCAAGCTTGCCGAACAGATCATTTCAGAAGATTTCTCACGAGAGCTCTTTCATCCGAGGCGCTATCCGTCAGAGGGTGCTCACGAATGCATAAGGATCACGAAGCGTTTGAAGACCGAAGAAATTCGACTCTGGATTGAACTTGGAAAGGTCAGCTTCTCTAATCCAAAACAATCCTTGTTCGTGTACGACGCGATCTACAAGAGGTTTCTCGCTTCGCAGATGAAACCAACCAAAGTTTTGAAGAAGAGGCTCCGACTCGAACTGGCCTTTAACACTTTCGAGTGGGAACTCGTCGACAGCATCGTTGAGCACGGCTTCGATTTGATATTGCCATTCAAAGTGCAACATCTTGAGAACGAGCCGATTGTAGCTTCAGTCGACATCAAGCTCGTACCTAATCCCTTTCACGCAGGGAAGCCTCATAAAACAGATGCAGGAGAGGGGCCTTGGGAGACCGTCTACGTACGCGAAGATCGTGCAGAATCTGCTCGAGAGAGGATACATAGTTCAAAGAGGAGAGTACTTGTTCGCCACTGCACTTGGACGTCGATTTTTTTCATGGCTGAACGAGCACTATCCCAACTTCGCCAGTGAGTTACTGACGCGGGAACTCGAGGAAAAATCAGACCTCATAGAGCGTGGTGAGATGGATCATCAGCAGCTCATCAGATCGCTCAGACTGAGTGAACTTTTCTCTTGAAACGGTGCTAAAATATTGTTCACACTGTTGTGGCACCATGAGGTGGTAATGGATGTTGTACGTGCTTTCGGCAATTTTTCTGGGTTGGATCCTCGGCGCGAACAACACGGCGTCCATCTTTGGACCTGGTATCGCATCGGGTGTTTTCAGTCATAGAAAAGTTGCGTTGATTGGCTCTGTTTTTGTCGTGTTTGGTGCGATGATCAATGGAAGCGAAGGATTGAAAAACCTTTCTTCGTTGGGTTCGAATTATCCTTACGATGGAGTTGTAGTTCTCCTGTGCGCGGGATTCGCAATGCTTATGTTGACAAGGATCGGTTTCCCCGCTTCGGCCACGCAAACTGTTCTCGGTGGTATGATCAGCGTGGGTTTGGTGCGCTTGGGCGTGGCGAGTATGACCTGGTACATGGTTGCACGATTCCTGCTGTCTTGGGTCTTGACGCCCTTTTTTGCCGCTCTGGCTGCCTTTTTCATCTATCACGTGCTCGCGTTCTCTCTGAGGAAAATTCGTCGAACTCAGGTACAGGATGTCTTCATCTACACTGCTTCATGGCTCGCGGGACTGTACGACGCCTACGCACTTGGCGCCAACAACGTTGCGAACGTCACGGGCCCGGTACTGGTTCATCTCCCCTCGATGGGAATCGCGGCATTGCTTGGTGGTTCTTCCATTGCCTTAGGTGTCATCTTCAGCAGTAAGAGGGTCATCAACACCGTTGGTAAACAGATCGTCTCACTCGATCATTTCTCATCGCTCGTTGCGATGCTCGCTCAGGCTACCACACTCTTGACTTTCAGCTTTATCGGAATACCCGTTGCCGCTTCACAGGCCATCGTGGGCGGAGTTATAGGAGCAGGTTACGCAAGGGGTGTCAAGCTCTCGAGTTGGAAAACCGTGCTGTCAATTATGAGTGTTTGGTTGTTGGCCCCCATTGCTTCCGGCATACTCTCGGCAGTCGCGTGCAGGTTCTTTTGAAGAAGCACTGGTATAATGTTGTTGAACTACACTTTTTTGGACGTGAGCACATGAGAAAGTTACTGATCTTTCTGCTCGCGGTTAGCCTGTTGAGCGTAGGAATGGCCCAGAAATGGCCAGCCCAGCTTAGGTTCGTTTCTGGACCTTCGGGAGGAACCTGGTTCGCGCTCGGTGGTACGCTCGCTGGAGTGTGGACGGAAAGCGTTATACCCACGACGAGCGGCACAGGTGGAGGAACTGCGAACATCCTCACCATCTCCAGAGGACAGGCGGACATCGGTTTGTCCACGGTGTCTGTCTTCAACGCGGCCATCAAGGGTATTGATCCGTTCAAAGAACCTGTGAAGGGTACGGTGTTGTTCGCCAACCTGTACAGACAGTACGCGTACTTCATCATGAGAAAAGACTACGCGACCAAGAATGGCGTCAAGACGCTCTGAGACGTGATCAGAAAGAAACTGCCCATCAGGTTCGCGACATTGACTCCCGGCACTGCTTCTGAGTTCGTCATAAGATTGCTCTTCGAAAAAGGTTATGGTGTCACTTGGTCGGACATCAAGTCCTGGGGCGGCAGGGTTGAGTTTGCCTCCTACACGGAAGGTGCCAACCTGCTGTGTGACAACAACTTGGACATGTTCGCGTTCCAGATAAGCCGTGTCGCATCGGTGATCATGGACATCGAGAGCCGAATCGATATCGTCATATTACCCGTCGATGAAGAGGCTATTCAAGCGCTCGCAAACTATCTTGGGACAACGAAGTTCTTCATAGAACCTGGTATTTATAAGAGTGTGACTGAACCCGTTCCAACGGTGGGAGACTACACGTGCTTGGTGATAAGGGAAAACCTTCCCGAAGATCTGGTGTACAAACTTGCAGAGGCGCTTTGGAACAAGAAGGAGCAGATCGCAAAGGCGTTCGTGGACATGGCCGAATTGAACCCACAAGAAGCGATCAGCCGAGGTGTACCAGCGCATCCCGGATCGATCAAATTCTGGTCGCAGCTCAAATGAAACTTGAGGGGGCGAAAGCCCCCTCAGTTCTTCAGCGAGGTGATCGAGATGTGGAAACTCAAAGGAATAACGTACTATTTCGCATTCTTGTCACTCGTGGCGATGGGCATATTTCACATCTATACCGCTATTTTTGGTACGTTCGAAGCTTATTTGCAGAGGAACATACACTTGATCTTCGCTTTGCCACTCGCTTTCATCTTTTATCCGGCCACGAAGAACAGTCCCAAAGATAGGGTGCCTTGGTACGATTGGATTTTCGCCATTTTGGCTATGTTGCCATGCCTCTATGCCATTCTGAATTACGAAACGATCATCTACAGGATGGTCCAAGTCGAAGAAGTCACCACAGCGCAATTGGTACTCGGAACGATCTTGGTGATCATGGTACTGGAAGCGACCAGAAGGATCGTTGGACTCGCTCTGACGATACTTGCGGCAGCTTCTGTGTTTTACATGTACATAGGACACCTTCTTCCAGGACAGTTCAAGGGCATGTACGTCACTTATGACAGGATCATCGAACATCTGTATTTGACTGGAGAAGGCATCTTTTCCACACCCCTTGGAGTTTCTGCGACTTTCGTGATGCTCTTTCTCATTCTCGGCGGATTTTTGGAACAAAGTGGTGTCGGCGAGTACTTCATGGACCTTTCCAAAGCGTTGGCAGGTAAGGCAACAGGAGGACCTGCTAAGATAGCAGTCGTGAGCTCAGGTTTGTTTGGGAGCATCTCTGGCTCGGCCGTAGCCAACATTTATGCGACCGGCACCTTCACGATACCGATGATGAAACAGCTCGGTTTTTCTCCAATGTTCGCTGGCGCTGTGGAAGCCGTTGCGAGCAGTGGTGGACAGATCATGCCCCCTGTGATGGGTGCGGCGGCGTTCATCATGGCTTCTTTTCTTGGAATCCCCTACAAGCAGGTCATGATCGCTGCCTTCGTACCAGCGGTGCTGTACTATTTCTATGTGTTCATGTCGGTCCATGCGAGAGCTGTGAAACTTGGACTCAAAGGTCTTTCAGACGAAATGATCCCGTCGATGAAATACGTTCTGAAGAAACTGTACGTTCTGGCACCCATAGTCGTTCTGGTAGTTATGATCATGCGAGGTTACACTCCCATGAGATCCGCACTGTTCGCGATAATCGTGAGCTGGTTTGTTTCACTGCTCGACAAAAGGTACAGGATGGGCCCAAGAGGTGTACTCAACGCTATCTATGATGGTTCAAAGAACGTCTTCGTTGTGGCGATCGCTTGTGCGGCAGCAGGGATCGTGGTTGGTGCCGTGACATTGACGGGTATAGGTTTCAAGCTGGTGAGCTTCATATTCAGCTTGGCGCAGAATGTACCATTCCTGGCGCTGATCATGGTCACGCTCATGGCGATAGTGCTGGGGATGGGTTTGCCCACGACCGCGGCGTACATCGTCGCCTCCGCACTCGCTGTTCCCGCTCTAATAAGGCTCGGCTTTAAAGCATTACCATCCCACATGTTCGTTTTCTATTACGCGGTTTTCTCAGCTATCACACCACCCGTGGCGCTTGCAGCTTATGCGGCGAGTTCAATCTCCGGTGCGAAGCCCTCGGAAACGGGTTATCAGGCGTTTCGGCTTGGTTTGCTCGCCATAATCATACCCTTTGCCTTCATGTACGACACCGGTTTCTTGCTGCAGGCAAGCTGGGTCAGGAATCTGTCCTCGTTCGCCGCCGGGTTGGTCTCAGCGATGGCGCTCAGCTACGCGATCGAAGGTTTTCTCAAGACGAAGCTCAACTTCCTGACGAGAACGCTGTTGGGCGCGATAGGTGTGATGGTACTTTTTCCGATTGTCTGGCTCAGAATTCTCTGTATTGTTGCGTTTGGGCTTGTCTATGTGCAATTCTCTATGAAGAAACAAAAAGTGTGAAGGCGCCTTTCGGCGCCTTTTCAATGGACACAGGCTTTCAGCTTTTCGAAAGCGATCTTCGTTGTTTCGCACACCGGCTTGTTCCAATAGTTCTCGTTGAAGAGCTCGACACTGATTGGTCCATCGTAACCGATGTTCTTCAACGTCCTGAAGAAGTCTCTGAGTGGGAGTATCCCATCGCCTGGCATGACCCTGTCCGAATCTGCAACATTTTCGAGTTTGGGCAAATCGTTCACGTGTACAACGATGATCTTGCGAGGATCCATCTTCTCGAGTTCCTCGAGCCGTGAACCGCCCGAGAAGAAGTGGCACGTGTCCACGATCAGACCGACGTTATCTTCATTCACTCGTTGGACGATCTCCCAGGCCAATGTCATTTTGTTCACCGAACAGTCCGAGAATCCAAGAAACTCGAACCCAAGTCTTAGGCCAAACTGTTTGGCAATATTCGACATCTCCTTCAACACACTTACGGACTCTCTAACGATCGTTCTCTCGTCAAGCCTTTCTTTCAAAAACCCTGGTACGATCACAATGGCTTCAACGTTGAGTTCCTTCGCGATTCTGCATAGCTCTTCACACTCTCTGAGCTTCTCCTGTCTGTTTTCAGAGAAGGTGGCTTGCTCGATCGAATTGATCGTCAAAGGCTTCAGCTGGTTCTGCTCGAGCAGTTGTTTTACAACCTCGATTCCACCAGTCTTGAGCGTACTCAACAGTTTGTTCTTCCAGATTTCGATCATCTCAAATCCTGCCAAACGTGCACAAAGTATGTCTTCGGCCAAGCCTGCCTTGATAGTCGTAGCACCGTTGAACGCGAGTTTCAAGCCTCTTCACCCCCCCTTTCAATCATACCGCGATGAGTTCGAATACGGACAAATGGCGTGCTAAAATAACAGCGGTCCGCAAAGAAAGCGAACTGGAGGGAAGTTGGTGAGAAGGTACAATCCTTTTTTACTGTATCTGGTGGATTACGCCACAATTGGTCTCATCTATTTTGTGCTGAGTGGCTCGTTTGCCGGCTCACTTTTCTTGCCTTTGGTGTGTTGCTTGTCATTGTTCTCCTTCAGAGCTTTGGATAGAGAGCATTTGACCGATTTCAACCAGTTGCTCGTGAGATCGTTTGTAGCAATTGCACTTGCGAACTTGATAAACTACGCGATCCTTCGTTTGATCTATCTGTCATTCTTTTCAGGCATTGGAAGGGTAAGGCTCACGACGCTTGTCATCCACACGTTCGTTTGTGCACCAGCCGTCGCGTTGCTCAGCTATTATCTTTTCAGAGTTCTCAAAAATAAGATCAAGCCATGCAGCTACGCCGTTATCGGTCGAGAAGAGGAATTGAAGGAACTGCTCGAAGAAATCGAACAGAAGAGTGACGAGTACAGGTTCGTTCAGTTCATCGAGAGCAAGGATCAAGTGAAGAAACTAAGGGATGGGATTGCCGGCATCGTTGTTTCAGACTATTCTCTTTACGAAACACTTCAGCCAGAACTCAGAAGACTGAACTGCAACAACGTGATCTTTCTTCCGCACATCGCGGAGACTGTGTTGAAGAGGATCCCTTTAAAACTCGTAGAGAAATTCAAAGCTTACTACGAAACTTCATTCAACGCTATCGTGGAGAATTCCTACAAGAGGATCTTGGATGTGATCTTAGCCACTTTGGCGCTCGTCATCACCTCTCCCATTGTTCTGATCATTGCGATATTGATCTTCTTGGAAGATGGACGACCGATCTTTTACAGGCAAAGACGTGTTGGGAAGGATGGCAAAGAATTCGAGTTCGTAAAGTTGCGTTCGTTGAAGCAAAAGGGTTTTGATCCACAGAATCCAAACAAGAACATCGAGCAGAGAGTGCTGAAAATAGGAAAGTTCATTCGAAAGTACAGACTCGATGAGTTACCACAGTTCTGGCTGGTGCTGAAGGGCGACATGAGCGTCGTTGGTCCGAGGCCGGAGATGGTGGAGTATCATCTGCAGTACGTGAACAGGATTCCTTACTATCACTACAGACTCAAGCTCAAACCTGGCTTGACTGGTTGGGCACAGATAAACTACCAACACACGACGACGTTGGAAGAGTACAGAACGAAGTTGGAGTACGATCTGTACTACGTCAAGAACCACTCGATCTTGCTGGACTTGAGCGTGATACTCAAAACATTGGAAGCAGTCGTCTTCAGGAGAGGTGCACGCTGATGAAGTGTGTGATCCTGGCTGGTGGTAGTGGGGAGCGCTTTTGGCCGATTTCAACACGAGAAACGCCAAAACAGTTTTTGAGACTCTTTTCCGAAAAAACTTTGTTGAGGGAAACTTTCGAAAGGATCTCGGCAAGGCTTGATCCGAAAGACATCTACATCGTTACCAACAGAGCTTACGCAGAACTCACTCGCGTGGATGTGCCGGAGATTCCCACGGAAAACATCTTTCTCGAGCCACTGAAGAAAAACACCGCACCCGCGTGCACCTATGCCACGTTGAACTTTGATCCAAGTGAAACGATCTTCATTGTTCCCGCGGATCACTACGTCCCAAACGTTGAAGATTTCTGGCGTTACGTCCAACTTGGCCAAAAGACTTTGCAGGAGCATGAAGCGATCATCACCTTCGGTATAGTTCCTTCCCGAGCCGAAACGGCTTATGGGTACATCGAGGCAGGAGAAAGAATCGATGAGTACGTCTTCGAAGTGAACAAGTTCCACGAAAAGCCCGATCATCAGACGGCTCTGTCTTACTTGGAGAAAGGAAACTACTTTTGGAACAGCGGCATGTTCATGTACAAAGTTGGATATTTCATCGAACAGATGAAGAAGCACGCCCCTCAGGTGATCGAACCGTTCTTGAAGAAAAGAGACTTGGAACAGATCTATCGAGAAGTTCCATCGATAAGCATAGACTATGCGCTCATGGAGAAGGCAGACAGGATCGTCATGGTGAAAGCTGAATTCGTCTGGTCGGACGTGGGCAACTTCAATTCACTCAAGGACCTCGGTGTGAAGAACTCACAGCACACCGTAGTCATGAACACAGAAAACCTCTTCGTTAAAACGAGCAAACCCATCGTTGTGATAGGTGTGAGCGACACAATCATAGTGGAGAACGAGAACGGTATCTTGGTGTGCAAGATGGACCAGCTCGACAGACTGAGAGAAGCTTTGAAAGTCTTGGAGCAAAAGTTGAAAGATCACGAACGATGAATTTAAGGATCTTGCTTGCCCTCGAAAGCTTGTTGATGGTTCTCGAGTCCTTGTATCTTGCTTACACTATCTTTTGACCCTTGGATCCACAACGAACCTCCACAAGTAGATCAGATTGAGCAGTCCGATCACACTTGTCAAGAAGAAAGGGATCGCATATCCAAGAACGTCGATCATTTTTCCACAGATGAGTGGGGCAACAAAGGAGAAAGGTGCTGTCAGAAAATACAATGAGCCCATGTAGAGTTCTTTGCGTTTTCCTGAAGTCATATCCAGCGTGATCGCCATGCTCCCAACCATGCCCGTCGTGTTCACTACGCCCATGAGGATGTAAACGACGTAAGCTTGTTCCACCCTTTTGCACAACAGAGCCATGAGGATCGCTGAGACGTAGCAAACTTTACTCACGAGCAAATTCAACTTGTGCCCCCATCTGTCGCCCAATGGTCCAAAGAGAAAAGATGAAACACCCTGCGAGGCGAGAACAACCGCGGTGAAGATCGCAGCTGAATCGTCGGGAAGGGAGAGTTTCTTGAGGAGATACACTGTGACGAAGCCACCGGAACTGGACATGAAACTACTGATGATCCTCTCTATGAGAAAGTGTCTGAAGTTCTTGTCCTTGAACACGCGCTTCATGTTTCGGATGTAGTTGAGAACCGGTTCATCGTCATAAACACGCTCGTCTGGCACCTCTCTGGTGAGCGATAAGAAAAGTAGCGACAGCATGAAGAAGATGAAACCCGTGAAGAACACGTAGGCAAAATTCTTGGGGAACGGGTGGTTTGCGAGCAAATTCCTCGCGATGAACGATCCACCTATACCCATGATCGCCCCAAGACCGCTTCCCATGGCGAAGTACGTTCCCCTCCTTCGTGAGTCTATGACTTTCTCTATCATGCTCATCCAAGGTGGACCCAGAAAACCCATGGCAAAGATGGCGATACCCATCATTGCGATTGAAAGATAGAGCGCAAGCTTGGGAGAAATACCAACCAAGTACAATGCGATGAGTCCTATGAACAAGTACGGGACCCTCTCCAACATCGTCACCTTGAGAACGAGACTCAACTTTTTGGATGACCTTTCTGCGTACTTGGCGCCCCAGATCGCCGGTATGCCCCAACCCAAGTTCGTTATCGCTGAAATCAATCCCAGCTCAACGTTCGATGCCCCGAGATTCTTGGCAAAGACGGGAAACATAGTGAAGACGGAGCCAAAGGTCATACCAACGCTGAAGAAGGCATTGTCGATAGAATTCACAATGAAGTTCCAGCGATAATCTTCTTTTGTGAGTCTTCTCACATCCGTACGCCAAAGCTTCAGAAAGTTCATCAAAAACAACGCAACCTCCCAACAGATCGTACTACAGGTGAGTACTCTGTGTTAAGCTCTTTGCGTTCGATCTTTTCGTAGAGCCGACTTGCGATATCTGACGAAGCTCTTGAACTTTTGCACCAACCAATCAATCACGTCTTATCTTTGGCAAGAGAAATTCAAATCGATCTTAGTTCCAGAACAGCACACCAGGCCTAAGGTGTTCATTCACGTTCTAACTCGCCACAGCAACGAGCTCGCCATCAAGTCTCTTTCCAGGTATCCCTCGTCCGAAAGGTAACTGAGATAAGCGTGAACCGTGGATCTGTAGAGCACATACTGCACAAGGTTCTTGACTTCGATGTTGAAACCGTTCAACAGTTTTGTCAAGAGCTCATCGAAGGTGCGCGGCGTCTTCAGGAGCTTGAGAATCTCGTTCGAGACGTTTTCAACCACCTTCCTGTTGAGGTTTAACAGCTCAGTTATGTCGCCGGTGAGATCGCCATGGGATGGCAGGAAGAAATCGTACTTCGATCTTTCGAGCAGATCGAGTGTTTGTAGAAAATTTTTCACGTCATACACAACGAACATCTTGTATTTCTCAATAGCTCCTTTCGAAAACAAGGCATCCGCACAGAAGAGAACTTTGTCCACGGCAACACCGACCTGGTTGGGTGAATGACCGGCGAGCGGAACGATGCTCAAAGTCACATCCTGAAGTGTGAGCGTGCCGGGTTCAAGCGTTTCGTCCACTCGACATGGTTTCGCCATGAGGAACTTGGTTTGGAGTTCCTTCGGTGGAGCAGCACCGAACAGGTAAAACGGTTCCAGGATCGGACTTTCTATGATCTGTCTTTCTATTTCTGGAGCCAGTACGTGAACCGAAAATTTGTCCTTCAAAAATGCGTTGCCACCACAGTGATCGGCGTGAGAATGCGTGTTGATGAGAAACTTCGCTGGTTTCTCCAAGAGTCGGCAAAGTTTCCTCGCAAAGTTTTCATCTATCCCGCTGTCCACGAGTACAGCTGAGTCCTTTGTGTAGACAACACAAATATTCACTGGGTTGCGAACGTAGTGAACTTGGCCTGCAATTTTTCTGATCTCCATGCTCCACCTTACCTACAGTGTAGGTTTTCTTGCTATATTTGGAGTATAAACTTATTTAAGGGATATCTACCTTCACTTTCGAATGGTAAACTCAAAAATGAAGTCACGTCGGAGGGATGAAGGTTGCGAAAAACTTTGAGCCTGTTTTTGTTATTTGCTGTGTTTTCGTTGCTCGTCTCCAATCCGCTCGTGTTTTTGAATGATCCAGAGCCAGCTTTCTCTTTCGACTTTCAGCCCAATTGTTTCAGATTCTCACTGTTTGTCCCGCTGGTGCGAACCATAGCACCAATCGACTGGTTTTTGCCGAAAGAGAACGCAGGATTACTGAAAGGACTGATCAAAGTCGAATCGGACTTCTACGTGCATGCGCTCTCAGAAAAAGGCGCGAAGGGCTTGACCCAGTTGATGCCCTCGACCGCCAAAGAACTCGGCGTGCTGAACCCGTTCAACGTCTTCCAATCGTTAGACGGCGCCAATCGCTACTTGAACGATCTTCAGAATCGTTTCAACAATCTCGAACTCGCCTTGGCTGCATATCACGAAGGACCCACGAAAGTCGCGAGGGAGGGACCGAGCGTTGAAGGGTTGAGATACGCTCAGAAGGTTTTGAAAAGCGCAAGGGATTTCGGAAACAAGATGGCTTTCTTCAAAGATGCGATGTACTTTGAACCGTACGTGGAGTTCGGGAAACATTTCTCAACCGGCTTGAACTTCTATCTTTCTGTGCTGGGAGCAGCCTATCTGTCTGGTGGTTTGAACGTTTCTGACAAGATCTCTCAACATGTGCTCCTCTATCCAAACATTACGGATTCTCTTTCCCTAATTCTCGGTGAGAAGGACTTGAACTTGGTCGGTGGATTCTTGCTCAGAAGGATGCCAGATTTCGGCTTACAGGTCGTCTTAGGAAAAAACGAACTCGATGTGAGCGGGCTCGTTCGAGTGTGGAGGTTCTACGTGAAGGCGGGATTTTCACAGCAGAGATTCCACGTAGGTTTCATCTTCAAATGATTGGAAAAAATGAAAGGCCCCCTCGCGGGGGCCCACACTCAGAGCAAATTGAAGAACTCGTTCGTGGTCGTCTCGACTATCGCCGCTCTGTCTTTGACGAAGGTCGAAGGAAGTGCTCCAAGACTTATCAGCATGTCCATGGCCTGGGATAGCTGTTCGCTCGTCAGATCTTCCTTGGGGTTCGGTACAGTGATCCTGCGCCTCTTGCCGTTCTCTTCGCTCACAAAATCGAGGAACAGTCTCTTCATGGTTCACACCTCCTCATATTACCTGTGTGGTGGTGACGAGGTAGGCTTCTTGAACGGTGTAGTTGCTCAGAGAGTCGATCAGGTTGGCAATTTGTTCTGCCTGCACCGTCGTGACGGAATCTTCCACGGCAAAGGTGCCACGTCTGAGGATTGGCCTACCGTTTTCGTTGACCTCACCCGTGTTGTAAACGATCCTGAGTTGCTTCACATCCAACACCTCCCTTCGGCTTTGGGAGCGCTCCCATAAAGATATATACGGAAGTATACTTTAACAGTCACAAACGGCTACATGGTGAGACTGTTTCGAACGTGCAAGACTGTGTTTCTCGAGAGCACGAGGCGCTTGTTGATGGACAAAATGCCATCGCCGTGGTATTATAGTCTCAAAGGTGAGCGATCGTGGGTGTGTTTGATCACAAACTTGAAACTCTGAATCTCGTGCACCATCACGTGTTTGACCCGGTAGCTTTCCCGCCGGGCGTCACTTGATGGTGGGAATCTGGAAGGCTACCGGGTCACATCCGAAAGGGTGTGACCCTTTTTCTTTTAAGGAGGGGAAAAGCTTGAAAAGAATCGACAAACTCGTTCGTTCTTTCGTCGATGAGGCGATGGGTGAAGGCTTCGAACTGTTCTTGAGTCCAGAAACCGAAGCGTTAAGAGATCTTTCACAGATCAACGACAGCGTTGTGTTCTTCCAAGCCAAGGGTGGAGGACTGTTCAAAATGAGAAACGACTACACGACGAGCGTCGTCGAGTTCTACAACAAGAACCCCTCAGATACGCTGAGAGTTTGGTACTCAGGCTTCGTTTATCGTTACGATCAAACTGGTCAAATCCAGAACACCTTTCAGCTCGGTTTGGAAATCGTTCCCTACAACTCACCCCAAGACAGTTTCGTGGTCTTGAAGGTCATGCTCGCATCGATCCTTCGCTCGATCACAGACCAGTTGCTCGTCGAAGTGGGTGACTCACGAGTGATAGAAAGATGCATTCAGCACGTGCCGAAGAAGTTTAGAAAGAAATTGCTCGAGCTGGTGGACAGAAAGGATGTATCCGAGCTTGAATTTTTCGCTTCTTTGAACAACCTCGATCTGAAAGACGTGCTGAAACTTGTGGAGGCGAGTTTCACCAAAAGGAGCGTGAACCAGCTGAAAGAATTCGAGCTGGATCCATCGATCGAAAGAGAAATAGTCGAGCTCGTGGAGTTTCTGTCGAAGTATCCCGGCGTAACGGTGGAGATAGATTTTTCGCTCGCCAGAACCGTTGAAGAGTACGATGGACCAACTTTCATCCTATTTGATCTGAAAGATCCAGCGCTCATCGCCGCGGGTGGGAGGTACAGGGTGAACGAGAACACACTTGGAGTCGGTGGAACGATCTTTGTGGAGGAGAGAACATGGTCAAGTTAGCGCTCGCGAAGGGAAGGTTGGAAGAAGAGGCGTTCGCGTTCTTGGAAAGGTGTGGTTTTCGATTCAAAGAAAGGAGTGAGAGATCTCTGATCGTTGAGGACGTGGAGGAGCAGTTGAAGATCTTCATTGTGAAGCCTTCGGACGTTCCAACCTACGTGTTCAACAACGTTGCGGACATCGGTATCTGCGGTACAGATTCGATCGTCGAATCGCAGTTCAGGCTCGTTCAACCCATGAAACTGCCGTTCGGAAAAGCGAGGATGGTCGTGGCAGGTTTGGAAGGTTTTAGGGTGAAGAACGGAAGTGTCAACGTGGCAACGAAGTTCCCAGTGACTGCGAAGCTCTACTTCGATTCGAAGGGGCTGGACGTGAAGATCATAAAATTGCACGGCTCAGTGGAGCTCGCACCCATCGTGGGTCTTGCACCTTTGATCGTGGACATCGTTCAGACAGGTAGAACACTGAAGGAAAACGGCCTTTCGATCTTGGAAGAGGTGTATTCCATCAGCGCAGTGGTGACGTTGAACGAGGTGTCGTACAGGACCAAACGGGCCGAGATTCTAAACTTGCTTGGAAAGTTGGAAAGGGGGCTTGAGCGTGAGGGTACTCGTTGAGCCAAGGAAAGGTCAGATTCTCGAAATCTTGGAAGAAAGGAAGAGAAGCTTTCTGAACATCGAAGAAAATGTGAAGCTCATCGTCAACGATGTGAGAAAGAACGGTCAAAGCGCTTTGGAGAAGTACATCGCGATGTACGAAAGGTGTCCCCTGAAAGGTGAGCAGATCACGGTGAGTCAAGAAGAATTCGAGTCGGTGAAGGTCGAGAGAGAGTTCGAAGAGGTCTGTGAAAGACTCATCGAACGGCTCGAGAGGTTTCATTCGATGCAGCTGGAACGTTCGCTGTGGAGCTTGACCGAGCACGGTTCTTTCACCGCACAGCTCATAAGATCGATCGAGAGCGTCGCGATCTACGTGCCTTCGGGAAAGAAGGTCTACTTTTCAACGTTTTTGATGTGTGCCGTTCCAGCGAAGATAGCGAACGTTGAGAGGATCGTCGTGGCAAGCCCACCTGACGAAGAAGGTAAACTTTCACCATACGTGCTGCAACTGTGTCGAAGATTAGGCGTAAAGGAAGTGTACAAGATGGGTGGTGCACATGCGATCGCGGCACTCGCCTACGGAACACACCTTGTGAAGAAGGTCGATAAAATCGTCGGACCGGGCAACGCGTACGTTTCTTGCGCGAAGAAGTTGGTCTTCGGTGATTGCGGTATAGACTCGGTTGCAGGTCCCACGGAGCTTTTGATCGTCGCGGACGAAACTGCCGATCCGAAATTGACGGCAATCGACATGCTCGCACAAGCTGAGCACGACGAGATGGCGATGAGTGTGCTTTTGACAAACGACGAAGATCTGCTGGACAAAACACTCGAGGAACTCGCAAAACAGCTGAACGAACCGAGTGAACCGAACAGGTCGATCGCCCAAGCTTCGCTCGAGAGAAACGGCCTTTCCATCTTGACGAAAGATTTGAACAACGCGATCGAGTTCGTCAACCTTTTTGCTCCAGAACATCTGGAGTTGATCGTCAGAGATCCCTTCTCACTTTTACCAAAGGTCAATAACGCAGGTTCCGTGTTCCTCGGCAGCTGGTCAGCGGAGGCGTTCGGTGACTACGGTATCGGACCCAACCACGTGCTTCCGACTTCGACCAGCTCGAGGTTCTCGTCTGGCTTGAGCGTTCAAGATTTTTTGAAGAGGATCTTCGTGACGCGTGTGAGCGAGGAAGAAGTCCTCAAAGAAGGAAGGTTCTACTCAACTTTGGCGAGGCTTGAGGGCTTCGAAGCACACGCTCGTTCGATCGAAGTGAGAATGGAGGGATCGAGGTGAGTTTCAAAGCGGTGGTTGAAAGGATCAGAAAAGACGTCGAAGCGTACCAGAGCGAAATGAGATCTTTGATCTACCTGGCCTTGAACGAGAATCCTCATCCTTTTCCAGAGGAGCTGATCCAACAGTGCTTCGAATCGATCGATCCATCGAAGGTGAACCTGTACGTCGATTCTCCCTCGAAGGAGTTTTTGAAAGAACTCGTGGACTACATTTCGACCGATTCTTGGAGAGTACGAGAAGAACAGATCAGCGTCGGAAACGGAGCGGATGAGATCATATACGTGCTCTTGCTGATGTTCAAGGACCTCTCCATATACGTCTTCCCTCCAACATACAGTTGCTACGAGATCTTCGCCAACGCGTTGGGTGTGAAAGTGAACAAAGTGCCGCTCAGGGGAGAAAGGATCGATACGAAGGCGTTGAAAGGCCTGCTGAACGAAGACTGTGTCGTGTTCTTGCCGAATCCGAACAATCCAACGGGCCATCTGTTCGAAGACGAAGAGATCTTTTGGCTTTTAAGCACTAAAGCGTTGCTGGTTCTTGACGAAGCTTATTACGAATTCAGTGGAAAAACCTTCGCACCTCTGATAGAACAATTCCAGAATCTTGTGATCTTGAGAACCTTCTCGAAGGCTTTCAGCCTCGCATCACAGAGGATCGGATACATCGTCGCAAACCCTTTCTTGATCTACGCTTACAACAAGGTTCGTCTGCCGTACAACGTGAGCTATCTGGGTCAAATCTTTGCGACGATCGCGTTGAGAAACAAGCGCATCTTTCAAGAGCGTGTGAGAAAGATCATCGAAGAGAGAGAAAGGCTCAAGAACGCGTTGAAGAACATGGGTTTGAAGGTGAGCAATTCGAAGGCGAACTTCGTCTTTGTCTATCTCGAACGGGAGCAAACCGAGAGAATCTACAGAGCTTTTCTGAAACGAGGAATCACGGTGAGAAAGACGGAGTTCGGGCTTCGCATGGCCGTCGGTCAGCCAAAACAAAACGATCTTCTAATCGAAGCGTTGGAGGGATCGCTGTGAGGATAGAAAAACAAACGAATCGATGCTGCGTGGAAAGGGAAACCCTCGAGACTGAGATAAAGCTGTGGCTCATCGATGATGGGAAAGGAGAGCTCGTGGGATCGAGCAAGATCGGCTTTCTCGATCACATGCTCAAGACGTTCTGTAGATTTTCAACCCTGTCCTTGAGCTTGGAAAAGTTCGAGGCGGACTTGCACGTGGACATGCACCACGGGGTCGAGGACCTCGCGTTGGCTCTGGGGACGGCCTTCAGGGAACTCTTCGATTACTCTAAGATGAAGCGTTTCGGCCATGCGATCGTTCCGATGGACGAGGCGCTGACGTTGTGCTCAATCGATCTTTCTGGGAGAAGTCTTCTCAACTTCCAAGTGTCCTTCGAGACCCAAACCATCAAAGATTTCCCAGTCGAGTTGCTCGAAGAATTCTTCAAGAGCTTCGCGAACAACGCGAGAATAACTTTGCACATCGTGAAGATGTTCGGAAAGAACTCACACCACATCGCCGAATCGATCTTCAAAGCCTTCGCCATCGCCACGAGGAACGCGATCGAAAAGAGCGAATCTACCCAGAGCACGAAAGGGGTGATAGATTGAACGTGGCCATCGTTTCGAGTATGCCTGGAAACGTGATGAACTTGTACAGGGCTTTGAAGGGGCTCGAACGGAACTTGAACGTGGAACTTTTGGAAAAGCCGGCGTGGAGCTATTTCGATGTGATCTTCTTGCCAGGCGTTGGGCATTTCGAAGAAGCGATGCAGCGGCTCAGAGAAAACAAAATGGAAGAATTTTTGCTGAACCAAGTTGGGAAGAGTTTCATCGTGGGAATATGCCTCGGTATGCAGATTCTCTTCGAAGAGAGCGAAGAGAGCTTTTCAAACCGATCGGTTCGAGGCTTTGGTCTGCTCGAGGGCAAGGTAACGAAACTGAAGGCACAAGTTTTACCCCACGTCGGTTGGAACCGAGTGAGATTTCTGAACGGCAAGTTCAAGGATCTGGACGGAAGGTATTTTTACTTCGTTCATTCGTACAGGGTCCTGTGCGAAGAATCTTTGGTTGTCGCAACCTGCGAGTACGAAGAAGAGTTCCCCGCGGTTGTCATGAAAGACAAAGTCTTGGGAGTTCAGTTTCATCCGGAGAAGAGCCACACGGTAGGAAAAGCCTTTTTGAAGAAGGTGTTGGAATGCGCGTCATCCCAGCGATAGATCTTTACGAAGGTCGCGTCGTGAGGTTTGAAAAGGGTGACAAGAAGAGATCGCACCCCTACGAATTTGATCCGGTGAAACTGTTGGAGCACTTCGCCGAGGAGGGTTTCAGGCTCGTGCACGTGGTCGATCTTTCAGCCGCTGTGGATGGTTCGAGCGCGAACGAGAACGTTTTGAAGAAAATCTCCGAGAGAGGCCTTGCAAAGTTCGTTCAGCTCGGTGGAGGTATAAGGTGCATCGAAAGAGCGCTGTGGTTGAGACGGAAGGGCTTTCAAAGACAAATTTTGAGTTCCGCGTTGATCGAAGATCCGACGTTGATCTGTAAACTCCTCGAACAATGCATCGATGTGGTGTTCTCGCTCGACACAGCTGGTGAACAGATACGAATGAAGGGATGGAACGAGACAAGCGAGCTGAACGTCGTGGAGTTTTTGAAAACACTGAAAGAGCTCGGCTTGAAAGAGGTGATTCACACCGACGTCGAAGCCGATGGAACACTTAAGGGAAGAAAACTCGATCTCACCAAATGCCTGGCGCAGAAAACCAATTTGACCTTCATCGTCGCAGGTGGGATAAGTGGTGTTGAAGACCTCGAGAACTTCAGAAAGTTGAACCTCGAAGTTCCGTGCGTCGATGGCGTCGTCGTGGGCAGGGCCTTCTACGAGGGAAAGATAACACTGAAGGAGATGAAGAGTTATGCTCGCTAAGCGCATCATCGCGTGCTTGGACGTGAAGGATGGTGTGGTCGTGAAAGGAAGACAGTTCGAGAACCTCGTCTACGGTGGAGATCCTGTGGAACTGGCACAGAAATACTGCGAATCTTGCATCGATGAGTTGGTCTTTCTCGACATCACGGCTTCTCTGGAATCGAGGAAGACCATGATAGATGTGGTTAGGAGGGTCGCGGAGAAAACGGACATTCCTTTCACTGTGGGTGGGGGAATTCGCGACATTGAAACTGCATCGGAGTTGATCTACGCGGGTGCAGACAAGGTGAGCATCAACACGGCCGCTGTGGAGAATCCGAAGCTGATAGAAAAAATTGCATCCAGGTTTGGATCTCAAGCTGTTGTAGTCGCAGTAGATGCGAAGAGAACCCAACTGGAATTCGAAGTCTTCACTCTTTCTGGGAAGAAGGCGACAGGTATCAAATTGGAAGACTGGCTAAGAAATGTTCAAGAGTTTGGCGCAGGCGAAATTCTTCTGACGAGCATAGACAAAGATGGCACAAAAGAAGGTTTCGACCTTGAACTCATCTCGTTGGCTAGAAGGATGTTGAAAATTCCACTGATCGCATCGGGTGGTGCCGGAACAAAACAACATTTCCTCGAAGCGTTCAAGGCAGGGGCGGATGCGGCACTGGGTGCATCGGTGTTCCACTTTGGCTTGATCGACGTTCAAGATTTGAAGAGATACCTTTCTCAGAACGGGATCAACGTGAGACTGGATTGTTGGGAGGTCGAATGACGTGCTGAGACCCGTGGTTGTCCAAGAAGCTTTCACGAAAGAAGTTCTCATGCTGGCCCACGCGGACGAAGAAGCTTTGAGATTGACGAAAGAAACTGGCTTTGCACACTTCTATTCCAGATCGAGGCAAAAGATCTGGAAGAAGGGTGAAGAGTCTGGAAATACTATGAGAGTTTTGCAGATCGTTGAAGATTGCGATAGGGACGCCTTGTTGTACCTCGTGGAATTTTCCGAAGACAAAGTTGCATGTCACACGGGAAGAAGGAGTTGCTTCTTCAACGTCGTCCACGGAGAAAACGCGAAGGACGGGCTCCGATTTCTTCAAAGACTCCACAAGATCGTCGAAGACAGGAAAAACAACCCTGCGGAAGGTTCTTACACGACGAGCCTGTTCAAGGCAGGTTTGGACGAGATCCTCAAGAAGTTCGGCGAAGAGAGCATAGAAGTCATAATGGCGGCGAAACACCAGACAAAGAAAAGACTCATCAACGAAATTTCAGATCTAATCTACCATCTGATCGTGTTGATGTGCGCCGAGGATGTTTCCTGGGAGGACGTGATTGGGGAACTCGAGAAAAGATCGAAAAAGCGTCCGGAGAATGGAAGATCGTGAGAACTCGTGTTGAGGAGAATGTCACGAGACGGATGGCTCCGAAAAACGCAGACTATGCGTTTTTAATCACCCACTCTTTGAAAAAACGCAGAGTAGCACAAAGAAACATCTCTGCAAATTGCTTTCAGAGTCAGAAAATGCGGTGCCCTTCGAGAAAGGCTTTGTTACTGAGCATCGGTACGAAAAGCACTTCGAAATCCACGTAATACGATCACGCCAAATAACGTTTTGGGATCTTCGCATTTGCTGTTAGATTTGGATCGACGAGCTGGCTCACGCCGACGTCGACGATCAGGCTCGCGAGCATGTAAGCTTCTTCGAAAGAGAGTTTTCTTGCTTCACTGATCATCTTCACCGCGACGCGCGTTGCTTCTTCGAGCGCGTCCTCCAACTTTGACAGAGAAACGAGGACGTAGAGGTCTTCTTTCGTCTCCACGATGGGCCATTCGATCGTTCTGTTCTCAACGTCCAACTTCACCGTCACGATCGCTGGAACTTCGCACGCAGAAACGCACACTTCACCATCGCCCATCACGGCATGAACATCACCCAGAGCGAAAAGCGCACCGTCCTGAAAGATGGGAAGGTGGATCTTACTCCCAATGGTTATCTCTTTCGTGTCCATGTTTCCACCATGTTTGTGTGCAGTACCGGTGGGAAACTCCGTTTCTTCGGGTGCCACGCCTATGACTCCGATCATTGGTTTGATTGGGATCGAAAGATCGTTGAAGATGACATGACCATCACAAATCGGCAAGATCTTGGCCTTGAAGCCTTTGACGACATTCTTGAGCACACCGAAGCCTTCTTCGGCGACTATCACACCATGGTCCGATGAGATGTTTATGTCAAGAATTTCCACCACGAGCGTCTGACCTTCCTTGGCACCTTCAACGTGGATCGGTCCTGTGGCAGGATTGACCTTTGAGAAATCGAGGTTCATCACGTCTTCTTCGTTTTGAACTTGTCCGCCGAGCGCATCGAGCGTTTCGAACTGGACTATTTCACCGGCTCCAACCCTTAGGACGGGGTCCATGTGCGGGCTGAACGCGTGGATGACTTTATCCTTCGGAACGAGTTTCATCGTGCTCACCTTCCATCTTTCCCCAGAGTTGTTCCAACCTCTTCTTTATCGAAGACTCCTTACCAACGTCCTTGGGCACGTACAGTCTGACATCTTCAAGACCCTCGGGCATATAGCTTCTCCGAACGAAACCTCCAGCATCGTGTGGATAAACGTAACCTTTGCCGTAACCCGTGTTCTTCATCAGTTTGGTCACAGGATTTCTCAAGAACAGCGGCACTTCAGCATCTTTCGTTTTCTCTATTAGCTCTTTTGCTCGAGACAACGCCTCATAAGTAGAATTACTCTTTGGAGCTGTCGCGAGGTATATCGCTGCTTCGGCGAGGTTCAGCGCGCATTCTGGCATACCCACGTGTTCCACCGCTTGAGCGGCACTGACGGCGATCACTAAAGCGAATGGATCTGCCAAACCTATGTCTTCACTCGCGAGGATGATCATTCTTCTTGCAATGAATCTGGGATCTTCACCAGATTCGAGCATTCTCACTATGTAGTAGAGCGCCGCATCCGGATCGCTTCCTCTGAGGCTCTTTATGAACGCCGAGGCCAGATCGTAGTGGTTTTCTTCTGTGTAGGTTAGAACCTTCGACGGCGAAAGCGTGGCCAGGTCTTCGAGACGAAGTTTCTTCAAACCTTTTGAGAGTGTTGCTTCAACGATCGTTTCGAGTGTGTTCAACGCATATCTCGCATCACCGTTCGATTCTTTCGCGATGTACGCGAGCACCCCTTCTTCTATTTCCACTCCACTCCTTTTGAACAGTTCATCTCTTTCAACGGCGCGCTTCATGATTTTCAGCAAATCCTCTGTGGTGAGTGGCTTGAGCTGGATCACTCGGCAGCGCGAAAGCAAGGGTGCGATGATCTCGAAAGAGGGATTCTCCGTAGTCGCACCGATGAGTACGATCGTTCCATCCTCCACTCGCGAGAGTAAAAGATCCTGCTGAGCCTTGTTCAGTCTGTGTATCTCATCGATGAACAGTATGGTCCGTTTAGCGTACTTTTTGAGTTCTTGGGCCCTACTGAGCAGTTGTTTTATCTCTGCAGCGCCGTGGAGCGATCCACTCAAAGAATGGAACTCTGCATCGACGTTTTTTTTGATCAGCTCGGCGATGGAGCTTTTGCCACAACCTGGAGGGCCGTAGAGGATGCAGGAAAAAATCGACCCAGATTCTAGAGCACGACGAAGAACGCCGTTCTCACCGAGCACATGGTCTTGACCCACGAGTTCGTTGAGATCCTTGGGTCTCATCCTTTCTGCGAGAGGCTCCGAACCTTGCGTGAACATCACCCTCCAGATCTGAAGAACTCTACCGTGAGAGCCAGTCCCGTTTTCAAATCCGTTTTCGGTTTCCAACCAAGAATTTTCTCGGCCTTTGAACAATCCAGGATGCTCTTTCTGAGATCACCTTTCCGTGGTTCGGCATAAATTGGCTGTTTTGAATAGTTGGTCAACTCTGCGAGCATTTTGAAGAGCTGGTTCACCGTAGTCCCAACACCCGTTGCGATGTTGAAGATACCACTGACCTCAGGCTTCAAAGAGAGCAAATTCGCCTCGACTACGTCTGAGACGTACACGTAATCCCTCACGTACTCACCATCGCCAAAGATGTAGACTTCTTCGTTCTTCAGCATCCTCGATGTGAATATGGCCACCACGCCAGCCTCACCGTTGGGATCCTGTCTTGGGCCATAAACGTTGCCATAGCGAAGAGAAACATAATCGAGGCCCTTCTCCTTCTTGAAGAAATCCAGATACATTTCCACACTTCTCTTTGCGATGCCGTACGGTGAAACAGGTTTCGGGAAGATTTCTTCGTTAGTCGGTATGGGCACATCGTCACCGTAGATGGCGCCGCCCGTGGAAGAGAAGATGAACTTCTTCACACCATACTTGACACTCTTCTCGAGCAACACCAAGCTGCCAACTATGTTACTCATCGCATCCTTGACAGGCTCTTTGACCGACACGCTCACGCTCGCCTGCGCCGCGAGATGAAAAACATAGTCGAAACGATGAAGCATGAATACACGTTCCATCATCTCTTCGTCCTGGACACTCTGTTGGTAAAACAGAGCCTGCCTGTTCAAATTCTCAATCTTACCGTTGCTCAGATTGTCGACCACGACCACCCTGTGTCCAGCACGAAGCAAGGCATCGACCAGGTGTGAACCTATGAATCCAGCTCCTCCCGTTACCAAGATGTTTGCCACACTCATTCACCCTCTTCTTCCTCTGGTTCCTTCTCCATGGCTTTAAGATCTTCGATCACTTCTTCAGGGAGTGCGGTGACGTTCACGAGTTTGCGGCTCTCCTCGATGAACTTCCTGAGTTCCTTCGCCTTGTCCTCGGAAAAATCGATGATCAGTCTGTAGAACTCCTTTATCCTCTCGCGAGTCCTCGCGGTCAGATAGTGAGACAGATGTCTTGCCAACTTTTCTGAGACGTCTATGGAGATACCGAGCACGTAGTGGAAGAAATACTTGATACGTTTCTGCAAGGCGTACAGACTCTGAGCCTTCCTTTTTCCACGTGAGGTGAGAATGATCAAACCGTACTTTTCGTACTCAACGTACCCAAGGTCTGCGAGCCTTCTGACCGCATTGGTGACACTCGGCAAACTCACGCCCACCTTCCTTGCAATCGTGCTAATCCTCGCTGCAGGTTGCTTCTGCTGGATCTCGTAGATCACCGTCAAGTAGTCTTCCAGCGCGGGTGTCAAGGTCTTCTTTCTACCCCTTGGCATCTTGATACCTCCCTTTCAGCTCATCATAGAATTTTCGGACCTTCTTGATGTCCTGCCAAGTTAGATCCTTCGGAGAACCTTTCTCCCTCGAAGGATTCCTCAGCAGATAACTCGGATGGAACATGGGAAACAGTTTCTTAGCTGCCTTCCATTCGATCTCCTTGCCGCGATAGTCAGTGATCGAGGCATTCTGGTTTAGAAAGAACGAGAGTGCCGTACTACCGAGAGGGACGATGATCGTTGGATCCACAATCATGATCTGCGCGTAAAGAAAATGCGCACAAGCTTTCTGTTCCTGCGCGTTTGGGACCCTGTTGTTGGGTGGCCTGCACTTGACGACGTTGCATATGTAGACTTCCTCACGAGTCAGTTGAACGGACTCAAGGATCTTCGTGAGCAACTGACCCGCTTTACCGACGAACGGTCGACCCGTCTTGTCCTCCTCCTCACCCGGGCCTTCCCCAACGAACATGATGGGTGCATAGAGGCTGCCCTCGCCGACGACTACGTTGGTCCTACCTTGAGCAAGTTGGCAAGCTGTGCATTTTTGAACTCGTTTCGACAAGATTTGCATCAGTTCCTCTCTCGTCAAGACTGACCCTCCACGGTGTACATAATCAGAAACTATGTTATAGGCATCGACCATGGTTCCAAAAACATTCTACCACAAAGAATCGTCCATTCGTTTGGACCATTGAACGGGACAAAAAGTTCTCTCTCTAACTGCGTTCGAGGGTCTCAAGGATGGCGTTCAAAACAACCTCGACGTCCCTCGTTTCATATATTCTACCAGCTTTCCTGTCTTCAAAACGTCTGAGAGCGCTGTAAACCTTCTGAACGAGTTTCTTTTTACAGTAGACCCACACACCCCAAGGCATTCTCCCCAACAGAACCGAGAGAGAAAGTGGATACATAGCTATGTCTGCAACGCAAAGAAATTCGTCGTCATCTTTGCACTCGACTATTCCTATCTTCACCTTTGATTCAACGATTTCGATCTTCGAGAGTCTGGTGAGAAAATTTGTGACGTCTTTCACTCGATCTTCCAAAATCAATTCGAAGACGTCTTCGAGCACATGTCTCCCGATGAATTTGGAAAGGTACGTCAGATCTTCACAGCTGGCCGTTCTCAGAAACGCAGTCTCGCTAACTAAGGCAACAGCAAAACAAAAGAGTACGTCATCGGGGAGTACCTGGTGAGAGAGATCGTACAAGTTCAACACGTTCGCACTTCTGAGCCTGATGTGGGTGTAGAAGGCCTTTTCGACGAATTCTTCATGCGAATTGTTGTGGTGGTCGAAGATGCAGTAATGAGAAACAAGGAAAGGCAACTGCTGTGGGTCCGAGGTGTCGTAAATGAAGAAAAGTTGGATCTTGGGGGGAAAGTGATTCCTCACGGAGAATCGGTCCATCAGCTTTCGCACTGTCAAGTCTGGCTCGTCTATGTATATTCCACCGCCGAAGAGTCTGTAGCCCCAGTAAGCGCTCGCGAAGCTGTCGGCATCAGCCTTCTTATGGGAAAGATGCAGAAAAGGAAGATCACCACAGGCTGGATTGGTCCGGATGTACCTTCCTCCTTTTGATCTTTCTCAGCCTCTCGGTAGAAACGACGCGCAGTTTGTTTTCAAGTTCGCTTTTTTCGGATATCGTCTCGAGAACTTCCCGCGCCCTGTCCACGATCTCTCTCGGTAGGCCGGCTATGTGGGCGACCTCGATCCCGTAGACTTTGTCTGCTACGCCATCGACGACCTTGTGCAAGAACACGATGGTTGATCCTTCTTCCGCCACCTGCACCGTCTTGTTCAGGATACCTTCGTAAAGGTTCGCGAGCTCCGTAAGCTCGGTGAAATGCGTGGCGAAGACACACTTACAGCCTATTTTGTTGTGTATGTACTCGCTCACCGCCCAAGCGATGCTGATGCCATCGAACGTGCTCGTGCCCCTACCAACTTCGTCGAGCAGGACCAAGCTGTCCTTCGTTGCATGGTAGACGATTTTCGCAACCTCGTTCATCTCGGTCAAAAAAGTGCTTCGACCGGCCACCACGTCGTCGCGTACACCCATCTTGGCGAAGATCCTGTCGAAGATCGGTAGAATGGCTCGCTCCGCTGGGACGAAGCTTCCCATCTGTGCCATGACGGCGATGAGCCCGATCTGTCTGACGAAGGTGGATTTCCCGCTCATGTTGGGACCAGTCAACACCACGAAGGAATTCTTCTCGTCGAGGACCAAATCGTTGGGCACGAAGTTTTCAACTTTTGTCTCAACTATGGGGTGTCTTGAATTTTTGAGCACGAGTTCACCACGGGAGAAAGTAGGTCTCACGTAGTTATGACGAACGGCAGCCATAGCGAGCGAACAGAGCACGTCGAGTGTGGAAAGCACGTCCGCGAGCTTGGCAAGCCTTGCAGAGTTCTCCCGAACCTTAGAGCAGAGTCCACTGAAAAGCTCCTTCTCTTTCTTGTCCAGTTTTTCCTTCGCCGTGAGAATCTTCTCCTCGAGTTGCTTCAGTTCCTCGGTGATGAAACGTTCAGAGTTGACGAGCGTCTGTTTTCTGATGTACTCCTTCGGCACCCTCGATAGATTGGACTTGGTGATCTCTATGTAGTAGCCAAACACCTCGTTGTAACCAATCCTCAGATTGCTTATGCCTGTTCTCACTCTTTCGCGCTGTTCGATCTGTTTGAGAAAATCCTCAGCGTTGAAGACCAAGTCTCTCAGTTCGTCGAGTTCCGCATCGTATCCAGTCTTGATCACGTTCCCTTCACCGACGTTCATGGATGGTTCTTCCTGCAGGGCTCTATCCAGTTCGTCGTGAAGGTCTTCAAGGCAGTCCAGATTCGCCATTTCGCCGAAGGCCTCATTCGTCTGCATCGCCGTCTTGATGGCCGGGCACACGGACAAAGTCGATCTGACGTGCACCAAATCTTTCACTGTGGCTTTGTTGTACTCGAGACGGCCTAAGATCCTCTGAAGGTCCTTCACGGCTGCCAGATACTCCCTCAACTCGTTGAGCAGCAGCTGGTCCTTCACGAGGGCTTCAACTTTGTTCAATCTCCACTCGATCTCGTTCTTGTTCTTCAAAGGTTGTAACAACCACTGCTTCAAGAGCCTTGCACCCATGGATGTCTTTGTGAAGTTCAGAACGTCGAACAGACTTGTTTGCTCATCCTTCACCGACAGTCCGAGCTGTTCTATCGTCGTGGCGTCGAGGAACACGTAATCGTTGGATCTCAAAGTCTTCGGAGGCTTCAAGAAGATCTGTTCTGACATTAGAGTGTATCTGATGTACCTCACCAGAGCAGCAAAGGCCAGCTTTCCTTCCGATAGTTCCAAGTGATCAACGATCGCCACATTCAACGCCTGGGCTATGTCGCGGTCGATGTTTGTAAGATTCAAATGCCAATCCTGAAGTGGTTCAAGAACTATATTGTTCGTGAATCTATCCTCGAGTTGATCTTTCAGGGAAGGTTCGTAGAGGATCTGGCTGGTCCCGATGGATTTCAAAAGATCACAAAGCTCGTCGAGATCGTTCAAAGAAGTCCAGAAAGTTTCACCCGTTGACACGTCCGCTCCGGCGGCAACGTAGCGGTCGCCCTGCTTGCATACGACGACGAGATAGTTGTTGACGTTTCCGTCCAGCAACTCCTCTTCGAGCAGCGTCCCAGGCGTGACGATCCTGGTAACTTCTCTGCGTACCAATCCTTTAGCTGTCGCGGGATCTTCCATTTGATCGCATATCGCGACTTTGTATCCAAGCTGGACAAGCCTTTTCAAGTAGGAATTCAGCGCATGGTACGGTACGCCCGCCATGGGCGCACCCTGACGCTGCGTGAGCACTATGTCGAGCTTTTCGGAAACAATCTTCGCGTCATCGAAGAAAGCCTCGTAGAAGTCACCAAGACGAAAGAGCAGGATCGCATCCTTGTATTTGGACTTTATCTTCATGTATTGTTCCATCATTGGGGTGAGTTTCAAGAAACTCACCTTCTTTTCGGTTCGATCACCCTGTCTATGAGTCCGTATTGGAGCGCCTCGTAGGCGTCCATGAAGAAGTCCCTGTCGGTGTCCTTTTCGATCCGTTCGATGGGCTGATTGGTCTTTTCACTGAGTATCTTGTTGATGAGGTTCTTTATTCTGAGCAATTCTTTGGTGATGATCTCCACATCCTTCACTGGTCCTTCGGCACCGCCCAAAGGTTGATGTAGCATGATCCTTGCATTCGGTAGCGCGAAGCGCTTACCCTTGGTACCACTCGCCAAGAGAACGGCTGCCATGGAAGCAGCTTGACCGACACATATGGTCACGACGTCACACTTCACATATTGCATCGTGTCGTAGATCGCAAGGCCCGCGGTGACCGAACCACCCGGACTGTTTATGTAGAGCTGTATGTCCTTGTCAGGATCTTCAGCCTCGAGGAAGAGTAATTGAGCAACCACGAGGTTCGCTGTGTGGTCATCGATAGGGTAACCTAAAAAGACGATCCTGTCCTTCAAAAGGCGTGAGTATATGTCGTAGGCACGTTCGTAACGACCCGTCGATTCAATCACCGTTGGTATCAGTTGCGCTGTTTGCTCCAAGCTCATTCGCCCTCACCTCCTCAGGTTTCACGTCCAAGACCTTGCACTTCTCAAGGATCCTGTCGGCGATCTTTTCTTTTATGAGTTGGTCCCGCACATCTTCGTACACATCCTTCCTGTTTTTCAAGAGCGACTTCGCACGTTCCACGGAAATGCCCCAAGCGAGCGCGAGTTTCTCCGCCTGTGCCAGAACCTCTTCATCACTAACTTCGATACCGTTTTGACGCGCTGCCTCAACGATGGCGTACTCTGCCTTGAGATCTTGCAAGTAGTATCGCTTGATCGCTTCCAAAGCTTTCTGTTCGTCGCCATTGTATTCTCTCAGCAACTTCTCGTACTCATCGCGGTTGGATTTGATATCCTCGAGTGCGCGTTTCGCGAGCCTTTCGAGTGTTTTGTCCGAAACCTTCAGCTCGCTGGTCCTGATCAACATGTCTATCGCTTGATCGCGCAAGAAATGTTTGATGTCCCTCTCGTAGATCTCGTTGGCTTCTTTCTCGATCGCTTCCTTGAGCTGCTGGAGCGTTTCGTACTGGGAGTTCACCGTCTTGGCGAACTCGTCGGAAACGACCGGGAGGGTTCGGTTGTTGACCTGCAAGATTTCTATTTTGTAGTGGTAGGTTTTGCCGTCTTCGAAGGTCTTTTCGAACTCGACGAACTCGCCAGTTCTTTTGCCGATCAGTTCAGTGACGATGGGCCTATCATCGTCGTTGTGCAACACGTACTCGATTTCTTTGTTGTCCACGATCACCTTGTCGCCCACCGATATAGTCATCTTCACCCTTACGAGGTCTCCATATTCCGCTGGACCTTGCTTGGGTTGAACGATCGCGTGCTGCTCCTGGAGTTCTTTCAATCTCTCCTCAACGTACTTGCTCAGCACGGAAGGTTTGTCGATTCTCTTCAGCTCGAAGTCTTCGAACGGTTTGAGTTGAACCTCAGGTCTTCTGTGCACCTCGACGATGAACCTTGCGCCTTCACTTTCCAAATCGATGTCTATGGGATAGACGGGCAGAATGATATCCTCTTGTTTCAGATCTTCCAAAACCTTTGCCATCAGTTCCTCGAGTGTTTCGGCTTTCAGCGTTTCCGGGAACCTAGCACGAAGGATAAACTCTGGGACCTTTCCCTTTCTGAAACCGGGTACTTCGACATCTCTTGCGATCTTTTTAAGCGCCAGTGATTCTGCCGCACGTCTTTCTTCATCGTTGAACAAGTACTCGTACGTCACAACGTTCTCGTCGACGTTCACAACGTTTCTTTCCATCTCTCTTCCTCCCTCACACGCCACATTATACAACGATCACAAAAAGGGCGGGCACATCGTCCCGCCCCGCATCATCCTGGCTGGGAGGGGAGGACTCGAACCTCCACCGGCGGATCCAGAGTCCGCTGTCCTACCGTTAGACGACCTCCCATTGCCCTTGTTATTGTACCATCATTTTTGGTCGTTTTCAAGTTGGTCGGTTCAACTCGCTGTGGGTTATAATGGAATAAAGATGCAAGAGCGAATCGATGTCGACCATGCGGTTGGAAGACCGTGTTGGTTCACGAATTGGATCGATGGGTGAGGTGAGGAAACATGAGGCGCGTTTGGTTGTTAGCTTTGTTTCTTGTTTGTACAATAGTGCTCGCGCAGTACGTCGTGGTGGTGAGGACCGAGCCGTTCTCTTGGGTGTACGTCGACGGCATCTACAGAGGCATGACAAACATAGAAGGTGTTTTGGTACTCACGTTCCAAACGACTGGTCAGTACAGGATCACGGTGAGCAAATCTTTCTATCTCCCGTTCGAAGGAATCGTGCTCGTCACGCAAACGGGACAGGTCATAGTTCAAGCACCGTTGAAACGCGCAGGACAGTTGAGGGTGTTCTCCAACGTTTATCCGCTCGAGGTATACGCCGAACAATACTACCTTGGAACACTCAAGAGCGTGAAAGACACAGTTCTGGTGCCAGAGGGAAGTCAGTATTTGACCTTCAGAGCGAGCGGTTATCAACCACAGACGCATTTGGTTAACGTGGCATACGGTAAAGAAACGACATTGAACTTGACGTTGATCGAAGAAACGCTCGTGGTAAGCCTTAAGGTCGAGCCGAAAACCTTCTCGCCGAACGACGACTGGTATCAAGACACGACGACTTTCTACATATACCTGTCTAAACCTGCAGACTTGATCGTGAACGTCGTCGACAAATCAGGAAAAACGGTTTGGACAAAATCGCTCAAAGGAAAAGCTGGTACCAACATCGTAACTTGGTACGGAACCGAAGTTGAAGACGGGGAATACGTGGTGGAAGTTGTCGCGAACACGCCAGACGAATCCTACACCGCCAGGGAGGCGGTCATCGTGGATAGGAGCGTTTACACGTACACGAAGGAGAAGATCCTGACGATATCCGCTATCGGCTTGGGAGCGGTTCTTCTGATGTTCTTAATCTCATCTTCTCGATGATTCTGTAGGTGGACGCAACTGGCTTGACCGTGACTCGTTTCTTTTCGTCGGTCTGCATCCAACCTATCAGACCGAGTTTGAGCGCATAATCTATGACACGCTCATACTCTTCTTTAGTGATCCTTCTGCCTATGTTTGGGTCTTTCCGCGCACCAAAAACGGGATTGTACTGTGACATGATCGACACAGGAACCGAAGGAGAAAGGCTGAAATAAATGAAATCGAGCACGCGCTGAGATCTTGCCACATCGTTGGGGAGCACCAGATGACGAACTATCAGGCCTTTCATCCTCTCTTCGTCGAATGGTCCGACCTGCCGGTGCATTTCTACCAAAGCCTTGCTCGCCACAGAGAAATAGTTGGGAACTTTCGAGTATTTCCGTCCAGTTTCATCGTCAGCGTACCTCAAGTTCGCAAGGTATATGTCCACGATTCCTTCGAGTTTACGTAGCGTTTCGACACTCTCATAGCTGCTAGTGTTGTACACAACAGGTAAATTAAAGCCACGTTCCTTTGCGATGAATAGCGCTTCCACTACGAATGCAACGTTGGGGGTCGATGTGACGAGGTTCAACGTCTTCGCACCGCTCTGCTGCAAATCCAAGAAAAAATCTGCGAGTTCTTGTGTGCTCACCTCGACACCCAAACCTTTCTGACTGAAATTCATGTTTTGACAATACACGCAGCGCATGTTACAACCAGTGAAGAAGATCGTGCCAGCGCCGGTATCTCCACTGATTGGAGGTTCTTCACCAAAGTGCAAGATCACGCTGGAAAGCTTCGGTCTGACACCAACCCCGCAGCGACCAACTTGATGGCGCCGATCGACACCACACTCGAGAGGACAAAGTTTGCAATTCGAAAGGTTGTTCTTGAACCAATCGAGTGCACGTTCAACCATTCTCGTACTCCACGATCGCGGAAAGTTTGCTGAGTTTTAGCGTCAAATCCTCGTATCCTCTGAAGATCTGATCGATATCTTCGATGATCGTCGTTCCCTCGGCCATGAGACCCGCAATCACCAGTGCAGCCGCAGCCCTCAGATCTGTGGCTTTCACGATCGTACCCTGCAACCTCTCCACTCCATAGACGATCGCCGTTCCATCCGTGAGTTCGGCCTTCAATCCAAGCCTTCTGAGCTCGTCCACGTGTTGGAACCTCGATTTGAAGACCGTCTCAACGATCACGGAAGTGCCATCGGCGACGCTCAGATAGGCAATCATCTGTGGTTGTAAATCCGTGGGGAAGCCTGGGTAAGGGGCCACTTGGAGTTTGAGTGGCTTGGGCCGTTCGTTCATCTGAACCAAGAGGTTGTTACCATCGATCTTAATCTGAGCACCAGACTGGTTCAACGCTTCGATCGCAGCCATCATGTGATCGGGGCGAACGTTCTGTAGGAGTACCTTGCCTCGCGTCGCTGCAGCCGCTATAGCGTAAGTACCAGCCTCTATCCGATCCGGTATTATTGAATGCTCACAAGATCTCAATCGATCCACGCCTTCGATTTCGATCCTTCTATTCCCAGCTCCAAGTATCTTGGCTCCACAACTAACAAGGAAATTTGCGAGGTCGACTATCTCTGGTTCCATCGCGGCATTTTCGATGATCGTTCTTGTCCCGTCGAGCAAAGCGGCAGTAGTCATTATGTGCTCCGTTGCCCCAACACTGGGGAAGGGAAAATACACGTAGCACTCTCCAAGTCTCTTCTCTCTCTTCGCTTTGACGACGCCGTGCTCTACGTCGATGGAGAACCCAAGTTTGCGAAGCCCTTCCAGATGAAAATCTACAGGTCTAACGCCGATGGAGCATCCTCCAGGGAGGGACACGGAGGCCTCACCACACTTGACTGCCAGTGGTCCAAGAACGTTGAAGGACGCCCGCATCTTTCTGACAGGCTCATAAGGCACTTGACCCTTCAAACTCGCTGACGGTTTCACCCATATTGTGTTCTTTTCGAATCTGACATTGAAACCTATCGATTCAAGGATCTCCATCATCGTACGCACGTCCAACAGATCCGGAACGTTGTGAATCAGGACTGGCTCATCGAGCAGAATCGTTGCCGCGAGGATGGGAAGAGCGGCATTCTTTGCGCCAGAGATCCTCACGGAACCGTTGAGTCTTACTCCACCGTGAACAACGAGTTTGCCCACTTCAACTGACCTCCGCTTGCATTTGCTTCACCATGTCTTCGAGGTTTGAACCGTCTTCGGGGTACGACCTGAATGAGATCTTGACGGGAATGGCGAGATGCTCGTTGATGAAAGACTTCATTCTCTCCACCACTTTGCCGGTATTTTCCTTAGATATTTCCGTCAGCAGAACGGCAAAGGTATCTTCGTTGAGTCTTCCTATGCTGTCCATGGGAACTCTGACAACGTTCTTCAAGAGTTTCGCCAGTGCGAGCAAGTTCGCGTCGAAGTCCTCATCTCGCTCAGCCAATCGCACGAGTATCAAACCATAGCTGCGGTTCTCCTCAAAAGCGCGTTGATGGTAATAAGTGATGAGTTTGCTTATGTGTTCCGCGGAATACACCCTCGTGTAAGGATCGATGATCTTGCTGGTTCCAATGTCGCGAACGAATTGATCGTAGATGTCGAATTGCCTGCGAATGAACTCGTTGTACTCCTTGATCAGTTGCTCCATCTGAGCCTCACGTGCTCTGTAGTATTCCAGCTGGTCCTCCAACATCTTGATCTTTTGGAGAAGTTCTTCTTTCTCTCCCACGAACCTTCCCTCCCTGCTCTGGTCATTGTGCATGATTCTCAAACCCACCCGTTCAAAGTGTTTGCTCACCCGACTGGGTCAGAAACGCTCGCTGTTTGCGTCGAACATCTCATAAAATTATACCACGCAGGTGAAATCTGAGTTTCGAACGGTTCAACTTCCATGCCGCCAAATATTGACGACGTGCTTTCTTGTGGTATCATTTATAGGGTAACAAAAAGTTCGAAAGAGGTGAGGCCAAATGAAGAAGGACATTCATCCAAAGATGAAGCTTGTGACAGTGAAGTGTGCGTGTGGTGCAGAGCACAGATTTTATACGACGAGGGACACCATCAGGATAGATGTGTGTTCGAACTGTCATCCCCTTTATAGGGGACAGGCGGGCGCTGGCTTGGTCATAGACACTGAAGGACGCATCGAGAAGTTCAAGCGCAGGTACGAGGGTGTCGAATACTGATGCTTCATAAATCCTTAGGGAGGGTTAGTTTGTGGTAAAGGTTGGCGACGTTGTGAAGAGCAAAGTCACACAAATAACAAAATTCGGAGCAGTCGTCACGCTCGAGAACGGAGAAACAGGGTTCATTCACATCTCCAAGATTGCGAACCAGTATGTGAAGAACGTCGAAGATTTCTTGAAGCAAGGTCAGGAAGTCACAGCGAGGATCATCGGCAAGACGCGCGACGGCAAATGGGAACTGTCGCTGAAAGAAGAGAAGAGCCAGGAGGAACAGAAAGACGCAAAGAAGGCCGAGTTCGAAAAGAAGCTCGCCAGATTTCTCAGAGACAGTGAGAAGAAGTTTGCCGAGTACAAAAAGAGGGCAGAGAAAAAGGGAGGAAGATTCTGATCAGAAGTTCCACTTGATTGGAAATTCTTCCGTGCTTCTGATCACTACCACCTTGGTTCCGACATCAACGAACGCATCTATGGTTTCTATGTCCTGATTGAACATGCGGATACAACCGTGGGAGATCCTCTTTCCGATTTCCCACGGTTTTGTTGTTCCATGTATCCCGTAGGTCGGGTTGGACAACTGGAAAAATCTCGTGCCCAAACCGTTTATGGGAGAACGCGGCGGGATGTACTCACCGAACCAGTAGAGCGCAGGATCAACTTCTTTCTTCATGATCCAGTAAGTCCCTGGTGGGGTCATGTCGCTGCGCCCCACGGCCACGGGAAAAACTCTCACGAGTACCCCGTTGTAATAGAGTGCCAACCTGCCAGTCGCCGTGTTGATCACTATGCTCGTCAAAGAAGAATCGAAATACACTTTAGCAAGCTTCAGAACGGTACCTGACACAATACGATTTCCGTCGGGAATACTGTTCGCCAATTCGAGGTCTGGAACGGTGAGACCGTACCTGTTGGCGATCGACCAGAGGGTTTCGCCAGGCTTGACGATGTGGGTGTAGGGAGCCACTGGTTCAACTCGCATTGGCGCTGTGGAACCCCTCAACGAGTTCACCAAGCCGTGGAAGACGAACACATCCAAACTCGTTGTCTTGCGCAAACCGTACGGTAGTTCGAAGGTCAGTTTCAGGGTGTGTATGCCATCCTTGGGCTTGTCGGGCGTATAGAGGTACAAAAGACCGTTGAAGGAGAACCTTCTGAAGCTGAGGTTTTGAAAATCACAGCTTAAGAGTTTCCAATCTTGTGGTAATCTCACAGCGATGTAGAAAAGCTGCTTACCAAGATCCGTGAAGAAGAAGACCTGTGGATCTTGCCTGTAACTCGAGAGTTTCAAAAGCGTTGGTCGAACACCGCGCATAGGATAACCAAGACTGCTTTTGCCGAAACCCTCCACGATGATCCAGTCGGTGTTCGAGACATCGAAGGTGAAGGAGTTTTCCTTGGTGAACTTTGCGAGCCTGTGGCCCGTCTGAGTGAAAAGGTACACTCTGGGCTGCTCGCCAATCGTGTAGATCGGCCGCAGGGAAAGCTCTATCGTGTTCTTCTCGAAAGACTTGACGAGCAACTCATGAGCCGCACCAAAGATGAGCGAGCTCATCAAGAATAGCCAGAGCAATGCGATCCTTCGCATCTGGACCAACTCGCTTCTTCGAACCGTCCCTCTTTATGATCGTGACACTGTTTTGATCGCTGCTCATCGCCTGCACATCGTTTGCGACGATCATGTCGAGGTTCTTTTTCTTCAACTTTTGTTCCGCGTAGGTCTCCAGCTCGTCAGTCTCCACGGCGAAGCCAACCAAGATCTGTCTGTTCTTTCGTCGACCGAGTTCTTCGAGTATATCCTTCGTCTTGACGAGTTCGATGGAGAGTCTCTCCTTTGATTTCTTCAGTTTCGAACTGCTCTTCAGCGCGGGGGTGTAATCGGCCACGGCTGCCGCCATGATGACGCCATCGACCGAGTCGAACCTCTTCGTCGTTTCTTCAAACATTTGCTGAGCGCTCTCCACCTTGACATACTCTTTGATGAAAAACGGAGGTCTCAAACACGTGGGACCAGCGATCAACGTGACCTCAGCACCAAGCCGAGCAGCCATCTTGGCGATCTCGAAACCCATCTTTCCACTGGAACGGTTTGATATCACCCGCACCGGATCGATGCTCTCCCAAGTGGGCCCAGCTGTCACGAGCAAGCGAAGTTTCTTGAGAGGCTTGTCGCTGCCGAGTACGTATATGGCCTCCTGAACAACCTCGTTCTCTGGATACCTCCCACGACCAACCTCACCGCACGCGAGGTGTCCCTCTTCGGGATCCAAGACCCACCAACCCATTCGACGGAGTTTCTCGATGTTTTCCTGCGTGATGGGATTTTCGAACATGCGCACGTTCATGGCGGGCACTAAGAGCTTCTTGTCCTTCGCGAAGGCTAAACAAACCATGGTGAGCAAGTTGTCCGCGACGCCGTGCGCGATCTTCGCGATCGTGTTGGCGGTGGCCGGTGCTACCACAAGGACATCTGGCCATCTGGACAATTCCGTGTGCGGTATCCAGCCATCTTTTATGTTGAATGCGTCCTCATCCGTGTACACCGGACAGTTGCCAACGGCAGAAAACAGATCCTTCGAGACCAGTTTCTGCGCACTCTGCGTCATGATGATCCTCAATTCGTGCCCGTCTTTGCGGAGGCCGCTCACCAGTCCTACAACTTTGTACAGGGCGATACAGCCCGTCACACCGATGAGAACGTTCATAGGATCACTTCACGTTGGGAAGCAGTATGCGCAGGATCTCTTCGTTCTTTATCCTCACATAACCAGCTTGAATCTCTTGGAAGGCTATCGAGACAGGGTTGTTGTCCACTGGCGTGACGTAAGGCTTCGCGTACTCCTTGAGCGCCTCTGCTCTCTTCGCCACAGCTATCGGTATGGCGTACTTGTAAGGGATCTTCGCTGACAATCTGTCGTAATGCAATATCTGCTTGCTCACCGAGAATCACCTCCATCCGAAAAGATCTTGTGAAATCCGAGCCGTTCTATCACCCTGTTAACCTTCAGTTGTTCGGCAACGATTATAGAAGTGAGTTGGTCGATCGATTCCTGAAGGTCCACGTTCACGATGAGATACTGAAACTTTGGTATCTGTTCCAGTTCCTTCTTAGCGTCCTCGAGCCTCTTGATCATATCCTCCTGTCGCTCGGTACCACGTTTCAACAAACGTTTCTTGAGTTCATCGAAAGAAGGTGGTGCTACGAAGATGAAAACAGCATCTTTGAATTTCTTCATCACCGTCATCGCACCTTGAACGTCTATGTCCAATATGACGTTGATGTTTTTTCTGAGCTGTTCTTCAACAAACTTGCGCGGAGTACCGTAATAGTAACCATGGACGACGGCCCATTCCAAGAATTCGTCCCGTTCCACCATGCGCATGAAAGTCTCTTCGTCCAAGAAGAAATAATCTCGGCCCTCGACTTCGTTGGGTCTTTTGGGCCTCGTCGTGCACGAGACTGAAAAGACCACGTTGTTGACTCTTTTCATCACACCATCGATGATCGAAGTTTTCCCAACGCCGGAAGGACCACTTATCACGTAGAGAAGTCCTGCCACGGATCTACCTCACTTTGCTCAGAGTTTCCTCGATCTCCACCATGGACTGCTTGAACCTCTGGGCTATGGTCTCAGGTTGGATCGCACTGAGAATGATGTGGTTGCTGTCCGTGATGATGATGGCACGCGTCTTTCGGCCGTAGGTTGCATCGATCAGTTTTCCCTCATCCTTCGCTTCCTCTTTGAGCCTCTTCAGAGGTGCCGACTCCGGGTTCACGATCGCGATGACGCGATCTCCCGAAATGACATTCCCGAACCCTATGTTGATCAAACCGTACACGCTCTATACCTCCTTGGAATATTTCATTCCAAGTTTTGAACCTGTTCTCTGAACTGTGATATCAGTACCTTGCCCCTCAATGCCAAATCTATCAGACCTACATCTTCTGACTTGGAAAGCATCGTGTTGAGTTCTCGAAGGATCTCCTGAGCAAGAAAATCCAGATGGTTTCCAACGGCTTCCTTGCTCGACAGCAGCTCCATGGTCTTGCTCAGGTGAGTCTCCAACCTATCGATCTCCTCACGAATGTCCAGCTTCTGCAGGCTCATCGCGATCAGATTTTCAAAGAGGTTCGCATCGATCTGAGCGTTGCTCAAAAGCTGCTGGATCTGCTCGCGGAGTTTTACCCTCAGAGAGGGTAGTGCTTCGCCCGCCGTTTCCCTGAGTTTCTCAGCAAGAGCGCTCAGTCCTTCCACGATCGTTCGCAATTGCCTTGAGAGTTGCTGACCTTCCCTCTCGCGTTCTGCATCCAACTTTCGAAGAGCTTCTTCTACGACTTCTTCGCAGATGTTCCAAATATGCTCTTCTTGCTCTTCAGAAAGTTCAAACTTCACGAGTTCTCTGAACCTGAGCAAGTGATCGAGATTTATCGGTTCTGGAATTCCAAGTTTTGTGACCAGCTCTTCGAGTCCATCGTAGTACACCTTTGCCAATCCAAAATCGATCCGGAGTGCTTCCGTTGGTGGGACCAAGAATTCGACGAACAGTCTCAAAGAAACCTTTCCTCTCTTGATGTATCGCTGGATCAACTTGGTCAACTCAATCTCACGTGAAGAGAGAAAGGACGGACAGTTCAGCTCAATGTTGAGATAACGAGAATTGAGAGTTTTCAACTCGCAGCTGATCCTGTATTCTTTCGAAAGCCTTTCGACCTTGGCGTACCCCGTCATGCTTTTCGGCAAAGATATCACTTCCTTATGCATTATAGCATTTGCACAGCAAATAATGCCCAGGATGGGCCCGTTTTCTTTCAAAATCTCCTTGTTTCTTCAGAAACTTGCCCCGAACCTGAAGAAAGGCTTGAAGTTCTCCCAGGTCCACTGACCGTTGAAATCATACGCAACGCCAAAGCCCAAGACGCCAAGCAACGGTATCACTATGTCGAGTTCGGGACCCGCAGTGAGCCTAAGAGTGGGCTGAGCCAAGGTTTCGCCCGTTCCACCGGCATCGACGAAAACAAGCGCGTACATGGGCAGTGTTTGGGATTTGAGGTTGTACCTCAACTCTCCGCTGGCCAAGATTCCAGCCTTCGCCTTGCCTCCATCCACGCCTCGCACTGAGTCGATCCCGTAGAAGAGGATCGTCTCTGGAGTGGTCCCAGGGTTGTTGTATTTTTCAAAGAGGACCGCGCTCGTGAAGAACCTGAAGGCGGTGACGAGTTGATCGTTCCACACGGGCATGAACATGCGTGCATCCAGTCGAAGTTTCCAGTAGTCTCGGTCCGCAAGAAAGCCGAACGGACCGGCCTTGTCCACACCAAGGTATATGTACTGACCGCGGGTCGGAAAGATAGGATCACTCCTCGTATCGTAGGAGTAGTTACCAGAGAGAACGAGCGTGTTCTCGGTGAAGTCAGTGTACATTCTGTTCTCGTACGTCACACCACCACCGAAGGCGTGGCCAAAGAATCTGAGCGTGGAGGCGTTACCTCCAACCTTGAGAACTTGCACGCTGTCTGTCCATTCATAGCTGAACAGCGCACCGAGAGTTGCGGGTATTTTGAACGGTTTTCTGATCGAGTAATCGAACTGGATGAGCCTGCTCTCGAATCCCAGCTTCAGCGTGGTGGAGAAGGTCTGGCCGTAACCGAACGGGTTTATGGTTGAGAATGAAAGTTCACCGAAGAAGCCTTCGTACCACGGTTTATCTTTGACAGGACTCCAAGAAATTCCCCCAGACAGCGTGAACTTTTTGTCCTTCTCCTTGACCTCCACCACGACGTTCACATCGCGACTCTCTGGCGTACCAACAGGGTAAACCCTAACGCCTTCGAAGAACTGTGTCCTGTTCAGAGCCGACGTTGTGTCGTAGAAGTCTTTCTCCGTAAGAGGTTCACCCGCTTTGAAAGTCACAAGATCGTCCACCACGTAGACCTTCGTTCTGTCAAAACCTTTGAACTCTACGTTCGCAACGTACTTCTCAACTATGTTGAAGCGGAGCGTCTTGCCTTCGTCCACTGGCACGACGTGACACATGGGATAACCATTTTCTTTGTAAAGATCGATTATGGCTTGCATTGATCTCAAGACTTCTGGGTTTCTAACGAGTCTGTACTCGCTGACCGATACGACCTTGCGTAGTTGTTCGGAACTTATCAGATTGTTTCCTGAGAACTCGATCTTCTCGTACACCTTGCCTTCCTCGGGCACGAACTTCGGTTGGACGACCTTCACCTTCATGACGACGGCTTTTTCAGAAACATTTGGTATTTCTATCTTCTCAAAATCAACGGACGTTTCCTTGCCAAAGTATACATAATTTGCAAGCGTGGACAAAACGGAAGAGATGTCACTGAAAGTTGGATAGCAACGTTTTATGTCCTTGATCAGGAATCTCAGAAGCGCTGGAGTAGTGTAGAAATCTTTGAGTGTGCTGATCTTTATCTGTTGTCGCACCTGCGAAATGTTCAGTCCTTCCGTTTCACCTTCGAAGTACACGTCCCACAGCGCGTATGGAACAACGTTGAAGACGTAAACACCATCTTTGAAGTCTCCGCTGAGTTCGACGAGGAAATAACCGGCGTCGTCAAACATCTTCTTCATCGCACTGAGGCTATCCTTGACCCTCACCATGCTGAGCGCTTTATTCTTTTCGAGCGTGACAGCACTGGCAAGTTCCGCCTTTTTCACTATCTCTGGACCCTCGAGGTTGACCTGCCAATCCCTCACGATGGGGTTCTCCTGAACGACGATTTGTAGGATGAAACGGCCCTCAGAGGCAACCAACTTCGGTTCCAGGGAGGAGAAGTAACCCGTATCGAAAATCTGTTTGGCCATGTCCCGAATGGCTTCATCCTTCAACTCTACCCCAAGATAGTCCTTCACCAACGGCAGTAACTCTTTCTCCGATATGGTCACCAGACCCACGAATTTCACGTCCGATATGACAACACCAAAGAGAACCAATCCCAGGATCGATGAGACCAACAACGTGAGAACCCTCTTCATCTCGATACCTCCCCTTCGAACAAGCTCTTCTCCAACTGATCGATAACATCGTACAGGGATCTGATCACAACTGGAGAAGAAAGATCACAAAAGATCTCGATCAACTGCAAGGTCGATATCTCATAGCACACATCCTCGTAGCACCTTTCTACGCACAATTCTACACCTTCCGGGGTTCCAGTCAGCAACGTGACCAAGCAACCTACAAGATCTCCCACCTCTTGGCAGTCCACATGCGACGTGTTGAAACACGCTGTCACTCTCGTGCCTTTGCCCTTTTCGCTCTCCAACTTTACGAACCCACCAGTGGCCTCTGCCGCCTGCTTTAGGAACGGAAGGCCCAATCCTACCCTTCTGACTTTCGGATCGCGCGTTGTATAGAAAGGATCGAAGACCCTGTTCAGTTCGTCTTGCGTCATGCCAATGCCATCGTCTTCCACAGTGAAACAAAAACTGTCACGCGTTTGAGAGATCTTCAGTCGCACTCTCTTGGCCTTTGCCTTGAAGGAATTCTGAACTATGTCCATGACGTGGTCAACGATCGTTCTCAGCCCCATATTGTCAACACCTTAGTTGGATCAGGGTTCTTCAAGAAGTCGAAGAATTCTTCACTGTTAAGTGTGTCAAGGTCGAAACGTGTGAACCTACAGCCGATTTCGTCTGGTCTGTGAGCGTCCGAATTGGTCAAGGGTATGTAACCTGATCTCAGGGCCTTCTGCCATCCTTCCTTCGTTCTGACCTCGGCCATCCTGACGCGATCGTCTGCGGGAAAGATACCAAGCTGGTACAGCACACCAAACAGCCTATCGATGTGCGCGTAAACTGGAACACCATCGAAACTCAGGATCAATTCCACGATTTTCTCCAAACTCATGTCGATAGCCACGTGCAGGTATCCTTCCTCCATGGCCACGAATTCGTCCTTCTCGTTCACGATGAGTTGATAACCCAACGTTTCTGGCTCAAACTCAACCTTCGGTTGGTGATCTTTCAAGATCTTGGAGAACCTGTTCGCCGCTTCGGTTGAACGAAAGTACGCAAGTACATGAACTTCTTCCTGAGACGTGATCTCTATACCCGCTAACATGGGCACATCACATGCTTTTGTGAAAGATTCTAAGTTTGCGCAACTGTTGTGATCGCAGATAGCTATGACGTCGAGTCGTTTCTCCTTCGCCTTGGAACAGACCACACTCGGAACCATGGTTATGTCGGCGCAGGGCGAAAGACAAGAATGTACGTGAAGATCGGCCTTGATCACGGCTCTATACCCATCCCGTACAACCTTCCGACTATCTCGAAGGGACTCTTATCTGACCTCAGCAAGCAGATACCTTCAGCCTTCGCCTTCTCGATCGTCTCGCTTGAGAAACTGTGAGCGTTGCAGAGAACGATAGCACGTATTCCCGTGATAACCGAAACAGCGACGATGTTGACGTGCGACTGGACCGTGACCCATATCGAATTCGCTTTGGCATGTGCCATCACTTCACTCAGAAGGTCCCCCACACAACCGTACTGCACATCGATCTCATAGTTGCCACAACAAACTTCCAAGTTCAAGGCTTTAACGATCTCAGAAAGCTTCATTTGCTTCCCTCCTTGCTTCTGCGAAATTCCATCTCCACGACAACCCCCGCTCCGACCTTAGAGACAACCATCAAATTGTCTGAACATCTCTTCATGTTCGTGAAGCCCATACCCGCACCGAAACCCAATTCACGCACGTAATCTGGTGCGGTCGAGTAACCTTCCTTCATCGCAAGCTCAACGTTGTCGATACCCTTTCCTGTATCCTCTACACGCACGAAGATGCTGTCAGGCTTTATGAAACAGTAGATCGCACCCGTGCTTCCACTGTGTATCACGACGTTGGTTTCCGCCTCGTAGGTGGCGATCGCCACCCTTCGCGCAGTTTCGGGATTGACCCCCTTGGAAAGGAGAAACTGTCTCAGTTTCGAGGCACCGACACCAGCGAGGTTGATGTCGTAATAATCTATCGGAAAGAAGAAATCGGCCCCGGTCTTGTCGAGCCTCTCACCTGTGATCAAGGATCTACCGAAGTACTCAGGACTCTCGAGCACCTCTTTCCTTCGTTCATCGTGCAAATACACCAATCCAAGCTTCGCGAGCAGTGCCATCATCACATCGTTCTTCGTGACGATGCCCACCACTTTTTTGTTCTCGTCGACCACAGGGAAGCGTCCGTAAGAATACTTTTCGAACGTCTCTATTACCTCCTTCAAAGTGTCTGAGGTCTTCAAGCAGACGACGTCCTTCGTCATGTGATCTTGAACCTTTCCGTCGATGTAACCTCCCTCGAGAGCCTTTATGATGTCTTCGATGCTCACTATTCCAACGATCTTTCTCTCATGATCAACGACGGGCACGCCGGAGATCCGCTTTATCCTCAGTATCTCCTTGACCTGCCTGAGTGTTCTATCCGGATGCACCGAAATGACGTTCGGGTTCATCACTTCAACCACGGGCATGTCGAGAAAGAAACTCTGAACACGATCGAGGACCTTCTCCATCCTTCACACTTCCCAGATGGGTCTGATGCCTTTCGCGTAGAGTCGTCCGCACGCCTCGAACATGGACATCTTGGTCGCGGCAAGCACGATGCCGGCAGTCTCTGCCATCTCGACCGTTTCGGACGGTAAGCTTTCTCTTCTCACGACTATCACCGCCGGTATGCCGACCACCTCGGCTGTCCTGACGACCTGCGGTGTACACAAGCCGGTGATCAAAACTACGTCAGGTTTGGCGATCGCCAAAACCTCGCTCATGAGATCGGAAGCAGCCGCGTGTTCGAACTGCATCTGATCCACTTTGTGCGCGTTGGCCAGGACCTTGGCCTTCAGCTCCGCCAAGATCTCCGTGAGTTTCATTCGGCTCACCCCTTCAGCAGATCACCCCTGTAGGTGTACTTCACAAACGCCTCGTAGCTCTTCGGACAAATCGATTTGAAAATCTGAGCAACGGCGAGAGCGTACTGTTGCATCTCCCATTGTGCATGCGAATCGGCACGGAGAGACAAAAAGTTCATCAAGCTTCTCGCGTTGACCGTCCAGACGAACTGGGTGTATATTGCCATCGGGAGTATCATGCGGGCGATCTCCTTTCGCACGCCCGATGCGATCAGCTCCTGATAAGTTTCATAAGCGAGCCTGTAGGTCTTCTCGATCTTCTCTATCGATTTCTCATCGAGTCTGTCTCTCCCTGGAACGTAGAACTCATCCTCGTATTCACTGTAACGTCCACTCAGTTCGTTGTAGGAGGCGATCCTGTGCCTCATCCACTGCCTCGCGACGAAGATGGGACACTTGACGTGAAAGGTGAACGTCACATGCTCAAAGGGAGTTTCGTGCCTGTTCTTCATCAAAAATTCAATCAACTGTCTGTCGCGCTCTTCATCGCCTGGTTGTGACGCATGGCAGATCCTGGCAGCCCTCACGACGGAAGTATCGTCACCCATGTGATCGATCAACACCACAAAACCATGGTCCAAGACATCGATGTGCATCCTCACTCCTCCTTGTGCTTCGTCACACACGCGTAGGCGTTATGAGCGTGTATCGATTCGAAACTCTCCACTTCTACTCGATACCAAAAGATCCTCTCATCCGCGTTCAGTTTCAATGCGATTTCCCTTGCCACGTCCTCGACGAATCGGGGATTGTCGTATGCCCTTTCGGTGATGTATTTCTCGTCGAGCCTCTTGAGTATAGTATAGACCGGCGCACTCGCAGCTTGTTCCGCGTATTCGATGAGCTCCTCGAACCAAACCAGCTTCTTGGATCTTATATGTATCCACGCAACGGCACGTTGGTTGTGCGCACCGCGCTCGCTTATCTCTTTTGAACAGGGACAAAGCGTGAGTATGGGGACACCAACACCCACGAGGAAATCGTACTTTTCAAAGGTCTTTTGTCCTTCGATCCTACAGGTGTAACTGAGAAAACTCTTCTGACCAGAAACGGGGGCCTTCTTAACCACGAAGTACGGGAACTCTATCTCGACCCTCGCCGTGGAGGCTTTTAATTTGTTCCTCAGCTCTTCGAGCATCTGTTTGATGAGTTTTGGATCGATTCCCAAACGGTATTTGTTCAAGACTTCCACGAACCTGCTCATGTGAGTTCCACGGAAATGCTCGGGCAGATCCACGTACATGTTGATCTTTGCCACGGTGTCTTGATAACCGTTGGTCTTGTCCATTACCGTTATGGGATAGGAAAGATGCCTTATCCCGACTCTCTGCAGATAGACGTTCCTGTCATCCCTTTGACTCTGTACGTCCTTCATCGTTCGGTCCCCTGTACGTGACGAAAGAGTCCGCAGTTTCCCAGACTGTCACTTCGTAGAGTCTCCTTCTCTCATTCCTCAGGAGTGGTTCAAGCTTGCTCCAAACCCATCTGGCTATGTTTTCAGCTGTCGGCTGAGGAATGATCTGGTTCAAATAGTTGTGATCCAACAAAGAGATCACTTGTTCGTTCACCAAGCGCTTGAGCTCCACGAAATCCATGACCATGCCCTCTTCGTCTGGGAGTCCAATCAACGTGACACGCAGACGGTATGTATGACCGTGGAGGTTTTCACACTTGCCTTTGTACTTTTCCAGCCTGTGGGCTGCATCGAACACGAAATCCTTTGACAACAAGAACATCGCATCACCTTCTCAAGAACAGCGCTGCAAAAAACATCGCGCCTTGAACGAGAACCATGAGTGCTCCGGGCGGTGCATCGATGCCGAGGGATAGGAGCAGCCCCAGAACTACGCTGATCGAGGAAAGCAAGGGAGCAAAGATGAAGGCCCAACGGTAGTCCTTAAGAGAGATGGTCGCTGTCGAAGCTGGAATGATCAAGAAAGCCGAAACGAGTATCACACCAACAGTTCGAACGCCTACAACCACACTGATTGCGAGGATCACCAAGAAGAGCTGGTAAACAAGATCTATCTTTGGTCGCATGAGTCTGGTAAAATCTTCGTCGAACGTGAAATGAACCAAGGCATCCTTGAAAAAGATGTTGAAAAAAACAACGATGCCCGTGATCATCAAAAGATACAACAGATCGCTGTTGGTCACAGTGAGAACATCGCCAAAAAGCTGTGATGTTAAGCTTCGTTGCTTCTTCGCAACAGAAAATAGGACGATGCCAACAGCCATGGTCAAAGAGAAGAGAACGCCGATCGCCGCATCTTCGCCCAAGCCTCTCCGAGAAATCCTTCCGAGTAAGAGAGAGACCAGCACACAAAGGATCAATGCACTGAAGAAACTCGAGAAACCTAAGATCACACCGATCGCCGCCGCGGCGAAACCAACGTGGGCGATCGCATCACCAAAGAACGCCATCCTTCTGAAGACGACATAAACGCCCATGATAGCAGTCGAAATGGCCGTCAAGATCCCAGCCAAGAGGGACCTTTGATAGAGTTCGAGAAAACTCATCATTCGCCTTCACCGTGCCCGTGTGTCAAGGGTTTGACACCGTAACCGTAGAGCTTCACCAAGAAAGAATCCATCGAGAACTTATCCTGCGAAGAGATGTGGCAGACGAGCGTTCTGTTTATGCAGAATATCTGATCGCTGAAATCCATCGCGAAACCAACATCATGAGTTACCATCAAAACCGTGGTTCCGTCTTCTACAAAAGATTTAATCAACAAATAAAACTCGTTCTGACTCTCGTAATCGAGTCCCGTGACAGGTTCATCCAAGACCAACAACTTAGGTTGTGAGACGATGGCCCTTGCGATGAGCACCCTTTGCTGTTGTCCCCCGCTCAGGGTGGAAAAGTTAACCTGAGAGAACTGACGCATACCGACCTTCTCCAGAGCGGTCATGATCAGATCTCTTTCGTTTTTCGCTTCGCGAAGACCCATCTTCACGACGTCGTCGACTCTTATTGGAAAGAACCTTCTGAAACTCGAACGTTGGGGCAAATAACCTACGACGTTTCTCTGAAGGTATTCGCAGTTGGGTTGATCGAAGATGTAGACGCTACCACGAGCGGGCTTCAGAAGGTTCATGATCGTCCTCACGAGGGTGGTTTTGCCACCGCCGTTGGGTCCTACGATCACATACAAACCTTCCTTCTTTATTGAAAAGCTCACATCTTTGATCACTTCTTGCCCGTTCAAGACGACAGTCACGTTTTCCACCCTGAGTGGTTCCAAGATTCGTTCCTCCGAATTCATTTTATCATCAAGAGTTTGTGTACAATAAAGGAGAGGTGACGAACGTGGAAACGAACAAACGCTTCGAGCAGGTCAGGGAGAGGCAGAAAAGATTGGAAGAAAACATGGCACACGTTAAGCACAAGATAGCCATCCTGAGCGGCAAAGGTGGGGTTGGGAAGACAACCGTCGCTGTGAACACCGCTGTCGCGCTCGCCGAGGAAGGTTTCAAGGTGGCATTGTTGGATCTGGACCTTCATGGGCCAAACGTACCGCGCATGCTCGGAATCGATGACGCTCCAACTGCACGCGATGGTTTAATCGTACCCGTGAAATATGGGCCCAACATGTCGGTTCTATCCATCGGCATGCTTGTTGAACCTGAGCAAGCCGTTGCATGGAGAGGACCGCTGAAACATTCAGCGATAATGCAGTTTTTGTCGGACACGGCTTGGGGGGAACTCGATTTTATGATCTTCGATCTTCCCCCTGGAACTGGTGATGAGGCGATGAGTTTGATGCAACTGGTGAAGCTCGACGGAGTCGTCTTAGTGACAACACCACAAAAGGTCGCCTTGGACGACGTTCTGCGCGCCACGCACTTCAGCCAAGAGATGGGCCATCGAGTGCTTGGCTTCGTCAACAACATGGCTTATTTGATCTGTCCACACTGTGGTGGGAGGATAGACATCTTTGGTCAGGATTCCTCGAACGTTCTTTCGGAACTTCTTGGTCTGGAATGTCTCGCGACGATTCCATTGGAACCGAAGCTCGCAAAGTTACTGGATGAAGGAAAGAACGCTTTATTGTACATGAGAGGCTCTGAAGTCGAAAAAGCCTTCAGAGAACTCGCAGCGAACATACTCTCAAAACTTGGGGGTGAACACGCATAAACCTTCTGGCCGTTGCATCACACTTCATAACGGATTTCTTCGTTTCTTTTCTCAATCCGCTCGCGCCCTTCTTCATGCGGAAGTTCAACATCGGCGTGAGGGAGATAGCGCTACTCATAACATCGATCAGTTTCTTCTCTTCCATCTTCCAGATCATCTTTGGCATGATTGCCTCCAAACTCGTAAGCTTGAAGCGCGGTTTGTTCGTCAGTATGCTGATCACGATTGGCTCGATGGCGCTGGTGGGTTTCTCCTTGAATATCGTTGTTTTACTCTTGTTCTTCTTGGCGGCTTACTTCGGTAACTCCGCCTTCCATCCCATTGGAGCTGTGATGGCAAGGGGAAGCAGTCCTTATTCTCTATCGATCTTCGTCGCTGCGGGGACATTGGGAACAGCACTGGGCCCAGTTTTTGTAACGCAGTTCGTATCACACTATGATTTTGAAGAGCTCTGGATTGTTGCAACTGTGAGCCTCGTGATCTTCTTGTTGCTGTACGTGAGAGAACCGAATAAGATGAATGTGGACAAAGTCAAAGATCGAACCAGGTTGAGGGATAGTCTTCAGGGGCTCAGGAAAATAATCATACTGTGGTTTGTCGTGACCGTGAGGACTTTGGTGATCACCCTGTCGAACACGTACGGGCCCATCATAGCGAGCAAGAGAGGACTTTCGCTCGTGTTCGGCGGCCTTCTGTTGACGCTGGGAATTGGGCTCGGTGTGGCTACAACGATGGTGGGCACGTGGATGAGTCATAGATTCGGCAACCACATCACGAATCTTGTCAGCTTCGCTGGAATGGCGATCGGCGTTCTGATCCTCTCTCAGCCAGTGTCTGCGCTCCTACTGGTCGTAGGCTATCTGCTCGTGAATGGATGTGGCTATCTCACCATGTCCACAAACGTTGCTCATGCACAGCAATTGATGTCCGAGAACGCAGCGCTCGCATCATCAACTGTCATGGGTTTCGCTTGGGCGTGCGGTGTCGCACTCAGATATCTCTTGATACTCCCGTTCGGTGATAACATATCAGCACAGCTGATGGTACTCTTCGCGATTTCGATCATCATGGTGCCAGTCTCGATGTTGAAAATCGAGAAGAACGGTGCGGTCTTGAACGGGAGGGAAGCTTCCTGAAAGAGAGAAACTTCGCTCTCTATTACACGTTGCTTTACACGGGCATCGTTATGTTTCTCTGGATCGTTTTCAAGTCGTTCTTTCAGATATGTCTCTTCAGCTTCATAATCGTGATGGTTGTCGATGCAATAGCAAGCCTGCTGAAGAGGTTTTTCAGATTGACACATAAAAGAATTGCCACGGTCTTGGCTTTGGTTCTGTTCTTGCTTCTCTTCGGCTGGGCTCTCGTTGAAGTGTTACCGAAGGCGATCACACAGCTCGCCGATTTCTATAACCTGATGGCAAAGGTGATCCGTGAGAAGGCTTGGCAAGAATACCTTGCTCAGCAGGAAGGTCTTGCAGGACTGTTGAACGACCTGGCCGATTACTTGGTGCCGTATTTGGATAAGTTGTTGGAGTTCGTCCTGAAATGGATAGCAACCAATGCTCCGAACTTCTTTATCGTTATATTCTTCACGATCTTGTGTGGAATCTACGCCTCTTTCCATGCAGGGGCGATGGCTCGATTCGTCCCGAACCTTTATCCAGCGAGCTGCAGAAACATGGTGAATGAGTTCGTGAACGACTTCAAGGTGAGCATGAGGAAGTTCATAGGTATCTTGGCGTTGAACGCGCTGATAGTTGGCCTGGCTTTTGGCGTTCTTTTCGCGTTCCTGAGCCCGCGTTATGCGCCACTAATTGGAATATGGGCCTTCGTGACGAACTTCATACCCATAGTTGGCGTTCCTCTCGAACTGGTGCCGATCCTTTTGTTTTCTCTCACTCTGGGTTTGGAAACGCTCCTGTGGGTGTTCGTATTTGCGGTCATAGTTCACCTTTTTGTGTTCGTGTTGTTTTTCGAGGTAACGAAGACCACGATGCGAGTCAATCCTGTTTTGATGATTCTATCGATCGTGCTTGGAGGCATGCTGTTCGGCTTTGCTGGTGTGTTCGTCGGTGCACCCATGGCGGCGTATGCCACGATCTTCTACAAACACTTTTTGAAAGCAAGGTTTGAGGAAACATGAGTATGAAGAAGTTCCTTTTGGTTCTGTCTTTCTTCCTCATCGTGAGTGTACTCGCGCAGAGCTTGGAAGATCTCGAGAAGAGCTGGCTTGAACTGCTACAGAGGGTCGTCCGTGAACCCGACTCGGACGAACTTGTAGAACTCGGTAGGAAACTTTCTGCCAAGAGAAGGCTCGCACAACTCGAAACTTTGAAAGACTCGGTTCTCGAGGAGAACCTCGACAAATTCGTGGCGAACTTGTCCGAAATGAGTGAAACGAGGGACGATCTTTTGGACGAGTGCTTCGTGCTTTTTCCAAAGTTGAAAGCAGACATTGCGAGTTTCGAGCGCGGTGATAATTCCAAGTTGAACAGTGTTTGCGCTCTCTGGAAGCTCGGATACAAACCCGTTGTTCCACAAGGTTTCGCAGCGTGGCTGGTTCAAACGTTCTTGAGTGATCCTTTCTTGATCGATTGGAACTTGGTGTTCTTCCTGAAGAATTCTTCAAACAAAGACGTGATCGCCAAACAAATCAGGCAAGAATGTGAGAAGCTGAAGGATAAGGAGAAGGACTACCCAGCTCTGTACAGACTGATGGTCCTTGCAAAACAGCTCGATGGAGCTGATTCTCAGCTCGAAAGTGAACTTAGCAGGTACATAGAACTCATGACGAGTCTGGAAAGATACTCATCTGAACGTCTTTCGAATGAAGAATTCGAGAAGTTCTCAAGGGCCCTCAACAACTTGAATTTAAAGAAGGACAACTTGAAGGCGATCCTGTCACATCTTGCAGAAAGATCTGGCATTCAAGACTCTTCAACGAAAGGGCTTGAAAATCGCAAGAACCTACAAAAACTCATGACGCGCTGGAGATTTCGCATCGACTTAATGATCCTGGTTCCCTCGGCGTTCTTCCTAACGTTCTTCCTCTTGCCTAGGAGATGGAAGATATCGTTCTTCGCGTTCTTTAAGGCTTACAAGATTGCGATAAAGCTTTCCCAAAAGGAGCTCAGCAAGGATCCCACCGACATACGCTTGAGGACTCTGCTCGCCATGTTCTACGAGCGCATCGGTGAGAACGAGAAGGCATTTCAGGAGTACAAGATTGTACGCGATCTATCACGTATGATCAAGAAAGATCGGATCTTCCCACGTGCGTGACCTTCGAAGAGACCTTCAGCGCACTTTTTTCCCATGCTCCTGACATGTAGAACAAGAGTTTGAGCACACTCCTGAAGCCCATATCGCTCATCATCCCGAGCCAGGCGCCCAGAAGACCGAGGCCCATCTTCACCGAGAAAAAGTACGCCAAAGGCAACCTGATGGCCCACATCGAGACGGTGGAAACGATCATTCCGAAGGTCGTGTTCCCAGTCGCCCTCAGCACACCGTTCATGCTGGATTCCAGCGCGAGGAAGATTTGAAAAATCCCAACCAACCGTACAGGTATCTTCGCAAGCTGGACGATCTCAGCTTGACTGGTGAACAAACTTATCAAGAGCTCGGGGAAGAGAAAGATGAACACACCCGCTGAGACCTGTATCAGCGCGGCTATTATGAAACCCTGCTTTGCCACCGCCGTGACTTTGTCGAGCCGTCTTCTGCCGTTGTACTGGCCCGCCAGCGTGGTGACCGCCACCGAGATGCCCCAGCCCGGCATGAAAGACAGTGACTCGATGTTGATTCCGATCCTATGACCAGCGTACGCCATTGGACCAGACGCCAAGAGTATACTCGCGAAGATCAGTAGACCCGAAGAGAACATGAAGTTCTCGCCAGCAGCTGGTAAACCAACCGAAACAATGTCTCTGAGGTTCGTCAAATCCAACTTGATGACTCTCCTTATGTCTTCGTCGAGGTGAGGGTTTCTCATGACTGCAAGTAAGAGCACAAACACGCCCACGAACCTCGAAATCACTGTGGCCAGGGCTGCGCCCAAGACTTCCATACGTGGAAAACCGAATTTACCATAGATCATAGCGTAGTCCAAGAAAACGTTCAGCAAGTTCGCAATCCCTGTCGCGAACATGGGGGTTTTCGTATCACCCGAACCGCGCAGAGCGGCACCCAGGACCGCCATCAATGCCATGCTCGGCATGCCAAACAGGATCGTTTTCAGATACGTCGAAGCATACTCGAAGACAACCTTGTCCACGTTACCGAAGATTCTCAAGAAATTCGAAGAGAGCGGAGCCAACCCCATGAGAAGGGCCGACCAAAGTAAACAGAGATGCACTCCGTTCCACAGTGAACCGCTCGCCTTGTGTTTGTTGCCCACACCTGTTGCGTTCGAAACGATGACGTTCACACCCACAGCCGCTGCCACAATCACGACCTGGAAAACGAAGATCAACTGGTTCGCCAATCCGGCTCCACTCATCGCTTGCCACGACAGATGTCCCAGAAAGGCTGTGTCAACCATTCCAAACAGCATTTGAAGCGAGTTCTCGGCCATCGATGGAATGGCAAGCTTCAAGAGCTGTTTCGAAATGAATCTCAATTCGTCTCCACGGACAGATTGTCTCAGCAAAGAATATTTCAAGTTCTCCACCCAGCCATAGTCATACCAAAAATGGGTTGCGAAATTGGTTCGCACAGTTAACTTTTTGGGTGACGTGTTCTGTTATACTCAATTGGTGCTATGGGAGGCTATTACAGCTTAAGGGACCAGATTCTAAGGTTCACCTCGGAAATAGCAGGACAGCGCGTGATAGTCGTCAACACGGGTGCGGAGGACGTTTTCACGAAACTCCTCGTGGATAGGGCTGTCTTCACAACGACCGACGAAGAATTCTTGAAACTCGCCGATCCAAGATCGATCAGGTTGGTGATGAACCCCACGAAGCTGTCCTTTGCCCCGGAGACCTTCGATGCCGCGGTCCTTTTCTTCACGTTCTTCTATCTGCCCAAACACGAAGCGATAATCGAAAACGTCAATCGTGTTCTAAAAAAGTGGGGAAAACTCTACATTTGGGACGTCGTGATACCAAAGAAGATGGCACACAAGAGCTTCTTCGTGGTACCTCTGTTGATGGACACGGGGCAGGAACTGGTCAGGACTGTCCATGTGACGAAATGGAGGCGGGAACAGCCCATCGGATTAGTGAAGAAGATCGCGCGAGAGAGAGGCTTCAAAGTGACGAAGGAAGAACTGTACGATCAAGTCTTCTACCTCGAGATGGTGAAGATCGCGCCGCTCAAGCCACAAACGCCCTGATGTCACATCGAGGCAAGTTTCACAAGCACGTTCACTGTTTCCTCGAATGATGGTTTCTCTGCGATGTCCTGCTTGAGAAAGGCATCTATCAAGCCCTTCATTTTTATGGCTTTGTCTATCAACTCGTTCGAACCGGGTTTGTATGCGCCCACGTCTATGAGGTCCTTAGCCTCCTGATAGGCCGCCATCAAACTTCTGAGCGCTCTACTCGCCTTCAAGTGCTCCTCACTCACCACATCTATCATGAGCCTGCTTATGCTCGCCAAGACATCTATCGCTGGATAGTGATTCAACTCTGCAAGTCTCCTCGACAACACTATGTGCCCATCAACTATGCTCCTGACCGTGTCGGAGATCGGTTCGTTGAAATCGTCTGCCTCCACCAAGACGGTGTATATGCCCGTGATGCTGCCCTTGTCAGAGTTTCCAGCCCTTTCGAGGATGCTGGGTAAACCCGCGAAAACACTCGGAGTATAGCCCCTCGAAGTGGGCGGTTCACCTATCGCCAGGCCGATCTCCCTCTGTGCCATCGCCCAGCGCGTGAGCGAATCCACCATCAAAAGGACGTTGTATCCCAAGTCTCTGAAGAATTCGGCAATGCTCGTGGCAGTGTACAGAGCCTTGGCTCTCAACAGCGCGGGCTGATCCGATGTTGAAACAACGACGATAGACCTTTTGAGCCCTTCTCCGAGGTCCTCCTCGATGAACTCTCTCACTTCTCTTCCGCGCTCCCCAATCAAGGCAATGACGTTGATGTCAGCGATCGTGTTCCTCGCAATCATGCCGAGCAGAGTACTCTTTCCGACACCGCTACCAGCGAAGATACCCATCCTTTGACCCTTCCCAATCGTGATGAAACCATCGATGGCACGTACCCCCACAGGGAGTGGCTCTGTGATGCGCATTCTCTTCAGTGGATGAGGAGCGTTCCTCAACAGTGGATATCTCTTCGCAGCGGTCAGCGGTCTGCCATCTATCGGACGTCCCAGACCGTCCAAGACTCTGCCGAGCATATCTTCACCCACGGCGACATCGAGCTGTCTGGACGTGCCGAAGACCAGAGTACCATGCTTGGCACCAGAAATGTTTTCAAGTGGCATCAGGAGGACTCGTCCATCTTTGAAACCAACGACCTCGCAGAGCGCCCTCCTCGAGTCGAGATCAACCTCGCAGACCTCCCCCAGAGAAGCGTCTGGTCCGATCGATTCGACGGTCAAACCAAGGATTCTGACGATCTTGCCATTGTACTTGGGAAATTCAAGATTGCTGAGCTTCTCCTTGAACTGTCTGAGAAACTTCGTTGGTTCCGACAGGGCCGAAGACCTCCTCTATCAACCTCTCCACCAACATGACGGCCGCTCTGTTGGTTCCATCGAGGACTCCAAGTTCCGTATCTACGAGCACCTCACCCGGTTTCAAAGATGAAGATCGCACGACCTCGAAACCCATTGCTTCGCACTGTTTCAAAATCTCTGGGAAAGTCTCGGCATCCTTTTCGTTGAAGATCACCTTGGCGCTCCTGACCTCGGACAGTTTTGAGAAAATCTTCTTCATCTTCTGGCGAAAATCAACCTGGTCGAGTGATCTGAAGGCGATCTTCTCTATCAAGATTCTCAACAGATCGGTCAGTTCTTCGAACATCTCTTCCCTCTTCTGATCAAGCTGCCTTTGAAAGCTCGATACCAAAACGTTGAGTCGCTGCGAAGCTTCCGCAACATACTTCCGAAACTGCTGTCTCTCAAGCTCGATCTCCTGCATCATCTTCTGCCTCTTCTCTTTGGCTTCGTTCAACATCTTGGACGCTTCGGCTTCAGCCTGACGGAGAATTTCATCGGCCTTAGCCTTGGCTTCTTCCAAGATTTTCGTCACGGTCGTGGAATCGAACGCATCGTTCGAATCGTTGTTCTGCCGTTCTTTCTTTCCGACGATGTAAGGAGCGTCTATGAGAAGCTGTCTCTTCTTGATGATCATACGATCAGCTCCTCACCGCCACCACGCGCAATGACGATCTCTCCAGCTTCTTCGAGTCTTCTGATGACGTTTATGATCTTCTGCTGAGCCTCTTCAACGTCCTTCAACCTGACGGGTCCCATGTATTCGAGCTCGTCCTGCAAGAGTTGTGCGGCCCTCTTGGAAATGTTCTTGAAGATCTTCTGCTTGACTTCCTCGGATGCACCCTTGAGTGCCAGTGCCAAATCTCGCGTTTCGACCTCTCTGAGCACGATCTGCACCGATCTGTCGTCCAACTTGACGATGTCTTCAAACACGAACATCCTTCTGCGTATCTCTTCCGCAAGCTCTGGAGAATCGTAGGACAGTTTCTCCATGATCTTCCTCTCGGAAGTTCTGTCTATGCTGTTCATGATCTCCGCTGCAGTGTCGACACCACCCACTTGGCTGAAAGTCTGCATGACGAAACCGGAGAGCTTGCGTTCGAGATTCTTCTCTATGTCTCTTATCACGTCCGGAGAGGTACGCTCGAGCAACGCGATCCTCTTTATCACCTCGATCTGCAGTTCTTCTGGAAACGCCGAAAGGATCTTGCCCGCAAGTTGTGGCTCAAGATAACTCAGTATGACTGCGATCGTTTGCGGATGCTCGTTCTGCAGAAAGTTCACCAACTGCAGAGGGTCCGCCTGTCTCAAGAAATCGAACGGCTTAACCTGTAGATTCGAAACGAGTCGCTCGATGATCTTCATCGCCTTCTCTGGTCCGAACGCTTTTTGAAGCACCTCTTTCGCGTACTCTATTCCACCCTGGGCGATCATTTCCCTGGCCCTCGCGATGTCTTGAAACTCTGTTAACACCTGCTTTTTCTCTTCGTCCGTTATCTTGCCGAGGTTCGCTATCTCGATGGTGAGCTGTTCCACATCGGACTCGTCGAGGTGCTTCAAAACTAAAGCGGCCTTCTCCGGACCGAGCATTACCAACAAGATTGCGGCCTTCCTTTTACCGGTGAGCTGCTTCTTTTCTGGCACCTCAGGTCCCTCTCTCAACCAACCAGAGTTTTATCACGTTGGCAACTTCCTCGGGATCTTGTTTGAAGACCTTCTCCAAGTTCTCCCTCAGTTCCTGCATGGCCTTCTCCTCGGGCGACACTGGCACTTCCCTCACCTTCTCCTCTTCGAGCATTCGCTTCAGTTCCTCCTCCATCTTCACTTTTCTCGCTTCTATTGCCCTTCTCGCCTTCACGCGTCTGATCTGCAGGATGATCAGATACACCAACAAGAACGATAATCCCGCCAACAAAGATAAGCCTATCATCACAGTGATTTGTCTCCTGCGTTGCTCCAGCTCGAGTTGACTCTTCCTGAACTCCGCTTCCAAGCTTCTATCGAACGGAAGGAAGGCGACGGAGACGGACAGATTTTGCTCTGAGGGGCTCGCTCCTATGCCTTTCTCGACGAGATCAGAAACGATCTTGGCCCATCTGTTCATTTCATTCTCGTTGAAACCACTGAAGACACTGGATGAAGCGTCGATGATGACAGACAGCGAAACGGATCTTATTTCGCCTTCTTTGTTCTGAACGAGGTTCTCGACGACCGAGCTCAGTTCGTAGTTGGTGATCGTCCTGGTCCTTTCGTACGTGGATGTACCTTGTTGTGTCAGGCTCGGATAAGTGGGAGGAATGTTCGCCTCGCTACCCACCGGGCCACCCGTGGCCGGCATGTTGACACTCTTTTCGCTCTCTTGTTCTTGACTCCTGATCAAGCCACCCTGTCTGGTGATGGGTTCGTACTTGGTGATCTGCCGCTCGATTTTTTCCCAATCGAGTTTGATGTCTGGTATGACCTCGACCCTCCCCACACCGAAGACGGCTTCGAGCGTTTGCTTCACCTTCTTGGCGTAATAGCTTTCCAAGTTCATCTTCAATTCAGTCCTGTCAGCAGCGACGAGCATCTCCGCCGAACTCGTGACCCTGTCGCTCAAAACGCGTGAATACTGATCGATCACACGAACGTTTTCAAGCTTCAGTCCTTCCACGGCTCCCGCGACGAGCTGCATGATACCTTTGATCTGAGTCTGACTGAGGTCTTTGCCAGGCTCCAAGACCACGAGGACTGATGCCCTGGGCTCGGCCATTTCTCCACGCACGTAATAGGTGTACTTCGGAAGTGTTAAGTGAACGCGTGCGCTCTTCACGCCAGAAATCGTCATGATACTCCTTTCAAGTTCTCCTTGAAGCGCGATCTGGTAACGCACTTGCCTGTCGAAACTCGTGGCACCAAGGCTTTGCTGATCGAGGATCTCAAAACCCCGCGTCATGGGTCCCAAAATCCCTGCAGAGGCAAGCCTCATGCGCAGTTCGTAAACGTTGTACTTTTTCGACACCAAGATCCTTCCTGGCTCGACCTTGTACTTGATACCCCTCGCGTCGAGCTGCTGCACTATGTAACCGGCCTGTTCCTCGGACAGACCGCTCACCAGTGGCACGTACCCCGGTGCGGCGAGCACGACAGCCATGATCACGATCACGACAATGATTGAAACAGCGATGCCACCAAACAAAACCTTGCTCGCGGTTGGCAGGTTTTTCCATTTATCGAGGAGTTTGGAGAAAAATTCCTTAACCCTCCCAAGGAAATCCAGAAGGATCACTCCTGTCAAGTTATTTTACCACCGATTGAGCCTTCTGGTTCAAATTTCTCCTCAGATTCCGAAACACCATCGTAATGCCTCGAACCAAGAAAATCTTTAAAATTGCTTCGAAGATCCGTGCGGTGTACAATGAAATTGGAGTGAGTATATTGGACTGGACGATAAGTGTGGAAGATGTTTTGCTGAAGAGGAGATTGATCCTCAAGGGTGTTTTCGAGGCTGAGTACGTAGACGCTCCAAACGCTCGTTGCAGGGTGGTCGAGCCCATACAGGTAAAGATGGTGGTGGTCGCAGCGCGCGATGGAATAGCGGTCGGAGGGTACGTGAGAACCACGATCGAGCATCCGTGCGACAGGTGCTTGAAACCCGTTTTGTTACCGATAAGCGGTACAATAGAGGCGCTGTATAAACCTGTTTCGGAGATTCCCACAAGTGAGGAAGAGGAGTTGAAGTCACTCAGGAACGTGTTATACTACGATTCGGACCGGATCGATCTGACGGACAGGATAATCGAAGCCATCGTGGTCGAGGTACCCATGAAAGTGTTGTGCAGCGAGAGCTGTAAAGGGCTTTGTCCGTACTGTGGTGCCGATTTGAACGAAGAAAAAGAACACAAATGCACGCATGATGACGTCGATCCGAGGTGGAAAAAACTTTTCCTCGTGAAGCAGAACCTGACGAAGGAGGGCTGAACCGTGGCGAACCCGAAGCAGAAAAGATCGAGATCAAGAACCCACATGAAGAGGGCCAAAACCTACAGGGCGATAAGCGTCCCGATGGCAGTGTGCCCGAACTGTGGTCAACCTAAGCTGCCCCATAGAGTCTGTCTGCACTGCGGTTACTACAACGGCAAGCAAATCCTCGAAGTAGCGGAGTGAGTCATGCCGAGGATAGGTCTCGATGCCATGGGAGGCGACAGGGCGCCCGTCGAGATCGTTGAAGGCGCCAGGTTGTTCCTTGCGGATGGAAAGTGTGACCTTGTCTTGATCGGAACCAAACAAGCACTGAGCAACGTCGAGGACGCAGAAAAAGTCGAAGTGGACGACTTTCTCCCCATGGACGTGAGACCCACCGAAGTGTTGCGCAGGAAGAACTCCTCCATGTACGTGGGTTTGCAGCTCCTCAAGGAGAAGAAGATAGATGCGTTTGTGAGCGCCGGAAACACCGGCGCTCTCTTCGCTGGTGCGACCTTCGTGCTGGGTAGGATCGAGCACGTGGACAGGCCGGCATTAGCCGTAGCCGTTCCATCCATCAAAGGTTTCACGATCCTGATAGACGCCGGGGCAAACTTTCGGGTGAGGGCCGAGCATCTTTTGGATTTCGCGATCATGGGTCTTGCATACGCGAAGGTTTTGGGAAAACAACAGCCAAAGTTGGGATTACTCAACGTGGGAGAAGAAGAGAACAAGGGTGACGAGACCACGAAGGAAGCCTACGAACTCTTGAAGACTCACCTGTCTGAAAGTTTCCTTGGCAACATCGAAGGACACGACATAAACACTGGAAAAGTTGACGTAGTTGTATGTGATGGTTTTTCGGGTAACGTGGCTATGAAAACGATGGAAGGTACGGCGAAGATGATCGTCACAACCTTGAAGGACCAAATAAGGAATGCTGGTCTCTTCGCGAAGCTTGGAGCACTGATGTTATCACGGACTCTGAAGAAGATGATGGAAAAACTCGACCCGAGAACCTACGGTGGAGGTTTCATATTGGGCGTCAACGGTTTGGTCATCAAGGCGCACGGTTCTTCCGACAGAAAGGCTATGAAGAACGCGCTAGAAGTTGCGCTGAAGGGTGTTCAGATGGGCCTAGTGGAGAAGATCGCTGGGGAGATTGCTCGTGTGCGGGATAGTGGGGTTGGTAGGTGAGATCTTCGTTTCTGATCTCATAGAAGGCCTTGAGAGACTCGAGTACAGGGGTTACGATTCGGCAGGTGTCGCCTTCCCTCGAAATTCTTCGTTGCATGTTGAGAAGAACAAGGGCAGGGTTGCCTCGCTGAAAGAAAAGCTTTTTGAACTTCTGCAGGAAAAGATCGCCATGGGAATTGCACACACACGTTGGGCGACGCACGGAGAACCCAACGACATCAACGCACATCCCCACACCGACTGTCACTCAAAGCTCTGCGTCGTACACAATGGAATCATAGAGAACTTCAAAGAGCTCAAAAAGAGGCTCGAGGAAGTTGGACACAAGTTCGTCTCCGATACCGACACCGAGGTGATCCCGCATCTCATCGAAGAGTACTACACGAACGATCTCGCGGAAGCGGTGAGAAGGGCTGTGAAATTGCTCGAAGGAAGTTTTGCGATCGCCGTCATCCACGTCGACCATCCAGACCTCATCGTGGGTGCGAGGAAAGGTTCTCCTTTGATCTTGACCGTCGGTGACAGAGTCGCGGGAATAGCTTCGGATGTAACGCCTTTGTTGAAGTATTCCAGGAACATGGTCTTTCTCGAGGATGGGGACATGTTCTACGTATCGAAAGGTCACTACGAAGTTTTCGATGTGCTCGGACGGAAGAAGGAGAGAAAGCCTGTACGCATCGAGTGGACTTACGAAACAGCGCAGAAATCTGGTTACAAACATTACATGTTGAAGGAGATCTTCGAAGAGCCATCTTGCATTGCCGCGACGCTCTCTGGAAGGATCAAGTCTGGGAAGGTCCACTTGCCTGAGATAGAAGAGCTCCAAGGAGTGCTTGCGAGTTCGAAAGCTTTGAAGGTCGTCGCCTGTGGAACCAGCAGCTACGCGGCGCTCTCTTTCAAATATTTCCTCGAGAATCTGTGTGACGTCTACGTGGATGTGGAAGTTTCCTCGGAATTCAGATACAAGAGACCAAACTTTGACAAAAACACTGTTTTGGTTGCCGTTTCACAATCTGGAGAGACCGCAGACACATTGGAATCTGTGAGACTGGCAAAATCGAAAGGCGCGAAGGTCCTTGCGGTCACCAACGTGGTTGGCTCAACGCTCATGAGAGAATCGGATCACACGCTCCTTCTGAACGCGGGACCAGAGATAAGCGTTGCAGCAACGAAGAGCTACGTGACACAACTGGTGCTTTTGTTCATGCTGGGCTTGAAGATAGTCGAGCTCAAAGATCAATGGAACGAACGTTGCGAAAAGTTGCTCGATGGCATGCTGAGACTTCCCGAAGTCTTGGACGCAACGTTGAGCAGAGCAGAACACGTGAAGGGAGTCGCTTTGAAGTACAAGGATTTTCAGCATTTTATGTACATAGGAAGGGGTCTGGGATATCCGACGGCACTCGAGGGGGCATTGAAGCTCAAGGAGATAAGCTACATCCACGCGACCGCGTACCCCGCTGGTGAACTGAAACATGGGCCGATCGCGCTGCTCGGGCCAGATTTCCCAGTCTTCGCAATCGCGCCGCTCGACGCACTCTACACCAAGATGAAGAACAACATGATAGAATGCAAGGCCAGAAAAGCGAAGCTCATAGCTCTCACGAGCGATGATTGCGAAGACGTCCACGAGATCGCGGACGATGTGCTCAGCGTGAACACGTTTTCCGAGCATCTTTATCCCGTTCTCATGGCACCGGTGATTCAACTGTTCGCCTACTACATCGCCGACGCGCTCGGACACGATCCGGACAAACCCAGAAATTTGGCGAAGAGTGTGACGGTGGAGTGATACAATGGAACTTCTGAAGAAATTGTTGGATCTGATGAACGAAAAAGAGGCGATCAATACCGTAGTGCTCGACATGAGAAAAACACCGATGCCTGCGGATTTCTTCGTGATCGCTACCGCGAACTCTCAAACGCACATGAGTACGTTGAGGGATGTCGTGGTCGAGTTCTTTTTGACCAACGGTCACTCACTCATCTACTACGACAAAGGAGAAGGTTACGACTGGCTGTTGATAGACGCCGGCGACATTGTTGTGCACGTTTTCACAGCGCACGGCAGGGAATTCTACGATCTCGAAGGTCTGTGGAGCGATGCGGTCAAGCTCTTTCAAGCTTGACCGCTGCAACCAAGAACGTTCCTCATCTTGTGCTTGACGACCTGCTTTATTGCCTCGCGCGCAGGTCCAAGATACTTCCTCGGATCGAATTCCTCAGGGTGTAGTGCGAACACTTCTCGTATCGTTGCGGTCATCGCGAGCCTCAGATCCGTGTCGATGTTGACCTTGCATATACCCATCGTTGTGGCCTTCCTTATCATGTCTTCAGGTACACCTTGAGCGCCTTCGACCTTTCCGCCGTACTTGTTCACTTTCTCAACAAATTCCGGCAGAACACTCGAGGCTCCGTGGAGAACCAATGGGAAGTTTGGTAATCTTTTCGCGATCTCCCTGAGCCGATCGAAATCAAGCTTTGCTTCTCCCTTGAATTTGTACGCACCGTGACTGGTCCCAATTGCGACGGCGAGCGAGTCCACTCCAGTTCTCTCGACAAACTCAACAGCTTTGTCCGGATCGGTCATCGAAGCTTCCCTCTCACTGACCACGACGTGTTCCTCAATTCCCACAAGCCTTCCGAGTTCTCCTTCCACCACGACGCCACGTGGGTGTGCGTAATCGACAACCTGCTTTGTGAGTTTAACGTTTTCTTCGAAAGGAAGGTGCGAACCGTCGATCATGACCGAAGTGAAAAAGCCTGTGTCGATGACAGCCTTACAGAGTTCGAAGGAATCACCATGGTCCAGATGAACGCATATGGGAATGTCCGGAGCATCTTCCAAGGCAGCCTGAATCAGCTTGATCAAATAAACCTGCTTGGCATACTTGCGTGCACCCGCAGAGATTTGCAGTATCACGGGTGCTTTTTCCTCTTTCGCTGCGTCGATGACACCTTGAAGGATCTCCATGTTGTTGACGTTGAAGGCCCCTATGGCGTACTTACCGTAAGCCTTTTCGAACATTCCTTTCGAGCTGACGAGTGGCATACGCAGACCTCCCAATTGGTGTATTGAAAGCTGGCGGAGGCGGTGGGACTCGAACCCACAAGGGGGCTTCACCCCCACCGATTTTCAAGACCGGCTCCTTAGCCAGTTCGGACACGCCTCCATTTCATATTATACTCGCAAGTGGAGCTCTTGCAAAGGAGGTGCACGAATGTTGATACTCGGGCTGGACGGCGGTGGAACAAGCCTCAAAGCCACAGTAGCAAAGGATGGCCAAGTTATTAAGAGAAAGGTCTTCGAAAAGGGTGTCAACATAAGCGCCGTGAGCGTTGAGGAGCTTGAAAGAACGATCAGAGAAGTGAGAAGTTGGTCTGGACCAGTGGACGAGGTGAGGGCGGCATTCTCGGGTGCGGGTGATCCTCAGCGAAAGGAGGTCTTGGCAACTGTCCTTGAGAAGCTCTTTCCAAGATCGTCTCGCGTGATTTTGTCCGATGCCGAGGCACTGATCGTTTGTTGCTACGAAGGAAAGCCTTTGGCAGTGGCGATCGCTGGTACTGGTTCCATAGTGATAGGTGTTGACCAAAATGGTAAGTTCGTTCGTGCGGGTGGTTGGGGCCATTTGTTCGACGACGAGGCAAGTGCGTTCAGCATTGTGAGAAGCATCATAATCGAGGCGCTGCTTTATGTGGATGGGCTTGCGGGACATGATCCAGTTTTCCACGAGCTGTTGAACTACTATGGTTTTGACAAGCTCGAAGAGCTTGCCAACTTGCAAAGATTAGGTGATTTCAAAGAGAGAATCGCTTCTTTCGCTAAGGTAATGCCGAACACGGAACTGGTGAGGAGAATAATGAAGAGGGAACTGAAACTCTTCACTGACAGAGTTCGTCAAGTGCTCGCCGTAACGAATGCCGATAGAGTGCTTGGCTTCGGTGGTATGTTCTCTAACGAAGAGTACAGGAGAATCTTTTGCGCTTTTTTGAAAGATGTGGAGTTCGAGCATCTGAAGTTGAATGTCGACGAAGTACTCGCGACGAAGGTCGAGTTGAAGACAAACTTCGCATAAAATTGGTCGGGGCGACTGGACTTGAACCAGCGACCTCCTGCTCCCAAGGCAGGCGCGCTTGCCGCCTGCGCTACGCCCCGACCACGTTAAAAATCATACCATCATCGAAAGTTCTTTTCAAGACCCTTCGACCACGTATTTCACAATCTCACGCCGTCTTCGAAGTGAAATTGAACGACTGAACCTTCATGTACGGTGCGACTTGAGGGAAATATTCCGAAGCGACGGACTCGACCTCTTTGGATATCGCTTCAATGTTTTGAGTGAACTCGAAGAACTTGACGTTGAACCTCATGTTTTTCAAAGCTTTAGTGAGCTGCCCGTTCTCTATGATGAAAGTTCCGTCGCGTGTCATGCCTGTGAAGATGGCTTCTTGTGGATCAACGATGTTCATGTAGTGGAACCTGTTCACGTAGATTCCGCTCTTCGTGCCCTTGATCATCTCCTCAACGGGCATGGTTCCAGCATCTACGACCAAGTTCACGGGTACGGCGCTGTCCAGATCGTCCAAGCTGAACGTGTGGCCCGTGGGTTTCTTGTTGAACCTCAGTGCCGCTCCGTGCGCGTAGAACACGTTCTTGAACACGCCATTTTCTATGATCGCCGTCTTTTCCCTCTTCTTTCCGCACAGATCGTACACGAAGGGCAACTGCATCGGATGCGTGGGATCATCGTAGACATTCAGCTCGTTCGGGCCTATCTTGGTGCCCAGATATTTCGCAGAAGGACTTATCTTCAATTCGTGCGTGTAGCCGTTGGTGCAGAGCCAGCCAAAGTACATGAACAAATCGCTCACCGCCTCTGGTCCAAGTACGACGGTGTAGCTTCCGGGGTCTATCTCCACGGGGTTCCTCGACATCTTCGCAAATCTCACAGCCCGCTCAACCTTCTCATCCACGCTTAACTCCTCATAACTCTTCGCTACTCCAGACGCGTACCCACTCGCAGATTCATTCATCGCAACGACGTTGAACGAAACACCTCCGAAAGATTGGTATAAGAACGTGCCGTTCGAGCTCATGACGACGTTCTCGGTTACGTTGTCGCTCACATAACCGAAAAGCAACACGTCGTTCGCCGCAATCTTGAGCATTCGATCAAAGATGATGGCCCTTTGCTCTGCGAAAACCTTCTTGAGCGATTCGGCCACGTTTTCCACAGGATAACCCATGGAAACTTCTGGAAGCCTGAACTCGTAATCGAGAGGCGTTGCAAACCTGAGCATGGTTTCGAGTCTTTCCCTCAGGGCTTTCAAACCCGGAACGGTCAAGTCGTTGCTCGTTGCGAGTGCGATCTTGTTGTCCTTGGTGGCCAACACCGAAAGGGAAGCTTTGCGCTCTGCCACGTTCTGATGAATCCTGCTGTTAGCGAAACGCGTCAGAGCTTGATCCTGTTCCCAAACGACCGCGAGGAACTTCAAGCCGATGAAATGTTCGTTCATGAGTCTGAACAGGTTTCTGTAGAACGCTTCACCCCTCATCTTTTAACACCTACCTTCACCTTCCTGAACCTGGATGGAGATGTTCCGTGGCCCACGTGCATCACCTGCATGGGTTGACCCTTTCCACAGTTAGGAACGCCCCACACGTGCCAGTAGGACTCGTTGGCAATTCCATCACACTTGTTCCAGAAGTTCGGTGTTATGTCGTGATAAACTGGGTTCTTGAAGATCTTTCCGGTGAGTTTGCCACCCTTTATTTCGTAAGCGATCTCGGTGGCGAACTGGAAGTTCAATCTGAGATCATCTATCGACCAACTCTTGTTTGTGTCCAACAAGAAACCATAGTCTATCCCGGCGATGAGTTCTTCCAGAGTGTAGTTGCCCGGCAACAAGTTTATGTTCGTCATCCTTATGATGGGTGGGTGAGACCAGCTGTCGGCTCTGGCAGCACCGTTGGATCTCAGACCCAACTCGGCCGCAGTCTGCCTGTCCATCAAATAGCCCACAAACAAACCGTTTCGCACGATATAGCTCTTCTGTGCTTTCACACCTTCATCATCGAACCCGAAGCTCCCGAGCCCCCCTATAATCGTGGCATCCGCGGTGATGTTGACATGTTCACTACCGTACTTGAGCTTTCCAAGCTTATCAAGCGTGAGGAAACTTCCACCTGCAAAGCTCAACTCGGAACCCATCACCCTGTCAAGCTCGCTGGGATGGCCGCACGACTCGTGTATCTGCAATGCAAGTTGATTCCCGGAGATGATCACATCGTACTCACCAGGTTCTATCTCGGGTGCGTCCACGAGCATCGCTGCCTCTTCGGCCACCTTTGGCGCATGCTCGAGCAACTTCATCTCCTCGATGAATTCCCAACCTCTCGTGGCATGATCGCCCCCAAAGCTCGCTGGGTAGGATCTCCTTTGAAAACCTGCTTCTCCAAGTGCGTCAGCCTCGATACCAGCACCCGTGATGTAGATTTCTTGGTTTATCACGGAACCTTCCGTGCTCAGAAAAAGTTTATCGATCCTTCGGAAACTCATCGAACCTGTTGCGCGAACCACTCTCGAATTCTCTTTCATCTTCAGTGTCGCCGCTTTGAGTAAGTCAATCTTTTCATCATCGCTGATCAGGAAGGGATCTTTCATCACCCAAGATTTGAACGCGGCCTTGTGCGCCGGTTCCAAAGACAACTGAACTTCCTTGTTCGACCTCTTGTTGGAAGCCATCGCGATCTCCAAAGCCTTCAATGCTGTTCGTTCGAGTGCCGCATCACCTCGCTCGTCGGTTGCCGCAAAGCCCCAACCGTTCTCGTACAGAACCCTTATGCCCGTTCCCACATCGACGGAGTGGGTGAAGCTCTTGAGCACACCGTTCTCAACGAAAAGCTCCTGCCTCGTGTGCTCCTCGTAACGGACATCCGCGTACCGAGCACCCTTGCTCGTCAAGAAACTCAGTAATCTTTCTAGTTTTTCCTGCATCCACCTACCTCCCTTCGCAACAACGAAGAAAGCAGGGATTCAATCCCTGCTTTCTTCTTCGTCATCGTTGAGTATTTGCTTGAGAGCTCTTTCTATGTTTTCCTCGTTCATTTTCTGTCCAGACTGGAGTATCATGAGAGCCGCTTTGATCACGACGATACGAGGATAGTGCTTCATGAGTCTTTGGATCGGGTCGGGTTTCAGGGTCTTGGTTTCCAAGGTGATCACCGTCCTCATCGCCCTTGACACGAACAAGGGCTCGCTGTATAATGAACTGTGGTTACGGGCTCGTAGCTCAGTAGGTAGAGCGCCCGGCTCATAACCGGGTGGTCGGGGGTTCGAAGCCTCCCGAGCCCACCAACGAGGGAGCGAATAGCTCCCTTTTCTTATCTGAATTTTACCACCAAATCTGGTTTTTGTAAAGATGCATAAACCGAGCAAGTCTCTCACTGCCACTGAATCAAATGCACATGTAAATGGCAAAAAGCAATGCTTTCAGCGCCTCATGAATTGACTTTGAATTGGTTCCCGCTAAAATCAACTCAGCGTTTTCAAAAGTCTGCAGACGATAAAAGACGGATGTTTTCACTTGTTCTGAAGCTAAATTTTCTCAGCCCGTATATAGATATATGGAAAGGCGCGCCACCAGGATCCTGGGAAAAGTTGAGCGTACTTTGGGATAGGTCTATTCTGTCATGGTTCAGCTCATGATCTCGAGCATAGATTGAAGTCGTGAACGTTCTTAATGAGGAATCGCTTCAACTGACGAGTAGAGAACTGAAAAGGTTCCTGGTAAATGTTGAAGTTCACCGGTTATGCTTCCAGCCTTCGAGCTTTGCTGGGGTGTAGATGAGCAAAATGTTGATTTTTCCCAGCTGATCATACAAAATGGATCTTCCGCGATCCGAACTGAACCAGCCGAAAGATCTCAACAACGAATCAGTGAGCGTCGAGCCTGAAACACAACCAGATTTAGAGCGAGATGTGCTGAAAAACATCGAGAATCACAAAGAAACATTTCTTTCGTTTCGAAAAAGATGCTTCCATCACTCAAGTGAAAAGGCGGGCAAAAGCCCGTCTTTGGCTTTTTCAAGATCCTCACAGGGTCACAGGCATCGTGGGAACCTTCTCCGGAACGATCAAGCTCGCTGCGGTGTACTTGAGCACTTCGTCCAAAGTCGTCTCTGGAGCAATTTCTTTCAAGAGCAAACCTTTTTCCGTCACTTCGATGACTGCCAAGTCTGTGACGATGAGATTGACCCTCCTAACGGATGTCAAAGGTAACGTGCACTTTTTGACTATCTTGGGGACTCCACCTTTTTCCACGTGTGTCATCGCCACGATGACCTTCTTGGCCCCCGTGACTAAGTCCATCGCGCCACCCATACCAGGTATGAGCTTGCCTGGGATCATCCAGTTCGCAAGATGTCCTTCCTCGTCCACCTGAAGACCACCCAGGACAGTTATGTCGACGTGTCCACCACGGATGAGTCCAAAGGAAGTGGCAGAGTCAAAAGCAACGGCTCCTGGCAGGAAAGTCACGGGACTTCCACCAGCGTTCGTCAAATTGGGATGTTCGTATCCGGGCTCTGGTGCTGGACCCATGCCGAGGATACCGTTCTCCGACTGGAAGAACACTGTAACACCCTTCGGTATGTAGTTCGCCACCAAGGTGGGAATGCCTATACCCAGGTTGACTATATCGCCATCTTTCAGCTCCAGTGCTACTCTCTTCGCTATAACAGTTCTTCCGATCTTGGGATCCTGGATCATTTCGCATTCCCCCTCACGATGTAGTCCACGACCGCGTGCGGTACGTGCACTTCGTTCGGATCAATGCCACCTACGGGAACGAGTTCCTCAACTTCGACGATCGTCACGTTTGCAGCGAAGGCCATGAGTGGATTGAAATTGCGCGCTGTGTAGTTGAAGACCAGATTACCCAGAAAGTCTGCCTTCTTAGCTTTGATCAATGCGAAATCTGCCCTTAAAGCCGTTTCGACAAGGAATTCTTTCCCATTTATCGTGATCTTCTGTTTCCCGTTCTCAACTACTGTTCCTACACCAGTGGGTGTGAGAATACCACCGAGACCAAAACCGCCAGCTCTGACGCGTTCGGCCAGCGTTCCCTGTGGTACGAGCTCGACCTCAAGTGTGCCCTCGATCATTTGTTTCTGAGTTTCAGGATTTGTACCGATGTGCGACACGATCACTTTCTTGACCAATTTGTTCACGATGAGTTTGCCGATGCCTTTGTCAGGAAAGGCCGTGTCGTTGGCTATCACAGTCAAGTTTCTCTTGCCAGCCTTGATGAGACCATCAACGAGAAGTTCAGGCGTGCCGTCACCAAGAAAACCACCGATCATGAGCACGGCACCGTCTGGTATCATCTCGATCGCTTGCTCGACACTGACGACTTTGTTTTTCATACACTGAAACCTCCTCAAACGTTTTTGATGATTACGGCTGTTCCCATACCTCCGCCTATACACAGACTTGCGAGTCCAAGTTCTACGCCGCGCTTCTTCATCTCGTACAACAAGGTGACGACGATCCTGTTTCCGCTCGCACCTATTGGATGACCAAGCGCGATGGCGCCACCGTTGACGTTCACACGCTCTTCGAGCCAGTCATCGCTGACGCCGTGTTCCTTTTTGACGTCCCTCAGAACAGCGATCGACTGCGCAGCGAAAGCCTCGTTTAGTTCGATCAAACCGATGTCCGTGAGTTTCATCTTCGCTTTTGCGAGCGCTTTGGATATGGCGCCAACTGGACCTATACCCATGATCGCTGGATCAACGCCATGCTGAGCAAAAGAAACGATTTCCGCCATGGGTTTGAGGCCGTATTTCTTCACGGCGTCCTCAGAAGCCAGTATCACGGCAGAAGCACCGTCGTTGATACCGGAAGCATTGCCCGCCGTAACGGTTCCGTTCGGTTTGAACGCAGGTTTGAGCTTGGCGAGCGATTCAAGCGTCGTGTCGAACCTGGGATGTTCGTCGGTATCGAAGATCTTCTCACCCTTCTTTTCTTTGATCACCACCGGTGCGATCTCGTCTTTGAACCTTCCACTCTCGATCGCTTTTTTCGCCTTCATCTGACTCTTGTAGGCAAAGAGATCTTGTTCTTCTCTGCTTATACCGTACTTTTCGACCAAGTTCTCTGCGGTCACACCCATGTGGTACATGTTGAACACGTCGGTGAGGCCATCGTAGACCATGTGATCAACGATCTCACCGTTGCCCAGTCTGTAGCCGAACCTCGCCTTGGGTAGCAAATACGGCGCCATGGACATGTTTTCCATACCGGCTGCAAGGACTATCTCCGCTTCGTTCATCATGATGTCGATGGCTCCGATCATGATGGCTTTCATCCCAGAACCGCAGAGCATGTTCACTGTATAAGCAGGTTTTTCCGCGGGAATACCTGCATATATTCCTACTTGCCTACCTGGACCCATGCCCTGGCCCGCCATGAGGATGTTACCTACGATGGTTTCGTCAACCCATTCAGGTTTAACATTTGCCTGTTCCATCGCAGCCTTTGCTGCAGTGACGGCGAGTTGCACTGCTGGTACGTCCTTCAAACTACCTCCAAACGTGCCTATCGCGGTTCTCTTTGCCCCAACGATGTAGACCTTTCTCATAGATTCACCTCCATATCAAAGAACGAGGAACAGAACGCTTGTGACAATGCCGCTCCAAATCAATGCCATGACACAGTATCCCATTATATCCCTTATTTCGAGCTTAGCAACGGAAAGCAACGGGAGAGCCCAGAAAGGTTGAATCATGTTCGTCCAAGCATCTCCCCAAGCAACCCCCATGATCACCTTCGGTACGGACGCACCTATCTTCATTGCGGCGTCGATCATGATCGGGCCCTGTACAGACCACTGACCTCCACCGGATGGGATGAACAGGTTGATCAGACCCGCACTCCAGTAAGTGTAGAGAGGAAGTGTCCTCGCTGTTGAGAACGATGCGAACCAGTTCGCGATGGTTGCGGCCAGACCAGATTTGGTCATCATGCCCATGATGCCTGCGTAGAACGGGAACTGGACCACAATGCCCCACACAGTTTTGCCAGCTTCGATGGCGGCATCGATGAAATTCCTGGGCGTGCCATGCAACAAGATACCCACCATGAGGAAGATGAAATTGAGTATGTTGAGATCCAGAGAACCTTTTTTGACGAAGAAATAGTAGAAGACGTATATCAAACCGATGATGCCGATTATCAAAGACAAAACCACGCTGTTTTCCATTCTCTCGGCGGGGGTCATCTGCGAGGGATCCTTCTTCGGCTTTTCTTTCTTCTCAACGAAGACCGATGGATCAACTTCTATGACTTGCTCTTTCTTAGGATGCATTCCAGCCATGATGAACGGCAGAGTGACCAAGAGTACCAACACTGGAACATATCCAATGGGTGAAAAGATCGTTTGGGAGACGGGTATCAAGCCGATCTTGGCTTGCAGGAAATGGCCCTGCGTGTTCACCAACAACGGTGCGGATGCAGAAAGGCCCGCGTGCCAAACGAGAAAACCAGAGTAAGCGGACGCGACCAACAACGGATAGTGTAAGCCCTTGCCCTTCATGTTCCTGGCGATCTCTATAGCCAACAAGGAAGTGAATATGAGTCCAAAGCCCCAGTTCAAATAACTGGTGACTATCATCACGACACACGCGAGTGCGACAGCTTTGAACGGAGTGTTTGCAGCCTTGGCGATCGTTCTCAAGAGAGCTGCCATCGGTTTCGTCTGGGCAAGGATGTGACCGGTCATGAGCACGAGACACATCTGCATCGCGAACGCCAGCAAGCTCCAGAACCCATCGCCCATGTACACGATCATGTCGATGGGACTCTTCTTCTGAATCACCATTCCAAGCACAAACGTGATCAACGTGAGGATCATCGCGAAGATCAGAGCATCTGGTAGGTACTTTTTTGCAAACTTTGAAAAAGCATCACCGAGAACTCTCAGCACACCAATCCCTCCTTTGTGAGATTTTTCTTATGGCTTAAAATAGCATTTTTTAGAATGTGAAATCAAGTAGACAGATGTTGCATTGACAATGACTTTGTCATAGTGTACTATTACAGTGGTGAGAAGCGTGTGGTTCAAAATAGACTTCGCATCCCATGTTCCTGTGTACAAACAGATAAAGGAAAAATTCAAGCTGCTCATACTCACAGGCGAGTTGAAACCAGGTGATTTTGTTCCATCGATAAGAAGGCTCGCCGACGATTTGAAGGTGAACGTCAACACCGTCGCGAGGGCGTACAGGGAGCTTGCCATGGAAGGTGTGCTGGAAGCCGTGCGTGGAGAAGGTTATATTGTTAGACAGCTGAACGAAGAAGGGTTCATACGCTCCAACATCGAGAACTTCGTTGACGTTGTTGAGAAGTGTAAGGAAGTTGGGATAGGAATTGAACGTTTGATGTCGCTGTTGAAGGAGATCTATGGGAGGCGGGACGATGGTTCTGAGCGTGAAGAACTTGGTGAAGAGCTATAGGAACAAACGCGCTGTCGACGGCGTTTCTTTCGACGTCGGGAAGGGTCAGATCTTCTCTTTGCTTGGTCCCAACGGCGCAGGCAAGACAACGACGATCAAATGTGTCCTCGGACTCAGGAAAGCGGATTCCGGTGAGATAACGATCAACGGTTCGTACTCGTATTTGCCCGAACAAAAAGAGCTGTATCGATATCTAACGGTGGAAAAGATGGTTCACACCAACGAGAGGATCAACAGGAGGTTCGATGCAAAGAGGGCTCTCGACCTGCTCGAAGAGTTTCAGATACCTTTGAAGGAGAAGATTGCTAACCTTTCACACGGCATGAACACGCTCGCTTACCTTTCTCTCGTACTCGCGGAAGACGTCGATCTCTACCTCATGGATGAACCCACCTGGGGACTCGATCCACTGATGCGCAACAAAGTACTTGATCTCATAAGGACGATACCACAGAAGGGAAAATCTGTCTTTTATACGAGTCACATCCTCTCGGAGGTGGAGAAGATAGCAGACATCGTTGCGATAATGGTGAAAGGCAGGATCGTGGAAATGGACAACTTGGATGATCTGAAAGAGAAGTACGTCGCGTGTGTCGTACCCAAAGGTCAAAGATTGAATGGCTATCTCTATAGGTCTACCAAAGATGAAGATATCTACGTTGTAAAGAGAAGCGAGGCGAACGGAAAGATTCAACCTGCAGACTTCGATATGATCTTCGAAGCCTTGGTGAAAGGAGTGAAAGCATGATACACAAGGAACTTGCCGACATGAAACTGAGATCCTTGGTGATACTCCTTCTCGGTTTAGGACTCTTCTTTTTCGTCGCGCCATTGCACGAGTTTACGGTCGAAATGCTCAACGAATACGTTCAGTTCGAAAACATGCCGAGGTTCCTCGAAAGGTTCATCCCCAAGAACTTCATCGAGAGACTGTCCGATTGGAGCTTTTACATCTATACGCAGTGGTTCGGAAAGAACCTGGGCCAATTTGTTCCCATCCTCGCTATAATCATGGCCTTTCCACTCTTTGCGAGGGAGACGGAGAACGGAACGATGGAGTACCTGCTCACGCGGAACAGCAGAAAGAAAGTGTTTTGGTCGAAAGCTTGTGCTGCAACAGTTGTCCTGCTCGTCCAGATGCTCGTTTTTTCATTGCTCCCAGGCATTTACTCTTGGCTGGCTTCCAAAGATTTCAAGTACGAGCATCTCACTGCTTACACGATTCACACACTTGTTGGAGCATTGTTTTGGTTCACGCTGACGATGTTGTTCTCCGTAATGTACGACGATCAGGTCAAGCCGATTTTGACTGCGGTGGGAATCCTTGCAAGCACGACGGTGGTGGGGATCTTCAAACCACTGAGGTTCATGAACACCTATTCCTACATATTGGGGAACAGAATCATCTCCACAGGAAAAATGGACGTCACCTACACGGTGGGGTTGTTGTTTCTTACAACCATCGTTTTGATAGTGAGTTACGTGATATTCTTGAACAAAGAATTCTGAGGGGGTGTCAGTGTGCTGTTGACGACAACGGAGAGGCTCGAAGGCTACGAAATTGTAGAAACGCTTGGCATGGTCATGGGAAACGTGGTCTATTCGAAGCACATCGGCAAAGACATCGCCGCGGCCTTCAAAACGTTGGCTGGCGGTGAGATCAAGTCCTACACCGAATTACTCACAGAAGCAAGGAACATAGCTCTGCAGAGAATGATGGCCGAGGCTGAAAAACTCGGTGCCGACGCAGTGATCGGTGTTAGGTTTGGAAGCTCTTCGATCATGCAGTCGGCCGCCGAGGTTCTCGCCTACGGAACAGCAGTCAAGTTGAGGAAACTCTGAAGCCTGTTTCCTTGCTGTACAGGATCTCAGGCGCTCTTCTCAGCAAGTTGTAGTGTGAAGACATCGCGTAGCCGTAAGCGCCGACGTCCCTTATGACCAAGAGTTCGCTTTCTTTAGGCTGAGCCATCTCAAGGCTCTTTGCAAAGGTGTCTGCACTCTCGCACACCGGGCCGACCACGTCCGCAACGATGGTAGGCCTATCTTTTTGCTCGTAAAGGGGTTCGATCCTGTGTTTTGCACCGTAAAGTGCTGGCCTGATCAAATGTGACATGCCGGCATCGATCACAACGAAGTTCTTGTTCTTCGTCCTCTTCACGTACTCGACCTTTGAAATGAGATAACCCGCCGGAGCGACAATCCATCTGCCAAGCTCAAGAATTATTCTACAGTTGAAACCTTTGAGGATAGGAAAGATAATTTTTCGATACTCTTCCAGATCGAGCTGTCTTCCATCACCGTAATCTATGCCCCATCCACCACCGAGGTTGACGAGTTCAAGCTGGAGGTTCAATTTTGAGGCGAAGCTCCTCATGGACTCGAAGGCCTGCCGATAAGGATCAACTTCGACGATCTGGGAACCTATGTGACAGTGCAAGCCCACGAGTCGAACGAATCTGCTGCTGGAGATGATCTGAATCATTCTCTCGGCGGTCTCATAGTCCACTCCAAACTTGTTCTCCTTCAAACCCGTCGCAATGTGATGGTGCGTCTTTGGATCGACGTCAGGATTGACCCTTATCGCGACCCTCACGGGTCTATCGGCGACGGATTCGAGTCTCAGCAATTCTTCAAGACTATCGAGGTTGATGCAATAGACAGAATCTTCAACGTACTTTTTCAGTTCCCCTGCACTCTTGCAGTTGCCGTTCACGACGATCCTGTCTGGAGTGAAGCCAGCTTTCTTCACACGCTCGTACTCACCGAACGAGACTACATCCACCATCGTACCGAGTTTGTTGAGCATGGAGAGAATGTCGAGGTTGAAGTTGGCCTTCACCGCGTAGGCGAGGTGAAAGTCGAACTGCTTGAAGAAATCGTAAACCTTCCTGACTCTGTCACGAATGAAGTCCAGATCGTAGAAGTAAAATGGTGTGCCGAATAACTCGGCTGCGGAAAGGAGGATGGAAGAATCGATCATTCGTCAACCACTCCTCATCGTTAAGTTGTCGCTGTTAGTTTGGATTTTATCATCGACTTGAGCTGGCTGGCTTGGATTTTTTGTTTCGATTTGTCGATACGAGCGATGATCTTCCCATCCTCCATGACGATCACAGTGTCACCGTACTGCTCAGCGATGTTCATATCGTGCGTGATCATCAAGATCGTGGTTCCGAGCATCTTGTTTATTCTGTCGGTGAGTTCCATGATCTTTTCGGTGCTCTTGGGATCGAGCGAAGCGGTGTGCTCGTCGAGCAAGAGCAGCTTGGGGTTCGAAGAGACGGCCATGACCATGGCGAGCGCCTGTTTTTGGCCTCCGGAGAGCTTGGAGGCCTTCTTCTTTAAATTCTCCTCCAGGCCAAGCTCACAGGATCTGAGCAACTCGATTGCCCTCGGATCCACACGACCAAAGCTTAAGCCCCTGAACCCTTTCTTCCTCGCAAGCATGAGGTTCTCTTCGATACTCAAATTTGGAAATATTCCCAGATTCGGATCCTGACAAACTATGCTTCCACATTTGAAGATCTTTTCTTCTTTGAGCACCTGACCCATAATGCGACAGACTCCGAACGTCGGCTTGACTTCGCCAACCACCACTTTCATGAGTGTGCTTTTACCTGCTCCGTTCGCGCCCACGATGACCACGAACCGCCCATCCTCCACGAGCAGATCGACATCCTTCAACGCAACTTTTTCGTCGAGTGTGCCTTTGTTGTAGATCACGGTGACACGCTCGAGCTCTATCATACGGTCACCTCGCTCTTCTTAAACCTTCTTGCGGCTATGACGCTGACGACGAACATCGCCGTGAGCAGCTTCATGTCGCTCGGTTTGAAGCCAATGCGATACCCGTACTTCATCGCGAGCGTCAACAGAATTTGATAGACCACCGAACCGACGATGGGAAAGAACAGCCCGTACGCAACTTCCTTGGAACCAAAGATGATCTCTCCCAAGATCACCGAAGCCAAGCACACCACAACCATGCCCGTGCCCATGTTCACGTCTGCAAAGCCACTGTACATGCTGAACAAAGCACCAGAAAGGCCCACGAGAAAGTTCGCGACGGTCAGACCCATGAGCGCGAAGATGTTGGGATTCACACCGAGCACCTTGACGGCAAACCTGTTGCGACCATAACCTCTGAGCATAGTACCGAGTTCGGTGCGCAAAAAGAGCCAGAGCAAGAAACTGATCAGCAAGAGCGTTGAAGCGATGAGAATCAGATCGTGCCCGTCGGCCTTGTTGTTGAACGGTACCGTCACTGCCTTCATGCCTTCTTTCTCATACTGCAGATTTCCAAGACCACCGAGTATGTCGTCCAACGGGGTTTTCCCAACGATTTGTTCGTAAGAGAGGACCTTGTCGGTACTGAAACGCGGGATCGGTAAATTTGGAGCGTTCATGATCCGTATTGCGACCGAGTAAAGACCCGTCATCACCATGATGGAAGCCAAGAGCGTATGGATCTTGAAACGCGTGCTGATCGAAGCGGTGATGAACCCAGCTGCGCCGGCGGCGAGCGCAGCCAGGAGTGTGGCACTTATCCACCCATGACCGGAGCGAAGAAGGACCACCGCGACGGCTCCTCCGACGATGTAGGAGCCGTCCGGCGTCAGATCAGGAAGATCAACGAGCCGAAACGATATGTAAACACCCATGGCGGCCAGGGCGAGCAATAAGCCTTGCTCGAGGATCGCGATCATCTTTTCACCTCTTGACCGTTCCGAACGATGATGTCCGCTCTGTCAACGAGTTCCTGTGGGATGTTCACGTTGAGCTCCCTCGCCAAGTCGAGATTGATGAACAACATCAGTGATTCTGGTCCAAGCAAGTGTGACTCGAGCTCGCTGGGTTTTTTGCCTTTCAAGATCTCGACGACCAACTTACCCGTTTCGACGCCCACTTGGAAGTAGTTGAATCCAAAGCCTATCAAACCTCCCTGACGGGCAATGTCGATGTCCGCAGCCACGATGGGTTTCTTCAACCTGAGGGCGGCAGATCCTATGGCTTGCATGGAAGATGCCGCGGTGTTGTCGGTACCTATGTAGATCACATCCACATCTGGCCCTACGCTGTTGACCGCCGCGACCATTTCGCTCGCGTTCGTACCCGTCATGTCTAAGATGGTGAGCCCGAGCGACGGAGCGGCAGCCTTCGCCATGTTCGTCAAAGTGACGGAGTTTGCTTCGCCTGGATTGTAGAGTACACCCACCCTTCTCGCGTTCGGGAAGACGGCTTTGATCAGTTTCAGATGGGTTGAGACTGGTACCATGTCAGAGATACCCACAACGTTCGATTCGTTCCTTCCCAACTGCTTGATCAACCCCGCTCCAAACGGATCGGTGACTGCGGAGAAGATCACAGGCCTGTCCGTGATCACTTGAACACAAGCTTGGGCACTCGGAGTTGCAATGGCAACAACGATGTCTACTTTTTCACTGGCGAATTTCCTTGCGATCGCTGCGGCGTTCTGCACGCTTCCTTGGGCGTTCTGTCTGTCGATGACCACGTCGGTGCCGACCTTGAACCCTGCGTCCTCGATCACCTTGACGATACCGTTGAAAACCGCGTTGAGTGCTGGATGGTCCACGATCTGTGTGATACCGATCCTCACGGCTCCGAAGCTCAGAACCGACACGAACAGCAAAGCTAACACGGCGGTTAAAGATCTCCTCAACATACCCACACCTCCACACTTTGGATTGTTTAAAAAAAGAGGGCATCCTTTTTTGGATGCCCTCTTCCTTTTATCTAAGATTCCCCTCTATGTACCAAGTGGCTTGGGGGGAATCCCGGAAGAGGGCCTTCCCCTAAACCACCAATAAGCGTATGCAAATTCACCAAACCTGAGATTTTTTGTTGCCTCCATAGTAACCCCCGCTCACACGCTGTTTGAACAAAGTATATCACTGGGTCGGGAACGTGTCAAGTGAGAAATGTAGTGGTGAAAAAATTTGACATCGATGCTGCGAATCACCCGAGAGGCTTGACCATTCTGCAGAAGTTCAACACAAGATCCTTTGAGAGTTTCAATTTGAATTTCTCTGTGATTTCAAAACCCAACTTTTTGTACAAACCCACTGCAACGATGTTGTTCTCCTCGGTTTCAAGAACCAACCTTTTCGAACCGATGTTTCTTGCGTTTTCTTCAGCCTTTCGCATCAACGCCCTGCCGATCCCTATCCCCCTGAACCTCGGATAGACCGCCAAGTTGCTGATGTAATAATCCCCCTTGCCGAGTCTTCCCAAGTTTGAGTTCAACCTGAGTAAGACGTGGAAGATTCGAATCATCTTGAACCTCAAAGATTCGAACAACAAACCGCCTGTCCTGAGATATTCCCTTCGGTGGGTCTGAGCATCGTAGGAAAGTAACAAACCAGCGATCTCACCACTGACTTCAGCAAAACAGACATGTTCAAAACTGAAAAGGTTCCGAGGCGATGAAAAGAGTCTTCTCAAGACTTTTCTCGCATTCTCCTTGAACAGTTCCGCAAAGAAAGGTGCCGAGATCAAGAAAAGCTCTGCAAAATCACTCTCATCTTTTGGTTCAGCTTTTCTCAGCGAAATGGGTAAATCCATGCTGACGTCCCCCTGGAATAAAATGGTGCCGGGGATCGGATTCGAACCGACACGGGGCCTCGCCCCAGCGGATTTTAAGTCCGCAGCGTCTGCCTGTTCCGCCACCCCGGCACCATAAAACAGTCTACAACCTTTTCACCTTACGAGTCAAGTGGAGAGAATCACGGTACACCTATGACCGTGCCTTCCCTCCGTGGATCCGCACCACCGTAGATCTTTCCAGTCTCCAGGTCGATCACTATACTCTGAACACTGCCCATGACGATCGGTGCATCCGCCATCTTGTGCCTGCGAAGTTGCAATTCTTTTCTGACGTGTTCGGGCAATCCTGCTTCCCATTGAACGGTCGGATAACTCGAGCTGAATATGCGAGGTGCGTTTATGGCTTCTTGCACACTCATGCCATGATCGATCATGTTCATGATCACCTGCATGACGGTGGTTATGATCCTTGCCCCGCCGGGCGAGCCAACGCTGAAGACAGGTTTGCCATCTTTGAACACGATCGTGGGTGTCATGCTGCTCCTTGGTCGCTTACCAGGTTGTACCTCGTTGGCACCACCAGGGACAAAGTCGAAGTCGGTCATCTCGTTGTTGAGCATGAACCCGTAACCTGGAACCATGATCCCAGAACCGAACACGTCTTCGATAGTCGTCGTACAAGCGACCAAGTTACCCCATTTGTCTATCACGGTGTAGTGGGTTGTCTGAGATGTCTCGTTCTCATTGACCATCGCGAAAACGTTCTTCAATTCGGACGCAGGACAAGATGGGCTTCCCTCATAGAACCAAGGATCGCCCGCCTTGATGTCTGGATTGGCCCTCTGCCAATCTATCAGAGCGCGTCTCTCTTCGATGTACTTTTCGTCGAGATAACCTTTGAAGGGTATCTTCACGAAGTCTGAATCTGCGAGGTACTTTCCCCTGTCTGCGTAGGCTATTCTCATGGTTTCGATCATCAAGTGCAGAGTCTGGGTCGTGTTGTGGCCGAGCGCCTTGATGTCGAAACCCTCAAGTATTTTCAACATCTGAATCAGTGTTAGACCACCGGAACTCGGAGGTGGCATGGAAACGATTTCGTAACCTCTGTAAGTCCCACGGATCGGATCTCGGAACTTGACTTCGTAGTTTTTCAAATCTTCCAGAGTCATCGTACCTCCTCTGGCTTGAACCGCTTCCACTATCGCTTGAGCTATCTCACCGGTGTAGAAAACATCTACTCCGTGTTCTTTGATCAGCCTGAAGGTCTTGGCCAAGTCTGGTTGGACCAAGAGCGCCCCTTCTGGCAGAGGTTGACCGTTTGGGGCGAACACCTGCTTGGCTGCCTCGTTAAATTTGTACATGCTGCCAACGATGGCTTGCGCAAGAACTTTGTTCACCGTGACACCTTTCTCAGCGAGCTCAATGGCTGGTTCGATCAGCTGTGCAAGACTCATCGTACCGAATTTCTCCAGTGCGGTCGCCACACCCTTCAAAGTGCCAGGTATGCCGACAGCGTGACCCGTTTGAAGTGCAGTTCTGAACGGCAGTGGTTTTCCTTCGGCATCGAGGAACATCGTTGGTTGTGCGCCCGCAGGCGCCTGTTCGCGATAATCGAGCACGACGATCTTGTTCTCCTTCGCAAGGTAGATCATCATGAAACCTCCGCCGCCAATGCCGGACATCATCGGTTCAACGACGTTCAACGCGAACTGAATCGCCACCGCCGCATCGATCGCGTTCCCACCTTGCTGCAGTATCCTCGCGCCAACCAGCGAAGCCAAAGGATGCGAAGTGGCGACCATGGCGGAGTAAGGTGATGGAACGTCCTTGGGAACCCCCACGCTTGCTGAGAACAGGGTCACGAAGAGAGCCAAGACACAAAACACACTGATGACACATCTTTTCACTGAAATCACCCCCCTGGCTGAAGTATACCATTACCATGTGTTTTGAGATCACGATAAAATATGCTTAGATTCTCACCACAGGGGGGTGTTGCGAGTGAAAAGGAGATTTCTCTGAGTGTTACTTTTTGTTCTTGGCACCTCGATCGTCGCTCAGGGTTTTGGTAACGTTCACGGTACGATCTCCTATGATCCTTTCGTCTACACTCAGCATCCACTGGGAACAGTGTGGGGCGATCCCTTACCAGACGCACCAGCACTCGCAGCGAGGGGGAAGTTCATGGTGGGTGTGCGAACGCTTCAGTTGCTCAACCCAAACCAGATCGATGTGCTGAACACCCTCACCAGCGATTCGACAATCGTCTATGACAGACCGCTCACCGTTGAAGTATGGTACCCGGCGGTGCTCGAACCTGGGCAAGTTCAGTTGACAGTCTACACAGATTTTCTCGGACGAGCTGACAAGCCAGCGACCTTGAGAGCATACACCTTTGCAGGACGCGCAACACGAGATGCCCATCCAAACGTTGCAGATGGTCCTTACCCACTCTTGGTGGTCTCGCACGGCTATCCGGGCTCACGCTATCTGCTCGCGTATCTCTGCGAGAACCTCGCTTCCGAGGGATACGTCGTGGTCTCGATCGATCACACCGATTCAACCTACCGAGACGTTGCAAGTTTTGTGAGCACCGTCGTCAACAGATCTCTGGACCAAAAATTCGTGGCCCGTGAGATCCTAAACATGCCCATCTGGAAAGATCTCTGTGATCCCCACAACGTGGGTATCATCGGCTACTCTATGGGAGCCTTCGGGGCGTTGAGAACCCTCGGTGCGGGGCTTTAGGAAAACGATATCGCTAAAAAATACTTTGGAAAGTTCACCCCAATGATTGTTGCGAAACCCTCGGATGAACCTGATCCTCTCTTCAAGGCAGCAGTGCTGTTCGCACCGTGGGGAGGCGCTGTCGGGGCGAGTCCCACCGGTATATGGAACAAGGAGTCACTCGCGAAGATAAACGTTCCAACCTTGTGGATCGCAGGTTCTCAAGACGATGTGGCGGGTTATGAGGCCATCGTGAACCTCTTCAAGTCTACTGTTAATTCGAAACGCTACTTGCTCACCTACCTAAACGCCCTGCACAACGTGGCACCACATCCTGCACCATCGATCGCAAAGGAATTCGATGATTATTATCGCTTCGCTGATCCAGTCTGGGATATCTGGAGGATAAACAACGTCAACCAACATTTTGTCACCGCATTTTTCGATTATTACCTCAAACGAGACGAGAATGCCAAAACTTATCTCGAGGTGACACCAACAAGCTGGCCGGGATTCAAACCAAGAACAAAGGTCGGATTGGAGTTTCTAACTGCCGATCCGCAAGAATGATGGGCTATTAAAGTCTGTAAAAATCAAGGGTCGCTGAAATGAGAAAGATAGTGGCCCTCTTGTTGTGGGACTTTTGGGCTACAAAGAGCCGAGGTTCACGTCCAAAGAAGTTTTCTTCAAACAAACAGAAACCTCACAATTGCATGCGCATGATTTCTCTGTAAGCTTCGACGATCCTGTTTCGAACTTCTGTGGTGAGTCTCAGCGCGATCGTGGCCTTCTCCGCCTCGATGATGACTTCGTGGATGTTGCTTATCTTACCCAACGCGAAATCTGAAGCCATTTGCTCGGCGTTCTTCTGAACTTGGTTGACCTTGTCGAAGGCTTCTTTCAGTATCTCAGCGAAATCTGGAGCCTTCTTCAACGTCTTATCCTGCTGAAGTTTTTGAACGTTGGAAGGACCAACCCCACTGATCCCATCTATCATTCAAATCAACCCCTTCCAATCTGCAACGCACTGTTTATCATCGATTTGGTGACGTTGAAAGCCGAAACGTTCGCCTCATAAGACCTCTGAGCGTTGATGAGATCCACCATCTCTCTGAGCACGTTCACGTTGGGATAGCTCACGTAACCGTTCTCGTCGGCGTCCGGGTGCGATGGATCGTAGACGAGCCTGAAAGGTGAAGGATCTTCCTCTATTCGCACGACCTTCACCGCCGAAGTACGGCTCTTGTCCAAAAGGTGCTCGGCGAAGATTGGCACTCTTCTTCTGTAAGGTCCTCCACGCTCGGTTCTCGTGGTCTCGGAGTTCGCTATGTTACTCGCTATAACGTCGAGCCTTAGACGCTGAGCGGTCATGCCCGAAGCGCTGACATTGAATATCGTGAACTCGCTCATATTATACACCTCTCAACACCGTGTTGTAGTATTCGATGTTCTTGGACATGAGCCTCGCGAGCACCTCGTACCTCAAACCGTTGGCAACCATCTGTGTGACTTCGTAGTCTACATCAACGCCATTCTGATCGTTCCTGTAAAAAACTTGCTTGTCCACTTCGACCTTAGCCTGCGGCAGAGATTGGCTCGAAGGAATATGACGCTCGTGCGTTGTGGCAAGTCTAATCCTTGAGGCTTCCTTGAGCAGCTCTTCGAACACAACGTACTTTCTTCTGTAGTTTGGTGTTTCAGCGTTCGCTATGTTCTGAGCATGAACGCTCTGTCTGAGCATAGCAACGTCCATCGCAACCTTCAGAGTTTGAAAGTTCGTGTTGAACATGGTCCGCCTCCCGATGAACTTTTCTACATGAATGTGTGTCAGTCCTAAGGTAGAATCGACTTGATGAGCTGAGAGGGGTGTTCAAGTTGAGCATGATATTGAAGGTCGATCCGATCAATCCAACCACAAAGGTGATAAAACGAGCAGCCGAGGTCATAAAGAAAGGGGGAACGGTCGCGTTCCCGACCGAGACAGTCTACGGCCTTGGTGCGAACTGTTTCGATAAATCCGCAGTTTTGCGCATATTCGAAATCAAAAGAAGGCCTCCGGACAATCCCCTCATCGTTCACGTGTCGAGCCTGTCACAGCTTGATCTGCTCATCGACGACGACATCGAAAAGGCGAGAACTATCATCGAAAAGTTCTGGCCCGGGCCGGTGACGCTCATATTCAAGAAGAAAGTTGAAGTCCCGAAAGAAGTCACCGGAGGTTTGGAAACGGTCGCGGTCAGGATGCCGAGCCATCCCGTGGCAAAGATGCTCATAGACTTGAGTGGCGTACCCATCGCTGCGCCGAGCGCGAACCTTTCGGGTAGGCCAAGTCCGACGAACGCCCAACACGTCATAGAAGATCTCTATGGAATGGTGGACGTGATCATAGACGCCGGAGAAACACCTTTAGGATTGGAGTCCACGGTGATAGATCTTTCCAGAGGTAAACCTACACTCCTCAGACCGGGGCCCGCAACGGTCGAGGAAATACAACGGGTGGTTCCCGATCTGTACGTGCCTGACTTCCTCCTCGGTAAGGGACAAGTCGAAAGGCCCCTTGCTCCGGGCATGATGTACAGACACTACGCGCCGAACAAGCCGATCATCTTGGTTGTGGATGAGAACAAGATGGACAGCGTGCTGATGAGATATCCTGACGCACCCATAGTGTGTCCCGAGGAGATGGCACAACACTTTTACGGTAGAAGGATCATCAACATGGGGAAACTTTCCGAACCTTACACGATCGCGCAGAACCTATTCAGGGTTCTAAGATCCCTCGATACGTTAGTTGCGGACGTCGCCATCGTGGTGGGCTTGCCAGAGAGGGGCATACTCTTTTCCGTGATGAATAGGTTGAGGAAGGCTGCGAGTCAAGTGGTCGAGTAGAACCTTCAAATTATGTTTGTACGCAGTTCACAAACATTTTTGCCCACACATTGTATCATCGTGATCAAAGGAGGATGAGAATTGGTTGAGCTCTACGTTCCAAAGATAGAAGAATACATGCCGGACAAAGCGATATTCTTGGCGCGACTGAGGACGCGTTACAAGAGCATCGTTGACGAGACGGAAATGCTTGTGCGTTTCAACGAAATTTTCCTCCAAGGGCTGAAGGTTTCAAAGCCTGTAGTTCATCACTGCGTTCGCCCCGTTGAAGAACTTCCCACCGCGTTGATACCTCACTCTTTCAATGGTGTGAAGCGAGTCAGCCTCTTTCTCTCTACTCTGGGAAAAGACATAGACGAACTGATAAATTCACTTCTCGAAGAGGGCAAAACTCACGATGCAACGGTACTCGATGCGTGGGCCTCAGAAGCGCTCGAGGCACTGAACGAATCCTTCGATAGAAGGTTGAGAGAAAGGTTCAACGGTGGAACGATGCGTTTCTCTCCAGGCTATGGCAACGTCGATGTGCGTTGGAACAAGTACATCGTGGAACTTCTGAATGTTGAAGACGTCCGGGTGCTGAGCAGTGGGATCATGGTTCCGCGAAAAACAACAACGTGCATGATAGGGTGGTACGATGAGAAGAGATGAATTTCTCAAACTCCTCGAAAAACGGGTGCTTTTCCTCGACGGAGCCTATGGAACAGAACTGTTCAAGAGGGGCTTTCGAGGAAAATTGGTTGAGGCTTTGAACATAGAAAATCCTGAGATGGTGAGAGAGCTTCAGCGCGATTACACGGATGCGGGAGCGGACATACTGCTGACGAACACGTTCAGTGCGAACAGGGTCAAACTTGCCCAGTATGGAATTGAGCAGCTCATTGAACGGATCAGCGCGAAGGCCGTTGAGATAGCGAAATCTGCTTGCAAAGGCGACCGACTCGTCTTCGGCGATATGTCTTCGACGGGTACGTTCGTCAAACCCCTCGGAGAAGTCGATTTTGAAAGAGCGTACGAAACCTTCAGAGAGCAGGCCCAAATCTTGGTCGACTCGGGTGTCGATGGAATCATAATCGAGACGATGAGCGATTTGAAAGAACTCAAGGCGGCCGTGCTCGCGGTGCGTGATGTTTCAAAGGAAATTCCCTTGATCGTTTCGATGACCTTCGAAGAAGACGGTAAATCGGTGACGGGAACGTCCGTTGAGATCTTCGCCACGCTCATGAACGATCTCGATGTGGATGTGGTTGGTATCAACTGCACGCTGGAACCAAAACAGATGCTTTCGGTCTTTTCGAGACTCGCGAAATATAGCAGAAAACCTCTGTGCGTGGAACCCAACGCTGGCAAACCCATGCTTGCTGGAAACAAACTCGTTTACAGAACCAGTCCTGAGGAGTTCGCCATCTACATGAGAGACTTCGTCGAGTTGGGCGCGAACATCGTCGGTGGTTGTTGTGGGACAGGCCCGGAGCACATAAAGCTGATGAGGAACTACATAGGAAAGAGAACCCCCGTGCAGAGGGCTGTGAGGAGAGAGCAGTTCCTCGCTTCGAGAACTGTTCTGAAACCGATCGAACCGTTCTTGATCATCGGAGAACGCATCAACGCAACGGGAAAGAAGAAACTTCAGGAAGAGATAAGGCAGATGAATTTTTCACAGTTGGTCAGGCTCGCGCAGGAGCAGGAACAAGAAGGCTGTGCTGTCATAGACGTGAATCTGGGTCTCGAGAAAGTACTCAGCGAAGAGCACTTCCGAGGTGTAATCAACGAACTGGACAGATATGCGAGCTTACCGCTCTCTATAGATGTTCAAACACTCAACTTTCTCGAAGTCTGTTTCAGAGAGTACGTAGGCAGAGCTCTTTTGAATTCAGCAACATGCGACGAGAAACATTTGCTTGCACGAATCGAGTTGATCAAGCGATATGGTGGTATGCTCATCGTGCTGTGTATGGAGAAAGACATACCCGAACACAGTGAGGACAGAGTGAGACTCGCAAAGAAGGCTGTAGAGATTCTGAAGGCGGAAGGTGTTGACTTGGAAAGGGTCTTCTTCGACCCACTCGTTCTCCCGATCGGTGTCAAGAAGGACCATCGCGTCACAGTGGAAACTGTCAGGAAACTCAAGGAATTGGGATTGAAGACGTCTATAGGTCTCTCAAACCTGAGTTTTGGCTTACCGGAGCGAGAAAACGTCAATGCGGCCTTCCTCTCACTCTGCATGGACGCAGGCTTGAGTGCGGCCATCCTGAACAGCAAAGAGCAGACGACCATGAACGTGTTGAGAGGTGCACTCGCGCTGAAGGGTGAGCAACTGGTGAAAGTTGACCAGCTCGAGGAGGAACCTTTGGTCAACTACATACTCAAAGGTCAGCGCGAACAGATAATGAGCTTGATTCAAGAGATGCTGAAGGCCCACGAGCCTCTTCACGTGAGTCAGAACGTGTTGGCGAAGGCGATGGAACGAGTAGGGCAACTCTACGCTACGGGCAAGATCTATTTACCACACCTGTTGCTCGCAGCCGAAACGGTACAACCTGTGTTTGACTATCTGAACAGTTTGATCGGAAGCGACAAGAACACGCTTGGAAAGGTGCTGTTGGCCACCGTGCAGGACGATATACACGACATAGGAAAGAAAATCGTCGCCACAGTCCTGAGGAGTGGAGGCTTTGAAGTTGTAGATCTTGGAAAGAACGTACCGGCCGAGAGGGTACTCGAAGCTGTGAAGGAGCTCAAACCCGACATAGTCGGTCTTTCAGCGATGATGACCACGACGGTCGGTTACGTGAAAGAGACGGCGGACTTGCTGAGAAAGAACGGTGTGGAAGTCTTTGTGATCGCCGGTGGAGCATCGATGAACCAACAGCTGGCACAGCTGTTCGGAGTTTACTACGCAAAGGACGCGCTCGAGGCACTCAACTTGTGTAAAAGATTGCTCGGAGGTGAGAAGAGTTGAGCGGATTCGTCGTCAAGTTCGGTGGTTCGAACCTGAAGAACGCAGAGGACCTCTTCAAAATCTTGGAAGTCCTGAGAATGTACAACAAGAATCTGATCATCGTGATCTCCGCCGCATACAACGTGACGAATCAACTCATAGATGCTGTTGCCAAGATCGATCGATTGGACGTCGACGATTTTTTGAACTCCCTCTACCAACGTTATCGCTCTTTTCTTGGCAGAGACGATGACCAACTGAAAGAAAGAGTTTTCCAAATCAGGAATGTACTTCTCGGTGCAAAACTTTTGGGAGAAGTTCCCGAACAGATCCAAGATCGTATCGTAAGCCACGGAGAACGATGCTCTTCTTTGATGCTGACCAAGTTTCTGCAAGATCACGGGTTCGAGTGTGAAGAAGCCCTTCCAGAGCAGTTCGGGTTGGTAACTGACGGAAGGTTCGGCAACGCGAGCGTAGATCTGGAGACGAGCCGCAAGAACGCCGTCTCGTTTTTCAAGAAAGGGAGAAATTATGTCGTTCCCGGTTTCTACGGCATCCACGAAGGAAAAGTCACGATACTGGGGCGTGGTGGTAGCGACTACACCGCAACTTGTTTGGCATACTGTTTGGATGCGGAGCGTGTCGATTTGTACAAGGATGTTTCAGGCTTCATGACCTGTGATCCGAAGCACGTGAGCAACGTCAAACCCGTTCGACTGCTCTCGTACGATGAAGCCGCAGAGCTTTCTTACTTTGGTGCGAAGATACTGCACCATGCGACCGTCGAACCACTCAGGAAGAAGGGCATACCGTTGTACATATTCAACATAAATGGGTTCAAAACGATCGACGAGCCGGATACAATAATAACAGCGAACGGTTCGATGACAAAAGACGTGGTCAAGAGCATCTCTTTCACGGACGACATCGCTGTCGTGCAGTTCAAAGGTTCCAACGTGGGTCGTGTGCCCGGCCTGCTCGGACAGATAGCCTCCAATTTCGGTGCGGAGAACGTGAACATAAAGTCGGTGATCACAGCCCAGACGAGCATAAACTTGCTCATCTCTCGCCAAGATCTGGAAAGATCTCGAAAGATCGTCTCAAGACTCAACATTCCCGAAGTCGAAGCGATCGATTTCAAAACGGACATTTCTTTGATCGCAACGGTGGGGAACGGGATTCTTCAAAGACACGGCATTGCGGCGAGGATTTTCACGGCCGTTTCGAAGGAAAAGATCAACGTATTGATGATCTCGGCTGGCGCCTCGGAGGTCACGGTCTATTTCATTGTCAGCACTGCCGACAGAGACAAGGCTTTGCGTGCCATCCACGAAGAGTTCTTTGGAGGTGAAAAAGATGAGAAGTGTTGAAGAGATCAACAAGAGGATCCTGAGTGGCGAAGCGGTAGTGCTCACCGCGGAAGAGGTCGTGAGGCTCGCAAAGGAAGAGGGCGTCAAGAGAGTGGCTGAGAAGGTCGATGTAGTGACGACCGCCACCTTCGCTCCCATGTGTTCGAGTGGTGCCTTCGTGAACTTCGGTCACACGAAACCCCCGATGAGGATGGAGAAGATAGAGATCGAGGGTGTGGAGGTCTATGGAGGTCTTGCGGCGGTGGACGGATACGTCGGTGCCACGCAGGAATCGAAGCACGACAAGAGTTTCGGTGGCGCACACATCATAGAATTGCTGATCAAGGGAAAGAACTTGAGGTTCAAGGCCGAGGGAAAGGGGACAGACTGTTATCCCAGAAAACAGTTCGAAGGTTTAATAAACAGAGACATGGTGAACGATTTCTTCATGTTCAACCCGAGGAACGCATATCAAAACTACGCAGCGGCAACGAACAGCTCTGACAGGATCATCTACACCTACATGGGCAAGCTGCTCCCACATTTTGGGAACGTGACCTATTCCACGTCCGGTGAGCTGAGTCCCCTGTTGAAGGATCCAAAGATGCTCACGATCGGTCTTGGGACGAAGATATTCCTCTGTGGTACGGAAGGTTACGTCGTCTGGCCTGGAACACAGTTCAGAAACGATGTGAAGTTGAACGAGCACGGTATACCCATCTCCGCTGCGAGGACGTTGGCGGTCATCGGGGACGCGAAGAAGATGAATCCCAGATATCTCAGGGCGGCTTACTTCAAAAACTACGGTGTAACGATCTTCATCGGGATAGGTGTGCCTATTCCAGTGCTGAACGAAGAGATCGCTTATTATGTGAGCAGATCGAACGAAGAAATAACAACGGAGCTGAGGGATTACGGCAAGGCGGAAAGACCTGTTATCAGATTGACGAACTACGCAGAACTCAGGTCTGGCTGGATCGAGATAGATGGCAAGAAAGTCAAAACTTCGCCGATCTCGAGTCTTGCGATGGCGAGAGAAATTGCACAGCTTTTGAAAAGGTGGATCGTCGAAGCTCGATTCATACTCACCAGTCCCGTGAAACTGTTCGATGAGCAACACAGTTTGAAGAGACTCGAGGAAGTGAAAGAAGCTGAGGAACTGGAGAGGGAAGAACCAACGTGCGTGAACTGTGGCATGTGTGTGAGTGTGTGTCCGTACGATGCGCTGAAGTTGGTGAACGACGAACTCTCTTTCGAAAGAAATCTCTGTACGGAGTGTGGCCTGTGCAGCGATGTGTGCCCCGTGGGAGTGAGGTTGCCACCGCTGTGAGAAGGTTCTACAGAGACTGTTGTGACAGAAGATTTCAGTCTTTCATTGTTCGTTACAGAGAGACAGACCTTTGGATAGGCGTGGACAAATTCGATCCCGCCATGTCAAAGGCTGTTTTGGATTTGCTTCAGAGACTCTATGAACAATTTCTCGAACTTGCGAAGGTTTCACCACGGTTTTTCTGTTCGCTGGAGCCGGTGCAATTGCTCGAGGGACCGAGTATCGCTTTGAAAATGGCTCAAGCCGCAAATCGTGCCAACGTTGGCCCCACGGCGGCGGTGGCAGGAGCTATCGCCGATGAGGTTGGCCAGCTTCTGTTGAAAGAGTTCAACTGTAACGAAGTTGTGGTGGAGAATGGAGGAGACATCTTCATCAGCTGTGAGAGATCGATCACTTCACTCATCTACGCTGGAAACTCCCCACTTTCCAACAAGATCGCGTTGAAGTTGCGATCGGGAACTTGGGGTGTATGCACCTCATCAGCAAAGGTGGGACATTCTTTGAGTTTCGGCAACGCCGATGCAGTTACGGTCGTCTGCAGGAACGCAACGATAGCCGACGCATTCGCCACCGCGTACTGCAACATGGTCAAGAGCAAGAACGATGTCGAAGATTTACTCAGGATCGCGATCAACGAAGATGTGCTAGGCGTCGTGGTGATCTTCGAAGACGTGCTCGGTGTGAGGGGACAGTTCGAGATCGTTTTGCTGGATGGTGATGAGGATGAAACTCGTCGATAAGTTGAAGGAAGGACCGATCCTGTCGATAGAGGTACTGCCACCCAGCAGGGGCCATGGTGTCGAGGAGATCTTCAAAACGATCGATGAGCTCATGGAGTTTCCCATATCCTTCATCAACGTGACCAAGCACGCACCCGAGTTGGCTTACATTGAGCTGGACGGACAGATCGTCAAGGTGACGAAAGTGAAACGGCCAGGTACAGTGGGGCTTGCCGCGGCTCTCATGCATCGGTACAGAATAGATGTCGTACCGCACGTGATCTGCTATGGTATGGACAAATACCAGATTGAAGATTTGCTGATCGATCTGCATCTCATAGGCATAAGGAACGTGTTCGTGGTGAGGGGAGAGTATGAAAATCCCATGAGCGAGCAACAAGACAGAAGCTCTTACAAGCACGCTGTTGAACTGGTGCAGCACATCGCAAACTTGAACAGAGGCATCTACCTTTATCCAACGGAAGGAAACGAGCCAACGGATTTCTGCATCGGTGTCGCGGGTTATCCGGAGAAACATTTCGAGGCACCCAACATGGAAGAGGATTTGATGAACCTGAAAAGAAAGGTGGACGCGGGAGCACACTACGTTGTGACGCAGATGGTGTTCGACGTGGAGATCTACAGAAAATTCGTCCAAATGGCAAGAAATTTTGACATCCATGTTCCCATCATACCGGGTATAAAACCCGTCGCGAGTTTGAAAAGTGTTTATTCTATTCCGAAGAAGTTCTTCGTCACGATACCTGCAAGCTTCGTTTCGCAGATGCAGCAGGCACGCAGCAGTGAAGAAGAGTTCAGAATCGGTGTGAAGTTCGCGTCGAAACTTGCGGAAGACCTGCTCGCCGTGGGGGCGCCAGGCGTGCACATCTTCACGATGGGCAGAGCGAAGGCGACCAAGGCGATGTTGAACTTGCTCTATTCCAAACAAGTGTGAGGGGGTATGGAAGATGAGGAAAAGAGTGGTTATTTTGGGTGCGACGGGCACGGTTGGACAGCGCTTCGTACAGTTGCTGGCAAACCATCCTTTTTTCGAGATAACCGCACTCGCGGCATCGGAGGCGTCGGTCGGGAAAAAGTATGCTGAGGCGGTTCACTGGCACTTACCTTGTGAGATTCCAAACAAGGTGCGTGACATGAAGATCGTTGGCATAGATTCGGATTTCGATTGTGAATACATTTTCTCCGCACTACCTTCCGATGTGGCTGGACCCATAGAAACGCGTTTGGTGGAACGAGGTTATATTCTGTTCTCGAATGCTGCGAGCCACAGGATGGACCAAGACGTACCACTGTTGATTCCCGAGGTGAACTTGCAGCACATCGAGCTCGTTGAACGGCAGAAAACTTCGGGCAAGCTCATCACGAACCCAAATTGTTCCACAATCGGCTTGGTGATGGCGCTCAAGCCGATCATGGACCTGTTTGGAATCGAGTTTGTCAGTGTTGTGACCATGCAGGCAGTCTCAGGTGCAGGTTATCCCGGTGTGCCCTCGCTCGACATTCTCGACAACGTGATACCCTACATAAAGAACGAAGAAGAGAAGATGTGCACCGAACCGAAGAAGATCCTTGGAAGATTGACGGAAGATGGCGTCAAGCTCGCGACGTTCGACGTCGTCGCTCAGTGCAACAGGGTGCCCGTCCAGGATGGCCACATGATCAGCGCCTACGTTGAGACGAGTGAGAAGGTGGATCTGGACGAACTGATAAGAGCTATAGACAACTTCAAACCCTTGAAGGATTACAAGCTTCCCACGGCCCCGGACAACCCCGTTGTGTACCTACCAGATAAAGACGCCCCACAACCACGGCTCCACAGGGATGTGGGTGGTGGCATGACGGTGAGCGTCGGAAGGTTGGTGCAGGTCTCAGAGCGTGCCTTGAGGTTCGTCGCGTTGGTGCACAACACCATCAGAGGTGCTGCAGGATGTGCCGTGTTGAACGCAGAAATCTACGAAGCTTTGTACGGCAGGGGCGTGTGAGTTTCATCACGGTTCAGTTGCTCATATATTTGCTCGTTTCTCTATGTTTCATCGCCATCGCTGGCGTGTGTCTGAATACGGTGATCACGCATTTCTTTCAAATTACGAAGCGCCTGGAAGAGGATATCGATCTGATGATGGCGATCGATTTTCTCAGATACGACTTTTGGTTCAAATCGATCAGCACCGCAAAAGTGAGTCCTTCCGCGATGAGCTTTTGGGAGAAGGTCGATGGCAAGGAGAAAAAGGTGTGGTACAGGGTGGAAATTGAGCAAGGAAATTACGTGCTCAAAAGGGACGCGAACGATGGGGTCAACGTGGTCTACAGGTCAAAAAACCCCATCAGTTTCTACGAAGAAAAGGGGATCTGGGGTGTGAAGATCGGCGAGCTCTGCTTCGACATGGTGAACGCGACACCTTCGGACCTGAGGGAAAAGTTGAACCTCAAACCCGGTGAGCTGCCGTACTTTCTCAGGCCGAAACAGATCGACGTCTCAGAATGACGAGCTCACTGTCACCGTAGGTTCTCTCTTTCAGAACTTCGAGTTCTGTGGGGACGATGATCTTTTCTCTCTTCGATTTTTCCACGACGATCGTTTCGGCAAGCTTCTTTTCACTGAGCAATCGTACCGCTTCGTTCACGAAACCAAGTTCGTATGGAGGATCGATGAAAACTACGTCGAAGCTTTCTATGTTCTTCTCCAAGAATCTTCTGTAATCCATGCACAGAACAGTTAACTGTACCCCCAGTTTCTCTGCGTTCTGTCTTGCAACTTTCGTTGCAAGCCTTGAAACGTCCACCGCGACTACTCTCTTTGCACCCCTGCTGATGGCCTCGAGCGACACCACCGCGCTACCACAGAACAGTTCCAAAAAACTTTTATTGGTCACATCTACCATGCTGAAGAGCGCCTGGCGCACCATGGAACTCGTGTAACGCGTTTTTGGATCCGGCACGGGTTGTACCTTCCTGCCTTTCAAGAAACCTCCCGTTATCTGGAGCAATGACAGCACTCCTTTTCAAAGAAGCTCGAAGTACCCTCTGTTCGCCTGGCATATCTCTTCCAGAAGTTCTCTCACATTGTGCGATCTGGGACCAAGAGGATGCAAGAGCAACGCCTTGATCGCCGTAGCTTTTGACTTTCTCAAATAGGCTTCGATGGTGAGTCTTTCGTACATCTTGACGGTGTGGATCAAACCAACGGCGAACGGATCGGCACTGCCCACGGTTATGGGCAGGACTCTGCTGGCTTTCGTCAGGCATGCTACTTCCATAACATAGTCATTCGGTAAGTTGTCGATCGCACCGTTGTTCCTTGTGTTGACGATGTGCACAGAGTTGTTCGAGAGCGTCAGATCTCTTATCAACCTCGCCGCGGCGGTAGAATAGAGGCTCCCACCTCTCTGTGAAAGTTCTGCAGGTATCTTGTTCTCTACTTCATATTTTCTGAAGAGCTGTTCTTCGATCTGAATAACCTTCTCTGCACGCGTACCCTCTTCGTAGATCTTCTTGAACATGAGCTGTGTCGAGACGTAATAGCGAAGGTACGGGTTCATCAAAAGTTTTACAGAAGTGATCAACCAGTTTGGAAATTCAGAATCTTCGAACTGAGAAACCGCCTGAAAGACCTTTTCTGTGACGTCTTCGCCCTTCAGCCACACCTTCTCGACGAAGCTCAAGTGGTTCAGACCGTAGTACTTGACAAACAGGTCCTCCGTCTCACAGAAAAGAAGGTTTGCGAGATGGTTCAGAAAATTGATCGGTACGTTGCACAGCCCAATGAAACGCTGAAAACCAAGGTAATTCAGCACGAACTCGGTCACGTGTCCAGAAGGGTTCGTGAAGTTGATGACGATCGCCTCACTGTGCCTGTCCACACAGTCGATGTATTTCTCCAGTACGGGGAATGCCCTCAAAGCAGCCGCAAATCCACCAACGCCGGTCGTCTCTTGACCAATCAAACCGTACTTGAGTGGGATCTCCTCGTCTGATTTGCGCGCTTTCAACCCACCGGGTCTGAACTGGAAGACCACGTAGCTCGATTCTCTGACGGCCTCGACGAAATCTTTCGTTTCGAACAGCTTGAAACGGTCCTTCACCAATCTCTGACAGAAACCATACATGATCTGAAGTTTTCTCTCATCGATATCGTGCATCCAGACTTCTCGTAAATCGATTTGCTCGGAAACGTCCAGAAGACCAAAGATCAGTTCCGGCGTATAGCTGCTTCCAGCTCCAATGATCGCGATCTTCATGTTTGATCCCCCCAGAAACCTATCAACTCTTCGATGGCGCGATCGTTGAACCTATATCCCACCAACTCACCGGCCAAGAGCACCGCACCAACGACGGGCGGGTGTTTCGGAACGATCAAGCGATAATCTCTCCCGAGCGCACTACGAATCATGTTCAAGAGTATGGGATCAGCGTTCTTGAAGAAGCTCCCTTCGAGCACGAGCTTTATGGGAGGTGTGAATTCCAACTTCTTTCTGAACGCTCCGACGATGCGAAGAACTTCGTCGACGATCTCGCACAGTATCTTCAAGGCAACGAAGTCATGATCGCGCGCAGCAGAATAGAGTGTTCTTATCAGTAGAACAGCGTAGTCTCTCATTTTTTCGTAATCACCCTCGTATTCGTGGTGCATGATGTCCTCGATCTTGGATCCAACCTGTGACTCGAACATCTCAACCATCACGGTGTTTTCGGACCTGCCATCCTTCGCCCTGACGATCGCGGAAGCCACTTTCCCGGCGATGATGTAGGAACCGAGGCGTTCGCCGAAGAACCTCGAAAAGCCTCCGATCCTCTCGATTCGCTTCCCATCGCACGCGTAGTTGATACCTCCAGTACCACAGCTTATCATGATACCAATGTCGTCCAAGGTACCAGATCTCAGGGCAATTCTACCATCGTTGTCGAAGGCGTATCTCTTCAGTCCGAGCCGCGCCAGTATGGATTGAACTATCCTGTTTTCGTATTCGAAATCGGCACCAGCAACACCGAAGAAGCTCGCATCCACTTCATCGAGCTTCAAAGAGGCGCTTTTCAAGGCTTTCTCAATCAATTGTTTCAGAGTCTGGTATGATTTCTCGACACCAACTCCTTGGTAGTTCGATCCAGGACCTTCCTCAAAAACGATCACGTTGCCCAGTTCGTCCACGATCAAGATGTGCGTCTTCGTTCCACCGACATCTACACCGAGAAAGCGCACTCGAATCACCCCGACACAATAAGAGTAGTATAATTTTCTCGAAAACCCGTCTTGGGAGCGATTGAAATGAGACCCAGAATCATTGGCATTTTACTCATATTGTTGGTTGTTCTCATGGCTTTCTTCACACTGATATTCTACTGGATCGTGTTCATGTTTCCAAAGCTGCAAAGGACGCTGATGGACTATCACATGAACAGCATAATGCATCAGCTGGATTTGGCGATCTCGCTGGTGAATATGCACTATTCCAACTACTTGCAGGGTCTGGAAGACGAATGGTCCGCGAAACAAAAAGCCATGAGACATCTGAAAAGCCTCTTCTACGGCCCAGAGGGCAAGGATTATTTCTTCGTGTTGGACCTTGACGGTGTAGTGTTGGCGCATCCGTACCGTGTGGACCTCGAAGGCCAGAGAGGTTTCGACTCCAGCAATGAAATCTTTGCGAACGCAGTTCGAACCATCGTTGAGGGTGCGAAGAAAGGCCAGAAGTTCGTAGAGTACGATTGGTACCTGTACGGTAAAGAGAAAGTTGAAAAGAAATTCTCTTCGATCAGAGTCTTCGAACCGTGGGGATGGATAATCGGAACCGGTCTTTACAGTGAAACTTTGATGGAACAATCGAAAAAGATCGCGCGAGAGTTTCAATCTATGACGATCGTTTTCATGGTGATGTATTCGGCCATCGTTGCGTTTCTTCTGGCTTTGTTGAATCGTCAGTACAGAGAAAGGGAAAGACTTTTGACGCTGCATTTGCAGGAACAAGAGAGGCTGAAAACCATTCTCAGTTCAATTCCGCAGCCCGTCGCGGTCTTGAAAGATTCGCAGATCACTTTCGCGAACCAATCCTTTGAGCAAATGTTCGTGCGAGAAGCTGAAAGTTCACATGCGCTGAAACAGAAGATCTCACAGGTGGTCGAGGAAACCTTGAACGAGGTGAGAAAGGCCAAGAAAAGCTTGGTCAAATCTTTGGAGATCGCGTTGGGGCAAGAGAAGAAGTGGTTCGATGTGTACGCTGTGCCACTCTTCAGCAACGAGCATAACCTGGAGACGGTGCTTCTCTTCGTTGAGACAACAAGGCAGGTGAAACTGATCCACTTCTGGAGGTTCAAAGCAGAGACTGATCCGCTCACCGGTTTGACCAACAGGAACGCTCTGGAGGAACTTTTGAAAGATCCGCACGTCCTTGGCGAAAAGTTCTGTGTGATCATGCTCGATGTGGATGGCTTCAAAGAAATAAACGACAGCTACGGACACAGCGTTGGTGATGAAGTACTGAAAGAATTCGCAAGGAGGCTCACCAAAAGTGCGAGAAAGGACACCATCTTGGTGCGTTTTGGTGGAGATGAAATGCTTGTGATCGTTCCAAACTCCGACAGAGAGATCGGTTTGAAAATAGCTCAAAGGCTTCAAGAAGTGTTGAAGAAACCACTTCACCTTGAGAACTTGACCTTGAACTTGAGTGCCTCGATGGGATTCGCGGAATTTCCGACCGACGGAAACGATCTTCGATCTTTGATAGACGTTGCAGACCGGCGACTGTACAAAGCCAAGAGCTTGGGTAAGGGATCGCTGTGTGTGGATTGACAGCTTGAACGGACACGTGGTAAAATTTTGTACGGGCTGCCGAGGTGGTGGAATTGGCAGACACGCATGGTTGAGGGCCATGTGGGTTTCGGCCCGTGCGGGTTCAAGTCCCGCCCTCGGCACCAGAGGGAGCGAAGGCTCCCTCTTTTTGTTATACTTTGAAAGGTGATCCTCTTGATCAAACTGGTGTGCATAGACTTGGATGGAACACTATTGGACAGCGAGAAGCGCGTCTCACAGCACAACATCGAGGCCATCAGGCGTGTGGTCGAGCTGGGCGTGCACGTGACGATCTTCACCGGGAGGAGCTTCGGCTCCGCCGCACGTTATGTGAGGGAGCTTGGCATAAGAATCCCTGCAGTCTTTCAAAACGGTGCGCTGATAATCGATCCTGTGAGCATGAAGATCTACAGGAGCATAGAACTGAACGCCGATCTGGCAAGACAGTTCGTAGAGGAGGCGCGTAAGAACTCAGTTTACCCAGTGGTATATGATTCATTCTTTTCCGAGAAGGACATGCTCATCGAAGGACCATACGTGGGTGCCTTTGAACGGTACTTCCAGTTGAACTCGCATCGAATCAGGATGGTTGAAAATTTGGCCGAAGAGCTGAGAAGAATACAAAGTGCGGTCGAAGTTGCATTAGTTGGGAAGACAGAGAGCGTGAACAGCGCGATCGAAAAGGTCTCGGCGAGATTGAAAGGTGGCTACACGGTGGTGGAGAATCAAAAGAAGGACGAAGAAGCGTTCGTCGAGATCTTCGGTCCTGAAGTAGGGAAAGAAAGGGCACTCGAGTTCTTTCTGAAGATGTACGGCATCAGTTCGAAAGAAGTCATGTACATAGGAGACAACCTCAACGACGCATCGATCATGCGCATGGTGGGAACTTCCGTAGCAATGATGAACGCACCCGATGAGATCAAACAGATTGCTACACATATCACAGACAGCAACGACGAATCTGGCGTTGCCAAAGCTTTGGAGAGCTTAGTGCTCAGGGAGCGTGTTCAAGGATGAGTCTTCTGTTTCTTGTTCTGTCGAGCGTTCTCACGGCACTCTCGATGCCAGGTTTTCTCTTCGGTTTTCTCGCTTGGTTCAGCTTGATCTTTCTTTTCATCGCCTTGGAAGAAAAGAAAGCTCTTGCGAGCAGTCTCTATGGTTTTCTGTACTTTTACATTTTCAGTGCGATCAACCTCTACTGGGTTTTACCCGTGCTGGTGGAGAATTTACCGAGAACCTTTTCGAGGTTTCCAGGCTGGTTGGGTTTCTTCGTCTTTTTGCTCATGCTTGCCATCGAAGCGTTACCCTTCGCATTGTTCGGTCTGCTGTACTCGATCGGAACTTCCCTCAGGGATCGCCCATGGCTCGACGCTCTGTTCGTTGCGTCGCTCTACACCCTTGTGGACTTTCTCAGGGGTATCGGTGAGATGGGTTTCACGGGGGGAACGCTCGCAGACGCACTTTACAAAGATGTTGGATTGCTTCAACTTGCCCCGCTGATCGGTTCCTACGGTCTGACTTTCTTGATCGTTCTCATCAACAGGTTGCTCTACACTACGATGAAGAAGAGCTCCAGACCCATCGAAAGGATCGCGCTGGTCGTTCTTGTCATCGTTCTCATCTCGTACACTGTGGAACACGCTTTGCCTTTGCCAACGAAGGGTGAAACGAAACTCATCGCCTTGCAAACTTACGTCAAACCCCAGGAAAAGTACAGTTCTTCCTCGATGGAACTCTATTCAAAACTCGAAGAACACTTGGAAAAACATTCCAGCGAGCTGATCGTCCTTCCCGAGGACGTGTTTCCCACAGATCCGAAGAAGAACGAGGTTGGAGAAAGGTTACGCGAACTGGCGGAAAGGAGAAATCTCAAGATCCTCTTTGGGGCGATATCCACGGACGCTGGAGCAAAGAACAGCGTATTTCTCGTCGATGAATCGGGTGTGAGGCGAGTGTATTCGAAGGTGAAACTCTTTCCTTTCGTGGAGATGTTGCCGTACGAGAAGATTTTCGGCGTCTTCGGCTTCCTTAGGGGTTTGACTTATCTGCAACCTGGCGAGGGATTTTCTCCAGTGAAGATCGAAGACTATGCCACACTCGGAATCCAGATATGCTTCGAGTCCTACTTCGCTGAGCCGTCGCGCCAACTTGTGAAAAAAGGTGCAGAAGTTCTCATAGTGTGCACGAACGACGGATGGTTTGATTACAACACTGCCTTGATTCAGCATTTTTCGAAATCTGTTTTTAGAGCGGTGGAGACGAGGCGTCAAGTTATCCAGGTTTCTAACGCTGGTGTGACGGGCGTCGTCGATCCTTATGGAAGGATCGTCAAGACGTTGCCTGTGAAGAAGTACGATTCGATGAAAATAGAGCTTCTTCCAAGGGAGGGCGAAACGTTCTACGCGCGCTACGGTGATTTGATCGTCTGGTTCTGTCTGGCCATTGTGTTGTTGAAACTAATGTTGCCACGTGAGAAGAACATACACGTGAGGAGGATCTGGAGATGAGAGTTATCACGATCGTTCTCGACAGCGTTGGCATAGGGGAACTTCCGGACGCACACCTCTATGGAGACGAGGGGAGCAACACTTTGGTCAACACGGCGAGGGCCGTTGGTGGGCTGAATCTGCCGAACTTGGCCAAAATGGGTTTGGGTAACCTGGACGAAATCTTAGGTGTACCCAAGATGCCCGCGATCGGCGCTTACGGCATCATGATGGAGAAGAGTCCAGGAAAGGATTCAACGACGGGGCATTGGGAGCTTGCAGGTATCGTACTCAAAAAACCGTTCGATCTTTTTCCAAACGGCTTTCCAAAAGAGCTGATAGAAGAGTTCGAACGAAGAACTAATAGAAAAGTGCTGGGTAACAAACCAGCATCGGGCACTGAGATAATCAAAGAACTCGGTTTGGAACATGAGAGAACTGGTGCGTTGATCGTGTACACCTCTGCAGACAGCGTTTTTCAGATTGCGGCAAAGGAGGAAATCGTTCCAATCGAGGAGCTTTACAAATACTGTGAGATTGCGAGAGAGTTGCTCGACGAAATGGGGTTCAAAGTGGCAAGGGTCATCGCAAGGCCTTTCACAGGCGAGTGGCCCAACTACGTGCGAACAGCTCGCAGGCACGATTTCTCCCTGCCACCCGAAGGTCGCACGCTCTTGGACGTTTTGACGGACAACGGTATCGCCGTGTACGCTGTGGGTAAGATATACGATCTTTACGCGGGAAGAGGCATAACTGAGAGTTTCAAAACCGAAGACAACATGGATGGGGTCGACAAGACGATCTGGGTTATGAGAAACAGGAGAAACGATTGCGTGATCTTCACCAACTTGGTCGATTACGACATGAAATACGGACACAGAAACGACGTGAAAGGGTACGCAAAGGCGCTCGAAGAGTTCGATGCGAGGTTGCCCGAGATCTGGGACTCAATGGAACACGACGATGTGCTCTTCATAACGGCAGATCATGGATGCGATCCGACCACACCTTCCACGGACCATTCGCGGGAGAGAGTGCCGATCTTGGTCTGTGGAGATAAGGTCTGTCGAAACGTGAACCTCGGTATCAGGGAATCCTTCGCCGATTTTGGTCAGACCGTGGCCGACATCTTTCAAGTCGAAAAACTGGCCAACGGAGTCTCGTTCAAGCCCCTCCTTTTCAACTGTTGAATATGAGTAAAAAGAGCGTCGCGTACGGTAAACTCGTCAGACTCTTCCAAAAAAGGCCGATCTTGGCGCGAAGGTTGCTCAGCCTGGGCACAACGTTGGAACGTGCAAGGCGCAAGATCGTCGCAGGGACCAAGAATGACTTTTCGAGTTGGGTTGACCTCGCCGCGCTTTCCATCGTTGCGTCAGCGTTCAGCGGTGAAGAGGTCGCTTTGGTGAATCTGTTCTTCCCGAGTGAGATCATGGCTGGATTCGGCCTGAAATGTGTTTCGGCAGAGGGACTGGCAGGTATGTTGGCAGCGATGCACTTGGAAGATTTGGCACTCGCACGAGCTGAATCGATCGGCGTTTCGAAGAACACCTGTTCTTTCCACAGGGCTGGGCTGGGTTTGAACCTGTTGAGCATGTTGAAGAACGTGAGAGCTGTGGCAGTGACGAACATGCTGTGCGATGGAAACGTACCGATCTTCAGAACGATCGCCTCGTTTTACGGAATGAAGCTGGTTGTTTTGGATGTTCCAAGAAGCTTCGACGAAGCCAACGTTGATTACCTTTCTCGTCAGCTCGAGTCAGCCGTTCAACAGCTCGAGAGCCAGCTGAACAGGAGGTTCGATTGGAAGAAGTTCGAAGAGCAGATGAAGATCGAGTCAGAGATCTTCGAGACGCTGAGAGAACTCTATCCAAAGCTGTGTGAAAGACCGATCAAGATGCATCTTTATCAACATGTGAATTTGTTGTACACGATCCATGTCAGACCAGACCTGCACTTGCTGAAAGCTGTTCGAGCCCTCGAAAAGGATCTGGACAAAACCACGAACCAAAGCACAAAGAGATTCCTCTGGATGCATCTGAGCCCCTACTACGACAACGTTCTCAACGAAATCTTCTCCAAAGACAGTCCTCACACGGTGGTGGCGTGCGAACTCTGCTGGGACTGGCTCGATTGGAGAATAGATGTGCGACGTGGTTTCAAGAGCATCGCTGAAAAACTGTTGCTCAACCCCTCGCTCAACGATGCCAGAAGGAGGGCAGAGTTCGCAGCGAAATTGGCCAAGGATTTCAGAGTCAACGGGGTGATACACTTCAACCAGTTCGGTTGTAAACAGTCCTCAGGTTCCATCGAGCTGGTCAAGGGTATCTTCGACGAATTGAAAATTCCTTTTCTTTCTCTGGATGGAGATTGCGTCGATCACACCAGCAGCGCGTCAGAGCAGTTCAAAACGAGAGTCCAAGCCTTTCTGGAGATGATCGAATGATCGTTTACAACTGTCCTCTGGTACCATTCGAGTTCTTCCATGCACTCAGAATTCCATTCAAAAGGATAGAGCCCAGCTCGGCTGAGTTTCAGAAGCTTTATCCCAACGTTTGCTCTTTTTGTAGGAGCGCTGCTTGCTCCGTGGAGCCCACCGACGTCTTGGTCTGGATTGATTCGTGCGATTCGATGCGCCGAGCCTACGATTTCTTGAACCAGAATGTATCGTTCTACCTTCACGTACCGGTGAACAACGATGAGCTCGCCGTACAATCTCTCGCAAGGAATTTGAAGAAACTCTGGGAGTTTCTCAAAACCGTTTTCAACAGAGAAGTGCCTCTGAGCGAGCTTGAAAGGGTGCACGGGTGGTTCATTGAGAAGTCGATCCATCTGGAAAGGCTCATCGAGGAAGATCTCAACGAAGCGAAAACGGTCTTTGAAGAGTTGTCGAACGAAGAGTGGGTAGGTTCAGTTGCCAGGAACGGTAAATGTGTTTTGTTGCTCGGTTCCTGGGCGAACCACGAATTGGTGAGGATCGTGGAAAAAGCAGGAGGTTTCGCACTCAACGCGACATGTTCAGGGCCGTACGGTTTGATCTTTGAGGCAGAACCAGTTCGAGACGTCTTCGAATCCATCGCGAGAAGAATCTTGAACAGAAGACTTCCCTGCGGAAGGTTCGCCGCAAGTAGGAGATTGGAGTCGTTGATAGAACGATTCAGACCGGATGCGATCGTTTTGCACACGGCGAAGTTCTGTGATTTTTACCATTTCGATGAAGAGACGTTGAGAAAACTGAAGATCCCGTTCGTTACGATCGAAAACGATTTCACCAACACTTTAGAACAAGCCAGAACCAGAATAGAAGCGCTCCTCGAGGGCACGAAGGATAGAGTACGGGCTTGTTTCAAGGTCTCGTACTTCGTGGGGATCGACAGTGGTTCTACCAGCACGAAGATAGTGGTTGTGAACGAGCGTGGGGAGATCCTGTTCGAGCAGGTGTCCAAGACCGGCGCGGATCCGAAAGAATCAGCGAAAAGACTGATGAACCAAGCTATGAAGCATTTGAACTTCGATCTGCAAAAGAGCTTCATCGTCGCCACGGGCTACGGGCGTGACGCGATCGATTTCGCACACGAAAGAGTCACGGAGCTGACTTGCCACGCCGTAGGGGTGAAGCACCTTTATCCAAACGTCAGAACGATCATAGACGTTGGCGGGCAGGACAGCAAGGTGATGAGAATCGAGAACGGAAAGATCGTGGATTTCGTCATGAACGACAAATGCGCTGCTGGAACCGGGAGGTTCCTGGAGATCGTTTCCTCCATACTCGAAACACCACTGCAAGTCATGGGCAGAGAATCTTTGAAAGCGAAGACACAGCTGAGCATCAGCAGCGTCTGTGCGGTCTTCGCCGAAAGCGAGATCATCTCTCTGCGAAGCAAGGGATACAGCAAGCAAGAAATTCTGTGGGCTGCGCACAATGCAATTGCAAGAAGGCTCGTCACCATGTACGAGAGGGTGAAGGGAAGTCCTTTGGTTGTGTTCACAGGTGGCGTGGCGCTCAACGAAGGATTGAAGCGTGCCCTCGAAGAATTGCTCGAAGTAGAGATCATCGTTCCGAAGAATCCCGTTACGACTGGCGCGCTCGGTGCGGCATTGATGAAACTTCAACAGAAACTGTAACGTCCTCTGCGCTCATGCAACGCAAAGACGCAGCATCCCGTGCCAGTCAACTGAGCAACGATTGGATCAGTACTCCACGCTTGAGCTAAAGCTGTTCTTATTTCCGGATAAACCTCACACACCAAGGTTTGGAAGACATTGTAAGACATGCGCACGATCACTTCGTGTTCATGTTTCATGTATGCTTCGTACAATCTCTCGATGGGTCTTGGTCCCCTGTTGAAGTCCGTCTCTTTCAGCATGCCGTAAGCCTTCGCCGTGCTCACACTCACACCCGGGCAGAAAAGATCGACCGTGTAACCGCTAATGGGTGGCAGAGGTGTGACCCTCTCACCTTTTCCTTCGACGATCGCTGTACCGCCAAAGATGAAGAACGGGACGTCTGAACCTACCTGTGCGGCGATCAAAATAAGGTCTGAGCGCGATACTTTGAACTTTTGTGCGAGGAACCGCAGCGTGGCGGCTGCGTCTGAGCTACCACCCCCCAGACCCGACCCAATGGGTATGCGCTTCTTCAAAATCACCTTCAGACCGAAATCGACAGGGTAAAACTCCATGAATTTTCTGAAGGCTCTTTCCACGAGGTTCTGACCTTCGATGGGAATGTTCGATTCTACAACGATTTGGCCGACGTCTTCAGTCTGAATGAAGAGCAACTCATCGTGAAGGTCTATCGTCTGGAACAGGCCCACTATGTCGTGGTAACCATCCGAACATTTAGCGACAACGTCGAGATACAGGTTCAGTTTGGCATGAGCTTTTTCAGAAAATCCAGCGCCAACTTCGACCATCCTTCCAGCTCTTCCCTCCGCTGTTCTATCTCTGTCAGATCCACAAACCAGAAATCGAACATGTCCGGTTCGTTCAAACCCAGGAACCTCACCTCCGCCAAGTACACCAGCCCGACGTGTACCCTGCTCACCGGCGAACTCGTGTCGTTCAGAAGGCCCATGTAGGAGAGTTGAAGGACTTCCACGTTCACCTCTTCGTGTATCTCTCTTTCCATGCCTTTCAAGAAAGCTTGCCACGGTGTGCTACCATCGTTCAAGTTGATGTGACCCCCAACACCCAGAGACAGCTTTCCATGAAGTCTTCTTTCCTGCTGCTTTTTCGTTCTTCTGAGCAAGAGGAACTTTCCTTGCTGGCGTATCAGCACGTATGGAATCAGTTGACGAAGCGTTTCGTCGTTCTCAGCGATGTCTCTGTCGATGAAGAACGCATTCTTTTCGATCAGATCCCTCAACTTTCCCAAATCGATCGGAAAAATCCCTTCGTCACTGTTCACCAGCTCTTCAACGATTCTCGTCGGAACCACCAGAACTCGCTCCATGTGCACTTCCCACCAATCTGTTGTAGCAGTCCCTGCAGACTGCGATGTATTTTTCCTTTCCACCGACATCGATCTCCGAATCGCTGTCCGATATCTTGTAAGTGAGTGTTGCGTTGTATTCACCACATACGTGGCAGACAGCTTTCTTTTTGGTAACTTCGTTCGCGAGCGCAAGCAAAAGCATGGTCGTCTCGAAGGGATTCTGCTTGAAGGTCATGTCGAGTCCCGCGCAGAACACGTTGACGTTCTCATCCAGAAGCTTCCTAACCAGCTTGACCAAGTCCTTGTCGAAGAACTGGACCTCGTCGATGAACACCGCGTCGACTTTCTCTCGAAGGTACGGAAGCATATCTTTGGTGAATTCAACCGGCACGGCTTGTGCCTCGAGTCCAGAGTGTGTCTTGACAACGCTGGTGCCGTAACGAACGTCCAACGCGGGCTTGAAGAGCAACGTCTTCTTCCTTCCCAGTTTGTAGATCTCCATATAGGACAACAGTTCCGTGGTCTTACCTGAGTACATTGGCCCAACGATGACAGTTAGCTTTCCAGCCACAGTTCATCCCTCCTCCACCAGCGCGTTGACCGCCGCGAATTTCTCTTCGTCCAACAGATGCAGATATGTGCTCGTTGTTGACAGGTTCGCATGTCCCAAAAGCTCTTGAACAACTCTCACGTTCACTCTTTTCTGCAACAAATGCGTCGCAAAAGAATGACGCAAGGTGTGAGGATGTACCCTTTTTCTTATGTTGCAGAGGCTCGCGTACTTTCGTACGATCCTGAACACCGTGCTCGGATGCAACCTCGTTGCAGTTCCAAACACATACTCCTCGGCTTCTTTCTCGTGCTTCTCTACGTACAATCTGAGTTTGCTTGCAAGACTGTTGTTGAGTGGAACGATGCGGTCCTTTCTCCCCTTGCCCATCTCGATCCTGACAAATGCGGGAGAGAAAGAAACGTCCGACACTCTCAGGTTACATAACTCGCTGACTCTCAGACCACAGTAATAGAGCAAGGACAGGATCAAATGATCCCTCTCTTTCTGCTCGCTCACTCTCAACATCCTTTCTACCTCTTCCTTGGTCAAGAAATCAGGAGACCTCTTTCTGAGTCTTGGAGTCTTCACCTTCACCCAAGGGTTGCTGGGCACGTAGTTCCTCAAGACCAGATAATCGAAGAAGTTCCTGAGTGAAGATATCTTCCGCGCTAAGGTGGAAACACTCAAAGGCTTACCAAAGTTCTTGGAAAGATCTCTAATATAATCTTCTGCATCCTTCACGCTGAAGGATGCAGGATTCATTTTTCTTTCTCGCAAGGTCCGTAGAAACTGTGCCACATCGGTTCCGTAAGCCGTAACAGTGTGATCCGAAACTCTGCGAACGTATTTCAAATATTCCACGTACTCTTTGAGCAGATCTTCCAAGAATCGATCACCATCCCATGAAGACCATCAGAACCACATAGAAACTGGCGATCGTCAAACCCAGCAAAACAAGACGAAGAGAGATGCGAAGAAAGTCTTTGAATGAGACGCTCTCATTGGTGAATCTCTTCAACAAAGAAATACCTACTATATTGACAGCCGCACCTATCGGCGTGAGATTCGCTCCCAGTCCCACACCCAACGCGATCGCCCACCAGAATTGCGTTGGATAACCCAATTCAACGAGGTATTTCACCACTGGAACCAAAACGACCGTCGCCGGCACTGCGCTCAATAATGAGCCCATAACAGCTGAAAGCCAGACCAGAACGACGATTAGAACTACACGAGAATGAATCATAGAAATGAGGCTCGCGAACTTACTGAGAAGACCAAGTTCATGCATCACGTGAGTGAGCGAAAACAAGCCCATGAAGAAGAAAAGCGTGTCCCATTCGATTTCCTTGGCTACATCTTCAAAACTCTTTCTTGCAACGATGAGACTGAGTGCTGCTCCAAACAAAGCGATGAATGCCATGTCGATCTTCAACGCTTCGTGAAAGGCGAAGGAAAAGATGGTGGCTACGAAGATCGCTGCGATTCTCAACAACAATTTCTTGTCGGTGATCGCTTCCTTGGGATTGGTTGCAGCCAACTCTTTCAGACCTTCTTCGCTCGCTCGATCGGCAGACACCTCGCGTCCAAGCATCCTAAGTGATATGAGCAACACCAAGAAAGTTATTGGTGACAAATGAATGATGAAGCTCACGAAGCTCAGCCCACTCGCGTTACCAATGACGATGTTCGGAGGATCTCCGATCATCGTTGCCATACCACCAATGTTGGATGCGATGACACCAAGAACAAGCACTCTGGTCGGTTCGATCCCAGCCGCATCACTGACCAAGAACAATATCGGTGCGAATATTAACAACGTAGTGACGTTGTCCAACAGGGCAGAGAGCATCGCTATGAAAAACATGAGCAAAGACATTGTCTTTCCTAAATCTCCCTTTCCGAGACGTACCGCATAAACGGAAGCCATCTGGAAAAAACCCGTACTCTTCAAGATCGACACGATGATCATCATACCGAGCAAAAGGCCTATGGTGTTGAAATCAACCACACGTGAGATGTTTTCTATCGTTAGTCCCTGCGACAGCTTCAAAACCGCCGCGACGAGACCAAGCATGAATACCTTTACAGCTGTTTGCTGAGCCCTGCTGAGTATCACGTAGTAAGCCATGAAGAACAAGAACATCGCCATGATCTGCTTGATCATGTGCGATCACCATCCAAACCAGAGTGGGTAGAATTCCGCAAGTTCTCCCGAGGAGAGACCTTCAACATCCGAAGGCACTCTGATGACGCCGTCAGCCCGCGTCAAGTTGGACACCTGCGCCGTCTCACTCTCCAAAGGCTCTGCCCAAACTTGACCTTGTTTCTCGAAAAGTTTCACTCTGATGAACTGTTCTCTACCTTGTCTGGAAGACACATTCCGTGTCAACTTGACCATGCCAGAGGATTTGAAAAGAAAATCTTTCTCTCCTTCCAGCCTTCTCATAATCGGCAAGAGCACAAATTTGGTGCTGATCGTGAAGGAAACAGGATTACCTGGAAGACCGACAATGGGTTTATCATCCACGATGGCGAGTATTGTGGGTTTTCCAGGTTGAATCAATATCCCATGGAACAGAACACCAGGCTTTCCCAAGCGATCGATGGCTGCTTCAGTGAAATCTCTCGCGCCTATCGAGCTTCCACCACTGACCACCAGCACGTCGTATTCATCGAACCAGCTTTTCAGCGTTCGGAACAATTCACCTTCGTCGTCCTTGCACAGACCCACACGGTTCGCCTCAAAACCCAGGGATTTCAACCAAGCGACGAGACCATAGCTGTTGCTGTCGCGAACCTGAACGAGAGATTTTTCCTTCACGAAAGGTTCAACGATCTCATCGCCCGTGGAAATCACGCCAACTCTCAAACGCCTGAAAACCCTCAGACGTTCTACACCGAGTTGAAGTAGGAGTTGAAGATGTCCTGGATTGATCCTCTCGCCCCTCGTCACTGCTGCTTGACCCCTCTTCACATCTTCATTCTTTCTCAGCACGTTCTCTCCACTGGCAACTGGTTTCATCACCTCGACGTACTCGTTGAATCTCTGCGTGTGTTCTACCATCACTACCGCATCCGCTCCACTCGGTAACATCGCACCGGTCGCAACCCAAGCAGCTTCGTTCTCATTGATATTCCCAATCGGTTCCTCACCTATCTTTACCTCCAACGCGAGACGCAACATGACAGGCAGGTTTGGACTTGCACCTATCGTGTCTTTGGATCTAACGGCGTAGCCATCCACTAAAGATTTATCGAAACCTGGAAGGTCCTGCGAGGCGAACACATCCTCGGCGCACACAAAGCCGAGCGATTCGAGCGTGGGAACCTCCAGGGTCTCGCTGATAGGTTTCAAAATCTGAACGTACTCAGAATAGACTTGATCTAAACTGGCGAGTCTGAGGAACTTCAATGCGTTTCACCCTCTCGATGGCAATCTTTGGTTGAGCCCTTGATCTTTTCCAACGCGTGCGGTATCGCACCGAGTATGGCCTTCAAATTCTGCTCCACTGCGCTCGGACTACCCGGCAAGTTGATGATCAAGGTCTCTCCCCTGATCCCCACCACCGCGCGTGACAAAACGGCAGTAGGCGTTTGTTTCATTGCCTCGAGCATCATGGCCATCTCCATGCCGTAGAGTCTCTTTTCGATTAGTCCCATCGTTGCTTCGGGCGTCACATCCCGAGGTGATACCCCTGTACCACCACAGGTAATCACCAAATCGAATCCTGCCTCACACAGTTTCAAGAGTTCTCCACGTATCGATTCAACTTCGTCTGGAACGATCGATTCAGCTTCTATGTTACCACCTATTTGTCCAACAAGCTTTGCAACGGTGTTTGCGTTCTTGTCGATCATGGTGCCTTGACTCACCCTATCACTCACCACCACGATGGCCACTCTCATCAAGATTCGACCTCCTCGACAACTCTTCCCAGATCGGAGATATCGTAACCCGAGGACTCAGAAACGACATTTTTGAAATCACTCGAAGCCATCACATCGAGTATGATTCCGAAACGTTCATCCTTGAGAAACTCTGGGAGGACCAAAAGATCGTACTCTTCCCAGCACAGAGGTACGAAGTCCAAGTTCATCAGCTGCGCTACGTACGATACAGCCAAGCCCACATCCGCGAGGTTTCTTTTGATTTTGAGAGCAACTGCCGCGTGCGTCAGTTCCTCTTTGTCGTAACCGTTTATCTGTCGTGGGTCTATCCCAAGTTTTGAAAGATAATAATCCAGCAGGATCCTGGTTCCAGAGGCTTTCTGCCTGTTCACAAACTTCACGTCTTTTCTCGCCAGATCGTGAAGCGACTTGATCGATTTCGGATTTCCTTTCTGGACCACGAGACCTTGGAGCCTCTTCACGAACTTTACGAGTACAAAATGTTTCATCATCTTCCTCAAGAAGGGTAGGTTGTAGGTTTCACTCTCACTGTCAAACAGGTGAACGCCCGCAAGGTGCGCGTAAGACTTCGCTATGGCTCTCACGCCACCGAGGCTACCGACGTTCACAACTGAGAGATTCAAACCGCGTTCGATGAGAAGATCACTCAGTCTATCGATGAGCGGATCGTTGCTACCGACGAAGAGCACCGTGTTGTCTATTCTCTTCCTCGAAGCTGTCAATAGAACTTGAACCTTCTTTCCCTCGTCTATCACCTCTTGACCCTTGGGTACGACGATCGTGCCGTCCATCTTGGTCAGCGAGGACATCGTGGCTGCACCTCTTTTTAGAGGAACGCAGACGTAACGATCCTTCACCTTCGCCAACATGACCCTGACGAACTCATCGTCACCGACAGAAGAAAACATTCTCGTCGCAACCTCGGCCTCCAGGAAATCTTCATTCGATTCGCTTGAACGGTACCACGCTTGCAGGATGGGTTTGACCACACGCTCGAGCACAGTGAAACAGGAAGCGGGAAAACCGGGAAGACCTATCACGGGCTTTTCCTCGACGATCGCGAGGATTGTGGGCTTACCGGGTCTGATGCTGAGACCGTGCACAAGAACTTCACCATGTTTTTCGAGCACACGGTAGACGTAATCTTTCTGCCCAGCCGAAGAACCCCCTATGAAAAGAACAAGATCGTGCGTTGGTAAGAGTTCTTGCAGGGCCGATGCCAACTTCGTCGGATCATCGCCGAGCGGATCGTGGACCTTCACGCTGGCTCCATGCCTTTCGAGGAAAGCTTTGACGAGTATGGAGTTAGTCTCAGGTATGGAACCTTCCTTTAGCTCACTGGAAGGATCGACGATCTCATCACCCGTGGGCACGACCACGCACTCAGGTTTCTTCACTACCTCCACTTCGAACACACCGGCGGCCAGCAACAGTGAAAGATCCTGCGGTGCGAGTCGATGGTACCTGCAGAAGAGCATATCGTACTCAACGACATCCTCACCGATCGTTCTGACGTTGTGAAAGGACGGCACAGGCTCGAAGATCTCCACCGAACCATCCTCCAAGAAATGGACATCCTCTATCATGATGACGGCATCGAAACCTTCGGGCATCGGTTGACCCGTGTTGACGATCGCGAAATGGTCTCTGTCAAGCCTCTTAGGTGCGTGTTTTGAGGCTTGAACCGTGTCGGAGGAGCGAACCGCTATTCCGTCCACCGCAGCCGAGTTGTAATGAGGAACGCTCCTGAGGGCAAAGACTGCACGTGCCAGAACCCTATCGAGCGCCTCACTGACTTTGATATTTTCTGCCCTCGGTTGGAAGAAGCCAGTCTCTCTCAGACGGCTCAAATACAGCTCCAGTGCCCGATCGAGATCCATTTTCTTTAGGTATATCTTTCTGTCCAGTGCTTGCACCTCCGACTAACATTCTACCTCCATGACGTGATAATATGTGTCGTGGGGTGAAACGATGAAGTTTTCCGAAGTGCGAATCGATCAAGAGTACTCGACAAGTTTTACCATCAGCGACGAGATGGTGAAAACGTTCGCAGAGATCACGGGTGACAAGAACCCTGTTCATTTGGATGAAGAGTACGCGAAGAACACGCGGTTCAAAAAGAGAATATGCCACGGTATGTTGGTAGCTTCATTGATCTCAAAGGTGCTCGGTATGGACTTCCCGGGCCCTGGAACGATTTTAGTCAGACAGCAACTGTCCTACAGGGCGCCAGTGTTCGTTGGAGAGACGGTGAAAGTACACGTCAAGGTTGTAGATAAGAAAGAAGAAGAACAGAGGCTCATCCTTCAAACGAACGTGATCAAGAGCGACGGAACGGTCGCGATCGAGGGGCAAGCGGAAGTTCTGATCGAACAGTGAGACCTCACGGACAACATTTTCTCAAGTGTGAAGACGTTGCACTCGAACTCGCAGACAGGTTGAACCCCCGCACCGATGATGTTGTTGTCGAAATAGGTTGCGGGAAAGGTTTCCTCACAAGGTTTGTGGCCCAGATTGGTTGTAAACTCATCTGTTACGAAGTAGATGAGTCACTGGGTGAAGAATTCAAAAGGAACGTGCCATTCGAGAACGTTGAGCTCAGGTTGAAAGATTTTCTTGAGGTAGATGTCGAGGAAATCAAAGGTGCACGTTTGTGCTACGGTAGCATTCCATACCAGATATCTTCAAAGATCATCCGCAAGGTGATCGAGCTTGGCTTTGAAAGGTGCATTCTCATCGTTCAGAAAGAATTCGCGGAGAAACTCATCATGGGTCGAGATAGGCGAAGGCACACTCTGATGACCGTTCTGGGTCAGACATACTTCAACGTCTCAATCCTCCGACGGGTGCCGAAAGGTTGCTTTGAACCTCCACCGAGGGTTGATTCTGCCATGATCGAGCTCGTCAGAAAGCATGTGCAACTGGATCTGGACGGTTATGAACAATTTCTGAAAAAGCTTTTCGTGAGGCCGAACAGGAGCGTGAAAGCGGTTCTCAAGGAGATGGATGTAGCTCAGTGTGAAATTTTCGAAAACGAGAGGATCTCTGATTTGAGCGCAGAGCAAGTGCTGAATATCTATTCGAGGTGGTCAAATGACGAGGGAAGAGCTCTTTGAAACTGTTCTGAACTCCATCGTTGAGGGCATCATAATTGTGGACAAGAAAGCGAAGATCGTTTTCATGAACAAGCAGGCGTCCATCATATTAGGCATTCCAGCCTCGAGCGCAGTTGGTAGGTACGTGGTCGACGCCATACCGAACACCAGGTTGCACATCGTCGTTCAGACTGGCAAGGCAGAGATCGATAACGTTCAGGACATAGGAGACGTGAAGATCATAACCTCGAGGATACCGATCAAAGACAGCAATGGAGAAATCATAGGTGCGGTCGCAATCTTCAGGGACATCACCAGCGTGCAGAAGATGCTCGAGGAGGTCACAAACCTCAGGGAGATGGAAGCACTGCTCAAGGCAATCATAGAGTCCACGAACGACGCGATATCTGTTGCCGATGCCGAAGGTAAGATCGTGATGGTGAACAAGGCCTACACCAAGATAACCGGTTATTCGGCGCAAGAGGTCATAGGCAAACCCGCCACCATAGACATTGCGGAGGGCGAAAGCATGCACATCAAGGTTGCACAAACCAAGCAACCGATATATGGAGCGAGACTCCTGGTGGGACCAACCCGCAAGGAGGTAGTGGTGGACGTCACACCTCTGTTCGTCAAGGGTCAGTTCAGGGGCAGCGTTGGCGTGATACACGATGTTTCGGAGATCGTTCGTCTGAGCAGAGAACTTGAAGAAATGCGCCGGATCATGAGGCGCATGAGTGCGAAGTATACTTTCGACAACATTGTTGCAGAGAGCACAAAGATGAAGATCATCATAGAACAGGCGATGAAAGTCGCACAAACCCCTGCGACAGTCCTGCTGAGGGGCGAGAGCGGCACGGGTAAGGAATTGCTCGCACACGCGATACACAACGCCAGTGAGAGGAAGGATCACCCCTTCGTGAGCGTGAATTGCGCGGCGATACCAGAGTCAGTCCTCGAATCGGAACTGTTCGGTTATGCCCCGGGCGCCTTCACGGGTGCCAAAAGGGAAGGAAAGAAGGGTTTGTTCGAAGAAGCACACAAAGGTACGATCTTTCTGGACGAAATAGGAAAGATGCCTTTGTCTGTGCAACCGAAACTGCTGAGGTTCTTGGAGACGAAGGAGATAACACCCGTCGGTGGAACAAAGCCCATAAAGATCGATGTGCGTATCATCGCCGCGACGAACATGAACTTGGAGAGGATGGTTCAGGAAGGCTCATTCCTACCAGATCTCTACTTCAGGCTCAACGTTTTTCCCATACACATACCCCCACTGAGGGAGAGAAGAGAGGACATACCAATGCTTGTGCAACACATTATAAAGAAGCTCAACCAGGAGTACGGAAGAACAGTGGAGGGTATATCTCCCGAGGCCTTGCACAAACTCATGTCCTACGATTGGCCCGGTAACGTGAGAGAACTCGAAAACATCATCGGCAGGGCCATGATAACGATGGAACCGGATGAGAGGTTCATCAGAGCGCACCATCTACCGCCGTTGAAACTGTCCTATCAAGCCCAAGAAGTTGCGGTTGACGTGAAGGATCTCAGACGCGCCTTGAGAGAGTACGAAAAGGGATTAATAATGAAGGCACTGGAACGGAACGACTGGGACGTGCAAAAGACCGCCAGAGAGATCGGAATGAGTGTCAGGACACTGTACCACAGGATGAAACTGTTGCAGATCGTGAGGCCGATGAGTAAGAGACGTCAGTCTTAAACTTTGCTAAAAGCTGAGGTAATTCATACGCCGTAGTATTTGTAATGAGAGGTGATCCCATGCAGAGATCGAAGAAGAACCTCAAGACACTGTCCCAATACGAGTTGTTAAAGCTTCTCAAAGACGGGCAAGAAGAAGCGAAAGAGGAGATGTTCAGGAGGATGTCCTTGGAAAACGGTGAGGGAAATGGAAGAAAATCAAAAGAAAACAAGGAGCCATAGTTTCGTAGAACTGAGAAATTTCTCTCTGATCATAGACAATGTGCCAGTGCTGAAGGACATAAACCTCTCCTTCGAAGCGGGACAGCTCACGGTCATTTACGGTCCAAGAGGCGCGGGTAAATCCGCCCTGCTGAGGTCGTTGTCGAGACTCAACAGGGAAATCTATGAAAACGTCGATTCGTCCGGAGAGTTGCTCATAAACGAAAAGCCCATACAAGTCTACGACAAGAAATTGCTCAGGCAAATGGTATCTTACGTTGAACCTTCTTTCGTGGAAGCCATGGACGAGTTGACCTTCGCTGATTTCATAAAGATAACCCTTTCCGACTCCAAGGCCTCCTTGGAAGATTTCGCTTCCGAACTCGACAGACTTGGGATACTCAAGTTTCTCAAGCGTGAACTCAAAACGCCCATCAGGCAGTTCTACACGATGGAAAAGATCATGCTGCTGCTCTTCGCGGCGATCGTGAGAAAGTCCATCATTGTTGTGTTCGACTGTATACTGGATCACTTGGACGACGACACGTTGATCCCGGTGCTTAAGGAACTGTTGAACATAAAGCAAGACAGGATAGTTGTTCTCAGCACCAGACAGAAATTGAGATTCCTACCGATCGCCGATCAGTTCGTAATGATGAAGAGTGGTAGAATCGAATACAGAGGACCTGCAAGAGAATTCGTGCTGGAGAGGTGAAACGTTGAAGGTCATAACTGTCACGCTGAATCCCGCCCTTGACAGGGAGTTCATAATCGAAGGGTTCACCGTGAACGCTTATCACAGGATCAAGGGCCAGAACCACATGATGATGAACCCTGGCGGCAAGGGTATCAACGTTTCCATGGCCTTGGCGAAGCTGGGAGTTTCCTCGATCGCCATAGGAATAATCGGAGGATACACAGGTCGTGTGCTTCTAACTGAGCTGAACAAAGTGAGTCCACTCATCAGCACCAGTTTCGTGCACATAGAGGAGGAAACGAGAGAGAACATCGTGATCGTCGATCCGGTTAACCACACCATGACTTCCATAAATTCTCCGGGTCCGAGAGTGGACAGGAAGGCAGTCGAGTTACTCTTGAAACGCTATGATATATACCTTTCCAGAGCCGAGGCGGTTGTACTATCCGGAAGCTTACCACAGGGGTTGACAGGTGAAATCTACGGGAAGATGGCGAAGAAAGCCAAAGAGAAGGGAAGAATGGTGTTCTTCGACATGATCGACGAGTACTTGACGGAAGCTTTGGAGATCTGCGTCCCGGATGTTGTCAAGCCCGATGTGAGGGGGAGTCTCACAATCTTGGGAGAACGCTTGGAAAGCCTTGAAGATTACGTTGAGGCTGCGGCTAACCTCGTGAAGAGGGGTTGCAAGCTGGCCGTTGTTTCGTACGAAATCAAGAACGACGTGGTCGCCACCCAAGATGGTGTGTGGTTGATCAGCACTGAGGAGAAGGTCGATCCTGAGAACATCTTAGGCGCTGGTGATGCCTACGTCGGGGCGATGGTTTACAAGAGACTGACAGAAAGGAATGCGAACATGCTGGAGGTCGCAAGGTTCGGTTACGCTGCCGCACTTGCGAAGACCAGAAAACTCGCTAAGGAGATGCCCGAGTACGAGGAAATAAGTGAGGCTCTCAAATCGTGCAGACTGGAACGCCTCAGATGAGGCAGGGATGATACCGTGAGGGTCTACGATGTGATGGTCAGGGATGTGACCGCCGTCACACAGGATGAGACTGTCGAGAACGTGGTGCGAATCATGGCCACTCAGTTTTTGAGTGGGATCCCCGTCGTTACTGAGGACATGAGAGTCATAGGTTTTGTGAGCGAGACCGATGTAATACGCGCTGCAATACCAGGATATTTTTCACTTCTGCAGTCTACAACTTTCATCCCCGACATGAGTCAGTTCCTCAAGATGGCTGCCAAGTTGAAGGACAAACCGATTCGAGAAATCATGACGCATCCCCCGCTCGTGGTGAACGAAAACGCTTCTCTGGCTCATGTCGCCGATTTGATGATAAAGCACAACGTGAAGATCCTTCCCGTTGTGGACGAGCACGGTCGGTTGTTGGGTGTGATCACGAGGACGAACATCGTGAGGGCAGCAATGGAAGGATACCTATGAGGGCCTTCGTGACATTTCTGGGGTGCAAGGTGAACCAGTACGAGACTGAGCTGATCATAGAACAGCTCGAACGTGCTGGAATAGTGGTTTCGCCACAACCAATCGACGTCGACATATGTATCGTGAACACTTGCATGGTAACCAATGAAGCCGCGAGGCAGTCCCGTCAGTTGCTGAGGAAACTCAAAAGAATGAATCCAGATGCACTCCTCGTAGCTACAGGTTGTTATCCTCACTTGGACGTGCAGTCCATAATGGACTGTGGGGTCGATTTGGTACTCGGAAACAAAGAAAAGAAGGAGCTCGCGAAGCATATAAACGAGTGGTTCCAGAAAAAGGAACAGAAGGCATTGGTCTCACAACCAGATTACGAAATCGACGAACGAGTGAACAGTTTCCTCGCAGATCGAGTCAGAGCCTATGTGAAGGTGCAAGACGGATGTGACGAGTACTGCACTTACTGCATTGTACCGCTCGCCAGAGGTAGAAAGATCAGGAGCAAGCCGGCAGAAGTTGTGATACAAGAAGTGAAGCATCTCGTCAGTTTAGGTTACAGAGAGATCGTTCTCACGGGAGTGAACTTGGGCAGGTATGGTCGAGACATCGACAGCAACTTGGCCCGTCTCGTGAGGCAATTGTTGGACGAAGTGTTGGGAGACTTTCGAATCAGGCTCAGTTCGATAAACGTACAGGACATATCGGACGAGCTTATAGAGTTGTTTGAGAACAATGAGAAACTGTGTCCTCATCTGCACATACCAATCCAGAGTGGTTCGAACAAGATCTTGAAGGCCATGAACCGGAACTACACGGTTGAACAAGCTTTAGCGCTTTTCGAACGCTTGCGCAGCAGAGATCCTTTCTTTTCCATAACTACGGACATGATAGTGGGCTTCCCAGGTGAAACCATCGGAGACTTCGAAAAAACCTTGGCACTCGTCAAAGAAGCTATGTTTTCCAGGGTACATGCATTCAAATACTCCGAAAGGCCAAACACACCAGCGGCGCGCATAAGGCAGAAGGTTCCGCCCGAAGAAAAGGACAGGCGAATGAAACTGCTCAGAGAGATCGCAGAGAAAGTCGCAGCGGATTACTGGGCAGCATCGGTGGGAAAAATCAGAACGGTGCTTGTGGAAATGAGCAAGAACGGTGTGAGTTACGGGTACGACCAATATTACGTTCGTCACGAGTTCGTGTCGGTCGGTACCAACGCTCTAAGGAAGGTTGTTGTGAAGAAACAAAACGGAACAGGGGTGGTGTCGCAGGTTGTTGATTTGGAGAAGAACATGGTCGACTGAGGCCGAAACCAAGTTGGACATAGACGAACCAGGTTTTCTGTACGGGGGCGTGGCTTACGAAACCTTGCGAACGTACGATATGAGACTCTTCGCCCCCAAATATCATTACGAAAGACTACTGAACACGCTGTCACACATGGGTCTCGATCTGTCTTTGAACTACCCAACCTTCAAAAGAATACTCGAAGAAGGTGTTCAAAGGCTCGGCAAAGAAGCCTCAATCAGGGTCGTTGCCGTACCCAGAGGGAGGTTCAGCGCCTTCGAATACGCACCCAGCCACAGTGAGCTGATCGTTTACGTGCGTGAGCTTAAGTTGGAACCGCTGGGTTACGTCAAGGTGGAGGTGAGCAACGTGAGGAAAATAGATCCACTGTCTACACCTGCCGATCTCAAGGTTGCGGGCAGAACGGACATCCTCTTGGCCAAACGCTCCAAAGGCGATGCTTACGACGTCATAATGATTGGGAGTCGTGGGCAGGTGTGTGAGGGAACCTTCACGAACGTCTTCCTCGTGAAAGAGGGCAAGGTGATCACACCAAGCATCGACAGCGGTATACTACCTGGGATAACAAGGTTGAACACGCTGAGGTTGTGTCGAACTCTCGGTATAACGGTCGAAGAACGGTGGGTTGAGCTGTCTGAACTTTACGGTGCCGACGAGCTATTTCTGACGCACACGAGTAGAGGTATAGTCCCGGTGAACGAGATCGATGGATGGAGGCGTTACGAAACCGAGCTTGGTCGATTCTTGTCGAGCAGGTTTGAAGAATTCATCAAAAGTGTTGGAGAGAACTGGGAATGAAAAGGTTGAGCGATGTTTTCGAAGGTCTCACCAAATCCGACCCACTCTTCAAGAATCTGAAACTCAGGTTGGTACTCTCGGACCTTGCGGGTATTTTGGGCGAATCACTTGCTAAACATTGTCGTTTTGTGGAATTCTCCAATGGAACGGTTTTCTTCACTTGTGACAGCGACGTGTGGTTGACCGAAGCTCGCTTCATGTCGAAAAAGATCGCTGAGAAGATCAACGAAAGACTGGGCGAAAGAATGGTGAACAACGTCGTTTTCAGGAGGGATCCAAATGGCGATCGACTATAGACCGGAAGACATAAAGGTGCTCAAGGGTATCGAAGCGGTTCGCTTGAGACCCGGCATGTACATAGGTTCGACTGGAAAGAGTGGGCTCCATCACTTGTTGTACGAGATCATCGACAACAGCATGGACGAAGTCATGGCTGGAGCGTGTGACAAGATAAAGGTGGTTCTTCACGAGGACGGTTCTGCTGAGGTTGAGGACAACGGCAGGGGTATTCCCATCGAGGTTCATCCGGAGACCGGAAAGAGCACGTTGGAGACGGTCATGACAGTGCTTCACGCCGGTGGAAAGTTCTCCAACTCCGCTTACAAAGTCAGTGGAGGGCTCCACGGAGTGGGAGCCTCCGTGGTGAACGCGTTGTCCGAGGTCATGGAGGTGTGGGTTCGCAGAAACAGAAAGGTTTACTATCAGAAGTACTCGAGGGGCGAGCCATTGTGTGAGGTGAAGGAACTCGGAGAGACATCGGAGCGTGGAACGATCGTGAGGTTCAAACCGGATCCTGAGATATTCTCAACAACGGAGTTCGACCCCGACATCATCGAGAATAGGCTCAGAGAACTTGCCTTCCTGAACCCTGGCTTGACAATAGAGTTCGAGGACAGGATAAACGACTACAAAACCAAGATGAACTACGTGGGCGGCATAAAAGAATACGTCAGCTACGTCGTGAAACACTCCAACTTGAAACCCCTGCACGACATCGTACACATCTCGGATTCGCACGAGGACATAAAGGTAGAGATAGCCTTGGTCTACACCGCTTCACAGGATGAGGAGATAACCTATTCGTTCGTGAACAACATCCGAACCATAGACCACGGAACACACGTGGTGGCGTTCAGAAACGTTCTCACGAGGTTACTCAACGACTATGGAAAGAACTTGGGTTACCTACGCAAAGACGAGGCATTCTCGGGCGAAGACGTCAGAGAAGGTCTTGTAGCTGTTGTGAGCGTTTTGATGCCGAATCCAGAGTTCGAGGGTCAGACGAAGGGTCGGTTGGGAAGCGAGAGCGCGGGAACCGCTGTGAGCAAGATCGTTAAGGAACGTTTGACGGAATTCTTCGAGATCAACAAAGCCGTGTTGAAGGTCATACTCGAGAGAGTGCAACAAGCGAAGAGGGCAAGGGAAGCAGCGAAGAAAGTCAGAGAACTCGTGAAACGAAAGAGTGCCTTCGATGGGGCGGCACTGCCTGGAAAACTCGCAGACTGTGTGACGAACGATGTGGAAAAATCCGAACTCTTCATCGTCGAGGGTGACTCTGCAGGTGGTTCTGCGAAGCAGGCGAGAGACCGAGAGTTCCAAGCGATATTACCTTTGAGGGGAAAGATCCTGAACGTGGAGAAATCTTCGATACAGAAGTTGCTCAGCAACGAGCAGATAAAAGACATAATCGTCGCGGTGGGAACTGGGATTGGAGAGAGATTCGACCGAACCAAACTGCGTTACGGTAAGATCATCATCATGACGGATGCCGACGTCGACGGTGCACACATAAGAGTTCTCCTTCTGACCTTCTTTTTCAGGTACATGAGACCACTGATAGAAGAAGGAAGGATCTACATAGCCGTTGCACCACTCTACAGAGTTCAGCTGCCAAACAGAATCCTGTATTTGTACAGCGACGAAGAATACCAAGCTCTGATGAAAGAACTCAACGGTTCGCAGAAAGTTGAGGTGCAACGCTACAAAGGCTTGGGAGAGATGAACGCGGAGCAACTTTGGGAGACAACGATGGACCCTGTCACAAGACGTTTAATTCGTGTTACGATAGAGAATGCGGAGGAAGCGGATGCGCTGTTCGAGATACTCATGGGGGAAGACACGGTCGAGAGGAAGAATTTCATTGAACGACACGCTTTGAAGGTGACTTATTTGGATGTATAATTCTAAAAAAGCGGTGATTTTCGTTGGCGTTCTCTGTTCGTTGTGTGTTTTCTTTTTTGCGGCCAGGTTTGTGAACTTTTCAGCCAAACCAAGGGGGGAAGAACGTGTTTTCTTGGTGGCTCACAAGGGAAGGTTGTGGTGGGTGGGACGGAGTGGGAAGTTGGTTGAAACTGCAAAAGCAGGGGATGTTCTATCCAAAGCGTACGTGAGTGGTTTGGAGATAGTGAATGCGCGCCTTGATGAGAACAGTTTACGGTTGATAGAAAAGCTGAAACCAGCTTTAGATAGTCCGTACGTGGTTGAGGTGCTTCCAAAGGAGAAGAGAGTCTTGTTGCTGAAAGGCGTGTCGGTGAGGTTCAACGAGTGGGAAGATCTGCTCAGAAACTTGCAGGCGTTACCCGAGGCGATCAAGAGGATGGAGCCCAAAGGGGAGTACTTTTTGTCCCCACAAGGGCTCTTCTACAAGCTAAGGGGTGGGGACGATGAGAAAAGGTGAAACCTATTGTCTGATTGACATCGGGAGTCACACGTGCAAAGGTGTGGTCCTCAGGCATACACCACAAGGCTTGGAAGTGCTGGCGAAGGGATCTGTGAAGTCGAGAGGAATAGAGGGGGGCGATGTCAGGGATGTGGCTGCGGTCATTGAAGTGATCGAGTCGCTGGTCAGTGAACTCGAACAGGAATCGAGAGTCAGGCGTGCGGATTTCATAGTCTCGAGCAGCCACAGCAACGTTCGATTGATTGATCACGGCACGGAGTTGAGCCTGTCGGAAAATGAGAAGAAGACGGTGGACGAATCGATAACTGACTCGCTCAAAAAAACTGCAGAAGAAGAATTATCAAGCAGTTACAAGCTCTTACACTTCTATCCGAAGAGGTACATCGTGGATGGAACAAAGTACGTGCTGAACCCGGTTGGGATGAACGCGAACAAGGTTCGTTTCGAGGTAGCCGCCATCGTGATGGAGAAGGACTCTGGTTCGGTTTTCGATTTTCTGTCTGACACTTTGCCAGAACCTCTCTTCGTTGGACATTCAAGTCTCTTCGCGGCCGAGTGTGCCTTGAGCGATGTAGAAAAGGAAAACGGGGTTTGCCTCGTCGACCTTGGACACGTTCACACCTTTGTGGTGATTTACCTTGCTTCCGTCCCCGCTAGAGTACAGGTGATACCGCTCGGAATCAAGAACGTTCTTCGCGATATATCGATCGTGCTCGGAACATCGATAGAAGAAGCAGAACGATTGCTCAGGTCCGAAGGAAGTGCCGTTTACGGAGAATCATCGTACGCACAACAAGCGGTTGAGTACAGGGGACTGGACGGTAGAACCCTCAAGACCACCACGAAGGAGGAACTTGCGCGGATAATACACGCCCGTCTGAGGGAAATACTCATGAAAGTCAGAAGAACGATCAGAGAGTTCGCAATGCAGAATCCTATCAACGTGGTTGGGAAACTGCCAGGCGGAATTGTATTCGTGGGTGGGGGAGCCAAAATCCCTCGGCTCATAGACCTGGCTTTGGACGTGTTCGAAGGCCCAGCACGTGTTGGAACGTTCAACGTCACGAATGTACCCATTCTGAACGATGACGATGCCGCGGACGATCCTGCGCTGTGTGGCGTGTTGGGGGGGATAGTTCAACTCTTGAAGCAGAGTCAACCCATTGTTTCAACAAAGACATCGAGTTCGAAAGAGGGTTTCTTCAGGAAACTCGTTGAGATGTTCAAGAGTTTGTGGTGAACCCGAGGAGGCGATCCTATGCCTTTCGAGCTGAGCAAACAAGAGAAAGGTAAAGAAACCGAGAAATTGACGAGAAAGAGAATCCCCATCATAAAGGTTATGGGGGTCGGGGGTGCTGGCAACAACGCAGTGAATCGCATGGCCAAGACGGGTTTGAAGAACGTCGTGCTCATAGCGGTGAACACGGACGTGCAGGTGCTCGAAGAAACCGACGCGGATCTGAAGATTCAGATAGGAGAACGCAGGACCCGTGGTCTTGGGGCGGGGGGAAATCCAAAGGTTGGCGAAGAAGCCGCACTCGAGAGTTTGGACAAGATAGAACAGGTCCTGAAAGACACCGACATGCTCTTTCTCACTGCTGGGTTCGGTGGTGGCACTGGAACGGGTGCCACACCTGTCATAGCCGATGTGGCGAGAAAGATGGGCGTGTTGACGGTTGCCGTTGTCACCACCCCGTTCTACTTCGAAGGCAAGGAACGCTGGCAACGGGCCATAGAAGGCTTGAGAAAACTGAAACCCAGCGTGGATACACTCATCAAAGTCTCCAACAACAAGTTATTGGAAGAACTACCTGCGGACGTGACAGCGGTCGAAGCGTTCGCCACAGCCGACGAAACTCTCCATCAAGGTGTGAAGGGGATTTCGGAGCTCATAACCAAGAGGGGTTACATAAACCTCGATTTCGCCGACATAGAATCGGTGATGCGAAACGCTGGGGTTGCGATGCTTGGCATAGGCATAGGGAAGGGTACGAACAGGGCGGCTGAGGCCGCCAAGAGAGCCATGACGAGCAGACTCATGGAGCAACCTGTGGAGAATGCCAAGGCGATAATACTGAACGTCTCGGCACCCAAGACAGTCCAGTTGAGAGAACTCCATCTGGCCGCCTCGATCGTGAGACAGAGTTGCAGCGAAGATGCGGACGTCAAGTTCGGCTTGATCATCGACGACGAGCTCAAAGAAGACGAAATGAAAGTCACAGTCATAGCGACTGGATTCGACCAGGAAGAGAGGATACTCTTCCCCGAGATGGACATACCTGCGATCTACAGGTTGGGTTTGGGAGACATGACGAATGCCTGACCGAGTCAGGTACAGACGGATCGGTGAGGTTCTCCTCGAAAAGGGCATCATAACGAAAGAACAGCTCAACAGAGCTCTGGAACACCAAAGAATAACAAAAAAACCTCTCGGTGAGACGCTCGTTGAGCTGGGATACGTGACGTGGGAAGAACTCACCGAGGCGTTGGCGGAACAGTACAACTTGCCTGTGCTCAAAGATCCCCAGAGAGCCATTCCAGCGGAGGTTTTGAACAGTTTACCCAGAGCCTTGATAGAAGAGCTGCGCACCATTCCCATCGACAGGCGCGATGGTCAACTCGTACTCGTGACCGACAGCGTTCTCAACCTGAGCAGGATCAAAGAAGAAGTGAAGTTCATCACCGGTCAAGAACCATTGATCTATCTCGTGACACCCTCTCTCTTCGCGCTCATGTACAAACAGCACGTTCAAGGTGGAATCGCTGAGCTGGCACAACATATCTTGGTGTCGGAGGAATCTGAGCCTGAAGTGTTGACGATGGAGGAAACTGAAGAGCTCCAAGCAGAACCCGAGGCACCGATCATCAAGATGGTGAACGCCCTCATCCAAAAGGCTGTGCAAATGGAAGCGAGCGATATTCACATAGAACCTTTCAGGAACTACGTGCGTGTGAGGTACAGGATAGACGGTCTGCTTCGCAAGATAATAGATTATCCCAAGGCTCAACACAGCGCAGTGGTCACACGAATAAAGATCTTGTCGGGACTGGATATATCCGAGAAGCGCTTGCCTCAGGATGGTAAGTTCTACATGAGCATGAAGGGTGAACAGTACGATTTCCGTGTTTCGACGATGCCATCGGTTCACGGAGAAAAGGTAGTGATGAGAATACTCAAAGTCTCCGCAGCCTACAAGCAGCTCGAAGAGCTCGGTTTCAGTGAGTACAATTACAAGTTGACCTCCCAGCTCCTCATCCGGCCCAACGGTATCATCTTGGTCACGGGACCCACTGGTAGCGGCAAGTCCACCACGCTCGTTGCCATGATAAACAAACTGAAGGACATCACTGCCAACATCGTGACGGCCGAAGATCCTGTTGAATACACCATAGATGGTGTGACTCAGTGTCAGGTGAGCCCAGAGATAGGCTTGACCTTTGCAAGGTTTCTGAGGTCTTTCCTTCGCCAAGATCCCGACATCATAATGATCGGTGAGATGAGGGACAAAGAGACCGCGAATCTGGCAATCGAAGCGGCACTGACGGGACACCTTGTGCTCAGCACGCTGCACACGAACAGTGCTGCCGCCGCGGTAGACAGGCTGGTCAACCTTGGTGTCGACAGACATCTCTTGTCCACAGCTTTGATCGGTGTCGTGAGCCAAAGACTCGTGCGGAAACTTTGTGAGAATTGCAGGATCAAGGCACAGCTGAGGCCGGAGTATTTGCAGATGTGGAAAGAAGTTTTCCCGGATCTGGAACCAGTGGAATACACCGTTGGTCCTGGGTGTGCAGAGTGTAACGGTATGGGTTACAAGGGAAGGGTTGCGGTGGGTGAGGTCTTGGTGCTCACTAGAGAGATCAAGGATGTGATAGTTGCCGGTGGAGGCGAAAGGGAGATATACGATCTTGCGTTGCGGAAGGGCATGCGTCCGATGTTCATCGATGGTTTCGAAAAGGTCCTGAAAGGGATCACATCCTTCGAAGAAGTGCTCAGGGTGACCACTTCGATATGAAGTACCTCTCGAGGGATCCTGAGAGCTGGAGAAAGAAGGAGCAAGAAATTGTAAAGAGAGAACAAGAGAGAACCCAGAAGTACCGTAGACGTGGGTTTTATTTTTTATTGTTGAACATCGTGGTCGTGTTCATCTTCTTTTTCGGTATCAGGAGTTACTACGCTCAGCTTTCCATAGAGAAGGCTCCAGCGAGCCAACTTTTGATACAGTGCGAGGACACACATAGCGTCGGTGTTCCACTCGATGTGCAAGTTAGACTCTACAACAACACAGAAAAGAGACGCGAGATCGTCATATCAGACTTCACGTTTCAGATTTTCAACGCCCAGAAGCAACAAGTGTACAGTTTCAAACAAACACAACCTGTGAAAAGCGTTTTTGAGCCATTCACGAGTCGTCTTCTCTTCGACCTCAAGAGAGAAAAGGAGATAACGACCCTCCCATCCGGAGAGTACATCATCTACGTGGAAACGAATGTGGATGGCAAGAAGGTTTCCACGGAGAAGAGATTTGTGAGTGTTGAGCGTTACCAGTTGATTGTGGAAAACCTGAAAGATTTTTACTTCGTGGGTGAAAAAGCCCAACTGAAGGTCAGCTTGGTGAACCAAACTTCACGTGTTCAAAATTTGAGGATAGATCCTCTCAACATCACTCTGAGGCAGGACGGCAAGATCGTCTGGCACAGTACGGTCCAAGTCAAGCCTTTTTGGCAGGACGTGAAGATCGGTGAGATCGTTGAACTGGTGGAGAATATGACCGTACCTTTCGACAAAGAAGGCGTTTACTCGATACAGTTCGAATGCGTGGTGAACGGTTCAACGAACTCGTTGCTCTTGCCAGTGGCGAGCATCGGCAGCGGCGAGAAGAATTTGAAAAAGGTGAAGATCTACACGGATGCACCAAAGATATACAACTTGAGGAGTCCTTTGCAGTTCTCGGTCTATCTTTTGAACGAATCCAAGGAGGACGTTTTTCTTGAGGTTGAAGAAATAGTTGTATCTCTGCTCCCCTCTTCTTTGAATTTCAGAAAGGGACCCGTGCGCATGTGGTTGACGCCGTATTCTAAGTATGAAATCTTCAGGTTTTACCCCTACAGCGTGCCTGCCATCACACAGCCGGGTAACTACAAACTCTTGGTGAAGGTCACGACCAAAAACGATCGCCTCGATTTCGAAACGACATTACAGGTGAACGAGTAGAATATCATTTGGAGGTGCTTTCATATAGAAGTTCACACGTTGGAAAGACTCGATTACGACAAGTTTTTATCCTTGCTCGCAAGTTACGCTGTGACACAGCTCGGAAAGAAGTGCGTTCGCTCGTTGAGGCCAAAGAAAGACCCAGCACAGGAACTGAAGTTTGTGGAAGAAACCATACAACTGCTTAGATCGTCGGAGAGTTTGCTGCCGAACAACGTTGGCAGCGTGGACATAGAAGACGTGTTGGAGAAGCTGAACTCAGGTTCGACGCTCGAGCCACAGGAACTGTTGAGAACGGCTGATGCGATCGCCGTTGTAAACGTTTTGAAAGACAGATTTGATAGGCTCCCAAATTCCTTCTCGATCAAGGCGCTTGCCCAAGCCATCGAACCCGCCATGCACGTGGTTGAGGAGATTCACAGATGTATCGATCCGAACGGTTGGATAAAGGACGAAGCGTCTGAAAATCTGAAAGAAATAAGACAGCAGATGAGGTATGCACTCGAGGAGATCAAGAGAAAGAGCGATTCTTTCATCAAGGCGAACAAGATTTTCTTGCAGGATCCCATCTGTGTTCTCAGGGATGGCAGGCACGTCTTTCCCATCAAGGCCAGCCACAGGGGACAAGTCAGGGGAATAGTCCATGGCGTGTCGTCTTCGTCTGCGACTTGCTTTGTTGAGCCTGACGACTTCGTGCCCTTGAACAACAAGCTGCACGAACTCAGAGAAGAAGAGGCAAAAGAGATCAACAGGATTCTGAGAGAGTTGACCGCACTCGTCAGGCAGAACATCAGGCGCATCGAAGCGGGATTGAATTTCGTTGCGACTGTCGATTCTCTCCACGCCAGGGCGCTGTTCGCCATCGATCAGAAGGCCATCGTCGTCTATCCTTCATCGAGGAAGGTTGTGAGACTCGTTCAAGCCAGGCATCCCTTGCTCGATCGTTTGAGGGTCGTAGCCATAGATCTGGAGCTAGTCGAAGACAAGGGTGGCTTGATCCTCACAGGTCCCAACACGGGTGGAAAGACGGTTTCCCTCAAGACCATAGGCCTCTTCTGCTGCATGATGATGGCCGCGATTCCTCTACCTTGTGAGCATGGTAGTGAGATCTTTGGCTTTGAGAGCATCTTTGCGGATATCGGTGACGAGCAGAGCATAGAACAGAATTTGAGCACATTTTCATCTCACTTGAGGAACATTTTGCTCGCACTCAAGTTCGCCAACGAGAACAGCCTGGTCCTTCTCGACGAACTGGGTGCCGGAACCGACCCAGTGGAGGGAGCTGCACTCGGGCTCGCAGTGATAGAACAGTTGAAGCGAATCGGCTGCAAATTCGTGGTCACGACCCACCTGACACCGATAAAACTTCGTGCGGTCAACGACGAGAAATTGGTGAGTGCTTCTTTGGAGTTTGATCCCGAAACACTGATGCCAACTTACCGAATCCTCATGGGTGTGCCGGGTGGTTCCCACGCACTCGAGATAGCGCAGAGGTTGGGACTCGACGAGTCTTTGCTCGAGACGGCAAGGAGTTATTTGGGGAAAGATTACATCGAAGTAGAAAAGGTTGTCGAAGAGTACCAAAAGCAACTGGCTCTCATGAGAAAGAGAGTCGAAGAACTCGAGAACGAGCGTATTAGGTTGGAAAAGCTGAAGCGTGAGTACGAAGAGAAATATCAGGAGCTCAAGCAGAGAAAGATAGAGGAACTCGACAAGGAACTCAAACAACTGTACGATTACATCAAGCAAGCCAAGAGGGATGTCGATGAGACCATACGTTCGATCAAGAATAAGGAAGATTTGTATAGTCTCAGGAGTGCATCGAAGCATTTCGAAAACCATGCAGCAAAGGTGAGGCAGATACAACTCAACCAAGAACCTGTCGAAGAATCACAGATATCGCTCGGTGACATCGTGAGACTTAGGAACGGTGACGCCGTCGGAAAAGTTGTCGAGAAGAGGGGAGACAAGTACATCATCGATTTCAACGGGTTGAGGCTTGAGGCACGCACGAAGAACCTGGTCAAAGTGGATCAAAAGGAAACGCAAGTTCAGCAGATGGTCAACACATTCAAAGCTGAACTGGAGAAACCCGAGATCGACGTGCGGGGTTTAACCGTCGAGGAGGCAGAACCTTTGATAGAGAAGTTCATCGATGATCTACTCATGTCCGACTTCAAGACTGGCTACATCATACACGGCAAGGGAACGGGCAGGCTCGCCGTTGGTATCTGGGAGATACTCAGAAGGGATTGCAGGGTCAAACGTTACAGGTTCGGTACTCCAAACGAGGGTGGCACGGGTGTGACGGTGGTCGAAATATGAAGAGCGTTTTCGCGTTAGACGTTGGAACGAGGAAGGTGGCGGGGCTCATCGGAACTTTCGAAGATGAAGTCCTGACCGTCGTCGACTATGAGTCTATGGAGCATCCGGTCAGGAGCATGTTGGACGGCCAAATACACGATATCAAGAACGTGGCGAGGATCATTGAGAAGATCAAGAAGAACCTCGAAAATCGTAACGATACCACGCTTGAGGATGTTGCAGTCGCGGTCGCGGGAAGGTTCTTGAAGACGCAGATCTTGGAGGCCAGCACGAAGGTTCCCACCGGCTTGGTCGATGAAAGAGTATTGAAAGAGCTTGAAGCACGCGCTCTTGCAGAAGTTTCTTTCTCAGACGATTCCGGAGCCAGTCTCTACTGTGCAGGTTATTCCGTCTTGGAGTACAAACTCGATGGCTTGTGGATCAAGAACCCGCTGGGTCACAGAGGTGATGAGCTTTACACCAAGCTCATCGTCGCGATGTTGCCCAACCAAGTCATAGACGCGATGATCAGCGCACTGCATCTTGCTGGTTTGAGGTGCTCCTTCTTAACACTCGAGCCCATGGCTGCTCTGGAAGTGGCGTTGCCGGACGAGCTGAGGTTTTTGAACATAGCCTTGGTCGACATCGGGGCTGGTACGAGCGACATCGCGATCGCTAAAGCTGGCACGGTCCTCGGTTACGACATGGTTGCACTCGCCGGTGATGAGATAACGGAGGCCATAGCGAAGCACTATCTGCTCGACTTCAGAACGGCAGAGTTGCTCAAGAGAAGTATCGGGCACATGCAGAGCATCGAGGTGAAGAACCTCACCGGAGAAACTATCCTTGTGGAAAGAACAGAGTTGGAGAGAATCATAGAGCCCGTCTTCACACAGATCGTAGACAGCATAGCCCAACGCATAGAGGCATTGAACTTGGGTAAACCAAGCGCCGTTCTGCTCGTAGGTGGGGGAGCAAAGCTTTCTCTACTGAGAGAAAAGCTCGCCGAGGTCTTGAAGCTCCCGAAAGAACGTGTGGCGCTCAAATCGGTCGAGGAGTTGGACAGAGTCAAGTCACTCAAAGAAGGTTTCGTGGGTAGCGAGTTCGTGACTTTGGCGGGCATCGCATACATGAAGGCGAAGGAACTTGGTTCCATCTACGATGTGGTCAGGTTGAACGGTGAGGATGTGAGGTTGTTGAAGTTCAATAGAGCCCCAACGGTCCTGCAATTGCTCACCCAGTCTGGCTACAGCATAAGAGACCTCATAGGTGAAGTCAGGCCGTCGTTCGTTTACACTCTGAACGGTGAATCCAAGATTGTACAGGGCACGGTTCGCAAGAAGTACCGCATCAAAGTCAACGGCAGGGAATGTGCGCTCCACGAAACGTTGAAGACCGGCGATGAGGTCGAATTGGAGTCGCTCGAGGGTGAAGCACTCGAACCACCGAGGTTGAAAAACTTGGTCAAAACTGTTCGAGTTTTTCTCAACGGAAGCGAGATCTTTGAAATTTTTCCCACCGTTCTGGTGAACGGCGAGAACGTCACAGATTTGGAAAGGCTCGTGAACGACGGCGACGAAATCGTGGTTAAATGGCCAAAGAAGGAAGAGATAGAACAGCTTTTGAACGAAAGGCTTGGCTTCATCAGATGCATCGTTGATGACCAGCCCACAGTTTTGCCAAAGTTCAAGTTGATCCTTCAAAGGGTAGAAGAAACACAAGAAGGTCTTTTTCATCACTTCGAGGGAACAGAGATGAAGGTGAAAGATCTGCTGCCTCGACCTCGGTCCATAACGGTGAAGTTCAACGGTAGACAGATCGAAATCATCCAGAAGAACCACACGGTCTTGGTCGACGGTGAGTATGTCAGCTCGGACAGAACCCTGTCAGACGGCATGAAGATTCAACTGCCGCAGTTTGCACCCATCGTTGCTGACGTGCTCGCCGGCGCGGAGATAGACACGAGGAACTTGAGAGATTACAAGATCAAGTTGAACGGGAGAGAGGCAAGTTTCGTGGACCCAGTCACTGAAGGGGACGAGGTAGAATTCATTGCCAGCTCAAAAGTTCTCGATGAAACCAAAGGAGCATCTGAAGCTTTCGGCGAATGAGTCCACCACTGAGAAAAATTCTCCCAAGCGATCAGTGAAGAACAACAAGCTTCATGGATCAATCTTTGATCTTGTACACCATATCTATTTTGACATCGTTTTTGGTGATATCGCTATTACTGTACGCTGTTAGATCAACACCGTTGAGTTCAAATCCTTGTTTTCTGTAAAACTCAGCTGCGCTGTTGTTCGTTTGTGTCTCTAACACGATCGCACGACAGTTCAGTTCTTGTGCAACTTGCTTGGCTTTTTCGATGAGCATTTTGCCAATGCCTTTGCCACGGTACTCTTCAAGAACTAATAATTCATGTATTCTGAGCCTGTTGTTCCAACTTTCTTTTGCAACAGTCATCCTCGCGACGATCTTTCCGTCCACCTCAACACCAAAGATCTGCGAGGTACCGTTGCTTTCATCGTCCATTCATCGCTCCCAGACGCATTCTCGATAGTCTTTCATGATCTCCTCTTCGCTGCTTTGACGCTTCAGTTCTATAACCCAGCCATCTTCAGTGTTCTTGACATCTACTTTGTAAAATCTGCTGCTGGACCATCTGAAATGAAGCTCGAAATCTTTCCATTCTTCTTTCTCGAGTTCGACAATTTTGATTGAAATGCCTCCAGAATAGATCGTTCAAACGCATGCGTCATCAGGAGAAAGTACGAGCGACCATGAAAAGCATCAACGTCGTTGGCTGCGTTCTTCTTTCGAGAAACTCACTTCTCGTAGGGCACACCGTCAGCCGCGGATGGTCGCGTCTTTCCAATGAAGCCAGCAATGACAATCAACGTTACAATGAACGGGAACATGTTGAACAACGGTTTCGTCGTCGATGCAACCCTGAGTAATGGGCTGCTCTGCAGTTGGTTCGCGAAGGCCTCTGAAAAACCAAACAGCAGGCTGGCCCACATCGCTCCCACGGGATTCCAGTTTCCAAGGATCATTGCCGCGAGCGCTATGAAACCACGCCCTCCACTCATCAGTTCGCGAAAGTTGCCCACCTCGCCTACACTCAAGAATGCACCTCCTAACGAAGCCATCACACCGCTCATGAGCACTCCGAAGTACCTCACCGCGTACACGTTCACGCCGAGCGTGTCCGCAGCCTCTGGATTTTCTCCCACAGTCCTCATTCTCAGACCCAGTTTCGTCTTGTAAATGACAAACCAAGCAACGAAAACGGACGCGAACGCCAAGTATATCATCGGGCTCAGCTCACCGATGGATTGCGCTAAGAACCTGTTCTTCATCAAAAATGGAATCTTCACCTCAGCGATCTTACCTACGATGTCTGTCTGACCAGGTCTTCCAAATATGGGTTCCATGAGAAAGCCCGTGACTCCCTGTGCGAGAAGTATGAGCGCTGTGCCAGAAACTATCTGGTTTCCCCTCCACGTTATGCTCGCCCACGCGTGCAACCACGCCATACCGAGTCCCACAAGAACGGCAAAGTAAACACCGATCCACGCGTTGCCCGTCAACCACGTGAAGACCACTGACACGAAGGCGCCCATGAGCATGATACCTTCCAGAGAGATGTTCACGACACCTGTTGTCTCACTGAAAACACCCCCGAGTGAAGCGAAGATCAATGGCGTGGCGGCCGTCAGAGTGAGTTTGTAGAACGCTGGATTGGTGAATATGTCTATCAGAGCGAGGAAAAGCCTCATTTGGCCACCTTCTTTCTCAAAAAGATGGTTCTGACGATGCGATCTGCTGCGACGAGGAATATGATGATCGCCTGAACGATCATGATGATATGCTTCGGAACCCCCACGAACTGCATCTCGTTCGAGCCGTTACGCAACGCGCCCATGAGCAGGGCAGCAAAGATGATGCCTATGGGATTGTTCTGTCCTATCAAGGCTATGGAGATACCGTCGAAACCCTTTCCACCAGAGAGAGTTCCCAAGAACCTGTGATGGACACCCATGACTTCTAATGTACCCGCAAGTCCTGCGAGTGCACCACTGATCGCCATCGCCAAAACTATGTTGTCTGCGAGCTTTATACCTCCATACTCCGCCGCGTACGGGTTGAATCCCGCCGCCTTCAATTCGTAACCTTTGCTCGTTTTGTCGAGCAAGATCTTCATCAGAATCGCAGCCAACACGGCGACTATGATTCCACTGGTGAGTTCCGTCGCCTGAACCACCATGAGTGGGGGTAGCTTAGCGCTCGACGCTAATTCAGGACTCTTGGGCGTACCAAAACCTACGCCCATGGGTACCGTTACGACGTAGCTCGAAAGATAATCCGCGATCCAGTTCAACATGATCGTCGTCACGACTTCGTGTGCACCAGTTTTTGCTTTCAGAAACCCTGCGATCGAAGCATAGGCAGCACCAGCGACCATGCCCACCAGCATCGTCAGGGGGATCGCCAGAACTGCCGGCATCCAACCGACGTTGATCGCGAAAGCCGTTGCGACCATAGCACCCACGATCATTTGACCTTCCGCACCTATGTTGAACAAGCCTGCTCTGAAGCCAAATCCAACGGCTAATCCGGTGAGGATCAACGGTGTCGTCTTCACGATCGTTGAAGCGATCGCCATCTTCGAACCGAGCGCCCCTCTTATCAGGGCTGCGTACGCAGTGATGGGGTTTTTTCCTATCATTAGAATGAAGAAAGAAGCGATGATCAATGCGACAACAACTGAAAGTACTGGCACGAGAAAGGACCAAAGTTTTTGGTTCAAGCCACACGCCCCCTGATTTCCTCTAATCTGTGATCAGCCATCATGAGGCCTATCTCTTCGATGGAAACAGCGTTTGGTTCCACTTCTCCCATGATCTGACCGTTGTACATAACGGCGATCCGATCCGCCAGTGAGAGAATCTCATCGAGCTCCATCGAGACGAGCAGTATCGCGACGCCCGAGTCTCGCAACTGAATCAATGTTCTGTGTACGAATTCGGTTGTCCGACGTCCAGACACCTTGTCGGCTGAGAAACCACCATGAGCTTCGGTTCCAGCCCCACTTCCCTCGCGATGACGAGCTTTTGTTGGTTGCCACCTGAGAAGTTGGCACCGATCATCCTCACGTTGTTCGGCCGGACGTCAAACCTGTTGAATAGTTCCTCCGCGAAGGTCAAGATCTTGTCGTGAGCGAGAAACTCACCTTTCGCGAATGGAGGTCTGTAGTGCCTGCTTAGGATCACTTTGTAATAAGCGGGAAATTGGAGCATCAAACCATACTTGTGCCTGTCCTCGGGAATGTGTCCCATGCCCATCTCCCTCAGTTCTCTGGGTGTCGCGTGGGTGACATCTTTTCCCAAGAAGTACACCTTGCCCGAAACAGGCTTTCTCAAGCCCGTCAGCGCTTCGACCAACTCTGTCTGACCTTTTCCCTCAACCCCAGCGATCGCATAGATTTCACCGGCCTTCACTTCGAAGGAAACACCTTTGACGGCTTCCAAGTTCCTGTAATCCTTAACGCGGAGATCCTCAACCTTCAAGACCACACCGTCCGGCTGGGCAGGCGTCTTCTCCACTGTGAAGACCACATCCCTACCCACCATCAGGCGCGCTATCTCCCTGGGGTTGGTTTCACCCTTGTTGAGCACACCTGTGACTCTACCTTGGCGCATCACCGTGATACGATCGCTGACCCGCATCACTTCGTTCAACTTATGCGAAATGAAGATGATCGTTTTCCCATTCTCTCTCAGCTTGAACATCGTTTCAAAGAGTTCTTCCGTTTCCTGAGGCGTGAGCACCGCCGTAGGCTCATCCAGAATGAGGATATCGGCACCTCTGTACAGGACTTTGAGTATCTCAACTCTCCGTTGCATGCCGACTGGTAGATCCTCTATCTTCGCGTCGACGTCAACGTGCAAGCCATAGCGCTCCGAAAGCTCCGAAACTCTTTTCCGTGCACGCTTCAGATCGAAAAGTGGCCCGATTCCTGTCTCGGAACCGAGCACGACGTTCTCTGCCACAGTCAAGTTGTTGACCAACATGAAATGCTGATGAACCATCCCAATACCCATCGAAATGGCGTCTCGAGGACCTCTAAAACTCACCTTCTTACCGAAGATGCGTATCTCACCAAAGTCAAGTTTCAGAAGACCGTAGAGTTGGTTCATGAGTGTGGTCTTTCCTGCACCGTTCTCTCCCACGATCGCGTGTATCTCACCTTTCAACACCGTCAGATCCACATGATCGTTCGCAACCACTTGAGGAAAGCGTTTCACTATTTGGATCATTTCGACGGCTTTCTCCACGAGCCAAATCCCTCTTTGAAAAGGCGCCCGAAGGCGCCCCACGATTTTCAGAACGGGAACGTTATTGCGGGAACTCGGAAGGCCTTGAGAGCATCCTCAGTGTCTGGGATCACCAATTTACCATCCTTTATGAGTTTCGTGAGGTATTCGAGCTCGGCGATGACTCTGTTCGGAATCATGCCTTTCGTGTACTTCATGGGGCTCACACCCGCACCGCCTTCTTTCACACCGAGAACCTTCAGTCCACCCTCGAAGGTTCCTTCCCAGGCAGACTTGACACCGTAGTACGACGCCATGGAGATGCCCTTCATGGCGCTGCAGAGCACGACTCCCGGAGCCATGTAGTCCTGATCGACGTCCACCCCGATCGCGAAGAAGCCTTTGTTGTTTTTCGTCACGTAATCAATTATGTCCACCAGCTTGTCGGAACCGACGAGAGCAACCATCTTCTCTCTTGCCGCCTCGATTCCACCGTTTCCACAAGCACCGGCCGCCAGGAAAACGATGTCCGCACCCTGCGCGTACTGAGCCATGGTGAGGTCCTTACCCTTCTTCGGATCCTCGAAATCGTTCGTGTAGCCCCTCAAGATGTCCACTTTTTTCTTGTGAAGCGTGGAGTAAATCTTAGCACCTGCTTCGTAACCGTAGCGGAACCTTTCGACTGGTGGAATCGGTATGCCTCCCACGAAACCGATCTTTCCCGCCGATGTCATCGCTGCTGCTATGTAGCCTGCGTAGAAGCCCGCGTGTTCTTCTTTGAACACGAAGCACAACACGTTCGGCAAGCTCGTACCTTCGGGTGGGACGATGTCGATCCCGACGAAATACACGTTCGGGAACTGTTTTGCGACCTTGAACAGCGCGTCGGTCATCATGAATCCAACTGCGAAGACCACTTCAGCCTCCTGTGCCGCCCTCGTGAGGTTGGGTATGTAGTCGGCTTGCTCGTAAGACCGTATGACTTTGTACTCGGCGCCGATCTCTTTCGCTGCCTTGACAATACCTTCCCAAGTTCCGTCGTTGAAAGACTTGTCGCCGAGACCTCCAACGTCTGTGACCATGATGACCTTGAACGCCATTGCGAAGACTGAGAGCGCAACGAGCAGTGACAGTACGAGCAATCTTTTCACCTCAACTCCCCCTTCTGAAGAGTTTTAAAAGATTGACACCCGCCACGAACATGGCGGTCAAAAAGACCAGCGGGTTGACCAACGAAGACGTTCGTAATGTGATCATGGGTGATGTTTGCTCGACGATCAACGTCAAACTGTGAACGTTCAACCATCCCAAGGCTGAGACAATCAAAAGGACGATCGATGGCCCAAGAGATATTTTAGGATTCAAAAAGAAGCCTGTCAAAAACACCAGGATCGTGATCAAAAAGATGGAGAGAGAATTCTTGTTGTTGAAAATTCTGACGTATGGAGCTGCCGTTTGCTGAGAATTTTCGAAAATCCGTTTTTCGAACGTGCTTCGCAGATCGGAAAGAATTGGATACTTCGTGCTGAACAAACCTTCGATGTGTTGTTTGAATTCTTGTCTCAGCCTCGGTGCCGAGTACTCCACCAGCCTCTCACTGTATCTGAGCAAAGAGTCGAGGCCCCTCTCAAAGTTCTTCATCCTTGATCTCTCGTCGAGCAGGTAGAACCTGAGCGTGTTCGACAGGGGTTGGAAGGTGTCGATCCTGTTCTTTGAGCCACTGTGGCTGAAGAAGCCAGAAAAGTCGTTGAAGAACGCCCCGTAATTCGATGAGAGGAGAATCTCTGTCACAACACCGCGTGAACTCAGGTTTGCCAGCGTTTCGACGAGATCGTTGACGATCGCCTTGGTGTCTTCCATACTCGTGTACATGGTTGAGGACAATCGCCTCACATACTGAGAAACTGGCGCAAGCTCGTCGACGTACAGTTCTCGTTTCAACAGATCGTAGAATCTAGACTGGAGAAATCCCTCATGCCTTTCCATCGATAGTTCTTCACACTTTGGCACCAGCGGAAAGATTGCTGCCAGTGCGATCAAGCTGATGCAGAGGGTGTCCAGCCATTTCGAACGTCTTTGTACTAACCTCAAAATTGCGAACACAAAACCCAAAACCAGCACCAAACCGTAAGCCAAGGATTCATACGTGGAGGTCGGATCGAAGAAAAAGAACAGATAGATCGATTCGAACACCAAAACGAAGTTCAAGAACAAAGTCCGAACCTTAGTGAACTTCATCGCTACGAGCAACACGAACGCGTACACCATGAACCTCAGCCACCAGTAACTCTTTGCAACCGGTGTGATCCTCTGTACGGTCTGTGCCACGCGCACCTGAAAGTTCGTGATGGGTTTGACGATGTTTCGTGCCACGAAGGCCGCTTCTCTGTTTATATGTGCGGAGACTCTTGTAGGGTCCTTTTTCACGTTCTCTACAACCCTCTCCAAGGCTTGGGCCAAGATCGATTGGATGTTGGGATCGGAATAGAAAGTGGTGAGATCGGCAAGGTGTTTCAAGTCGGTTGGAGGTGTGAAACTGTAATTAGAAATCTCCAACTGATAACTTTGAACCAGATCCAGCGGCGGTTTCTCTTCCGTGAGACCGATTTGGTAGGTAATGATCCAAGCGAAGAAGGATCTGGCTTCCCTGCTGACAACGTCCCTGTAACGTGTGAAGAAGTCGATGAACGAGGCGTTCTTCATAACAAGGTCTGAGGTCAAGCGTGTTTTCGCGAGCCTACTGGAAAGGTACGAAAGGAACAACGCTGCGGCGAGCTGCTACTCCTCAGTTTGGTAGTTGTACGAGGAGTAGATCAAGCTGAGGTAATACCCAAGATCGGGCATCGCTTCTCTCTTGCCCACACTGCCAGCGATCAGGAACCTGTAGTAACGATAGAGCGCGAAGTGTTCCAAAGATTCTACAGTTCTGATGAGAAATGGATTCTGGATCGAGCCGGACTCGTACTCACGAACCAGCTCGAGTTAAAGATCCAACGCATCTGACAGCTGAATTGCCGAACACGTCAAAGGCAAGATCAAAACTACAAGTAACAGAGCCTTCCTGAGCACCGTTCTACCTTCGTACGTTTCAATATTAGCATACGAGATACCGGATCTCAAATAGATGTTATAATGAGTTAAATCCGAGGGGGAAGACTATGAGAGTATTTATCTTCGACCAACCCAGAATTGAAGACGGTCAAGTGGTACACGATATAACTGAGATTAAATCAAGAAAGGCTCGGCAACTGTTGCTTTACTTCATCATCTTTCACGAACGGAGGATCCCTACAGAACTGTTGTGTGAAACTTTCTGGCCTGGCTTGGAAGAACGTTACGCTCGATCTTGCTTGCAGACAGCCGTATCTTCGATCAGACGCTTTTTTGGAAAGGACATTTTGACTTATTCTGATGGAACCTACTGTTTCGACAAGGACAACAAGGCGATCGTCGACGCAGAAGAGTTCGAGAGGCTGATCAAAAGCGCAAAGAGCTGCCAGGATGAAAAGGACAAGGTGCAGATTCTAATACAAGCTGTCGAATTGTACAAAGATGACGTTTTGCCTGAGTATTGTTATCAAGACTGGGTGGTTCAAGCACGTGAACACTATAAGGATCTTCTGATCAGTGCGCTGCTCGAATTGATATCATCCAACGAGAGGTGTGAACACTTCACGGAGGTTATCGACCTTTCAAAACGTGTACTGGAGCAGGATTCATTCAACGAGTCGGCGTGTTGTAGTTACATGAAGGCTCTGACCAAACTTGGACAAGAGGCCGAAGCTCTTTGTTTCTACCAATCTTTTTCCCGTAGAATGGAAAGAGAACTGGAGATTTTTCCGTCGCAGCAACTCAAAGATCTTCGTGACCAACTTTCGACCCACCGAAAGAGAATGACATGGATCGTCACTATTGAAAAGAATCAATTGAGCAAGGCGATGCAAATTCTCAAGAGTTTTCTTAGGGGAGACGATGAAGTCAGGATCCTTTCAGGTCAAAAGATTGGGCTGTTTGTAGAGAATGTCGACAGGGATGTTGCAGAATCGATTCGAAAAAGAGTTGAGGAAGCCCTCGATAGAGGATCCGTGCAAGTTAAGACCTCTCTCAGACTCGCCCGCTGATTCTTTGAGGTTTTTGAGCGGACGATCAGCAATTTTTGAGTGCCGAAGTTACACTTGGTCTGGAAAACGAGGTGGCCAGGATGGCGTACAAGTTTAAATGTGTAGATTGTGGTGACGTAAGTTACTCCGCCGCACCTTTGGAGCTACAGAAATTCCCAAGGTGTGAAAAGTGTGGGGGTAGAATCCTCAGAGTTCAGCCGCCCATGAATTTAGGGTAAATCCTGATCGCTCTGGGAATGATGAACTCGAAAGACCTGAAAAGAGCCTTGGAAGTTCAAAGCGGGATGACGGAACGTCTCGTATTGGGAAAACTTTTGGTCAAACTCAATCTCATAGGAATAAGCGAGGTGGAAAGGGCTTTACAAATCCAACGTGAGATGATGAGTGGCTCGCACACTCAGTAAACAACGTAAGCTAGCCCCGACAAAGGATCACGTATTATCCTGAAGCAGGTGTTGTAAACTTGCTCAAGGTTTTCTTCCGTCAAGACTTCCTCTGCCTTTCCCTCGGCGAATATCTTTCCTTCCTTCATCATCACGATCCTGTCGGAAAGTCTCGCGGCGAAATTTATCTCGTGGAAAGCCGCCAAGATGGTTCTCCCCTCCGCGTGAAGTTTTTTCATTATCTCGAGAACCTCAACGGCGTGTCCAGGGTCCAGGTGGGCCGTGGGCTCATCGAAGAGCAGTACGGGTGTGTCTTGAGCCAAGATACGAGCGATCGACACGCGCTTCTTCTCACCAGCGCTCAACTGATTGAAATATCTGTCCAAATACCCCAGTGCGTCGACTTTCACGAGTGCTTCCTTCACCTTTTGAAAGTCCAGTTCGTCCCAAGATGCAAAGAAACTGCTCTTGTACGGAAGCCTTCCAGTCAACACTATCTGTTTCACCCGGAACGGATAGATGGGATTGAGATCCTCCGTCACGAAACCCACGATCCTTGCAAAGTGCTTTTTTCTCGCCTTACTCGGATCCATCCCCCTGACCATCACAGTCCCACGTGTTGGCTTCAACAGACCTGCTACCAATTTCAGAAGGGTGGTCTTACCCGAACCGTTGGGACCTATGAGCGAAACGAACTCGCCTTTGTCGATCTGCAGGTTTATCGATTTCAAAACCAGATCATCCGTATAACCGAAATCGACGTTTTTCAAAATCATTTCAACCATGGTTTTCACCCTTTTTCAGTAGCACCAGCATGACGGGCACCCCAACGAAAGCCGTAACCACACCTATTGGCATTTCCGAAGGGCTCACCATCACCCTCGCTATCGCGTCGCAAACGCACAGTAGGATCGCACCGACCAAGGCGCTCGAGATGAGCAAGACTTTGTGATCGCTTCCGAAGAGTCTTCGGGCCATGTGTGGTGTGATGAGTCCCACAAAACCTATCACTCCCGTTTTCGACACCACCGAAGCGGCGGCGAGGCTACCAAGGCTGTAAATGATCAACTTGACGAATTCTGTGTTCACACCACTTATTTTCGCTTGAACCTCACCTATCGCCATCGCGTTCAACTGTTGTGATAAACCCAAGCTCACCAAGAAGAAGATCAAGAAAAAGATGAAGGGACTGAGCAAATCGTCCCAGGTCATACCAGACAAACTTCCAAACAACCAAACGTAAGCGTGCGTTATGTTCCTCCTTATAAGCATCAACAGCGTGATCGTAGCAGAGCTGAACAGCACACTGACCATGACACCGCTGAGGATCAACTCCACGATCGGCACGGTCCCATTCTTCTTCGCGAGGACGATCGCCGTCAGCGATGCAACCATGGCGAACGCGAAGCTGAAGGTCGGCAATCTGTACAAGATACGATAGCCACTCATCGTGGCCAGATAGATGGACAAGACCGCACCAAAGGAGGCGCCAGAGGATACACCGAGGAGGTAAGGATCGACCAACGGGTTACGCAAGAGACCTTGAAACGCGGCACCGACGGCCGCGAGGCTCGTCCCCGTCACGAGTCCCATGAGCACACGAGGAAGTCTCAGACCCCAAACGATCGATCTGTGCTTGGAAGTTTGGTCGAACAAAGCTCTGAGCACATCAGCAAAATCAACTTTGACCGATCCAACGGACAAGCAAAGAAGAACGAGAACTACGAAAGTCGCTGTGAGGGCGAGCCATTTGCCAAGCTTCATCATTTACCACCATAAAAGTCGTTGTAGAATTTCTCTATGTATTCTACTAACTGTGGAACCGGCAAACTGAGCAAATAGTTGTCGTAGACGTAGATACGCTTGTTCTTGACCGCCTTCAAGGACTTGAGTATCGAATGGTTGGAGATCTTCTCCTTGATCTGTTCCTCAGAGTTGGGAACGTAGCTCGTCACGATCAGCACGTCTGGGTTCTGTGAGACTATGTATTCCAGGGAGATGGGCAAAAACCCGTTCGGCCCTGTGAAAAGTGCCGCGATGTTGGCTCCACCGGCGAGAGTGATCAAATCGTTCAGGTACGAACCTTGACCACAGGTCCAAATTTCTCTCACGTCCGGACCGGGGATGTCCATCAAAAACACTACCTTCACCCTTTTGTCGAAAGGTATGTTGTAGGCCTTCTTGGCGATGTTCAAATAACGTTCCTCCAACTGGTTGGCGAGCTGTTTGGCTTTCTCTGGAATGCCCATGATGGTCCCCACCAACACCAAATCGTTCAAAATCTGCTGCACACTGTTGGCGTTCAAAACCACGGTTGTCAGGCCCTGTTGTTCGAGCTTGACAACCTCAGGCAACTGAAAGCCACCGAAGGTGAATATCAGATCAGGGTTGAGACTGACGATCTTTTCCAAGTTTATTGGGAAAAGATCTCCGATCCTCTCGGCCTCGAAATCGTCCCAGTTCGTCACCGCGATGATCTTGTCCTCCAAGCCCAAGTACTGCAAGAATTTCGTTGTGGAAGGGGCAGCGCAAATGACACGCTGCGGTCTTTGCGTGATCGTGACTGTTCTTCCTGCGTCGTCCACAACCGTGATCGGATAAGACCACACCAGAGCGAGAAACACGATGAGCATGACCAAAGTCAGGAGCTTCCTCATACTAACACCTCCCGGCAAAATTTTTCACCACCTTCTCGGTTCCGGAGAAGGTGGTGTTTCCATCGAAGGGCAGGTCTCCCGGCTTCCGGATCATTCTACTCCCCACACCTTCCCGGCTTACGCCAGTGGCTCTCGTGGGTTTCGTCCCCGGTTACGGTGGCGTCCCCGCGCCGGACTTTCACCGGCTTCCCTTTTGAACCTCGTCGGTACCCTCCGACGCCCCACTGTTCACTTTTCGGTTCGATTATACAACGACTCGGCGCCGAGCCAAAACACTGGGAAGATGTACGCCATGATCGGTAAGTAGAGCCGCACTTCCCTCGCGCACCCCATGACGAAGTTCATCGTAATGAAGGGGATCATCCAAAGCCAGGTTTTTCTGAAGAAATCGTTGTCCTCAATGTTCCTCACAAAAAAGAGTGGCAGTGCGAAGAAGAAAAGAGGGTAAACCAACGCCCATGGATCTTGAACGTTTTCCACGATCATCGCGGCAGAGGTGTAGTACTCAGATTTTGGGAAGAGCACCTTGCTGAGTACGAAGGTCGTGAGAACTGGGATCACGACCAATACGCCTTGCTGAAGAAGTTTTTTCTTCTCGCGTGAGAGGTTGAACAGGCTGTAGATCACCGCCGTGAACAGTGCATGGTCCGTTCTGACGAAACATTGGCCGATGACGAGCAAAAACATGGTCCACCAGGGTTTCCTGCGATATGTCAAGATCAAACCAGCTACGAAAAAGAATAAAGAAACGATGAATTCCTGCTGAGCAAAGTCCCCGTACCCGAAGGCAAGAAAGATGGAATATGCGAAGAGAGAAACGTAGGCAGTAAACTCACGAACGAAGAACTTCATCCATGTGTAAATGATCAAGAGCAAAAAGATCGTGAACGTGAACCTCATCGCGGCATAACCATTCACGACCTTGGTCAGATCGCTGTCGTTGTCGAAGACATCCGTGATCTCACTCGGAAGTTCCTTAGAAATTTGTTCCAAGGCTTGAAAAGGATCCCTCACCAATTCTCTCCAACCGAGGTTGTTCAGAACTGTAAGTATGGCATTACTTATGAGTGAATTCTTCGTGATCTGCAAAAGTTTTTCCCTGAGAAAGTTCTCGATGTCCGTCAACATTTTTTCTCTCTCTTCAAGTGGTACATGTGCGTCCAAGCTGAGACGGTTGTTTTTCTTGACGATTTCCCTTGCGTCGAACCCGAGCCACTGTTTCAGCTTCACGTAGGTGTTGCTGTACCATCTGATCGGCGAATGTTTGAAGAAATATTCTACAAGCGGGTATGGGACATACCTGTACTGATTGGGTGCAGGTCCAACGCCTTCGATCACTTTACGGTGCGTGTGATAAAGAAAGATCCTTCCAGCTATGCTGAAAGTGTCCTCCACCATCCAAAACCCAACTGAGGTCACTATGTACGAGAGAACCACGATGGTCAGTAGAACGAGAAGTGTTTTTCTGTTCACGTGTAACTCTCCCACAGTCTTCCCCATGGGCTGGATTTCCTCCAATCTTCAAGGACTTTTCTACCCTTCAGGTTCCACCAGAAGACATCGTGATAAACTTCTGAAGCGAGCACGAACAGATAAACCAAAGGCGTTCTGAAAAACAGATGCTGAAGCCTCTTCAAAGGACCAAACCACAACACATCCCCAACCTTGCTCGCAAGGTTGTCTCCAACTTTGAAGTGATAGTTCAGACTCGACACGTCGTAACCAACGATCTCGATGTTCTCCAACCTTCCGTTGCCCAAGCCTTGCTCGTCCGCGATGCGAATGTAATCTATCGACATCGGATCGAAACCCATTATCTTCGCTGCGAGGGCATCTATGGCAACCTGATCATCGCTCGCCAGAATCAGATCCGTTCTGACAGGAACGAGTGTCCTCGGACCTGGACCGTTCCCAGCACTGGTTCCATCCATCACAGCAAAGATGCCGCTGTGAATTTCTTTCTGGATCTTCAGAAGGTCAACGAGCGTTTGGTGGATCCAACTGTGCGCATAATGGCGCTTCGTGTTCAGAAGACCACCAAAAGCATTTTTCATGGCTCCCGTGGTCGTCGTGTAGATGTGGCACTTCATCGTTGGCAGATGGACGATGTTTTTACCCATGAAGAAGTCAGGTATCTTCACTCCCTCGGGGAATATCTTGTACAACACGTTCAACTCACACTTGGGTCGGTAATCGATCCACTTCATGTGGCTCGGTTCGAAGTTGTAGAGGATCGGTACGTTGTACTTCTTGTACACGGATGCGAGTTTGTTCAATTGGCCGCCCTTCTGCGGTTTCGTCACGACGGTTTGGTTTTCTACGGCGACGATCTGCTCAAACCCGAGTCTTTTCAAACCCAATATTGTTCCTTCGAGCTGTCACGGTGTCGTGTTGGACGACGGCATAGGTAAGTGCCAAGAGATGTTGTCCTTCAGTATCACTGGGCGCGATTTATCGAGAAGCACATCGACGTTGGCTTCCTTCAGCAACCGTGCTATGTCTTCGATTACCCCTTCGGGTGTTGTTCTCAACACGAACACTTTCGATTTGCCCATACAAAACCCCCTTCAAATTGAAACAAGCCAGATTCCCGCTACGATGACGACCATACCGATGATCTTCGTTACCGTTACGCTCTCTTTGAACAAGAAATGAGAGAAGAGCGACACCAAGATGAAACCCGCGCTTGTCATGATCGGATACGCAACGCTGAGCTTCAGTTTTGTCAAGCTCACCGCGTAAAGAACAAAGGCAACGGCAAAGCAAACGAGGGCGAGCCAGATGTAGAGATTCTTCATCGAACCGAGCAGAAAGCTTACGATACCTTCGGTTTTCGCCAACGAAACAGCCGCCATCTTCACGAACACGTTTGCCAACGCGTTCGCGGTCAACGCCGTCAGCAGAATGAGAAAACTTTCCATCGCTTTACCTCCCCAAATACAGAATCATCATCACACTGAAGAACCAGAGTCCGATCGCCAACCACAGCAGTTTGTCCTTGGTTAGAACGTCTGTCGGATCTTCCTCGCCTCGGCGCATGGAGAGGAACATGTAGCGGAAGACACCATAACAGACGAAGGGAACCGTCAGGTACAACTTGTCCGTACCGAACTGCTGTACGGTTCGAACGTCCAACGTGTAGAGCGTGTAGAAAACGATCGCCCCGGTACCCGTCGAAACTATGACGTTCGTGAGCAAGTTGAGATCGTAGAACTGTAAAGACGGCCGTCCGGCGCAATCCTCACCGTTCAAAGACACGAGATCTGCCTTCCTCTTGCTGAACCCCAAAAATAGAGAGAGGAAGAAGGTGCTGGTGATCAACCAACCCGAAGGTACGACCCTGATCGCATAGCTTCCACCCATGACTCTCAAAGCGAAGCCTGCGGCAATGCAGAAGACATCTATCAGAACCACGTTCTTCCCTTTCAAGGTATAAAACACGTTCAGAGTAAGATAAACGACGACACACGTCAGAAACTGCGGACCAAGCTGGGTCGCCATGAGTATTGAAACGCACAACAAAATGGAAAAGATAACTTAGGCTGACCGAACACCGACACGGTTACTCGCGATGGGCCTGTTCCTCTTCTTCGGATGCAACCTATCCAATGGCGCATCTCTTATGTCGTTCAAAACATACACGGCACTCGAGGCGACACAGAAAGCTGCGACAGCAAAGAAGGACATTAGAAGCGCAGAACAGTCGAAGAATCTTTTCGAAAAGATCAGAGGCGCGATCACAAAAAGGTTCTTCACCCACTGTTTTATCCTCAGCAACCTCAAGATGTCCAGTGCATTGACCCCCCAGCAGTATGGTTGATTCTATATTACCAAAAACTTTGGGGGCCAACGGCCCCCGAGTCCAACGAAAGGATGGCTCTATCTCAGCTCACAGAATGGCCTTCTGCGTCTCTTTGTCGAACACGTGTATCGTGTTCATGTCGAAGACCAAATCTATCTTTTCGCCCTCCTTGGCCTTCGTTCTTGGATCAACCCTCGCAACGAGTGAGTCTTCCCCGCACGTGACGTGCAACAGAGTTTCGCTGCCGAGTGGTTCAACCACGTCCACCAAGCCCGTGATGGTGTTCTCAGGTTGCGGTGCCAAGGCGAAAAGCTTGTCGAAGATGTTTTCAGGTCTTATGCCAAAGACGACCTCTTTGTCGATCCAAGGCTCAAGAATGGGCTCGTGTTCTTTCACGACCTTCACTTTGAAGCCACTCGTCTTTATCCATATGCCACCTTTTTCTGCGACAACGACGGCGTTCAAGAAGTTCATGGCTGGACTTCCGATGAATCCAGCGACGAACATGTTCGCTGGCTTGTTGTAGACTTCGTAAGGTGTGCCTATCTGCTGGACCGTCCCGTCCTTCATGATCACGATCTTGTCCGCCATAGTCATGGCTTCGACCTGGTCATGGGTGACGTAGATGATCGTCGCGCCGAGTCTGTGATGCAACTTTTTGAGCTCGCTCCTCATCTGCACCCTGAGTTTTGCGTCCAAGTTCGAAAGAGGCTCGTCGAAGAGGAACACCTTCGGATTCCTCACGATGGCCCTACCGACTGCGACGCGCTGTCTCTGACCACCTGAAAGCTGCCTGGGTTTTCTGTCCAGCAATTCTTCTATGCCCAAAATCCTTGCTGCTTCTTTGACTCTCCTGTCGATCTCGTCTTTCGGGAACTTTCTCAGCTTCAGACCGAAGGCCATGTTCTCGTAAACGCTCATGTGCGGATAGAGAGCATAGTTCTGGAAAACCATCGCGATGTCCCTGTCCTTGGGTTCAACGTCGTTGACGACTTTCCCATCGATCTTTATCGTTCCCTTTGTGACTTCCTCGAGACCTGCGATCATCCTGAGTGTCGTGGTCTTTCCACAACCAGAAGGTCCAAGGAGCACCACGAACTCTTTGTCCTCGACGGTCAACGTCACGTCCTTCACCGCAACGACTTTGTTGTCAAAGATCTTCGTCACGTTCTCGAGTTCCACTTTAGCCATTGACTCACACCTCCTCGATGTCTTCCTGAAAGAGTTCTCTCTGACTTATCATCCCATGGGCTGAGGGATCACCCACTTCGAGCAAGTAGAGATCGTACACTTGATCGAGAAAACTCATGATCTTTCGATAGCGTTCGTAGTCGATCAGAACCGCAGCTGGTACCCCATTTTTCGTTATGACGACGTCTCTCTGTTGAACCTTCTTCAACACCTCGGACAACCTCGCCTTCGCATCCGCAAGGCTGAAGAATTCCACCTGGTTCCTCACCTCATTCCTCCCTGACCAGAATTATAGTCAAGTTAACCGAAGATTTCAAGCCCTCAGAATGGAGAAGGGTGAAAGCCTCAAGACAGGGTATAATACTAAGGAAAAAGCACTTGGAGGCGAAGTGAGCGGCATGCTGAATCAAATATCTTCTCATCGATTGTATTCGCTCCTCTCGAGCTTCATAAGGGAAATAATGAACGCGACGGAGCCCGATTTGCTTCTCGATGCACTCATGAGGATCTTTCAAAGGTTCGTTGATTGCGAGCACATAGTCGTGCTGGACAAAGATTTGAACGTCAAGAAGATCAAAGGTGGCAATGTTGAAATTGATGAAGAATTGAAGAAAATGGTCCGCTGGGTCGCCAGTAGCCATTCTCCGATGTCCCTACCGGAGCAAGAAATGTTCGTACACATCTTTCCACTCGTGAAAGCGGGCAAAACTTTGGGCGTGTTGCTCGCTTGGAGCAGGGAAGAGATCGTCGTCGAGACCTCCGAATTGCTTCGCACCTTCGCTTTCTTGTCCGCGGTTGTTCTTGAGAACCTCGAGCTGTATTCTTCTTTGCAGAGACAGCACATGGTACTCGAGGCAACTAAGAACTACATGCAGAGGATCTTGGACTCCTTTCCTCAGCACATCGCTGTGTTCGATCAAGATTCAAGGATCATCTTTGCCAACAAGGGCTATTCGCTGTCCTCGTTCGGTGAGGATGTTGTTTCACGAATAATTCAGTTGGTTCAGAAAACGTTCTTGACAGGATCGCGACAGACACTCGAAGTCGAAGAAGGCGCGAACTTCTATTCTATCGTCGCTGAACCTGTAGAGTACGAAGGTCAGCCACAAGTGTTGCTCGTCATCACGGATGTAACGAACACGAAGGAAGTGGAGAGACTCAAGGCGATAGATCAGCTGAAGACGGAGTTCGTGGCGAACATTTCTCACGAATTGAAAACGCCACTCGCAGCGATCAAAGCTTACGCAGAGACCATACTGACAAGCTTCGAAATGTTTGACCAACAAACCTTGAACGAGTTCGTCCAGATCATCTACAAAGAAAGTCAACACCTGGAATCCATACTCGAAGGTTTGCTCGACTTTTCCAAGCTCGAGCAGAAGATGTTGATCCTTGAGAAAACCACCTTCGATCTCACTGGATTGGTCAGAGAAACGATGAGATCGGTCGAAGAACTCGCCAAGTCGAAGCAAGTCAAGTTGGAACTGTTGACCAAAGAACCCGTGCTTATCAGGGCAGACCAGAGGCGCATCAGACAGGTCATAACGAACCTTTTGAGCAACGGCATCAAGTACTCGAAAGAAGATTCTCAAGAAAAGTACGTCAGGGTGAAGATAGAGAGAAAGGATGATAGAGTCTTGATCGAAATATCGGACAACGGCGTAGGAATACCCAAAGAGTATCATGAGAAAGTGTTCGAGAGGTTCTTCAGGGTTGGAACTGTCATGGACCACAGGGTGGAGGGAACTGGTCTGGGACTCACCATAGCCAAGCAGATCGTTGAACTGCACGGAGGCCGCATCTGGCTGGAGAGCGAACCAGGCGTTGGTACAACCATCTTTGTGGAATTACCGGTAGGTGGCGAGCGATGAAGCTGGAAGAGATCATCGCGAAGGTAGAGGAACTTCCCACGCCCGATCCAATAGTTCAAAAGATCATCGCTGTGGCCTCCGATCCGAACGCGTCGGCAAAGGATCTGGCTGATGTCATCAAGCTCGATCCGAGTCTGTCGGTGCGCGTTTTGAGGCTCGTGAATTCAGCCTATTATGGTTTACCAAGGAAGATTGCTCAACTGAGCGAGGCAGTGATGATCCTTGGCTTCAAGACGGTCAGGAACTTGGCGTTGAGCGTCTTCACCTACAGCTCGTTGATGAGAAGGAAAAGATCAACGATAGACCACACGGCACTGTGGAAGCACTTCATAGGTGTTGCGGTCGCGTCGGAGTTGATGGCTCAACTGGTTGGCTATCCCAACAAGGAGGAACTCTTCGTCGCAGGATTGTTACACGACATAGGAAAGGTCACACTCGAGTTCGTCTCACCTGAGATGTTCGCCGCCGTGGCAAAACTCACCAAAACGTTAAAGATCTCTTTTTTCGAAGCTGAGAAGAAATTGAATCTCCCAAACCACGCTTTGATAAGCATGAAGACCATCGAACGGTGGGGGCTTCCGGAGCTCGTGTCTCAAGCATGTGGTGGTCACCATACACCGGAGTCCTTCTCCGAGAGTCTGTACTCCGATGTCATAAGCATGATTCATGTGAGCGACTTTTTCGTGAACACGATCAACTACGGAGAGTCATATTCGTATGGAGGATTTGTCTTGTCACCGTACGCTCTGAACCTGTTGGGACTCAAGCCGAGGATGCTCACAAATTATCTGAAGAAGCTGAAGGAAAAGTTAATGACGGCGGATGAGTTTCTCAAAATCGAGCAGGAGGCGGTATCATGAGGCCAGATTACAGAAAAGCGATGCTCGAATCTGAAATCGTCAAGTTGATAAGTGAAGCTCTGAGGGAAGCAAAGGATCCGAAACTGAAGGATCGCATCATCACAGTCTCACGCGCTGAACTTTCCGCCGACAAGAGGTTCGTCGACGTTTACGTCAGTTCGATAGGAGACGAAGTCGAACGGAAGGGCTTGGTCGAGCACCTCAACAAGATCAAGGGCTATTTCAGGACCTATTTGGCGAACAATCTGGATTTGTTCGTCGCACCGCAGGTTCGCTTCAAGGAAGACACAGGTATAGAGGCAAGCGTTCGCGTTCAGGAACTGCTGAACAAGCTCAAGGAGGAAAAGAAGTGAGCGTGTCTGGGATTTTACTGGTGGACAAACCTAGAGGGCCTACTTCTCACGACGTGGTCGAGGAAGTGAGGAAGAAGCTGAACCAGAGACGTGTGGGTCACGCCGGAACACTCGATCCGTTCGCCACGGGTTTGCTCATAATCGGTGTGGGAAACGCCACGAGGTTGCTGGAATATCTCATGAACCACAACAAAATCTACAGAGTGAAGATGAAGCTCGGTCTCATCACCGACACGTTCGATATAACTGGGAAGATCGAAGAAGAGAAGCCGTGCAACGCCACAAAGGATGAGATCATAGAAACGATCAAAAGCTTTGTGGGAAGTTATGTTCAGGTGCCACCTGCGTACTCGGCCAAGAAGTACAAAGGTGAACGACTGTACGAGTTGGCGAGACAGGGCAAGATCGTGAGATTACCGCCCAGACAGGTGACGATCCATCGCGTAGAGGATATCGAAATCGAAGGCCTCTTCGTTTCCTTCACGGTTGAGACGAGCCCTGGTACCTACGTGAGGTCCCTTTGCATGGACATCGGTTACAAGCTCGGCTGTGGGGCAACTGCCGTGGAACTGAGGAGACTCAAGGTTGGGCCGTTCAGGGTCGAAGACGCGGTGGACGTTTACAGCCTGAGCGCTGAGGAGATCACGAAAAGAATCATCCCTATCTCGAAAGTGCTCCACTTTCCAAAAGTTTGGATCAACAACGAAGCCAAAGAGAGAGTTTTGAACGGAATGAAGATTCACACGGAGGACATTCTGCATCACGAACCGTTCGAAAAGAACTCGATCGTTCAAGTGTTCAACGGAGAAGAACTTTTGTGCCTTGCGCGCGCTGAACGACGTTCGACGTTTCTGAAAACTTTGGTGCAGCAGGGAAGAAATGAATCGGTCCTCAAACCGTTCAAGGTCTTCAAGGAGAGCTGATCATGTACGTCACGACGATAGGAGTCTTCGATGGGGTTCATCTGGGACACAAGGCGCTGTTGAAAGAGGTCAATCGACTCGCGCAAGAGAAGAAGCTTCGTTCAAGGGCTTTCGTGGTTTCCCACCCGTTCGAACATCTCAAAGGTGAATTCGATGGTTTGATCACAAGTCACGAGAGACGAATCCTTTTGCTCTCCCAGTACTTGGACGAAGTCGAGCTTTTGGATTTGCGATGCATCAAAGACATGCCCGCGCAGGACTTTTTCGAACGAATCCTTGCGAAGGATACCGCCGTGCTCGTCGTAGGAAGAGATTTCAGATTCGGCAAGAACGCGCTGGGCGATCTCAACATGCTGGAGAAACTCTGTGAAGATGGAAAGATCATTCTCAGGAATTTTCCCGACGTTTTGGATGAAAACGGCGCACGCATAAGTAGCTCTCGTATCCGGAACATGATAAAAGACGGCAAGATTGAACAAGCCGAGAGATTGTTGGGTCATGAGTATCTGCTCGAAGCTGTCGTTCTGAACGTGAGCAGGTTGAATTCGAAGAACGTGGCCCTGCTGCAAACTGCGAAAGAATTGGTCAAGCCACGGTGTGGTGTCTTTCAAATCGAAGAGCAAAACTTGAACATCGTTGGAACGCTGATTCTCGAGCGAGAAACGAAGTTGGTTTCTGAGGATCTGAGGCTTGCCCCAGGAACGTATTTGTATTTGAGACTGATGGGGGGAAAATCGTGAACATAGGTGTCGTCACGGGTATAAACAGCTCCGATCCGTACGTGTTCTATGTGAGGCTCAGTCAGGAAGATGGAAAACCTTGCCACATGCTCCAGATAGACGACGTCGTCAAAGTTCAGTTCGACTACCATCCCCAAGGTTCACTCGTCTACTACGGCATCGTGGCGGAGATGAAGGCCAGGTGGGACTTTGGTCCCATATCTGGCTACGAAGAGGAGCTCGCCTTGAAGGGCCTCTCTCCGGCGAACCCCATCTTCATAGCCACGGTCATGACCACCAGGATGTTGAAGATCGAGAACGGTAAGATGCTACCGGACGCACCTCAGGTGCCACCACCACCCGGCGCAAAGGTGAGTGTCGCGAGCGAAGAAGAGATCGATATAGCGCTGGGCTTCGACGAGCTCTTGCAGAAGAACTGTGCGATTCCCATAGGCGTGTTCAGGAACAGCAGACCCGCGTACGCGGACGTGAGATACATACTGGGTGAGAACGGCGCACACATAAACATATCGGGTCAATCTGGAGTGGCTGCCAAGACTTCCTACGCGACCTTCCTCGTGAAGTCTTTTCTCGACACGGGAAACAGGTTGAAGGAGAAGAATGAACTCATGGCATGCCTGTCGAGGTCTCGTTTCATCGTCTTCAACGTCAAAGGTGAGGGGTTGCTGTTCTTGGACAAGTGGTCAAAGGAGTGGAAAGAGAAAGAGGAAGCAGAAACAGGAAGATCGTGGCGAAGAATGTACCAGGCGTTGCGGATGGAAGCCGAGCCGTTCAAAAAAGTCGCCTTCTTCGCACCGAAGAAATCAGCTAAGGATGAACCTTGGGTCAACAAGAGGTCCCAGGGTGTGCAAGTCTACGGCTGGGACATCGTTGACATAATGAAACTGGGTCTGTTCGAACTGTTCTTCGATCAAGAAGAGTTAGAAGAGAACCAAAATCTTCAACTCGCTGTCATGAGCGTTCAGGAAGTTTTGCAGTCACGCTTTGAGGATGCCATTTTGGAAGCGAAGAAGTTCTGCGAGCGTAACCACATAAAGATCCCAAACGATCCAGAGTTGATCATCAGAACGGCCATCGCGAATGGCTTTGACGTGAGTACAATGGCGCGCCTACCGGATGGCCTGGACGAGCTCATAGAGATGTTCGACAAAGATGACGACTTCAAAACGAAGATCATGCAAGAGGTGCAGGGAAAAGCCACTATCGCTTCACTCGTGAGGAGACTGAAGGCCGCGAAAGCTGTGGGCTTCGACCTTCTCTGGGTTCGGACGAGTTTTCTCAAATTCGATGTCTCAACGAGTAGGCGCATCGATTGGGACAAGCCTGGCCAGGTGACGGTCATCGACATATCCAAGCTGAGAACTCGTCCGCAGAGCTTCGTGGTCGGTGCTGTGTTGCTCGAAGTCATGAGATCGCGAGAAGAGAAGACCAACCAAGATCCCGTGTTCATATTCTTGGATGAGCTCAACAAGTACGCGCCGCGCTTTGGGGGAGGCCCACTGTCTTCGATATTCCGAGACATCGCGGAACGGGGAAGGTCCTTCAGGGTGATACTCATCGGTGCGGAACAGACGGCCTCAGAGGTTGATTATCGCATCATCACTCAGTCTTCGACGACGGTCATTGGAAGGCAGAAAGGTGCCGAATTGGCGAAGCCAGAGTATTCACATTTGACGGATGAGCAGAAGGCCAGGGCTGCGTTGCTCCAACAGGGAGAAGTCATCGTGGATCAGCCCTTCATGAGGATACCGATCACCGTGAGGTTCCCATTGCCAGCTTGGTGCACGCGAGAGGACGATGCATATGTGATGAGTGAACAGGAAAGAAGGGCACTCGAAGAGAGGGTGTACAGGGGAGATTGAGATGACGTTGAAGAACTGTCTCGTGTATCGAGATGGTAACTTCGTCAGAATGGACCTCAACATCGAAAAGGGTGTTTTCGTTGAGAGATCGTCTGAACCTACGATCGATGGGACTGGCTACTACGTCATGCCTGGATTTGTGGATTCGCACGCACACGTGATAGGCACGGGACACAAATATGGCTATGTGAACTTGGAGAACGTTCACTCGATCGAAGAACTCTTGAAGATTCTGAGCGAACAAAACCACGAACCGATCATCGCCAGAGGATGGAGCGAAGAGAAACTGGGAACAAGGCCGACCAGACAACTGCTCGATCGATTGGAAAAACCTGTTCTTCTCGTCAGAAGGTGCGGGCACGTCGCGGTCGCCAACACATCGCTCATGAAATTGGTTGGAAAGTGGAGAGAAGACGGAATCTTCAAGGAAGAAGAGTTGGAGACTTTGAGAAAGAGCTTGCCGTCGAGGGAAGATGAGAAGTTCTTCAAGATCGGTCAAGAAAGGTTCTTGATGCATGGGGTGACCTTCGTTCATTCTGATGATCTGCACGGTTTGAATTGGAAGAGTCTGAAAGAGATCTTGCAAAGTTCCAAGATGAGGATCTTCGAGAAAGTATACTTTTCATCCAAAACTGAACTCGAGAACTTCGATGACTTTGGCCAGATTTCTGATCGGGTGATCGTGAAGGCCGTGAAGTTGTTCGTGGATGGATCCGTTGGGGGAAGAACAGCTTGGCTCAGCCTTCCATACGCGGATGATCCTTCGAACCTTGGAATGAAACTCATCGATGAAGTGGATCTCGAGAAATTCGCAATTTTGTGTGAGAGAAAGAACGTTCAGCTCTGCGTGCACGCGATAGGCGATGAAGCCGTGCACACGGTGGCCAAGGTTTTCAGGACGCATCCGAACCACAGGGTGATACATGCACAGTTGATTCGAGAGGAAGACTTGCTACCCTTGAAGGAGAGCTTCTTCTCGATTCAACCTCACTTTGCTTTCGAGGACCGTCACCTCATCGAATCGGTGTTGCCCAAAAACTTGAAAGCCTTGCGCTATCCATTCTTGATGCTCTTCCAGCGGGGATTCAAGATCGCGTTCTCTACGGACGCACCGGTTTCTCCGGAGGATCCGAAGTACGTCATCGAATCGGCGATGAGACTTGGATTCACGAAACGGCAGGCGATAGAGCTCTACACGGTTGCTGGCGCACGAATGGCGGGTTTGAACAACCTCGGTGAAATAAAGACCAACTTTCTTGCGGACTTCTGCCTCTACGAGAAAAATCCTCTCGATCTGGACGAAGATCCAGTCGCGGTGTACGTGGCAGGCGAGTTGGTCCATGAGAAATAAAATGGAGCAGGCGGTGGGACTCGAACCCACACCCTCCGCCTTACCAAGGCGGCGCTCCACCGCTTGAAGCTACGCCTGCACCGTTTCAAGTATATCAAAAAGTGTCGAAGCGTGCAAGTGCGTTCGACACTCTGTTTATGCAAGATCGACCCTGTACCAATCCAAAAGCGGTCTGAAACCCAGTAATGTGACCTTCTTCCCGCAGAGAGTCGTTTCCACACATTCTAGTTCCGAAGCTCTCTCTAAGTCGTGTTCGTCGAAACAATTCTGCATCTCGTACACGACACGCTGAACCTCGTCAAGCTTTTTTTGTTGAACGATCCGGCCTTCGGGAGTCAGTATCAGCGCGTAGTACCCGTTAGGAAGACGATCCTTCAAACGTACGATCGTGCATCCATCGCTCGCGAAGTTTTTCGAAACTCTCACCGCGACGGGTAAGATGCGTGATGAGGCGAACACCTCGGCGAGTGGTGCGAACCTCTTTTCATTCTCAAATTTGAGAGGCGTGAGGGCAAAACCGAAGGCTCTTTCTTCAAGTTCTGCTAGATCGATTTCGTCGTACGAGAGTCTCTGCTTCCTCTCAGCTTGTTTACCGAAGACCTTGGCGGCGACCAAGTTCAATTCTTGGTCGAATCCCTTTTGGAACGCTTCAAAGTCTTCCAAGACGGCCGGTCTGCTCCCATAGAGTTCGTCAAAAGCTCCCGCCCAAACGAGCTTTTGGATCGTCGAAGTGGGTAGTTTGGTCCTTTCCGCAAAATCCTTCAAATTGGAAAAGGGAGCCAGCTCTCGACACATGCGGGCGGTGAGTTCATTGATACCACCAACGGTTTCCAAAGGTAAGCGAAAAATTCTATCCTCAGAACCTCCAAAGTTCACGGATGGCGGAAGCACTTCATAGCCTAACGAGCGAAGCTCCTGCACCGCGAGGAAGACTTTAAACTGCTGGGATGAATGCTCGCGAATGTAAACGTCGAAGAACTCCTTCGGCCAGTGAGCTTTCAAATACGCCAGCTCGTAACTCAGATGAGAGTAGGCCACGCTGTGGGACTTGTTGAAGGCGTAGCCGGCGAACTTGACGAGAATGTCACACAGCTTCTCCACAAAACTCGGTTTGTAGCCTCTTTCATGGAGCTTGACTCGGAACTTCTCCAGCGCTGGTTCGAGGATCTTCGAGTCCTTTTCTGAAATCGCTTTTCTGAAGAGATCCGCTTCCGCAGCACTGAAACCTGCCACCTCCATGGCAAGCTTCATGACCTGTTCTTGGTAGACGATGACACCATGTGTTTCTGTGAACATGTCTTCTTCAGCGTAGTGGCAACCTCTCTTTCGTTCGGCGTAAGTCTTTTCCAGCTTGGCTGCGAGTGGACCGGGTCTGTTGAGCGCAAGTAGGATGGAAAGCTCTTGTAAATTGCTCGGTCTTATTAGCCTGCACAGGCTCCTCGCCGTCTTTGCCTCAAGTTGAAAAATTCCACACGTGTTTCCGCGTCTCAAAAGTTCGAAAGTTGGCCCATCGTTGAAAGGCATCTTTTTCACATTCACGCGCTTTCGTATTTTGTCAAGAACCGTCAGAGTTCTCAGACCAAGTACGTCTATCTTCACCACGCCGATGCGCTCGAGAGAATCCATATCGTACTCAGTTACAGGCTGGTCGGAGGATGGTACGAGCGGTAGGTTGAGTGGCTCGGCCGCGAGGACTATTCCCGCCGCATGAACACTTCTTCTCAGGGGAAGTCCGACGAGAATCTTGATCACTTCTGAATTCACCCTGATGTTCAACCTCTTCGCTTCGTTGGAGAGGTTCTTCTCAGTCAGTGTCACGAACGTCGAGATTTGGGCGAAGTAAGGGAATGAGTCTTTCAACAAACCGAGAAGCTTGTCTCGCTGCTGGTCTGCCACATCGATGTCGATGTCAGGTGGTTCTCTCCGTTCTTCGTGCAGGAATCTTTCGAACATCAAATCGTGAGAGATCGGATCGATCGATGTGATCCCCAGAAGGTGGGCCAGAAGACTTGCCACAGCACTTCCCCTGCCGGGGCCTATCAAGATGTCGTTCTGCTTTGCGATGTCCACGACACGTTTCACCGTGTAGAAGTACGACTCAAAGCCGAGCTTTCTCACAACTTCAACTTCACGCGTCAGTCTCCTCTTGCGTTCGGTGTCAAGCTCTTCGAAGAGTTCTTCGAGCCATCCCGTCGGTGGGTTCAGAAGCTTGTGACTGACGTTCAAATCGTAACGGCGCGCCCCCAGAGCCTCTGCAGGGTCGAGAAACTCGCCCGAGGGATTACATTCTTCGCATGGTTCACAGTTGACCAAACGGGCCATGAATTGGTGCGCCCCGAAAGAGGATCGATCCAAGTACCGTACGAGCTTCACGTCTTTAACGTCCAAGGAACTCAGGCATGGCTCACGGTTCTCGTTGTAGGATCTCACCAGCTCCTCGAACTCTTCACGGTCTCGTGCGTAGAAGATCTTCCGTCCCTTTCGAAGACCGTGGATTGGTATCAGACCGTTCTCTCGACAGAGCACGTTGAAACGAACGGCAGCGTGAAAGTTGGTGTCGGCAAGCAGTAGAGACTTCATACCTCTTTCTTTTGCAAACTCTATCAGTTGCTCCAGTCGGATCACCGAGCCGTCGAACGAGTATGGCGACACGAAACAGAGGATCATTTCGATGACTCCTCGTGCAGACGTCTCAGCGCATCCTTGAAATCTTCAGGAAGCGGGGCGATGAACTTCATCCGTTCGTTTCTCCTTGGATGTCTGAAGTGTAAAATCGCAGCGTGCAACATCTGCCGTTCCACGGGGACGGGATCGGCTCTACCGTAGAGCTTGTCTCCCAATATGGGATGCTTGATGTACTTCATGTGAACCCTTATCTGGTGTGTTCGGCCAGTCTTGGGATACGCGGCGACGAGGGAAGCGAGATCGTCGAAACTCTTCAAGACTTTGTAGAAAGTTACGGCGATCCTTCCTTCCGAAGCGACGGTCATCTTCACCCTCAGAGTGGGATGTCTCGCCACACTGATCTGTATTTCACCTTCAGTTTTTTCGGGCTTACCTTGCACGAGCGTTAGGTACATTTTGAACACTTCTCTGTTCTTGAACTGCTGTGAGAGTGACCTGTGAGCAAGATCGTTCTTGGCAACTACCATGACTCCGGAGGTGTCTTTGTCCAAACGATGGACGATACCCGGTCTGAGTTCTCCTCCAATACCCTGCAGGTCTTTACAGTGATAGAGCAAAGCGTTCACGAGCGTACCGCTCGTGTGTGAGGGAATCGGATGAACGATCATTCCTGCGGGTTTGTTGACGACGATGATGTCAGAATCTTCGTACAGAACGTTCAACTCTATGGGCTCTGGTGAGATCTCTATCTGATGAGGCATGGGTCGGTCCGGCAGTGTGATCACATCGTTGGCCTTGACCTTGTAACTCGGTTTCTCGAGTCTATCGTTTACCTTGATCTGTCCGTCCCGTATCAACTTCTGAAGGAAGGAACGAGAGATGACCTTCGGCAACCTGGAAAGCAAGAAAAGATCGAGCCTCTGACCAGCCTCATTCTTGCCCACCTTTATCGTCAAGAGGCTGCTCACCCCTCAAGAGACTCACAAGAACGAGTATACCCCCTATCGTGATGAAGAGATCTGCCACGTTGAAGACGGCGGGAAAGTACCTCAGGTTTATGAAATCCACAACGTACCCGAGCCTGAATCTGTCTATCACGTTCCCAATGGCACCACCCACGATCATTTGCAAGCCCACCTTCGTCAACGTCGAACATTTGACGAACTTTGGGACGAGCGCAAGAAAGAACGTGGCGAAGAAGGTGACCCAAAGGATCCAAGGAGACCTCGCGAACATTCCGAAAGCTATACCAGTGTTCTTGGTGTAACTGAACCACAGCAACCCTGGAACGACGAAGGTTGGAATGGTCAAGAACCTCTCCACCAACATCTTGCTGAGCTGATCTATCAACACGACGAAAGTGACCCAGAACATTCACGTCACCCTTCGATAGAAGAATGGGCTCACGATCTTCAAACCTATCTCGGTATGATTGAAAATGCGCTCTGTGCTCCCAACAAACAGTATGCCACCGAGCCTCAAAGCTTTGGCAAAATTCTGATACAGCTGCGCCTTCGTGTTTTCCTCGAAATAGATGACGACATTCCTGCACACGATGAGATCGAGACCCTGCGGGAAAGGATCCTGCAACATGTTGTGCTTCTGAAACGTCACGCGCTTCTTCACGACGTCTTTGATTTTGTACATGCCATCGACGATCTCAAAGTAACGATCGACGTACGCCTTCGGTGTGCTTATCATCGAGCGCGATTCGTAGACTCCGTTCTTGGCTTCTTGAAGGGCTTTATCGTCTATATCCGTCGCAAGAACGTACGCCTCGGCAGGCGCGTTCAGCTCCTCAAGGAGTATGGCGAGTGAGTAAGGTTCTTCCCCACTCGCACAACCAGCGCTCCACGCCTTGAATCTCGATCTTGAAAAAGAGAGGAGCTCTGGAAGGTATTTATCCCTGAGTTCCCACCATTTCTCAGGATTTCTGAAGAATTCCGTCACGTTTATCGTGATCTTGTCGAGGAACTCTTCCTTCACAGAACTGTTTGTCAACAGCAAGCGTAGATATTCTTGGTAGGAGGACAGTCTGTACTTCCTTATCAATATCTCGATGCGACGTTTCATTCGGTGTGGTTTGTATCCACTGAGATCGAGTCCGAAATGTCTGTGAACTTCCCTAACAAACCATTGAAAGTCCTCCATGGGCAGTTCACCAGACGATTGGGAAAGAAAGTCCTGCATACCATCGCTCCTTCTGTAGTTTTATCATCAAAGCGAGTTTGCCCAGTTTCAACCTCGCTTCTATCCCATCCGTACCGAGGAGGAACCACTCTTCATCACCGATCCAGGCCATGGAGACGGAGAAGTTCCCATCCAAATATTGTCCGATCAAGTAGACGTTCTTTCTCTCTACCGCAAACCGAAAACCGTTGCCCGGTATGATGAAGAACATGAACGGATCGAAGAGAACACCGAAACCATACCCACGGCTCGAAGTAAAACCGTTCAACTCCATCGGACCAATGGGTAGACTCAGTCCCGCATGGCGTTGTCCCTCAGAATCTATGCACACGCTGAAGAATGAAGTTTTGAAGAACAGCGCGCTCTCCGGGCCAACCACTGCACCCAGGCTCCCATTGAAGGCCCAGCCTACCAAGGAGTGTTCGTGAAAATCGATGTTCGCAAAACTTGTTTGCAGCAGATACGGTGCGTTGAAACGTACCCCTCCAGGATCGAGGTCGACGTTGAGGAACTTCAAACTCTCGAGCGGAGAAGTGATGGGAATGAGCCATCCTCCTGAAAGCTTCAGCCCAAAGGGGAAATCGAGGACAGCTTCGGCGCGCCAAAATTGCACGCGTGGCACTATCCTTACGCCAAGATAAGCGTCACTGCCCAACGCGTAATCAAAGTTGACCGTCGCAGCGGCACCGATGAACGCCACGAGCAACAGCAAGGCAAGGCAAAATCTCATTGTCCAAGCTGTGCCAAGAGGGCCTCCATCTCGGCGTCGTCCATCTCGAAGTTCGAGAACACTTCCTGCACGTCGTCCATCTCTTCCAGTGCGTTCAACAGCGTCAAGAGTCTTTCGGCATCCTTGCCGGTAACCCTCACCGTATTCTTTGGGACGTAACCCACGGTCGCTTCGACCTTGTAGCCATTCGTTTCGAGCGTGTCCTTGACTTTCATCACGTCTTCGGGGCTCGTCATGATCCTGATTGGATCTTCTTGGTCCTTTATGTCCTCCGCACCTGCGTCGATGGCCATCATCATGAGCTCTTCAACGTTTGCAACCTGTTCTCTCGGTATCTGCACTATGCCTTTTCTCTCGAACACCCAGCCTACCGATCCTGGCTCTGCGAGGCTGCCACCGTGCCTGCTCAGAATGTGCCTGAGTTCCTGCGCCGTTCTGTTCTTGTTGTCCGTCAACGTTCGAATGTAGAGTGCCACTCCACCTGGGGCGTAAGCTTCGTAGATTATCTCCTGGAATTCGGCGCCTTCTATTTCTCCCGTCCCGCGCTTGATGGCTCGTTCGATGTTTTCCTTGGGCATGCTCGCCTCTTTTGCCCTCTCAATCGCAGCCCTCAGGCGTGGGTTCGTGTCGGGATTTCCACCACCTTCACGAGCTGCGACGATCAACTCGCGTATGAGTTTCGTGAAGAGCTGCGACCTCTTCGCATCCTGGGCCATCTTCCTGTGCTTTATGTTCGCCCATTTGTTGTGACCAGACATGTTCCAACCTCCCGTTTTCAGAGTTCAGTTTTATCCTAAGTATTTTACCACTACCAACGTTGAATCATCATGTTGCGGTGTATCACCACAGAAAAGCTTCAGCTCATCTTCGATCCTTCTCATCATTTCCTCAGCGCTCACGTTCCAACATTTCTTCACAGCATTCGTGAGTCTCTCCAAACCAAACTCTTCTCCAGCTGGGTTTCGTGCTTCCGTGACGCCGTCCGTATATATCACCAATGTATCCATCGAGTGCAACTGAAACTTGGTCTCCTCGTAACTCACATCTTGCATGATGCCCATCGGAAGCGTTCGAGCCTCCAACAGTTCGACTTGACCTTCGCGCACGCGCACGATGGGATTGTGCCCCGCGTTTATGAGATGGGCTTCGCCGTTCTCATGAAGGCACATGAGCGCCATGGTTACAAACCTATCCTCTTCGAGATCTTCACACAAAACTCTGTTCAACTCCTCAGCCAAACGTGAGAGTCCAAAAGTGTTCTTCACGAGTGCCCTCAACGTGCTCCTCAAGGACGTCATGAGCAATGCCGCGGGAATACCTTTGCCGGACACATCTGCGACCGTCACGAACATCCGCTGTCCTCTCGAGATCACATCGTAGTAGTCACCTCCGACCTGTATCGCTGGCACCATCTGGGCTGCGATCTCAAAGTGGCGGGTTCGAGGCAAACTCTTCGGCAACAAACTCGTCTGAATGCGCTTGGCGATCTCCAGTTGTTCTCGGATCCTCTGCCTCTCGATCTCTCTCCACAAGCGGGTGTACCTCTCACACGTTGCAGCCAGCTGAAACGCCGCAGCCTCGAGTATCTTTCTGTCAGCCGCGGTGAAGATGCCACTTTCCCTTTCGACCAACGTTATGCGGCCCCAGTTCGTTCCACCACTGCTGACGGGAACGGAGAGCAAGTTCTTCAGTTCGGCGCCATGCTCGGGTTCTATCAGAACAACACCCTCAACAGTTTCAAGTAAACGCCTCGCTCGAGAGATCAAATCTTGCCTCTCGAAGCTTTTTTCGTAACTCAGAACCTTCCCCAGTACCGTCAAATCGATGATGATTGCTCCGAACGGTACCGTTTGCCTCAGCGTCTGGGTCAATGACTCAAAGATCTCCGAGGGGTCGACAACGCTCGCAAACATGCTGTTCAATTCAAAGAGCGTTGCTATCTCTTGGTAAGTCCTGGACAACTCTTCCAAATGGTCCTGCAAAAGCTTCGTGTACTCGTTGCGCAACTGATCCATCTGGTTCAAAACTTGCTCCAAAAGGCTGAACAGTTCTTTCTTGCTCAGCATTCTGTCATCTGATGTCATCTGAGTCAAATGGTTCAGTTTCTTGTACAGCGCTTCAAAGTTATCCACCACACCGCGTCACTCTCCGCACTTCCTCAACGAGTTTCACGGGGCTGAACGGCTTGGTGAGAAACCCGTTCGCCCCACTCTGCAGGGCCATCTTCGCGTCGTTTTCTCCACCTTTGGCGGTCAGTATGATCACCGGCACGTTCGAAAGCTCAGGATCGGCACGCATGCGTTTCAGTACCTCAAAACCGTTCAGGTGTGGCATCATGACGTCCAGGATCACGAGATCCGGTTTGTTCAATTTCATCTTTTCCAAACCTTCCAAACCGTCTCGTGCCTCTTCAACAACGTAACCTTCCTTGGTCAAGTTGAAACTGACTATTTTTCTCAACACGTCAGAATCATCGACGACTAAAACTCTACAGCCCAAGATTTCGCCCCCAGAACTTCGCTCAAACCATTTTCACCGCAAATCGCCTCAAGCCTCTGCACCAGTACCAAAGGACATTCCTTCACAAGGATCGGTTGGTACAGGTGTTTCGCCTTGACAAGTTTCTCTCTGTTTTGATAATACACTACAATGAAGAATTTGCCAACTTTTTCAAAGTGAACACGTTTGAAAAAGTCCTCCAACTTACCAGATCTGTTCTTCTCAGGGATGAAGACTTGAATCTGCGGGTCAAACCTTCCTGGGTCGATGCAATCTGACGGTAGGATCACTCTGAAGAGATAGCCGCTCACGATTCTGTTCACGTCCAAATCTGTCCACCAGAGTTGGACTGGTTCCAAACCCTTGAGCGCAGTACGTTTGAGCCGATGCAGCAAGTTTTCATCGTGCTTCCGCAAATGGACTGTCACGTACAGTGCCAGGTTGAAAACACCCGTCGGTGTGGGGTCAAGGAACGAGATTTTCGCCTTTCTGTGGAAACCTTGACTGAACTCGAGGGGTGCCTCGATCCGTCTGAGGTTTCTCTCTATGGCGTTGGCTGTCTCTATGGCTGAGAGGAAACGAACCAACCCCGTTTTTTTGTATCTTACGACTGCGCGCACTTTCACCACGTCCATGCTCAACTCTTGTCCGCTCGATTATACTATGTTTGGAGGCGAAAACTTGTACTACAAAGTATCGAGGGATCCGATTCATTCGGAGATATTCCTCTATCCTCTCGAGATACTCGCGATCGATACCAAGCCTGTCCAGAGATTGAGACAGCTCTCCCAACTCGTGGGCGCAGAATGGGTCTATCCAGGGGCAAGCCACAACCGCTTCGCACACTCACTCGGCGTCATGCACATCGCTGGGTTGTATGCGGAAAGGTTGTTCCAAGAACATTCCAGGCGAAGGATCGTACGACTCGCAGGCCTGCTGCACGACGTGGGGCATGGACCGTTCAGTCACCAGTTCGACGACGTGGTCTACAAGCGCATGGGTCTACAAGACGGCCACGACGAGCACAGAGAAAGGATCCTACTCGAACTGATGCCGAAGGAGATGTTCAAAGCCTACGAAAGGCTTTCCGATCTAAAGAAAAGGGAAGCGATACGAAAAGACTTGAAACAGACGATGGGTGTTGAGGACGTCACCATCGAGAGCTTGACGAATCTCATGCACGAAGTGAACAATGTCTTCAAGGGTGAAGAAATGGGAAGCGCTGAGTACAACGTCGTTCAAGGACCCCTCGGTGCGGACAGATTGGATTTTCTGTTGCGAGACGCATACCACAGCGGGACCACTCATTTCGGTGTCGGAGCCGTCGATCGGATCATCAGAAACGCCTATCTGAAGACGAGAGACTCAAAAACCATTCTGTGCTACCACGTGAAGGTGCTCGATCAGATCTACACGAGTCTGTTCGGTAGGTTCATGATGTACAAGAACGTCTACTTTCACAAGACTTCCAGGGCTGTCGATCTCATGATACAAGAAATACTGTCGCTCGTTTACAAACCGTTGAACCTCTCGGAGAGGGTCAACGATCTGGAGAGATTCCTCGATTTGACCGATCAAGCTCTGCTCACCGAAGTGAAGCTGGAGGCCAAGAAGATCTTCGAAAAGCACAACGTTAACAACGAGGGTGAGATCGAGAGTTCCGATCTGAGCGATGATGAATACAACCTCATCGAAGCGTACAAGATCCTTCGCAGACTCGAGACGAGGGACCTGTGGAAACTGATCGTGGAGATCGCCTTTACAGCGGAAGGTGCGGATCCTTACGTAATGAGCGTTGGAATAGTGGCAGACACCTTGCAGAAGATCAGGCTGAGGCTGGAAAAACTCATCGATTCGAAAGACGTCCCAGACCACGATCGAAAGATCATGAGACGACTCCTCGACGATTTCGAGGTCGTGTTCAAGTCCGACACTCCCTACAAACTGTCGTTGGTACACCCTCAGGAGTTTGTGAACAGCAACGTGTTCCTCTACGATCCACAGAGCGATGCCGTCATTTCTCTCGAAGATTACGTGAAGAATTATCCGGCTTATCGGATGTTGGCGAGCAACCTCGTTCAGATCGTCAGAATTTACGTCACCGAAGATGTGAGAGAACAGCTCACCAAGTACAGCATCGTGCCGAGTGCGAAACTTCAACTCACCACGCGTTGGTGAATCAACCGAAGTACTCGGGACCTTCTTCCTTAGTCGATTCAGGTAACACTCTCTTTAACGCGGCCATGGCTACTTCCAGCTGCGAATCGTCTGGCTGAGCCGTCGTGAGTTTTTGGAAGAACAACCCAGGGTAGAACAAAAACCTGAGCAACGTCGGACTCTTCGAGGATACCCTGAGCAGTTCGTAGGCGAAACCCGCCGTGAGAGGTAGAAGCACAAGCCTGCTGAGCAATCTCCAAGCGAAACTCCTCGAGGCAATTGGGCTCGAGAGAGAGAGCACCACAACTGAAAAGATCAAAAATATCATGATGAAACTCGTGCCACAGCGTGGATGGATCGTGCCGTACTTCTTGACGTTGTCCAGTTCCAATTGCTCATTGTTTTCGTAAGCGTTGATCACCATGTGTTCAGCTCCATGGTACTGAAAGAGCCTCTTTACGTCCGGAAAGAGCGATATGATCCACACGTACAACACGAAGAACGTCAGTCTCAGGACACCTTCAACGATGGCAAAGAGAACCTCGTTTTTTCTCAGAATGCTGAACAATCCGGTGATCCACATGGGCAACACCACGAAGAGGCCTATCGCCAAACCGAAGGCGAAGAGCGTGGTCCAAAACAGCTCCGACTTCTTGGCCTCCTCACCACTGCTGATCTCTGCAGATCTGTTCAGAGCTTTGATACCGAAGTACAGAGAAAAGTACAGGCTCACGAAACCTCTCAGAAAAGGTACCTTGAAGAGTCTCTTCGTCGTCACAGAGCTTTGCGAGAGATCTTCCAGAACGATCTCTCCGTTCTTGTTCCTGACCGCCATTGACACCCTACTTCCAAGCATCAACACGCCTTCGATGACTGCCTGTCCTCCAAACTTCACATTGCTACCTCCTCAACATTTTGGAAGTTTCACGATGAACTCACTGCCCTTACCCACTTCGCTCACCACTTCTATGGTGCCGCCCATGGCCCTGACGAGTTTGTCCACGAGTGCGAGGCCCAATCCGTAACCCGGAGTCGAACGGGATCGATCGGACTTGTAGAATTTTTGGAAAATCTTCTTCTTCTCAGATTCCTCTATGCCTATCCCGAAATCTTTGACGCTGACCCAGCCATTTCCACACCGCAACACGATCTTCTTCTTCTGCGTGGAGAATTTCACCGCGTTTTCCACCAACGCCTTCAGAATGATCTGCAACGCTCTAACATCGCCACAACCTTCACCTTCACCCTCAATTTCGAACGTGAAATCTCTGAACTGCTTGGAGAACTCTTCAACTTCTTCCTGAAGGAATTTGTGCAAGTCCAGTCTCACGAGTTCCACCTTCGAGAGAGGCCTGGAAAGCGTTAGAAGGTTCTCTGTGAGATTCGTGACCTGTTGAACGGTCTCTCTTATCGTTTTCGCCGATTCCGCGACTATCTCACTGTTCGTCGAGAATTTCTCGATCAATTCCGCGTAACCTTGAATACTCGTTAAAGGTGTTCTCAACTCATGAGAAACGTCGTTCACGAAGTCATTCTGCATCTCAAAACCAAGCTGAAGCCTGTTCAGCATGTCGTTGATCGTTTTAGCAAGGCTGGAAACTTCGTCCCCCCCTCCCGGATCAAACACACGCTTACTCAGATCCGACGCATTTATGTTTCTCAACTCCTCGGTGATCCTCCTCATCGGGGTGAGCGATTTGTTCACGAAGTATTGTCCCAGCAGGAAAGAAGCCAGAGAGAAAATGAGCCACAGGATCAAGAACATGCGTGAAAGAAGTTTGAGAAAGTCTCCTATTCCCCCCGCCGGTGAGAGGAGGAACAGCTCAGTCTGGCCAGCGAAAGTCTGGACCGACAGTCTCACCACGAGATACTCGTTGTTACCCAGTTTGATGTACGACGGTTTCTTGACTGCAAGAACGTGAGAGAGGAACTTCTTGAAATTCTCGTGTTCCGTGTCTACCGTGCCGAAGATCACTTCTCCCGAAGCGTTCATGATGACCAATCCGGGCGGCAAGGCTGACCTCAGCACGTTCCTCAAGGGGCTACGGAGATAGCCTGCCACCGATTGTCTGAGGAGCTCCACGGACCTCGATATGTGCACCTGTTTGGTCACATTGTAGGCCAAAAACAGTCCAAGTCCGAGTACGAGTGAGAAAAGAACGGTCTGGATCACCGTGAGTCTCCACTTAAGTGTCGAGAACATAACCGACGCCTCGCACAGTCTTCAGAAATTTCGCACCCTCACCAAGCTTATCCCTCAAATACTTCACGTACACGTCCACCACGTTGCGACTGATGTTGTCAGTGTCTCCCCAGACCTTTTCGAGCAGTTCCTCCCTGCTGACTACGTTGCCCCTCTTTTCGCAGAGTAGTTCCAGTATTGCCGCTTCTCTGTCCGAAAGGCTCACCTCACTCCCATCAGGAAAACTCAGCTTTCTCATCTTCGGTAGGAATACGACATCACCTATGCAAAAGGCGTCCTTCTTTCTCACCCTTCTGGCAACGCTCTCCACACGTGCGAGTAGCTCATCCAAGTGGAATGGCTTGGGGACGTAGTCGTCTGCACCCTTTTTTAGACCCCTTATCCTGTTTTCGACCTCGCCACGCGCGGTGAGCACGACGATTCCAACTTCTTCGTCGATGGACCTGATCTTTTCCAAGACCTCAAAACCATCCATGCCGGGCAACATCAAGTCCAAAACGACCACCAAAGGATCGAAAAAATGGAACAGTTGCCAACCTTCTTCACCGTCCCTGGCGATCTTGACTTCATAGCTGTGGTTCTCGAACAGGATCTGCAACAGTCGTGCTATCTTTTGATCATCTTCCACGATCAGTAAGCGAATGATTCATCAACTCCTTGTAGCGGTGGAACACTTTGGTGGCGTAAGAACTCCTCGAATTGCCACCGTTGTACGCCTCGAGAGCCTTCAGTATATCAGCTGAGAATCTCCCGAGTTGATACTTCAAATACAGCGTTCCAAATTCCACGTTCAGTTTGTGGTCCCAAAGCAGCCTACCCCAACCTTCCTCGGGTTCTTCGAGACCATAGATTCGACACACGAACTGCGCGGTCTGTGGCTTGATCTGCATCAAACCCAGCTCGCCGTGCTTTCCCACCACGTTTCTGAACTCACTTTCAACAGCTATGAGTGCGATTATCAACAGATGGTCCACACCGTACTTGTCGCTGATTTCGATGATCGCTTCGTAGAGGCTCGCAACGTGAGCGTCGTCGGTGATCAACCCATGCTTCGAACGCGTCTCGACCATCAGTTTTGAAAACCAGTTCGGTACCTCGATCGCCAGAACGAAAACCGTCTGCAGCAAGAACAGCGTCGTTAGCCACTTCAAACTCCTCATCCTTCGTTCATCCTCCGCTTCTGATATAATCTACTTTTGGTGAAGCGCATGGAAGCACTGTATCGCAAGTATAGGCCCAAGAGCTTCTCCCAAGTAATAGACCAAGTTCAGGCTAAGCTGGTTCTCCAGAATGCTATTTTAACCGATCGCGTGTCGCACGCATACATATTCTCTGGCCCGCGGGGGAGCGGTAAAACCACGCTTGCAAGGATACTCGCCAAGGCGTTGAACTGCCCGAACAGGAAGGACTTTGAACCTTGCTGCACGTGTGAGAGCTGTGTCTCCATAGACAAGGGAAACCACCCAGACGTCGTTGAGTTGGACGCAGCATCGAACAGAGGCATAGACGAAATAAGAAGGATCAGAGATGCCGTGGTGTTCAAGCCCATGATGGGATTGTACAAAGTTTACATAATCGACGAATTCCACATGCTCACGAGAGAAGCCTTCAACGCCTTGCTCAAAACACTCGAAGAACCTCCCGAACGCGTCGTGTTCGTGTTGGCCACGACCAATTTGGAGAGAGTTCCACCAACCATAATTTCACGATGTCAGCTGATAGAGTTTCGAAGTTTCAAAGAGGACGACATTTTGCAGCAACTCAAGTTTGTCGCTTCCAAAGAGAACGTGCCCATCGATGAAGATGCTCTCAAGCTCATAGCGAAGCGCGCTTCGGGTGGCATGCGGGATGCGCTGACACTGTTCGAGCAGGTTTCGAGTTACGCGCTCAATGATAGAATCACGGTTGAAACTGTGGAGCGGGCGCTCGGCTTGGCTCCGATTGGAACGGTGGAAGAATACCTTCGCGCGTTGATGGATGGCGATCCGAGGAAGGCCAGTGAGATCGTGGACAGAGTGTACGAAGAAGGTTACGACATCGAACAATTCATTCAGATCTGTCTGGAGCAAGTGGAAGAAAAGATCACGGTCCACCCTTCTACGGAGATGATAGCCCTCGCGAGGGACCTCATGAATTTGACGAGCGAGATGAGGTTCTTCGAAAACAAAAAAATGGCTTGTAAACTGCTCTCAATGGACATCGCAGCCAAGAGAGGAACGAAGGCGCAACCGACCCAGCCTGCGCAGGAACAGACGAAGAATGTCGAACGAGTCGAACAGAAAAGTGAAGCTGTGAACGTACAATCAAAGCCCACTGACCAAATCGATATCAGTGCATTGCTGGATTATCTGAGAGAGCAGGGTGACATGGCGATGTACGTGGCACTCGTACAAGCGAAGATCGCAAAGAGAGATGGCACGGTAGAGGTATCCTTCCTTCCATCTCAGAGATTTCAGTACGAATATCTCAGAGAAAAACTCTTCGAGTTGGAGTACCTGTTCAAAACTCAGCTCAAGTTGAACGTCACCGTTGAACTCAAGGTTGACGAAGAACGTGAGAAACAGTTGCTCGAAAAACTCCAGAGGATGTTTCCGGGCAGAATCAAGATAGAGGAGTGATGTGCTTGAAGAAGATCAAAGGCTTCGGAGGGAGAAGTTACGGACCCGGTAAGGGAGAAGGGAAGGAAATAGACATAGGTTCGCTGCAGAAGGTCCAACAAGAGATGGCGAAGAAGTTGGAACAACTGGAAGCTTCCTTCGGCCAGATGGAAGTGATTGGAACAGCGGGTGGTGGCGCGGTCAAGGTGAAAGCCACATGCGATTATCGAATAGTGTCGATCGAATACGACGACGAACTGCTCCAAGACAAGGACATGTTCAACGATCTGATAGTTGCTGCAATGAACGAGACGCTCAGAGAGATTCAGAGGCGCAGGGATGAAGAGATGATGAGGATAACACAGGAACAGTTGCGTTTGTGAATTTTTACACAATGGTGCCCTTGCCTCAAATGAGCTGTTGTATCATTCTGTTGAACGTCGAATCTGAAAGGAGGTTCATAGGGATGAGAGTCGCGATCAACGGTTTCGGTAGGATCGGAAGGTTGGTGCTCAGGGAAATCCTCAAGAGGAAATCTTCACAGATCGAAGTCGTGGCTATCAACGATGTTACGGATGCCGCAACGCTGGCGCATTTGTTCAAGTACGATTCGGTTCACAAGATCTACCCTGGTGAAGTTAGAGCCGAGGGAAACTCGATCTTCATCGATGGAAAGGCTTACACAGTCCTCAGCGAGAAGGATCCCGCAAAGCTTCCCTGGAAGGACCTTGGTGTGGACGTCGTTATCGAATCTTCTGGTGTCTTCACCGACAAGGAGAAGGCTGCGTTACACTTGCAAGCGGGTGCAAAGAAGGTTGTCATAACTGCACCAGCGAAAGGTGAGGACATCACGGTAGTTATAGGATGCAACGAGGACAAACTCACACGCGAGCACAGCATCATATCCTGCGCTTCCTGCACTACCAACTCCATCGCACCTATCATAAAGGTGCTCCACGAGAAGTTCAACATCGAGAGCGGTTTCCTCACGACGGTGCACGCTTACACGAACGATCAAAGGGTGCTCGACCTACCTCACAAAGATTTGAGAAGGGCAAGGGCTGCCGCGTTGAGCATCATACCGACTACCACGGGAGCTGCCAAAGCTGTGGCGCTCGTCGTTCCAGAACTCAAAGGCAAGCTCGACGGAGTGGCTCTCAGAGTACCAGTTCCAGACGGTTCCATATCGGACTTCGTCGCTGTCGTGAGCAAGGAAACGAGCATAGAAGAAGTCAACCAGGTCATGAAGGAAGCCTGCGAGACTCGACTCAAAGGTATCATAGCGTACAACACAGATCCCATCGTGAGCAGTGACATAATCGGAACGACCTACTCTGGTATCTTCGATGCCACTCTGACCAACGTGAAGGGCAGGCTGATCAAGGTCTTCTCCTGGTACGACAACGAGTACGGTTATTCTTGCAGGGTCGTTGACACGGTGGAATTGCTCACAAAACTTCTGTGAGGGAGCAACGCTCCCTCACTTTTTGAGGGGGTGAAAGAATGAAGAAAATGACCATAAGGGATGTCGATTTGAACGGAAAGACCGTTATCATGCGCGTCGACTTCAACGTTCCTGTAGAGAACGGTAAGGTCACGGACGACACGCGCATCGTGGCTGCCCTACCGACGATAAAGTACGCCGTGGAGCACAACGCGAAAGTGATTCTGCTGTCGCACTTAGGAAGACCGAAGGGCGTCGAGCTGAAGTACAGCATGAAGCCCGTGGCCGAACACTTGAAACAGATCTCAGGCTTGAATGTCATCTTTGTGCCGCACGTCGTCGGAGAAGAAGTGAAAAAAGCCGTCAAAGAGGCCAAGCCCAAGGACGTCATCGTCCTGGAGAACACGAGGTTCCATCCGGGCGAAGAAAAGAACGATATGGAGTTGGCAAAGGCTTGGGCCGAGTTGGCCGATATACACGTGAACGACGCGTTCGGTACCGCCCACAGGGCACACGCATCGAACGTCGGCATCGCTTCTTTCATACCGAGTGTTGCAGGGTTTTTGATGGAAAAGGAGATCGAGTTTCTCAGCAAGGTGACCTATGAACCTGATCATCCTTACGTCGTTGTGCTCGGTGGTGCAAAGGTATCCGACAAGATAGGTGTCATCACGAACCTGATGAACAAGGCTGACAAGATTCTCATTGGTGGAGCGATGATGTTCACCTTCCTCAAGGCGCAGGGTCTGAACGTTGGCTCATCTCTTGTTGAGAACGACAAGCTCGATCTGGCCAAGCAAATACTGGAGCAGGCATCCCAGAAGAAGGTTAAGATGGTCCTGCCCGTGGACTGCGTCATCGCACAGAAGATTGAGCCCAACGTTGAGAAGAAGGTTGTCGATCTGAAGGATGGAATTTTGGAAGGTTGGATGGGTTTGGACATAGGTCCGAAGACAGTTCAACTGTTCGAAAAAGAACTCGAAGACGCGAAGACCGTTGTTTGGAATGGACCAATGGGCGTGTTCGAGATAGATGACTTCGCGGAAGGTACCAAGAAGGTCGCCCTCGCGATCAGCAAGGTGAAGGGAACGACCGTGGTCGGCGGAGGCGACACGGCAGCGGCGGTTGCCAAATTCAACCTGGAATCCGCATACTCACACGTTTCAACGGGAGGAGGCGCTTCACTCGAGTTCCTGGAAGGTCGAGAACTGCCCGGCATAAAGAGCATCGCCGATAAAAAAAAATAGAGCGACTGATCCTCGCGGGTAATTGGAAGATGCACAAGACCAACCAAGAGGCAAAGCTCTTCGTGAATCGACTGATCAACGATCTGGCGGGCAAGCGTTTCAAGATAGTTGTTTGCCCGCCTTTCGTTTCTTTGCTGGACGTTGTGGAAATGACCCGCGGCACGAACATTTCAGTGGGTGCACAGAACTGCCACTACGAGCGCAGTGGAGCGTTCACAGGAGAAGTCTCCGCAACGATGTTGAAGGCGATCGGTGTTGAGTACGTGATCGTTGGACATTCCGAGCGAAGGAAACACTTCAACGAAACAGACGAGATGGTGAACAAGAAAGTGAAATCCGTGCTCTCTGAGGGCATGAAGCCCATACTGTGCGTGGGTGAGACCAAAGAAGAACGCGAGAAAGGTTTGACGTTCTGTGTCGTTGAAATGCAGATCAGGCAAGCGCTATACGGACTCTCGAGGCAGGAAGTGGAGAACATCGTCATAGCGTACGAACCGGTCTGGGCGATAGGCACCGGTGTGGTTGCCAAACCCGAACAGGTCCAAGAGGTACACAGATTTATAAGAAAACTGCTCGGTGAACTTTACGATGCACAACTCGCAGAAAACATACCCATTTTGTACGGAGGAAGCATAAAACCGGACAACTTCTTCGCGATCATGGCCCAGCCTGACGTGGACGGTGGTCTGGTGGGTGGCGCGAGCTTGGATGAACAATTCGTCAAACTTGCCCAGATTGTGCAGTCTTTCGCAGTCTGAAACAAGCTCCGTCGAAAACTGGTACGATGGGATGAAGGTCGATTCGAGAACAGTATTCTATGTCTTTTAGGAATCCTTTTTCAATGAGTTCTCGACCGTGCTCAGATTCACAGAGGCTTCGGAAAACCGAATCACCACATTTCCAAACGGACTCGGCTATGAGCGCCGAGTCCGTTTTTTCTTTCGCACCACTCATCGTGACGATCGCACCCGCGCACAACACGTCCTCCAGCGCGATCTCACCGCTCTGCCCGGAGCAAACTATTGTGAAATGATCGTGTCTTTCCAGCTCACGAACAACAACGGAAAGGTTCAAAAAGCTTGCAGCATAGAGAATCTCACACTCGATCTTTTGGACCGCACGAGTGCCGTTGGTGGTGGTCAAGACAATCTTCTTGTTGGCGACTTTCTCTTTCGAATACTCGTACGGTGAGTTTCCAAGATCGAAACCCTTTGGTTTGACACTCTTTCTCTCCCCGCACACGAGAACATCCGAAGCCTTTTCCGAGAGCGCCGCTCTCACGCTCGAGACGGGTTTCACAGAAGCTGCCCCGTTTGCCAAAGCTGTGACGATGACGCTCGTTGCTCTCAGCACATCTATCAAAACACACACGTGTGACTTTATCTTTTGCTTTGGGACAAAGATCACATCGATCAAACCTTCATTTCACTCCCAAGATCCTATCTATCTTCTCCTTGTCGAAACCTATGACTATTTGATTGCCGATCTCGATCACCGGAACTCCCGTTTGACCAGTCTTTTTGACCAAGCGTTCCGCCGCGACTGGATCACGCGAAACATCTATCTCGGTGAACTTGAGATTGAGCTGTTTTAGATAGTTCTTCGCCCTCGCACAGTACGGGCACGTGGGCGTGGTGTAGACGGTGATTTTAACGTGCTGCATCGTTTCACCTCCTCATGTCCTGCTTGATCGCCTCTATACTGTCGACATCCAAATACAGTCTTTGATATTTCTTACCATCGACAGTTATGGTCAAAGGTTTTTCAAGCGCCCCTTTCACCGTGTAGAACCTCAGAGCGTTCCTGCCAGACTCGTACACGAGTTTGTAGAATGCTGCAACGCTCATCGTGTTTTCGTTCTTGAGTTCCTTCAGCCATCTTTGAACCAAGACGTGATCGAACGGGTTGGGTTTCCTCACGGCAAGACTCCTCAGAAGATTTTCGAAGCTCTCAACACCGTTACCCAGAAGAGACTTGGCGAACTTCTTGATCTGTTCCGAATCAACTACCGCATAGTATCGAAAACTGGAAGAAAATTCGATCATGGACTCAGCAAAACTGAAAACCTCCAGCGGGTTCTGAACGTCGAGCGATCTGTTGTTCAACGGGTTGAAGGCATATTGGGGAAGCTCGATCACGTACATCATTCGTTTGCTCAAATCCACCCGTATAAAGTAAGCCTTCTGTTGGTCCTTTAGAATGAAGGCGTAATGAACCACGGGTGATGCGAATTCAGCAGATTTCTTCAAACTGTTCAAAGATAAGAAGAACCACAGACCGAAACCCACAACTGCAAAGACGATGCCCAAAAGGATCCAGAAGAGTCCAGTCCTTCTCTTCTTGATTGCCATACTTCAACCTCCCTCGACTCCGTCTTGATCGTTCTGTATGAGCGATTTGGATCTTTTGTTCCGCAACAACCAGTTCCACATTTCAACGGTCTCTGAAAATAGAAGGTATTCCTTTTTCATCGCATAGCAGACCTTGCTTCGGAGAGTCTGGATCACGGCTTCGTCCAAATCTCTTTCCGCCAACCTTCTCAAATCTTCCACGCCTTCATAAGCCCTTGTCTCTTCGAGCAAGTCCGCGAGGAAAACGATCTTCGCGATCTCGCCCATGTTGGGCTTCCCACTCGTGTGGAAGGCAACGGCTTCCAGGATGTCTCGATCCTCGATTTTGAACCTTCTTCTCAAATACTCTGCAGCAACCTTCCCATGCAAAAGCACAGGATGCTCCAATTCCATTCCCTTTGGTTCGATCCCGTAAGCCTTCGCAATCCTCAACAACTTCGATGTTGGTACATCCCTGAACGCATCGTGTGCCAAACAAGCAACGGTGACCTTCTCTTCGTCAACATGATGCAACCGTGCAAGTTTTCTTGCAAAGTCACAACAAGAATATATGTGTCGGCGACGCCTTGTAGTCACCAAAAGATTCAATGCTCGGACCAGTTCTTCGACAACGTGCCGCACCTCTCACCATCCTTCTCTTTCCAACTCAACGACTTCCACACCGTAAGTTGACTCCAGAACGTTACTTATTTGCTCCACGGTGCTATCGACGACCTCTTTCGCAGAGTTCACGACGGCGATACCTATTTCGGCCCAACCCTTCGAGTCACACATACCAACCTCGGAAACGGAGACGTTGTATTTGCTTCTCAGTTCATTGATCAGCTTCTTGATCAAACTGCGCTTTTCCTTCAGACTGTTGATACCGAACAGCCTGATCTTGAAGCTCACCACAGCCACATGCATGGATCGATTCTCACCTCAGGCGTTCTGCTGTTCCTGTTTTCTTTCCTGAATGATCTTCTCCTGTATGTTCGGTGGAACCTCTTGATACTTCAAGAACTTCATCGTGAAGTAACCTCGGCCGCTCGTGATTCCAGACAGTCTACCGGAGAAATCGAGCATCTCGGCCAAAGGTACCTCAGCCTTTATCTTGGACATGCCACGACCCGCTGGTTCCATTCCCTGTGGTCTTCCCCTCCGACTGGTGACCTCACCCATGACATCTCCCGCGACCTCGTCCGGACAGAATATCTCTACCTCCATGATGGGCTCGAGTATGACGGGTCTGGCGTCTTCCATACCCTTCCTGAACGCTTGGATCGCTGCGATCTGAAACGCTATGTCCGAAGAATCCACTTCGTGGTAGGATCCGTCGAACAGTGTCACGCGTACGTCCACCACGGGATAGCCGGCGAGAGAGCCACGTTTCATAGCTTCAACTATGCCCTTCTCCACGGATGGGATGAAGTTCTTCGGAATCGCTCCTCCGAAAATCTTGTCGACAAACTCGAAGCCAGCTCCACGCGGCAGTGGTTCCATCTCTATCTTCACGTGACCGTACTGACCGTGTCCTCCCGTTTGCTTCTTGTGCTTGTACTCAGCAATGGCTTTCTTGGTTATGGTTTCTCTGTACGCGATCTTGGGCTTGCCAACCTCCACTTCCACACCGAAAATGCTCTTCAGCTTTTCTATCATGACGTCAAGATGTACCGTTCCGAGACCAGACACGACCGTTTCTCCAGTTTCAGGATCGTACTCCCACTTGAAAGTAGGATCGCTCTCGGCGAGCCTCGAAAGACCGTTGCTTATCTTGTCTATGTCGGTCTTACTCTTGGGGTTCACGGACCTGGAGAACATGGGTTCAGGGAACTGCGGTGGAACGATCTTCATCTTTCTGTCCTTGTGAGTCAGCGTCTCACCCACACTACCCTCTTTGAGCTTCGGTAAGACCACGATTTCACCGCAGGATGCCGCCTCTATCTCCACTTGTTCCTTTCCACGTGCCCAGTAGAGCTTGCTGATCCTATCGCTCGTCCCACGGTTCGCGTTCACAAAGTTGTCTCCGGGCCTTGCGTTACCTGAAATGATCTTTATGTAGCTCACTCGACCAACGAACGGATCCACCACGTTCTTGAAAATGTAAGCACAGAAAGGCTCCGTCTCACTCGCTGAAACCAACGTTTCCTCACCGCTTTCGAGAACAGCCTTCAATGGTTTCGCTTCGAGTGGACTCGCGCCGAGATCGACGATCGTATCCAAGAACAGATCGACTCCTATTCCCTTTTCGGCAGAACCACAGAGTGCTGGCACGATGGCACCAGACTTGTAGGCTTTGACGAGGGCTCTTTTCAACTCTTCTTCGCTGATCTGACCCCCCTCCAAGTACTTCTCCATGAGGGCATCGTCGCTCTCCACGATGTCCTCCAGAAGCCTGAGTCTGGCCTCTTCCACTTTCTTTGCCATATCTGCCGGCACATCCACAACTTTGGATTTACCATCCTCATAGACGTAAGCCTTCATTCCCACCAGATCCACGACACCCTTGAAGTTGGATTCGGAACCGATCGGCAACACGAGTGACACGATCTTGCACTCAAACGCTGACTTCACCGACTCCAAAACACTATCGAAGTTCGCCCTTTCCTTGTCCATCTGATTGACAAAAACTATGATGGGCCTGGACATCTCCTGAGCGAGTCGCCATGTTCTCTCAGTCTGTATCTCGACCCCCGAAACCGCGTTGATCACACTCACAACGTTCTCGCTCACGAAGATCGCGTTGATCACCTCGGCTATGAAGTCTCCGAAACCCGGAGTATCTATCGCAGTCAAAAGGTGGTCTTTCCACGTGAAAGTGAACACGTGTGAGCTGATGCTCGAACCTTTCGCCTCCTCCAATGGATCAATATCCACGAGCTTGTTTGAAACACGATCACTCAAGCCAACCGTTCTGAGGATCGAGCTCACCAGAAGCGACTTACCCGAACCGTTGTGACCGATCAGCACGAAGTTCCTTTTCTTCTCAGCCGCGATTGCCATCTCTATACACCTCCACCTTCTTTGTTTTCATTGCGACCTCTGAACCACGAGCAGTGAAACAGGGACAGCCCTCGTCCACCCCGTCGGGGTTCTGCTCACGATCTTGTCCCTGATGACCATCACAGAAGAACTTCCTCCATCGAAGTTCATGGCCGAGTAGAACCCTTTGCTCAAGCAGAAATCGACCAGCTCATCGTAGTTGACACCTCCAGACCCGTTTTGATCGCTTATGACCATCAAGGCCACCTTACCATCCTGTGTTGTGGCGATGAGCGTTCTGGTCGCGTTTGTCCTCGCGATGTTGCCCCCATAACGATTCTTTTCTTGGTTTCGATCCGGTATCGGAGCCCCTTGGTAGAGTAACAGAGGTCCAGCCTCAACAGCGTGCTTTATCCTGTACGGAAAGTTGGTGTTGATGACGTATTCGACGGGATCTCCAGCCCTCACTTCCTGAAGGTACTTCTCGTATTTGTTCGAAACCGCCAGCACGAACCCCTTTTCCGGAGCCTTGGATATCCAGCCTCTCGAAACAACCTTGCCATTTTCGACGACAAAGTAAATCGTATCGTCCCTCTTCGGAATTGGCAAGCCAAACTCTCTCGTGAAGACGAGTACGTCTCCCAGAGCGACTGTGTTGACACCCTTCACGATGAACAAAAGTTGTCCGACACGCACGTTCAGCTCGAAATAAAACCTCTCGATGTGCACCGTTCCAGCGTAACTGTACACGAAGATCGGCCTATCTCCGTAGGCGGCCTGTAAAACTTTACCATCCACAATCAGCAAGCCGATCGGGATCGCTGTGTTTGGGTCGAAGTAACTCGCGTTCACACCCGCTATGGCACCGCTTCTGGCCACCATCGCTTCGACACTTTCCATCGTCCCAATGCCCGAAGAACTGATTGCAGGTTTCAGTTCGACAACGCTCGGATCTATCCACAGATAGTTCACCAAGAGTTCCTTGTTACCGATCCGTTCAGTTGTTTGCTGCCAATAGACACCGTTGGCAACCCATTCTTTGCCGAGCATGGGCATCCTGAGTTCGAAGGAGAGCGCGTTCGCTTCAATCTTCATGACCATCACTGGTTCCACGTCCACACCTAAATCCAGTTCGACGATCACGGATGTACCATCAGTTGAGACCTTCACGGGCTCGAGAGAAATCGCGGAACTCAAGCACGGTGAAATTTCGACGATCAGCTTACCCTTCGACGTGCGCGCTGAAACCATCTGTTCGGAGACGAAGCCAACGAAGCCCAGCTTCAACTGGTTCTTTTCAAAAACTGCAGAAACAAGGATCGGGACACTGTCCAGAAGCGCAGTCTGGCCAGAAACCGTCGTATGAGCTTTCAGCCCGAGAATCTTCTGTAGAAGTTCCGTTTTGATGAAGACCCTTTTTCCAACGAACCTCGCAGATTTTTCGTAGACGTCCAGAAAGTCTACGGTCACGGTGTCATCCTTGTTGAGCAGGATGATCTTTTTTTCGAAGATCAAGTACGCCCGTCCGGAAACCTCCGATAATACGAAAGTCAGTCCCAACTTTTCCAGATCTTTCACTTCCACGAAACCTTCTGACTCCTGCAGCACGACGAATTTTCCTTGAAATCCCACGAGGACTTGACCCATCACGCACGACGCCAAGATCACGAGCAAGATGGAATGGAAACGTTTCATTCGATCACCTCAAGCACAGTTGATGGCGGTTCAACTGAATGCGTGGAAAGCACATATGCCGATCGAACAAGAGCCAAGGCCGAATCCAGATCGCTCCTGTTCGAATAGTACACCTTTGCGAGCATGTCGCCAGTCCTGACACGGTCCGAAACCTTCTTCAACAACTCTATTCCAACGGAATGATCGATGTTGTCTTCCTTCTTCGATCTTCCTCCACCGAGGAATACACATGCTCTACCTATCGCCTCGGCATCGAGACGTGCGACGTAACCATCTCTATCGGATCGCACTTCAACAACATTTCTGCTGATCGGTAACTTGAAAGGATCGTCAACGATGCTTGGATCGCCTCCCTGAAGCTCGATGAACTTCTTGAATCGCTTCAACGGTTCGTCCGAGCGAACCATGCTTTCGATATCGTTGAAACTCACCTTCAAACCAGCAAGATCGAGCATTTCTTTCACAAGAGTGAAGGACAGCTCTATGACGTCCTTTGGTCCCTCTCCTCTCAAGCATTCCACGGCTTCGATCACTTCGAGAGAATTTCCAACCATCTTTCCGAGAGGTTGGTCCATGTTGGAGAGCACAGCCTTGGCCTTTTTTCCGTGCCGCCTCACGATGTCCAGCATCAAGAATGCGAGCTTCTTGGCTTGATCAAAATCCTTCATGAAGGCACCGCAGCCAACCTTCACATCGAACACCATCGCGTCGGCACCGGCAGCAAGTTTTTTGCTGACTATGCTCGAAGCGATGAGAGAAAGGTTTTCCACTGTAGCCGTTGCATCCCTGAGTGCGTAGATCTTCTTGTCCGCGGGTGCGAGGTTCTCAGTCTGGCTCGCAATGGCAAATCCTATCTCGTCGACGATCTTCACGAACTCCTCTTTGCTGAGGGATGTCCTCATTCCTGGTATGGATTCGAGTTTGTCTATCGTGCCACCCGTGTGTCCCAATCCGCGACCAGACATCTTGACGATCTTCACACCGAAGCTCGCTGCGATGGGAAGAACGACGAACGTTATCTTGTCCCCTACCCCTCCACTCGAATGCTTGTCGAGCTTGATTCCTTTCAGCGAACATAGATCGAGTCGATCACCAGACTCGAGCATCGCGATGGTCAGATCGTAGGTCTCCCGTTCGTTCATACCCTTGAAGTAAACCGCCATGAGGAAAGCAGCCATCTGATAATCCGGAATTTCTCCACGGGTGTAACCATGCACCACGAATCGAATCTCTTCCGTCGTTAATTCCGCTCCGTCGCGTTTCTTCTTTATGACATCGTACATCCTCATGCTTCCACTTCCCACTTGATGGGCAATCTCACAATGAACGTTGTTCCAACGCCCACCTCACTGTTCACACTGATCTGTCCGCCATGCCTGTCGACGATGGACTTGACTATGGACAGGCCAAGGCCCGAACCTCCCATCTTCCTGCTTCTGCCCTTGTCCACTCTGTAGAACCTGTCGAACAACCTTGGGAGCGCTTCTTTTGGTATCCCGGGTCCCGTGTCAGAAACCTCAATTACCGCATAGTCACCCTCTTTGATGACCCTGACCTTGACGCGTTTCTCTCCGATCTCTTTCAGAGAAGTGTACTTGATGGCGTTGTCGACCAAGTTCAGGATCATCTGTACCATTCGGTCCTGATCGGCCCATATGTTCACACCTTGACAATGCGTTTCCACCTCAACACCATGCTCCTTGGCGAGAGGCTCAACGATGGACAACACATAGTTGACGACCATGCACAAGTCCGTTTCCTTGAACTCGAACCTCGCTTCACCGGATTCCATGCGTTCCAAGTCGAGCAGATCGTTTATCATCCTCGACATCCTTGCCGATTCGTTCTCGATGATCGTCAAGAATCTCTTGCGCGTTTCCACGTCCATGTCCAGATCGCTGAGAAGAGTCTCGGCATAACCGTGTATCGACGTCAGCGGAGTTCTCAGTTCGTGAGAAACGTTCGACACGAACTGCTTTCTCAACTCGTTCAGTTCGTGTTCCTTCGTCACGTCCCTCATTATGATCACTATTCTTCGTTCTCCCCTCGGCAGTATCACAGGTATCATCTTGCAAGAGTAGTATCTCTTCTCGTCGTCCACGTACATGACTATCTCGGATTCTTGCGCTTGCCATGTCCTCACGGTTTCTTCAAACATCTCTATGACGTAGTAATCCTCAACTGCTTCGTATATCTTTCTCGCTATGGGTTCAGAACGCGTGATCTTCTGTGCCGCCATGTTCGCGAACGTTATAGTTCCATCGGCTTCAACGAAAATTATGGGGTCGGAAATGTTGTCGAGCAGAGTCAAAACGTTCTCTCTACTCCTCTGAGCTATCGACAGTTCTTCCTCTATCGTCTTCAATTTCTTGCGAAGTCGTTCTAAGACGTAAGAGGGTGGAGAGTCTTCAACCACGTCTGCAAGCTCTGCCACCCTCCTGAAGAACCGAAGAAGATTTTTGTTGATCCTCAGCAACGAAAATGAGTACAAAAAAAACCCTATCGCTGCAACTGCGGCGACGATGAGCAAGACTACCACGAATTATTCTTCCTTCCCAGGATCTCTGAACTTGTATCCCTTGCCCCTCACCGTGATGATGTACTTGGGATTCGATGGATCTTCTTCGATCTTCGTTCTCAGCCTTCTGATGTGCACATCAACAGTTCTCGTATCACCGTAGTAATCGTAACCCCAGAGTTTGTCGAGCAGCACATCTCTGCTGAACACTTTCCCCTCGTTCTCCGCGAGGAACCTCAACAATTCGAACTCGAGCGGGGTCAACGCAACCTTCTGACCGTTCACCCTCACTTCATACCTTTCCACATCGATTTCCAGTCCCTTGGCCACGATCTTCTTTGGCCTCTCTTCTCGTTCCTGAGCGCTGAGCTGGATCCTTCTGAAAATAGCCTTGACACGCGCGATCATTTCTCTCACACTGAAGGGTTTTGTGATGTAGTCATCGGCACCGAGTTCCAAGCCAAGGACCTTGTCGAACTCTTCACCCTTGGCGCTCAGGAAGATGACCGGCGTGTTCTTGTACTTCTCCATGGCCCTGAGCTGTCTGACGAGTTCGAATCCATCCATCTGCGGGAGCATGATGTCCACAATGAACATGTCCACGCTTTCGTTCGTCGCAACTTTGAGTGCCTCTTCTCCGTCGTACGCTTTGAGTACATCGTAGCCTTCACGGGCCAGGTTGTAACTCACCAGCTCGATGATCGAAGGATCATCGTCAACAACCAAGATCTTCTTTTTCGCCATAGTCACACCCTTTCGGGTACACCTCCTTTCGTGAGCGTTCACCGTGTTAACATTATAACAGACAAATGACGGATGCGCCAGAGTGTTTTTCTTCTTTCGTCAAATTTCACCTACTTGAGTCAGAAAATCCAAGAGGAATCCCTTCAGATAAGCTGAAAAGTCCTTCATGATGTGGTTCGTGATTCTCTTCAGTTCCTCCAGCTGCTTTGCACACGCTTCGAAGTCGTTCCAACTGAGGGACCTGTCGAGGTTTGGATACACTCTCGCGAAGATTTCGTCCACATCCTCCAAATTTCTTAGACCGAGCAACCTTACACGCTGGATGAGTTCTCTCATGTTCTTCACCCGTTTCGGCTGTGCCTGAACGATCGAGTTGATCGCTTCTTGATCCTCAAGGTACAACAAGTAAGCGAGATATTCATCGTACGAGAAGTGTCTGTAAGCAAGTTCCATGCCTTTCTCTCTGTTCCAGAGAAGACTCTCCAAAACATCACCGAGCCTGCCTGGTGCGTTGTGGTAGGGCATCGACAGATCCTCCAAATGATGGATCGCCCTCGCTAAGAATCTGTAACCCCAGTATCGATCGTTCCTCTGAAATGCTTGCTTGGACATCTCGACGAAGTACAGGAAAGACTCGCTCCCCTCGAAGAAGTCAAAGAAGAGCAGTTTGTACTTCATGTGCCTAACGCCTTGACTGTTACCGATGATCGACTGAAGTGGTGACAGATTCAAGCCCTCGTCCATGCCGAGGTCTGGTTCGACCGAATAGACGGTCAGTATTTGCCAAACTGGTACCTTATTGTTGATAGGAGCCGGATCTGGAGGGTAGAACTTGGCCCAGCTTGGAATGAAATTGACCATGAACCGTCCACAAACGTCGTCCAAGATCAACCTCTCGATGTTGTAGATTCTTTTCTCATTGTAGCTGTATGGTATTATTTCCACCAGCTCATCAGCGTTCGGCAAGGTCGATTTCACGATCAAATAAGTCAGCGTCTCGTGTGCGGACCAAGCGAAGGCCACCGTGAGAGAAAAGAGCCACACCAAAACCACGAACCTTTTCATGCGCATCACCTCAAGAAGAATTTACCACGTCGTTTGAAGGTGCGAGCATACGAAAGCATAAGAGAGCATACGTGAGCATACGTGAGAAAGAGAAAGTATAACCACATTGGTCAAGATTAGTTCTCCTTGGCGAAGGATTGGCATATTTTGCCAGACTTTGAAATTTTTGGCTCAAATGTTATGATGTTGTTGCAGAGAAAGGAGGAACGTCGATGAGAAGTCAAGATTACATGGATCTGGAGTACAAGTACGGTGCTCACAACTACAAACCGATACCTGTCGTCATCGATAGAGCGGAGCGAGTTTGGGTTTGGGATGTGGAAGGGAAGAGATATTTAGACATGTTGTCATCGTACTCGGCACTGAACCATGGACACAGACACCCGAAGATCATCGAGGCGCTCGAACGGCAGCTTCAAAAGGTCACGCTCACATCCCGTGCCTTCCACAACAGCGTGCTCGGTCTTTTCGAGGAAAAACTTGCAAAGTTCGCAGGGTACGACAAAGTCTTGCCCATGAACACGGGTGCCGAAGCGGTGGAAAGTGCGCTTAAGATAGCCAGAAAGTGGGCGTACTACAAGCGCAGTATCCCCATGAACGAAGGAAACATCATCGCTCTCGATGGTAATTTCCATGGTCGAACGATCACGATAGTCTCTTTCTCGACGGAACATCAGTACAGAGATGGGTTTGGTCCCTACACACCGGGTTTCAAGATTGCCCCGTTTGGTGACGCACGCGCCCTTGAAAACCTCATCGACGATCGTACACTCGGCATACTCGTCGAACCTATCCAAGGTGAAGGTGGAGTCAGGGTACCACCGCAAGGGTATCTGGCAGAACTGAGAAGGATCGCGACGAAGCATCGCATTCTGCTCATGTTCGATGAGATCCAAACAGGTTTGGGCAGAACTGGAAGGATGTTCGCCTGGCAGTGGGAGGACGCCAAACCTGACGTTCTCATTCTCGGAAAAGCGCTCGGTGGAGGAATCTATCCGGTTTCTGCGGTGCTCACGAGCAATGACGTGATGGACGTACTCAAGCCAGGAGATCACGGTTCCACGTTCGGAGGAAACCCGCTCGCCGCGGCGGTCGGCATAGCAGCGATAGACGTGCTCATTGAGGAGAAACTCGACGAGAGGGCGAGAACACTCGGAGAATACTTCATGAACCAGCTCAGGGGAATCAAGAGCGATTGCGTCAAGGAGATCAGAGGGAAGGGCTTACTGATAGGTGTTGAGATAAAGAGAGAGTTCGGCACTGCTCGTCCCTTCTGTGAGAAACTCGCACAGATGGGAATACTCTGCAAAGAGACGCATGAACAGGTCATCAGATTCGCACCACCTCTCGTGATTGAGAAAGAAGAGATAGACTGGGCGCTCGAACGGATTGAAAGAGTACTCACAGAACCTGTGCACGAACATTTGAAGATCACAAAATCGATCTGAAGTCACTGTGAGGGGCCCGCAGCGGCCCCTTTTTGTAATCTTTCCTTCAACATGTTTGCCCCCTCTTAGGCTAAGATTTTGTCAAGAAAGGCTCGAGGAGGAATTCGTCGTGAAACCTTCGATCGTTCTTTTGAACGCCTCCGAGAGAAAGTATGGCTGCTCATCTCAGCTTCTTCACGTCGCCGCAGAAGGTGTACGTGACGCGCAGGGAAAGTTCGAGATCGTACATCTTTCGGATCACACCATCAAACCTTGCTCGGGATGCGCTTCAGACGTTGAAAAATTCTGCAAGTATCCTTGCTTGATCGAAGATGACGACTTCAACGCCATCGCTTCCAAGCTCATCGAAGCGCAGGGCTTCGTGGTCGCGACACCGGTGTATTGGTACGCACCCAACGGAGTTCTGAAGAACTTCATCGACAGGCTCACGAGCTTGGAGAACATGATCGATCATGTGGGCAAAAGTTTGCTCGAAGGGAAGGTGGCTGGGTTCATAGCGGCTGGTTCGGACAGCGGTGTGATGATGGCGATATCTTACATGGTCGTCGCGTTCAACAGCATGGGTGTTCACATCGTTCCTTGGTCCATGGCCTACACGCATTCGCAGGATCCAACCGAAGACGTTCAAGCGATGATGGATGCGTACAACGTCGGGTTGCTCGTGACCAAAATTGCACGAATTCTGATGAAGAACGAGCCTGTTGGATACGAATCCAACGTTGACCTTGAGAGATTGAAACGCAAGGTTGAACGGATCAAAAGAGAATTCGATGGACAAAGAACACTGAGGATGAACAAGTTCAAACTCTCGCAGTAGGAGGGAAGCAACGTGTGGGGCGTGTCGAGTTTCGCGAAGCTGGTTGTCCCAACTGAGGTGAAGATCAGTCCCGACGGAACTTGGTTGGCGTACTCCATCAAGAGAATCGATCCTGAAAAGAACAAGGCCGTCAGACAGTTGATCTTGTACAACCTCGCGACGAAAGAACGTTTCTTCTTGGCTGAAGACACTTCGAAACCTCGCTTCTCACCGAGTTCGCGAAGGTTGGCCTATCTGAAGAAGCAAGAAGACAAGAGCGCTCTCTGCATCATGGAGCTTTCAAACTTTTCAAGCTACACCCTGTTGACGGCGGACGCGGTGGGTTTCTTCGATTGGTCTTGCGACGAGCGCAACCTTTTCGTCGTCACTCAGAAGAGGAGGAACGATCCAGATTTGTACTTCGAAACACGCATTCCCGTCTGGTTCGACGCAAAGGGATTTCTGGACGATCAAAGGGACGTGTTCCACGTCTTCGATGTCGAATCGCGTCAAGAACTGACACAGTTCGAAGAAAGGAACGTGGCATACGCGTTCTGGTCGAAAGAAGGCATAGTTTACACGCTCTCTCGTGAAAGGTCTCCGTTCACGCGCTTCGACATTTTCCTTCACAGCAAAGGATCGAAGAGGACTATCCTTGAAGACGTCGGATTCATCGCAACGAGCGAATCGCAGGAAGGTTTGGTACTGCTCGGAAGAGAGAAGAAGAACGCTTTCCAACATGACTATGTGTATCTTTTGAAGAGAGGTCGGATCGTTCCGCTCACCGAACAGTACGGCTTGGACAATTCTGGGCACATCAGCCTCGAGGTGTGGGCATCTGACAGCGAGAGCTATCCCGTTGCTGCTGGTGAATGGGTGTACTTCAAGAGCGGAGAAGGTGGCAACGTGAAGTTGGAGCGAATGAACCTGCGTACCTTCGAGAAAGAAGCTGTGTTCGACGAAGGCTCAGTGAGTTGTTTCGACGCAAGTGAAGATGGAAAGGTCGTCTACGTGGCCGTCGACGATGAGCGTGGAGCAGAAGTTTACTTGCACCGAGAGGGGCAAAAAGAGAAGATCACGTCCTTGAACGAACAGTTCTTGGAAACCGTCACGGTGAGAAGGTTGAATTATTTTGAGTATGCGAGTTTCGATGGGATGAAGATCGATGCTTGGTACCTCAAACCCGACAGTTCACCAGCGCCTCTGATCGTGTTCGTGCATGGTGGTCCAAAGGGTGCGTACGGTAGATGCCTCTATTTCATGGGGCAATTGCTCGCGCAGGAAGGCTTCTATGTTCTCTACACGAACCCGCGTGGCAGCGACAACTACAGCGAAGAGTTCGCCCTCGCGGTGAAGGAAAGGACGGGCTTGGAGGATTTCAAGGACATCGTGAGTGGTGTGGAAGAACTGAAGAGAAAGGAAGCCATCACGGACATCGGCATCACGGGGATCAGTTACGGAGGTTTCATGACAAACTGGGCGATAACCCAGAGCGACATGTTCAAAGCCGCGGTGAGCGAGAACGGTATAAGTTACTGGCTCACGAGCTACGCCTTTTCTGATATTGGCTTTTGGTTCGATAAGAGTCTCATCGGCGACGATCCACTGACTAACGAAAACTACAGAAAACTCAGTCCTCTGTTCCACGCCAAGAACGTGAAAACACCGTTGTTGCTCATACACAGCCTCGAAGACTATCGCTGTCCACTCGATCAATCGCTGATGTTTTATCACGTTCTCAAGGATCTTGGGAAAGAAGTCTACATAGCGATTTTCAAGAAAGGTGCCCACGGTCACAGTGTCCAAGCGAGTTACTCACACAGGTTGAAGCGTTACAAATTGATCGTCGAGTTCTTCAAACAGAAACTCCTTCTGAAGAGTGAAACCTTCGATCTCAAAGACTGTCTCAAGATCGATTGATGTGCCCGCCTCTGGCGGGCTTAAATTTCGCACCTTGGAAGGTGTTTCTTCGCTCGAGTTCGGTCTCTATCATGCTCAAAAGCTGAGTCTTCGAAAGACCCCAACGTGCAAACAGTGTTCCTACCTTGGGAGGATCGGAGACCAACCTGTGTATAACGATGCTCGGTGAGAGATGTTCCAGGAACGCCACGATCCTGTCGAGGAAGGACTCGAGACTCACTGGCTGGAATTTCCCCTCTCTGAACATGTTTCCAAGGGGGCTGTCTTCCACGACGTAGAGAGAGTGGATCTTCACACCGTCCACGTTCAAGTAAGATAGCGTTTTCGCAGTATCGACGACATCTTCGAGCTCGTCCCACGGCAGATCGACGATCACGTGAACGACGATCTCGAAACCGTGTTCCTTTGCCCTCAGCACAGCATCCACGAATTCGGCAACACCATGGCCCCTGTTCAGTATCCTCAGCGTTTTTGAATTGATCGTTTGTAGCCCCAGTTCTACCGAGACGTCCACTCGAGTTCTGAACTCGTCCAGCAGGTTCAACACTTCTTCCGGAACGCAGTCTGGTCTGGTCGAGATTGCAAGCTGAACGATGGAATCATCCACCAAAGCTTCTGAGTATCTCTCACGGAGCGTATCTACAGGTGCGTACGTATTGGTGAAGGCTTGAAAGTAAGCTATGAATTTACTCGCTCCGTACTTCTTGCTTGCCCACTCTTTTTGTCTGAGCACCTGCTCGCGAATAGATAAACCCCGTAGCGTGTTGAATCCACTACCCGTGGGATCGCAGAAGATGCATGGACCATTCTTTAACCTGTTGGGACACGTGAACCCTGCGTCTATGACGAGCCTGTGCACCCTCGCACCGTAACGGCGTTTCAGATGTTCGCTCAGTCTGTTGTACCTGTCAATCTGCCGATCGCCTCCTCGCACTTTTCGAAGACATACTCTGCATCGATCGTGGGATACCCTCCGTCATAGTAGACCCACCGACCCTTGATCATCGTGGCGAAGACGTCCAAGGAGTTTCCAGAGTGAACGATGTGGTTCTTGATCCTGTCGCGTGGTACGTACCATGGTTTCTTCAGATCGACGACGATCAAATCGGCGTCCGCACCAACTTCGATCTTACCGGACGTGAGGCCCACAGCCTTGGCACCTTGCTCTATGGCCATGCTCAACGCCTGCTGGATGGAAATGTTCCTTGGATCTGAAACCTTTTGCAACAAGGCGGCCAAACGCATTTCGTGCCAAACGTCGAGAGTGTTGTTGCTCGCGGCACCATCGGTGCCGAGACACACTTGCACACCCTTTTCGATCATCTTCTGAACTGGGGCTATACCGCTGCCGAGCTTGAGATTGCTCGTAGGATTGTGCACAACGAAGAAGTTCTCCCGTGCGAGCAAACTGACATCCTCATCTTTGACGTGCACACAGTGCGCGAACAAAACTTTGCAATCCTTCAAAGAGGTACTCAGTAAATTTTTCAGTTCGTACTTTTCGTCCGCCGTCTCGTACAAATGGATCATCACAGGCGCATTCAGTTTCAACGCCGTCTTCGCAATCTCATCTATGTAAGCCCTTGAACAACTATAAGGCGCGTGAGGCCCAAAACCAACCTTCACCAGACCATCCTTTCCATTCCATCTCTCGTAATAATCAACGTTCTGCTTCAACCTACCTCTGTCGGAATCCACGTCAACCAAACCACGCGTGATCAAAACTTTCATGCCGAAATCCAGGGCAGCTCTCGCAACGGCACCACAGTGAAAGTACATGTCTGCGTACGCGACGATGCCTCTTCGTGCCATTTCCAACTGTGCCAACATCGTACCGTAGTAAACGTCCTCTTCGCTCAGTCTCTCTTCTATGGGAAATACCCTTTCCGTGAGCCACTCTTTGAGTCTGAGATCCTCCGCCAAGCCTCTCATCAGTGTCATCGCAGCGTGCGTGTGTGCGTTCACAAAACCTGGCATGACGAGTTTTTCGGACATGTCGTGAATTTCCTCAGCAGTCGCTTCTGTGAAATTCCCTATTCCTGCGACCTTGCCATCTTCCACGAGCAAATCTGAAACCTTCGGCTCTGAGCGAACATCGCATAGAAGCAACGCGTTCTTCAACAAGATTCTCATAATCTCATCACAGCCTTTCTCACGGATTTCAACAGTGTCCTTGCCTCGCGTTCGTCACAGCCAACGACCTTCACGTAGATCTTCAACTTCGGCTCGGTTCCAGAGGGCCTCACGTAGATCTTCGCGTTCTGAGTCTCCAACAGAAACGTTTCGTTCGGCATCTCTGGATCGTTTTCGTAGTCGTAGATGCGAATGATGTTCTGATCAGCGATTCTCGAGGGCGTGTTGAGTCTCAGTGCTTCATATTTCTGCCTCGCTTGTTCTGGACTTTCGAAAGACAACGAGATCAGCTCTTCGATGTGGTAACCGTACCTCTCGTACAGGCTCTTCAACAGCTCAACTGGATCGTACTTCGAACAGAGAGATGCGATCAGTGCGGAACCAAGAACACCATCTTTGTCCCTCACCAGATCACCCATCAAATAGCCACAACTCTCTTCGAAGGCAAGAAAGTAACTGAAGTTGGACTGCTTCGATTTGGTCTCGATCAGATGACCTATGTATTTGAACCCCGTGGGAGTTTCCAGCACGTGCAAATTTAGTTCTTCACACATGGGTTTCACCATGTCCGTGGTCACGATCGTTTTGATCAAGCTACTGGCTGGATCTGCACTGTGTCTGAGCATTTCTGTCAGCAACACGCCCACTTGATTGCCCGACAGCCTCTTTCCATCGACGATCAAGCCTACTCTGTCGCAGTCTGGGTCCGTCGCGATGCCGAACCTCGTTTTTTCTTCTTGGCAAACTCTTCTCACCAGGTCGAAAGCCTCTTCATCTTCGGGATTCAAAGACGCCACTTTTGAAAAGTTCGGATCGGATTTCATCTGCTCTTCGACACAGATCAATTCAAACCCAAGTTCACGCAAAACCGTCGGAACGAAGCGAGCGCCCGTACCCTGAAGTGGAGAGTACACGATCTTCGTTGATCTTTCAACGTGTTCTCTCACCAGTTGGACGAGCCTTTCAACGTAGCCTTCCTCGATCTGCTTTGGTACGGGTTGCACTCGAGCGGTCTTCTTCGTTTCGAAGGGCTTTCCAATCAAAGACGAGATCTTCTCAGTGTAGCTTGGAACAGCTTGCACCCCATCAGCTGTGTAGACTTTGTAACCGTTGTATTGTGGAGGATTATGGCTCGCCGTGATCACCACCCCAGCCCCGGCTTTCAATTCTCTAACGGCGAAGGACAGAAGAGGTGTCGGCGTGGGTGCATCGAAGAGGTACGTCTCTATGCCGCAACCTGCGAAAGTCTGCGCGGCCAGTTCTGCAAAACGAACCGAATTCCTCCTCGTATCGTACGCGATGATTATTCCATCCAATTTCTCCTCAAGCATCCACAAGGCAACGGCTCGCGAAACGTTGACGACGAGCTTTTCATCGAACTCTCCATCTCTCATTATTCCTCTCACACCACCGGTCCCGAAGAGGATCACACGACATCCCCCCATAGGTCCTTCCCACCGATCATGCGCAGCAACTCGTCTTTTCTCTCTTCGAGAGTGAGAGACTTCACGCGCATGTTTCTGTCTTCCTTGAACACCACGAAATGCGCGTCTGCATGCCTCGCGATCTGTGGTAGGTGAGTCACGACGATGACTTGTGAACTTTTCGACAACGATTTCAACTTTTCTCCGAGCACGTTCCCCGTCATGCCCCCTATTCCGCTGTCTATCTCATCGAAGACGAAAACGTTGCCCATTTGGTTCGCAACCGACAGATGCACCGCGAGCACCATGCGCGAGAGCTCTCCTCCGGAAAGTACCTCTCTGAGAGATCTTTGCTCATTGTTCGCTTCGACGACGAATTCGACGTCGCTGATACCGGTGAAAGTCAGTTGGTTCAGCCTTTCGATCTTCACCGAAAAGTTCAGGTTCATGGCGAGTTCTCGAAGATGCTTGTTGACGAAGCCTTCAAACTCACCTATGGCTTTGACCCTGTTTTCGTGCAATTTCTCTGCGAGATTCCAACAGCGCTCTTCGATTGAACGAAGCTCACGCTCTGCAAGTTGCAAGCGTCTTTTGTTTTCGAGTAACTCGCTCTTTTCTCTCTCCAACTTCGCCCAGTTCTTCTTTATGTCTTCCCAGTCAGGTCCAAAACGTCTCTTCAGTTCGTTGTAAATGCTCAGCCTCGCTTCCACCTCGTGCGAATCTTCGAGTTGTATTTCATCGACGAACCTTCTCACCAGAGTTCTGACTTCGTCGGATTTTTCGGCGACGTCTCTCAAAAGTCCTGGCAGGTCCTTCGGTACGAGAGATGCCATTTTCTCCGCTGAAGAGCTCAACCGCCAGAGACGCGTTGCGAGATCTTCGTCCAGTGTGTGCAAAACCTCTTCCATGAGTGAAACTATCTGCTTTGCCTTGTTGATCCTTTCGAACCTCTCCTTCAAGGTTCTTTCCTCATCCTCGCTGGGTTTGTGTTTTTCGAAGAAGGCAAGTTCTCCGTTCAGTTCTTCGATCCTTCGGTCCAGATCTTCCGCGCTGAGTTCCTCCACGATCCTGTGAAGCTCGATCAGTCTTTTGTACGCCTCGACGTAATCGGACAGGACTTGAACATTGTCGCAGAACCTGTCGAGCAGAGACAGCTGATAGCGCCTCTTGAGCAAGTTCACGTGAGTGTTCTGCTGATGAAAGTGAACTATGTTTTCGAACAACTTTTCGACGACGTCTTGAGGGTACATCCTGCCGTCGATGCGATAAATCCACCTCTTACCAGCGTTCAGACTCACGATGTGTTCGCCCTCTCGAACGCCGAGCTCTCTGAGCTCTTCGTCGACGGCATCCATCTGCACCAGCGCCTCGAGCCACGTTTCGTCGTCGAAGAGTTCGACTCTTCTTCCGAGCAGGGCCTGTAGACCTCTGAGGAGGATCGATTTGCCAGCGCCCGTTTCACCCGTTATGACGTTCAACCCTTCGCTGAATTCCAAGTCGAAAGAATCGAAATAGAGCAAGTTTTTCCCACCGAACCTCAGGATCATTCCTTCACCACTCTCTCAGTCCGTCGCATCGATCCACTCAACGAGTTCCTTCGGGATTCTATCGATGAAGTCCGGCAACTTCATCCACGAGAAGTAGTTTCGCTGTACAGATTCCTGTCGCATGATGTAGAGCAGTTCTTTGGCTCGCGTTATGGCAACGTAGAAGATCCTTTCCTCCTCGTCGAGCTTCCCATCCACTACAGCGTAGTAGCTTGGAAAATCTCCCGGATTCACGCTCAGAACGAACACCACATCCCACTCCAGACCTTTCGCCTGGTGGACCGTCGTCAGCGTGACCTGGTTCTTGCTCGTTTCTTGGCTCACGTCCTCGCTGATCATCAGGTCCGACAAGAACCTCTCCAAAGACCTGTAGCGCTCGGCCATTTCCATGAGCCTTTGAATATCGAGCTGTCTTTCTGCGTAGTCCGAATAGTTTTCCTCCAAGTATTCTTTATAGAAGGATTCGTAGAGTCTTTCTATCTTCTTTGACACAGCCTCCTCCTTCATCAACTCAGTGAAGATCTCACGAAGTTTGTTCAAGGAAGGCTTTTTTATTGAAAAAGTTTCAAACATCTCCTGAAAGTCCATTGTCTCCATTGAAGACGCGTGATCTGCAAAAATCGAAGCCGTCTTCGCCCCTATGCCGGGGAACAACCTCGCCACCCTGATCCAGGAGACCTTTTCTTTTGGATTCTGCAACAACCTCAAGAAGGCCAACACGTCCTTTACGTGAGCGGTTTCGGTGAAACGAAGACCAGAGAGGATCCGAAAGGCAATTTGATTCCTCGTCAGTTCCAGTTGTATGTCAAAGGAGTGCGAATGGCTCCTGTAGAGGATGCCTATCTGGTTCGGCTCGTATCCGAACTCGATCAGCTTCAAGATCTGTCTCGCCACGAAGTTGGCCTCACTCGCTCTGTCCCAAGTGCTGACGATCTTCGGTCTCGTACCGTTCGGTTTCACCGAACGGAGCAATTTCGGCACACTGGTCCTTGGAATCATCGTGTTGATGAACTCGACAATCCTCTCGGTACTTCTGTAGTTCGTCTGTATCTTGAATATTTTGGCGTTGGATCGAGCGAAGTCCTTCACGTTTTCGAACCTCGCACCCCTGAAAGAGTAGATACTTTGAGCATCGTCTGCCACAACGAACGCGTTGTTGTGAACACTCGACAGTTGGTCCACTATCTTCAGTTGCAGAATGTTCGTGTCCTGAAACTCGTCCACGAGCAAGTACTTGTACTTGGATGCTTCCCTGTATCTGACCTGTGGATCGTTCTCGAGTAGGAAGACTGTCAGAGATAAAAGATCATCGTAGTCGACGCAGTTCTGGGTTCTCTTTTCTATGGTGTATTCTTTGTATATCTCCTCTACGATGGTTTCGAACTCGGCATGTTTCGGATACAACGACAGCAGAGCTTGTCTGAGCGAGCTCATCGTGTTCACACTGTAGGAGAAAACCTTCTGCAGGATCGATGGTGCTGGAAAGTGCTTTTCCTTTTCTCCTGAGAAAACTCTGTCGAGTACCTTGGTCCTCACGTGCTTGATGAGACTCAAAGAATCCTCTTCGTCGAGTATCGTGAAGTTCGGCGAGATGCCCACTCTGTTGGCGTACCTTCTCAACAGCAAGTTGCAAACGTGGTGAAAGGTGCCCGCAGTGAGCTCCTCGAGGTCCATGCCGGTCACTTGTTTGGCCCGCTCTATCATCTCGTTCGCTGCGGCGCGTGTGAAAGTGACGAGCAGAATCTGCGAAGGCTTGACGCCGTTCATCAAAAGGTGCAACAACTTGTACGTGATCACACGAGTCTTTCCAGACCCAGGTCCCGCTATGATGAGAGATCTACCATCTGACTCCAACACAGCCCTTCTCTGTTCCTCATCGAGTTCTTGGAGATAGTCCACCTTCACTCCCCTTCACCACCATCAGAACACGTCAGCCCCGATCGATCCCGTGATAGGATCGAACGAAAAGCTCTTCTTAGGAAATTCCTTTATGAAGAACTTGAACGAGAGTTTCTCGAGACTGAACCCACCAACCGTCGAAAAGCTCGTTTCGAAGACCAATCCCCAGCAGTGCAGGTCCTTGGTCATAGTCAACTCGAGAGAATTTATCTGGAAAGGCTCGAGTCTGCCTGAAAAAGAGATCTTCACCGATGGGTCGAAGTTGGAAAGTTCATACGAAGCCCTGAGCCTGTAAGAACTCCTCATGTAGGTCAGAGAGAACGCGTGTTTTGCGGGACCTGTGTAGAAGGAACCCCTCGCTTGAACGATGAGAATATCGAAGGGTTGAACGCTCAGAGTGTATTTCACGGACAGGTCGGGTCTCTCCATGAACAGAAAGCTTTTACCCTTGACGCTCATTTTGTTTTCCACCACATCAACAGCGGGCGTTGTGTCGTACCTGTAGGTGAACTTCGTCTCGTGGTTGAAAGAACCAAAGCCGACGTTTATATCCCAGTCCGTCTTGTAGAATTTTTCCTTCTCAATTTGATAGATGGTTTCCGTGTAGATGGACCAACGGAGCGAAAACGTGTCAAAGGTGCTCCTCGTTTTCATCAAAAGATCGTCCCATCTGTACCCGATCAGATCATAACCCGTCGAGAGCTCGACGCTGGTGGTTGGGACTTTCAAAGTCGTCGAAAACGTGGCCTTCGAAAGGTTGGAAAAGTCGGAAAATCTTGAGTAAAGAACGTTGTTCAACGAGGATCGGTTGCCATATCCAACCGAGACGGAGAAGAAGTCAAAGGGTTTCACGGTGAAAACCGCTCGGTTCGTCTGCGAAAAGAGATACTCCAGATCCTTCCCCTGAGCGAACCAAACTCCAGCTCGCAGCGAAGAATCGAACGAAAGATCAAACCAACCACCGCGCAACAGGGCAGTCTTGAAGGGCAGATTGGAATCGATTTGAAAGTAGTTCCTCGAGTAGTCACTGGTGATGTTCGTTCCGCTCAGCTCGTAGGCACCACTCAAAGACACATCCAGCTGCTTGAAAACCTTCGGAAGTTTCCACTGCGCCGATACGGCGTACCGACCGAAAGTGTAGAACTCGTCCAAATGATCGAACAGGCTGCCTTGGGTGTATTCCAACGACGAAACGTGCGAAAACGAATTGATGACAAGGGAGAACGGATCTTTCAGCACTGTGAACTTCTTGATCGAGACACTCGGCAAAGTCCAACGCGTCGCGGTTTGCGTCTTTGTGATCGAACTCTGGATCACGAAGTCTTTGACAGGATTCAGAGTGTGCTGCAGAGAAAACCGTTCATCACTGAAATAGGCTGTCAACCTCGAATACAGCGATGGCACGGACAACGTCGCGTTGATCTCGTGATCTTTCCCATTTGGCCCTTCGAGGTTGTAGAGATTGCTGGTGAGCTCCCATTCGCTCGCCTTGTAGTTCAGCGTCAACTGAGAATAGTTTCCGGCTTTGTCACCTTTCTCTCTGAAACCAACGCGGGCCGATACGTATCCGTTCGGGTACGTCAAATTGTAGACGCTCTCGATGCTGAAGCCCTCACTTTTCGAATATCCGACCTTCACGGAGAACGGCTGTGGTCCTTCACGCAGAGAGACGAAATAGACGGGAAAATAGACCGTGGGAACATCGAAGATGAACAAGACGACGTTGTAAGCGGCGAGATAATCGTTTTCCTTGATCGCCACGTTGGTTGCTTGCAGCCTGTAATGGGGTTGTTCAAGATCGCAGGTCGTCAGGTAGGATCTTTGGAGTTCTCCGACGCCTTCTTTCATTTGTAAAGACTTCGCGGAGAAGTAGACCGTATGTTTCACTTTCTCTTCGTCCGAGAAGATCGTCTTGCCTCTGGCTTCAACGATGAGCGCGAGTTTTTCGGAAAAGACGTAGTAGAGCTGTTGGGCCCTTATTTGAGTGTCTTTCTTGTTGTACGACACGTTCCCCTCCGCGAGGATCTTTTCAACTTGGTTCGACTCGTTGAGAAAAGCGGTCAACGTCGAACATCTGATGAAGACATCCTCGTAAGATGCTTCGACCCCTTGTGAGAAGATCAACTTTCCCTTCTCGAAGACGACGTTGCCACCCTTGAGCTGCATGGTTGCAGCCTGCGCATGTGAGGCAAGAAGTATCACGAAGAGAACGGCCAAAAATCTGGTCAAGAGTTCCCTCAGTCTGTAACTGACGTGCGTGTCAAGCAGTATGAACAGCACCGTGCCAACGAGTCCGAAGCCGAGATCGGGCAACCAGGCTGCGAGGACTGGGTTGATGAGGTTCTCCTTTCCCATGGCGCTGATCCAAGCACCTGAACCTTGGTACAGAACGATCAGAACGAAGGTGAGTATGACACCCCAAGATTTACTCCTCAAGTTGAACATCAGCGATAAAGGTACTCCCACAAGCGCTATTATGATGGGACCGAGCGCAATGGAATAGCGCGAGTGGAGCTCCACCACCCATGGCGCTGGGTCTATACCGAGTTTCTTGAGCGTGGAGATCCTCTCGCGTAACTCTTCGCTCTTCATGTCCCTCGGAGTCTTACCAGTTCTCAGAATCGATTCGATGTCTTGCTTGAGATCGAGTTCAACCTTCGAAAAGCTCACATCGAAGCGCAAAAAACCCTCCTTGTCGACTCTGTACATTCGACCATCGTACATGAACCATTTGTTCCCCTCTTTTGTCACACGACGTGCCGTGATGATCTCTTCTTCAGAGGGCTCGTTCCTGAACAGGACCACATTCTCCAAAACACCGTTCTGTCTGTCGTACTTCTTTACGTAGAAGTACTGGTTCTCATCCACCTTGGTCAGAACGTTCTCGCTGATGAACACCTCCGGTTTTCTGTAGACGTACTTGGATAGCACTTGGTCCGCCTTCTGGTTGAACACGGGAACGATCCTGTCGTTGAGTACGTAGGCCATAAAGCTCAACATCGCGCCAAGCAGCAAGAAAGGAACGATCAAGACCTTCATCGAAATACCGTGCACTTGCATGGCCATGAGTTCGCGATCGTTGGACAGTTTCGATAGCACCCAGAACACGGCGAGCAGAATACCGACGGGTACACCGAGCGCTGTGAAATATGGAAGGTAGTAATACAGGATTCTCAAAAGTACGAAGAAACTCACCCTGTGCCTGACTATCAGATCGGAAAGTTGGTAGAGTATCTCGACGCTCACGAAGACTATGAAGCCTCCTAAACCTATCAGGACTGGACCCAACGAGAGTTTGAACAAGTATTTAATCAGAATCGTCAAACAGCACCCCTTCCCCTCTCTTGAACAGCTTCATCTGGTCTCTGAAGCACTTGTAGTTGGACCCAGAAACGGCGTAAAGCACCGATTCAACGATGTTCGTGCACAGGTCGGCCACCTCCTCGAGCTCCTGTGCAATTTCCAACAAGCAAAGGATTCGTTCTGTCTGCTCCGGTTTCTCCTTCAGCAAGTTCGTGAGCTCCGATCTCATTTCTTCAAACAGCTCGTCTATCTCCTCGTCCTTCGTGCACACCTCAAAGGCCCTTTCGGATTGCATGTCTGCCAAAACGCCGAGGGTTTCTCTCAACAACGCCGCAACGTTTTTGGCCATCCTGACTATGTTCGGATCGATGTTCGCAGACTGTTCCCTGTAGAAAGAGAGCAAGAGCTGAGCCATCCTACGGGTCTTGTCACCTATCTTCTCCAGAATGTTCGCCACTCCCAGAGAACTGACTATGAACCTCAGGCTGAAACCCGTGGGTGTGTACGTACCGAGCAGCACGGTGGCTTCCCCTCTCAACTCGACCTCCATGGAGTCGAGTATGTCATCGTCCTCGACGATCTGTTTCGCCAACGCGATTTGTCTGCTCTCCATGGACTCGATCACTCTTATCATCATCTTTTCGGCGAACCAACCCATCTTCATCAAGGCTTTCTTGAACCTCTCGATCTTTTGATCCAGAAGCCACTTCAAGGTTCGCTCACACCCTTTCCATAGCCAACCTTGTTCTTCAGCACGGAGAAGAAATCGTACCGTGTGGGTCTCAACAAGGAAAAACTTTTGCTTGATCTGCTCACGAAAATCTCCTTCGCCGTACCCATACAGACACCATCTACCACGAGCTCAGATTCGAGTTGACTCACGATGTGGATGTTTCTGTCCGCGGGCAACACTATGCTACGGTTCTGAAGATAGTACGGCGCGACGGGCATGATCTGTACAACCTCACAGCTCGGTATCACGATAGCGCCACCGAGGGAGAGGTTGTAGGCGGTGGAACCTGTGGGTGTGGACACAAGGATGCCATCTGCAAAAAAATCCAGATCGCTACAACCGTCTATGAAAACCTTGAACTCGCTCATGGGTTTGGCCTTGGCACGCACGATCGCATCGTTCACGGCGTCGAACTCTTTTTCACCCATCATGATCCTCAACATCCATCTCTTCTCGAGCACGAGGTTTCCATCTTGCAGATCTATGAGGAACTGTTCTGCCTCTTCTATCTTGTATGGCGTCAAAAAACCGACCCTGCCGGCCTTGAAGCCAACTATCGGTACCGACACGCACTTCACGGCCCTCAGAACTGTGCCGTCCCCTCCCACCACGATCGCGAAGTCACAGTCAGCTTCAACGCGTCGGCAGGAAAGTTCCTCAACACCCAGCACGTTCAAATGTTTCTTAACGCGTTCGTACAGTTCCTGTGCTTCCTTAACCCTTCCGGTTTTGTACAGAACGATACACGTACGATTCAACGTAGCCTCACCGCCAGATCGAACAGAGTCCTGACAACGAAGTTTTCAAGAAACACGAGCACGAAGATCGCTATCATCGGTGTGATGTCCACTGGTCCTATCGGAGGAATGAGTTTCCTGAAAGGCCTCAACACGATGTTCGCAACCGCATCGATGAACTGTCTGAACGTGGAATACCTGAAAGGTGTGATCCAGCTCAAGAGGGCGGAAAGGATCACGGCAAAGATCTCCACGTAGATGAACAGCTGCAGAACGATCGCGATCGCGTACAACAGATTCGAAATCACGAACATCTTCATCCTCCCTTCAAGATTGCCCTACCGATTCGAACCATCGTTGCTCCTTCTTCTATGGCCACCTCGAAATCGTTGGTCATACCCATCGACAGATGAACAACACTTGGCCACTCCGTTGCGATCTCGTCGCGCATCTGTCTTAACTTTTTGAAAACCCAGCGAACCTGTTCTGCATCTTCTACCAGGGGTGCCATCGTCATCAGACCTACCACTTCAACCGACGAGAAGTTCTTCGAAAATTTCAAAAGTTGAACCACTCCGTTCGGTTCAACGCCCGCCTTACTCTCCTCGCCGGATACGTTGACCTCGATGAGAATCTTCTGTACCTTCCTCAGTTTCGAAGCGATTTTGTCTATCTCAACGATCTCTTCTTCTCTGCACACCGAATGCACATACTCGCATCTCGGTACGATGTATTTGATCTTGTTGGTCTGGATTCTTCCGATGAAGTGCCACGTGGCGTTCGGAGCGACTTCGTACTTCTTCACAAGCTGTTGGGCATAGTTCTCCGCAAGATCGCTCAATCCCAAGTCCACCAAACTCTTCACTTGCTCGAGACTCGCTTCCTTCACTACCGCGATCAGTCTAACGGAATTCGGATCGCGATGAGCCTTAACTGCCGCTTGAGCTATTCTCTCCTTGATCCTCAAAATGTTCTGCAACATATCCATCGAAGAGCCCACCTCTCAACCTACTTTCGTATCCGAGGTGTCGGTACGCAAGATCACTGGCCATTCTGCCACGTGAGGTTCTAACGAGCAAACCTGTACGAAGCAGGTATGGCTCGTAAACTTCTTTGAGCGTGTCGAGTTCCACGTTCAGTGTCGCCGCGAGCGCTTCCAGACCCACCGGACCTCCGTCGTAGACCTCGATGATCGTTCGCAGTATCTTCCGATCCATCTCATCGAGCCCCATTGTATCTATCTCCAATATATCCATCGTCTTCAGAACGATCGACCGCGTTATTCTCTCTTCACCACGTACCGTTGCAACATCCCTAACGCGCTTCAAGAGTCTGAGCGCGATTCGAGGAGTACCCCTCGATCGCTGAGCGATCAGCTCGGCCGCCATATGCTCTATAGACATGTTCATGATCTCACAAGCTCGCTTGATTATCGAGGTCAGTTCCTCCACACTGTAGAAATCAAGTTCGAATATCATTCCGAACCTGTTCCTGAGTGGTGAGCTGAGCAGACCGCTCCTCGTCGTTGCACCGATCAGTGTGAAAGGTTTCAACTTTATTCTGACAGACCTCGCCGTGGGACCCTTACCGATCATCACATCGACTTGGAAATCTTCCAGCGCCGAATAGAGAACTTCTTCTGCGGTTTTGTTCATCCTGTGGATCTCATCGATGAAGAGCACATCACCATCCTCGAGGCTCGACAGTATCGCTGCGATGTCTCCCCCGCGTTCTATGACTGGCCCACTCGTGACGTATATGTTCTTCTTGAGCTCTTTGGCTATCACGTGTGCGAGCGTTGTTTTCCCCAAACCGGGAGGTCCAGCGAGCAAAATGTGGTCGAGAGGTTCCGCACGAAGCTTCGCTGCTTCCAGAGCAATTCTCAGTCTCCTCTTCACTTCTTCCTGTCCCACGTACTCGTCCAAGCTGCTCGGTCTGAAGTTCAGTATCGATTCGACTTCCTTCATCACGGATACACCCTGTAGAGTGTCCTTGCGAACGGTATGGCCTCTCTGATGTGTTCCAATCCACAAATCCAAGCAACGGTGCGTTCTATACCCAGCCCAAATCCGCTGTGAGGCACACTTCCCCACCTTCTCAGATCCAGATACCACTGGTACTTGTCGATCGGCAAGTTGAACTCTTGGAGTCTTTCCACCAGCAAATCGTAGTCGTGAATCCTCTGAGAACCTCCTATGATCTCTCCGTAACCTTCCGTTGCGAGCAGATCCGCACACAGAACGACTTCTGGTCTGGAAGGATCCGGCTGCATGTAGAACGCCTTCGCCTTTCTGGGATAGTGTGTCACGAAGACAGGCCTTTCGAACTGCGAAGCGATCAAAGTCTCTTCGTCCCCACCGAAGTCGTCACCCCACTGTATGTTCACGCCCTTAGACTGCAAGAACTTTACTGCCTCATCGTAGCTTATGCGTTCGAATGGGACGGTCACTTTCTCGAGCTTCGAGATGTCTCTACCGAGCGCCACAAGATGATCAGAGGCGTTCTCGAGCACGTACTTGACTATGTGAGAGACCAGTTCCTCTTGGAGCCTCAGGTTGTCCTCATGCTCGTAGTACGCTACTTCGGCCTCGTGCATCCAGAACTCTATTAAGTGCCTTCTGGTTTTGGACTTCTCTGCCCTGAACGTTGGACCGAGGTTGTACACCTTACCGAAAGCCAGACAGGCTGCCTCCAGATAGAGCTGACCGGTTTGTGTCAAATAGACCTTACCGTAGTCGAAATAATCGAGTTCGAAGAGGTTACCAGCCGTTTCACCGATCGCACCTGTGAAGATGGGAGTGTCGATCAGGACGAAGTTTCTATCTTTGTAGAACTTTCTTATCGCCCATATGATTGCATCCCTTACACGAAGGATGTGGAATTGTCTGCGTGAGCGCAGCCACAAATGTCTGTAGCTCATGAGAAAATCTATTCCATGGTCCTTCTTGGATATGGGGTAAGGTTCTTTGGGGATTTGAACAGGTACGACGTCCGTTGCCAGTACCTCAACACCGTAAGGTGATCTCTTGTCCTCCTTGACCAAACCTCTCACGATCACGCTCGATTCGATGCGGAGTTTCCCGGCCGCCTCGAACACACTTTCGGGAACCGTGGAGCGTTCGACGACCACCTGTACGAAACCTGTACCGTCTCTGAACTGAAGAAAGTGTATCTTGCCACTCGAACGGAGATTCCAAATCCATCCACGCAGTTCGACTTCTTCGTTGATGTGGTTTTTCAGCTCTTCCACGTAGACCCACTCCATCGTTCAGACCTCCCCCGAACGCGTTTGAACTTTGCTCGAGACCGAAAGTACACCCACATCGTAGAAATTCTTGCGGCACGATGTTCAAGTAAAATGATACCATTCGTCCGTGAACTAAATCCTATCCTCAAATCGGACAGCATCAAACGTAGACGGCGAATGTACTTTGCTCCAAGCATCATTCAAATTCACAGACTCTGAGCGTTCTGTATTTCACCTTTCTGCCCTGATTCCGTTGCTTCTTCTCAACAGCCATCCTCGTATATCTATATATGGGAGCGCTCCTTAAGAAAGTACACCGTCCAAACGGTGAGGCTCGTACATTGGTATCATTCTAAGTCGTGGTTTGAGCGATCAGAATGTCCAAGTAGGATACAGTTCGTGCGCTCCCAAGCGTGAACACCAACGAAGTTGACGCCTTCAACACGATCGAAGCCAGAACACACAGCAAGAAACAATGGAATCGAAATAGATGGACAGCTGAATATGAGTGAGTCAGCCCCGGCAAAGGGGCTTTTTGTTTTTTCATTGTCATCACAATGATTGTGAGACAAGGTTCGAGAAAGCTCCAAGGTTTGGAACGAGCTTTGTTCCCAGCACTTGACCTACCCCAATGGTGTGTTATAATGTGGCCGGAAGGCGACGTAGCCAAGCGGTTAAGGCGGGGGTCTGCAAAATCCCTATGCGTGGGTTCGAATCCCACCGTCGCCTCCAGGGGAGGGTTTTCCCTCCCTTTTTGCTCGGTCTTCCCTCGAGGTGGTCTTCATGGACATCAAGCGCATCGATAAGTACATCTTCAGTATCAAGGGTAAGAAAGTGGATGCCATCGTTTTAACCGATCAAGAGACGATCAACGACCCAGAGTTCAAAGAGGCTCTACAGCAAATCGTGAACGTCACACACATGCCGGGGATCGTCGCGGCACTGGCGATGCCCGACATCCATTGGGGCTATGGTTTTCCCATCGGTGGTGTTGGGGTTTTCGACGCGAAGGATGGAGTCATCTCGCCAGGCGGTATAGGATTCGACATCAACTGTGGTGTTCGTCTGATGCTGACTTCTTTGACCTGTGAAGAGATCAAACCGCAGCTGCGCAGGCTCGTCGAAGCGATCTACGACGCTGTTCCTGTGGGAGTCGGTGCGAGCGGTGCGGTGAAGGTCGGTGAGAAGACGTTACGTAAGGTATGCGTCGAGGGTGCACACTGGGCTGTCGAGAACGGTTATGGTTCCAAGGAAGATCTCGAGCGCATAGAAGACACAGGCAAACTTTCTCCTGCCAATCCGGATCATGTTTCTTCCAAAGCCTTCGAACGTGGTATTGACGAGCTGAGCACGCTCGGGGCAGGAAACCATTTCATAGAGATACAGAAGGTGGAGAGGATATTCGATCCAAAGGTTGCAGAGGCGTTCGGCATGTTCGAAGATCAAGTTGCGATCTCTGTTCACTGTGGCAGCAGAGGGTCCGGTCATCAGATCGCGACAGACTACATACAGATCATGCGTGACAAGCTTGCCCAACACAACAAAGATTTGCCGGACAAGCAACTGATAAACGCGCCATTCGAACATCCGATAGGTCAGCAGTACTTCAGCGCGATGAACTGTGCAGCGAACTACGCTTTTGCGAACAGACAGATGATTGGACATACAATCCGCATGGCCCTTTTGAAAATCTTTCCGACGGCACAGATGTGGCTGCTCTACGACGTTGCGCACAACATAGCTAAAGTGGAGGTCTACAACAACAGAAGGTTGGTCATCCACAGAAAGGGCGCGACCAGATCTCTGGGGGCCAAGAATCCATTGCTTCCAAGTCTTTACAGCGATGTTGGTCAACCGGTACTCATTCCAGGGAGCATGGGCAGCGCTTCGTACGTGCTCGTTGGCACGAAGAAAGCCGAGGAGGTGTCTTACGGAAGCACGGCGCACGGGGCTGGCAGAACCGTCGGAAGGCGTGCAGCACTGCGAAGTCTCAGCTACGAACAGGTAGTGAAAGAACTGAGACAGAAAGGCATCGAAGTCATGAGTAGGGAGAAGAAAACGTTGGTCGAAGAGGCTCCAGAGACGTACAAAGACGTGGACCGCGTGGTCGAGATCGTCGACCAGGTGGGGCTCAGTAGAAAAGTGGCAAGACTCGTCCCACTGGGTGTGGTCAAAGGATGAAGTTCTACTTGAACCTCGAGGGGGTCGCTTCGACTCTTTACATTTTGCTGACTCAGGGAGCCATCTTCACAGGTTTGGCGATCGCGTTCAACCTCGATGAGTTTCTGATAGGAGTTACCGCGTCATTCCCAATGGTAGCTCAGATATTTCAGATCCTTTCCCCTTTGGTTGTCGAGAAGTTCCCCAAACGCAGAACTCTCGTGAACATCTTCAACTTGCTCTCACGCTTGCCCTGGGCGCTCTTGCTCGTGTTTCTCGCGTTTGAAAGACGTGGTCCCATGTTCTTCGTTTTGATCTTCGCCTTCTCGCAGATCTTTGGAACGCTCGCGGGAAACGCTTGGACTTCTTTGGTGAGAGATCTGATCCCGGAATCCGAAAGGGGTACGTTCTTCGGACGGAGAAACGTTTACGTGTCACTCACATCACTCGTGTTTTTCTACGTTTACTCGCTCTTGATCGACCTGTTGAAGGACCCTCTGGGTTACCAGCTCTCGATAGCCATCGGCATGTTCGGAACGTTCTTGTCTTTCTGGGCGATGCTGAAGGTACCCGAGGTCCCACTGAAGAGCTCGAGCGCGAGCGCGGAAGTCAAGTTTGTCTTTCAGGACAAGAACTTCATGAAACTTTGTTCTTTCTACTTCGTTTGGAACGTGGTAATCGCGTTCACCGCACCATTCTTCAGCTACCACCTTCTGAAGAACTTGCAGGTGCCTTTTTCCTACATAGGTGCGACTGGTGTACTCAGCAGTATCGTAGCTATCATCTTCTACTTCATCTGGGGCAAACTTTCAGACATCGTCGGCCACAAATCGATCGCCATGACGGGCGTGTTCATCGTCAGTTTCCTTCCGCCCATGTGGTTCTTCATGAACACGTTCACTTATCGATACCTCATGATTGCAGATGCAGTGATAACGGGTATCGGCTGGTCAGCGATAAACCTTTCTTTCCTCACCTTACCAATGGAGGTCGCACAGAGCTCTTCGAGCGCTTACTTCGCAACCTATGCGGCTCTGGGTGGCGTTGGTGGTTTAATCGGGGCACTCACGGGCGGAATGGCTGCGAAACTTCTCGCGAACGTGCATCTTGGCACGGACAACCTTCCGATATACGGAATTCAGTTGATGTTTCTGATCTCAGGACTCTTCAGAGCATTCACGTTGAAATTGCTTGGCACAGTTAGAACGAGACGATATGTGCCGCTGAGAACTCTCATCGCGAGCGCTCTCTTCCTCTCGAGGGAGGGTGGTCTAACGCGATCGAACGGATCGAACGTGTATGACGTCTTAAAAACTGTGAAGAAGAAACTTGAGGAAAAGGAGGACAAAGAAAAACAATGGCGCGTGAAACGATGGTGGTGAAGACGATTCTGAACGACGACGTCGTACTGGAGAGAGACAGAACCTCCATGTGTGGAAAATGCCCAGCGAACATGCTGTGCACTGGTGAAGCCCAGAAGATAAATCTCGTGGTTGGGAGGAACAATCTCGATTTAGCTGAAGGTGACGTTGTTCTGGTCGAAACACCAACAATCAGCGCTGCCAGAACAGCTTTTCTCGTTTACACGATCCCGACGATTCTGTTCATCTTGACCGTGATGTTGACGGTGAAAAAACTCGGCGAGCTCACCGCCTTTTTCTTGGGAATATCGTTCGTCGCAGCTTATTTCTTTCTGCTCAGATTCTACGATAAACGCTTCAGAAAAAAGTTCAGACCGAGGATCGTTGGAATCGTCAAGAGAGCAAGGCCAGAAGATCCATCAGATGGCGCTTCTCTTCCGATATGATTTTCTTTATCGTCTCTCTTTCATTTCCTGCGTACGGAAGAAGCTCCGAGTAAAATATGATGCTGTCCTTCTCAACTTCTACGGCAAGTTTCAGCGCTTCTCCTGGATTCATGTTCTTCAGCTTCGTCATCGTCGGAAAGATCGACATGTTGGCGTAGCTCTTCAAATAACCCGCCACCTCTTCGGAGACCCAGTTGTCTTTTGAAGAATCCAACTCAGAGAATTCACCGATCAGCTTTTTGAATATCTCTTGATGTTCTCTCTCTTGTTGCGCCAAGTTTTGGAACAATTTCTTCGAGGGTTCATCAGCTTGCACCGAAGCGAGCTTGGAGTAGAACGCGTAACCTTCCGCCTCGATGTTCAAGGCTATCGAAAGAAGTTCCGACAAGTTCACCATGCAATTGTCCCTCCCCTCATAGTTCTTTCATCTCTAAATGAAGCTCGTTGATACCATCCAAAATTTCCTCAGGCGTTATGAGCACGCCTCCAACCTTGGTCACCAATTTGACCTTCAAGCTCTTCTTGGTCAAGCTCAAAACTTCCTTCGCGTACTGACCGAGGTTCATCTCGGCGAACAAGACCGCTTCGACACGACCGAGGAGTTCTTTGAGCCTCGTCGACGGTACGGGCCATATGCTTATGGGCCTGAAGAGACCAACCTTAACTTTGCTCTGTCTTGCGATCTTGACCGCTCTGATCGCACTCCTGGCAACAGATCCGTAAGCAACAACGAGTATCTCCGCATCATCCGTCATGTACTCATCGTACATCGCTATCTCGTCGGCGTGTATGCGAATCTTGTTCGACAGTCTCCTCACGAGTTTGTCACTCACCTCAAAGCTCGATTGTGGAAAACCGGCTTCGTCGTGAACGAGTCCCGACACGTGGAACCGCGCCTTTCCCATCTCGACGAGCGGTACAGGCGTTGGTTCGCCGAAATCCTTTTCAACGAATGGTGTATAGATTTCCTCTTCTTCGAGCTCCGTCTCTTGAAGTCTCGGTATGACAACGATCTCCTTTTCGTCCGGAAGTTCGAAGGTCTCACTCATGTGTCCCAAAACCTCGTCCATCAGGAAAATCACAGGTGTTCTGTACTTCTCGGCGTAGTTGAAGGCCGTGATGATCAGTCTGTAAGTTTCTCCGACGCTCCAAGGATACAGTGCGATGATCTCGTGATCCCCATGCGTACCCCAACGAGCCTGCATGATGTCACCCTGCGCCGGTTGCGTGGGAAGACCCGTGGAAGGTCCCCCCCTCATGACGTTAACGAAGACGCACGGTGTTTCGGTCATCACAGCATAACCGATCGCTTCTTGCATCAGACTGAAGCCCGGTCCACTCGTTGCGGTCATCGACTTCACTCCCGCGAGCGATGCACCAATGATCGCTGCGGCACTGGCTATCTCGTCTTCCATCTGTACGAACACGCCTCCAACTTTGGGCAGCTCACGTGCCATGGCCTCGGCGATCTCACTTGAAGGAGTGATTGGATAGCCGGCGTAGAAACGACACCCTGCTCTTATCGCACCTAAGGCACACGCTTCGTTTCCTTGAATCAACATGCGTTCAGGCATTCTCAACACTCCCTTGGACCGTTTCGAGTTGCTTGATAGCAATCGCGAAATCTGGACACAGATTCTCACACATCAAACAACCTATGCATTTGTTACGATCTGAGACGATGGGTTTGAGCAACTCGCCCTTCGACAACGCACCAGTCGGACAGAACGTGTAACATATCCCGCACCTTTTGCACCATTCGTAGTTGATGTATATGTCGTACTGCTTCTTCACATCGCTCGCCTCCTCACTTGAGTAACGTCAAGAAAACACCCGCTGCGACGGCTGAACCTATCACACCAGCAACGTTCGGGCTCATGGCGTGCATCAGTAGGAAGTTCGTTGGATCAACTTCGCTGGCGATTTTCTGTGCCACCCGAGCCGAATTTGGAACTGCCGAGACACCCGCAGCTCCGATCAGTGGATTAATCTTATCCTTCAGGAACAAGTTCATGAACTTGGCGAACAAGATGCCTCCCGCAAGCGAGCAAACGAACGCAAACGCACCCAGACCGAATATCTTCAAACTCTCAAGCTTGAGAAAAACGTCCGCCCTCGCAGAAGCCCCAACGCACACCATGAGTATGATTGTTACCGTATCGAGTATGAACCTGCTCGCAGCTTCGACGAGCCTCTTCACGTTACCAACTTCCCTGAGAAGGTTACCAAGCATCAACGTACCGACCAACGACAGAGATTCAGGTACAAGGGCTGCCGAAACGATCGTGACCAGTATGGGGAATATGATCCTTTCGAACTTGGAAACCTTCCTTGGAGGTCCCATCCTTATCATTCTTTCATTCTTCGTCGTCAGGAGTTTCGAAACAGGAGGTTGCAAGATTGGAATCAAGGCTATGTAAGAATAAGCTGCTATGGCGACGGCAGAGAGTATCTCTGGAGAGAACCGACTCGCAACATAGATCGTTGTTGGACCATCCGCGCCACCAATGACTCCGATGGCTCCAGCTTGTTTCAAAGTGAAGCCCAAGGCCCTTGCGAGCATGAATGCGGCGAATATTCCGATCTGTGCGGCCCCTCCGAGGAAAATGGTTATCGGATAGGAGATCATGAAGGAAAAATCTGTGAGCGCACCTATACCCAAGAATATGAGGGGGGGATAGATGCCCTTGGTCACACCGTACTTCAGATACCATAGAAAACCACCCTCGTTCAAAATTCCAGTCAGCTGTGGTGGCACGTTTCCAAGTATTATCCCGAACGCGATCGGCACCAACAACAATGGTTCAGCATCCTTCTTCACGGCAACGTAGAGCAAGGCTGCAGCAACTCCAAACATGACGAGGTTTCCAAAGGTGAAATGCGCGAACGCCGTGTGTTTCAACATTTCCAGGATACCTTGTAACATCGCACAATCCTCCCAATCTTCATGATCACTCCATCATTGGATACCTCAAACCCTTCTTCTTCGCCGTTTCCAAAGCGATCTCGTAACCCGCATCGAGGTGCCTTATGACCCCAATGCCAGAATCGTTCGTCAAGACTCTCTCGAGCTTCTGACGAGCCAAATCCGTTCCGTCTGCGACGATCACCATACCCGCGTGGATCGAATAACCAATACCCACACCTCCACCGTGGTGTACGGAAACCCAAGTGGCACCACTGGCCGTGTTCAGCAGAGCATTCAGAATGGGCCAATCGGCGATCGCATCGCTACCGTCCTTCATTGCCTCAGTCTCGCGGTAAGGTGATGCGACAGAACCTGTATCGTGATGGTCTCTGCCTATCACGATCGGTGCCTTGAGTTCACCTTTCCTCACCATTTCGTTCATCGCAAGGCCCATGAGTGTTCTTTCACCCTGGCCGAGCCAACATATCCTTGCAGGCAAGCCTTGCCATTTGACCTTCTCATGTGCCATCTCTATCCACTTGCGCAGATGTTCGTCCTCAGGGAAGAGCTCCAGAACTTTTCTGTCCGTCGCGTAGATGTCCTGAGGATCGCCCGAGAGGGCAACCCATCTGAACGGACCTTTACCCTGCGCGAACAGCTCCCTTATGTATTCGGGAACATATCCTGGTATCTGGAAGGCATCCTCCACTCCGTGATCGTAAGCGAGGCGTCTGATGTTGTTGCCGTACTCGAACACCTTCGCACCTTGTTTCTTCATCTCGAGGATGGCGCTCACGTGTTCGACAACGGATTCGTAAACCCTTTCGAGGTATTCCTGTGGGTTTTTCTTTCTCAGCTCCGCCGCTTCCTCGACGCTCAAGCCCTTGGGAATGTAACCGTTCAAAGGATCATGCGCGGCCGTCTGGTCCGTCACGACATCCGGAATGACACCCATCTTGACGAGCTTCGGGTGAACCTCCGCCGCATTGGCAAGAAGGGCGACGGACAAAGGTTTACCAGCCTTCGTTGCTTCCTTCACGAGCCTGAGCGCCTCGTTCAAATCGTCGGTCCATGTGTCGAGGTATCCCGTGCTCAACCTCCTATCGATCATCCTCTTGTCCACTTCTACCGCGAGTACGACGCCGTCGTTCATGGTCACCGCTAAAGGCTGAGCACCGCCCATCTCACCGAGACCAGCCGTGAGGACGAACTTTCCCCTCAAAGTACCGTTGAAGTACTTCTTGGCGACCGCGTAAAAGGTCTCGTAAGTACCTTGGAGTATTCCCTGAGTTCCGATGTAGATCCAGCTACCTGCGGTCATCTGTCCGAACATGATCAAACCGCGCTCTTCGAGTTCCCTGAAGTATTCCCATGTGGCCCACTTTGGAACCAAGAGGGAGTTGGCTATCAAAACCCTCGGCGCCCACTCATGGGTCTTGAACACTGCCACAGGCTTTCCGCTTTGAACGAGCAACGTTTCGTCGTTCTCAAGTTTTTTCAGCGTTTCGACGATCTTGTAGAAACACTCCCAGTTGCGTGCGGCTTTCCCAGTTCCGCCGTAAACGATCAGATTGGCTGGATCTCTCGCCACCTCTGGGTCGAGGTTGTTCATCAACATGCGCATCGCTGCTTCGGTCTGCCAGCTCTTACAAGTAAGGGTAGTTCCTCTCGGCGCCTTGATCACCTTTTGCCTCTCCAAAGTTTCCAAGCTTTCGACCCCCTTCGCTTCTATTGTATCATCTGAACTGAAACGGGACAAAACAGGGGTGAGCAGACGTGAAATTGCTCCTCGTGAAGCACGAAGAGCTTGTGGAAAAGATTTCCCAAAAGATAATCGAGGCCAACAACGTCATGCGAGAAGAGATCGTTCAGCAACTGTTCTCCTACGATGGTCCCTTCTCTGAAGTCTTGCGTAGGAACGTTGAGGTGGCAAGAACGAAAGATCTTCCTCTTTGTCAAGACACAGGATTCGTGGAGTTCTTCATCTTCATTCCGTTCAACGCGACCTTCGAAAGACCCATTCAAGAGAGTTGCGATGAAGCTGTCAAGAAGGTTTACTCCTCCAAACCCTACCGTTACTCCGTCGTGAGCGATCCACTTTACGAGCGCAAAAACACTCGAACCAACACCCCTTCGATTTGTCACATCTTTCATTGGGACGAAGAAAAGCTACAGATCAGGTTGTTGATCAAGGGTGGGGGGAGCGAGAATCTGACGACGCTCTCCATGCTGTCACCGACGGCTGGCGAGGAAGAGCTGATGGGTAAAATAATCGAACACGTCGCACGGCACGGTTCGAAAGGTTGCCCACCTCTGAGAGTTGGTGTGGGTGTGGGTGGGAGTGCGGACAAGGCCATGTTGCTTTCAAAGCTTGCACTCACTTACAGCCTCAACGACGTGAATCCTGATCCACGTTATGAATCGCTCGAACGGCGAATTTCGGAGAAACTGAACCAGCTGAGAATAGGTTTTCAGGGCCTTGGAGTTGGTCCTACAGTTTTCTCAGTTCACATTCTGCAGGCACCGACACATATAGCGAATCTTCCAGTTGCCGTTTCGTTTGACTGCTATCTCTCCAGGATTGGGGTGGTGGAAGTTGAACCTGTTAGAATTGAAAGTAGGTGAAAGAATCAACTACACAGGGTGTATGATAGTCATGAGAGACGCTGCACAGAGAAGGATAGAAAAACTTCTAATGGAAGGTTCAAATGTGCCCATTGATCTGGAAGGAAAGATTGTTTTCTACGCGGGCCCGACCAGAACCGTTGATGGCAGGTTCGCCATAGGTCCGACGACGAGCGAGCGCATGGACAAGTACTTGAAGATGCTTTTCGAACTCGGCGTCTCGGCGACCGTTGGGAAAGGTGAGAGGACTGAAACGGCTCGAAAACTTTGTCGCGAGTACGGTAGAATATATTTCGTCGCACCGAGTGGTGCTGCGGCGGCTCTTTCGGAGCACGTGGAGAGATTAGAGCTTCTGGCCTTTGAAGATCTCGGCACGGAGGCAGTGTACGAGATTCGAGTGAGGGATTTCCCCTTGATCGTGGCCATCGACTGTGAAGGCAACGATCTTTTCGAGTTCATAAAATCTGCCAACGGAGGCGATCGACTGTGAGGCTTGTAACCGTCGTTCCTGCTGTGGTCGGAGTTCTTTCAGTGGTGTGGGACTTTCCATTCTCACAATTCGTTGCAGTGGGTTGCTTCGCCGCACTGGCTCTCGCATTGTTGATTCGACGCAGTGAAAAAATCGAACGTACGGACCAAGAAACCAAGTACGAGAAGATCTTCGAAGAAATATTCCTCTCCTCAGATGTGTTGAAACAAGACGCTCACGAACTCGGTGACGTTTCGAAGCAGGCTCAAACCATGTCTGTGGATCTCTCAGGACAATCGAAGAAGATCTCTCAACTGATCCAGTCTCTCACGGCGGCCTTAGAGGAAACATCTTCCAGTGCGAGTGAGATCGCAAAAACTGCACAGATCGTTGGCCAAGATGCACAGAGAATGCGTCAGAATTTCAGCTCGTTCGAAGTAGAAGTGGAACAAGTACACGATGCTTTGCTACAGCTTTCGAAGGAAAACGTCCAAACGTCCGAAAGATTGAACGAGCTTCTCTCGTCCATGGAAAATCTCAGAGCGAAAACCGGAGCGATCGTTCAGGCCGTTCAACTGATCAGGAACATCGCTGACCAAACGAATCTGTTGGCTCTCAACGCAGCGATAGAGGCGGCACGCGCAGGAGAGCATGGCCGAGGTTTCGCCGTGGTCGCGGAGGAGGTCAGGAAACTCGCCGAACAGTCGAAGAGCTTCGCTGGCTCGATAGTCGAGAACGTGCAAGCGGTTGAGCAAGCCGTCGCCGATTCAATGAAGAAGAACGAGGAAGTCGCCAGAACGATGAAGGAAACGGCTCAAACGAGTCGAACGTTTGCCGAGAATTTGGGAAAGTTCAAAGAACAGGCGGGCAGTTTCGCAAGGACTTTGGAACAAATAGTTCATTCCATAGAGAGTCAGGTCAGCTCCACTAAGGAGATCGAGCTTGCTGTGAACAGCAACACGAACGCCGCATCCCAGTTGATGGAGTTCAGTATGGAGATGGAGAAGAACGCAACATCTCTCGAGAAGGTGTCGTCCCAGTTGGCAGAAAAAGCACAGATCCTGACACTGAGATCGCTCAAACTCAGAAGCTTGGCTGGGGCAAGATCATGGATCATGGAACGCGTGAAAGAACTTTCTCAATTGTTCTCGAGACCTGAGTGTCAGAAGCTCGATTGGAGCGCTTTTGAACCCATCGCCAAACGCTTCCTGGCAGAAAAACAAGGCATCTACGAAGCTGCGTTCATAGCTGACAGCGAAGGAAACTTCGTCACCACAACGGGCACGAAGGGCACGATTAAAGATAGAAACTATTTCCACCGTTTGAAGAACAGCGATATCGATTGGACTATGTCAGACCCAATCCGTTCTCGTGCAACGGGCAACATGGTGATCACGATCGCCTTCGCGATCCGCGAAGCTGGTAGGTTCAAAGGTGCAGCGGGTGTGAATTTGAATGTCGCCAAACTGGAAGAACAAGTGGAACTACTGTCCACTAATCAAGCGCAGAAATGACATCTGCAGAAGTGACCCGGTGATACTTCAACGAGTTTCGGTTCCTCAACCTTACACATTTCGACGGCTTGGGTGCACCGAGTGTGAAAGACGCACCCAGATGGAGGATTGGCTGGATTGGGTATCTCACCCCTCGGTATCGATCTGATGCGTCTGCCCGTGCCGAAGGAGGGTATCGAATCGAGCAGGGCCTTTGTGTAAGGATGCGCGGCCCTCTCGAATATGTCCTGCTTTGAACCCAGTTCCATGATCTTACCGAGGTACATGACGGCGACGTGTGTGGCCATGTGGTCGACGACGGCCAAGTTGTGCGTGATGAACATGTAGGTCAAACCAAACTTCTCCCTGAGTTCTTTCAACAGGGTGAGCACGCGAGCCTGAACCGACACGTCCAGCGCGGACGTGGGTTCGTCCAGCACAAGGAACTCTGGCTTCAGAACCAGCGCCCTCGCGATTGCTATCCTCTGTCTCTGGCCCCCCGAGAACTCGTGAGGATATCTGAACATGTGCTCTTCGCGCATACCAACCATTTCGAGCATCTCTTTTATGCGAACGTATATCTCGTCGGAACGCATTTTGAAGTGGATCTTCAGACCTTCACCAACGATGTCTTTGACGAGTTTCCTGGGATGCAAAGAATTGTAGGGGTCTTGCTGGACGATCTGCATTCTGCGCCTGAAATCGAGAAAATCCTTTTTTTCGACTTGCGTGATGTCGTGCCCATCGTAGAATATCTTTCCAGCAGTGGGTTCGATGAGCTTGATCACGGTCCTACCAAGCGTGCTCTTACCAGATCCCGATTCACCGACCACCGCGAAGATCGAGCCTTTTTCAATTTCGAATGAAACATCGTTCACTGCCTTCACGTAGATCGGTTTGGAGAACATAGATTTTCTGACTTCGAAAAACTTCTTCAATCCCTCAACTTTTAGCAGTGTCGCCATTTCGATCACCCGCTGTGTAGAGATGACATGCCACGAAATGGTCCTTGGAAGCTTCGATCAGATTTGGAAGTTCAACTTTACACCTATCAAAGGCCTTTTGGCATCTGGGATGGAATCGGCAACCACTCGGTGGATCGACCAAGTCTGGGACCACACCAGCGATCCCTTTGAGTTCTTTTCTTTGTCCAACGAGAGGTATCGAGTCGATCAAACCGACCGTGTAAGGGTGAAGGGGGCGGGCGAATATCTCATCGCTCTTCGCCACTTCAACTACGTTCCCAGCGTACATCACCGCGACCCTGTCACAGAATTCGGAAGCAATCGCCAAATCGTGAGTGATGAAGATGACCGCGTTCCTAGCGACTCTCACGAGGTTGTCGAGCAACTCGAGAATCTGCGCCTGGATCGTCACGTCGAGCGCCGAGGTGGGTTCGTCGGCTATCAACAGCTTGGGTTTCACGGCCAGCGCCATCGCGATCATGACCCTCTGCGCCATGCCACCGCTCAACTCATGGGCGTACAAATTCATCGTCCGTTTCCAATCGAGTCCCACCATCGTGAGGGCCTCTGGGACAAGTGAATAGGCATCCTTTATCGATATGTTCTGACTGTGGGCTATAGCTTCAGCGATCTGAAAACCTACCTTAAAAACAGGGTTCAGTGCCGCGACGGGTTCTTGGAAGATCATGGAAATGGACTTTCCCCTGACTTTCTCCATCTCCTCCTCAGGCAGGCTCAACAGATCTCGGCCGAGAAATTCAACCCTGCCACTCGTTATTTCACCAGGCGATTCTATCAACCTCATGATCGCAAGCGCCGTTACAGACTTTCCACAACCAGTTTCACCGACCACCGCGAGCCTTTCTTCCTCGTTCAGCCACAGTTTGACACCGTTGAGCGCCTTTATGACCCCACGATAGGTGTAGAACACCACTCTAAGATTTTCCACGTTCAAGAGAGACCCGCGCACCATGATCACCTTCGCAGTCTCGGATCGAGAATGTCCCTGATGCCGTCACCCAAAAGATTGAATCCCAAAACGACCAAAGCTATGAAGAGCCCAGGAAAGGTGGAGATCCACCAGTGATTTATCAGATAGCTTCTCCCGTCGCTAACGATCGCACCCCATTCCGGCGTCGGTGGCTGGGCTCCCAGACCGAGGAATCCGAGACCCGCCGCGGTGAGAATGATCGTCCCCATCCTCATCGTCAGTTGCACAAGAATCGGTGAGACGCACATGGGTAGAACGTGAAGGAGCAGGATCCTCAAATCGCTTGCACCGACGGCTTTCGCTGCCTCCACGAATGGTTGGGATTTCACCCGCATCGCCTCTGCCCTCGCGAGCCTTGCTATGACCGTCCATTCCACGAGCGAGATCGCAATGATGGCGTTGGTTAGCCCACGTCCCAGAACCGCGGACAGCGCCATCGCGAGTATCAGCCTTGGAAATGCCAGAAAGATATCAGTTATTCGCATGAGAACTTCATCGATCCAGCCGCCGAAATATCCTGCAACGATACCGATCGCAGTGCCTATCGTTCCACTGATCACCGTCACAAGGAATATGATCCAGACCTCGATCCTCGCACCGTACAGCACTCTGCTCAGTATGTCCCTGCCGAACTGGTCTGTACCGAAGAGAAACTGTCGGCTTGGAGGTTTCAACCTGTTGGCGAGATCCACCTTTATGGGATCGTAAGGTGCGAGCACGGGCGCCAAAAGGGCCATGATGAGAAAACCGATGACGATGAACGTGCCAACCATCGCGAGCTTCGTTCTTCTCCACAAATAAAGCGTGTGTTTCCAATCTTCGATTATAGGTTTCCATCGCGAAATCCCCGTCTTCTCAACCTGCATGTTCTCCAACGAAACCACCTCTCAGATCCTCATTCTTGGATCGAGTGCCGCATAGACGATGTCCACCACGAGGTTCACGAGAGAATATATGACCGCCACGAACAACGTGCCACCCATTATCGCGGGGTAGTCGAGCACGAGGAGCGCGTTCACGATGTATCTACCCAAGCCAGGCCAACTGAAGATCGTTTCTGTCAGAACAGCGCCCTCGAGCAAACCTCCGAACGTGAGACCAATGATCGTTACAACAGGTATCAGAGCGTTCCTCAGGGCGTGCCTGTATATGACAAGGCGTTTGCCTATACCTTTCGCTTTGGCAGTCCGGATGAAGTCTTGACGGAGAACGTCGAGCATGCTAGCCCTCGTTATCCTCGCGATCGATGCGGCTGCTGAGTAACCCAGCACGACCGTGGGCAAAACGAGGTGAGCCAAGGCATCCTTGAAAGCTTCCATGTTACCCGAGAGAAGCGAATCGAGCACCAACAAACCCGTGTACTTCGTTGGGGGTGTCACGAACAAACTGAGCCTACCTCCGCCTGGCAACCAACCGAGACGAAAATAGAAGAGAAGCAGCAACAAAAGACCTGTCCAGAATACTGGCATGGATACACCGAGTATCGAGAACACGCGGGAGAAATGATCTATGAATTTGTTCCGATAGACAGCTGACAGTATACCCAGCAAGATACCCAAAACAATCGAGAGCAACGTCGCAGATATCGCGAGCTCAAGAGTGGCTGGGAAAAACTCTGCAATGTCTTTGACCACAGGCCTGTTGGTCTTCAGAGACCTTCCGAGATCACCCTTCAGCAAACCAGACATGTAATCAAAGAACTGATTGATCAATGGTTTGTCCAACCCAAGTCGCCTTTTCAAATCCTCGACCAGTTCGACTGGTGCGTTTCCTCCAAGGATCGCTCCAACTGGATCTGCAGGAATGACTTTGGAAATCACGAACACTAAAACAGAAACTCCGAAAAGCACGAGCAACATCAGAAAAAGCCTTTTAACTATGAAAGACGCAAGCTTCATGCGACTGAATTGACCTCCTCCAGAGAGATTGAAAGCAAGCGGCCGGCGGAGGCCGGCCGCCAATATCATTTCTTACTTATCTTCGTGAAGTCAAAAGTCAGCGTGTAGCCTTCACATGCCTTTTCGAATCCCACAACGTCGTTGCTGACAGCCCAGAATATCACAGGCTGGTACAACATAACGAACGGGCTCTTGTAGATCCAGTACTCTTGAAGTTCCTTGTAAAGCTGAGCACGCTTCGCAGAATCCTGTTCCGCTCCAGCTTTTTCCGCAAGATCCGCAGCTTGGTCATCGTACCACATGTTACGCCATGCGAGCTGCTTGATTCTGTAGTTAGCAAATGGTTTCGCCAGCGCATCCGGGTCCGGATAGTCTATACCCCAACCTGCTATGATCATTTGATGGCCTTGCTGACGATATTTCTTGAACATTTCTCCCGATGGCATCAAGGATATGTTCGCCTTTATACCTATCTCTGCCAAATTCGCTTGCACGACCACGGCCTCGTTCCTTCTGATCTCTGTGGTGCTCGTTATCAGTTCGACTTCGAATCCGTTCGGATAACCCGCTTCAGCCAGCAGCTGCTTTGCTTTCGCAACGTCTCGCTTGAACGGATTCAACTCGATGTAGCCGAAGTAACCTATTGGCATGAAGTTTTGGTTCAAAACAGCAAAACCTCTCATGACAGAGTTGATTATCGCATCGTAGTCGATCGCGTACTTGATCGCCAGGCGTACCCTTTCATCTTTGAATGGACCCCAACCGACGTTCACCGCGATGTACTCGTTGGACTGCCCAGGTGTCGTGACCAACCTGATGTTGGACGGCTTAGATTCTCTCAGTCGTGCGGCTTGTTCAGTTGTGATGTTCCAAGCTATGTCAACGTCACCCTTTTGAACCAACAAAAACTGCGTCGTTTCCTCAGGAACATCGCGTATGATGATCTTCTTCAAAGGTGGTTGACCACGCCAGTAGTTCGGGTTCGCTTCCATCGTGATCATCTCTCTGCGCTTCCACTCGGTCACCACATAGGGTCCTGCTCCTGCTCCGATGGATTTGTCCGTCAAGTATGCCTCTCCGAGATCTCCGTTCACTTCGTTGGCAAGCACGAGTTTCTTGTTCACGATTCCTCCCCACGGTGGTGCGATGATCGACAAAACGATGTTCGCTGCCAGAGGCTTGGTCTTCAGAACGACGGTTTGAGCATCTTCCGCGTAGATCGTTTGTTCCATGTTCTCTGCAGTCAAACCGAGTTCTTCGAACAACCACGCCGGTGATTTTCGGATCTTCAGCACCCTTCTGAACGAAAACACGACATCTTCAGCAGTGAGAGGATCTCCGTTCGAGAACTTCAAACCCTTCCTCAGATAGAACTTCCACACCGTACCGTCCGGAGAAACTTCCCAACGCTCCGCAAGTTCAGGGACGGGAGTTAGGACACCGTTGACAGGTTCGATTTTAGTCAAACCAGAATAGGCGGCGGTGACCACGGCGGCAGGGAAGGTCTCGTAACACACAGCAGGATCGAGCGTGATGAAGATCTCTGTGTTGGCTGCGATCACGAGTGTGTCTTTCGGTGTCTTTGCGTAGGCCGCGAGGAGTGTCAGAACCAAGAGCGTTAATACCAGTAACTTCTTCACAAAAATCCCCCCTTCGTATTGGTTTAATTATACTATAGCACATTGGAGGCATTTGATCAAGGTGTCTTGAAAATTCTCTTCACCGTTCAGAATTCACATACCAGGTGTAAAGATTTCCAACTTCAGTATAATCTTTGTGGGAGGTCACAACTTGAGAAGGATCAAGCTCACACATTTGATCTTGTTCGTCAACGTGATGATCATGCTTTTGATGATGATCACAAGACTGACTTCTTGGTTCCGTAACGAAGCTTACCTCTTGTTGAGTTTTGGCGCTCAGTACGGTCCACTCGTGGCGAGAGGGGAATGGTACAGAACAGTCACAGCGATATTCGTCCATGGAGGTATTCTACACCTTCTGTTCAACTCGTACGCACTGTTTTACTTTGGGACGATCGTGGAGTCCATCTACGGTTCTGAGAAATTCTTCGTCTCGTATCTCTTGTCTGGACTGGTTGGCAATGTCGCGACCCATCTACTTTACTACAGATCTGTGTCGGTCGGTGCCAGCGGGGCGATCTTCGGCTTGATTGGAATGCTCTTCATCCTGGGCTTCAAACGCGAGACTCCGTTCTACGCAAGGTCTATCACTGGGTATGCCTTGCTGCCCATGATCATCTTCAACGTTGTGTACGGATTTTTGCCCGGAAGCAACATCAACAACGCAGCACACCTTGGAGGATTCTTCACGGGTATCGCGATAGGGTACTTGATAAAGCCAGTGCCTTCAATTTACAGCCGCGCAAGGTCGACCTTTCTTGCGTGGAGGACGGCGGCAATGCTTCTTGGAGCGCTCGTCGTGTACAGCTTCGTGATGCTCGTCTTTCATTCGGTGGTTTGAATTCAGAGTTCTTCGATAATTTTAAGCAGGGCCTTTGCAGCGAGCGCCGTGCCTTCTTTCTCGTAACCTTCGACACCGAGCATGGTCCTTATTTCTCCGACCTTCACGCCCGTCTCGAACATCTTCTTCAAATAATATTCAGCGAGCTTGTGGTGTTCTTTCTGTCTCTGCACAGCCCCAAATGGGTTTGCGAAGTACGATGTGACCAATCCGCTCTCCGAGGTTGTGCCTTTGCTCATACGTTTGCCTTCGGAGAAGACCCTGAGGGCTTCATCGACGTTGTCGAAGAAAACGATCCTATCTTCGTCTCTGCTGACTTCGGTGTAGTTGTTGGCGTAAAAGAAGAAGTCGATGTGCGTGGGCGTGATTATCTCGTTGTAATTGTTGAATGGGACTATGACTCGGGCGTTTATCTGGTCTGGATTCATGAAGATGCTCCTGTCCATCGTCGAGTAGGCATATCCGGGCGGTAAGTCGTCCAATCTAACGAACGCACCTGTTTCCGTACCGTAAGCGACCACGTGGCCATCCATGATCGCCAGGCTACCCATATCATCGATGATGGTGTCCACCTGCGCTACCTCTTCGAGCCTACTCAAAGCATCCAAAGTTTCGCTCTTCCCAGCACCACTGTCACCGACGAACATCGCGAGTGCCATCTTACCGTCCTTCAATATGATGCGCGCCATCGACCCGTGTATGGGCAATCGACCTTGGTCTATTCTGATCAAATTGTGGATCGTGAGCGTGGTCTTCTTCATGTAACCGAAATAATCGTTTTCGTCGATCGCGGGGATGATTCCGACGTACATCTTCCCTTCCTTGAATATCACACCGTTTTTCCAACGTTCGTTGAAATTGGGAATGCGACTTGGTTCCAGACCGAATATGAGCATCCCGTCGGGTTCTCTCCGCCTCAGATCCTTGGGCGTCGCAAGCTCAAACAAATTCGCCAAACCCGCACCGTGCGCAAGGTAATCCACATGGACCAAGTTGTAGAAAAGAAGATCCCCAACGAAGATCGGGAACCTGAACCATTCCTTAGGATTGAGCTCTATCTTGTCCAGAACGGGCTCCTCGACGACGGGTACGACACCTTTCCTCTTGTTCGACTTGGTGTAGAAAATCACCGGTGGGTCGAACACGGCCCCCCAGACGGTGGGTATCTTTCGGATCCAGGGTAATCGATCGAATTTCTCGCCGTCTATATCCTCGACGAGGAAGGCTACCTGCGCTCCGCTGGGAAGTTGTCTCATCACGGTGGGGAAGGAATTGGAGATGTTCATCATGAGTTCTCTGTAGAGGTTCTTGATCACTGCTTTGAACTGATCACTGATTTGGGTGATGGTGTACTCTATGCTCGCCCTTCTGATATGATCATCCGAATAGTTCTCGTGGCGTACCATGAACCTGTGCTTGGAACGCCAGAAAGAATAAAAAGCTTCGACGAACCTCTCAAGATCTCTGGGGTTGACGTAGTAGATGATGTTCGTTAACTCCTTCACGTTCCTCATCGTCAGCAAGTGTAAATATTCAACGAACCTGCGAAGATCGTAGTCGCCATCGAGTTTGAAGGCGTTCAAGGCGTTCAAAAGCGGGCTACGTCTTTCTTTGAGAATTTCAATGAACTCCAGAAGCAGCGATTCGAACTTCTTCTGGCCCATGATTTGGCTGTAGTTCGTGTAGATGACTGAACCGTCAATGATCACGCTGCGACTCAACCTAACACCTCTCCCGTATACTTATACCGCTTGGCCCTTTCAAAGGTTGGAAAACTTCCTAACGAAGCAGTTACACGGGATTCCCAAGGAGAAAAAGAATCGCTCGACTGTCAAATCAAACGGCCCGTGGGGAGAATCAAACCTAAAACTCTTGTGAACAACAACCAAACGATCGTCACCATGACTACGGAATAGACGCCAGCGGTCAGAAAGTCCAACAATCTTGTCTTTTCTTTCAAAAGTAGATACGTGAACAACGATATACCAACACTCGGAAGGAAGAAGCCGAACAGGTCCAGCATCAATATGTACAAAGCGAAACCAGCCAAGTACGTAACAGTCCTTGCAACTCCGCCCGGGGCAAACTCCAAGCGAATCGACTGTTTTTTCTTCAGCAGCTTTACCACGCTCGAAATCAACCAAACGGTCGAAACCACTATCGTCATGATGGACAACATTTTCGGGAAGAAATCTCCTCCGAGCGAGCCGAACCTCAAAACCCGGATCTTCTGAGATTCGAAGAGGAAAGCAAAACCACTTATGAGAAAGCAAATCGAAGCCACAAGTTCACTCATGCAGCCTCACCTTCCACGAGCACCAATGGGGGGCGACGCCCCCCGTCTTGAATCATTTGAGAACTGCCGCGGCCTTCTTATAGATTTCTTCTTGACCTTTCCAGAACTCTTCAAGGTCCTTGCCAGTCTTGAAAAAGACCGTAGCATAGGCCCTCTCAGCGAGCTTGGTCTTGAACTCTTCATCGTTCACGATTTTTTCCATGATCTTGTTGAACTCTTCCACGATCCATTCGGGTGTCTTCGGTGGGAAGAAGAACGTGTTCGTCATCGGGAAAACGAGGTCGGGATAACCCAACTCGGCAGCAGAAGGAACATCGGGTATGAATGGGTCCCTCACCACATCGTGGACGACCAAGGGCTTGATCTGTCCAGATTTTATGTAGGAGACCGCTGAAACCAACGCGAGTGGCACGATGTCCACGTGGTTACCGAGCAAGGCCACGATCCTCTGCGAATCTCCACCTTCGTTAGGAACAACACGCCAGGAACCTTTCGCTGCAGCCTCCACCGGTGCGTATTCGAGGTACGCTATACCTCCCGCGCCGGTACCGTAGACATACTTTCTTGGATTCGCTTTCGCATCCTGGATGGCATCCCTCAGATCCTTCCAAGGCATGTCCGACCTCGTCGCCGTTATCCTCGAAGTCCTTGTAACGATGCAGGCTGGGGTGAAATCGTACCACATGGTGTTATCCACACCCAGAAAGTAATTGCCCAGCATCGCTTGATGGTGCCACAGCACCGTGTAACCGTCTGGACGGGCAGCCTTGACTTGCCTTGCCGCGACGGCTCCTTCTGCACCCACCACGTTCGTCACGACCATGTCTTGACCCGTGTACTTCTTCCAGAACTCGGCCACCAACCTTGCCATGATGTCGCTCGCTCCACCTGCGGAGTACGGGACCACGACGGTGACGGGCCTCGTCGGGTAGCGTTCAGCTTGTGCGAACAATAGAACACAGCTCATCAGGAAGAAAAGCACCACGAGAAACCTTCTCATACAACCACCTCCCTCACACTTTCAGCGTTTTGCCGGCCTTCTGTTCACGTACACACCTAACATGAACAAGACCACTGCCCCAACGAACAAGGTCAACGCTATGGGCCTGGTGAACAAAGGCATCAAGCTTCCATCGGAAAAGGCCAGACCTTGCCTCAGGTTCTTTTCCACTATCGGCCCCAACACGAACGCCGTTATCAAAGGAACGAGTGGAAAGTCTATCTTCCTCAGCAGATAACCAATGAATCCAAAGAACAGACTTATCCATATGTCAAACACCCTGTTGTAGAGTCCAAAGGCACCCACGACCATGGACAACGCAACGATCGGCAGCAGATAATACGATCTGATGCTGAGCGTGTAGATGAAAAATCTCATGAGCAGGATCCCAAGCAACACCATCATCAAGTTACCTATGATCTGAGCGGCGAAGATAGCGTAGGCGTACTGCGGACTGTCTCTGAACAGGAGTGGACCGGGGAACAAACCGTGTATCATGAAACCGCCGATCATCATCGCTGTGACCGAATCACCAGGTATGCCGAGCGCGAGCAGAGGTACCAAAGCTCCTGCGATCGTCGCGTTGTTCGCCACCTCCGACGCGATCACGCCCTCTGGATTTCCTTGGCCGAACTGCTCAGGATGCTTTGAACCGCTCTTAGCCAAGCCGTACGCAACGACGCCCGAGGTCGCACCTCCGACCCCAGGAAACACACCTATCACGAATCCCAAGATCAGAGATCTGACATAGTTCACGGGCTGTGAGAATATCAAGCGAGCCGCTTCGGCGACGGCTTTGAATCCCATCTTGGCCTTCCGTGCCTCCAACGGAACCACACTCTGATACTTCCTCTCGATGGCCATGAAAATTTCGGAGATGCCGAACAACCCAACGAGTAGCGGCAGAATGTCGATGCCAGCCACAAGGTCAGGTATACCGAAGGTGAGTCTCTTCACACCCGTCAACATGTCCGAACCCATCGTTGCGAGCAGTAAGCCGATGATGACTCCGAGTGTGCTCTTTATGATGCTCCCACCCATCATTCCTATGCAACCCGCAAAGGCCAGTAAACCGAGTGCAAAGTACTCGAAAGGTCCAAACTTCAGTGCAAACTGTGCGAGTGCGTAGGTTGCGATTATCATGAGAAAGACGGCCACGATTCCTCCGAAGAATGAGCTCATCAAACCCAAAGCCAATGCGAGGGATGCCTTGCCCTTCTGCGCCATCGGGTAAGCATCGAAGGTCGTTGCTATAGATGAAGGAGTGCCGGGCATGTTCAACATCGCTGCGGAGATGAAGCCACCCGATATCGCCCCGATGTAGATACTCGAAAGTAGTATCAAGCCAGAGAAAGGATTCATACCGTACGTGAGCGGTATAGCGAGTGCGACACCCATCGTTGCAGTCAACCCAGGGATGGCACCGAAGATCAAGCCCCACAAAGTACCTATGAATATCAAAACGAGATTGAATGGGACAAAACAAATTTTCATCCCCGTTGTGAAAGTCTGCAACAACGCTTCCATGCGTTCATCACCTACATGTCCCTCGGTTTTTTATGTTATTGTATCATCAGATACAGGCAATAGCAAGGCTTGTCTTTCGACAAAAATGTGATTTCTCAACTTGTCTCCACACGTCTTAGTCGGATCGCAGTCTATGATGCTTTCTTTCTCTCTGTTTCTCATATTTTCTTCTGGATTCTCGTTTTGGTAGAATGTATTTTGTGAGTGTTAAAGTACCGAGCGGAGGTGATCCCCTTGTTAACATACGTCGTCAGAAGATTGCTCCTGTTGCCTCTGATCTTGTTTGGGCTGTCTTTGATCGTCTTTGGAATGATACAGAGCTTGGGACCAGACAGGTTGCTGGCTGCCTATGTGAATCCAGGCGTGCTGGACAAGTTGACTCCCGTCCAGTTGGAAAAGATCAAGCAGAAGTACGGCCTGAACGATCCGATGATGATCCGTTACATTAAATGGCTCAAGAACACCCTTCAGGGAGATCTCGGCTGGTCACTCGTTGGGAAACAACCCGTGAAGGATGCAATACTGAACAGGTTGCCGTGGACCGTGGAACTGGCGTTGTATTCGATAGTACCCGTGGTGTTCGTAGGGGTCTGGCTTGGAGTGATAGCAGCCGTGAACAGGGATAAGTTTCTCGATCACTTCGTTAGGATCTTCGCGGTCGTTGGATGGAGTTTTCCAGACTTCGTCTTCGGACTCATCGTGCTCATGGTTTTCTACAGCATCCTGGGTTGGTTCCCACCCGGTAATCTGAGCCTCTGGGCAGACCAAGTCATCAAGTCTCCGGAGTTCAGGAGGTTCACCTCGATTGTCACGATAGACGCACTCTTGAACGGTAGGTTCGATGTCTTCGTCGACGCATTGAGGCATCTCGTAGCCCCCATTCTGACTCTCTCCTGGCTCTGGTGGGCATATCTGTTGAGGATCACACGCTCGAGTATGCTCGAAGTTCTCACAAAAGAGTACATAAGAACCGCGCGAGCCAAGGGTTTGGCCGAGCGGGTCGTGATCAACAAGCATGCGAGAAGAAATGCGATGATACCTGTAGTCACGGTGGGTGGAGGAATGGTCATACAACTGTTCGCTGGCACGGTGATCGTCGAAATGGTCTTCAACAGGACTGGCATGGGAAGTTTTACAGCCACGGCGGCCACACAGCTCGACTATGCTTCCATAATGGCCTCGACGCTCTTCTATTCTCTGATACTCGTCATAGGAAACCTCGTGATAGACATCCTGTACGCCGTGGTTGACCCGCGCGTCAGGCTCGGTTGAGGGGGAAAGAACATGAGAGTTGAGACAAAGAGAATGCTGAGAAGACTCCTGAGGAACCCGTCCGCCGTGCTGGGATTTTCACTGCTGATCTTCTTTACCTTGGTTGCGATCTTTGCACCATTGATATGTCCACCACAGTCTTACGATCCGTACATGATACCCATCGTAACCTGGGACAAGACACCTCAACCGCCGTCCGAAGGACATCCGTTCGGAATCATAGATGGACGCGACATCTTCTACGGAGTCATTTGGGGTACGAGGACTGCCTTCAAAGTCGGTTTGACGGTCACGCTCACTTCAACCCTCGTTGGGCTCGTGATAGGCTCGATCGCTGGCTATTTCGGTGGATGGCTCGATGAGGTTCTGATGAGGATCACAGACGTATTCTTGTCGATTCCATACATACTCGCCGCGATAGTCATGACCGCGTTCCTCGGCATGGGCTTGGACAAGGTGATGATCTCTTTGATCATCTTTGGTTGGATGGGTACGGCGAGGCTCATCCGAGCGAACATATTACAAGCCAGAGAAGAACAGTACGTCCTCGCGGCAAAGGCACTCGGGGTGAGCGATTTTCTGGTCATAACGAAGCACATATTACCCAACACGATCTTTCCGGTGCTAATCCAAGCGACCATGCGAATAGGTTCCTTGGTGATCACGGCAGCTGCACTCAGTTTCCTCGGCCTTGGAGCCCCGGTCGGCTACGCGGACTGGGGAGCATTGTTAAATTTCGCACGAAACTGGCTGTTGGGTGCTTCTGGTGAGGTTCTGAAGTACTGGTACGCGATCGTTTATCCAGGCACTGCGATGGTCTTGTTCGTGCTCGCATGGAATCTGGTCGGTGACGCCCTGAGGGATGCGTTCGATCCACGCTTGAGAGGGTGAGCGAGATGGAGAAGAGTCCCGTACTGAGTGTCAAGAATCTCAAGACATATTTCTATACGGAAGATGGAATAGTAAAAGCGGTCGATGGAGTCGATTTCGATGTCTATCAGGGTGAGACACTGGGAATCGTAGGAGAATCCGGTTGTGGCAAAAGCGTCACAGCTCTCTCCATCCTAAGGATCCTCGATGAGAAAGGCAGGATCGTGGAAGGGCAAGTCTTACTCGACGCAGTCGATCTCACGAAGATCGACGAGCAAGGGATGAGAAAGATCAGGGGAAAGGACATAGCTATCATCTTTCAAGAACCCATGGTGGCACTGAATCCCGTTTTCACCGTAGGCGAACAGATCGTGGAGGCCATCATGCTCCATCAGAAGGTCGATGAGAAAGCGGCAAGGGTCATGGCGATAGATCTGTTGAGGAAGGTTGGTATACCCGAACCAGAGAAGAGAATAGATCAATACCCACACGAGCTTTCCGGAGGGATGAGGCAGCGCGCGATGATAGCGATGGCACTCTCGTGTAAGCCAAAAGTGTTGATCGCAGACGAGCCGACCACAGCACTCGACGTGACCATCCAGGCTCAGATCATGGAGCTGATGAAAGAGCTGCAAAGAGAGTATGGAATGGCGATCATGCTGATCACCCACGATCTGGGACTCATCGCCGAGAACGCCGATAGGGTTGTCGTCATGTACGCTGGAAAGGTCGTCGAGTACGCGGACGTCAAGACCCTCTTCAACGATCCGAAGCATCCCTACACGTGGGGCTTGCTGCACGCGATTCCAAGGTTAGACATAGAACAGACGCGGTTGTACAACATCCCCGGTGTGGTTCCCGATCCACTGCATTTTCCAGCCGGTTGCAAGTTCCATCCGAGGTGTGAGTTCAAAGAAGAAAGGTGTACCAGGGAGGAACCAGAGTTGATCAAGGTTGGTGAAAACCACACGGTCAGGTGCTTCTTCTGGCAGAAGGTGGACGAAGCAAAGATGAGAAAGGTCGGTGAGTTCATGTGAGCGCGATCTTGAGGGTGGAAAACCTCGTGAAATACTTCCCCATAAGGGCTGGAGTCTTCAAGCGCGTTGTAGCTTGGGTCAAAGCCGTGGATGGTGTGTCGTTCGAGGTCAACGAGGGTGAAACGGTCGGACTCGTTGGTGAATCTGGCTGCGGCAAAACGACGATCGGAATGGTTCTGCTCAGGCTTTACGAACCGACTTCTGGAAGGATCATCATCAACGATGACGACACGACCTACTACTTCATGCCGACTCTGCGTGCAAGGTCTTACATAAAGAAGACGTACGTTGACAAATTCAACACGATGTTGAAGAAGTTTGGTTCAAAGGACGCAGTCCTGAATGCCTTGGAAGGGGTAGACAAGAAGTACGCCGAAATCTTCTTCAACGAGGTTAACTCTTCCGTAGGAAAGTTCTGTTCCTCGCTGCTTTCCAACATAGATGAGAAACGCAGACAGTTCAGAAAAAACGTTCAAATAGTGTTTCAAGATCCGTACAGTTCGCTCAATCCGAGACTCCGCATAAAATCCATCGTGGGTGAAGGTCCCGCCGTTCACAAACTGGTGAAAGGCGAGAAGGAGCTCATAGACAGAGTGCGCTCGGTACTCGAAGATGTGGGCATAAGCGGTGATTACATGTACAGATTCCCGCACGAATTCTCCGGTGGTCAGAGGCAGAGGATAGGTATCGCGAGGGCACTCGCTTTGTCTCCAAAACTGGTGATCGCCGATGAGGCAGTCTCAGCTCTGGACGTTTCGATAAGATCGCAGATCATAAACTTGATGAAGGACCTGCAGCACGAGCACAAGCTCACTTATCTGTTCATCTCGCACGACCTCGCGGTGATAAAGTACGTGAGTGACAGGATCATCGTCATGTACCTGGGAAAAATCGTCGAAACGGCGGCAAAGAAAGACTTGTTCGACAATCCTTTGCATCCTTACACGAGAGCGCTCATGAGCGCGATACCCATACCCAATCCGAACATCAAGAAAGAAAGGATCATACTCAAAGGCGACGTCCCCAGTCCCGTCAACCCTCCTTCGGGTTGTAGGTTCCACACACGTTGCTACATGGCGCAGGAGATTTGCTCAAAAGAAGAACCGCAAATGAGAGAGATCACCCCTGGGCACTGGGTTGCTTGCCACTTCGCAAAATAAAAACCCGGGCGGTGAGCCCGGGTTTTTCAGCACTCAGAACTTCATTCTTCTTTCCAGAGCCTATAGTAATCAGCGGATCCCGGCATCATCGGGTTGTAGTACCAACCTTTGACCCAGCTTCTTCTAACGTTGAGACTCTGAGGTTCATACAATGCTACGCCGAGCACATGTTTAATGGCAAACTGTTGAACTTTTCGATAGATCTCAGCCCTAATCTTCAGGTCCGTTTCTACGGCAGCTTGCTCGATCAGCTCATTGCAACTCTTGCCACCCAGTTCAGGTGTGGGTGTGGAGACGAACTTTTTGAAGTTTTCACCCTGGGCAAAGCCATAGGTACCAGCGGAGTGGTAGTAAGTCTGGATGAAGTTGTGCGGGTCTGGATAATCCGCGAGCCAACCTATGATGAACGCCGGCAAATAGCCTTGCTTGTAGGAAGTCAAATATGTTGGCCATTGCTCACCGCGCACCTCGATCTTGAACTTCGGGTTGATCATTTCCACATAGGTCTTTATCATCTCGGCCACAGTTCGTCTCGCCTCGTTGCCCGTGTTGTAGAGCAGTGTGAGCTTGAATCCCTTCTTCCAAACCTCACCGTTCCATGCTTTCTTGAACTCTTCAGTTGCTTTCGCGATACTGAACTCGAATTTTGGAAGGTTCGGATCGTACCCCAGCAGGCTACTCGGAAGGTCTGCGGGCACTCTGCTGCCAAGACCACGCAAGACATCCTTGATCACGGCATCGTAGTTTATGACGTAGGCGAACGCCCTTCTGGCGTGCTCATCGCTGAAGAAATCTGGTGGTATTCCGTTGCCATCGAGCTTGCCAGAACCGATGTATTTGCTGTCAGGCTTAACGTTCCAATTGAAGTGCAACGACGTGATGCTTATCACCGGCAGTCCCTTGGTTATGACGACGCCCGGCATATTTTCAACTTGCGGCAGGTACTGCGATGGTACGGCAGCGAAATCTGCGTCACCTTTTTCGAGCATTGCTCTCCTCGTGGACCATTCCTCGATCGTCCAGATGATGACTCTCTTGATCTTCGCAGGTCCCCTCCAGTAATCATCGAACCTTTCGAGAATGACCCTCATCTGTGTCCTATCCCACTCTACAAGCTTGAACGGCCCTGTTCCCATCGCCTTCGCATAAAGCGGTGATTCTTCCTTTGGAAGGTCCCAGTGCTTCCACCAGGTGTCGGGCTTGCCATCCCAACAACCTTGCTGGATCGCCCACTGCTTGTTCAAGACCATGCTCCACGTGGAATAGCCGCAGAGGATCGACAGGAACGGACCGAAAGGCCTCGAGAGTTTGAACACCACGTTGTTCCCCTCAACTTCGATCGCTGGATCGATGTAGTCCGTGTAGACCTTGATCAGTGCATCACGGTATTCTGGAAGCGGCTCCTTCGTGGCTGGATCGAGGATTTCACTAAGGGGTTTACCAACGATCTTTTCTACGAACTCGTCTAACGAGTAGACTTCAAACAGAGCCTCCCAGAGCATCCACATCGGTCCACCTGCCGGGTCAAACAACAAGCCACGTTCGAAGCTGTACTCGACATCTTCCGGTGTCAACTCCGCCCCGTTGTGAAACTTGACGCCCTTCCTGATCGGGAACACGTAAGTCTTGCCACCGTCTTTGATGAGCCCGTTTTCCAGACTCGGCACCGCCGTGGCGAGTCTCGGCGCCATTTGGATGACGCTGTCACCGACGTACTCGATCAGACATTCGTAGATCTGCGTCAGAACCTCGCCACTTGCCGTATCGTACGCATAGTGTGGATCAAGCGTGTCTGGCTCACCAATTGTGACAGTGATGATGGTGTCTGGATTCTTGACTTCTGCAAAGATCAGTGCCGCCACAGCCAAGATTGCGATGATCCAAAATCTTTTCATCTTCTCAACCCCCCAAACGAGTGTATTGCACAACAATTATACTCCCTCGCTTGCAGAAGATCAAAGTGTGAGAAAAACGTCTGCCAGATCTCGAAGATTGTCCGAACGATGGCTCGTGACTACGACGATCTTTCCAACCTTTTTCTGATTTTTCAGAATTTGAAGCACCATCTCTTTACCAATTTTGTCCAGACCGATCAAAGGTTCATCGAGCAGCAAAAGCACAGGCTCGTGCACCAGAGCGCAAGCGATGGCAACACGCCTCGCTTCACCTTCCGAGAGCTGAAATGGACTCTTTTCAAGCACGCTGTCCTTAATGCCTACGTCAAGAACAGCCTTTCTAACACGTTCCGCGATGTTGTCGAGTCCAAAATTTCTCGCTGAAAAAGCGATCTCCTCGAAAACAGACTCGCAGAAGAACTGATCCTCAGCCCTTTGCATCACATAGCCGATCTTTCTGAAACTGCGATGGTCCACGGAGTTCCCGTTCAACAGAACAGAACCAGATTGTGGTTTGAGTAAACCTGCCATGAGTTTGAGCAACGTGGATTTACCGCTGCCGTTTGGACCTTGAACAAGCAACAGTTGGCCGCCTCGTACGGTCACGTTCAAACCGTTGAACAAATTCTTGTTATTCTCGTAGCCAAAAACCACATCGATCAAAGTCAGCTCAGGATTCGACATCGTCAAATTGCCGCCCAAGAAATTCGTTCACACTACCATGAAAATCCACACTGCCGTCGATCATGTGAACCACGGAAGTTGCCAGCTCGAGGAAGACTCTTGGTTCGTGCGTCGAGACGAGTATCGTCTTGCCGATTCTGTTGAGTTCCCTAAGCGCTTCCTTCAGTTCAGTCACGCCGAAATCGTCCAACATCGATGTGGGTTCATCCAAGAGGAACACTTCCGGCTCAAGCACGTACATCGATGCGACGGCGAGTTTCTGTGCGGTACCACCCGAGAGCGTGAGCGGGTTGGCAGAACTCTTTTCTGAAAGATTGAACGTTCTCAAGGCTCGATCGACCTTGTTTCGAATACAGTTTCTGCTCAGTCCGAGGTTCTCCAGACCGAAAGCTATGTCTTCCTCAACCGTCGAGCCAACGATTTGATCGAACGGATTGTGAGACACGTAGCAACAGTATTCTCGTAGTTCTTCAGAACCTACAACCCTTCCATTCAAGCGTATGAAACCTGAACGAGCTGGGAGTAATCCGGCCAAGATCTTCAACAACGTCGTCTTTCCAGAACCGTTCGCACCAACGAGAAGGACAAACGATCCTTTTTCTATTCTCAGACAAATGTTCTTCAAAGTGAAACCGTCAGCGTAACTGAAGCAAACATTGCTCAGTTCGAGCACGATTTTGCCACCTTCAGGGATTTGTATATTCGGATGCCGCCCTCTTTGTAGAGATCCTCAACGTTTCCAAAGATTTCCTCCATCGCCCGCTTCACGTAAGAACCACCTTTGTTGTGGTAGGCGACAACCTGCAGTGAACCGCCGTCGTTCAAATGTTCAAAGGTTTCTCTTATCAACCTGAGCACCACGCTTTTACCAGCGGCAAGAGGCGGATTCATCAGAACGAGGTCAAACTTCTCATCCTTCCAAGGTTCAAAGAACGCCCCCAACTTTATCGTGACATCGACGTTGTTTTTCCTCGCGTTCATCTTCGCAAACTCCACTGCCCGTTCGTTGACGTCGCTCATGCAAACTTCCAGATCGGGATATTCAGCTTTCAACACGATACCTATCACACCGTAACCGCAACCAAGATCGAGCACTTTCTTACCACGTATCTCACAGTGTTCTATAAGAATCCGGGTCGCTTTGTCAATCTCTCCAAAGCTGAAAACACCAGAGGGGGTCACGAATTGATAAACCCTACCATTCTTCAACTTCAGTGTAGCCATTTTGACCCTGAGCTCGCTTTTCGGTTTCTCAACGTAGTAGTGTTCCATACGAAGAGAAGGGGCCGTGAGGCCCCCGTCCTTCAGTCAACCTTCTTCATGAGCTTCTTGTCGTGAACGAGTACCGCCTGTGCGGCTGCAAGCCTCGCCACAGGCACCCTGTACGGTGAGCAGCTCACATAATCGAGACCGGCCTTGTGGAAGAAGTGGATCGAGCGTGGATCTCCTCCGTGTTCACCGCAGACGCCCACTTTGAGGTTCTGCTTAGCTTGCTTGCCTTTCTTCGTTCCCATCTCAACGAGTGCACCCACACCGTCGTAATCCAGCGTCTTGAACGGATCGTGCTCGAGTATACCCTTTTCCAGATATTCGGGTAGGAACTTACCAACATCGTCACGGCTGAAGGCAAAGGTCATCTGGGTCAGGTCGTTCGTCCCAAAGCTGAAGAACTCGGCTTCTTTCGCTATCTCATCTGCCGTGACGCATGCACGAGGAACCTCGATCATGGTGCCTATCTTGTACTCTATCTTCACACCGGATTCTTCTATCATCTTTTCGGCGACTTCCGCGATGATCTTCTTCAGAAAGGCGAGTTCGTTCACGTGACCTACAAGGGGTATCATGATCTCTGGAACGACATCCATGCCCGTCTCTTTCTTCAACTCTATGGCCGCTCCGATGATCGCCTTCGTCTGCATGATAGCGATTTCAGGGTACGTTATCGTGAGCCTACAACCACGATGGCCTAACATCGGGTTGAGTTCGCTGAGGGATCTAACGATGTCCTTCAGTTCCTTCGATGATATGCCAAGTTCCCTTGCGGTCTCTTCGATCTGCTCATCGTCGTGTGGCAGGAACTCGTGCAGAGGTGGGTCTATGAGCCTTATCGTGACGGGATAACCAGCCATTGCCTTGAACAAGCCCTTGAAGTCTTCCTTCTGCAGCGGCAAAAGTTCGTTCAAAGCTTTCTCCCTATCTTCTTTCGTCTTCGCCACGATCATCCTGCGCATCTTCGGTATCCTGTCTGCTTCGAAGAACATGTGCTCCGTCCTGCACAGACCTATACCTTCGGCACCAAACTTCCTCGCGACCTCTGCATCCCTCGGTATGTCGGCGTTGGCACGTACACCGAGTCTTCTGATTTCATCTGCCCACTTGAGAAGTTCGGCCACTTCGCCCTCAAGACCAACAGGCTTGATCGTGTCGATTTTGCCGAGCAAGACTTCTCCCGTGGCACCATCTATGGAGATCCATTCTCCTTCTTTCACCAAAACATCGTTCACCCTGAAAAAGCCTTCTTCTTCCTTGACCTCGATCGTCTCTGCCCCGACGACGGCAGGCTTGCCCATACCCCTGGCCACGACGGCCGCGTGAGAGGTCATTCCACCCCTCGAAGTGAGGATACCCTGCGCGAAAGCCATTCCACCGACATCTTCCGGACTCGTTTCTGGCCTTACAAGTATGACCTTCTCGCCACTTCTTCCCATCTCTTCTGCTTTCTTGGCATCAAAGATCACCACGCCCGTCGCCGCACCCGGAGAAGCGGGCAAACCTTTGGCTATGACTTTCGCCTTCGCGCGAGCTTTCTCATCGAAACGCGGGTGCAGAACTCTCTCTATATCCTCTGGTTTGACGCGCAGCACTGCTTCTTCTTTGTTGATTATGCCTTCCTTGGCCATGTCCACAGCGATCTTGATGGCAGCCCTCGATGTCCTCTTACCGCTTCTTGTTTGGAGCATGTACAGTTTACCCTCTTCGACCGTGAACTCTATATCTTGCATGTCTTTGTAGTGTCTTTCGAGCTTATCCATGATGGCCATCAGTTCGTCGTACACCTCAGGCATCAAGCGTTTCAACTCGGCCAAGGGGAGTGGTGTCCTGATACCTGCAACGACGTCTTCACCTTGAGCGTTCTGCAAGAACTCTCCATAAACTTCCTTTTCGCCGGTGTTCGGGTTGCGCGTGAAGGCAACACCAGTTCCGGAACGTTCTCCCATGTTTCCGAAGACCATCGCCACCACGTTCACCGCTGTACCCAGCAGTTCGTCCTCTCTGATGTTGTTGATCTCTCTGTACTTCACCGCCCTATCGCTCATCCAACTGCCAAACACCGCGTCGATGGCGAGCCAGAGCTGTTCGTACACATCCTGCGGGAATTTCTTGCCCTCTTCCTCGTAGATCTTCTTGTAGATTTCAACGAGCTTCTTGAGATCGTCCGCGTCCAGCTCGATGTCGAGTTTCACACCCTTCTGTTTCTTCATCTCCTCGAGTGCGTTCTCGAACTTGTTTCTCGGCATACCAAGTGCAGTGTCGCCAAACATCTGTAGAAACCTTCTGTAAGCATCGTAGGCGAATCTCGGATTGTTCGTCATCTTGATGAGGCCTTTCACGGTCTCGTCGTTCAAACCCAAGTTCAGTATCGTGTCCATCATGCCGGGCATGGAGATCGCTGCCCCAGATCTCACCGAAACGAGCAACGGTCTTTCGGGATCTCCGAAGCCTTTTTTCGTGACCTGTTCAAGCCGTTTCATCGCCTGCTCGACTTCTTCCTTGAGTCCCTCGGGATACGTACGACCATGCTGATAGTAATACCTGCACACCTCGGCAGAAATGGTGAACCCGGGTGGAACCGGTATACCGAGGTTCGTCATCTCGGCGAGGTTTGCACCTTTACCACCGAGTATGTCCTTCATTTCGGCGTTTCCTTCTGCCACACCGTTTGCGAAAAAGTACACGAGTTTCTTGTTCATCAACACACCTCCCTCACTTGATATACCAGTCTGTGGTGTAAACGTCGCTACTGACCGTTCCAACCGCAACGAAGACTGATTGTGATTTCATTCCAAGAAGTTTTTCGATGATGGGCGCAAAATCGACAAAGACGAACAAGGAGTGCTCGGTCGGGTTGAAAACCTTCAGAGCTTTTTCCAAAGAAGCCTTCTCGTTGCTCTTCTGTTTGCTGTACACCCTGACATACTTTCCATCGCACTTCACAGTAAAGCTGTCGATTTTAAGTTCGTCCCCTGAAACCTCGCCACGCCCCAGAACTTTGGTGATCTCCTGTGGGGTGATTTGGGCCTCTATCACAGAGTAGAACGCCGGTTCGACGGTCACAGTAGTTGATTGTGCTTCGAACAAGCTCTGCACGAACTGGGCGATCCCGACAGACATAGCCATTTTACCTGTGGATTTATCTGAGAGAACAAGGATCTGCTTCGTGGTACTCTCAAGGTCGCTCGGAAGTCCGAAGGTCTGTGCGAGCGAACCAAGCACGTTGCCTGTCGTGTCGCTGAAGACCTGTTCGAAGATGACCTTCACAGCCCTCGCGCTTTGGACGTTAGAGAAAACGAAGATCTCGCCCGCGAGGTTTGGATCCTTGTGCAACTGGTAAGATGGATCAGGCCGCGCTTCAGAAAGCATTTTCTTTGCGGCATCGTTCTTGGCTTTCCACTGCAGAGAACCACTCATTTTGTCCGATTCAACCTTGATCAGCAGGAGCGATTCAAACTCAGCTTCATCGTAGGTAAGCTTCGGCGAATAGCCCACCGCCCACACGGACGAATCCTCAAAACGTTTGGTCACCTCGGCTGGAATTGTGCCTCCACCTTTCAAACACGCGTTGGCAAAATCTCTGTTGTTCGAGACCACTACGTAAGATTTCTGGGCGCTCACCCAGATCTCTTTGCCAAGAAAATCTCCAATGGCTTTGGCCAGCTTCTCCGTTTCCTTCCCTGGACCCATCGCCAAGAAGAAGTTTTGATCCTTCTGAACCAACAAAATCTGACCTGACAAAAGCTCGTTGAACTGTTCAATCTTCGCCCCGTACTTCACGAGCTGGCTCGCTATGACACCTTGAATCATGAACTCGATTCCAAGACCGTTGATGAACGTGTCGAACAAAGCTATCTTCTTCATTTGTTCGTAGTATTTCGCGTTGCCTCTGCTCAGCAACAGAAAGTCATAGGTTTGAGGGATGAACTGAGTGACCCCCAGCATCAGCGTGCTGACAAGCAACAACAACAGTATCAATTTTCTCATCGTGATACCTCCCTGCAAGGTTTTTCACCTAATAATACCACAAAAATTGGCCAATATCAGCTCGAAATCGTTGATAAATCGAAAAGATAGCCAAAAACTTTCGGTACCTTTTTCTGATTGCTTTTTGCATCGCATTTCTCATGACTTTACCCCGCATTTTTCCTGTACAATTCAGCACCCACTTGAAATGAGTGACCCCAAAGTGTTATTATACAAGCAAGAGGGAGATCTCATCTCCCGAAACTGCTGTAAGGAGGGGGGTTGAAGGATGAACAAGAAGGAACTTGTCGACAAGGTCGCGAAGAAAGCTGGTCTGAAGAAGAAGGACGTCAAGAAAGTCGTCGACACGATGCTGGAGTCCATCAACGAGGCTCTGGCGAAGGGCGAAAAGGTCCAGCTCGTTGGCTTCGGAAGCTTCGAGGTTCGCAAGGCGGCACAGAGGAAAGGAGTTAACCCGCAAACCAAGAAGCCCATCACGATTCCTGCAAGGAAAGTCCCGAAATTCAGACCTGGCAAAGTTCTCAAGGAAAAGGTTAAGTGAGTGGAGGGGGCGCAAGCCCCCTTTTCATTTGCCGACACAGAAATCTTTGAACATCCGATCGATCAGATCGACCTTGTACTGTCTCCCGAGCAAAGCGTCGAGTGTCTCGAGACAGTTCCTCAAATTCTCCGCTGCGGCGTCGAGTCTTCCCCCATCCACTTCTCCAATTGCACTTTCGAGGTTCGACCTACATGACAAGAGAAGTTCGTACTGTCTGGTTGTGGTCACGTAACCTTCTACGTTCTCGAACACATCCTGAAGTTGCTTGACGATCTCCTCTTCGAGCTTTTCGATTCCTTCTCTCTTCAGAGCAGATATGACCAAAACGCGTGCCTCCGTGCCGAGCGCCCTCTTCAGACTCTCAGGATCCACTTTGTCGATCACGTCGATCTTGTTGACCACGACGAGGTACCTTTTGTCCCTTATGAGCTGAAGTATCTTGAAATCGTCCTCGTCAAGCGGAGTGCTGGCATCGAGAACGAATAGGATCAAATCAGCTTGGCCCGCAGCGCTTATGGCTCTCTCTACACCGATTCTCTCCACCCTGTCGTTGGTTTGTCTTATACCTGCGGTGTCAATCAAAGTGAAGGTAATTCCCTTGATCGTCACGAGGGCTTCTATCGTGTCCCTCGTCGTACCTGGTATCTCGGTCACGATCGCCCTCTCTTCGTTCAGCAGTGCGTTCAACAGTGTCGACTTGCCAACGTTTGGTTTACCAACTATCACTATCCTTAAACCCTTAGACAGAGCGAGCCTGACATCCACGTTCTTAAGCGACTCGTTCAGACGATCGAGCAAATTCAGCAACTCTTTCTTCAGATCTTCCAATGTTGTGAAGACTTCGTCTGGATAGTCGAACTCCACCTCCATTCGAGCCAGTACACCGAGCATGTCCTGTCTCAACTGCTCGACGTAACAAGCCAACCTTCCGGACAAATTTGCAGCCGCCATTTTGACCGCACTCTTCGATGTGGCCTCCACGATCTGCTTCACGGACTCGGCCTTCGTCAGATCAATCTTTCCATTGAAGAAAGCCCTCTTAGTGAATTCTCCTGGCTCTGCGAGCCTCGCACCCAGCTTTAGGAACCTCTCCAAAATCATCTGTGTGACGATGGGTCCGCCGTGGCACATAACTTCGACCATGTCCTCACCCGTGTAGGAATGAGGTGATCTGTAGAACACGACGAGCACTTCGTCTATGACTTGGCCGTCGTCGTCCAGGACGAAATTGTGGTACACCCTGCGCGGTTCAACGGAACTGGGAACTTTCCTGAGGGATTCAAGACAAATCCTCCAAGACTCTGGCCCGCTCAGACGGAGGATCGAAATCGCTCCGACGCCTCTGGGACTCGCTATGGCAACGATCGTGTCGAACAAACTTTCAGCTCCCGCTGAGAAGTTCAGATACGATCTTGTTCACAAGCTTTCCATCCGCTCTGCCCTTCACTTGTGGCATGATCACCTTCATGGCTGTACCCACGTCTTTGGGGCTCTTCAGATTCATTTCAGAGATAACCTTCCTGGCTAACTCTCTTATTTCCTCTTCGCTCAGCTGGTTCGGCATGTACGATTGGATCACTTCTATCTCTTGTTTTTCTGCCTGTGACAGATCTGGTCTGCCGCCCTTCTCGTACATCTCTATGGCCTCTTGTCTTTTCTTTATCTCCTTCGACATGATCTGAAAGATCTCTTCGTCCGTCGCTGGACCCATTTTCTCAACCTCGAAGTTCTTGATGGCCGCCAAAAGCATCCTCACCGTTCTGAGTTTGGCTTCATCCTTCGCTTTCAAAGCTTCTTTGAGATCCTGATTCAACTTGGCTTTCAAATCCACAAGACCACCTCCATCACTCGATCACTGAAACTATCCTGAGATCAGCTTCCATCGAGAGATCTATCGTCTCACCACTCTCGATCCTCAAAACGGGTCTCAACGGGTTTCTCCTGTTCACACCAACCACGACGGCCTTTCTTCCGTCGCTCAGGACAACGGTGGTGCCTATCGGATAGAGCCCAAGCACGGAGACCAAGGCTTGAACCACCCTCGGATCAAGCTTGTTCAAAGAAGCGAGTTTGATGACCTCAGTCATAACCTTGTAGGGCGTCCAAGAAGGTTTGTAAGATCTGTTCGAAATCAGTGCGTCGTAGATGTCCACGACACTCACGATGCGCGCGAACAGACTTATCTGTTCGTTGGTCAAACCCGCGAGATAACCACTTCCATCGAGTTTCTCGTGATGGTCCCTCACGGCACTTATGACGCGCTCGTCGCTCAAACCAGATTTTCGACATATTCTCTCACCGAACGCAACGTGCTTTTTCATCACTTCAAACTCCTCTGAAGTCAGCTTGCGTGCCGCGAGCAGTATCTCCCTGGGAACCAAAACTTTTCCGACATCGTGAATCATTGAAGCGAATGCAAGGTGTGACAGTTCCTCCAATCTTAAACCCAACTCCGTTCCGACCAGAGAGCTTATCATGCTGACGTGTACTTCGTGCGTGTAGGTGTAATCTTCGTCCGTTTGCTGAACGAGGAAAACCAACGAAATCTTCTCACCGTAGTTCTTTATTATGTCATTCAGCACGGTCTGTGAAACTCTCCAGACCTGCTCGCTCTCTATTTTGAACTTCTCAACTGCAGATTTGAACACCTGTTGTATCTCTTGCTTCGCCTGCTCTATCTTCCGAGGTTCAACCAACGGTGGAACGGCTTCCTCAACCTTCACCCAAATTCTGTTCAAACCGTTTTTTTGGAGCTGCTCAATCTTGTCCGGTGTGACCCTATCGCCAGCTTTGATCAAGACCGTGCCGTCTGGATTTCGGACGGTTTCGAGCGATATTTCCACACCCGCGAGCGATTCAACACCCTTCAATACGGCTTGAGCAGCTTCAAGTTCCAAGGGTCTTCACCACCATTCCTTCGCTCACAGCCGGTACCACGCACGACCAATGCCACGTTCTCTCAGAAATTTCTCTCCACAATGCCCTGACTCGCTTCAACGTCACCGCATCTATTTTCTTCAGCATCTCATCGATGAGCACGGGTCTACCCTTCGCGATGATGAATTCGATGACATAACCAAAGACACTCGAAACGCTCTCTGTGATCATCTGGAGCTTACCGATCAACCGTTGCTTGCCGTAATTGAACTGATCTTTCGAGATATCCTCTCTCATTATTCTCCTTAACTCTTCGACGTATCTTTCGAGCTTGTCAAGACTGGTACAAGCGTACACTCCAAATATTCCCCTGTCGTTCCAAAGTTGGTTGACAAGCTCAACATCGTAGACGAGCCCGAGCTGTTCCCTCATCCTTGTGAAGAGTACCGAGCTCATCCCGCTTCCCAGTAGCGTGCTCAAGACCATGAAAGCAGGATAGTCTTCACACATCACTCCAAAGTCCAAACGCGTTCCACCGATCATGTGAATTTGTGTCAAGTCGTTCTTGGCTTCACAGTTGATCCCTTCGGGTTTGAAACACAGTTCCACGTTAGCTGGATCAACTTCCCTGTTGTGCCTCTCCAAGGTCTCGATCAACTTCTCCAGAACGTTCTTCGTGACCTTCCCAACCGCGATTATCTCGACGCTCCCATAGTGCGCCGAATGAAAATTGAGAACTTTCTGCCTCGTGAGTTTCTCAACGGTTTCTTTGTAACCACTCACTGGCCTCGAGTAAGGTTCCTCGAGGTACGTCTCGGCGAAAAGATCCTGAACTCTGCTCTCGTGGTCTTCGTCGTAGGTCTTTATTTCTTCTACAATGACGGATTTCTCGAGCTCGATCGATCTCTCATCGAAGAGCGGATGAAAAACGATCTCTGACAGCACTTCGATCGCTCTCTCGTGATGACTGTAAGGTACCTTCGCAAGATAAACCGTGAAATCCTTCGTCGTGAACGCGTTGAGACTACCACCCACGACCTCCAAACTGAATTTCAGTGTGAATTCATCGAAATTCTTCGTCCCTTTGAACGCAACGTGCTCGATGAGATGCGCAACACCAGCTTCATCCCGCGATTCGCTCGCAGAACCGGCCGGCACAACGAACGCAAGGGATAAAGTTTTGACCGAGGAAATGGGCACGAAATGGATGTGCCCATTTCGAACTGGTAGCGTCTCAATTTTCACACGCATACCTCCGTATCAGTCTGCGTCTGACTGTGGGTTTCTCCTGCTCCGTGCCGGCCCTCTTTCGTCTTGGTGGAACCTATCCGACCTCGTGTGAGAAGTCCTTCTTTCTTCTGTTTGCCCCGACGGTACTTCCTCGAACTGGAGCCTTCCAAGGTTATCTATGTTGGACACCTTCACCTTCAGCGTGTCACCGATCTTGAGCGACTTCATGTTGCTCAAGATCTTGCTTTGATGCAGCAATCCGATCTTACCAGCCCCGACTTCGAGGAACACACCGAACGGTTCTATGCGCGTCACCTTACCCTCAAAGACGTCGCCAACCGCTATCTCCTTAACTATTTCACTTATCCTTTTGATCGCCGCATCGACCTTCTGCCCGTTGTTGCCGATCACGCTCACGCGCCCCGTCTCATCGTCCACCGATATTTGGACGTCGAACTCCTTGATGATGCCCTTTATGACGCGCCCGCCTGGACCGATGACTTCACCGACTTTCATTGGATCGATGACGGTCGTCTTTATGACGGGTGCGTAGGTCGATAGGCTCGACTTCGGTTTGTCAATCGTACTGTACATCTTGTCGAGCACGAACATCCTGGCTTCCTTGGCTTGCATCAGAGCCCTGTACAGAAGTTCTCTCGAAACTCCTGAGACTTTGCAGTCCATCTGGAACGCCGTGATACCGTCGCGTGTTCCAGCGACTTTGAAATCCATGTCTCCCCAATGGTCTTCTGCACCCATGATGTCGGTCAGTACGACTGCAGCGTCAGGTTCCAAGATCAAGCCCATCGCCACACCAGCCACATGTTTTTTCACTGGAACTCCCGTGTCCATGAGAGCTAAAGAACCTGAGCACACCGTTGCCATGGAAGACGAACCGTTGGACTCCAAGATTTCGGAGACGACCCTTATCGTGTACGGGAACTCGTCCTCGTCCGGCAGAACGAACTTGAGGGCACGTTCCGCCAGATGTCCATGACCGATCTCTCTCCTGCTCGGTCCTCTCAAAGGTTTAACCTCACCGGTGCAGAAGGGCGGAAAGTTGTAGTGCAACATGAAGCGCTTTGTACCCTCTTCGAGGATCGTATCGACGATCTGTTCATCCATGGGTGCACCGAGCGTCACGATCCCGAGACTCTGCGTTTCACCTCTGGTGAACAAAGCCGAGCCATGAACCCTCGGGAGCAGACCGATCTCACAAGTTATTGGCCTTATGTCCTTTGGCCCTCTGAGATCGAGTCTTATGCCCTCTTCGACGATTATCCTTCTCATCCTGTGCTTCATCAGTTCCTCGTACAGATCCTTGAGCTGAACCGCGTATTGGTTCAGAAGTTCTTCGGGGTACTTCTGCTTCAACTGTTCAACGATGGACTCGTAGTACTCGCCTATGGCTTGTGCCCTGGCTTTTTTGCCCTGTGTGAGCAATCTGTTGCGCAACTCGTTCGCGTCCACGAGCGCAAGAAAATCTCTTTCGAGATCCTCGGGCAACTTCACTTCCTCGATCTGCACCTTGGACACACTGAACTCGCTGAGAATGTCCTGCTCGAACTCAACGATCTCTCTTATCGCATCGTGCGCCTTGAAGAGCACTTCCACCATCTGTTCTTCGCTGACTTCTCTTGCCTCACCCTCCACCATGGTTATTGCATCCGCGGTGCCAGCAACCACGATGTCCAGCGAGCTTCTTTCGAGCTCTTCCTCGGTGGGGAAGAAAACGATTTGTCCGTCGACGAGGCCTACCCTGACGGCGGCAACCAGTCCGTTGAAAGGAATGTCGGACAGATTCAGCGCCAAAGAAGCCGCCATCACACCGACTACGTCCGGCGGGTTGGTGGGATCCGCGGAAAGGACAGTCACAACGACCTGAACCTCGTTGCGCAAATGTTTTGGGAACAAAGGTCTTATAGGTCTATCGATGGTTCGTGCAGACAAAATCGCTGCTTCGCTCGGTTTTCCCTCGCGCTTCACGAATCCTCCCGGTATCTTGCCTGCCGCATAAAAGCGCTCTTGAAACTCAACCGTGAGTGGCACGAAATCGACACCTTCCACCGCTTGGTCTGCCATGACTGCAGTCGCGAGCACCGAGGTGTCACCAACGCGTGCAAGAACCGCACCGTTGGCTTGTTTCGCCATCCTTCCATGTTCTACGTAAAATTCTCTACTCAAGATAACGCGTCGCCAGTATCTCAAAACCATCACCTCTCAACATGAAACTAAAAGCGGGCCAGTGCCCGCCCTCGTTTCGTTTCGTTCTTTCATTTCCTAAGGTTCAACTTCTCGATCAAATTCCTGTAGGACTCAGGGTTCGCTCTCTTCAGATACCTCAACATCTTTCTCCTTCTTCCGACCATCTTCATCAGGCCTCTTCTCGAATGGAAGTCCTTCGGATGCACCTTCAAATGCTCCGTCAAGTGATTGATCCTCGCCGTGAGCAACGCGATCTGGACTTCCACCGAGCCTGTGTCCTTTTCGCTGATCTTGAACTGCTCGATGATCTGTTGCTTTTGTTCTTTGTCCACAAGCACACCTCCATCTACTCAGCCTTCAGCCCAGAAGGGGTCCACGCCCACATCCGAGCCGAGGTCTGGAGCGGGCGACGGGGGTCGAACCCGCGGCCCTCAGCTTGGGAAGCTGATGCTCTACCACTGAGCTACGCCCGCTCACCAAAGTATAATTATACCACCAATTGGCGGACTGTGAACATACCGTCTTGAATTTCACAACAAAACTTTCAGCCCAGTTCAGAACCCTTTTCGAGCAGTTCCAGAACTCGTTCAGCGTTCTTGTCTTCCAAAATGAGTCTGAAGAACTCGTACGCCTGCAGATCAACCTCGCTTGTCCTGTTCAGAAAGTACACTTTAACCTTGGTCTTGAAGAGCTCCCTTTCCTCATCGGACATCGAAGCAACGTGCCTGACGATCTCGAACAAAGAGGAATCCTGTACACAAGCCCTTGCGATCTGCAGGAGTACATCTTCCATCCATCAGCTCTGCTTAGCCGTCACGAACACTTTGAAGGATATACCCGTGCGCGTCTCGTTTTCGATCTTGGCCTCCATGAAGCCTGGCACCATGTAAATGTCCTTGCCGTTCTCGTTGAGGAATCTCCGAGCCACAGCGATCGCTTTGACGGCTTGGTTCACGGCCCCCGCACCTATCGCTTGGATCTCGACTCTGTCGGTCTTGGACAAAGCGCCTGCTATCGCTCCGGCAACCTTGTTGGGGTTCGAACTCGAACTGACTTTCAAAATCTCCATTCGACCAATCCTCCTTGATCTGTAAAAATCTCGTGCACAGCATCCAAAGGGCACTGTGCTACGAGTGATTTTACCACATATTTATGCTATTTCAACCGCACGCAAATATTTGGCTGCCTCTTCCGGTGGCATAGGATTTATGTAAAATCCTGACCCCCACTCGAATCCCGCAACGTTCGTTAAGCGAGGAACGATTTCCAAATGCCAGTGATAGTATTCCTTTCCCTCGTTGTTTGTCGGCGCCGTGTGCAACATGAAGTTGTACGGTGGGTTATCCAAGGCAACAAAGATACGATACAGCGTGTTCTTCAAGATCTTCGCAAAATTCTTCACTTCTTTCTCGTTTATGTCACCGAAACTGTGCGCATGACGTTTCGGTAGTATCCACGTCTCGCAGGGGAACCTCGCCGCGAAGGGTTCTAACGAAACGAAGTCTTCGTTCTCTTCGACGATTCGCTCTTTCCTTTCCAACTCTTGGCTCACGATGTCACAGAAGACGCATCTTTCCTTGTAAGAATAGTATTCCTTGGAACCCGACAGCTCCTCCTGTACTCTCTTCGGAACTATCGGTAACGCTATGAGCTGGCTGTGTGGATGCTGCAGGGACGCTCCGGCATCCCGACCATGGTTCTTGAAGATCAGGATGTACTCGATCCTCTTGTCCGCCGAGATGCTGTCGTAACGGTGCTTGTAAGCCCACACCACCTCTTCCAACTGTTTGTAATCCATCAGCGCGAGGTGCGTGTTGTGATCAGGAGTTTCAACGATCACCTCGTGATAGCCAAAGCCGTCCATCGCATCGAACATGCCCACACCGTATCGCCTCGGCGAAAGGCTGGGATTGACCGCCCCAAACTTGTTGGGCACGACTCTTATCCACCAACCGGGTGTGTTGGGTGCGGTGTCTGGTGGCCTGAACGCAAGGACTTCCGGTGGTGTCGTGTGCTCGTTGCCGTAGTCGAAAGGACAGAACGTTGGTTTCTCTTCAACCTTCGGACGAGCGAAATCGTGTGGCCTTTTGGCCCGCTCCGTAGCAATGATGACCCACCTTTTCAACACGGGATCTTTCCTGAACTCAGGCATCCCTTTTCCTCCTCATACCCTTCTTTTTTTCAGAGCTTCTTGATAGACTCTCACGTACTGCTTCGCCGATCGTTCCCAAGACACATCCGTCTGTATCGCGTTCTGAACGATTCTCTTCCAATGCTGTTTCTCGTTCTTGTAGAAATGAACCGCCTTCGCAACGGCCATGAACAAATGTGCTGGATCGTACTCCCTGAACCCGAAGCCGTTGCCCAAACCAGTCTCCGGCTCGTATTCCTTCACGGTGTCAGCCAAACCACCCGTGTAACGGACTATCGGTATGGTTCCGTACCTGAGACTGTACATCTGACCCAATCCGCACGGTTCGTAGCGAGAAGGCATCAAGAACATGTCACAGCCGGCGTAGATCTTCTGCGCAAGTTCTACGTCGAACTTCATGTTGCTGGAAACTTTGCTCGGGTACTTTCTCTGGAGCTGTTGGAACATCTCTTCGTACTTCTTCTCCCCCGTACCGAGCACGACGAACTGCAGATCGAAGAGGAACAAATAATCGGCGATCTTTTCTATGAGGTCCAACCCTTTCTGATCGACCAATCTGTTTATCATGCCGATCAACGGAACATCCTCTCTCGTTGGGAGGTTCAGTTCTTTCTGCAACATCTTCTTGTTTTCATACTTCTTCTCTATGTTGTTGATGTCGTAGTTGACGTATATTCTCCTGTCCGTTGCGGGATTGAACTCCTCGTAGTCTATCCCGTTCAGTATCCCGTAGAGGTCTTCCGACCTGAGCCTCAACACTCCATCGAGCTTCTCACCGTACTCTTCCGTCTGTATCTCTTGAGCGTAAGTGGGGCTCACCGTCGTGACGATGTCGCTGAAGAGTATGCCACCTTTGAGGAAGTTGATCTTTCCGTAGAACTCGAGCCCATCTATGTTGAACAGATAACCCGGCAGGCCGGCGAACTTCATGTAGTTCGGACTGAAGATACCTTGATAGCCAAGGTTGTGGATCGTGAAAACGATCGCCGTGCGACTGAAGAACGGATCGACCCTGTAGAGCGTCTTGAGATAGACGGGCACCAACCCGGTCTGCCAGTCGTGCGCGTGCACGACGTCGAACTGCTCGGACAGGTGCCTCATGGCTTGAATCGACGCAGCCGAGAAGAATATCGCTTGTTCGGCAAGATCGGGACCCTCGTAGACGTTCTCCGCGGAAAAATAATAGTCGTTGGCGATGAAGTAAACCGTCACGCTGGAGCTTGGAAGCTGTGATCTGTAAAGATCGAAGGTTTCCTTGGTCTGAACGTTCTCAACAGGGATGGATTGAGCAATTTCACTCAGTTGATAACCGAACTTTTGACTGTTCTTGAGCACGACCTTGTGTAAGGGCATGAATATCGTCACCTTCGCCCCGCTCTTTTCTATGGCCTTCGGTAAAGCTCCGAGGACGTCTGCAAGGCCTCCCACCTTTGCAAAGGGATAAACCTCGTAAGCGATCATCGCAACCTTCACGGCTTTCACCTCGCTGCCGAAATTATAGCATGATCCCGTTTGATCCTGAGAAAGCTGCTGATGACATCCTCAAAACCGATTTGGATGAAGAACTTCTCATGCCTCAATCCAACCTTCACGTAAGGTCTCAACGGAATTTGATAAGAAACATGCGCGTTGAAATCGACCCTCGCCCAGTACTCCTCGTTATGACCCTGAACCATGCCGAAGCTCACCGCGAAACTGTCCAGGCCCAGAAAACCGTCGAAACTTCCCAGATTCGTCTTGATCGCGGGTAGAACCGCGCTCGTGGAAAAGTCCAGTCCCGAGGGTCCGAACCCTCCACGCACCTCAAACAACAACTGCTTGAAAGCGAACGCTTTCGAGAGTTCGAAGTGCATGTTTGGCAACAGTCCGATCGTGAAGGAAAAGTCCGCGAACCTGTGAAGATGCACCACGCCACCAACGGTCCCATAGGCATAGCCGAGTGCAAATCTCGGTGTCAATCCATCGCGTTGGACTGCAAGACCGACGGTTGAAAAGAGCACATCGTTCCTCAACGCATTATAGTTCGAATCAGAAACGGTCACATCGAAAGCGAGATACTCGTTCACTGCCTCGAAAGACATCGCCAGACCGCTTGAGGAAGTGAACGTCATGTTTGCCCAATGAGACTTCATCGTTTTGAGAAGGGCGACTGTTGCGATGTTGTCGTTCAAGTCATCCCAGAAACCGATGTAAGCACCGACACCCAAGTCGTTCTCAGCAGGATCGACGTAAGGAAATGGCAGAAGGAATCTGAGCTTCATCGAATCGTAGATTCTTTTTGGAATCAGCGTCATTTCCTCTGGCTTCGAACTGACTGTGATGAACGTTTCGGCCGCTGTGGAACTTCGAAGAGCCGTTCTTGCGGGTTCTGAAAAAAGCGCGTGTCCATTCGGTAGTGGTTTGATCGAAAAGATCTTGCCCTCCCACTCCACCGCAGCTACGCAATTCTTCGCCCCAATTTCGTAGATTCGGTTCGTGGAGAGATCCAGCTTGTGAGCGTGGAGTTCACCGTTCGTTTCGGCAACAAAATAGAGCACATCGCCCACAAAAATCGGCGAGAGCTTCGCCGTGCCATCGTTAGTTAGCCTCGTCAGAGAACCGTTTTGAAGCATATAAAGATCGATACTCTTTGCTTTTTTGCCCGTGAAGACGATGCAGTCTTTGGACGCCGCGATCTGCAGCGAAACGATTTCCTGAGGAATTTGAAGCTCCTGTGTCGAAGAGGTTCTTACGTTGAAGAGTACGATCTTTCTAACGTCGTTCTGTTGAACGATCAGTACAAGGTTTTCATCGTCGAACCAAGCCACGTCGATGACATGTTCGATGTTCGTTTCTCTCACTGAACCCTTCCACAGATACAACTTGTTGACGTACCTGCCATCCTTCACGGTTCTCCTGACGATCGCCAACTCCCGCTTCGAGTTGACCGCGAAACTCACGATGCCAGCCACTTCAACGAGCTTATGGTTCTTTCCTTCGAAAATGTCATAGAAGTAGATCGCACCGGGTGCGTCGTACCCTCTGAAGGCGTAGTACACCCTCCACATCTCCAGATTGAGCTTGCTCGGGATCAGGGAAAGATCTGTCAACCTTTCTCCCTCGATTTCGATCTCGGTGCTCAGCCAGTTTTGGATTTCGTCAAAAGAAGCAAGCCGTCGCAAATGTCTGTAAAAGGTCGCGAGAGGATCATGCGAAAAGCTCTCTATCAGTTCGTTCACAGCGCCTTCCCTTTTTTCCTCGAGAGACTTCAACAGCGTGTATCCCAATGTGTAACTCGCCCCGCCGGGTGTGAAGCGAACCGTGTTGATGGAAGATGCAAACTTCAAGCCTATGTCGCTCGCCAAAGCGTTCTTCCTGTACAGCTCAAACAACGCATCGTTCGCTCTACCCTCACCTTCCCTCGATTCATATTTGATCGCCACACCCTCGTGTAAATACAGCGGTGTCAAGATAGATTGAACCGCCGCGGCGACAGCGTGACCGAAAACACTCAATGGATCGATGTAAGGAGAAAACTGGTTGGCTAAGAAGATGTGCGCGAGTTCGTGAACGAAGCAAAAGACGACCCAATCTTCGTATCTTGCGGTGAACTGATAAGGGTCCATGTCGCTGACGTAGATCACGATCACGTTGTTCAACGGGTTGGCATAACCGTTGGAAAGGTCGGACCTGAGCAGATAGACCTTTGGTCTCGTACGCGGGGCGCTTTTGAACTCCAACGTGAAGCGCACAAAGATTTCGTCCGCCTTTCGATAGAGCCTGTACGCCACTCGTTCTAAGCCGTCGTCGTACAGTATGTCCAAATGTTTCGTCGATACCATGTTGAAACTGCCTGCAGCCCACAGCATTGAACAAAGCAACAGAAAGAACAAGACGAGTTTCCTCATGTTTCTCTCTCCAGTCTCTTGGTTATGTAGTTCACGACGACCTCGATGGCCCTGTCGTTGTGACCACCTTTCGGTACGACGATGTCCGCGTAGCGCTTCGTCGGTTCAACGTACGCATCGTGCATGGGCTTGACCGTGCTCAAGTACTGGTTCACAACGCTCTCGACACTTCTTCCCCTCTCGTTCATATCACGCATCAACCTACGTATGAACCTGATGTCGCTTTCCGCATCCACATACAAAGAAAGCTCGTACAACCTTCTGAGTTCTTCGTAATACAGCGCGAAGATACCTTCGACCAAGACCACTTTTTTCGGCGCGAAATTCATGGTCTCAGGCTTCCTCGTGTAGGTGACGAAGTCGTAAGTGGGGATCTGAACGGTCTCGCCGCGGAGCAACCTCTGAAGATGCTCGACGAGCAGTCGATACTCTATCACGTCAGGATGATCGTAATTCAACAGCCTTCGCTCTTCGATCCGTAGATGGCTCATGTCCCTGTAGTAGTTGTCCATGGGTAAGATCGCACACTTTTCCTCACCCAGAGACTGCGCAATTCTTCTCGCGACGGTTGTCTTCCCTGAGCCAGTTCCACCACCTATTCCGATGAGGACCAAGGCCCAACCTCCCTGCGTTCACGATGTTTCTCACAAGAGAATGTAACACAAAAATTCAACGGAGAAACAAGAAAGATCCATCACTCGATCTTATAATGTGTTTGTATCAACAAATGCAGGATGGTGGTAGTCTTGAAGGTCTTTCTCGTTCGCCACGGTAGAACCGACTGGAACGATTTGGGTCTGTGGCAGGGCAACTGCGATGTTCCACTGAACCAAGCAGGTTTTGAAGAGGCTCGAAGGACTGCCCAAAGACTTTCAAAGCAGAACGTACAGATCCTTTATTCGAGCCCACTCTCGAGGGCGTACCAAACCGCAAGTGTGATCGGTGAAATACTCAAAGCTCCCGTTGTGGTGGACGAAAGATTGAGGGAGTGCGAGATATCACTGTGGAATGGCTTGACGATGGAAGAAACGCTGCAGAGATTCCAAAGAGAGTATCAGCTTTGGTCGACAGACCCGCTCGCTCAAATAGATGGTGTGGAATCTTTGCAAAGCGTTCAAAACCGTATCGTTCAATTCCTCGACGACTTACTGCAAAGACCCTTCGAATCAGTTGCTGTCGTGTCACATGCCTTGTCTTTGCGCGCACTGATCTGCTGGGTTTTGAGACTACCCTTGACTGAGTTCAGAAATTTCAGGCTCGACAATGCTTCGATGAGCTTGATCGAGTTTGAGGACAGGGTGAGACTGGTTTACCTGAACGACACTTGCCATTTGGATCAGAATATCCTCTGACTTGCCTTCGGACCTGGAGTCTTATCGTACGCCTCGACGGGCCAGAATCTGTACACGTATTCGTACCTATCCGTCCTAACACTCGGATCCCTGGGCACGTGGAAAAGATCGTGCACAGCTGTGACATACCTATAGAAATCACTGCCCCTCGGCACCAGTTCAACGACCACGTTGAACATGACGCTGTAACCACTCATCTGGTCGTAGAAGAGTAGTGTCGCTCGCGGATCCTTCAGAACATTCTTGTAACTTCTCTTGTAGAACATCTCTATGCTGGAGAGAACAGTTCTGTCGAAGATGTCTGGATTTTCGTAAAGCTCCAGAAGGAAATTCACCCTTTCTCTGAACGTTTCGTTGACGCCCTTCTGTCTTGCAAGGTCTATGAGTTCCGTCGCTTTGCTTGCGAGCCTCGCAAGGTGCTCTTCTTTCGGCACCAAGCCAAGGCCCTTGATACAGCTGTTGATGGGAAACTCTTCCTCGTCTGAAAACGTCGACATGACCACGGTGTGTGGTGAGAAGTTGGGAACATTCTTCTCCAAACCGAGAAAGATCTTCAAGCTCTTTGCTCGAGTCTGGATCTGCCAGTTGAAAAACGTTTCGTCCAGCTCGTGCAGTCTGTAAACTTTTTCCTGTCCCCGAACCGTTAATTGGACCGTACCGTTTTCGATCCTCACACTACTCCCTCCTGTTGGAGATCTTAGGATTCAGTATCCTCTCGCTTGCCACACCCAGAGACATGATCGAAAAAGAGGCCAGAAAGATCGCCAATCCTGGGAAGAGTATCCACCACCAAGCGCCGAGAACGAGCGCGTCGCAAGTCCTCGCCAAGCTGAGCATCTTTCCCCAAGACACGACGCGCGGATCGGAAAAACCCAAGAACGATAGACCTGCCTCCGCGAGCATTGCGCCGGCGGCTGAAAACGCAGCGTTCACAACCAGCACCGAATAGGAAGCAGGTAAGAGATGTTTCTTCAAGATATACCACTTACTCGCTCCGGCACAGATGGCAGCCTCAACGTAGCCTCTCCTCTTCTCGGAGAGCACGATCGCACGTACGACCCTTGAGATACCCGCCCAACCAAAAACGACGAGCACAAACACGAGCGTCCAAAAACTGCTCCCGAGGTACGTCATGATCATGATGGGTAAACCAGGCAACACCATCACGAAGTCGACGATCCTCATGATCAAGACGTCCACTCCCCTACCGAAGGTCGCGGCAGAAACACCGAGAAAACCTCCTATGACACTCACACCAACTGCAGTGATTGCACCAACGGTGAGAGACGTTCTGGCACCGTAGACGATCTGGCTGAAGATGTCCACACCGTACCAATCTGTACCCATGAGATGCTGACGCGAAGGTGGCTGCAACCTTCGACCCCTCTGGGTGATGTCGTAAGGATCGTAGGGGGCAATCAAAGGAGCAAAGATCGCAAAGAAAACCATCACACAGAGAATCGCAAAACCAACCGTGCCCTCAAAGGATTTGAACAGTTCACGGAAAAAGTTCGGTTTTCGTCTCTTCATTCGAACCTCACCCTCGGATCGAAAGCCGCCTGGAGCACATCGGCAAGGAAGTTCGCAACTATGACCGAAACGATCGTTATGATGATCGTTGCCTGCAAGAGTGGATAATCTGAGTTTCTCGAAGCTTCCAGCACAAGAAGGCCCATACCTTTCCACGAAAAGATGGTTTCTATCAGCACGGCTCCACCGAGCATTCCCGCAATGCGCAGTGTGAGCATCGAGAAGAGAGGTCCAAGGGCATTTCTCAAGATGTGCCTCTTTCTTATCTGCCTTTCAGTCAATCCCTTCGCCTTCGCCGTCACAATGAATTCCTCGTTCAGGATCGAGATCACCATGTTTCGCACGTACACCGCAAAGCCAGGCACATTGACGACGAAGATGACAAGCCAAGGCAAGAACGCGTGTCTCAACAAACTGATGAAGCTTGAAAAGCCCCTCGCTGAAGGATCGATGATTCCCTGAAGCGGGAACCAGCCAAGCTTGAAGGAAAACAACAGAACGAGCAAGAGCGCAAACCAAAAGGTTGGAACCGAATGGAGTGCGAACGCCACGTAACGGACCAACTTGTCGACGAAAGAATTCCTCTTGCAACCGATGTACACACCTAAATTCAGCGAAGCGATCATGCCTAGAATCGTTGGTACCGCCGTGAGAAGAAGGGTCCATGGAAGTCTTTCCAAAACCACACCCAGGACGCGCCTGTTGTAGGTGTAGGAAACACCGAGATCACCCTTGAAAAATTGTTTCAAAAAGCTCAGATACTGTATCAAGACTGGTTTGTCCAAACCGAAGGCGGCCTTTATCTCCTGTTTGACTTCCTCCGGGATCCTGGGATCGCCATAGAAACGCTCTGCCGGATCTCCCGGCAGAGCCCTTATGAGTACGAAACTGACCGTGACCGCCACGAGGATGGTCAAGAGCATCTGGATTATTCTCTTGACGAGGTACGAAAAACTCATCGGATCACCTTGCAGGCTTCAACGATTTCAAAGTCTCGACGTTCATCGCACCCTCGGTTGGAGAAACAATCCAAACTGTGAAGTTCTTCACGCTGTAAGCCTCGATGTCCACCGGTACGAGCAGTGGCACAACGGGAACAACTTCGGCGAGCAACTTTTGCAACTTCGAGAAAGCTTCGACTCGGTCCTTCTCGGAGAACGCCATCCATATCGCCTGGAGGGCTTGGTCCAGCTCTGGGATGTTCACCCCACCGTAGTTGAATCCAACCACCTGGACCTTACACATCGAGTTCAACTTGAATGCCCACGTTCTTCAGATAGAGTTTTATGTATTCTGCCATGTCCATGGCTTTCCTGTCCGAAGACACCAAAAGCGTCGGCTTTTTGCCATCGTAATTGCTCTTTTTCAAAAGTTCCTTCGCCATGGGAACGTTCTGCTGAACAAGTCCAACGCTCTCATCGTACACCGCTTTGGCCCTCTTTGGGATCAAACCGAGCGATGCAACGTCTGCGAGCCCACTGTAGACCCTTTCGACCAGTTCCTTGTAGTTCAGTGCGTACAATACGGCCTTTCTGAAGTTCACATCGTTCATGGGTGATTTTCTGTGGTTGAACAACATCACGTTCACGACTCCACCTTCGATGAGTGCTACCTTGACGTTCGGGTACTTGTTCGGATTCTCCATGACCTGCTTTGCGAGCTCGGGATCGAGATTCCAGAAGAGATAGTCGTAATCACCCTTCACGAGGCCGAGGAATCCCATCGTCCCGTCCTGAACGATGTGAAGCACAATGCTGTCCAGTGCTTGTGGAGCGTCGGGATGATCCTTGAAGAACTTCATGACGACACTCTGTGGTCTGAGTTTTTCAAACATGAGCACACTGCTGCCGATGGGCTTTTCGATGTTCGGAAACTCGAGTGGCTTTTCGACCTTCTCCCACACTGCCTTTGGAATTATAGGTATCGCCATGGGTGCGAAGGACAACATCGACACGTTCATCGTTCTGAACTTGAGCTTGACGGTCTTCTCATCGATCTTCTCAGCGCCCGTGAAATAAGCCAAGATGGGACCCAACGGCAACCTCTTTTGAAGTATGTAGTTGAACGAGAACACCACATCGTCGGCAGTCACAAGAGAACCATCGTGAAACTTCCGATCCCTCCGCTTGAGGATCAGGCTGTTGTTGGAAAAGTCAACTTGAAAGTCTTCCGCGAGTGCGCCGACGATTTGTCCCGATCGCTCTGTGAGCAACGTTTCGTAGAGATAACCCACTACGATACGTTCGGCGGAGGATTTCACCAAGAAAGGATTCAGAGATCTCACTTCTCCGAGGACAGCGACGTTCAGTTGCGAGGAAAAAACAAACGTGGAAATCAGAACAGTCAGAGCGAGAAAAAGAAATCTCCTCACTGCGCATCCCTCTTCGATATTTGTTTGCTATTATTATACACGGAGGTGTTTAGCTTTGCAAACCGAATGGCTCGGCAAAATGGCTTTTCTGGCACACACCGATTCTGGAAGGCAAGTCTTGATGGATGCGAAGAAAGAAAGTGGGGGACTTTCGGCCGGTCCAAGCGCAATGGAACTCGTGCTTGTCGCACTCACAGGTTGTACTGGAATGGACGTCGTTTCGATCCTCTCGAAGATGAAAGTGCTCGATGAGGTCGAAAGCTTCAGGATGGAAGTTTCTTCCCAACGCGCCCAGGATCATCCAAAGGTCTACACCAAGATCCATCTCAAGTACATCTTCAAGTTCAAGAATCAGCCTTTCAAGGAACAGGTTGAAAAGGCCGTTCAACTGTCGCAGGAAAAGTACTGCAGCGTTGCTGGGATGCTGAAGAAAGCTGCTGAGCTGACCTACGAGATCGTCTACGAGTAGGTGGTGCGATGCTCCTGAAGAGTTTCACCTTTCAGGATATCGTCATCGAGATCGTGCAGGACGACATCACCAAGCAGAACACCGAAGCAATCGTGAACGCCGCCAATTCCCACTTGAAACACGGTGGAGGTGTCGCGGCAGCCATCGTGCGCACAGGAGGAGAAGAGATTCAAAGAGAAAGCGACGAGTACGTGAAGGCGCATGGGCCAGTTCCCGTATCGCAAATCGCCGTGACGAAGGCTGGAAGACTGAGGGCGAAGTACGTGTTGCACGTCGTCGGACCACGTTGGGGCGAAGGAAATGAGCACGAAAAGCTTTACAAGGCGGTGCAAAACGTTCTCAGGAAGGCTGAAGAGCTAACGCTCAGTTCGATCAGCATTCCAGCGATAAGCAGTGGTATCTTCAATTTTCCAAAGGATCAGTGCGCGGAGGTTTTCTGCAGAGCTATTAGAGATTTTCTCGAAGAGCACCCAAACACGCCTTTGAAGCTCGTAAGACTTTGCAACATAGACGAAGAAACGAGCAAGATTTTCTTGGCTGTTTTCGAGAAGAACTGGAGGTGAGAGGGTGCACGAGGAAGAAAAGGAAACAGTGAAACTCTCGATGGAGCAACTCATAATCCTTTTCTTCAACACCATCGCGGCACGTTGCTGGGCAAGGCTCGGTCTAACGAGGGACGAGTACGGAGAGATGAGACAAGATTTGAGAGAAGCACGGCTGGGCATCGACGTGCTGGACGCCGTGCTCAGGGTGATTGAGGACGAACTGGGCGATGAAATCAAGAGGGAACTCGAAGGCGTTGTCGCAAACTTGAAACTGAACTACGTCAATCAATACAGCAAATCGAAAGAGGCGAAAACATGAAGAAGGCGGGCATCGTTGGACTTCCAAACAGTGGAAAATCGACCCTCTTCAACGCGCTCACGAATCAGAATGTTCCCACAGAGAAGTATCCCTTCTGCACGATAGATCCGAACGTGGGCGTGCTCATCGTCGAGGATGAGAGGCTCAACAAGCTCGCACAGATGGAAGGTTCGAAGGACAAAGTTCACCCGTTCTTCCACATCGTTGACATCGCAGGCCTTGTCAAAGGTGCGAGCAAAGGCGAAGGTTTGGGAAACCAGTTCTTAGACCACATAAGCAAGGTCGACATGATATTCCACGTCGTGAGATGTTTCAAGATCGACGATGTCTCTCATCCCATGGGTAGTGTTGATCCTGCAAGGGACATCGAAATCGTAGAGATCGAACTGATGTTGAAGGACCTCGAGACGGTGAACAAGAGGATCGAAAAGATCGCAAAGCAGGCGAAGGCAGGTGACGATGAAGCACGCTTTGAGCTGCATTTTCTTGAACGCTTGAAGGCTCATCTGGAATCCGGAAGATCCGCAAGGACTGTAGAAAGAAACGAGAAAGAACAGATTATCCTCGATTCACTCTTCTTGCTCTCAGAAAAACCCGTCATCTACGTTGCGAACGTGGATGAGTGGGGCTTGGAGCAAGGATTGGACAAGATCGTCGAGAAGATGGCGAAGGAAAGATCCTCCGAAGTTATCGTTGTGAACGCGGAGATAGAGTGCGAAGTGAGAGAACTTCCTTTTCAGGAAGCGAGGGAGTTGCTCTCGGCTTACGGCTTCGAGGAGAATCTCAAAAAGAGGTTTCTCGATCACATCAAGCGAGCCCTCAAGCTCATCTGCTTCCTCACGGCGACCAAGAACGAGGCGAGGAGCTGGTTGATTCCGGAAGGAACCACGGCGTACGACGCTGCCGGCTTGATACATTCGGACATCCAAAAGGGTTTCATCAAGGCTGAGGTCATCGCCTTTGAGGATCTGCTTCGTTACTCTTCGTTCAAGGAAGCACGCGAAGCGGGAGCCGTGAAAGCCCACGGCAAAGACTACGTGATCAAGGAGGGAGACGTTGTCCATTTTCTCTTCCATGCTTGATCTGTTGAAGAACACTCCACTCGTCGCAACGGTGCTTTCTTTCTTGGCCGCTCAGCTCATAAAGATCGTCACCCATCGCAGTTTGAAAGCCTTCAAGAAGTACGGTGGGATGCCTTCGGGTCATGCCGCAGCGATGTCTGGGCTGGCTTTCACACTCGGTAGGTGCCTCGGGTACGCTTCACCCATCACCGCGGTCGCGGTTGCCCTGCTCATGGTCGTGGTTTCGGATGCCGTCAATCTGAGACCGTACGTTCGTGAAGATCTCGGTCACACTTGGCTTGAAGCCTTCGCCGGCATCGGTGTTGGTTTCTTAGTGTCACACCTCTTGCCCGCAAAGATTCCGCTCTGGTGAAGGAGGATAAACATGCCCGCGAAGCTCTCCTCCGCAACACTGGTGGGATTGAACGTCTCTTTGGTCGAGGTTGAGGTCGATATAGACAGAAAGAGCGTGATACACGATGTGGACATCGTCGGTCTGGGGGACACGGCCGTCAAAGAGAGCAAAAAGAGGATCAAGAGCGCACTGAAGAACTCAGGTTTCGACTTTCCTCACGGTAAGATCGTGGTGAATTTGGCACCCGCTGATCTGAAAAAAGAGGGATCTCTGCTTGATCTTCCAATAGCTCTTGGTGTCCTTCAAGCCTGCGGACACTTGAACAAGTGCGATTTTCTGTGCGTGGGTGAATTGTCTCTCGACGGACACATCAGGAAGGTCAAAGGTGTTCTCACGATCCTCGCACAACTTTCTAAAGAAAACTTTTCGAAACCGATCGTCGTTCCGAAAGAGAACGAGGCAGAAGCCAAGATGGTGAAGAACCTCAACGTGTTCTGTTTCGATCATGTGAAACAACTCGTAGAGTTCATCAACGGGCTGGTCAAGTACGAACCTGTGAAGTTTGAAGGTTTACCACCCTTCTCCTACGACGAAGAAATCGATTTTGCCGATGTGAAGGGTCAAACGCTGGCGAAGAGGGCGCTCGAGGTTGCGGCCGCCGGGGCACACAACGTTCTCATGAAGGGAAGCCCCGGTGCAGGAAAAACGATGCTCGCCAGACGCATCTGCACCATTCTTCCACCGCTCTTTGATGAGGAGGCCTTGGAAGTGCTGACGATCTACAGCGCCGTTGGCCAGGCAGACATGAAGAAACTCTCGAGACCCTTCCGCGCCCCGCACCACACGGCTTCAACCGTCGCAATAATAGGTGGAGGAAACGACGCAAGACCGGGGGAGATCAGCTTGGCTCATAACGGCGTGTTGTTCTTGGACGAATTTCCCGAGTTCCGACGTGATGTCATAGAAGCGCTCAGGCAACCTCTGGAAGAGGGTTTCGTCACAGTCGCGAGGGCGAAGGCGACGGTGAGCTATCCTGCCAGGTTCATGCTCGTTGCCGCGATGAATCCTTGTCCGTGTGGAAACTACGGTGATCCGAAAGCGGTGTGCAACTGTTCGCCCTACGACATCATCAGGTACAACAAGAAGGTCTCCGGTCCCATACTCGACAGGATAGACATACTCGTCCATCTTCCAAGGCTCGAACCTGAAGAATATTTTTCGAAGAACTCCTCAGAGAAGAGTGAGAGGATCCGAGAAAGAGTGGTCAAAGCCAGAGAGATCCAAAAGAGAAGGTACAGAGAAATCGGCATTTCTACCAACTCACAGTTGAACACGAAACTCATCAAGAGATTCATTCAGCTCGATGAGAAGACCGAGGAACTGTTGAAACTCACGGTGTCCAGGTATAACCTATCCGCAAGATCCATCGACAAGATACTCAAGGTGGCGAGAACAATAGCGGATCTTGAAAGTTCAGAAGTTTTGAAATACAAGCACGTGGCCGAGGCGATCCAGTACAAGCTCCAGCAGGAATGATATAATCCATTGCGGTGATCGCATGAACTGGATGATAGTTTACTTCACACGTACAGGCAACTGTGAGCGAATCGCCAGGAGGCTCGCGGAGACCACGGGTTATCCCGCGGTACGAATGACCGACGATGTGAACTGGTCGGGCTTCCTCGGTTTCATGAAAGCCGGTTTCTACGCACTCACAGGAAAGCGAACCAAGATCACAGTTGAGGGCAAACTGGAAGCCGATCACATCGTCTTGATCACGCCGATCTGGGCAGGTTCCATCACACCCGCGGCGAAGTCGTTCTTGGATCACTTCGATCCTTCCAAGGTCCTACTCGTGACCGTGTCGGAAGTAACCAAAGCGCAGGATCTGTACAGGTCTTTGAAGAAGAAGTACAACCTTCTGGGTGTTCACGGTTTCAATCGGCAAGTCGACGAGGACCAGGTGATAAAAGAGTTGGCCGAAAAGTTGCAGAGAGTTTGAAGATCTTTTTTGACCCTTGAAAATGTCTTGGACCTGTGGTAAGATCTAAGTTGCACTGTCGACTGGTTGACCCGCTAGCTCAGCAGGCAGAGCACCTGACTTTTAATCAGGGGGTCCTGGGTTCGAGTCCCAGGCGGGTCACCAGGGCGAGAGTGGCGGAACTGGCAGACGCGCTGGACTTAGAATCCAGTGGGCGATGAGTCCGTGTGGGTTCAAGTCCCACCTCTCGCACCAGATTGCGGGCGTAGCTCAGCGGTAGAGCGTCTGCTTGCCAAGCAGAAGGTCGCGGGTTCGAAACCCGTCGCCCGCTCCAAGATAACCCCCCTGCGATGCAGGGGGTTTTCTTTCGTTGAACGTGGCCGGGCTTGGTGTTAAGACAATTTTCAGGCAATTTCAACGTCGTTTCACCGTGTGTGGAAGATAATCGTTCGTGGAGGGAGTATCACTTTGAACTCCATCAGGATAAAGGGTGCACGCGTGCACAATTTGAAGAGCATCGACGTCGAGATACCCAAGAACACGATCAGTGTCATAACTGGGGTCTCTGGTTCTGGCAAGTCCTCCCTCGCGATGGACACCATCTACGCTGAGGGCCAGCGCAGATACTTGGAATCTCTGTCAGCGTACGCCAGACAGTTCCTTGGAGAATTGAAAAAACCTGACGTGGACAACATAGAAGGTTTATCCCCGGCGATCGCGATAGACCAAAAGAGTGTGTCGCACAACCCACGCTCGACGGTGGGCACCACGACGGAAATATACGACCATCTGAGGGTGCTCTTCGCCAAGATCGGAGAACCTCACTGTCCATCGTGTGGCAGACCAGTTGAGAAGAAGAGTATAGACGAGATCGTCAAAGATGTCTTTTCGAAATTCTCGCAGTCCTCACGCATCTATATCCTTTCACCCATCGCTACCGACAAGAAGGGTACGTTCAAGAAAGAATTGCAGAATCTTGCTTCGAAAGGTTTCGTGCGCGTCGAAGTCGACGGACAACTCTTCAGGATCGAGGAAGTTGGAGAACTCGACAAGAACAAACGTCACACGATCAAGCTCGTCGTGGACAGACTCGTTTTGGCTGAAACGGAAAAACACAGAATCGCAGATGACATCGAGATAGCGTTCAGAGAGAGCAACGGATTCGTCGAGATCAGGAACGTTGACACAAACGAAAGCCTCATGTTCAGTGAGCACATGATGTGTCCTGTGTGTGGCATAGGACTTCCCGAGATAAATCCGAAGCTCTTCTCCTTCAACAATCCCTACGGTGCGTGCCCGAACTGTCATGGGCTGGGGTACAACCTCCAGATAGATCCCTCACTCGTGGTCAACGAGAACCTCAGCATAGAAGAAGGTGCGCTTCTTCCTTTCGGTCAAAGCGAGTACTACATGCCCATTCTCAGGAAGATAGTGAGGATGTTTGGTGCGTCGAGTGAAGTACCTTTCAAGGAACTGCCCACGGTTGTTCAGGAGGCTCTCCTGTACGGATACGCGGACTTCGAAGGAGCGGTGAATTTTCTCGAGAGACGTTACGAGCAAACCGCTTCTGAGGACATCAAGCAGTGGATCGAGAAGAACTTCATCGTTCAAAAGGTGTGTCCCGTGTGCAACGGTAAAAGGTTAAAACCCGAAGCCCTCGCCGTTACCATAAGGGGACTCAACATCATCGATGTGACCAATCTCACGATCGAGAGAGCTCACAACTTCTTCGAAGATTTACAGAACTCGCTCACGGACAGAGAGATCAAGATCGTTGGCGATTTGCTGATCGAGATAAAGAAAAGGCTTCAGTTCATGCTCGATGTGGGACTGGGCTATCTCACGCTCTCAAGGCCTGTGAACACGCTCTCCGGTGGGGAAGCTCAGAGGATCAGGCTCGCTACTCAGATTGGTTCTGGACTCACTGGAGTCACTTACGTTTTGGACGAGCCAACCGTCGGGTTGCACCAAAGGGACAACCTCAGGCTCATAAACACGCTGAAGAAGCTGAAAGACCTTGGAAACACGGTGATCGTTGTCGAACACGATGAAGAGATCATAAGGAGTGCAGACTACATCGTTGACCTTGGTCCTTACGGTGGAGAACGTGGCGGCAAGGTTGTTTTCGCCGGCACGGTGCAGCGCTTGATCGACAACCCGAACGGCTCTCTCACGGGACAATACCTCGCAGGGATCAAGAAGATAGAACATCCTTTGGTGCGTCGTAAAGGCAACGGTAATTTCCTGACGATAGTCGGCGCCAGGCACAACAACTTGAAGAACATAACGGTGAGCTTTCCACTCGGCACTTTCATTTGCGTCACGGGTGTTTCTGGTTCGGGAAAATCTTCTTTGATCATCGACACGCTCTATCCCGCCCTGATGAACGCCATCTACAAGACCAAGCTCCCAGTGGGTGAACACGACAGGATAGAAGGTTTACAGAACGTCGACAAGATCATAGCGATAGATCAATCGCCCATAGGCAGAACCCCAAGGAGCAACCCTGCCACCTACACGAAGGTCTTCGACGATATCAGAGAACTCTTCGCCATGACCCCTGAAGCGAAGGCGAGGGGTTACACCAAGAGTAGGTTCAGCTTCAACTTGAAGGGTGGTAGGTGTGAAGCGTGTCAAGGGCATGGGCTTGTGAAGATCGAGATGCTCTTTCTTCCCGATGTCTACGTGGAATGCGACGTTTGTAAAGGCAGACGTTACAACGAAGAGACCTTGCAGGTGAGATACAGGGGAAAGAACATACACGAAGTGCTCGAAATGTCGGTCGAAGAAGCTTTGGAGTTCTTCAAGAACGTTCCAACGATCTACAGAACCTTGAGCCTCCTCAACGAGGTTGGGCTCGGTTACATAAAACTCGGCCAGCCTGCCACGACACTCTCTGGCGGAGAGGCGCAGAGGATAAAGCTCGCTTCGGAGCTGAGAAAGATCGCGACGGGGAAAACGATCTACATCCTCGACGAACCCACGGTCGGCTTGCACTTCGAAGACGTCAAGAAACTCATTGATGTGTTGCACAGGCTCGTCGACAAGGGAAACACCGTGATAGTGATAGAACACAATTTGGATGTGGTGAAGAACGCCGATTACATCATCGATCTTGGACCGGAGGGTGGAGAGCAAGGTGGCCATGTGGTCGCCTGTGGTACACCTGAAGAGGTGGCGAAGGTGGAAAGTTCGCACACAGGCAAATTTCTCAGAAAGGTTCTGAACGCGGGGTGATGGTGTGAGAAAGGTCTTTCTGCTTGTTCTTTTGCTGGTCACAGTCTTCGTCTTTGCCTATAATTTTTACTTCGCCAACTTGCATGCGCACACGTCTTATTCGGACGGGGTCGGCACACCCCTAGAGGCCTTCCAGCACGCCAGAAGGTACGTGCACGTTCAGGCGATCACCGACCACGCCTACTACTTTGAACAGAAGCTCAATGGCCTGGATAAACTGCTCCTCACAAAAGAACAAGCCATGAAATCCACCAAGATTGGTGAATTCGTCGCACTGTGGGGATTCGAATGGACCGGTGGAGTCGGGCACATAAACGTCTACTGCACGGATGAGTGGGTCAGCAGAAACCAGCTAAATCTGAATGGTCTTTACAGATGGATCGTCGAGAAGAGGGCCTTGGCGCAGTTCAACCATCCCATAGCAACTTTTGGGACTTTCAACGAGTTCGAGTACGATCCTCTCGTGGACGATTTCATGAATCTGATAGAAGTTGGAAACGGAAGTTGGAGGGGTAGAACCATAACGGACGAGATGCTCTCAAATTATCAGCTCGCACTGAAAAAGGGCTGGCACCTTGGAGCGACCGCGAACCAAGACAACCACAGGGCAGAGTGGGGCTCTGCAAACGATACCAGAACTGTGTTACTGGCCGAAGAGTTGAGCTTCGAAGCGATAATGGAAGCACTTTGGTCAAGGAGGGTCTACGCCAGTGAGGACAAAAACGCAGAATTGATCTTCGAATGTAACTCTCGTCCAATGGGTTCAGTCTTGTTGAAAGAACGGAGTTTGAACTTCAAGATTGTCCTCAAAGACACTGAGCCCTTCGATGAAATCAGATTGATCTCCAAACGCGGAGTAGAGAGAGTCTGGAAAGTGAACGAAAAGGAGTTTCAAATCGATCTTGTGCTCGAGCCGAGGCAAATCAACGAATGGTACTACGTGCTCGCTGTCCAACGCGATGGAGATAGGATCGTTTCTTCTCCGATATGGGTGAAGCAATCACTGGTGTACGTCGTCAACGAAAACACCAAAGTTCAGGGCAGGACCGTGGGAGTCTTCTTCGATCTTGTGAACTACTCGTACGACGCGAGCGATGTCAGATTGACCGTCAAGGTTGGAGGGTTAGAGAAAAACTTTGAAGAACGTATCGCAGGAAAGAGCAAAAAGACTTTCTCGGTGGAATTCGACGGACTCGATCTGGGAAAACACCAAGTCTCAATTTCTGTGAACGATTCGATTGGCTGGCAAACCGAGGTTGAAATCAAGGGAGAGACCGTGCTGATCGATATTTCCCACGAGAACGATCATCCACAATTCTTGCAAGCTGTGAAGGCATACCTTGAGAGAAAAGCTTATCAAGTCGTTTTCAACAACAGGTACTTCAAGAGGGTTCCACAAGCCATCCTCGTGATCCTTCCACTCCCGAAGAAGGGTGCTTTTGCAGAAACGAGTGATCTGAACGACTTCGAGATAGATGCGTTGGTGGACTACGTTTCGGCTGGTGGAAAGATCTTGTTACTCGCTCTGCCGAAAAGTTTTGTTCCCAGAGGCTTCGAAGAACTTTGCAAGCGCCTTGTTCCAGACGCAAAACTGATCCAAGAGGATGATAGAATCCTCGTCTCATATGAAAGTCAAACCTTAGATTCACTTCAGGAACGAGGGTTGATTTTCTTGTCCATCGATTCCGTTGAAAAAATCTTGGAAAAGTTGGAGGATGCGTTCAAATGAAAATCCTCGCCCTGGACACGTCCACAGAGGCGATCTGTGTTGCTTACACAGACGGACAAAATATCTATTCGACGAACTATTTCGGCGTTGAGAAGCATGCGGTGAAACTGGCGCCCTTGGTCAACGATTTTCTGAAACTCTGCAATGTGAAAGTTTCAGACATCGACGTGTTCGGTTGTGGCATCGGGCCGGGTAGCCTAACGAGTTTGAGGATAGGCTTAGCTTTCGTTCAGGCCATCGCTTGCGTCACGTCTAAACCCATCGTGCCCGTGGTCTCTTCAAAAGTCGTCGCTATGAACTTCTCTGGTTGTGAACAAGACGTGGTGATAGTGAAAAAAGCCAGAGAAGGGTTCGTTTACATCTCTTGTTACAGAAACCTTCAAGAAGTTCTCGCACCGAGTGTGGTGGAAGTCGAAAAAGTGTTCGATATTTTGAGAAGCCTCAAAGATCCCATCGTGGTCGGAGACGCAGCCAACACGTTCGAATCGGTCGCTGTCGTCGGCAAGGAAGAACTTCAGTATCCAAGGGGTGAGTTCCTCCTGCACGAAGTCATGGAGAACTTCAAAACGAACGTGGTGAGAAAACCTCACGAGGTTGAGCCACTGTATCTACAGAAGTCCATAGCGGAGATGAATTTGGAAAAGCGTCTCGAAGGTCAGTGATTCTTCTTCTTTTTCCTGCTCTTCTTGACTTCTTTCATCCTTTCCGCTCTCTTCAGAGCTTGGACCACCAAGTAGTTCACCGATCCTTTTTCAAAAGTTCCATCCCTCGTCGTTCGACCAGCCTTTTTACCCGTGAGCAACTCGATCGCTTCATCTATGTGTTCCACCGTCCAGATATGGAACTCACCCTTTTTGATGCTTTCAAGAACTTCGTCCTTCAAGATTAGGTTCTTCAAGTTCGCTTTCGGTATCACCACACCCTGTGTGCCCGTGAAACCGTGGAGTTTGCAGGTCCTGTAGAAACCTTCCACCTTTTCCGTTACACCCCCGACAGGTTGAACCTCGCCATGCTGGTTCATCGAACCTGTGACAGCTATGTCTTGTCTCAAAGGAACGCCGGAGATGGCCGAAATCAAAGCGAGCACTTCCGCCACCGAAGCGCTGTCACCCTCGACCACGCTGTAGACCTGCTCGAAACTCAGCGTCGCGTTGAGACTCAAGCGAACATGTTTGGAATATCTTTCACTGAAGAACCCTTCGATCGTGAGAACAGCCTTGTTGTGTATGTTGCCGCTCAGATCGACCTCCCTGTGAATGTCTATGACCCCGCCTTCTCCCACGTGAACCTTTGCGGTGATCTTCACAGGCACGCCAAAGGAATGATCGTGAAGATCTATCACAGTAAGACCATTGATCTGTCCGACACGACTGCCTCGCGTTTCTATCATCAGATCGCGCGTCTTGATGTGCTCGTCGTATTTCGTCTGGAGCAGATTCACCCTCTCTTCGCGCTGTCTCATGGCCTCCAACATGTGCTCCTTCTTCACCACGTTCGAATTCTTCTTCATCGCAACGGTGCACGCTTCCCTCACGAGGCTGCTGATCTCACCGAGTCTCATGGAAAGCTTGTTCCTGTCACCAGCGAGCCTTGCGGAGTACCACATGAGTTTTTCCACCGCCTGTCTCTCAAGATGCGGCGCGTTCAACCGACAGCAAGTGGAAGCAACAAAGCCAAGGTACTTCTGAATGTTTTCCCTGCTCGCTTCCATCTCCCAATCGAATTCGCTCTTTATACGAAACAGCTTTTCGACGTCTTCATCGTACATATGCAACAGATAATAAAGTCTGGGTGAGCAGATCAGAAACACTTTGACGCTGAGCGGTATGGGCTGTGGCCGGAGCGAGACCATGCTGGAAAGTCCGAGGGCAGTCTCCAGATTCTCGACAACGATCTGATCAGTCATCAAGCATCTTTTCACGTATTCCCACGCATACGCGTACCTCAGCACGTTCTCCGCTTCCAGTATGAGAAAACCACCGTTGGCACGGTGGAAGGCCCCAGGTTTTATCATCGTGAAGTCCGTGAACAGCATACCAGCTTTGCTGTAGTATTCGACCTTGCCAGCCAAGTTCGCGTAGGTTGGGTTCCTCTCGAAGACCACCGGTGAACCAACGATTGCAGAGTTGTCGACGATGAGGTTCACAGAATATCTCTTCTTGAAAGCCTGCCGAACTTCTTCATCACCGCTGCGCAGTTGCGCGAGGTTCTCGAGTATATCGTTCTGAACATTGGAAAGATAACGCACGATGTGTGGGTTGGATTCGTACTGATTTTTCAGTTCCTCGAACATCGCCCCAACGGTGAACAAAGCTGCATCTTTGTCCAAGGCCATGAGCTTTTCTTTATATTCTCTGTCCAGCCGACGCGACTTGTAAAGAGTGCCCTCAACGATGAGCTTCAACTTCCTGCTGTTTTCGTTGAAGAACTGTTTTAATTCCTCCGGTAACGCCTCGAATGCGTCCGGAGTGAGGAGCTTTCCTTCGTAGACAGGCACAGTCACCACACCGGTGGGCGCTATCTGCACCGCGAAACCCAGTTCGGCTGCCTTTTGCTTCAGCTCCTCCCAGAGTTGTGTTTTCTTCTGCATGTATTCGTCTTCCAACTCCGACTTTCTCCTCGCGTATTCATCGCTCTCGAAGATCTTTTCCAATGCCTCCATGACCTCGTCTGCGAGTTGCTGCATGTCCTGTTTGAAGATCTTTCCCCTGCCTGCTTCCAAAGAGATAGCCTCGGGCTCCGATGGATTCGAGAAATTGTAGACGTACACCCAGTCCTTGGGTGTCGGCATGTTCGCAGCGATCTGCCTCAAGTAAGAGCTGATGAAACTCCTTCTGCCCGTGCCGGGCAACCCAACGACGAAGACGTTGAACCCCTTCTCCTTTATCTCGAGCGCCTGATCGACGGCTTTTCGTGCCCTTTCTTGTCCTATGAACCCGTGCGCGGGCTCTATCTCCTCGGTAGTCTTGAATCTGGGCATCTGATCCACTCTGTACAGCAAATCACGATAACTGATTTCCACATTTCATCCCACCCTCAAGAACGTGAACTGCAAGATGAGCAACCCGAGCAACTGTTAGAAGCGCAAGAAGAACTACCAACACCTTTCAACTGTATTCGTGGAATCTGTTTATCCATCTTCGTGCCACACTTTGGACACTTTGGATCTTCATCGTTCATTCGCATCAAGAGGGTTTGTTCTTCCTTGCAATTTGGGCAGACGTATCTGTAGAGTGGCAACCTTCGACACCTCCAAGTTGAAGTATAAAACGAAAAGGGCGCCCCGAGGCGCCCTTTCCAAAAATCCTTGTTCTCACTGTCGTGCTTTGGCCCACTCCAAAGCCCTCTGAACCGCTTGGATGAACTTGTTCGAACTGGAAGTCGCACCCGTGTACACGTCCACCTGGTGTGTCTGTTTTTCGATGACGGCTTTCGCTATGGCTTCCTTCGCTGCGTGGAACTCTGGCCAAGGATAATCTCCACCTTTGAAAACCCACACCGTTCTTCCAGCGGCATCCACGACGGTCTTGCCGTCCTTCACCGAAGGTGTCGTTTCTTCCAGAACAACCTTGACTATCTTATCGTTCTCGATCGTGACCCAAGCCACGGCATGACCTCTGGCTGTGAAGTCAGAGACACCCATGAAGGTGCCGTCCAAGTACTTCGTCTTGCTCGGCTCGAGCTTCGCCTTTTCCAACGCGAACTTCACTGCTTCCATGACTTTCTTCGATGTGCTTGTGGCTCCCGTGAAAACATCCACTTGATAGCTGTTCGCCTCGACGATGCGTTTTGCCAAGGTCTCGTGCGCTTCCTTTAACGCTGGAAAGAACTGACCGTAAACCTCGTAGAGTTTTTCGACTCCGAAACCGTCGAACTCTTTGATGGTGACGTTCTTGATCTTGTCGTTCTCGAGCGTTACAGTGACCATCGCGTATCCGTACTTGTCACCTTGAGAGACGGCAGTGAAGGTCCCATCCCTATAGATTCTGCTGGAACCGTTGCCGTACATGAACACGATCAGGACCAGACAAAGAGCTGTGATGAGCGAGGACACAAAGAATCTCCTCAAGGTATTCACTCCTTTCGAACAGATTCACCATCCTTTTCCCTTTTGTATTTTACCATACTATTTCACGTGCGAAATTCTTGATTCTAAAAAGTTACACCAACGCAATCATGTTCTCTCCAGGTCCTGGTTCGCCGAAAATTCTTAACGCTTTCATTCACATATCTTCAATTTTCTGTTGGCAAAGCCCCTCGGACTGAAACGTAAAATAGGCTTGAGGAAGATCGCTTTCAGGAGGTGAAATGCCTTGGAAGGTACCAGTAGTTCGTTAAGTTTACCGCCATAAACTGCGTCAGGAGGTGAATCGATGAAGGTGAAGGTGAAACTCGACATCAAGAACTTCATCGAAAGAGGAGACTTTCGCACTTTGAAGATGATCCTTTCTCAACAAGAACCTGCCGACATACTGGAAATGATCGAAGAATTGCCCCCCGACGAGAAAATCGTCGTTTTTCGTCTTCTTCCAAAGGACCAAGCGGCGTTGGTTTTCAGTGAACTGGAACCAGACGATCAGATAGCCCTCATCGAGTTGTTCAAGGAAGAAAAACTGAAAGAGATCATCTCATCGATGAGTCCTGACGATCGCGCTGAGCTACTCGAAGAGATGCCCGCGAACGTTGTTAACAGACTCCTCTCTTATCTGACTCCAGAGGAAAGAAGAGAGACACTCGCGTTACTCAACTACCCCGAGAACTCGGCTGGCCGTTTGACGACTCCAAAGTGCCTCGAACTGCACCCAGAGATGTCGGTGAAAGAGGCTCTCGAGAAGATCAGGAGGGAAGGCAAGGACAAAGAAACCATTTATCTCATGCCGGTGATAGATCATCAAAGAAAATTGCTCGGCGTCGTCACCCTTGAAGATCTGATCTTCTCCGATCCAGACACGCTCGTTGAGCAGGTGATGGACGATCAACCCGTGTACGTGTACGCGACCACGGACCAAGAAGAAGTGGCACAGATCATGAGAAAGTACGACTTGGTCGCAGTTCCCGTTGTTGACAGTGAGCAGAGACTCATAGGCATCATCACAATAGACGACGTGGTGGACGTCATAGACGAAGAGGCAACGGAAGACATCCTGAAGATGAGCTCGATCGTTGTCACGGAACAGTCCTACTTTCACACTTCTTCTTGGCAGTTCTTCATAAATCGCTTGCCGTGGCTCGTTGCGTTGCTGTTGTTGGGAACTCTCAGCAGTGGAATCATCGCAAAATTTGAAACCTTGCTCGCTTCCCTACCCATAATCGCAGCCTTCATGCCAGCGATGGTGGACACGGGGGGCAACATAGGTTCTCAGATATCGGCGCTCGTCATAAGGGGAATGGCTCTCAAAGAGATCAAACAAAAGGATTGGTGGAGGATACTCCTCAGAGAGTTGCTCATCGGTGCGATGCTCGGCATTGTTTTGGCTTTGGCCGTTGTGCTGCGCGCTGTTTTCGTCACGAGGACGACTCAGGTCATTCTGGCCGTCTCGACGGCACTCTTCGCCGTTGTTGTCGCTTCTAACATCATTGGGGCGCTCTTGCCGTTCATCGCTAAGTCTCTGAAGATCGACCCTGCAATAATGGCCGGACCTCTTCTGACAACCATAGTCGATTTGTTAGGCATAGCGATATATTTCAGCATCGCGAATTTCATGTTCTCGGTGTGACTTCACTTTTCACGTCAGAGGTGTATAATTGTGTCAAGCCCCGAGAGGGGAGTTATTCGAGTAAGGAGGAGTTGTGTCATGAGAGGTACTGTCAAGTGGTTTGACCCCAAGAAGGGGTACGGCTTCATAACCAAGAAGGAGGGTGGCGACGTCTTCGTCCACTGGTCCGCAGTGGAGATGGAAGGCTTCAAGACCCTCAAGGAAGGTCAGGAAGTCGAGTTCGAAATCCAAGAAGGTCCCAAGGGCCCACAGGCTGCTCACGTGAAAGTTGTGAAGTGATATTCCTGACCATGATTAAGCCCCGGCGACGCCGGGGCTTTAAAATTTTTGATCCTTGTCAGAACTTTATGCTCGCCGTGACCCCAACCGGTACTGTGGTGATCGAAGAAGTTTTGTAGGTTCTCATCTCGATGCCTGCGCCGAGCCCAACGTTGAAATCAACCATGTCGAAGACGTACAGGACCTTCGCACCCACGATGTAGCCAAGTTTGTCGAACGCCGTGAAACCAGGTATGGACAGACCGCCGTAACCTTTGATGACAACCGCAGAGAAGTCGTTGATCGGTATGGAGTACTTGGCACCGACGATGAAATCCAACGTCCACTGCGTTGGACTCGCTGTTCCTAAAAAGCTGGTTGCAGTCGTTGCGTCGGGCAGGAAGTACGCAAGGCCCACGCCTCCTCCGATCTGAACTCCCTCCGTTACTTCGTAGCCAACCTGCAAACCAAAGCTGAGATAGCTGATGCTCGCCGCCGCTGTCGGAGTTGCGCTGAGCGTGAAGTGGTAGTTCCCGAAGATGTCCAAGTTCACCGCTGCCAAGGCGAGCGCAGAAACAACGAGCATAGCGATAACAACAAGCCTTTTCATCCCGAACTCCTCCTTTCCGACATCTTACTGAGAGTATATCACAACTTCAAGCCTTTCTCGTAGTGCATCTTCATTTGTTGATTCTCTGGCAAGTTCAAAATTTCCTCGATCACGGCCTTCGCTTGTTCCAAACTCCTGGTTCTCGGATCTCTCATCAAGAATTCAATCAAAGCTGCCTTATCAGCGTTCATGATGGCGTGCAACGCCCATTCCATCCTCATCATCCTCGGCCACAAGTAGAACTTCAAAACTTTGTCGGTCAACTTCGGCTCGATCCTCTCCACGTGCCAACCATCCTTGTCGACAACGGCGGGTACTTCCACGAACACTCCGTTCGGAACTCCTTCTATGTAACCTTCGTTCGGCACGTTTATCACGAACCTCCTCGCGTTGTTGTTCACCAACGAATCGATGAACGGTATGTGTTGTTCCCCACTCAACTTGTCTGGGGAGGACAAGACCTCGACTTCTTTCTTCATTTCCACAGGCACGGCACCCTTCGGCAGGAATTTCAAGTACGTGTTCAAAGACAACAATTTCAAAGTCCTGTTCTTGGAAAGAAAGTCGATTGCGTCCGTGGTCGTCTTCAACTGTTGTTGGTACCATTTCCAGCCTTCCTCAGAATCTGGTCCACCCCACGGCTCACCGTACCATCTCTTCTTCGTTTCGAAGTCCTTGTTGTGATACCAGGTGCTGTTCCTCACGGTGTCACCTATGGGCAGAATTCCATAGAATCTGTACATATCGATGGCTGCTGGGCTCAGCTGCAGATCGAAAGGATTCTTCGGTTTCCATCTCTGCAAATTCCCTTCCTGTATCCATTTCTCCAACAGTTCATAACCATTCTTTCCATCGTAGACGAACCTGTTCAACCATATGGCGTGGTTGAACCCTGCAACTTGCCAATCCAGTTTGTTCTCATCGAGACCCAACGCTTCCGCCATCTCGATCATACCATAATGGCCATGGCAGAAGCCGACCACCTTTACGTTCGAACATCTGCTGATGAGGTTCGTACCCTCAAAAACAGGGTTAGCCGTCTGAAGCAACCAAGCGTTCGGGCATATCTTCTCCATGAGTCTCGCCACATCAACGAAGTACTTGAGCTGGTTGAAGTTCGTTATCGTGCAGTAATCTGTGACCATGTTCAGTTCCTGAGCATCGATACCTCTGTAATATCCATGCTTCTCACCTATCGCCCTCGCCTTGTCGAGGTACGCGTGACCCCCAACGAGCGCAGTGTTGATCACGAAGTCCGCCTCGTGCAGACACGTTTCCAACGACGTCGTCTTTTCGAACCTCAGATCGGCACCGAGCTCCTTGACGTACCTGCTGGCGAGTTCATGAACATTGTTCAGCCTCTGCTCGTCGATGTCCATCAGCGAGACTAAACTTCCCGAAAGACCTTTCGTCTTGCACAGATCGTTGACGAGCCTCATCGAGAAAACAGCACTCCCCGCTCCAATGATGCTGATCTTGACAGGCGCCAATTCGTCCACCTCCTTCAAATGCCCAAGTACGCCTTCTTGATCTCCTCACTGTCCAAAAGATCCTGTGGTCTTCCTTCGAGGACTATCGAACCGTTCTGCATCACACACACTTTGTCCGCCACCTGAAGTGCCTTTTTCGTGTTCTGTTCCGCCAAGAGCATGGTCAGTTTCTCTCGCTTCAACCTCTCAATGATTTTGAACATCTCAGTCACGAGTCGCGGCATCAAACCGAGAGAAACCTCGTCCATGATGAGAAGTTTCACGGGTCCAACCAACGCTCTGGCGATCGCGAGCATCTGCTTTTCCCCACCACTCAAAGTCTTCGCAAGTTGCTTCTTCCTCTCCGCCAGCCTTGGAAAGAGCTCGAACACCCATTCCATTTTCCTCTTCGCTTCAGCCTTATCTATGTTCATTGCCGCAACCTCGAGGTTCTCGATCACGGTCATGTCAGCAAAAGGTCGTGCACCTTCCGGCACAATACTGATGCCCATATGAGCGCGCTTCCATGGTTCTAAGTGCGTGATGTCGACACCATCGAAGACTATCCTACCAGAATGTGGCTTCACAAGACCCATGATCGCGTTCAGGGTTGACGTCTTGCCCGCTCCGTTCGCTCCAACGATGGCCAAGAGCTCACCCTCGTTCAACGAGAAACTGACACCGTCAACCGCTGTGATCTTACCGTAACGAACACACAGCTTTTCCACTTCAAGCAACTTCCTCACTCCCCAAATACGCCTCTATGACTCTCGAATCTTTCGTGATTTCCTCTGGCGTTCCCTCAGCGATCTTCACGCCGTAGTCCAGAACCGTTATCCTCTGCGCGATGTTCACGGTGAAGTGCATGTCGTGCTCGATGAACAACACCGTCACTCCCGACTGGTTTATCTTCTTCACCACATCGATCATTTCCTGAGTTTCGAGATCGTTCAAACCTGACACGGGCTCGTCCAATAGCAATAACTTCGGTTTCACGGCGAGGGCCCTCGCCACTTCAACCTTCTTTTGCAATCCCAGAGGCAACGTGCCTGCCGCAACGAACGCGTACTTTTCTATTCCGAGCGTTTCTATTATCTTCCAAGCTTTCTCGACGTACTCCTTCGCAAAAGGTGAGCGCTGGAAGGCTTCCAAACTCGGATAGATATCCACGCCCAGACCCGCCAGGACGTTCTCCAGAACGCTCAAATTGGAAAAAACCTTCACGATCTGAAAGGTCCTCGCCAAACCCCGCTTCGCGATCTCACTCGGTCTCACACCAACGATGCTCTTCCCATCGAAAACGATCGTACCGGAATCTGGCCTCAAAAAACCGTTTATTATGTTGAACAGCGTCGTCTTTCCCGCCCCATTCGGTCCTATGATCGCCCCGATCTCGCCAACCTCAACGTCCAGTGATACGTCCTTGAGCGCCTGCAATCCTCCGAACCTTTTCGACACGTTTCTTACCGAGAGGAGTGTCACCGAAGATCAACCCCTTTATGCTCCCGACTATTCCTTATCCTGTAGTCTCTCGCGAACCTCACTACCTCAGGAAGAATAGTCACTATTATTGCTCCGATGAGCGGTCCAACGAGCGTTCCAACCCCACCGATGACCACCATCGTCAGGATACCTATCGACACAGGGAAGGAAAAGTTGTCCGGGAAAACGACGGTCATGTAGTGCGCCCAAAGGTTGCCTGCGAGTCCCGACAAAAGTCCTGCTATCGCGAACGCGTACATCTTGTACCTCGGAGAACTCACCCCGACCGATTCTGCGGCATCTTCATCCTCCCTTAGAGCATCGAATCCAAGCTCCAAATAGGTGTTCGAAAGGTAGCGGACCAAGAACACCACCACGAGCGTCCATAAGAGCACATAGAGTGCGTATTCCCTCGTGGTGAAAGCGTGACCGAACAAACTCGGTCTGGGCAAACCGAGTATGCCGTAAGGTCCACCGAAGAACTTCACGTAGTTGAAGACCGACACGACAACGAAGTTGACCCCGATCGTTGCCAAGACCAAGAAATCTTCCCTCACCCTCAGTGCGGGTAAACCCAGGAGCAATCCGATCAAACCGCTTATGAAGACCGACAACAATAGGGCAGGCCAGTAACCCATACCGAGATTAACGGTGAGAATCGCTGAAGCGTAGGCTCCAATGCCAAAGAACGCTGCATGTCCGAGAGAAACTTGGCCCGCGTAACCGATCAAGATGTTCAGACTCGACGCGAGTATCATGTTTATCATGCTGAAGACTGAAACCGTCAAGAAATAGTCCAGGCTCATCTTCGCACCTTCCCAAACAAGCCTTCAGGCTTGAACATCAGCAGCAATATCATGGTGAGGAAAGCGATCGCATCCCTCGGCAAGAGAAAACCAAAGTAATAGACCACGAAGGTTCCCACCAAAGCCAGGATGTAGCTGGCCACGACAGCTCCCCTGATACTCCCGAACCCACCGAGCACGACCACAACGAACGCTTTGTAGGATGGAACACTCCCCATCGTTGGATACACCGTGTTGTCGTAGAGTCCCACCAAGATCCCACCTAAAGCCGCGAGAGACGAACCGATCAAGAACGCGAACGCCACACTTCTATCCGTGTTTATACCGAACGCTCCAGCAAGACCAAGATCGTTCGAGCAGGCTCTCAAGGATTTGCCAAGCTTGGTTCTCATCAACAAAAGATAGAGCAACACGATGACAACGGCTGTGACGATGAGCATCAAGAGCCCCCTGGAGCTTAGGTAGAGATCCATGGTCATCACGTCCGGCAAATTGATGTAAACATCGAAGGGACGCTTGTACGGTCCCCACACGAGTCTGTACAAGTCCTCCATCGTTGCAAACAAGCCAACGCTCATCACGAGCGGTACGATACGTCCTCTGTCTAAGACATGCTTGTAGAAACCTTTGTAAATGATCATACCGAGCAACGCAGAAAGGATCAGAGACAGCGTGACTGCGAAAACCAAAGGTAAACCGATCTCACAGAGGTAAACCGCAAAGATCGCTCCAAACGCATAAATTCCCGCATGTGCTATGTGTAGTATTTTCAGAATTCCGTACACGAGTGTCAGTCCAACGGCGATCATCACATAACTGCTACCGAGCACCAAAGCGTTAACAATGTTCTGCAGCACTTCGATTCCCCACTTTCTCAATGTTTGTACGAAGGAGAATGGGGGCCGAAGCCCCCATTCTTCACGGGGTCACGATCTTTGGATCCGTAACCTCCCAGAACCAGTGGAACCTGTTTCCGAGGTATATCTGACACGTTATGGTCCTCAGCGATTCTCTCTTCTCCGTGAAACCTTTGAAGCCCGTGACAAAGTCTTCAAGCTCTTGATCTCCAGCTTTAATAGTCGTCAGAGCGTCCCTTATCTTGGCTGGATCGTAGCTACCAGCTATCTGGATGGCTTTCGCTGCGACCATGACTGCGTCGAAGGCTGAAGCGCCCACCATGTCGGCATCCAAGCCGTACCTCTTGGCGTACTCCTCGATGAACCAGCGGACTATGGGTTTTTCACTGTCCCTGTTCAAATCCGTCGTTATGACCACACCGTTCGCGGCACCAGCCTCAGCCAGTTTCGCAAACTGTGGCGAGTCGTAACCTTCCTGACCGATGATCGGGATGAAGATACCCATCTGTCTCGCTTGCGTGACGAGCCTCGCAGCCTCCGAGTAGTAGCCTGTAGCATATATGACGTCTGGCCTTGCGGTTCTGATTCGCGTCAAGAGTGGCCTGAAATCTGTCTCCCCAAGAGGATACTTCTGCTCGAACACGATCTCTGCCCCGAGTTTAAGGGCCTCATCCTTGAAGCCCGCCGTGAGAGATACGCCAAAGTCGTTGTCGATCGTGAGTATGGCTATCTTCTTCGCACCGAGTTTCTCGACGGCGAGATGCGCACCGGCTCTTCCCTGAACCGTCGCGAGCGTTCCAACCCTGAAAATGTACTCTCCCGTCGCCACGATCTCTGGATGAACCGCGTAAGCTGCTATCATCGGGACCTTGAGCTGCTGGTATATTCCAGCCGCGGCGCGTGTCATAACACTGTAAGAACCGCTCACGACAACCGCAACTTTGTCTTGCTGAACGAGTTTGTACGCGATGCTGACCGCTTGATCTGCCTTGAAGTTGTCATCGTACCAAACCAGTTCCAAAGGTTTACCCAGCACTCCTCCACGCGCGTTTATGTACTCCACGGCCAACTGAGCTCCGTGCAACGCGCTCGCGCCGTCCGCCGCCGCAGGACCTGTGAGTGGAGCAAAGAACCCTATCTTGACGGCGAAAGTGAGCAACGACGCGACCAACAGGATCACCACAAGCGTTCTCTTCACCACCAGCAATCCCTCTCTCGTTGGAAAGTCTGCTACTATTATAGAACGACAAGGTGGGAAAGCAAAATCTTGAGATCGTGGTTTGATAAAATCAGAACGTGGGATGTCTCTGAGAATTGGGGGTGAACACATCAACAGAATGAGTCGTTCTGGCTTTTTGAGAACCGTGCTCATCTTCTTGATTTTAATCATCGTCTCATCCTTTGTCCTTCCAAAACGGAGTGAAGTTGACGAAATCTTGTTCTATTTGAAGCTTTTGAATTTCGCCTTCACGGTTTTGATAGTCTACGTCATCTACGGTTATCGTTACATTCCAATGAAAATTGGGATGTTTCTGATCAGCCTCTCTACTCTGATAAACTTCTTAGACAGTTATCTTGTGTTACCGAGGTCTGAACTCATCGAGACTCTGTCGAGCTTTTCTGGCGGTTTTGTTATGGCGATCAGCTTGTTGTGGTTGTTCAAAGACTTCATAAGCGAGGAATTCCACAGACTTTTGTACACAGACTATCTCACGGGTGTGCTCAACCGTCAGACCTTCGTGAAACTCGCCAGCAGAAAGCTTCAATCACTCAAAGAAAATGAAACGGCGTGTCTGTTGTATCTCGATCTGGATGGATTCAAGAGAGTGAACGATCGTTTCGGCCACTCTTTCGGTGATAAGTTACTTCAGGCGGCTGCCAAGAGAATCAAGTCTTGCACGAGGTCGAGCGATCTTTTGGGTAGAATAGGAGGAGACGAATTCATTCTGTTTCTCGCTGGTGCCGATGTCAGGATGGCTGAAGAAGTGTTGGAAAGGATCAACGAAAAACTCAAAGAACCTTTCGGCATAGATGGAGTCAGGATCGAACTGAGCTTGAGCGCCGGTATGGCAGTTTATCCAAAGGATGGGGAGAACCTTGAGGATTTGATCGAAGCGTCCGACAAGGCCATGTACCGAGCCAAGTCCATGAAGAGGGGGAAAGAACGTGTTCGAGGAAGCGAAGAGATCGTTGGTTGAATATGGGAAAAGATTGCTCGAATCGAACATGGTGGGTGGCACGGCGGGAAACCTGAGCGTCAGAGTCAGCGAAGGACTTTTTGCGATAACGCCCAGTGGGATGCCGTACAACGAAATCGAGTGTGACGACGTGCCCATCCTCGACATGACAGGACAGCTTATCGAGGGAAGCAGAAAACCATCCATCGAGTTCAGATTGCATTTGGAAATCTACAAGAACTTTTCAGATGTTCGAGCGATCGTGCACGCACATCCCGTCTACTGTGGGGTGCTTTCGATCCTGAGATTGCCCTTGCCCGCCTTGAACGAAACGATGTTGATGTATTCTTTGCTCGTGCCTGTGAGCGAATACGCAAATTCCGGCAGCGAACGGCTCGCCAAGAACGTTGTTTCAGCGATGAGAGAGAGCAGAGCGGTCATAATGGCGAACCACGGTTTGGTGTGCGCAGGGGGAAGTCTTAAAGAAGCCTTCGACATGTGTGAAACGATAGAGAGAACCGCGAAGATGTACGTTCTCGCATTATCAACAGGCAAAACGATCCACACGATCGATGAAAAGGATGCGCTCGAGGCGATGGAGTTCCTCAGAAAGAACTACGGACAGAGATCGTGAAAGAATCGATGATCTTGCCGTCTATGGAGATCGCCTCGCACTCGATCCGATCTTCCTCGAGCCTGACCTTCACGAAGTGATGAACCACCGCACTGACCAAGAGTCCTTCGATGGGGTTCACTCGATAGAGCGGAGCACCTCCTCCACCAGTCACGATGTATGTCACACCGTCTCTGACTACTCTTTGGTAATTATGATCGTGTGAGCCAAAGACGAGTGGCACTTTCAACTCTCGAAAGACATCGTGGAGGACTTGCAGGTTCTTGACCGTCTGTGTGGCACCGTGAGGTCCACCGCTGAAGATGGGATAGTGAGAGAAAACAATGGGAATCTTGTTGGACAGATCTACAGATCTGAGAAAACTTTCGCACCGCTTCACACCGACGTCAGGATCCAAAAAGATGAGCACGTAATTTCCCACACGAGCCCAGTAGTTGTACAAGCCGAAGTACTGTCTGTAGTACACGTCGGGCTTTTCGTGGTTTCCCTTTACGGGTTGAAAGAAGGCATAACTCCTCAAAGGTGACGTTATTTCAAAGAAGGTTTCCCATTCTTCTCTGTTGTCGCCACTGTTCACCATGTCCCCCAGATGAACCACGATGGAAGGTTTGTGCCGATCCATCATCTCGACGAGCCTTCGGTGCGTTGCGTTGCCCCATCTCGAATCTCCATACACGATCATCGTCAGCGGTATGGTGGGTTTCTCAACGAAAATTTCTTCTCCAACGATCTTCCAGCCACCCTCGAACAGAATCTTCGTCGGAGTTTGTGCGATGATCGAGATTGTGAAGAACAGTAAAACGATGATAGTTCGCTTCATTCAACCTTTCTCCTTAAGCTCTTGAGTAAGATCACCACGCCGAAAATTATAGGAACGATGCCAAACAACACCCTCGGCCAGCTGACATGGAAAAACGCAGCCGTAAAGAAGATCGCTGAGAGAACGATCAAGACCATAGAAGCTGTCAAAAGCCCTTTCGATTTCTTCACCAGATAAGCTTGAAAGAGTCCAAATCCAGGTGCGAACACAAACGCTGGCCAAAGGTAGTTCATCTTATCGTAGCCGAAGATATTGCATGCCAACAAGACCGTGCCTATCACAAGAAGGATCCCAGCTGGTACGAAACGATTGGCACCTCTGCCGAGAACGCCGAACTCAAAGAGAAGACCAAGAAGAATCAAGAAAATCGACCAAAAATAATTCGCACTGAGTCTCGTCAACATAACGATTCCAAGGATGGTGAAAACGATTCCGAAAAGAAGACCGACCCTCTTCGCGTTCGCCACGAGTTCACCCCTCAAATTGATCGTTGAGTTCCTTCTTCAATTGTAACGCACGCAGGTACGTTTCCTGAATGGTCTTCATCAGAGCGCCCCGGACCCCTTCCCTCTCCATCCTGTAGATACCTTCGATCGTCGTACCTGCGGGCGAGGTCACGACATGTCTGAACTCACCGGGATGGTTGTCAAGCTTCAACAAAAGTTCCGCAGAACCTGCCATCGTCTCGAGGACCATCAGACGAGACTTTTCGTACGATAATCCCATTCTTATACCAGCATCTATCAAAGCTTCCACGATGACGAAGATGAACGCTGGGGCACTGCCACTCAGCGCAGTGACCGCCTCCATTTGTTCTTCTTTTACTTCGACTACTGTACCCAAGCACGAGAGAATCTTCGAACACGTCTGCCACGTTCCATCATCGACGTGAACCGATCTACAGGCACCAACCAAACCTTTCCCGATCATCGCCGGAACGTTCGGCATGATCCTGACGATCCTCTTCGCGCCGGTCCTTTTGGAGATCCTTTCGATGCTCACCGCGGTCATCGTGCTGATCAACATCTTTTCCTCCACTTTACCCACTTCAGCAAACATCCGCTCGCTGTCCTGCGGTTTGACGCACAAGAAGATGACATCGCACAACGCGCCCATCTGACTCGTACTCGCCACGGAATAACCTTTTTCGATGAACGATCTGAGCTTTTCACTGCTTCTGTTGCTCAGAAACACTTGTCTGGGTTCAAACAGTCCCGATTCGACCAATCTGTTCGCGATGATTCCACCTATGTTTCCGACTCCCACCACACCGACTTTCAACGTTCCACCTCCATGTTTCCTAAGAGTTTATCACATTGAAGAGCACTAAAATTTGTTGTAGAATGTTCACAGTAGATTTCATTTCGAAAGGAGGGGTCAGCATGAGGAAGTTCTTGGTGTTTCTGATCGCGGTTCTCGTCGTAGTTTCGTTCGCTCAATGGAAACCCGCTAAGTCCATCACAGTGATCGTTCCTTGGGCTGCTGGTGGTTCAACAGATCAGGTCACGAGAATGATCACGTCCCAAATGGAACCATTGCTCGGAAGAAAGTTCATCATCGTCAACACACCCGGTGGTGCCGGTTCGATCGGAACGTTGAACGCATGGCAGGCTCCACACGATGGCTATACTTGGACAGCGAACGCAACGTTGGACCTCACAAAGTACGCCGTGCTCGGTTACATGAACGTCACGCACAGAGATTGGACGTACTTTTTGTGCGCGGAGGCACCGAACGTGGTCGTCGTGAATCCCAACACACCTTACAAAACCATCGAAGATCTGGTCAAAGCGATGAGGGAGAATCCAGAGATACCTTTGAGTTCAGCAGGAACTGGTAGTGGAGGACACGTGGCGCTCGAGATATTTGCAGAGCATCTGAAACTGAAGTACAAACATGTTCCGTACGCAGGTGGAGCTCCCGCAACGACTGCCGTGGTGGCTGGTGAAGTTGTTGGAAACATGCAGTTCATCCACGAAGTGGCGGACATGGCCAGAGCTGGAAAACTCAGAATCCTGTGCACACTCGCATCGGAACCGATCAACCTGCAAGGTTACGGTGAAATTCCATCGATAAGACAGTGGTATCCCGACTTCCCTGACGTGCGATTCCACTTCGGCTTGATCATCCCGAAGGACGTTCCAGAAGAAGTTTTGAAGACCGTTGCAGAGGTGTTTGAGAAGGCTGCGAACACAGATGCTTACAAAGAATGGGCACTCAAACAGGGACTCAGACCCGTCTGTTACTACGGCAAAGAGGCAGAAGACATTGTCGAGCAAGTTGCAAGAAGGGTTACTTGGCTGCTTTACGATCGCGGCATCGCAACGGTATCGCCAGAGCAGTTCGGAATTCCAAGGATAGGTCAGTGAAGCTTGGATGCCCGCTCTCGCGGGCATCCTTTTGGAGGCACAGCCGATGAAGGACAGAATTTCTGCTTTGGTCTTTATAGCCCTTGGGATCTTCTTCTTGATCGGCGCATTGAGAATGCCAAGGGTCACAGAGTACGGCAAGTATGGTGCTCCGGGGATTGTACCTGCGTTCTTCTCGATCATGGTCATTCTTCTGTGTTTCATCATGCTCGTTCGAAAACAAAGATCGAACTCTGAAAGTTCTTCCACGCCTGCGGAAGTGAAACGCGCAGAGAACAGAAGGCTCTTGCTCGCGTCTGCGATGTTCTTAGCTTATGTGTTTTTGCTTGGAAAGATAAACTTCATCGTTCTGACTTCCATCTTCTTGAGTGTGACCTCGATGGTGTTTTTGAGAAAGAGATTCATACTGACGGTCGCGATTTCGGTTGCCGTCACGGTGGGTATATATTATCTTTTTTCCCACGTTTTCTTGCTCCCTCTCCCGTGAAAGGGGTCTTGAAGCATGTATACGGTGAAGGTCTTTTTCGAGTCGATCGTTTCTACCCTTTCTAACCCTGTTCTGCTTTTCCATTTGTCTTGGTCCACACTCCTCGGCATTTTGGTCGGAATCCTACCAGGTTTGACGGCCACGCTCGGTGTGGCGATCCTGACCACGCTGACCTTTGGTTTCCCACCAGAGATCGCAATACCGATGCTCTTGTGTGTGTACATCGGTGCGATATACGGTGGTAGTAGAACAGCCATCGTATTGAACATACCCGGAACGCCGGCGAACGCTGCCACCACGGTGGATGGATTTCCTCTGGCGCGTTCTGGTATGGCGGGTTTCGCGCTGAACGTGGCCACGATCATGAGTGGCATAGGCTCGATCGTAGGTGCGATCTTCATCGTTTCGCTGGCTCCCGCACTCGGTGCCCTCGCATTGAAGTTCGGTTCCTGGGAATTTGCGATCCTCGCGATCTTCGGAACGATCATCGCTGGGAGCTTGACCGCTCCGAAAGACCCATTGAAAGGGTGGATCGCTGGTTTTCTGGGTCTCATGATCGCGATGATAGGTTTGGACGAGATCGTTTCTTTCCCACGTTACACCTTCGGGAATATTCAACTCTATGGTGGCATTTCACTCTTGCCCGTGCTCGTTGGTGTCTACGGGGTTCCAGAGATATTGACCAGCCTCAAGCGCGTGACAAAAGCAGAGGTAGTTTTGGATTTCTCAAAGAGTGAACGGAAGCTTTCTTATCTGGAGACTATAAAGAAGAACGCGCTGAATCTCTTGCGATCCGGTATCATAGGTGTTTTCATAGGCGTGATACCCGGAGTGGGTGAGGACGTTGCCGCGTGGGTCGCTTACGATGCGGCAAAACGCATGAGCAAGGAACCTGAAAAGTTCGGAAAAGGCTCCATAGAAGGACTCACAGCTGCGGAAACTGCGAACAACGCCTGCGTCGGTGGAGCCATAATACCTGTGCTCACACTCGCCGTACCGGGCAGTGCGCCAGCGGCGGTGCTCCTGGCTGCGATGTGGATACACGGCATAAAGGCTGGTCCGTTGCTCCCCATACAGCATCCTGAGATGATCGGTTATGTCGCTGGATCTTTTGTAATTGCCACTATCCTCATGGTCGTCTTTGGCTTGCTCGTGACGAGATTGTTTTTGAAGATCCTTCTGGTTCCGACAGAGATACTCATGCCCATAATCTTTGTCCTCTGTGTCGTCGGAACTTACGTTTTGAATGGAAGACTTTTCGACGTGTGGGTCATGCTGTTGTTCGGACTGCTGGGATACTTCATGAGGATCAACGACTTTCCCGCGGCACCCTTCGTGCTCGGATTCATCCTCGGACCGATGGCGGATACGAACATCAGAAGGGCGTTGATGCTAAAAAACGGTGATATATCTCCGTTCTTCACCAGACCCATTTCTCTCGTTCTCATCATCGCGATCACTCTGGTGGTCCTTTCGAAGTACTTGCCAAAGAAGAGGGGTGAAAAACGATGAAGAAGATCAAAGTCGGTATCGTTGGAGCAGGTTTCGTGTCTCACATTCACATCGCCGCCTACAGAGAGAACAGAGAGTACTTCGAAGTCGCCGGTGTTTGTGCAGCTCACAGAGAAAGCGCGGAAAGACTCGCGCGCCAATACGGCATCGAGAAGGTCTTCGACAACTATGAGCAACTCGCAAGCTGTGAACAGATAGATATCGTGGACGTGTGCGTTCCAACCAACGTTCATGACGATGTGATACTGACAGCGTGCAAGTACAAAAAACACATCATATGCGAAAAGCCTTTGACTGGCTATTTCGGTGAAGACATGCCAGAGCTCGAGCGTGTGGGTGATGTCAGCAAACAGCACATGTACCAAAGGCTTCTCGACAAAATCGAAAAGATAGAAGAAGCCGTGACTTCGAGCGGCGTGAAGTTCATGTACGCAGAAAACTTCGTCTACGCCCCTGCCGTGACGAAGGCAAAGAGGTTGATCACAGCCTCCAAAGCTCCCATCTTGGAACTGAGAGCCGAAGAGAGTCATTCTGGCTCACACGCGGCTTACTCAAGAAGGTGGCGGACCGCTGGCGGTGGTAGCTTGCTACGCATGGGCTCGCACCCCGTGGGTGCCGTCATACACATGAAACACTTCGAAGGAAGGCTGCACTATGGAAAACCCATACGCGTGAAATCCGTTTTTGCCGAGACTGCGAGCTTGACCAAGCTCGATTCTGTCAAGCAGTTTGGCAGAGCGAGCATGGTCACGGATTGGTTTGATGTTGAAGATTGGTCCTGTGCGGTTTTGACCTTCGAAGATGGCTCGAAAGCGATCGTGATCTCCAACGATGTCAGTCTCGGTGGTGTGAAGAACTTGCTTCAGATAAACACTGCGAACGGGGTGATCTACTGCAACATGACCCCTAACAACATGATGTTAGCTTACACACCGAATCCCGATACGTGGAAAGACGAATACATAGCCGAGAAGATAGAGACCAAGGCGGGTTGGACCTTCCCCTCTCCCGACGAAGACTGGGTCAGAGGTTATCCTCAAGAGATGAGAGATTTCGCGATGTGCCTTTTGGAAAACAAGCCAGCCGAATCCGATTTCGAACTGGCGAAAGAAACAGTGAAGGTGATCTATGCCGCGTACTTGTCGGCGGAGAAAGGCGCGAGGGTCGATCTACTGTGAGGTGAACGGAATGGATCTATCCTGCGAATACGTCGGGCTGAAGCTGAAGAACCCGATCGTCGTGGCTTCTTCTGGTTTGACGGAGAATTTGAAGAACATGAAGAAGGCAGAGGAACATGGCGCCGCGTGCGTCGTGGTCAAATCTTTGTTCGAAGAAGAAGTGTGCAGGATTTCTCCCACACCGAGGTTCGAAATCATAGAGCGAAGGATGGGAAAGCTGAGATCACACACGTTCTACTCCTTCGAGCAGGCCAGTGGCTTCGACGAACACGAGTACTTCGAAGAGGTTCGAAAGGCAGTGAACATTCTCTCGATCCCCGTTATTCCCAGCATAAACTGCATCAGCGATGAGGGTTGGAAGAAATACTCCAAGATGGCGGAAGAAGCTGGTGCGCCAGCTTTGGAGCTGAACGTGTCTTGCCCACACGGTTCGATATCCTTCAGGGGTGGAGACGTTGAGGAGAAGATATTGAACGTCGCACGCTTGGTTCGCGACACAATCAAGATACCGATTATCGTGAAGTTGCCCATGCAACTCTCCTCTCCCATCTCTATGGCTTTGATGTTGGAGAGAATCGGTGTGAACGGTGTCGTGATGTTCAACCGCCTCACGGGGCTCGACATAGACATCGAGAGCGAAAGGCCCATCATGCATGGTGGTTATGCGGGTCACGGAGGTCCTTGGTCGTTCAACGCGGTGCTCAGATGGGTCGCGGCGAGCAGTCCTCATCTGAACATCTCGATCGCTGCCTCTGGTGGTGTGGGAGGCGGTATCGACGTGGCGAAGTTCATCTACGCTGGTGCAGATGTGGTCGAAGTGTGCAGCCTCATCTATCTGATGGGTTACGAAGCCATAGGGATGATCTTGAAAGAACTTCAGCAGTTCATGGAGCAAAAATCTTACAAATCCTTGCACGAGTTCAGGGGAAAGGTGAGTGGACCAAAGATTCTAAACAACGAACAGATCGATAGAAGGCACATATACGTCGCCAAGATCGATCCAAAGCTCTGCAGTGTGTGTGACATTTGCAGAAGGGTGTGCATCTACGACGCACCCTACAGATCTGAGAGCACTTACGTGATCAGTGATGCATGCGATGGTTGCGGATTGTGCGTAAAGTTGTGTCCAACCAAGGCGATCAGCCTCCTTCCGAGGGGGAAGGAAGGATGAAAAAGTTCTTCACGGACGTTGCCGTGATAGGTGGTGGGGGTGCGGGGCTCCGTGCGGCGATCGCCGCTAAAGAAAAAGTACCTTCGTTGAAAGTTTTACTTTTGAGCAAGAAGCCTCTTGGTATTGGTGGTACAACGGCGATCGCCTGTTCCGACAGAATGGCCTTCCACGCAACATTACCTTACACGCTTCCCGAGAAGGACAATTGGCGTCATCATGCGATGGACATATACAGAATAGGTGGTGAAGTCTCAGATTACAACCTGGCGGAGATCTTGGCTCGAGAGAGTGCAGACGCGTTGGAGTATCTTTTGAATTTGAATGTTCCGTTCGTGAAAACGAAAGATGGCAAAGTAGATCAGTTCCTGACGGACGGATCGATTTACCCGAGGGCTTGTTACGTTGGACCAGAGACCGCCGTGGAGATACACAAGGCACTCTTGAGAAGGTTCAAAGCTTTGAACATAGACGTTCGTGAGAATGCCATGCTGTACGAATTCGTGGTCAAAGACGACAGAGTCATCGCGGCGAAGTTCATCGATGTTGAAACGAACGAACCTTTCTGCGTGTTCGCCAAAGCCTTCGTGCTCGCCACGGGTGGTGCGGGAAGACTGTTCAAAAGAAACGTCTTTCCATCTGAGATGACGGGAGATGGATACGCAGCGGCGTTGAGAGCTGGTGCGGAGCTTGTGAATCTGGAATTCATGCAGATAGGTGTATGTCATCTTCACTTCCTCTTCGCAAGTTCAGGCAGTATGTTCAGAAGCCTTCCAAGGATTGTTGACGAGAACGGCGAAGAGTTCTTATTGAGATATTTGAGCGAAGAGGACAGAAAACGTCTCACCGAGTTACAGTTCAAAAAGGGTGCGCATTGGCCCGTCTCGTACGAATCACCCACCAAAGTGATAGACCTCGCCGTGTATGCACACCTCGAAAAAGGGCACAGAGTTTTCTTCGACTTCACGAAGAATCCTTCCTACCTTTCACTCGGATCCGTCCCAGAAGAGATACTCAAATGGAGCGAGAAGGTCGATTCAAAACTCTTCTCACTGCCCACACCTTACGAAAGGTTGTTGAAGATAAATCCACGCGTCGTCGAATGGTTGAAGGAAAGGCATATCGATCTGTCAAAAGAACCATTGGAAGTTCAGAACGCACTTCAACACTTTCAAGGCGGTGTCAAGATCGACGAACGTGCGCGAACATCGCTGAAGGGACTCTACGCGGCAGGCGAATGTGCAGGAGGTCAACACGGCGCGAACAGACCGGGGGGAAACTCGCTCTTGGACACGCAGGTGTTTGGGAAGATCGCAGGAGAGAACGCGGCACTCGAGGCGATGAACAACCAGATCGTGGACGCTACGATCGAGCAAGAGAAGTTCGTCGGCAAAGTTCTAGCGGGCGAGGCACGAAGAACTGTGGTGGAACTCATGTCAAAGTACGGCTTTTTGGTGAGGTTCGACGAAGATCTGAAGCTCGCGCTCAACGAACTGGAAAGACTTGAGGCAGAGGGTATTGCGGAAGATGAAAAGGGTCTTTCCTTCTTGCTCGAAACCAGAAATATGCTGACCTTAGCCAGAGCCATCCTGACTGCCGAACTGATTCGAAACGAGAGCAGGGGACCTCATCTGAAGTTTGAAGTCTTCGATCCACCAACGATGAATTTCGTGCCAAGGAAGCAAGAGTGGAACAGATACATAGTTCTTCGTCTCGTTGGCGGGCAGATTCGCTACGAGATCAAAGAACCAGTGAGACCCAAGGAGTGAAGGGCATGAAAGTCAGGGCGATGGTGCTCGAAGCGTTCAAAGAACCTCTTCGAATGAGAGAGTTCGAAATAAAGGAACTTCCGCAAGGTAGCGTCCTGGTGAGGACGCTCGTTAGTGGTGTCTGTGGAAGCGACGTTCACATCGCCAAAGGAGAAGATCCCAGAACACCCGTTCCCATCATCTTGGGTCACGAAGGTGTGGGAGAAGTGATCGAAGTCGTTGGAGAAAAGAAGGACATCAACGGCGAACCGATCCGCCCCAAGGACCGAATCATTTGGAACAGAGGCATCGTGTGCAAAAGATGTTACTGGTGCACCGTGGCGAAACAACCCCACTTGTGTCCCAACAGAAAGGTCTACGGGATAAACATGTCCTGCAAGGACTATCCTCACCTACTGGGTTGTTATTCAGAAGCGATCGTGTTGCTTCCAGAAGTTGAAGTGCTGAGGCTATCTCACGAAATCGATCCGTCGATTGTCGTGATCGCATCTTGCTCGGGTGCGACCGCCATGAACGCGCTTGATTCACTCACAGAACCACTCGTTGGAAAGACCGTCGTGGTTCAAGGCGTCGGACCTTTGGGTATCTTCACCGCCGTAGCGGTCAAGTCCATGGGCGCTTCGACCGTCGTGGTCATAGGTGGTTCCTTTGAGAGACTGAGCGTTGCGAAAGAGTTCGTCGATGTTTCACTCAACAGAAGAGAGCTTTCGGAAGAAGAGCGAAAAAAGAGAGTTCTTGAAATCACACACAATCGAGGTGCAGACATCGTCATCGAAGCCACTGGAGACAGTCGGGCACTCCTTGAAGGGTTCAGCTTGCTCAGACGCGGAGGCACTTACTTGGTCACAGGCGTGGCAGTACCACAGCAACCGATCCCATTCTCAGTCTATGAAAACCTCGTACTCAAGGGTATCACAGTTCAAGGTGTGTGGGTCAGCGACACGAGACACTTAATTCAAGCTGTGAACATCGTGGCTTCTCATTCAAAGGTGTTCGAAAAACTCGTCACGCACAAATTCAAGCTTGAGCAAGCGAACGAAGCGCTCGAGTGCGTTGAACAAAGAAAAGCGCTCAAAGCCGTCATCTGCTTCGAATAAAAAACCGCGCAAGAAACGCGCGGATGAAATAGAAACACCCTGAAACAGGGGCGAGTGATTCTCTAAAAGTTCACGCCGAATCCAACTCTGAAGCAAGGCCTGTTCGTCGAGAAATTGTACGCCATTCCCACCAAAGCGAAGAAATTCTTCGTGAAGTTGAACTTTGCATCGGCTGAAATGACCATCTCAGATTTGCTGAAGATACCCAACGTGATGGTGACTTCATCGAAGCCCAGAACCATTCCGAATGACCATTCAGGAGATTTGAACGCTGCATCCTGTAAGGATATCTTTATGGGATACAGACTCGCAAAGAGTGAGAGAAAACTCGTCAGCTTCGAAACGTCTGAAAATCCCAAGGCCAAGCACAGCTCTTGCCCGTAGCTGACCTTAGCCCCTGCCCTGAGGCCTTCACCGCCGACGAGCTTCTCTAAACCTACCGAGAAGTTCATCGACGGTATCGAAACACTCGCATTCAAGACGATACCCGCATCGGTCCAGAGCACAAGGTCCACTCGACCTTCGAAGTTGCCATCGTAGATGAGTACACCGTAGACCTCGCTCCGTTCGCTTTCGACCTCTTCGAGGAAGATTTTCGCCATTTCGTCGAGACTGCCCGACGAATAAAGGTTCTCCTGTGGCAGAGCAGAAGCAACAGTTGCCTTCGCATAGAGAGCAACGTGTTGAAAACCATCATCTTTTTTGAGCGTGACGAGCCCGATCAAGGAAAAATCATCCCTACTTATCTCGAGCTCGTTTTCAAACCGCGTTGGACCGTAGGGATCAGAGATTGAGACTTTCGTCAGAACAGTCTCATCGAGAATGCGCATCGGTGTCAGTTCGAACTTCAAGCCTTTTCCAGTTCGAACACCCGTCAGGAGTGAAAGCTCCTCACTCGCGATCGTTATCGCAGCCTTTCGGTTCACGATCGTTGACAACCACGGTCTTGTGGATGATCTACCCTTGGCCGTCCTTTCACCAACTTCAAAGCTCATCTGGGCCAACGGCAAAGCGATGTTCAGTTCCATTTGTTTTGGAAGATAGCTGAAGGACAAGAAGCTTCCATCCTTTGGGAACTTGGCCTCGAACTCCTTCAAATTGAACTTTGTCACGAACTCTTGATCCAGTTGCACCAACTCGAACTGGTAGATGACAACCTGCGTCGCCGTGATGACAACGGCAAACAACAACGACAAGAACACGAGGATTCTCATCATAGGAATACCCCTCTCAGAGCTTCTCGACACTCAGGAATATCACCAGTTCTCGCTGTTCAGACGATTCCGACCTCACTCCGAACAAATACCTGAGCAGAGGTATTCTCGACAAGAGAGGTAAACCTGAACTGCTCTGAGATTCGCCTTCGACCGTCAGACCACTCACCGCGACCGTTTGACCGCTTCGAATGATCAACGTCGTGGACATCTCGTTCCTCTTCGTCGACAGGGTCCTCGTCGTTCGTCCGTTGGAGAAGTAGCTCACGCTCGGTGTGAATGAAACTTCTATCTCGTTCTCTCCGACGACTCTCGCGATTATGTCGAGCCCAATGCCCACATCCACAGTCTGTATCGTGGCCGCGGCGCCTTCGGGTTGTACTATGATGATCTCTCTCTGACCAACGAACAATCTGGCTGGTTTGTTCTCCTTCGCTATGATCCAAGGATCTGCCTTTATCTTCGCTTGACGTTGTTCCTCGAGCGCTGCTATCTTGGCCACGATCGTACCAAAGATGTCCGTTTGAATGGTCAAAGCGCCCGAGACGAGTCCAGTTATCGCCTTCCAGTTCTCGTTGAACTGCTGGTTCGCACCGAATCTGTAGCCCATTTCCTGAAGACCGAGCTCCGAGAGCTTGTCCTTGGAGATCTCCGTCACCAGAATACTGATTTTGACTTGGCTTGGGGCCACATCTATTTGGCTCAAAATCTTTTCGAATTCAGCAACAAACTCCGCAGGAGCTGTGATCATGACTTGGTTCGTTTCCTTGTCTACTTTGACGAAAGGTTCGTACATGGTGGGTATCAAGCTCATCAAAGAATCCACGGTGAGATACTTCAATTTGTACGTTTTCGTCTGGGCAATGTGCCTGAACGCCGGATTCTTCGGATCTGGTGAACCGACGAAGTAGAAGCCGTCCAACTTTATGTAGGTGTAACCGCCGGGCATGAGCACCATCTTCAAGGCTTGTTCGAGCGGAACATCTTTGAATTCCACCGTCACAAAACCAGTGACGGTCGTGTCCGCTATGATCGAGACGCCTGTCTGAGCCGAGATATCGGCCAGAACGTCCAGAATGTAAGCATCTTGGAAGATGTTCGTCACGAGTGGTCCTTGTTGAAAGAAGCACGTGATCGCGGTCAACAACAGAAACGAAAACGCCATCATCTTTCTCATCGTGCCTCGCCCCTTTCTATTCTGATCCTCTCTTTGATAACGACTTGTTCCAAGTCTTTTGCGTCCAATCGAGCTATGAGTACGTACTCTCCGCTTTTCAAATCAACGTTCAGAGCAAGCATGAAGAGTCTCTGTGTTCCAGGTAGTATCGGATTGTCATTCGCGTACGAAGCACTCACGATTCTTTCAGTCGATTCAGGATAAATGATGCCGTTCTCTTCACGTTCCGGTATGATTCTTTCGAGCCCTACGGTGATCGAAGGCAAAAAATGCATGTTCCCTTCGTTGTTAACGAGCAAATCAACCTCCAAACCTTCTTTCGTGGGAACGACCTTCGTAAATTGCATGGAAGCCCTTTGGATCATTTCCTCGTCTTTCCCAAGGAACACCAGCAAGTTTGCACCCTGTTCGCTCTTGAGATCTTCCGCGGTCGCCACGAAGGAAAGATCGAAGTACTGGCCTCCTTTAACACCTTCGGATGGTCTCACGCTGATCCTCAGTTTTCTACTCTGATTTGGTCTCAGTTGGAACGAAGTTGGACTGATCTCGATCCAACTCGGTGCTTGACCTCTAGTTTCGGTGGGAACCAGTTCGCCCTCAAGGTCGTACACCAGAGGATACACGGAAGCTGAAACGTTCACCGTCTGATTGCCCCTGTTGAAGATCTCCACCGTCGTGCTTCTGAACGCACCTGGAAGGCATTTCAGTTCTATGTTCCCTGGTTCAACGAAGATCAACGGTGCTTCACTGTGCTTTTGAGTCTTCGAAACTGCTTCATCCTTAACGATGTTCAGTTCCGCTTCCAAGATCGCGGGCCTGTAGCCTCCGTAGTTGACCACAGCCCTCGCGATGTAGCTTCCTTCGGGAAACTGTCGAGTCGTTATGCTCCTCAGTTCGACCTCTGCCCCGGGTAGGATGTTCCCGCTGCCCATGGGAAACTTCGCCAAGGTCCTATTGTCTTTGGTCTTGATGATCAGCTCACCGTAAGCTTGCACGTGAATGTTGCCCTTGTTGAGAACCGTCACCGCAAAAACGTTCGCGTTCGGACCGATGATGTTCTGTACCTCTGCCAAGGACGGTATCTCACTTATCTTCCTCAGAGAAAGGCCTGTAACGTAAAGTTCTGGCCTCTTTCGCAAGGAGTCGATGTTCAACTCGATGAAGCTCGCTATTTGATAGTCTAGGAGCACGCCGAAGCCTGCTGCCTCTTCCATCCCCGTCAGTTCCTCTTTCTTGGTCACGATCTTGAGCACCACGGCAGCATACCTGCCACCGATCACACCACGAGGAACGTTTATTTCAACGTCAACTCTCGCGGTTTTTTTCGGTTGCACGCTGAACTTCGTTGGTGTCACCTTGGTCCATTTGGCAGCCGAGTAGTCGGTCGAGCCGGCGGGTGCAACAACGTATCCACCTTCTCTGTTCTGAACGACGTCCATGACAGTGACCTCGAAGTTTACAGTCTCGAACTCGTCCGCGTTCTCGATGAAGATCGAAGCTGAAGTTTTCTCGCCTTGTCCGACGACTTTGCTTATCAAGATTGGATCGATACGTATGCTGAAAGAAAAAATCATCATACACATCGATAAGATCAACACAACCGTTATCTTTTTCATCTTCACTCACCCCTGATCTTTCTCAGTTTGGAAAAACGAGGGGACGTGAGTCCCCTCGAGCTTTAAAAAGTTTACGTTCTTCTTACTGTCCCGGCAGCTGAGTGTAGTTGTAATCTGGTTTGAAGAAACCTGTCTCCGGATCGATCCAGGGCTTGATCCTCTGCAACGTCAGAACAACCATACCGCTCGTCTTGTAAGTGCTCGACGAGTTGCATTCTGCAACGAATATCTTGCTCCACAGCTTCGTTTCGAAACCATAGTGCAACCTGTTGCTGTCTGGAATGATGAAACTGAAGGTTGATAGATCCGAAGCCGCTACGAACTGAACGTTCTGATTGCTGCTACCATATCCGACCCACATCTCTATGAAGTCCTTGACCGTCGTGTACGGTCCTTGGTAGGTTGGATTGCCAAGACCAACGAAAGAAACTGCGACTTCACCGTTGCTCGCAATGTTCGCCGTGATGCAGTCTGTCAAATACGTTCCAGGTTTTCTCACGTACCAAGCCCACTTGGTGCCAGTCACCTTGAAATCGATCCACTGAGCGACCTGGACCTCAACCTCTGCGTTGATCGTCCATGTTTGTTTGTTGCACCTGCCCTCGGCTCCACCCAGCGAGAAGGCCCACGCGTCAGCCTGAACGTCCTCAGGTCCGTCGCTGATGGAAACCCAAGCACCATCGATCCATTTCCAAACTTCGAGCTGGGACTGTGCGAACGCTGTGAATGCGAACGCTACCAGTATTGCCACCAACGCCAGTACGATCTTCCTCATAGCTGTTACCTCCTTTTCGTTTCGTGGTTGAAACTTTCCGTCAGATTCACTGTTTTTCGACGTAATCTTCCACCGCTTTGAGTGTGAAAGTTATCGTGGCCGAGTTTCGATACGTTCCACCCTGTTGAACTGAAAGCTGGACTTTGTGTAGCATGTTCAATCGCTCGCCAGATTGCAAGTTCAATGACACACCGTTCAGATCCCTCGCCCTTATCCAGCTCTCTACGTTCGCCAAATCATTCGCGAACGCGTAGTGAACCAACAATTTTTCCTCTCCGCCCCCTTCCAACGAAAGATCATCGAAATTCGAGAAAGTGACAGTGACAGGATGGCTACTGCTCAGGATCGTTGCCGTCAAGAAGCTGGCAACGTACTCTCCAGGTTTCTTCACGTACCACTTGATCTTCCCCCCGCTGACTTCGATGCACATCTTTTTCTCTTCTTCCCCCGCCCCCCAGGCTGTTTCGCTTCTTGTTCCGTTCATGATGGAAAGATGTAGCAACACGTAAACTGCGTGCATGTTCGGTGTGGCAGTAAGTATTACGTCGTAAGTTCCATGATTCACCATCGGTGAGTACGACTGCTTGTATGGGAAACTACCAGGTGCCAGATCTCTGTTGCTCAGATTCGTTGGCTCTTCAGTCATGACAAGCAGGTGCGATTCGTCCGCGAGCCAAGGTTCAAAGAGTGTGAATGAGACTATCAACCTGTTGTTCTCACTTTTCACCTTTGCCCTTCCGACCTTCTCTGTCTGACCTGCCAAGATTTCATAACTTTTCTCGACCCCGTCCAAAGGATAGGTCATGTAGTAATACCACTTGGTTTGCTCGTTCGAACCTTTGATCGTCACCATCTGAGGGGTGGTTTCAGACTGCGTAGGTTGTAAGACTATCGTTCCGGTTATGGGTATGGCAACGTTGCTGTTCAAGAAATCCTTGACGGAGGGCAGCTGAACCGCGATCTCAGATTCTTTCGGATCTACCCTTTTCCAAAGACCCGTTTGTGAATCGTACCTGTAGACGGTCGGTGTTTGGGCAAGTGTTAATGAAACGAACGAGACTAAAAGAGACAGAACTAACCATGTTTTTAGAATCTTTCTTGACCACTTGCCCATGCTATCCACACCCTTCTGGCTCAAAGCATAACTGTCTCGCTCAAAGTGAGCTGAAATTTGACTTTTAATCAGCTGAAAATTTACTCAAAATCGGCTCAAAACGAAGAGGAGAAAAAGGGAGCAGTCCGCTCCCCTTCAAGAAACGTAGGCACTGAGGTCGAACAGACCGTGGCCACTGAGGTTGAACACGATGACTTCTTCCTTCTTTTCTTCCTTCGCCCTTAGTGCTTCCTTGATCGCACCGTTTATCGCATAAGAACTTTCCGGTGCGGGCACTATGCCTTCCAGTTTTGCGAACAATCTTGCCGCATTGAACACTTCGTCTTGGTCGAACGCGACCGCCTCGATCAAGCCTTCTTTCAGGAGCCGTGAAACGATCGGTGCAGCCCCGTGATAGCGCAACCCACCCGCGTGGATCTTGGGAGGGATGAAATCTTTCCCGAGCGTGTACATCTTCAAAAGCGGTGTCATGCCTGCCGTGTCGCCGTAGTCGTACTCGTATCTTCCCTTCGTCAAGGATGGACACGCCGTCGGCTCACACGCGACGAGTCTTATGTTCTTGCCCGCCAACTTGTCTGGTATGAAGGGAAGGATCGTTCCTGCGAAGTTCGAGCCTCCACCGTGACAAGCCAGAACGACCGTGGGCGTTTCGTTCAAGAGTGCGAGTTGTTTTTTGATCTCCAACCCTATCACCGTTTGGTGCAACAGTACGTGGTTCAACACGCTTCCCAAAGAATATTTCGTGCTCGGATCGGAGACGGCAACTTCTATCGCTTCGCTGATGGCTATGCCCAGACTGCCCGGCATGTCTCCGTTCTTTTCGAGAAGAGACTTTCCAAAGTTCGTCCTGTCGCTCGGACTCGGCACGACATCGCCACCGAAGAGCTTCATCAGGTACTTGCGCATGGGTTTTTGCTCGTAGCTGATCCTCACCATGAACACGCTCACAGTCAAGCCGAACTTCGTCCCCGCATAGCACAGTGCACTTCCCCATTGACCCGCTCCAGTTTCGGTGACCAGCCTCTTCGTATTGGAAATCTTGTTGTAGTAAGCCTGTGCGAGTGCCGTGTTCGTCTTGTGACTGCCCGTGGGACTGGCACCTTCGTACTTGTAGTAGATGCGCGCCGGCGTTTGAAGGTATTCTTCCAAATAAGTGGCCCTGTAGAGTGGTGTAGGTCTGAAGACGGCGTACTCTCTCAGAACTGGCTCGGGGATGGGTATCTCTCTCTTCTCGCTCACCTCCTGTTCGATGAGCGGTTCTGGAAAGATCGCGGAAAGCGCCTGCGGAGAAATGGGCTGTTTGGTTCTTGGATCCAGCGGAGGATCGAGCTTGAAAGGCAAATCTGCGAGCACGTTGTACCAGTATTTCGGCATTTCTTCAACCTTCAAATCCACCCTGACTCTCACAATCTCACCTCCAGTGCGTTTTCAAATAAAAAAAGGGGCTCTCTTTTCCAAGAGAGCCCCGATTCGATGCGAGGTAAAGGCACGCGGTGCTTACCCCACCGAATCGGGGCAGCACCACCACCAGTTGTTCTGAACGAGAATCTCTTCAACCAAAGATTTCGTTCGACTCAGAAACTTCACCTCGACTTTGGCTACATTATACCACGAGCAAGTTCCTTGTCAACTCTTCAAAGTAAAATTGACATTTGAGGTGAAGAACTTGAAAATCGTCTTTCGCTGGTTCAACGATGACGATCCAATGAAGCTCGAGCACATCAGACAGATTCCAGGTGTGGAAGGAATCGTCGGTGCGCTCTTCGACGTGCCCGTGGGTGAAGTTTGGCCTTCAGAAAAGATAATGAAACTGAAGGCGAAGGTGGAATCTCATGGTCTGAAACTCGAAGTTATCGAGAGCGTGAACGTGCACGAGGACATAAAGCTAGCTCTTCCCACAAGAAGAAGGTACATCGACAACTACAAAGACACGATCGTGAAACTCGCGAAGGCGGGAATAAAAGTCGTCACCTACAACTTCATGCCCGTGTTCGACTGGCTCAGGACGGATCTGAGGTACAAACTTCCCGACGGTTCAGAAACGCTGTACTACGACGATGAACTGGTGCGAAACACCACACCGAAACAGCTCGTTGCCATGATGAAAGAAAACGCCGCGAGCTTCGTCTTACCCGGCTGGGAGTGGGACAGGCTCGAAGAACTCGAAAAGACTCTGAGCATGTACGAAGGCATGGGGGAAGAAGACCTCTTCGAGAACTTGGTGTATTTTCTGAGAGAAATCGTTCCCGTGTGCGAACAGTTGAATGTGAAGATGGCTCTGCACCCAGACGATCCACCATGGAGCGTTTTCGACCTTCCAAGAATCGTCACGTGCGAAGAGAACATAGAAAGAATCCTCAAGAGTGTGGACAGTCCCTCCAACACGCTCGCTCTCTGCACAGGCTCGCTCGGTGTCAACACGAAGAACGACATCCCAAAGATGATACGACACTTCGGCTCGACGAAGAAGATCAGCTTCGTCCATTTGAGAAACTTCAAACTGCTCGGGGAGAGAAAGTTCTACGAGAGCGCACACCCAACCTTTTGTGGCTCGCTCGACATGCTACAGATCGTCAAGGCTTTGCACGACGTTGGCTACGATGGTTATCTCAGACCCGACCACGGAAGGACGATCTGGAACGAGAAAGCCAGGCCCGGTTATGGTCTGTACGACAGGGCACTCGGCGTGTGTTACATACTCGGCTTGTGGGAAGCGGTCAGCTCGAAAGATTGATTGAAGTTTCTCTACCAGCAGAGCTTTACCCACGGTTCTATAGCTGTCCACAAGAATCTTGAGTCTTCCTATTGAGCTTCACCAGTTGGAGTCCAACCACAGTATTGTGGAAAAGAGAATCTTGAGATGCGAGTACAATCGAGCTCCCAAGCACGATCAAAAGCCATCTTGTACAGAACTTGTTCCAATTCGGCGTAGTGGATCGATGCAATGTACCGCACAAAATCCCAGGCTATTTGAGAAGAAGTGTAAGAAACCAGAGTTTCATGGAACCCGCCCGTCCACTCTCCACCAGAATCTTCTGGGTTGGGATCTTTCTTCCCATCGCAGTCACCGTAAGATAAACGATCAGCATCAGTTGCAGTCATTATAGCCAATAGATTTGTCAAACCATCGTACCACAGCTCATCGATGAAGCTTCCCGAATGACATGCATCGAAGATTCACATAGAACTTCGTTCCAGAATGATTCCTGATGATGTTACGAAGATCCTCAGAGGTCAAAACGCTTTCTCCCATGACCAACTTATCTCTGCTACCATGAGAAGAAATGTAAACCGTCACGCGCATAGCACCGCCTCGAACAAGAGTGTCGACAGCATTTTCAAAATTCTCTTTCGAATTGTTTGGATACTCCAAGGTCCTAACAGCATTTTCGCCATAGAAGCGCCTGTAGAACTGTTCCATGTGTTCTTTGTCCTTGGAAATACCGACATCGGCGTAGCGCGTTGGATCGTTGCCATTCACCACCAACCCACAGTTGGATACACTCACCGCAACTTCTGAAGCAACGACCGACTCAGAGACAGCCAGCTCGAAATTGCTCCACTTGATTTTCGAAAACGATGGACGATAAATCTCACCGAGGAACAGTGGTTGATCGTTCACGAAAGGCATCCATTCGGCGTCGTGTTGTTCGACGATTTCAAAATCCTCGTTCAAGTAGATGTAAACAACATCGTGGGCAAATCTTCCGAAAGGATTCTTGTCGAGAACGAAGAGCCATCTTGCTTCATCTGGCAATGCTCTTCGCGGGCTCTTGAACGGGACACCTTCCGAAACGATATCACCGCTCTTCAGTTCTGTTGCGTAGAAGATTATGAACCTGTCGTCCGTCGACTGACTCGTTTGCGGTAAACCAAGTTGATCAGCAATGGCAATCGCAGCCAATCTCATTTGATCTTGTTCTTGAGTCGTAGCGCAGGATGAAACGATGAACATCACCAGCAGAGACAGCAGAACACATATGCGGCAAAGACACTTTTTCCTCATCTAACCCCCCCTTTACGATATCATATTCCTGAGATCGTTGGAGACGTCGGTCGGTTATGCGGGAACTTGGTTCCATCGTGAGATGGTTCATGGCTGAGACGCGGTAGCCTTTAAAAAAGACGCGAAGGCGGTGGTGAAAGAGATAAGACCTCATCGCAAGACGTTTGAATCATTCTCACTCAAACAGCACTCTCAAGAAGAACGTTGGAGAACCTCTCGTCTTGGGGATCTGTGTGACTGAGTTAGAATCGCGAGGTTCAGAGCTTTGGGATCTTGGCAACCAGCCACAGAATTGGTCTAAATCTGTGGAGGTGCGACGATTTTGAACGAAGAACGGTTCAAAAGAACTTTCCTCGTCACGGGAATGACCTGTGCGACGTGTGCGAGGATAGTTGAACAGGCACTCAAGAAGATCGATGGTGTGAAGTTCGCTTCCGTGAATTTGGCGACTTCTACAGGTTTCATTTTGGCTGAAAGAGAGATAGATTTCGAAACGATAAAGAAAGCGGTTGAAGCGGTCGGCTACGGCGTCGAAACTGAGCTTGGAGAAGACATCGAATCGAGACGTTACGCTCAGGCGAAGAAGAACCTCATCTTGGTCTGGCTTTTCACTGGACCTCTCATGTCGTTCATGCTGCTTCACATGTTCTTTCACATCCCTTGGCTCGGTTGGCTCGAGTTTGTCCTGCTGAGCTTCGTCATCTTCTTCGTCGGAAGAAGGATCATCAAAGGCACTTGGATCGCCGTCACACACAAACACGCCAACATGGACGTTCTCACCTTCCTCGGCGCGTTCAGCGCCTGGGTGACGGGTTTGCTTTCGATGCTTCATCTTCCAGTCACTTCCTTCGCGGCAGTCGGTGCCATGATCGTGGCATTCAACATCACTGGCAGGTTCATCGAATCGCGTCTACGAGACAAGGCGAGCAAACAATTGAGATCTCTGATGCAACTTCAAGCGAAACAGGCGCGCGTTCTGTTCGATTCTGGTGAAATTCTCTTGCCCATCGAAGCGGTTAAAGAAGGCTTCGTCGTGGTCGTCAACCCGTCCGAACGCATCCCAGTGGACGGTGTGATCGTGGAAGGATCGGGACTCTTCGACGAGTCGATGGTGAGCGGTGAATCGTTGCCTGTACTCAAGAAGGCTGGAGATCCTGTGACCGCAGGTTCGTTGAATTTGACGTCTTCAATGAAGATTCAGGTCACGAAGGTTGGAGAAGACACTTTTCTTTCCCAGGTGATAAAACTTGTTCAGGAAGCTCAGGGTTTCAAAGTTCCGATACAGGCGCTCGCGGATCGAATAACGAACTTTTTCGTCCCCTTGGTGTTCATCCTGGCAGTCTTCAGCGCCGTGTTTTGGTACTTCAACTACGAAAGATTTTCGACCTTTCTTGAGAGAATGAGTCGCATCGCTTTTTGGATCGTTCACACGAACGCTTTCAGCTTCTCGATCTTCGTCTTCGTATCAACCTTGGTCATAGCCTGTCCCTGCGCGTTGGGACTCGCAACACCCATGGCACTGCTCGTTGGAACGACTCAAGCGATGAAGAAAGGTTTGCTCATAAGGAACGCAGAAGCGATACAAACGGCGAAAGATGTTGGTTTCGTTCTGAGCGACAAAACAGGCACACTGACTCTGGGCGAACCGATCGTCGTGGAGCACAACTTGGACGAAGAGCTTTTGAAGATCGTTTCGAGCATCGAGAAGAAATCAAACCATCCGTTCGCCAAGGCGATCGCAAGACTCAGCGATGAGAGCCTCGACGTACAGCATTTCGAAGAGATCGTTGGTGAGGGTGTCAGAGCTGAGGTGAACGAAAAAGAGTACTTCGTCGGAAGACCTTTGGATTATTCACGCTACGAAGAGCAACTCGAACAGGGAAGAACGATCGTTGAGGTGAGGGTGGATGGAGAAATCAGAGGTTTTCTCGTGTTGGAGGACAAATTGAGGGAAGATGCGAAAGAGGCTGTGGCAAAACTGAAGAAGATGGAAATAGAAACCATCATGGTCACGGGAGACAACGAGAGGCTCGCCAGAGCCGTGGCGAAAAAACTTGCTATAGACAAAGTTCATGCGCAGTTGAAACCTCAAGATAAGCTCGAACTGGTGAGAAGATACCAATCTTTCGGAAAAAAGGTCATGATGGTGGGCGACGGGATGAACGATGCCGCGGCACTGAAAGCAGCCGACATAGGTGTAGCGATGGGCAGTGGCACGGACATTGCCATGGACAGCGCCGACATCGTCGTCGTGAGAGGTGGTATATTCAAAGTTGTGGAAGCCATAGAGGTATCGAAGAGGACGTTGAAGAAGATCAAGCAGAATCTGTTTTGGGCGTTCTTCTACAACGTCGTTGCGATCCCGCTGGCTATGGCGGGCTTGATCCATCCGTTGCTCGCGGAACTTGTCATGTTGTTCAGTTCGATCAGCGTGGTGTTGAATTCTTTGAGAACGAAAGAGGTGAGATCATGAAGTACGAACTTCACGTGCCAGACATTTCCTGCGGTCATTGCAGAAACAGGATCAGTAAAGCGCTCGAAGAACTCGGTGTGAAGAACTACCAGATAGACGTGCAGACGAAGAAAGTGGTCGTAGAGACACAAAACGTCGAGGCTGTGACGAGAAAGCTCGAACAGATCGGCTATCCTGTGGAAAGTTTCAAACAGATCTGATATCAACCTTCTTGGAGCTCTTTCAAAACGATCTCTTCCGGAACGTTTTCGAGCAACGCGATGCGTTTATGTATGGGTGGATGCGTGCCGAAGAGGTTCGCGAAGAATCCTTCCTTGTTGTTCACAGATCTTTTCAACGGATCTGAGATGAACAGATGCGCAGTCGCGATCGTCGCATTCTTGACCTTTCCCTTGCTCTTCCGCATCTTCGCGATCTTTCTCAGCGCACCCGACAATCCTTTCGGGTTTCTTGTCAATTCAACAGCCTTCGCGTCCGCAAGGTACTCTCTGGTCCTTGAAACTGCGAAGATGCTGATGCGCCCGATCAACGAAAAGAGCGTCGCAACGAGCGCGAGGATGAGCAACGCCACAATGATGTAACCCACGCCTGAATCTTTCTTCTTCGATGACCTTCTTCCTCTATTACTCCATAGCAAAAACTTCAAACTCCTCCACGCGAACAGTTGCACCAAAATCATGGTGCCTAAGATGGCGCTTATGGTGGTCATCAACAGTGTGTCTTTGTTCTTTATGTGACTGATCTCGTGCGCTATGACACCTTCGGTCTCTTCCCGGTTGAGGTGTTTCAAAAGGCCGCTGGTGACACACACCGCGCTCTTTTTAGCCTTGAAGCCCGTGGCGAAGGCGTTTATGTTCTCGTCCTCCATCACGTAGACTTCTGGAGCTTTCTCAAGACCTGCGGCGATCGTCAGTTCTTCAACGATGTTCTTCAACTGTTTTTCTTCAAAACTCTTCTCGTTGATCTTCCTTGAGTTGATTGATCTCAGCACCAAGGCTGGTCCAGACGACACACCAGCCAGAATCTGGATCAAGGCGATGAAGATCAGAAGGATCGTTCCGAACGGAAAAACGCCGAACAGAGCGTCGATGACCAACCCCAGTGTGGCCATCAAAAAGAGAAACACAAAGACCAAAAGATAACTTTTCCTCAAATTCTTCTTCTGTTGCACTAAATAGTCCATAAGATCACTCTCTCAGAACGTCAGCTCCACCTTTGGTGTTTCCTTTTCAGCGGCGGCAGCTTCGAAGAACACGAATGGTTTGAAGTTGAACATCTTGGCGACGAGGTTGGTCGGGAACATCTCGATCGAGGTGTTGTACTTCATCACGGTGTCGTTGTAGAACTGTCTCGCGTAGGTGATTCTGTTTTCTGTGCTGGTGAGTTCTTCCATGAGCTGTTTCACCTGCTCGTTGGATTTGAGCTCTGGATATCTTTCAAAAACTGCGAGCAAGCGAGAGAGTGCACCTGAAAGCTCTCCTTCCGCCTTGATACGATCGTCTATCGAACCACCCGCTACGGCTTTCGCACGCGCGTTTATGACGGCTTCCAATGTTTCTCTTTCGTACTTCATGTATCCCTTCACCGCGTTCACCAAGTTGGGTATCAGATCGTGCCTTCTCTTCAACTGAACATCGATTTGGCTCCACGCGTTCTCGACGCGCTTCTTTTTCGAAACCAAAGAGTTGTACGTTCCAACGAACCAAAACAGAACGATCAAAACTATCGCCACGACGATGCCGACCACTACCACAGCGATCACCTCCACTCACTAAGGATCATACACCAAAAACAAAACCCCGGCACAAGGCCGGGGTTTTTTGCTTCACAACCGTTTCAGAATTTGACGCTAACTCTCCAAGCAACCGTAGCGTTCGGCTGCTTGAACTCCAAAGAAATCTTGTGCTCCAGAAGTTCGCTCGTCCAAGTTACGTACGCATTCAGCTCAACTTGGCTGAAGTCACTCAGATTCACAGGCAACTCAACGCCTCCACCGATCTTGACAGGATCAAGAACTGTGGTTTTTACAGAAGCTCCGATCTTGTTTGGACTTGGACCTCCGAACCAGACGCCTCCGCTCAATTTGTCTATGCCGAAGTCAACACCGAATCTGTAATTGGGAAGCATGTTAAGACCAGTTGCGTTTGGATCGATCTTTAAATAGGTGTATCCACTGAGCGTTGCGCCTTGGATGTTCAAAGCCTTCGCAAGATCTATCGTTGCGTCC